>ERZ838225.1-NODE-1-length-452145-cov-14.194034_pt1 | contig 452145 bp, 426 predicted proteins | sample MGYA00519684_ERZ838225 | MGnify/ENA primary metagenome ERZ838225 (study PRJEB31850, sample SAMEA3708829) | human gut metagenome | biome: human gut; feature: human-associated habitat; material: faeces | place: China | collected 2014 ... | reverse complement strand
AAATACCGACCTCCAAAGTTAGATTTTTTAGGTCTAACTTTTGGGGGTCGGGTCAAATCGGGTGGTGTCGGATACGATTTTATAAGCGCTACGCTCGAGCGTTTTATGCTTTTGTAAATTAAACTATCTACACAAACTTAAAATTAAAATTCAACACCGATTCTGCCGGTGATGCCTCGGTCGTAGGGGTGCTTGATTTTCTTGAACTCGGTTACATAATCGCAAAGGTCAATCATCTTTTGTGACGGGTTATGACCTGTCATAATGATTTCCATGCTTGAGGGAGCGTTGGTGATGAACTCAACAACCTCGGACTCTGTGAGCATTTCGGCATTGATTGCGTCAATGATTTCGTCAAATACGACCATATCATACTTTTCGGTCAGGGCAAGTGTGACACTGTGGTCAAAAATACCCTTGAAAATTTTTGCCGCCTGAGCCTTTTCCTTTTCGTTCATCTGAAATGTGAACTTGAGGTCGGCGGGGCAGAGCGTGAGAGTCACATTCTCGGTGTGACTGAGAACATGGCGTTCACCCGAAAATTCCGTTTTTAAAAATTGCACAAACAGCACCTTGAGGTTACTGCCTGCCGCCCTGACGGCAATTCCTACAGCGGCTGTGGTTTTGCCCTTACCGTCACCAAAATACAAATGTTTCATTGTCTGTCATTCCTTTTCATAAAACTGCACAATTGACAAAATGGAATCCCTTATATACAATAGTTATAGAAAAGACATTTTCGTCTGCCTAATTATAACATAAAATCGGCAAACGGGAGTATGTACAAATTAAACAAAATTAATTAAAAATATTTTAAAAACTTCTATACCGCTTATTTTGCCGAAAAGGTTGAAATAATGCGGTATTTCGTTTATAATAATGCTTGTGTGACTGCACAAGATATGCGATGAAGCGGGAGGTTGCGGCATTAAGCCGGTTTTTCCGTGGAGTATGTCCGATTTTAAACCGGGCGATTAAATTGAAACACAGAGCGATTGAGTGGCAATGGGGTTGCTTTGCCATAACTGCGCTCAAACGCTTTCAGAACTTCCCGGTTAACTGAATAGTTAAACGGGTTTTTTAATGCGGGGTGAGGAAACACCCGGCAGAGTTTCAAAAAAGTTTTGAAAAGCAACGCCCGCCAACTAACATTTTTAAGGAGGCGACGATAATGGCAGTCAAGGAAAAGATTAGAATAAGATTAAAGGGTTATGATCATCAGCTCGTTGATCAGTCTGCAGAGAGAATCGTGGCAACAGCTAAGCGCACAGGCGCAAGAGTTTCAGGTCCCGTTCCGCTCCCGACTGAGAAGCAGGTTGTAACAATTCTTCGTGCTGTTCATAAGTACAAGGACAGCCGTGAGCAGTTTGAAATCAGAACCCACAAGCGTCTTATCGACATCTTAAGACCGTCAAACAAGACAGTCGAGGCTCTTATGAGCTTAGAGCTCCCTGCCGGCGTTGATATCGAGATTAAGTTATAATCGGATACCAACCTACAAGCAGACAGGGTCATGTTGGGAAACCAACCAATAACCTATAAGGAGGATACAATTTATGCAGAAAGCAATCATCGGTAAGAAAATCGGTATGACACAGATTTTCGATGAAAAGGGAATCATGATTCCCGTAACTGTTGTTGAGGCAGGCCCTTGCGTGGTAACAGCCAAGAAAACAGTTGAAAACGACGGCTACGCTTCGGTACAGCTCGGCTACGGCGATGTTAAACCTCACAAGGTAAACAAGCCAATGAAGGGCTTCTTTGATAAGGCCGGTGTAGCACCAAAGAAAACTCTCAAAGAGTTCCGCTTTACAGACACAGACGCTTACAGCATCGGTGATCTCGTTAAAGCAGACGTATTCACCCCCGGCGACAAGATTGACGTAACAGGCAAGAGCAAAGGTAAGGGTACAGCAGGTGTTATTAAGAGATGGAACTTCCACCGTCTTAAGGAATCACACGGTACAGGTCCTTGCGTACGCCACGGCGGTTCAATCGGTGCCTGCTCATCACCTTCAAGAGTTTGGAAGGGTAAGAGAATGGCAGGTCACCTCGGCGCAGAACAGGTAACGGTTCAGAACCTCACAGTTGTTAAGGTTGACGCAGAAAACAACCTCATCGCTGTTAAGGGTGCTATTCCGGGTCCTAACAAGGGAATCGTTGTAATCAAAGATTCCGTAAAGGCTTAAGGAAGGGGGATTATAAATGCCAAATTTAGCAGTAGTAGATATGGAAGGCAAGAATGTCGGTACAATCGAGCTTGCTGAGTCCGTATTCGGTATCGAACCAAATGCAGCTGTTATGCATCAGATGGTAGTTAACTACCTCGCAGCACAGCGTCAGGGCACACAGTCCGCTCTTACAAGATCAGAGGTTTCAGGCGGCGGTAAAAAGCCGTGGAGACAGAAGGGTACAGGCCGTGCAAGACAGGGTTCAACAAGAGCTCCGCAGTGGACACACGGCGGCGTTGTATTCGCTCCGAAGCCAAGAGATTACAGATTTTCCGTAAACAAGAAGGTAAGAAGACTTGCTATGAAGTCAGCTTTCTCTTCAAAGGTTATGGAGAACGAGCTCATCGTTGTTGATTCAATCAGCATGGACGAGTACAAGACAAAGAAGATTGTTGCAATGCTCAGCGCAATCGGAGCTGAAAAGAAGGCTCTCATTGTTCTTCCTGAGGTTGACAGCAAGGTTATTAAATCAGCTAACAACATCCCCGGTGTTAAAACAGCTCAGGTAAACACTCTTAATGTATATGACATTTTGAATGCTGACAAGCTTATCATCGTTAAGGATGCGGTAAGCAAGATTGAGGAGGTATATGCATGATAGCTCATGATATTGTAATCCGCCCTGTTATTACCGAAAAGAGTATGCTCGGCGCAGTTAACAAAATTTATACCTTTGAAGTTGCTAAGTCAGCAAACAAGATTGAAATTGCAAAAGCTTGTGAAGAAGTTTTCGGCGTTAAGGTTGCAAAGGTAAACACAGTAAGCATGAGAGGCAAATTCCGTCGTCAGGGCAGAAACAACGGCGGCTACTCAAAGAGCTGGAAGAAAGCAATCGTAAAACTTACCGAAGACAGCAAGCCTATCGAATTTTTTGAAGGCATGATGTAATACTGACTCAGGTTCAGTATTGAGTCTGAAAAACATTATTCAGGCAGAATGTATGGGAAATGCCATATTCCCGCAAAGCCATCATGAGGAGAGTGAAACCAAATGGCCATTAAAGTATATAAGCCGACCATTAACTCAAGAAGAAATATGTCGGTTACAGATTATTCGGGTCTTTCAAAGGTTGAGCCGGAAAAAAGCTTGCTTGCTCCTTTAAATAAAAAGGCAGGTCGTAACAGCTACGGCAGAATCACCGTTCGTCACAGAGGCGGCGGCAACCGCAAAAAGTACCGTATTATTGACTTCAAGCGTCAGAAGTTTGATGTTGAAGGTACAGTTAAAACATTAGAGTACGATCCAAACCGTTCTGCATTCATTGCTCTTGTAGAGTACACAGACGGCGAGAAGGCTTACATTATTGCTCCGGAAGGACTTAAGGTAGGCGACAAGGTAACAGCAGGTGCAAACGCTGATATTAAGCCCGGTAACGCACTTCCGCTTACAGCAATCCCTGTTGGTACATTTATCCACAATGTAGAGCTTTATCCCGGCAGAGGCGCTCAGCTCGCTCGTTCAGCCGGCAACATGGCTCAGCTCATGGCTAAGGAAAACGGTCTTGCACTTTTAAGACTTCCTTCAGGCGAGCTCAGAAACGTTCCTGAAAACTGCATGGCTACAATCGGTCAGGTAGGTAACACCGATCACGAAAATGTTAAGATCGGTAAAGCAGGTCGTAAGAGAAACATGGGTTGGCGTCCTACTGTTCGTGGTTCTGTAATGAACCCTAACGACCATCCGCACGGCGGTGGTGAGGGTAAGTCACCTGTTGGTCGTCCGGGCCCTGTAACCCCATGGGGTAAGCCCGCACTCGGCTACAAGACTCGTAAGAACAACAAGAGCAGCGACAAGCTTATCGTAAGAAGAAGAAACGGTAAGTAAGGCGGAAAGGAGCTAAAACATGAGTAGAAGTACTAAAAAGGGCCCTTATGTTCAGCCTGTACTGCTCAAAAGGGTTATCGAAATGAACGAAGCAGGCGAAAAGAGAATTCTCAAGACTTGGTCAAGAAGTTCAACAATTTTCCCTGAATTCGTTGGTCACACATTTGCCGTTCATGACGGCAGAAAACATGTTCCTGTATATGTAACCGAAGATATGGTTGGTCACAAGCTCGGTGAGTTTGCTCCGACAAGAACATTCAAAGGTCACGCAGGATCAAAGACAAGCAAATAAGCGGAAGGAGAGTATTGCAGATGGAAGCAAAGGCAAATGCAAAATTTGTTCGTATTTCACCCCGCAAGGTTAATGTAGTTCTTGACCTCGTAAGAGGCAAAGATGTTAAGTATGCGGAAGCTGTTCTTAAGCACACTCCCAAGGCCGCTTGCGAGCCGCTTTTAAAGCTGCTCAATTCAGCTATGGCAAATGCTGAGAACAACCATGACATGGATGTATCCAAGCTTTACATTGCTCAGTGCAATGCAACAGCAGGCCCCATCCTTAAAAGAATTCGTCCGAGAGCACAGGGCAGAGCGTTCAGAATCAACAAGAGAACTTCTCACATTTCCCTCGTACTCAAGGAAAGAGAAGACGACTAAGGGGAGGTTAGATTATGGGTCAGAAAGTTAATCCGCACGGTCTCCGTGTCGGCGTTATTAAAGATTGGGATTCCCGTTGGTTTGCAAACAAGAAGGACTTCGGTGCTACACTCGTTGAGGACTATAACCTCCGTAAGACTCTGAAGGCTCAGCTTTACAACTTCGGTATCTCAAAGATTGAAATTGAGCGTGACGGCAAAAAGGTTAAAATCAGCATCCACTGCGCTAAGCCCGGTCTTGTAATCGGTAAGGGCGGTTCTGAGATTGAAAAGCTCAGAGCACAGTGCGAAAAGATGCTCGGCAAACCCGTTGCAATCAATATCGTAGAAGTTAAGGCTCCTGAGCTTGATGCACAGCTCGTTGCAGAAAGCATCGCTCAGCAGCTTGAAAAGAGAATCTCTTTCCGCCGTGCAATGAAGATGTCAATCGGCAACGCAATGCGTCGCGGCGCTAAGGGTATCAAGATTATGTGTTCAGGCCGTCTCGGCGGTGCTGAAATTGCTCGTTCAGAGCAGTACCACGAAGGTACTATTCCGCTTCAGACACTTCGTGCCGACATCGACTACGGCTTTGCAGAAGCTAACACAACCTACGGTAAAGTAGGCGTTAAGGTTTGGCTTTACAAGGGCGAGGTTCTTAACGAAGTTAAGTCAAGAAAGCCCCGCAGAGAAGGAGGCAGAAAGTAATGTTATTACCTAAGAGAGTAAAATACAGAAGAGTTCACAGAGGTCGTATGACAGGTAAGGCTCTTCGTGGTAACAAGGTTACTTACGGCGATTTCGGTCTTCAGGCTACAGAGCCTGCATGGATCACCTCAAACCAGATTGAGGCTGCCCGTGTCGCTATGACTCGTTACTGCAAAAGATTCGGTAAAGTATGGATCAAAATTTTCCCTGATAAGCCTGTTACAGCAAAGCCTGCTGAAACACGAATGGGTTCAGGTAAAGGTTCACCCGAGTACTGGGTAGCCGTAGTAAAGCCCGGCAGAGTTATGTTTGAACTCGGCGGCGTAGATGAAGCTACTGCAAGAGAGGCTCTTCGCCTTGCTGCAAATAAGCTTCCGATCAAGTGCAAGTTTGTTAAGAAAGAGGAGGGTGAGCAGTAATGAAAGCATCAGAACTCAGAGATATGTCAGTAGAAGAGCTTCAGACAAAGCTCACTGAACTCAAAGAAGAATTATTCAATCTTCGTTTCCAGCTTGCTGTTAATCAGCTCGAAAACTCATCCAGAATCGGTGCTGTTAAAAAGGACATCGCAAGAATTTCAACAGTTCTTCGCCAGATGGAACTTAACGGCGCTGAAGCTTAAGAGAGGAGGACTTAACAGTGAGTGAAAGAAATATGAGAAAAACTGTTGTCGGAAAAGTTGTAAGCGACAAGATGGACAAGACAATTGTCGTTGCAGTTGAAGACAGCGTAAAGCACAAGCTTTACAACAAAATTGTTAAGCGTACAGTTCGTTTCAAGGCACACGACGAAAACAACGAGTGTGGCATTGGCGACCGTGTAAAGATTATGGAGACCCGTCCTCTTTCTAAAGACAAAAGATGGAGACTCGTCGAGATTATTGAGAAAGCTAAATAAGTTTATTTTAGCGGCTTTGAGTAAAGGAGGAATTACACTGTGATTCAGCAGCAAACTATCCTCAAGGTTGCCGACAACACCGGCGCAAAGGAACTTATGTGCATTCGTGTACTCGGCGGTACCAGAAGGAGATATGCCAACATTGGCGATGTAATCGTAGCCTCGGTTAAAAAGGCAGCACCCGGCGGTGTTGTTAAAAAAGGCGACGTTGTAAAGGCTGTAGTTGTTCGTTCTGCAAAGGGCGTCAGAAGAGAAGACGGTACTTATATCCGTTTCGATGAAAATGCAGCTGTTATTATTAAGGAAGATAAGAACCCGAAGGGTACTCGTATCTTCGGACCGGTAGCAAGAGAGCTTCGTGATAAAGATTATATGAAGATTCTTTCTCTCGCTCCCGAAGTACTTTAATTGGAGGTGTCACAATGAGTAAAGTTCATGTTAAAACAGGCGACACCGTTATCGTATTAAGCGGTAAGGACAAGGGCAAGACAGGTCAGGTTATGGCTGTAAGCCCTAAAGAAGGCAAAGTTATCGTAGAAAAGGTAAACATGGTTTCAAAGCATGTTAAGCCCAAGAAGATGGGCGAGCAGGGCGGTATCATTAAGGCTGAGGGTGCTATGTATGCATCTAAGGTTCAGATTGTTTGCCCAAGATGCAAAAAGCCTACAAGAGTTGCTCATAAGTTCTATGAGGACGGCTCTAAGGGCAGAGTTTGCGCTAAATGCGGCGAAGCACTTTAAGGAGGAAATAAGATATGGCAAGACTTAAAGAATATTATTCAAAAGAAGTTGCACCTGCTCTTATGTCAAAGTTCTCCTACAAGAGCACAATGCAGATTCCTAAGCTTGATAAAATCGTTATCAATGTAGGCGCAGGCGAAGCAAAAGATAACTCAAAAGTAATTGATGCTATCTGCACAGACCTTTCTGCTATTACAGGTCAGAAGCCTCTCATCTGTAAGGCAAGAAAGTCAGTTGCTAACTTCAAACTCAGAGAAGGTATGGCAATCGGCTGTAAGGTTACATTAAGAGGCGAGAGAATGTATGAATTCCTCGACAGATTCTTCAATGTAGCACTTCCCCGTGTTCGTGACTTCAGAGGTATCAACCCTGATTCATTTGACGGCCGTGGTAACTACAACATGGGCCTCAAAGAACAGCTCATCTTCCCCGAGATTGACTATGACAAGATCGACAAGGTTCGTGGTATGGACATTTGTTTCGTAACCACTGCAACAACAGACGAAGAAGCTCGCGAGCTCTTAAAGCTTATGGGCGCACCGTTTTCAAAGTAAGGAGGGATTGTTGTGGCTAAAACTTCAATGAAAGTAAAGCAGCAGAGAAAGCAGAAATTCTCTACAAGAGAGTACACAAGATGTAACATCTGTGGTAGACCACACGCCTACCTCCGTAAGTATGGCATTTGTCGTATTTGCTTCCGTGAACTCGCTTACAAGGGCGAAATTCCGGGTGTAAAGAAAGCAAGCTGGTAAGCAAGGGAGGTAAAGCATAATGCAGATTACAGATACAATTGCTGATTTACTTACAAGAATCCGTAACGCAAATTCAGCAAAGCATGATTCTGTTGAAATTCCCGCTTCAAACCTCAAGAAGTCAATTTGTCAGATTCTTGTTGACGAAGGTTATGTAAAGAATTTCACAGTTATTGAAGACGGCAAGCAGGGCGTTATTAAGGTAACACTCAAGTATACAGACGGCAAGACTCCTGTTATCACAGGTCTCCGCCGTGTATCAAAGCCCGGTCTCAGAATTTACAGTAATGCAGAAGATATGCCAAAGGTAATGAAGGGTCTTGGTATCGCCATCATTTCAACCTCAAAGGGTGTTATGACAGATCGTGAGGCAAGAAAGCAGCACATCGGCGGCGAGGTTCTCGCTTACATTTGGTAAGAGGAGGTGCGATAAATGTCTCGAATTGGAAGAAAACCTATAAATATTCCCGCCGGCGTTACAGCTTCAATTGACAACGGCGTTATCACAGTTAAAGGTCCAAAGGGTTCACTTGATTTCAAGTTCAATCCTGCTATGACTGTTGAAATCAAGGGCGATGTAATCGAGGTTACACGTCCTAACGACGCAAAGGAAAACCGTTCACTTCACGGCCTTACAAGAACACTTATCCATAATATGGTTATCGGTGTTACAGAGGGTTATTCAAAGACTCTTGAGGTTAACGGCGTTGGTTACCGTGTTCAGAAGCAGGGTAACAAGTGCGTTATGAACCTTGGTTATTCACACCAGGTTATCGTTGAGGATACAGAGGACATCAAGATTGAAGTTCCCGATCCTAACAAAATCATCATCTCCGGCATTGATAAGCAAAAGGTTGGTCAGTTTGCTGCCGAAGTAAGAGAAAAGCGTCCTCCGGAGCCATATAAGGGCAAGGGTATTAAGTACGCTGATGAAGTTATCCGCCGCAAGGAAGGCAAGGCCGGTAAGGGCAAATAATTAAGGAGTGAATAATTAATGGTAAGCAGACCAGATACAAAAAAGGCACGCGCAAAACGCCATAAGAGAGTCCGCAGCAAGATCAGCGGTACAGCTTCTTGTCCTCGTCTTTGCGTATTCCGCTCCACAAGCAACATCTATGCTCAGATTATTGACGATGTAGCCGGTGTTACACTTGCTCAGGCTTCAAGCCTTGATAAGGAAATCACAGGCAATGGCGGAAACAAAGAGGCAGCTAAGGCTGTTGGCAAGCTCGTTGCTGAGCGTGCAAAAGAAAAGAATATCGTTGATGTTGTATTCGACAGAGGCGGTAACATATATCACGGCCGTGTTAAGGAATTGGCCGAAGGCGCCCGCGAGGGCGGCCTCAATTTCTAAGGATTGGAGGAATAACTTTGGCTAAAACAGTAGAAGTAACAGGCGAATTAAAAGAAAGAGTAGTTACTATTAACCGTGTTTCTAAAACAGTTAAAGGCGGTCGTATTTTCAAGTTTGCAGCTCTCGTAGTTGTAGGCGACGGTAACGGAACAGTTGGTTTCGGTATCGGTAAAGCAGGCGAAGTACCCGACGCTATCCGCAAGGGTATTGAGGATGCTAAGAAGAACCTCATGAAGGTTTCACTCAGAGGTACAACAATCCCTCACGAAGTAATCGGTGAGTTCGGTGCAGGCAGAGTTCTTATGAAGCCCGCAGCTCCCGGTACCGGTGTTATTGCCGGCGGTCCTGTTCGTGCCGTTGTTGAAGCAGTAGGTATCAAGGACATCAGAACAAAGGCTCTTCGTTCCAACAATCCCTGTAATGTAGTTAGAGCTACTCTTGCAGGTCTTGGCGCATTAAGAAATGCTGAAGAAGTTGCTGCAATCCGCGGTAAATCCGTTAAAGAAATTCTTTAATAGGGAGGTTGTAAATTATGACAATTAAGTTAGTAAAGAGTCTTATCGGCTCTAAGAAGGATCAGATTGCAACCGCCCACGCTCTCGGTCTTAAGAAAATCGGTGATGTTACAACTCAGCCCGATAACGCTCAGACTAAGGGTAAGGTAGCAAAAATCATCCACCTCGTAGAGGTTAGTGAAGCATAAGCAAGGAGGTGCGAACTAATGAAGTTACATGAACTTTCTCCTGTTGAGGGTTCTAAGAAGGACTCAAAGAGAATCGGCAGAGGTCACGGCTCAGGCTGGGGCAAAACTTCCGGTAAAGGTCATAAGGGTCAGAAGGCTCGTTCAGGCGGCAGCATCCGTCCCGGATTTGAGGGCGGTCAGATGCCTTTACAGCGTCGTATCCCTAAAAGAGGTTTCAACAATATTTTTGCTAAGACTGTAGCAGCAGTTAACCTCAGCACTTTGAACAGAAAGTTTGAAGACGGTGCGACAGTAGACATTGAGGCTCTTGTTAATGCAGGCGTTGTTAAGAACGGCTTTGATGCTGTTAAAATTCTTGGCAACGGTAAGCTTGACAAAAAACTTACAGTAAAGGTTTCTGCTTTTTCCGAATCAGCTAAAGCTGCAATTGAGGCTGCGGGCGGAAAGGCAGAGGTGATCTAAGTGTTTAAAACCATCAAAAATGCTTGGTCACTTCCCGATTTAAGAAAGAAAATTTTATTTACTCTCTTAATCATTGTTGTATTCAGAATCGGCTCGGTTATTCAGGTTCCATTCTTGGATACTGCGGCTCTCAGAAGTGTTATGAATCCGGATGACTGGTCTAACACAATGCTTTCTTATATGAATACACTCTCAGGCGGTGCATTCTCCAACGCAACATTGTTTGCAATGGGTATCACCCCTTATATCAACAGCTCAATCATCATCCAGCTCCTCTGCGTTGCTATTCCTCCTCTGGAGAGATTGGCAAGAGAAGGCGAAGCCGGCAGACGCAAAATCAGTGCTATCACTCGTTATGTAACAGTCGGTCTCGGTATTATTCAGGGTACTGCATATTACTTCTACCTTCTCAACAGCAAGGTAACACTTTACAACAGCGGTTTTGAACTTTGGTTCTCTGCTATCGTAATCATCCTTGTTTTTACCGCAGGTACGGCGGTTATGATGTGGCTCGGTGAACAGATCAACAGCCACGGCATCGGAAACGGTATTTCCATTCTCCTTTTTGCAGGTATCGTTGCTCAGTTCCCACAGATTGTCAACACACTCGGTCAGTACTGGAACCTTGCTGTTAACGGCAGCACACAGTTCTTCTTCCTCGTACCTCTCTGGGTAGTTCTCTTTGTTGCTGTCGTATGGATTATCACATTCATGCAGGACAGCGAAAGAAGAATCCCGATTCAGTATGCAAAGCGTGTTGTGGGCAGAAAGATGTACGGCGGTCAGTCAAGCCACCTTCCTATCAAGGTTGCTCTCGGCGGCGTTCTTCCAATCATCTTTGCAAGCTCAATTCTTTCAATTCCAAGTACAATCAACCTCTTCCTCAAGATTCCTGCAGGAGAAGGTTTCTGGGGTGCATTCTTTGCAGCATTCAGCACCACAGGCTGGCTGTACATGGTACTTTATTTCTTGTTCATTATAATGTTCGCTTATTTCTATACATCAATTCAGTACAACCCTGTTGAAATGGCTAACAATCTTAAAGCTAACAACGGCACAGTTCCCGGTATCCGTCCGGGTGCTCCGACAGCTGATTATATCAGAAAGATTTTGTCAAGAATCACTTTAATCGGTGCAATGTTCCTTGCTGTTATCGCTATGATTCCGCTTATCTACGGCGCTGCTTCCGGAATGGGACAGATGTCAATCGGCGGTACATCAATCATCATCGTAGTTGGTGTTGCTCTTGAAACTGTTAAACAGCTCGAGTCACAAATGATGATGCGTCATTACAAAGGCTTTCTTGACTAATTGAGAAAAAAGGAGTATAATAGATGAACATTATCATGTTAGGTGCTCCGGGTGCAGGTAAAGGCACACAGGCTGCTGTACTTTGTGAACACTTTGGTATTCCCACAATTTCAACCGGAAACATGATCCGTGAAGCGCTGAAAAACGGCACTGAGATGGGCTTGAAGGCTAAATCCTATATGGATGAAGGCAAGCTTGTTCCCGACGAAGTAGTAATCGGTATTGTAAAAGAAAGACTTTCTGCCGATGACTGCAAGAAGGGTTTCATTCTTGACGGCTTCCCAAGAACTATTCCTCAGGCTGAGGCTCTGGATAATATGGGTGTTGAGATTCAGCATGTCATCAACATCGACATTTCTGATGAAAAAATCATCAACCGTATGTCCGGACGCCGTGTTTGCGAAAATTGTGGCAGGCCTTTCCACATTGTGACTTTAAAGCCCAAAAAGGAAGGTGTTTGTGACGATTGCGGCGGCACCCTTGTTCAGCGCAAGGACGACCACCCCGATACCGTGCTTGCTCGTCTCGAAACATATCACAAAGAGACCGAGCCCCTCGTTTCTTACTATGAGAAGCAGGGTAAGCTTGTTACTGTAAAAGGACAGGACGATGTAGAAGCTACTACAAAGGCTATCCTTGAAGGTATTGAGGCTTAATTCATGGTTGTAGTTAAGACAGCACGGGAACTTTCAAAAATGAAAGATGCCTGCAGAATTTCTGCCGAGGCATTGCGTGTTGCGGGAGAGGCTGTAAAGCCCGGTGTTACTACTTATGAAATAGATAACATTGTCCGCTCATACATCGAGAAACAGGGAGCAGTTCCCTCGTTTCTCGGTTACGGCGGCTTTCCTGCGAGTGCGTGCATTTCCGTTAACAATGTGGTTATCCATGGCATACCCAGTAAAGAACTCGTTTTAAAAGAGGGCGACATAGTAAGCGTGGATGTTGGCGCTTTCTACGGGGGATTTCACGGCGACAACGCCTTTACATTCCCCTGCGGCAAAATCAGTGCAGACGCACAGGCTTTGCTTGACGCCACAAAAGAGAGTCTGTATGAGGGAATTAAACAGGCTCTTGCCTTCAACCGTGTCGGTGACATAGGCAACGCTGTTCAGAAGTATGTCGAAGCTCGCAGTTACTCGGTGGTACGAGATTTTGTCGGCCACGGCGTAGGTGCGAAACTGCACGAAGACCCAAGCGTACCCAATTACGGCACTGCTCACAGAGGAGTGCGGCTTATTCCGGGTATGACTATTGCCATTGAACCCATGGTGAACCAGGGCAGGTGCAATGTGCGTGTTCTTGATGACAAATGGACTACCGTCACTGCTGACGGAAAGCTTTCAGCTCATTTTGAACATACTGTTGCAATAACTCCTGACGGACCTAAAATTATGACTTTGTGCGATTAAAGGTGATTTTATGAACACAGTAAAAGGCAGTATCGTAAAGGCTGTGGCAGGAAGGGAAAAGAACGGCTTTTTTGTTGTTCTCGACTGCGATTCCGTTTTTGCTTACATTGCAGACGGAAAGCGAAGAAAGGTTGAGAAGCCTAAAAAGAAAAAGCTTATTCATATTTCTCCTACAGGAACCGTGATAGAGGGTTCAATCAAGACCAATCCGCAGATAAGAAAAATTTTGAACAATTTTAGAAAGAGCGAGGGTTGACAATATGTCAAAACAGGATGTAATCGAAATTGAAGGTATTGTTAAGGAAGCTTTACCGAACGCACAGTTTAAGGTAGAGTTGCCGAACGGTCACGTGATATTAGCTGTTATTTCAGGCAAACTGAGAATGAACTTCATTCGCATATTGCCGGGTGATAAGGTAAAGGTGGAAATGTCCCCCTATGACCTGACAAGAGGCAGAATTACCTGGAGAACTAAATAATTCGGGTAAAAACACGACTTTTTAGAAAGGAATGATTATACATGAAAGTCAGACCTTCAGTAAAGAAAATGTGCGACAAGTGCAAAGTAATCAAAAGAAAAGGTAAGATTTTAGTTATTTGCGAAAACCCCAAGCATAAGCAGCGCCAGGGTTAATTTACCTAACGAAAACAAAACTATATTTTAGAATTTATATGGAGGTGCAACTATATGGCTCGTATAGCAGGTGTTGACTTACCGAGAGATAAAAGAGTTGAGATTGGTTTGACCTATATCTACGGTATCGGCCGTAAGACTGCAGACGACATTATTGCTGCAACAGGTGTTAATCCGGACACTCGTGTCAGAGATTTGACAGAAGAAGATATTGCAAAGCTCAGAGAATACATCGAGCATCACTGCCGCGTTGAAGGTGACCTTCGCCGTGACATCGCTTATGATATTAAAAGACTTATTGATATTGGTTGTTACCGTGGCGTTCGCCACAGAAAAGGACTTCCTGTAAGAGGTCAGCGTTCAAAGACTAACGCTCGTACTCGTAAGGGTCCCCGTAAAACCATGGCTAATAAGAAGAAGTAAGGAGGGCAAAGGACTATGGCAGCACCAAAGGGTGGTAAGAAGGTTATCCGCCGTCGCCGTGAACGCAAGCACATTGAAAAAGGCGCAGCGCATATCCAGTCTACATTTAACAACACAATTGTTACTATTTCCGATACACAGGGCAACGCTGTTTCGTGGGCAAGCGCAGGCGAGCTCGGTTTCAGAGGTTCAAAGAAGTCAACTCCGTTTGCCGCTCAGTCAGCAGCCGAAACAGCTGCAAAGGCAGCAATGGAACACGGCATGAAGTATGTTGAAGTATATGTAAAGGGTCCCGGTCAGGGTCGTGAAGCTGCAATCCGTGCATTGCAGACTGCAGGTCTTGAGGTAACAATGATTAAGGATGTTACTCCAATCCCGCACAACGGATGCCGTCCTCCAAAGAGAAGACGTGTATAGTATTTTAAAAGGAGGAAAATTCTACTATGGCTAAAAATATGCAGCCTATCGCTAAGCGTTGCAGAGCTCTTGGCATTTCACCCGCAGTTATGGGTTATTCCAAGAAGACTTCCAACAGAAATCCCGGCGGTAAGATGAGAAGAAAAAAGAGCGAATACAGCATGCAGCTCACTGAGAAGCAGAAGGTAAAATTTATCTACGGCATCATGGAGAAGCAGTTCAGAGCTTACTACGAAAAAGCTGAAAAAGCTGAGGGTAAGACAGGTGCTGTATTGCTTACACTTATTGAAAGAAGACTTGACAACGTTATCTTCAGACTCGGTCTTGCAGCTACAAGAAGAGAAGCAAGACAGCTTGTTAGTCACAGCCACTTTACCGTAAACGGTAAGAAGGTAAACATTCCTTCATACCTTGTTAAGGTTGGCGATGTAATCGAAGTTAAGGAGAAGAGCCGTTCAACTGCAAGATTCAAGGCAATCGCAGAGGGCGAAACATCTTCAATTGTAACACCAAAGTGGCTTGAGAAGAACGAAAACCTTCTCGGTGGCAAGGTTGTTGCAGCTCCCCAGAGAGAAGACATCGACTTTCCTGTTGAAGAACACCTCATCGTTGAGTTGTACTCCAAGTAATCTTATATTTCACAGGCAGATTACACACAGATGGGCTGCTTTTGCAGTCGCATAATGTTTAGGAGGATTCGCGAATGATAGAAATTGAAAAGCCAAGAATTGAAACCGAGGAATTAACCGAGGATGGAAAGTACGGCAAGTTTGTTGTTGAACCGCTCGAGCGTGGTTTCGGCAACACACTCGGCAACAGTTTGCGCCGTGTGCTGCTTTCCTCTCTTGAAGGCTGTGCTGTTACATCAATCAAGATTGACGGCGTTCTTCACGAATTTTCAACTATTCCCGGCGTAAAGGAAGACGTTACGGAAATTGTTCTTAATATGAAAAGTCTTGTTGCAAAGCTCCATGAAACAAGTCCCAAGGTTATCGAAATTGCAGCCGAGGGTCCCTGTGAGGTAAAGGCTGCCGACATCAAATGTGATGATGAGGTTGAAATTCTCAACCCTGAACTCCATATTGCTACACTCGGTGAGGGTGCTAAGCTCAATATGGAAATCACAGTTGACAAGGGCAGAGGATATATTCCTTCAGAGCGCAACAAGCAGTTAAGCGGCAACAATGTTATTGGCGTTTTGCCGATTGATTCAATTTATACTCCCGTGTTAAAGGTAAACTATACAGTTGATAACACTCGTGTAGGTCAGATTACTGACTATGACAAGCTCACTTTGGATGTTTGGACAAACGGAGTTATCAATGCTCAGGAGGCTGTTTCTCTTGCAGCAAAGGTTCTTACCGAACACCTTAACCTTTTTGTTAACCTTTCCGACAAAGCTTCAAGTGCTGAAGTTATGGTTGAGAAGGATGACAAGGGTAAGGAAAAGATTCTCGAAATGACGATTGAAGATCTTGATCTTTCAGTTCGTTCTTTCAACTGCCTCAAGCGTGCAGGCATTAACACGGTAGAGGATTTGATCAACAAGTCCGAAGAGGATATGATGAAAGTGCGTAACCTCGGTAGAAAATCTCTCGAGGAAGTTGTACAGAAGCTCAATTCTCTCGGTTTTAGTCTTCAGAAGGAAGACGAATAACTTCCCAAAGTCTTTGACAGGCTATTCTGTCAAATTCTTACCAACAAACTCAACGGTAAAGGAGTGAAAGAAATGCCAGGTACAAGAAAATTAGGAAGAACTACTGCACAGAGAACTGCAATGCTTCGTGCTATGGTTACTTTCCTTTTGGAAAACGGCAAAATTGAAACAACTCTTACTCGTGCCAAGGAAGTTCAGGCTATGGCAGAGAAGATGATTACTACAGCTAAAGAAGATACTCTTCACAACAGACGCCTTGTTTTGGCTTTTGTTACTAAGGAAGATGTTACAAGCAAGCTCTTTAAGGAAATTGCTCCAAAATACAGCGATAGAAACGGTGGCTATACAAGAGTTACTAAAATCGGTCCCCGTCGTGGTGACGCCGCTGAAATGGCAATTATCGAGCTCGTTTAATTCTTTTTAAGTTAATACAAGTTCAATTTGACTCCCGACTTTTTAGTCGGGAGTTTTTGCGTTTGTTTCAAAATGCAGGCTCTTTTGCTACCCCGACTTTTATTATAGCGTTACAAAAATTTCATCAGCAGGCGAACACGGTTAGGCGCTGCATTGAAATTGTATGAACAACTACAATAACACGCTCGGGCATAAATGCTTTTTATTTATCAAACTGTATTCACGAACAGGAAACGGGGGTGAGCCGTGCTTTTATACAAAACAAGACAGGCTGTGAAGAACGAAGTCTTAAACTTCATTTCTTCACAGCCTCATTTTACTGTTTTAAAAGCAATTCAATTTTTAGTTGGCAACCTAATCTTTATAAGATGAGCTGAGCTTAAAACCACTCGCTGGCTTACCCTTTTTGTCGATAAGGTTCTTACTGTCGCTTGCTCTGCAGGCAACTTCCCAGTGATAACTTGGTGATGTTGAGCCGCCGCCTTTAACTTCATATACTACGGTCATAAACGCACCGCCGTTTGTGTAGTCATAACCGTCACCGATGTTGACGCCGCTTATAGAAATTTCTCCGGCAATCTTTATGTTGAGCATAGCTCCGTATTTAGCGGGTTCAGACATTTTTGCACTTTTGCAGGTAAGCTTTGATGAATCATATTTGATTGTTGCCTGATAGTTTTCGAGAACTGCAGGTGTTTTTAGATTGTATGTGCATACAATTGTGTCACCGACATTGAATGTTTTGCCGCCGATTTTAAGTGACTTGCTGTTGTCATCAGATTTTGATGAATCCGACTTTGAAGATGAACTGTTATTATTTTTGTTGCTGTTGTTATTATTCTTATTACTGTTGTTATTATTATTCTTGTTGTTATTTGTTTTGCCTGAGTCTGTTTTTGAAGAACTGTTGTTAGTAGTTTTGCTCGTTTCACTCTTTTCAATAACGGAACTCTGTTGGCTGTTTGAATTTTTGCCCGAAGAACTGCCGCCTGAGTTTTCGGAGTTATTGCCTGAATCGCCTGACTTGCTGTTGACGCCGGCGTTGTTGTTTACAGGCACAGCTTTTGTTTCTTCAACATATTCAGTGTTGCCCTGAGCGTCTGTTACAACCTCGGTGTATGTTTCAATTTTTGTTTCAATCTGAGTATCTATGCGTGTTTCGTGTACAATCTTTGTTGTTTTCTGTTCATCCGAATTTTCTCCGCAACCACTCATAACGCTTGCAGCCATAGTTGAAAAAGCCACAAGTGATGCAAGTGCCGCAATAAGACAATAGTTTTTCTTTTTGCCGTAATTACGCATTATGCCACTTCCTTAATGTGATTTAAAATTTCGGTCGGTGTTACCGTATCTTTACCATAATATTATATCAAATTAATCACCGAAAATAAAGAAATTTCGCAAAATTGTACCGTTATATATTGAAAAATTACTTGTATTAATTTTATGCAAATGGTACAATAATTTTGACGGATGTGATTAACAAGTGAACTTTTTGTGAATATATCTAAAAGTTCCTTATTGATATAATTTTTTAGGAGTGATTATAGTGAGGACAACAAAAAAAGCGCTTTCAATTGTACTTGCTGGTTTGATGACCGTTGGCGGTATGTCGGTATTTTCTGTTTCTGCCGCTCAAACATCAACACCGACTCTTTCATTTAAAACTCAGAATGCACTTTATGCACACGCAGTAAGCGGTTCTGACGATTCTGACGCATGGGTTGCATGGCAATGTGAACACAACGAGGATATGGAGGAATTGAATACTAATAGGAAGTATTTCTTCCTTCCAAGCAGTGTTTCGTCAACAAGTGTTGAGCTTTATAACGCATATTCAAAAAGCGTTACGGTTAATAATGTAACTATACCGTCAGGCGAGTCGAGGGAGGTTTCGTACACAATTGATAAGGCAGGCAATGTTACTGCCGACGGAAAAACCTATTCCCTCACATTCTTAAAGTCCTCTGCCGAGTCTGCAATCTATGTGAACAACAGCAATGCTGACGGCAACGGCAAGGAACTTATCTCTTATCTTAACGAGGATAAGAGCAACTATTCCTCTGCAACAGGCGCTATTGTTGATAAGAACGGCAAGATTGACAATACTTCAATCAAGAAAATAAAGGGCAGAGGCAACTCAACATGGGGCAAGGCTAAGAAGCCTTACAACATCACATATTCCGATAAGGTTTCAATCGGCGGTATGTCAAAGGGTAAAAAGTTCTCTCTTCTTGCAAACTATCAGGATGATTCACTCACAAGAAACCGTTTTCTTTATGACCTTGCAGATGCAGTAGGAACTCCATATGCTTCGGATTCAAGATATGTTGATTTCTACTCAGACGGTTATTACTGGGGTTCATATCAGATGACCGAAAAAATTGAGGTGGGTAAGAGCGCCCTTGTCAACGATATTGACGATACTGCATACCTTGACGCTGACGGCAATGTAAACAAGGATTTCCCGTTCCTTTGTGAAGTTGATTCCGGTGCTGTAGACGGTGAAGATTACTATGTAAAATGTGATGACGGTATCAAGGTTACAATTAAAGCTCCGGAGCTTTCGGAAGGCGACAAGGGCTATAATGAAGTTAAGAACTATGTCCGTGAAAAGTACAATGCTTTCCACAATGCCGCAAAAAACACCGCTTCCGACCTTTCACAGTATGCTGATGTTGATTCATGTGCAAAGCTGTGGCTTATAAATGAACTCGGCAAGAACTGGGATTCAGGTGTTTCAAGCGTTTACTTTGTTTATAAGCAGGATTCTGACGGTAACTATAAGTTCTTCGGCTCACCTGTATGGGACTATGATAATTCGCTCGGTAATGCTGCAGGCAGTGCTTGGGATCTTCAGAACTTCGGTGTTAAGGATTACACACAGTATTCAGGCTGGTGGTGCAGATTCAAGGACAGACAGAAACGCTCCCAGAACAGCAGTAATATCATTAATAATATTTCAAGAAACACTCAGATTAATAAAGTTGCCGTAAATATCTGGTTTGAGCAGTTTGTTCCTGCAATCAACTATTTTGCAGGCAAGACCACATCTTACAAGGGCTCTGACGAATTCTATACAAAAACACAGTATTTTGACCTTCTCAAGGACAGCGGTGAGATGAACTACAAAAGCGGCTGGTATATAAGAACGAGCAGTTGGATTTGTGACCACACATCAATGAACAAGGCTGACTTTGATATGACAACAGGTACATATACCGTAAGTAACACTAAGACAAGCTACAATCAGGGCAGTTTTACGGATATGTATAACTATGCGGCTGATTGGATGACAAGCCGTGCGGCATGGATCAGCAGTAAGTGGTTTAGCGAGTACACTCCTTCCGCTAAAATCGGTGATGTTGACGGTGACGGCGAAGTTACTGTAATGGACGCAACTCTTGTTCAAAAGTACATTGTAAGTCTTGAAACACTCACAGACAGTCAGCTCAATGTTGCCGATGTAAACGGTGACGGTGAAATCAGCGTTATTGACGCAACACAAATTCAGAAGATTGTCGTAAATCTTGTATAATTCAAGCACAGAATCGGGCAGGAAACTGCCCGATTTTTTGTTATTGTTTTGAAAATTTTTGTACAAGCCACAGAATGTAAAATTTTACAAATCAAAGATTGAAATTGTGTTGTGAATAATATATAATGAGTGTAATCAAAATTTTTACACAGATTTATACATATGCACAATAACCGAATATAAGCATTTTAAAAGGACGGAGAAATTATGAGAAAGACTAAGATAGTTTGTACCATAGGCCCTGCCTGCGATTCAAAAGAAATGATGCGTAAAATGATTGACGCAGGTATGAATGTTGCCAGAATCAATATGTCACACGGTGTTTATGACCGACTTGAGGTTACAATCAAAAACCTTAAAGAGGCAATTGCAGAGAGCGGTCAAAATGTTGCAATTCTCCTCGATACAAAGGGCCCTGAGGTCAGAGTCGGCACATTTAAGGACGGTTCTGTTGAACTTGTCGAGGGTGCAGAGTTCAGTCTTTTTAAAAACAAAGAAGAGGGTGACGAAACAGGTGTAAGCCTTTCGTTTCCTAAGCTTGTTGATATTTTTGAATCCGAAGGTCAAAAGGCAATCGGCAGAGAGCTTTTGCTTGATGACGGTATTATCTCGCTTGTCGTTAAGTCGGTAAATCCCGAGTCAATTGTTTGTACCGTAAACAAGGGCGGTGTGCTTAAAAACCGCAAGAGCATCAATATTCCCGGCTACTTCATCAATATGCCGTATGTAAGCGCTCAGGACAGAAAGGACATCGAGTTCGGTCTTAACCACGGTGCAACGGTTGTTGCCGCATCATTTGTCCGCAATCACGATGATGTCAGAACTCTTCGTGACTTTATTGACAGCCTCGGCTATGAATATGTTGAAATTATCGCAAAGATTGAAAATCAGAGCGGTGTTGACGATATGGACGCAATCATTGATTACGCAGACGGTATTATGGTTGCCCGAGGAGATATGGGCGTTGAAATTCCGTTTATCAAACTGCCTGAAATTCAGAAAACAATCATCAGAAAGGTTGTTTCAAGAGGTAAGTATGTAATCACTGCAACCCAGATGCTTGAGAGCATGACAACGGCTCCCCGTCCTACAAGAGCCGAAATCAGCGATGTTGCCAATGCAGTTTATGACGGCACAAGCGCAGTAATGCTTTCGGCAGAATCCGCCGCAGGTAAGTACCCGATTGAAAGCGTAAAGGCACTTGACGCAATTTGTTCGGAGGCTGAGGAAAACGGTGAATTTACCGCACTTCATGAGTATGTGGAAGAACACGGAATGAAGGACACTAACCCAATCAGATCAAGTATCTGTAAAGCTGCAAAGAATATTGCGCAGGCAGTAGGCGCAAAGGCTATTATTGTTGAAAGTGCAACAGGTCGAGTTGCAAGAGCGATGGTTCATTACAGACCTGACTGTCCCGTCATTGCAGTTGCAACATCACAGCTTGTGTGCAGAAAGCTCTGTCTTAACTGGGGTGTTATGGCTGTCATGGGCGAAGAAAAACGCACATCTGATTCAATTACGAAACAGGCTATGGAAAAGGCACTCAGCACAGGCGTTGTCAAAAAAGGCGACACGGTTGTTGTGCTTTCGTCAAACAAAACCTGCCCGACTTCAAGCACAGATTCACTTAATGTAAGGATTCTTTAATATGAAAAATATAGTTTTAATCGGAATGCCTGGATCGGGCAAAAGCACAGTCGGTGTGTTGCTTGCCAAGGCGCTGGGTTATTCCTTTGTTGATGTAGATTTGATAATCTGCAAAGAGGCTGGAAAGCCGTTGCAGAAGATTCTTGATAATGAAGGCCTTGACTTTTTTCTCCACCTTGAGGGAAAAATCGGTGCAGAGCTTGACTACGACAAGACCGTTATCGCAACAGGCGGTTCAATGGTTCTCAGTGAAAATGCCATGGAAAACCTCAGAAAAAACGGCAAGGTCGTTTTCATTGATGTTGACCTCGATGAAATCAAGCGCAGAGTTACAAATATCAAAACAAGAGGCATTGCATTCGGTAAGGGTGAAACTCTTGATGATGTGTACAGAGTGCGTTATCCGCTCTATAAAAAGTATGCCGATATCACGGTGTCAATGGAGCTGAGCAGTATCGAAACCACGGTTGATGCAATTGTTGAAAAGCTGAAGCTTGAAAAACAGAATTAAGGAAAAGTAAAAGCGTCCGTTATTCGGGCGCTTTTGTTGTTAAATATGAAAATTTTTTATAAATAAAAATATGGAGGGGATTCATTGAACGCCGCATTCGGAAAATCGGGGTGCTAAACCGACATTTTGTCCCGAATGGCGGTGAGAATTTTCTTTTCCCGCCGACTGATTTGAACCTGTGTCATGGAAAGAATTTTGGCGGTTTGAGTTTGTGTTTTGCTCCGATAGTACCGCAGTTGAATTATTTTTCGGTCGGTTTCGCATAGGGATTTTACCGCCTGTTCAAGCGACAATCGTTCCGAGATTTCGTCTTGAATATCATCTGTCGGGACATCAAGCTGTGGGTTGCCCTCGCTGTCATATTCGGCAGTCAGGGAGAGAGGAACTCTTGTGCTGTTGAGTGCGTCAATGATTTTTTCCTCGCTTGTATCAAGCCTTTCGGCAAGCTCGCTCACGGTGAGTTCTCTGCCGTTTTTCAGCTTGCTTTCATTGTTAAGCCTTGATATTGCAAGTGAAAGCTCCTTTAATGTGCGGCTTACCCTGACTGCACCGCCGTCACGAAAAAGTCGCTTAATTTCGCCCATAATTACAGGAAAGGCATAGGTTGAAAACTGTAGGTTACGGCTTTCGTCAAAGTTATTAATCGCCTTTGCAAGTCCGAGACACCCCGATGCAAAAAGTTCTTCGTACTCTATTCCTTTGCCTGAAAATCGTTTGCAACAGGCATGGACAAGCCCCATATTTTTGTCGGCAAGTTTATTTTTATCGGTCATTTTCCAAACCTATAATTTTTTCAAGAGTTACGGTTGTTCCGCTGTCGGGTTTTGAACGGACACGCACCTTGTCGCAAAAGCTCTGCATAACTGCAAAGCCGAGTCCTGCCCTGTCCTCCTCGGGAGCGGTTGTAAACAACGGTTCCATTGCCTTTTTAATATCGGAAATTCCGCAGCCTTTGTCACGGATTGTGATTATCACCTTGTTTTCGGAGGTGATTTTTCCGTTTATGTAAATCGTTCCGCTTTGGTGGCGGTAGCCGTGAACAATGCAGTTTGTCACAGCCTCGGACACAGCGGTTTTTAGGTCGCTGAGTTCGTTTACGGTAGGATCAAGGCTCATTACAAATGCCGACACAACGCACCGTGCAAAAGCCTCATTACAGCTTTTTGACGGCACGCAAAGTTTCATTTCATTTACTGTTTTCATCTCAACACCCCCAAACTTTCAAGTCCCGACATTGAAAAAAGCCTGTACAATCTGTCGGGAATATTAATCACACGCAATGCTCCGCCGACAAGCTTCATCTGGCGGTATCGCCCCATTACAAGACCTATGCCCGATGAGTCCATAAACGATACTTTTGAAAAATCAAGGCACAAAAGTTTCGGTTTGTTTGTCTGAACGGCGGCGTCAATTTTTGTGCGTATTCCTGCCGCCGAATCGTGGTCAATTTCGCCGTCAATGTATGCCGTGAGAATATTATTTTTAAATTCCGTTTTCAGCAATTTTATCAGTCCTTCTAAAAAATAAGAGCTCCGCACCTGTTATCTTAATGATAATAAGTGCGGAGCAAAAAATTTGTTTTATTCTGTTGTAACAAAAAATTTACTTTTCGGCTGATTCGTTTTCAGCGTTAATTTTATTGATTATATACGGACGGATTTCGCCTGCAAGGTAGAGCGAACCGCAGATTACAACTGCACAATCGGTCTTTTCAGCCTGTTCAAAAGCCATATCAAATGCGTGTTCGGCACTTTCAAAGGTTACCGTATCGTCAACAAATCTTGCATACTGTTGCATAAGCTTTGCAGGGTGCATTGCCCTTGGATTGTGAACGGGAACTGTGTAAACTCTGTCAAAAACTCCGTCAAGCAGTTTTACCGAAGTGCTGACATCCTTGTCGGCAAGCATCCCCGTGATTGCAATTATATACTTATTCGGAAGGAATTTTTGGATTGCCGATTTAAGCGCCTCAATTCCGTTAGGATTGTGAGCACCGTCAAGCAGAACAATCGGCTTTTCACTCAACAGCTCAAGTCTTGCAGGGTTGACAGCCTTTGCAAAACCGTTTGCAATCTGCTCATCTGTTATTGAAATCAGAGAATTGCAACGGAGCATATCAAGTGCCGCAAGTGCGGTTTTTGCATTTTCAAGCTGATGATCACCCGAAAGCGGAAGGTCGATTTCAACATCGTTAAACATAAAGCGACTACCCTTTAAGGTGGTTTCGATGACATCTATACTAACGCTCTCGCTCGTTGCAAGCGGAATTTTCTTTTCTCTTGCAGTTGATTCAATAACCTTCATTGCACGGATATCCTGCTTTGAAGTAACCGCCATTGAGTCGGGCTTGAAGATTCCGCATTTTTGCTGTGCAATTTTTTCAATTGTATCACCGAGAATTGCCGTGTGGTCAAGTCCGATTGTGGTGATAACGGCACAAAGCGGTGATTTTATAGTATTGGTGCAGTCGAGCAGACCGCCCATTCCTGTTTCAAGAACAACAATGTCACAAGCTGCATTTGCGTGTATATAAAATTGAAGAGCGTTGACATACTCAAATTCTGTGATGATTGTGCCCTCTTCACGCAGTTGCTCGATAATAGGAAAAGTTTTTTCAACCGCATCCGTGAGAACGGACTCGCTCACCATACAATTGTTTATTTGTATTCTCTCACGAAAATCCGTGATATACGGTGAAATGAACAAGCCTGTTTTGTAGCCTGCCGCAACAAGTGCGGATGAAAGCATAGCACAAACCGAGCCTTTGCCGTTCGTACCTGCAATGTGTATAAATTTCAGCCTGTCCTGCGGATTTCCGAGCCTGTCAAGTAAAATTCTCATTCGGTCAAGTCCCGGACGAGAACCGAATGTCAAAAGTGAATGAATTTTTTCAACAGCATTTTCGTATGTCATTTACAACAGCTCCCTGTAAATCTCATTTTTCTTAAAGCCTGTTATACTTGCCGCCTCTTTTGCCGCTTCGGTGGGCTTTGCACCGTTTTCAATCAGCTTGCGGGCGGTTTCAACCGCAAATTCAAGGGTGTATTCTTCGGATTTTTCCTCTTGCTTTTTGCCCTCAAGCACAAGCACAAATTCGCCCTTCAGACTGCCGTCTGCATAATTTTCCGCAGCATATTTTGTTGTGGTGCGGATTACTTCTTCGTGAACTTTGGTGAGTTCACGAACAATCGAAAGCTTTCTGTCACCGAAAAAGTTGTACAAATCTCGGAGAGTTTGCGGAAGCTTGTGTGGCGCTTCGTAGAAAATCATTGTTCTGTGTTCGTTTTTCAGACTGTCAAGATGCTCGTTGCGGCTCTTTTTGTTCACGCTCAAAAAGCCTTCAAATGTGAATCTGCCTGTTTCAAGTCCCGAAACCGCAAGTGCGGAAATTACGGCACTCGGACCGGGAATCACCACGGTTTTTATTCCACGCTCCTCGCAGAGCTTTATCAAATCTTCGCCCGGATCGGAAATGCACGGCATTCCGGCGTCCGTTACAATTGCACAATTTTCGCCCTGTTCAATTCTGTTGCAGATGATTTCGCCACGCTCACGCTTGTTGTGTTCAAAATAGCTCACCATAGGCTTTTTTATGCCGAAATGATTCAGGAGCTTAAGCGTTACCCTTGTGTCCTCTGCCGCAATGAAATCAACCGATTCGAGGGTTTCTGCGGCTCTCGGTGAAAAATCTCCGAGGTTGCCGATCGGCGTTCCCGTTACATATAAAATTCCGCTCAATTTATATAGTCCTCCTTGTAACTGCCGTAGATGTTCAGCATTTCTTCGGAAAAGTTTCCGCTTTCGTCCTCAATAAACAGGGTTGGCATAACCTCAAGAAATCCCCTTTTGCCGCCCCTTCTGCCTTCAAGCAAAAAGAGCTTCGGGGCTTTTGACTTTCGCTGTTGAACAAGTCTTAATTTTTTCGGCTCAACCGAATATTTACGCATTGCCTCCATTGCGTCTGCGAGCCTTTCGGGGCGCTGACAAATGCAGAGCCGTCCTCCAAACTGCAAAAGCGACGAACCGCAACGGCACACATCGTCAAGCGTACATTCGGATTCGTGCCTTGCAACAAGCTTTGCATTCTCGGGATTTGTAATTCCGCCTCCGCTGATTTTGTAGGGCGGATTGCAGGCAACAAGGTCAAACGAGCCGAGCGGCAATGCGCTGTCAAGCTTGTTTAAGTCCGAGTTTACAATTCTGATTTTGTCCTGAAGATTATTGTATTCAAGACTTTGTGAAAACAGCTTGCAGGCATTCTCCTGTATTTCTACCGCCGTGATGTCAAGACGGTTGTTGTTTTTGTACCACAAAAGCGGAATAGTTCCGCAGCCCGTGCCGAGGTCAACACATTTTTTTGTACCGATTTGCTTTGAAAAATCGGCAAGTAAAATTGTGTCCGTTGAAAAACGGTAGCTGTCTGACACATATATTTTAATACCGCTGCCAAGCGGTTCAAGATGTTTATTGTTCATCGGTATTCCCCTGAAAACAGTAATTAAAAAGCGGCAAGGAAATCCCTGCCGCCTGTCTTTGTGGATTAACCCTTAATCAGCCTTCCTGTGGAGCGCCGACGGGGCAAACTTCAGCACATGAACCGCAATCAACACAAGCGTCTGCATTGATTTCATACTTGCCGTCGCCTTCTGAAATAGCGTCGCAAGGGCAGTTGTCTGCACAAGCACCACACATGATGCAATCGTCACTGATAGTATATGCCATAGGGAAATACCTCCTTCATGAATTTCACCTTTATTGTAACATAAATTTTGAAAAAAGCAACCTTTTGGAAAGAATTTTATATTTTAAACTGAAAACAGTTCTTTTTTACTGCAACTTGACGAACGCTGTACGCATTACAAAAAATTATTCAAGTCCCTTGAATTTTTCCATTTCCTTTTTGTCAAGCTTGATGTAGCCGTCCTTAACAAGCTTGCATTGCTTGACTGTGAATGATTTCGGAGCGGCGTCTTCGGGAGTGTTGTTGAGCTTAACCTTTAAAGTTCCTGCAATCAGGTTGTTTTCAACAACAAGGCCTCTGCCCTCGGGAGTATTTACAATTGCTCCTACCTTTGGGGTGTGTTTAAGAAGGTCTGTGTATGCCTCCTGTTCATATTTAAGACAGCACATAAGTCTGCCGCAGGTTCCCGAAATTTTAACGGGAGAGAGTGACAGGCCCTGCTCCTTTGCCATTTTGATTGAAACGGGCTGGAACTCTCCCATAAAGCTTGCACAGCAGAACGGCTTACCGCAGATGCCGAGTCCTCCGAGCATTTTTGCCTCATCACGCACGCCAATCTGGCGAAGTTCAATTCTTGTTCTGAATACACTTGCAAGGTCTTTTACAAGAGCACGGAAGTCAACTCGTCCGTCAGCCGTAAAGTAGAAAAGAATTTTGCTGTTGTCAAATGTGTATTCAACATTTACAAGCTTCATTTCAAGCTTGTGGTTGGCAATTTTCTGTTCACAGATTCTGTATGCTTCCTTTTCTTTGAGTTTGTTTTCCGCAAGGTGATTCAGGTCTTTTTCGGTTGCAATTCTGATTAACGGCTTGAGCGGATGCGAAATCTCCGCATCGTCAACGGTCTTGTTCGGAGTTGCAACCTCTCCGCACTCAAGACCTCTTGCCGTTTCAACAATTACCCTGTCGCCTGTGTTAAGTTTATTGTCAAGCGGATCAAAGTAATACACTTTGCCGACTTCTTTAAATCGTACTCCGATTATCTCTGCCATGAAATCCTCCTGTATTCTCCGCACAGCCAAGTTGTGAGGAGATTTATATTTATGTGTTTCGGTATTTTCAGTTTTGCGTTCTCGGTAAGCTCAATCATAGAAATCAGCTTTGCCCGAGTAAATCGTCTTGCAAGCTCCCCGGCACATTCTTCGTCAAAAACCGCATCCGCTCCGACGCTTTTTGCCATCCCGTCACGCAGAATCAGTTTTACGACAAGCAGAATTTCGTCTGCAAGGTTTTTGTCGCTGAGAGCATAGAGTGCCTGCATAAGGTTGTACTCCCGTGTCGATAAAATTCCTTTTACAATTTTCTTTGCACCTGCAACCGCATCCTCACTGAAAACATCTTTTGTTTTCAGACGGAATACACTTGAACGGGAGAGAATTGTCGGGAGCAGTTTCTTGGAGTTTTCGCAGAGCATAATGAAATATACATTCTGCGGAGGTTCTTCAAGAAGTTTCAAAAACGAGTTTTGAACAATGTCCGAAAGCCTTGTGTCGGCAAAAGGGAAGATATACACCTTTGCATCTGCCTCATTCGGCTTTATGACAGAGTCACCGATTATCTCTCTCATCTGCTCAATTGAATTTTGTTTTCTGTCATTTGGAAGTTCAACATATTTAATGTCGGCGTGTGCCTTATTGTTTGCCTTGTGACATTGCTCACAATGACCGCAAGGCTTTACGGGTTCGGTACACACCGCATACATTGACAGAAACACGGCAAGGTTCATCGCCTTTTCGCTGTCCCTGCTTTCTATTACAACAGCGTGGGGAACTCTACCCTGAATATCAAGGGTGTTGAAGGTTTGTTTTATATTGTCGTCAAAATCAAAACCGTCAAAATTCAAAATCCCACCTCCGCTTATTTATCACATTTATTATATCATTTTATTTTTGCAATTTCCACAATTATTTTAAGGCTACGGTATTGGTAACAATTTCACCCTTGTCGGTGATGTCGATAATGCCGTAGGACGCATAGTATCCGTGGCATGAACCGGGGTTCATAATATACAGACCGTCCTCATAGAGTGTGAGAGGTATATGTGTATGACCGAAGAGGAGAATATCCGCTCCTGCTTCTCTTGCGGCGGAGGTAATGCGGTAAAGTCCCGATTTTGCGTCATAGAGATGTCCGTGTGTTACAAAGACGGTTTTACCGCAGGCTTTAAAAATCTCCTTTGACGGAAAAAAGCTGTTCCAATCGCAGTTGCCCCTTACGGCAACAATCATTTTGTCTTTGTAATTATCTTTTAAAAACCGCTGTTGTTCTTCACCGTCACCGCAATGAACAATTATTTCCGCCTTGCGCTGTGCATCAACGGCTTTGATAAGACTGCGAAGATCTCCGTGAGTGTCCGAAACTACCAAAATACGCATTGAAAATTCTCCGTTCTAAAAATAAAATTTCCGCATAGTATATGTTGAGGTGTTGGTATGTCTGATAATAAAAAAGTTAATAAACTGCTCGGTGAGGTATCGAAAAAGTACGGTATCTCTAAGGAACAGCTTGAAAGTGCCGCACAAAGCGGTAACATAGAAAATCTTTTGAAAAATACAAATCCGAATCAATCAAAGCAGATTGAGAGCGTTCTGTCGGATCCCGAAAAAGCAAAGAAACTTTTGCAAAGTCCGCAGGCTCAGGCGCTGATGAAACTGCTCGGCGGTGAATGATATGTCTGATTTACAGGATAAGCTCAATCAGATTTTGCAGAACCCCGAGGCAATGAAACAGGTACAAAGTCTTGGGGCACAGCTTGGTCTGACGGGTGAGCAAAAACAACCGCCAAAGCCGAAACCGCCCGAAAATAACCTTATGTCAGTGCTGGGCGGTGACGACACAATCGGCACAATTGCCAAATTTGCACCGCTTTTAAGCTCACTGAACAACAGCGATGACACCACCCGACTGCTTGATTCACTCAGACCGTTTCTTTCACATGAACGGCAGGAAAAGCTTGACAAAGCCGAAAAGATGCTGAAATTATTCCGCCTTATGCCGTTACTGCGTGAAAACGGATTGTTTTGACAGGAGGTGATTTTTTGCCGAGTTTTGAAGAGGAGGCTTTTAACCGAGCGCAGCAGATGCACCGAAAGCCGCAATTCAATCGTGAAGCACCAAGAAGGGAAGTCCCGAAACAACCCGAAAAGCAGGAAGACCCAAAGTCCGAAATTCCCGAACCGCCCGTTGTGAAAAAGGATGACGGCCTTTTGAATCTGATGTTCAAAAACAAGGAACAGAGCCTAATTCTTTTGCTTGTGATACTGCTTATGGAGGAAAACACCGATCCGTCGGTTCTGCTTGCGCTGATGTATCTTCTGATGTGATTATCGGATTTGTCCGTTTCCTCTGATGATATATTTTGAGCTTGTAAGCTCGTTAAGTCCCATAGGTCCTCTTGCGTGGAGTTTCTGTGTTGAAATTCCGATTTCTGCACCGAGTCCGAATTCTCCGCCGTCGGTAAAGCGAGTTGATGCGTTTACATAAACCGCCGCAGAATCAATTCGTGCCGTGAACTCGTTTGCACTGTTGTAGTCGCTTGTCACAATGCATTCGCTGTGACCTGTACTGTACTTCTGAATGTGAGCAATTGCGTCATCAAGGCTGTCAACAACCTTTACGGCAATGATGTAATCGAGAAATTCGATTCTATAATCTTCTTCCGTTGCAGGAACAACGCAGTCGCCGAGAATCTGTTTTGTTCTGTCACAGCCTCTGATTTCAACATTCTTTTTATCAAGCTCTGCTTTGATTACGGGCAGAGCTTTTTCTGCGATATCCTTGTGTACAAGCAATGTTTCAAGCGCATTGCACACAGATGGGCGAGAGGTTTTGCCGTTGAAAACAATATTCTTCGCCATTTCAATATCTGCACTCTTGTCAACATAGATATGGCAGTTACCCACGCCTGTTTCGATAACGGGAACCTTTGCATTTTCAACAACGCTTTTGATAAGTCCTGCACCGCCACGGGGAATGAGCACATCAAGATAATCGGAAAGCTGCATAAGCTCTGTTGCACTCTGTCTTGTTGTGTCCTCAACAAGTGCTACGCAGTCACGGGGAAATCCTGCCTTTTCAAGTGCATCACGCATAACCCTTGCGATTGCCATATTTGAATGAAAAGCCTCTTTACCGCCACGAAGAATTACGGCACTGCCTGCTTTAAGGCAAAGAGCCGCCGCATCGGAAGTTACATTAGGTCTTGCCTCAAAGATGATTCCGATAACACCCATCGGAACTGTTACCTTTTCAATCTGCAAGCCGTTTTTGAGGGTTCTGCCGTCAAGAACTCTGCCCACGGGATCGGGTAAAGCCGCAACCTGTCTTACCCCGTCAGCCATACCGTTGATTCTCTCCTCTGACAATCTGAGTCTATCGAGAAGTGACGCTGTAAGACCGCTTTTTTCGCCGTTCTCAAGGTCAATTTTGTTAGCCGCAAGAATTTCTTCGCAGTTTTCGCAGAGTGCGTCTGCAATTGCACCGAGGGCAATGTCCTTTTTTGAACCGGCTGTCATAAGAAATCTTGACGCATCTTTTGCCTTTGCGCCCATTTGTTCAAGTGTAGTCATAATTTTCCTCCGATTATTTAACAGGTAAAAATTTTGTTCCGATTTTGTTCCCGTCAATTACTTCATAAAGATTTTCGGGATTTGAGCCGTTGATAACGCTGACCTCAACACCTCGTTTTGTGGCATAATCAGCCGCCTGAAGCTTTGTAATCATACCGCCTGTACCACGGTTTGAGCCTGTGCCTGCCGCCATTTCTAAAATTTCCGCATTGATTTTTTCGATAATATCAAGCTTTTTGGCATTTGGATTTGTTCGTGGGTTTGAATCGTACAGACCGTCAATATCCGTAAGAATAATGAGCCTGTCTGCAACAACAAGTCCTGCAACAATTGCGGAAAGCATATCGTTATCGCCGAAATTGTTGCCCTCAAGCTCATCAATCGTAACGGTATCGTTTTCGTTGATTACGGGGATAATGTTCATTTTGAGAAGCTCGTCAATTGTGTTGATAACATTCTGCCTTTTCTGCTCTGTTTCAACAGCGTGGCGGGTAAGCAGCAGCTGAGCAACAGAGTGGTTGTACTCGCCGAAAAGTTTGTCATACATAAACATAAGCTCACACTGACCGATTGCGGCAAGAGCCTGTTTTTTCTTGGTTTCGGTAGGTCGCTTGTCAAGACCTGCCTTGCCCATTCCTACAGCAATAGCACCCGAAGAAACGAAGATAACCTGTTCTCCGCGGTTCTGCAAATCGGAAAGCACCTTGCAAAGCTGTTCAACTCTTCTGTAATTTATTTTTCCGTTTTCATAAGTCAGCGTTGAAGTACCAACCTTGATTACGGTACGCTTTTTCTCCATAAAAACACCTGTTTCATTGCGGATTTTCATTTTTGCACTTTTTCATTATGTACAATTAAAATAATTATAACATAATGTACACGATAAATACAACACTTTACATAACAAAACCCCGAAGTTTTGGCACTTCGGGGTTGATTTTGTATTTAATTTAGTGAGGATATCTGTTGATAAGCTCACGGAGGTCATACGGAGTCGCCTGATAAACGAAATAGTTGAGCCAGTTTGTGTAGAGCAAGGTTGCGTTGCTCCTCCAAATCATCGGCGGAGTTTTTGACGCATCGTCATTCGGAAAATAATTGTAGGGAACATTCGGATTGAGTCCCTTGTTTTTATCTCTGAAATATTCCTTGGCAAGGGTGTCACGGTCATACTCTGCGTGACCTGTAACAAACACCTGTCTGCCGTTTCGACTGCAAATTACGCATGAACCTGCAATCTCGGAAACCGCAAGTACTTCAAGTCCTCTGCATCTTTTCAACGCCTCTTCATCAATTCCCGTATGTCTTGAATGCGGAATTGTGAATGTATCGTCAAAGCCTCTCATAAGCTTGTGATGCGGAACAAGCACCTTGTGGGTGTAAATTCCGCTTAATTTTTCGGGCAAAAGGTGCTTTTTTATGCCGTAGTGATAATAAAGACCTGCCTGAGCACCCCAGCAGATGTGGAATGTTGAACACACATTATGCTTTGACCACTCCATAATTTCACAAAGCTCACCCCAATAATCGACCTCTTCAAAGTCGAGCTGTTCAACAGGCGCACCCGTGATAATCATTCCGTCAAAGCTTTCGTTCTTCACCTGATTAAATGTTTTGTAAAAAGTTGTCAGGTGATGCGGAGAGGTGTTTTTAGAGGTGTGTGATGCCATCTGCAAAAGCTCGATATCAACCTGCAGAGGACTGTTGCCGAGCAGCCTTAAAAGCTGGGTTTCGGTTTCGATTTTTGTCGGCATCAGATTCAGAATAAGAATTTTCAGCGGACGGATATCCTGCCTGAGAGCAACCTCGTTCGGCATTACAAAAATATTTTCCGATTCCAGCACCTTGATTGCCGGAAGATTACTTTGTACCTTGATTGGCATTTTCTCACCACCTTTTGTTTATCTTAAACGGTCAATCTTCAAAATATTCATGAGGAACAGGCTTGTATTTTCTTATGATACTACTTAAACTGAGTTACAAAAAGAAATAACTTCGGCTTTCATCTGTTCACTCGTTAGCTCACCTTTGGCAAAACGAGCCTGAATAAGTTTTACCTCTTTGGAAACAGGAACACACTCGATACTGTTTACGGCATTTGCAATTTTTACTGCACGCCTACGCTTTTTCAAATCAACCGACTGCATTCCCGTCACCTCCGAAAATATTATTGACTTTATTTACAAATTAATACTGCTTGCCCCAGAATACCATATGCTTTGCAGGCTTGCCGCAGCATACGCAAACATCCGAGAGATGCTCCTCGTTGAACGGGATACATCTGCTTTTTACACCGCCTGTAACTTCTTTGATTTTTTCTTCACAGGCTGTATCGCCGCACCACATAGCCTTGATAAAGCCGGGCTTGTTCTTGGCTGTGTCAACGAACTCATCAAATGTTGTTGCCGTGAATGTCTTTTCCTGAGTGTTTTTAAGAGCACGGTCATACATATCGTTGTGGATTGTAACCATAAGGTTTTCAACAAACGGTACAAGCTCGTCAATTGAAACAAATGCCTTTTCACGGGTATCACGGCGGACAACCACGCACTGGTTCTTTTCAATATCCTTAGGACCGATTTCAACTCTTACAGGCACGCCCTTCATTTCATACTCGGCAAACTTCCATCCGGGAGCGTGGTCTGAAGAATCGAGTTTTACTCTGAACTTTTCGGCAAGTGCCTTTCTAAGCTCCTCTGCCTTTTCAAGAACACCCTCTTTGTGCTGTGCAACAGGAATGAGTGCAACCTGAATAGGAGAAATCTTCGGCGGAAGAACAAGACCGTCATCATCAGAGTGAACCATAATGAGCGCACCGATCATTCTTGTAGAAACACCCCATGATGTCTGATGCGGATAATGAAGCTTGTTGTCCTTGCCTGTGTATGTGATGCCAAAGCTCTTTGCAAAGCCGTCACCGAAGTAGTGTGATGTACCGCCCTGAAGAGCAACACCGTTGTGCATCATCGGCTCGATTGTATAGGTTTCTTCGGCACCTGCGAACTTTTCTTTTTCTGTCTTTCTGCCGATTACTGCCGGAATAGCAAGAGTTTCCTTGTAGAAATCAGAATAAACATGTAACATTCTGAGCGTTTCTTCTCTTGCTTCTTCTTCGGTTTCATGCATTGTATGACCTTCCTGCCAGAGAAATTCCGATGTACGAAGGAACGGACGGGTTGTCTTTTCCCATCTTACAACGCTGCACCACTGATTGTAGAGCTTCGGAAGATCACGGTATGTGTTGATAATCTTTTTGTAATGCTCACAGAAAAGAGTTTCCGATGTAGGACGAACGCAAAGACGCTCCTGAAGCTTTTCCTGACCGCCTACCGTAACCCATGCACATTCGGGGGCAAAGCCCTCAACATGGTCTTTTTCTTTCTGTAAAAGACTTTCGGGAATAAACATAGGCATATAAACATTCTCGTGACCTGTTTCTTTGAAACGACGGTCAAGGTCAGCCTGAATATTTTCCCAGATAGCATAGCCGTAGGGGCGGATAACCATACAGCCCTTTACGCCCGAATAGTCAACGAGCTCAGCTTTTTTAACGATGTCGGTGTACCATTTTGCAAAGTCCTCATCTCTGCTTGTGATAGCTTCAACCATTTTTTTGTTGTTTGCCATTATATTCCCTCCGTAAAATAAAATTTTACTTATTTTTTAACATATTTTTTTGCATTTTCAAAATGCCGAATACACGGCTGTCATAACATCTATAACATTACTATTATACACTAATTCTTTTATTTTTCAACCTTTTTGATACAGCCTGAATTTTTAAATTTTCAGCCTTTTCAATATACACTAAATCTGCAAATTTTCAACCTTTTTGAGCAAAACAAAAAGAGGCCGTAAAAACGACCTCTCAAAAATTAAGTGCGAAAAAACAAGAGCAAATTATGAGTTAGCCTCGATGTAAGATACGAGTGAACCAACTGTCTTGATGTTTTCGATTTCCTCATCGGGAACTTCAACCTCAAACTCGTCTTCGATTGACATAAGAAGGTCAACAACATCGAGTGAATCTGCGCCGAGATCTTCCTGAAGATCTGTGTCGGCAGTAATCTTATCCTCTTCAACATCGAACTGTTCAGCAAGAATTGCCTTAACTTTTTCTAATACCATTAATAATTCCTCCCGGTAAAAATATTGATTGTCCAAAGTAAATTATAGACAAAAGCACTTAGTTTATGCTACAATGGTATGAAAGCAAACGGATTGCTTCACTTCCCTTATATTATTGATTATTTACCCCTTTGTCAATATATATTTGAAATTTTTTGAAAAATTTCTGATTTTTGCATAAATAATTTCTTTTAAGTTTATTTCTGCATAGCTAAAAATATGAACCTCGGAGGTATTTTTTTATTATGGAAACCAAGAAATTTGCCGTAATCGGTCACCCAATCGGTCACACAATGTCACCGTTTATACACACAAGACTTTTTGAACTTCAGGGCGTCAAAGCCGAATATACAAAGCTTGACATTGCTCCCGAAAATCTTGAATATGAATTTAAAAATACCCTTTCAAGGCTTGACGGATTTAACATTACAATTCCGCATAAGCAGGCAGTCATTCCGTTTCTTGACGAAATTGACGCAAAGGCCGAGATGTACGGCAGTGTGAATACGGTTTCAAACAAAAACGGCATTTCCAAGGGCTACACAACAGATCCGGACGGATTTTTAAAGGCTCTTGATGCGGCAGGAATTATGCTTAACGGCAGAATTGTAATCATCGGCTGCGGCGGCGTAGCAAGAACAATGGCGTATGAGGTTGTTCTCAAAAAACAGCCCCTCCTCTTTGCCGTAAGAAAAGAGGATTTGAAAATTGCCGAGGTTTTATGCGATGAAATCGGAAAAACAGTTGCAGGCTGCGATGTAAGCTTCTGCCTTATTGACGAGCTTTCGGGCGACATTGATGTGCTTATCAACGCAACTCCTATCGGAATGTTTCCTAAGATTGAAAATCAGCCTGTAAGCGACAGTGTAATAAACCGTTGTGCAAATGTATTTGACGCTGTTTACAATCCGCTTGAAACAATACTTGTTAAAAAGGCAAGGGCAAACGGCGCAACAGCCGAAAGCGGAATGGCAATGCTCGTATGGCAGGCAGTTGTTTCTCACGAACATTGGGACGGCTCTGTTTATGACAAGGGCGACATTGCTCAGCTTTGTATCGACTCTGCAAAAGAGCTTGAAAAGAATTTCTGATGAACGGAGAAATTTAAAGTGAACAACATAGTTTTATGCGGATTTATGGGTTGCGGAAAATCAACCGTAGGCAAAAACATTGCAAGAAAATCGGGAAGAAAATTCCTTGATATGGACTCATACATTGAAGAAAAAGCAGGAATGACAGTTTCCGAAATATTTGAAAAATACGGCGAAGAAAAGTTTCGTGATATGGAACATGACGCCTGTGTTGAGCTTGCAGGGCTTGAAGGTCTTGTAATTGCATCGGGCGGCGGTGCGTTTACATTCAAGAGAAATGTTGAGGCCTTCAAGGGCAAGGACAAAATTGTTTTTCTTGATGTTCCGCTGGGAATCATCAAAAGCCGTCTTAAAAATGACACAACAAGACCACTGCTTCAGCGTCCGGACAGGGACAGGGTTATGAAAGACCTCTACGACAGCAGATATCCGATTTATCATGCCGCTGCCGACATTGTGGTAAAGGGCAAAAATACGCCGTTAAAAACCGCTTTTGCGATAATCGACGCAGTAAGCGGAACAGATGTGGCTGAAAAACCGCATAAAAACGCTTGATTTTGCATTTATTCTATTGACCATCACGCTTTAAAGTGCTAAAATGACTAAAGAAATGTGACGAACTTCGATTCGTTTCGTCAAAAGTGAATTGAAAGGAAATTAAAGCAATGATTATAGTATTAAAACCGTCTGCAACAGAGGAGCAGATTACAAAATTCACAAATATGCTCAAAGAGAGCTATGATGTAAAGGTTAATAAGTGGGACGGTGTTCAGTCAACCGTACTCGGTCTTATCGGAGATACAACAAAGATTGACATTGAGTATATTGACGCTCAGGACATTGTTGAAAATGTAAAGAGAGTTCAGGAGCCGTACAAAAAGGCTAACAGAAAGTTCCACCCCGACAATACAGTCATTAAAATCAATGACAATGTAACAATCGGTGACGGCAGTCTGCACATTATGGCAGGTCCCTGCTCTGTTGAAAGCGAGGAGCAGATTGTTCAGATTGCAAAGGATGTTAAAGCATCGGGCGCAACACTTCTCAGAGGCGGTGCATTCAAGCCTCGTACTTCACCATACGCTTTCCAGGGACTCAAGGCAGAAGGACTTGACCTTCTTAAAACAGCAAGAAGAGAAACAGGTCTGCCGATTGTAACAGAAATTATGAGAGCATCACACATTGATATGTTCGAGAATGTGGACATTATTCAGGTTGGTGCAAGAAATATGCAGAACTTTGAGCTTCTCAAGGAGCTCGGCAAAATTGACAAGCCTATCCTTCTCAAGAGAGGTCTTTCCGCAACAATCGAAGAATGGCTTATGAGTGCCGAATATATTATGGCAGGCGGTAACGATAAGGTTATGCTCTGCGAAAGAGGTATCCGCACATACGAAACATTTACAAGAAACACTCTTGATATTTCGGCTATTCCGATTATCAAAAAGCTTTCTCACCTTCCTGTTATTGTTGATCCGAGCCATGCGTCCGGCAAGTCATGGCTTGTTGAACCGCTTGCAATGGCAGCAGTTGCCGCAGGTGCAGACGGTCTTATCATAGAGGTTCACAACGATCCGCCGCACGCACTTTCGGACGGTGCGCAGTCACTTACTCCAAAGCAGTTTGACGGAGTTGCAAAGAAGGTTTTCGGCTTAAAAAAGGCTGTTGACAAATTAAATTAAGATTTTTACTTTCGGTACGGTTTTTCAGCCGTACCGATTTGGACTTTAATTAACTTTACTAAAGAATACACAAACGGAGGCTAATGCAGTGAATATTGCAGTTGTAGGACTCGGAATTATCGGCGGCAGTTTTTGCAAGGCGATAAAAAAGTACACCGACCACCGTGTAATCGGTATCAACAGAACAAAATCTACTGCCGAAAAGGCTTTAAAAGAAGGTGCGATTGATGAAATCGGCACACATGAAAGCCTTGAAAACGCAGACCTAGTTATCCTTTCAATGTATCCGCAGGCGGTTGTTGACTATGTTTCAAGGTACGGAGAACACATAAAAAAAGGTGCGGTTGTAACCGATGTTTCAGGCATCAAGAGGGCAATCTGTCCGCAGATGACAAAGCTTTCCGAAAAATTCGGCTTTGTTTTTGCCGGCAGTCATCCGATGGCAGGCAAGGAAACAAACGGTTTTGATGTTTCGGACGCCGACCTTTACAAAAACGCAAGCTACATTATCGTTCCGTGCAAGGCTGATAACAGCGTTGTAAATATGTTGTCTGACTTTGCAAAATCAATCGGCTTTGGCACAGTTAAAATCACAACTCCCGAAGAACACGACAGAATGATTGCTTTCACATCACAGCTTCCGCATGTGCTTGCGTGTTCATATGTTTTAAGTCCGTGCTGTCCGAATCACAAAGGCTTTTCGGCAGGAAGTTACCGAGATGTTTCGAGAGTTGCAAACATAAATTCAACGCTTTGGAGTGAGCTTTTCCTTGAAAACAAGGATCCGCTCATTTCCGAGCTTGATATACTTATAGATAATATTACAAAAATTAAAGATGCAATAAGTGCCGAAGATGCCGACGCTCTCAAGGCACTTCTTGAAAAGGGCAGAGAGGTCAAACAGGCACTCGGAGAATAAAGAGGAAGGAGAACTTTTATGAAAACTATTCATGTTTCCACGGGAAGTCCCTATGACATTTTGATTGAAAGAGGTATCCTTGATAATTGCGGCGAGATTATCAAAAAGCTTTCAAATGCAGAAAAAATCACTATTGTAACAGATACAAATGTTGCTCCGCTGTACAAATGGAGAGTTCTCAACTCTCTTTCACAGCAGGGTTATCAGACTACCGCCCATGTTTTTCAGGCCGGCGAGCAGTCAAAGAATCTTAACACAATCGCAGATATCTATGACACACTTGCAGATTTTAAGATGACAAGAAAAGACCTTATCGTTGCACTCGGCGGCGGTGTTACGGGCGATATGGCAGGCTTTGCCGCCGCAACATATCTGAGAGGAATCGACTTTGTTCAGATTCCGACATCTCTGCTTGCACAGGTTGACTCATCCGTAGGAGGAAAAACAGGCGTTGACATTGCACAGGGCAAGAACCTTGTCGGTGCATTCTATCAGCCAAAGGCTGTTTTGATTGATCCCGACACTCTTTCAACTCTTCCCGACCAGTTCATCACAGACGGTATGGCTGAGATTATCAAGTACGGCTGTATCAAGGACAGCGAATTTTTTGAAATGCTTGCAAACGGTGACGCTCTTGAACACATTGACGATGTAATTGAAACCTGTGTAAAAATTAAGCGTGATGTAGTAAACCGTGACGAAAAGGAAGCAGGGGAAAGAATGCTTTTAAATTTCGGTCACACACTCGGTCACGCAATCGAAAAAATCTACAACTATACAGGCATCACACACGGTATGGCAGTTGCCGTCGGTATGGTAATGATGACAAAGGCAAGCGAAAAGCACGGACTTACCCAGGCAGGAACTGCATACAAGATTGAAGAAGTTTGTGCAACCTACGGCTTGCCGACTACCGATGACGCAAGCCTTGAAAAAATTGCCGAGGCGGCTCAGACAGACAAGAAAACTTCGGGCTCGTCAATCAATGTTGTTTTGCTTGAGAAAATCGGCACAAGCTTTACCAAGAAGGTTGCAATTTCCGATTTGCTCGACTTCATCACACCGTAACACGGTAAACATATTTTAATGAAAGGCTGTGGAAGTATGGCTTTGTCAACCGACAAAAGCAGTAAGCCGTATGTACGGTATCTTCCGTTTGTACCAAACGGCGAGGTGAACATTCCCCCGTCAAAGAGCGATGTTCACCGTGCAATAATCTGCGCCGCCCTCACAAGGGGCAAATGCACAATTGCACCCGTTGCTCTGTCAAATGACATCAAGGCGACAATCGGCGTGATTGAGGATATGGGATGCACCGCCTCAATAAAGGATAATGTGCTGACTGTTGACGGTACAAATATTTTTAAAACAGATAATGTAACGCTTGACTGCGGCGAAAGCGGCAGTGCTTTGCGATTTTTCATACCCGTAGCCGCAGCCGGCGGTATTAGTGCCACCTTTGTCGGTCACGGAAAGCTTCCCGAAAGACCTATCGGAATTTTTACGGAGGCTCTGCCAAAAGTAGGAGTAAAGTGTGAAACCGAGGGCGGTCTGCCACTCAAAATCAGCGGTCGGCTTGAAAGCGGAACTTTTGAAATTCCGGGTAATGTAAGCTCGCAGTTTATTACGGGACTTCTGCTTGCTCTTCCGCTTGTTGAGGGCGACAGCGACATTGTGCTGACATCTCCGATTGAGAGCGTCGGCTACATAAATATGACAATTCACACTATGGCACAATTTGGTGTTGAAATTTTAACAACCGACAACGGCTGGCACATCAAGGGCGGTCAGTCATACATTCCGCATGATTACACAACAGACGGCGACTGGTCGCAGGCGGCTTTCTTTATGGTTGCAGGCGCACTTGGCGGAAAGGTGACTGTGAACGGCGTCAACAGAAATTCCGCACAGGGTGACAGGAAGATTGCCGAGTTGCTTGCACGGTTTGGTGCAAAGGTAACGCAGACGGATACTTCCGTAACCGTTGAAAAGGGAGAGCTTAATGCAATTGACATTGATGCTTCGCAGATTCCCGACCTTGTACCCGTGCTGACGGTTTGTGCCGCATTTGCAAAGGGAACAACCAGGATTTACAATGCCGAAAGACTTCGCATAAAGGAATGTGACCGTCTTACGGCAACCGCTAAGCTGATAAACGATCTCGGCGGTAAGGTGACTGAGTTGCCTGACGGACTTGTCATAGATGGAATTGACACCCTCAAGGGCGGATTCTGCGAGGGCTTTAATGACCACAGAATTGTAATGTCGGCAGGTGTCTGCGCAGTAAGACTTGGCGGTGAAATTGAGTCAAGCTATGCGCTTTCAATCAACAAAAGTTACCCCGATTTTTACATAGATTATAATAATATTGGAGGTAAGGCGAATGTCCTCGACCTACGGTGATAAGATAAAAATTTCCGTTTTCGGCGAAAGCCACGGCAACGGAATCGGAGTTGTAATTGACGGACTTCCGGCAGGATTTGAGGTTGACTTTGACAGGGTTCTCGCTCAAATGGCACGCCGTGCTCCGGGCAAGGATAAAACAGCAACTCCCCGAAAAGAAAAAGACCTCCCGAAGGTTCTTTCGGGTATGCTCGGCAACAAGCTGACAGGCGCTCCGCTTTGTGCCGTAATTGAAAACACCAACACAAAAAGCGGTGACTACGGCAATCTTCTCGACTGCCCCCGCCCGGGTCACAGCGACTACACAGCCTTTGTAAAATATAATGCGTCAAACGATATTCGTGGCGGCGGTCATTTTTCGGGCAGACTTACAGCACCGATTGTTTTTGCAGGTGCAATCTGCCGTCAGATTCTTGAATCAAAGGGCGTTAAAATTGCCGCCCATATCAGCAGTATCGGCAATGTTTCCGACAGCTCCTTCTGTCCGACAGAAATTGATGACGCACTCATTGAAAAGCTGAACAACTCATCGTTTGCACTCATTGACGAAACTGCCGAAAAACCTATGAGGGATGCTGTTGAAGATGCCAGAATGGCACAGGACAGCATCGGCGGAACAATTGAATGTTGCGTAACGGGCATTGACGCAGGCTACGGTGAGCCGATGTTTGAAGGTGTTGAGGGCGTTATTGCCAAGGCTGTTTTCGGTGTTCCCGCAATTAAGGGCATTGAGTTCGGCAAAGGCTTTGAGCTTTCAAAAATGAGAGGTTCGCAGTCGAACGATCCGTTTGAATACAAAGACGGCAAGGTTGTTACAACAACAAACAACTGCGGCGGTATTTTGGGCGGAATTACAAACGGAATGCCGATTATTTTCCGTGCCGCTGTAAAGCCTACACCGTCAATTTCACAACCGCAAAGGACTGTAAATCTTCAGACAAAAGAAAATGCAGAGCTTGTTATTCACGGCAGACACGATCCGTGTATTGTGCCGAGAGCAGTCCCTGTTATTGAGGCTGTTACGGCTGTTGCAATTATTAACCTTATGTGAGGTCTTTATGAGAGATTTAAAAGAAATCAGAAAAGATATTGACAAAATAGACAATCAGCTTATTGAGCTTTTTAAGCAGAGAATGGATTGTGCAAGGGATGTCGGCATCTACAAGCAGGCAAACAACATTCCCGTTCTTAACGAGGGCAGAGAGAATGAAATTCTTGATGCCGTTGAAGAAAAGGGAGGCGAATACGGCGCATCTGCAAGACTTCTCTACTCAAATATTATGGAGCTTTCAAGGGCGCTCCAGCACAACATTGTCGGCAGCGGCAAAGAGCTTAAAAGCGTTATCAACAATGCAAGCACGGATATTCCGTCAAGCGGAATCAAGGTTGCGTATCAGGGAATCAAGGGCGCTAACGGTCATGAGGCAACTTTAAGACTTTTCCCGAACGGCGAGGCTGTCAATTACAAAAGCTTTGCAGATGTATTTTCTGCCGTTGACAACGGCGAGGTTGCATTCGGTGTTCTTCCTGTTGAAAACTCAAGTGCAGGCTCTGTTTCGGCTGTTTATGACCTTATTCTCAAACACCGTTTTTACATCGTAAAGGCGCTTGATTTGCCGATTGACTACTGCCTTGCAGGTCTTAAACAATCTGCTTTTGAGGACATTGAAATCGTGTGGTCGCATCCGCAATCACTTTCACAATGTGCGCAGTATATTGCCGACCACGGCTTTGATTCTGTTCCGTTCTCCAACACGGCAATTGCCGCCCGTGATGTTGCAAAGGAAAAGCGCCTCAATGTTGCGGCAATCTGTTCATACAAAGCGTGTGAGGAATACGGCTTGAAGGTTCTTGACAATCATCTTCAGGACAATGACGAGAACACAACAAGGTTTATTGTCATCTCCAAAAAGCTGTACATTCCCGAAGATGCGAACAGAATCAGTCTTTGTTTCTCGCTCCCTCATGTTACGGGATCACTGTACAGTCTTTTGTGCAGATTCAATTCGCTCGGTCTTAACCTCACAAAAATCGAATCCCGTCCCCGTCAGGGCAGACAGTTTGAATATCTGTTCTACCTCGACTTTTCGGGCAATGTCAGAAGTGAAAATGTTATTGAACTTGTAAGTCAGCTTAGCGAAGAGATGCCCGAATTCAGTTTTTTGGGCAACTACGCAGAACCCGAGTTCCCGATTAAATAAACCGCACGGCGAGCCGGCAGCGTGTCGCTGCACCCAATTCGTGTAGATAGTTTGTAATGTTAAAAAACATTTATGCCCGAGCGTAGCATTGCAACCGTTCGCACAATGTTACAATTGTTTTGTTCGATTTTAAAAAATTACACCCTTTCGGAGTTTATCGAAAGGGTGTTTTTATATGTCAAAATATTGATTTGGTTTTCATTTCAAAAACTCAATTAAGAGCAGGCTTAATATTTTTTGTTGGCGTGATGAAAGCTCTTTACCTTTAAGATTGCAATCGGTAAATTCTTCGTAGAGCAGTTTCATTATATTTGTCTGCGTTTCGTTCAGATTGTTAATGTAGAGAGCGTCTTTCTTTTCTATGCCAACAAGGTAATCAAGCGAAACATTGAACACATTTGCAATTGAAATTAAAACTTCAAGCGGAGGATATTTGATGTTGTTTTCATAATTGCTTATGACAGGCTTGCTTCTGCCGATTCTCCTGCCCAAGCTTTCCTGCGACATATGTCTTGACTCTCGTAACTCTCGAATTCTTAACCCGAAATCAAACATTCATTTCACCTCAAAAAGTTTTCAATAAGAATATTTTAAAACACTTGCGTTTTGTAATTTAAAACTGTATAATACAAGTGTTAGCTAAAAGTAAACTTTTAATTCGAAAAGTTTACTTTTAGAAAATAGTTTCAGCTTTTTTGGGAACGAAAAATATTTTTGAGGAGGAATACTTTATGAAAAAAATCATTTCAGGTGTTTTAAGTGCAGTTATACTGACTTCGGTCTTGTGTGCCTGCAATGACGGCGGAAATCAGTCAAACTCTTCACAGTCGGGGAATAATGCGGATTCGTCACAACAAACCGTGACAACCGAGGTTGCAACCACACAACCTGCAACAGAGCCGAACTACAAGGACACAAACTATGTTGCACCGATTCCACCCAAAAATCAAACCTATAAGTTTGAAGAAATTTCACTCGATGATGCGGCAACCTCAAGCGGATATTCGATTGATGATAGTAAATTCAGAATATATAATGCAAGTGTGCAAGGTGGACGCTTAGAGGTGTGTGTAACTTATTCTGATGAAGGTTCTTCTGATTATTGTAAATATTATGCAATATATGATCTAGAAGGCAATATGATTGCCAACATTTCTAATGTTTCACTTGATGAAGGGTACGATAAAAGTGTGGAAGTAAGGGGAGTATATAAGGACTATGTTATAGTTTCCTTTAATGTAACTGATTCGGAAAATAAATATGCTCTGTATAATATGAAAACAAAGGAATTAAAGTATATTGATTCACAATATTATTCAGCATATTTGTATGATGGGGCGATTATTGTCAGCAAAGAATGTGCCGGAGGTAATTCCGGTTTTAAATATGGTGCATTTAATCTAAATCTTGATGAAATAATTCCTGTTGAATATGACAAACTTAATATTGCCTCTCCTGATAGGTTTATCGCTTTAAAAGATAATTATTATGGACTTATTGATTTTAATAACAATGTTGTTGCAGACTTTAAGTATAAGGAAATCTGTGATTTTAGTGGCATTAGTTTTGATAGTATTGAACAACTTGACTTTGAGAATAACATAAACCAATACACAGTAGCAAGAGATAAAAATAAAAAGGCAGTTCTGATTGATAAAAACGGTAACATAGTAAATGATAATCTTGAAACAACAGAAGAAAAGTTATCATCTGGAAGGACAGTCGCACAGTATGGTGACAAAACATTTATCACATATGAAAATTCAATTTCAGATACTAACGGTAATTTAATAACTGATACGGCTAAAGTTGTAGATTATGACAAAGCCGGCTTTATTAACGGTTATTGCATTACAAGAAACGATAATGGTGAATGTGAATTGATAGACAGCAAAGGAAAAATTGTTTTTTCAAAACCTATTGAAACAGAGTATGAAATAAGATGTACACCTGTCGATCAAAAAGGCTTATTTAAGATTGATTATTATTCTAATAGTGATTCCAATTATGTAAAAACAGAAATTTTGGATTTGTCTGGAAATGTTGTTACAACTCAGTATAATAGTTTTGGATCGATTGGACACGGAATATTTACACAAGGCGTGTCTGAAAAACAAGATTATAAAGTTTACAAAGTAACAGCAGAATAAGGTGATACATATGGAAAAGACAAAAAGGAATTCGGCTCTTAGGGTAATCGGTGCGATTTTGATTATTGCAGGAATTATAATGTTTATTGTATCGGCTGTTCAGCTTTATGATGTGCAGTCCACAAGAACCCATTGGGCTGAGGGTTTTATGCAGGACTATCAGGCAAGAACAAATGCGACAAATTCAATACCGTGTTACATATTTATGGCTCTTGCGGTGGTAATGGTTATTGCAGGCATTGTTATGGTGTGCATAAAGCCCAAAAATAATGTTATGGTTTTTCCGAATATGCCAGTTGCATATAACAATGTCGGAGAAAGCGTCAGTCTGTATTGCCCAAACTGCAAAAATCCGATAGGTCAGAATGATATATTTTGCAAAACCTGCGGATATAATCTAAAATCAACAGAGCAGGTTTCACAAAGGAGAATAACCTGCCCAAACTGTGGCGAAGAAAATGAACCCGACAGCAGTTTTTGTGTTAAATGCGGAAGTCAATTATAATAAAATTCAACTTAAAACACCCTATCGGAATTTACCGAAAGGGTGTTTTTTTGCTTAAACTATAAAATTATATTTAATCAGCCGTCAATTTCGACTAATGCAAAGCTTTGCGGCGACATTGTTACTTTGCCGTTTGCAAATTCAGCGTTGCCGAGGGCATATACTGTTTTGCCTGTATATTTTGCGTTCATTACTGCACTTTCACCGAGGGGGTTGAAGTACATAACGAGGTTGCCTCTCTTGTATGCAAACGGAATTTTGCCTTCTTCATACATAAATTCAAGCTCACCGTTGCCTTTAAGGTCATCGTACTTGTGACGAAGTGCAATAATGTCTGTTACAACCTTGTAGATGCTGTCGGGATCGTCCTTCTGATTCTCAACAGTCGGAGCGTCGGCACTCTTATCAACTGCAAGATACGGCTCGTCACTTGTTGAGAAACCGAGGTTCTTACCGCTGTTCCACTGCATAGGAGTACGGGAGCCTGTTCTTGAGTAACCGCCCTCCTTGCTTACGATGCCTTTCTGATATCTCATGCCGATTTCATCACCGTAGTAGAGGAACGGAACACCCGGCATTGTGAAAATGAATGCGTTCACAAGCTTGATAGCCTCTTTGTCAAGATATGCCGTAACTCTCGGCATGTCGTGGTTGTTTGTCATAAAGCTGATGTAGCCGTTGTCCTTTGTCTTTTCGTAGTTAGGAAGATATTCGTCTGCAAATGCTTTGATATCACCCTTGCCGTTAGGATTGAAAACAGCCTGATCGCCGAATTCACCGTAGCGGAAAAGTCTGCTGTAGCCGTTTCCGTAGTGGTCGAGATAGAAGTCCATGTGGAAACCTGCGTTGTTAATTGCTCTTTCTGGATTGCACCACTCTGCAACCATTGCGGCATTCGGATATTCCGTGTCGAGCATATCACGCACACCACGCCAGATTTTTGCCGTTGCAATTTTATCGTCATCGTTCTTAACAAGTGAGTCAGCCATGTCAACTCTGAAACCGTCAGCACCCTTGTCAAGCCAAAAACGCATAACATCCTTCATAGCCTCTGCCGTTGCAAGACAGTCGGGATGATCACACGGCAACTGCCATTCGGGATGTGTGATTTCGTGAAAACCGTAGTTAAGAGCAGGCTGTGAGCTGAAGTAGTTTACCATATAGTTGCCGTCACGCTCGCAAAGTCCGCACATCATACGGTACTGCGGCGGTGCGTCCCATACGCTCTTTGTAAAGATGTAACGGTTTGAATATTCGCTCTTTGCGGCTTTTTTAGCCTCCAAGAACCATTCGTGCTGGTCTGATGTGTGACCGGGAACGAGGTCAAGAAGAATCTTGATTCCCTTTTTGTGAGCCTCGTCAAAAAGACGAACAAGGTCATCATTTGTGCCGTAACGCTCTGCAACCTTCTTGTAGTTGCGAACATCATAGCCTGCATCCATAAAAGGTGAATCGTAAATCGGGTTGAGCCAGATTGCGTTGCAACCGAGGTTTTTTACATAGTCAAGCTTGCTGATGATACCCTCGATGTCACCGATTCCGTCACCGTTGGTGTCACAAAAACTCTGCGGATAAATTTCATAGAAAACAGCGTCATTAAGCCAGTTTGGCATAAAAATCATTCCTTTTGCTTTTTATTTTCTGTGGCTGTATCTTACGGCATCATTGTAGCATTAAATTGTTATGTTGGCAACCTTTTTGCATTGCACACACAAAACCTGACAATTATGTGTGAAAAAACAGCCAAATTTTATTCCATTAATATTTACTTGCAAAAGTGCTTCGTTCATCATAATATGTAAACAGATGTATGTGTATCGGAATTTAGGGGAGGGAGTATTTTGACTGTTGACAAACTCGGCGATAATAAACTGCTGATTAAGCTTGATGAATCGGATATGGAGAATTTTGAGCTTGATTTCGGAAAAATGAGCTTTAAAAACGAGGATAATCAAAAGGTGATTATCGGGCTTATGCGACTTGCCTGTTGCAGGGCGGGACTTGACACGAACGGTAAAAATGTGAAAATAGAGGCTTTTCTGCTCGGCGATGAATGTTGTATTCTCGTTACGGCAAATCCGAAAAAACGAAAATACAGGCTGAAAAAGTCCGACAGCGGTCTGTGCTGGAAAATGGCGAATGCGTCGGATTTTCTGAATGCGGTAGAGGCTTTGTACCGCAGTAACATATGTTGCAGAAAAAGCTCCGCATACGAAATGTCGGGAAATTATTACCTTGTGTTTGATTATTTTTTATTGCCGAAGCATATGATACGGGTGTTGTCGGAATACGGTGAAAGACAAAAATCCCGCAACGCAGCGGCAAGAGTGCGTGAAAACGCAAACCTGTTGTGTCATGCCGATGCAGTTGCGGTGATAGGAAAGTTTTTGGTGTAAATTGAAAATGGAAAATTGAAAGTTGAAAATTGTTTTGTTTGATTAAAAAACACCCTTTCGGAAATACTCCGAAAGGGTGTTAATCTATGCGTATATTTAATCTTTTTTTACTTCAATTTCGCCGTGTTCTTCTTCAAAGGACTTAACCCTTTGCTTTATATACTGCTCAATTTCACGATTTGCGGAACGACCTTCATAGTCGGCAACATATCTGAATTTCTGAAAAAGCGTGCGGTTAACTCTCAGAGTGTATCGTAAAATATTATCATCCATAATCGGTACTCCTAAATGTTATTATGACACTATTTTAATGTAATTATTGCGTCAAAACGAAAATGGTGCTATTATGATGTCATAATGGTGTCATAATTTTAGGAGTGTGAAAAAATGAAAATTGCGATAGTAGGCTCAAGAAGTATTACAGTGAATAATTTAGGCGATTATTTACCTGAGAATACAACTGAAATAGTAAGCGGTGGTGCTATTGGTGTTGACAGAAGTGCGAGAAATTACGCTAAGACACATAATATTAAACTAAAAGAATTTTTACCCGAATACGAACGATACGGGCGGTCAGCACCTTTGAAAAGAAATTTGCAAATAATTGATTATGCCGATGAAGTTATTGCATTTTGGGACGGTATGTCACACGGAACACGGTTTGTTATAGAAAATTGCAAAAGAAAAAATGTGCCGATTAAGGTTTATGCTTTGGCAAATAAGTAATGTTGCAAACGAACCGAAAATTTCATATATAAAAATATAAAAAACGGTCGGGCAACATAACTCTGCGTTTTGCAAAGCAACTGCCTGACCGAAATTTTTTATTTTCCATTTTCAATTTTCAATTTGTAAAACTATCTTTGTTTCGTGAATGAAAACTCAATTCTGTTGTTGTCATAATTAAGCACCATTGTCAGCACACCGCTGTCATAGCTCAGTTTGTATGCCGTACCGTTTACTGTCAGGTCAACGGAGGTTCCGTTGAATGTGTAGGCTGAATCACACGAAATTCCTGCAAGGGTAACCGTGCAGTTACTGCTGTCCTTGAAATCAAGACCAAACTGATCCTCGTCAATTCCAAGCTCGCTGTATGAAATTGTTTCGCCGTCTGTCTTTGCTGTTGTCGGTACCCATTTGCCGATTATTTCGGTATTTCCGTTGCTTCCGCATCCGCAGAAAATTGATGCGAAAACAAACACGCACAGCACAAGGCACATAACCCTGACTTTCATATAATACACACCCTTGAATTTGTTTGTTCCTCTTATGCAGTATATTTTACCATTTTACGCTTTATTCGTCAAACTTTAAATGTTATAAAATTGAAATTATATGCCACATTTTATTTGCGGATAATTGACAAATCGACACATAAATGAGATAATAAAAAGGTATATGAACTCGGTTTATCCGAACAATAAATCAAGAGGAGTAATGACTATGGCAAAGGAACTTGCTAAATCCTACAACCCGTCAGAGTTTGAGGACAGAATTTACGACTTCTGGCTGAAAGGTAACTACTTTCATGCAGAGGTTGACAAAGATAAAAAACCTTATACAATCGTAATGCCGCCGCCAAACATCACAGGTCAACTGCATATGGGACACGCACTTGACGAAACACTTCAGGACATTCTTATCCGTTGGAGAAGAATGCAGGGCTACAGCGCACTTTGGCTCCCCGGTACAGACCATGCGTCAATCGCTACAGAGGCTAAAATCGTTGAGGCAATGCGTAAAGAGGGTATCACTAAAGAGGATATCGGCAGAGAAGAATTTTTAAAGCGTGCATGGGAATGGAAAAAGGTGTACGGCGGAAGAATCACAAGTCAGCTTAAAAAGCTCGGTTCAAGCTGTGACTGGGAGCGTGAGCGCTTCACAATGGACGAGGGCTGTTCAAAGGCTGTTAAAGAAGTTTTTGTTCGCCTTTATAATGACGGAAAAATCTACCGTGGCAACCGTATGGTAAACTGGTGTCCTCATTGCTGTACATCAATTTCGGATGCCGAGGTTGAGTACAAGGAGCAGAATGGTCATTTCTGGCACTTGCTCTATCAGGTTAAGGAAACAGGCGAGTACCTTGAAATCGCAACAACCCGTCCCGAAACAATGCTCGGTGATACTGCTGTTGCCGTCAACAAGGACGATGAGCGTTACAAGCACCTCCACGGCTGTCATGTAATCCTTCCGCTCCTTAACAAGGAAATCCCGATTGTTTGTGATGAACACGCAGATATGGAAAAGGGAACGGGTGTTGTTAAAATCACTCCTGCACACGATCCTAACGACTTTGAAGTCGGTCAGCGCTGCAATCTTCCGATTGTCCGTTGCTTTACATATGACGGTCACCTTACAGGTGCAAAGGATGTTGAAGAATACAACGAGTTAAAGGCAAAGGGACAGCTTGCCGAAAACGAACCCGAGGTTCTCGACTGCGGAAAATATGCAGGCATGACAACAATGGAGGCAAGAGAGGCTATTGTTGCCGATCTTAAAGAAATCGGTGCTCTTAAAGAGGTTGAAGAGCTTACTCACGATGTCGGCACTTGCTACCGTTGCCACACAACAATTGAGCCTATGGTTTCAAAGCAGTGGTTTGTAAAAATGGCTCCGCTTGCAAAGCCTGCAATTGATGTTGTTCGCAAGGGTGACACAAAGTTCATCCCCGAAAGATTTGAAAAGGTTTACTTCCATTGGATGGAGAATATCAAGGACTGGTGTATTTCCCGTCAGCTTTGGTGGGGACACAGAATCCCTGCGTGGTACTGCGATGACTGCGGCGAAGTTATGGTTGCCAAAGACGCACCCGAGAAGTGCTGTAAGTGTGGCAGTACACACATTCATCAGGACGAGGACACTCTCGACACATGGTTCAGTTCGGCACTTTGGCCGTTCTCAACACTCGGCTGGCCCGACAAAACTCCTGAACTTGAGTATTTCTATCCCACAAGCACTCTTGTAACAGGTTATGATATCATCTTCTTCTGGGTTGCAAGAATGATTTTCTCGGCTTGTGAAAATATGGGTTCTGCTCCGTTCAAGACCGTATTTATGCACGGCATTGTAAGAGATGAAAACGGCATCAAGATGTCAAAATCTCTCGGTAACGGTATTGATCCGCTTGAAGTTATTGACAAATACGGTGCAGACGCACTCCGTTTCTTCCTTGCAACAGGCAACACACCCGGTAATGATATGCGTTATTCCGACAAGCGTGTTGAGGCTTGCGCTAACTTTGCAAACAAGCTCTGGAACGCATCCCGTTATGTTCACATGAACATTGACGACCACGATGTTAAGAATGAACTTCCGAAAACTCTCACAACAGAGGACAAGTGGATTATTTCAACCCTCAACACAGTTGCAAAAGAAGTAAACGAAAATCTTGAGAAGTTTGAACTCGGCATTGCAGTTCAGAAGATTTATGAATTCATCTGGGACTGCTACTGCGACTGGTACATTGAGCTTGTTAAGACAAGACTTTCAAGTGACGGTGAGGACGCTCAGAATGCAAGACAGGTACTTCTTTATGTGCTTGATCAAATTCTCAGACTTCTCCATCCGTTTATGCCGTACATCACAGAAGAAATCTGGCAGACAATTCCTCACGAGGGCGAAACAGTAATGCTCGCAAAGTACCCTGAATACAACGCAGAGCTTGATTATCCCGAGGCATCGGATGAAATGAAAAAAATTATGGATGCAATCCGTGCAATCCGTAACCGCCGTGCAGAGATGAATGTTCCGCCGTCAAGAAAAGCAAAGGTTTATGTCGCAACAAAGTTTGCCGACACATTCAAGGACGGCACACAGTTCATTCAGAAGCTTGCATCAGCAAGTGAGGTTGAAGTTGCAGAAAGCTTTGAAATTGAGGGTGCCGTAAACATTGTAACGGCAGACGCAAAGATTTACATTCCTATGGACGAGCTTGTTGACAGGGAAAAGGAACTTGCAAGACTCAACAAAGAGCTTGAACAGGTTAAAAAGCGTCTTGCACAGAGTGAAGGCAAGCTTAACAATCAGGGCTTTGTTGCAAAAGCTCCCGAGGCTGTAATTGAAAAGGTTAAGGGACAGGCCGCAAAGGAAAGAGAGCAGATTGCTCTTATCGAGGCCGCAATTGCCGCACTCAAATAATTCGGCAATCCGATAAAACAGAATAAAATTATAATCAAAGGCTGAAAGAGCATAGTTGTTCTTTCAGCCTTTTATGTTTGTGCAGATAGTCTTAATAGGGCGAGAGTAAGCTTTTTAAATTGAAAGTTGAAAATTGAAAATGGAAAATTATAGTCGGGAAGACAGTTTGCAAAATGCAACGCACTGTTTCCCGACTGTTTTTGTTTGTGTAAAAGTTGTTGTTTAAATGTAGTGGCGTTCATTGGACGCCCGCACGGCGAGCCTCGGTTGTATGTTTTTAATATTTCAACCTATCTCCAATGAACAAAAATAACATCCGAAACGGTCAGGAAAAGTCAAAACGCAGAATTGTCCGCTTTAAAAGTAAAATCTGTGAAATAAAGAACATTTCTTCCGAAATCCAAATTATCCCTTTCGTACAATATGTAGCAAAATTTGTACAGAAACACGCCTGTTTAGCGGTTATAGGTCGGAATATGGGCTGATTATTGCTGCTTGACTGTTCAATCTTGATAAAAATAACAGATATGTGAAATAAAAATATGTATATGTGCTAATTGCACAAAGAACAATGTTGTTTTTTAGGCATTGCTACAAATCTGCGAAAAACAGAAAATAATGCTTGAAATCCACATTTTTGTGTTGTATTATATAGGTGTCAAAGGAAATAACCGATTCGGAAAACGGAAATCAAACAAACGAATCGGAAACATTAAATCTTATTTAATAAAGAAAAGGAGAAAATATTATGCATGCTTTAAAAAGATTTGGTACAGCTTTCGGCGGATACAAAATGATGGAAAACTACCCCGTTCCCGAATGTGGTCCGGACGACATTATTCTTGAAATCAAGGCAGCCGCTATCTGCGGTGCCGACATGAAACACTGGGGTGTTGACAACGGTTATGATGACACAAACATCACTCCCGATCAGCAGCAGTCGGTTCGTGGTCACGAGTTCGCAGGCGAAATCGTTAAGGTCGGTGAAAATGTAAAAGACTGGCATATCGGTCAGAGAGTTGTTTCAGACAACAGCGCACATGTTTGCGGCGTATGTCCGGCTTGTGAGCAGGGCGACTTCCTCTGTTGCGAACATAAAGTAAACCTTGGACTTGACAACAACACATGGGGCGGCGGCTTCTCAAAGTATTGTAAAGTACCGGGCGAAATCCTCGCAATTCACAAACACGCAATCTGGGAAATTCCTGAGGGCATCAAGTACGAAGAAGCTTGTGTACTCGATCCTATCTGTAACGCATACAAGGCAGTTGCTCAGCAGTCACATCTTATCCCCGGACAGGATGTTGTAGTATTCGGTACAGGTCCTCTCGGACTCTTCTCAGTACAGGTTGCAAAGCTTATGGGTGCCGTAAACATCGTAATGGTTGGTCTTGACGATGATGTAAAAGTAAGATTCGGCGTTGCAAAAGAGCTTGGCGCTACACACTGTGTAAACGGTTCTAAGGAAGATGTAGTTGCAAGATGTACAGAAATCTGCGGCAGAGATAACCTCGGACTCGTAATTGAATGTTCAGGTGCTAACATAGCTCTCAAGCAGGCAATCGAAATGACAAGACCAAACGCTGAAATCGTTCGTGTAGGTATGGGCTTCAAACCTCTTGAATTCTCAATCAACGACATTACAGCTTGGAACAAGAGCATTATCGGTCACATGGCTTATGACTCAACATCATGGAGAAACTGCATCAGACTTCTCCAGTCAGGTCAGATTAAGGTTCAGCCGATGATTACTCATCGCCTCGGTCTTTCACAGTGGCAGGAAGGTTTCGACAAGATGGCTAAGAAAGAGGCTATCAAGGTTATCTTCCACTACGATTACGAAGATTAATTAAAGAAAATATGCATCAGGGAGGATTTTCTAATGAGAAAGCTTATGATTGCCCCGTCAGTGGGTTGCTGTGATTTGTTCCATGTTGAAGAACAGGTTAAGCTGATTAACGAAAAATCAGATTACCTCCACATGGACATTAAAGACGGTGTTTATGTTCCGAGTTACGGAATCGGTCCTGATTATCTCGACTACCTTAACAAGCATGTTGAGAATCTCAAACCAATGGATGCTCACCTTATGGTAAAACATCCTCAGCAGTATCTTGAAACCTTTGCAAAGGCAGGAGCTGCATACATAACACCTCATACAGACTGCATCGAAGGTGACGCATTTGTAACGATTCACAAGATCAAAGAGCTTGGCTGTAAGGCAGGCGTTGCATTAAGTCCCTCGGTTCCGCTTTCAACTATTGAATATTACCTCCCGTTGCTTGATAAGGTTACAATCATGATTGTTGATCCGGGCATCGCAGGTCAGCCGGTTGATCCGCAAATGTTCGTAAAAATCAACCAACTCGCTAAGATCAGAAAGGAAAGAGGTCTTAATTTCTTAATTGAAGCCGACGGTTCAATGAACAGCAGTCTTTACCGTCCGCTTTACGAGGCAGGCGCAGATCTCGTAATTCTGGGACCTCCGGCATTATGGAACAAGGACACGGATTTCAATAAGGCTTGGGACATAATGGAAAGTGAGCTTGAGCGAGAGCTTGACGGTGCTGAGAGAAAAATCTGATTGAAATAAAAAGTCAAAGAGGAAATTAAAAGGAGAAGAAAAATGGCTAACAAAACTTCTGTCAATATTGGCGCAAGACTTGACCGCTTGCCCCAATCAAAATGGCATGTTAAGATCTGGCTGATTACAGCTTTTGCACTCTTAGTATGCTGGTCAAACGGTATCGGCGGTTCCGTTCAGAATATTCTTTTGAACGAACTTCACTGGCTCGAACCCGGTTCAACACTCCTCGCAATGTGGGGTACAACTTACACAGCAGGACAGCTCTTCGGCGCACTCATCGGCGGACCTATCGGTGATAAAATCGGCCGTAAAAAGAGTATCCTTCTTTACGAAATTATCCATATCATCGCTATGATCGGCGGTGCTCTTTCACCGAACATTGCAGTTCTTTATGTGTTCAGACTTCTCCAGGGTCTTGCACTCGGCGCTCTCCTCGTAGTTCTTTTCGCAGGCTTCACAGAGTATGTTCCCGGTAAAAACCGCGGTACATGGTCAAGCCGTACATCATTCATCGGCAACTGGGCTCACCCAATCTGCAACGGTATTGCTCTTCTTATCGTTTCAACAGGCGTAAGCATGAATATGAACTGGAGAATCCAGTTTATGATTCCTTCAATCCTTTCAATTATCGCTTGCATCTTCATCTATGTTAAGTTCCCCGAATCACCGAGATGGCTCGAATCACAGGGCAGACTTGACGAAGCTGACGAAATTATGACAAGCATTGAGAAAGAAATTGAAAAATCAACAGGCAAGCCACTCCCACCCGTTGAAGTTACAAATCCAAAGCCTGTTAAGAAGCTCCCGTTCACAGCTCTCTTTAAAGGCAAACTCCTCAGAAGAACTATCGTTGGTTCGCTCGTACTCATCGGTATGAACACAATCCAGTACACACTTATGAACTGGATGCCGTCAATGCTTTCAGGTCTTGGCTACGACACATCAAAGTCACAGTTTATGACAATGTTCGGACTCTTCGGCGCTCCGTTCGGTATCTTTATCGCATCTCTTATCATGGATAAGATTCCTCGCCGTGTAATGGGTGTTATCCTCCTTGCAGGCATGGCAGGTCTTGGTGTTGCAACAGGTCTTCTTGCTCCGACACTCGGAATGACAGGACTCATTGTTATGACATTCCTTCTTAACACAATCATCTATATGTATGTTTGCTACGCATCAGCAGTTTATGTTCCTGAGATGTGGCCTACATCGGCAAAGCTTTCAGGTTCGGGCTTCAGTAACGCAATGGGTCGTGTAAGTAACATCTTCTTCCCGTTCCTCGTTACAAATGTTGCTGCAAGCAGCATGGGCTCAGGCGGTGTGTTCATTCTTATCGCAATTGTTGCAGCAATCATCGCTGTTGCAGTTATCTTCCTCGGTGTTGAAACCAGAGGCGAATCCGTTGAGGACATCGGTGATGTAGAGTAATCTCTGCAAAACCCTCTAATACATACAACCAAAAATTTTAGATGCGGTGCCTGAGTGCATCGGGCACCGCAAACTAAAATTCCTTACTAATGAAACAGATAAACAGCAATTTAAAAACATTCAAAACTTATCTTTAAATTTTTAACAGCTAAACCATCAATTTTTTAATCACAGGCAAATAAATTTGAACATACGCAGAAGGCACATCGGGTGCAAATGCTTAAATAAATTATTATAAAGAAAGTGCAGGAGATTATTATGAAAAATTCAGAAGCTATCTTAGTTACTCCAAAGCAGTTTGAAATTCAGGAATGTCCCGTTCCCGAACCAAAGGATCACGAGATTCTTATGAAGGTTGAATATGTCGGAATGTGCGGTTCCGATATCCACGGCTTTGAATTCGGTCCTTTCATCCCACCTAAGGATCCTAACCAGAAAATCGGTCTTGGTCATGAGGTTGCAGGCGAGGTTGTAAAGGTTGGCTCAAAGGTTACAAGATTCAAAGCAGGCGACAAGGTTCTCATCGAACCCGGTGTTCCGGATGACAAATGCGAATACTGCCGTACAGGCAGATACAACATCTGTCCTGATGTTGACTTTATGGCTACACAGCCTAACTACAAGGGCGCACTCACACAGTATATGACACATCCCGAGGAGTGGACATACCACATTCCCGAGGGTATGACAACAATGGAAGCAGCTCTCGTTGAGCCGGCAGCAGTCGGTATGCACGCAGCAATCCTCGGCGGCGCACAGCTTGGTAAGAGCATTGTTATCCTCGGCGGCGGTACAATCGGTCTTATGGTACTTCAGGCTTGTAAGAGCCTTGGTGCAACAGACATCACCGTTGTTGATATTATGCAGAATCGTCTTGACCTTGCATTAAAGCTTGGTGCAAGCAGAGTTATCAACGGCAAGGAGCAGGATACGGTTGCACTTCTCCGTTCACCCGAATATTTCGGCGATCACGGTTGTGAACTTGTATTCGAGGCAGCAGGTTCTGTATTCACAGCTCAGCAGGCTGTTCAGATCGTTGCAAGAGGCGGTAAGATTATGATGGTCGGCACACAGTCAAAGCCTGTTCCGATTGACTTCCTCAAGATTAACCGTGAGGTTATGATTCAGACATCATTCCGTTACTGCAACAACTTCCCGCAGACAATCGAGGCAATCGCAAGCGGTAAGTTCAATGTTAAGGATATGGTTACAAACATCTATGATTACAAAGATGTTCAGCAGGCATTTATGGACGCTATCGACCCCGAAAAGAAAGCCAATATGGTTAAGGGCGTTATCAAGGTAGCCGACTGATATACACAGATTTATTAAAAATTTTCATAAGGAAAGGTGATTAAAATGTTATCAGATATCAGATATTGGGAAAAGAAGGCAACAGAGGGACACTACGCTATTCCTCACTTCAATGTATGGAATGCAGAAATGCTCATGGGTGTTATTGACGCAGCCGAAGAGCTCCGTGCTCCAATCATTATTTCATTCGGTACAGGTTTCACAGGCAACACTTCTTTTGAAGACTTCTGCTACATGATGGATTCAATGGCAAAGAAGGCTACTGTTCCTGTAATTGAGCATTGGGATCACGGCAGAAACATGACAATTCTTCAGAACGCTGTTAATCACTGCATGAATTCGGTAATGCGTGACGCATCAGCTCTTCCTTATGAAGAAAATGTTGCTGAAATCAAGAGATGCGTTGACTACTTCCACGCTTACAACATTCCTGTTGAGGCTGAGCTTGGTCATGTAGGTAACGAAACAGTATATGAAGAGGCACTTTCAGAGTACCAGTACACAGATCCTTCAAAGGCTAAGGAATTTGTTGAGAGAACAGGCTGTGACTCACTCGCAGTTGCAATCGGTAATGTTCACGGCGTATATTCTTCAGAGCCAAAGCTTGCTTTCGATGTACTCGAGGCAGTTGCCAAGGAAGTAGATGTTCCGCTCGTACTCCACGGTGCATCGGGTATCGGTGATGAGGATATTAAAAAAGCTATCTCACTCGGTATCGCTAAAATCAACATTCACACAGAGCTTTGCCAGGCTGCTATGGAAGCTATTAATGCTCACAAGGACGAGCCGTTCCTTGCTGTTGAGCGTGAAGTAAGAAAGGCTGTTAAAGAGCGTGCAATGTACAAGATTAAGCTCTTTGGCGATGACGGCAGAGCAGATGAGTAATATGAGTAATACAGAGAAAAAACTTGATGTTATCTGTCTTGGCGCAGCGGTAGTTGACATTCCTCTCCGTCCGGTATCAAGAGATATTTTTGATATCGAGTCATATCCGGTTGACAGAATCGCAATGTCTGTCGGCGGTGACGCAATGAACGAGGCAACAATCATCAGCCGTTTAGGCTTTAAAACAGGCATTATCGCTTGTATCGGTGATGACGCTGCAGGTCAGTTTATCCTTCGCTCCTGCAAGAAGGACAACATAGATGTTGAAGGCATCAAGATTGATCCGACAATCGACACCTCAATGAACATTGGTCTTGTAACCGATGACGGTGAAAGAACCTTTGTTACAAACCGCAATGGCAGCTTGTGGAAAGAAAACATTGAGCATGTTGACTTTGAAAAAATGAAGCAGGCAAAAATCCTTTCCCTCGCAAGTATCTTTAACTGTCCTCTTCTTGACGGCAAGACGCTTGTAAAGATTTTCAAAGAGGCAAAGGCGGCAGGTATGACAATTACCGCCGATATGATAAAGCCACGACTCGGTGAAACTCTTGACGATATCAGAGAAGCATTAAGCTATGTGGATTACTTCTTCCCGAACTTTGACGAGGCTTGCCTTATGACAGGCGAAACCGAAGAATCAAAGGTTGCGGACAAGCTCTTTGAATGCGGTGTCAAGAATGTAATCATGAAGATAGGCAAGCGTGGATGCTATATCCGCAATGCCGCAGGAGCAATGATTGTTCCTGCCTGCAAGGGTGTAACCGCAATCGACACAATCGGTGCAGGCGACAACTTTGCGTCAGGCTTTATTTCGGCACTTCTTCAGGGCAAGGATATCCGTGACTGCGGTATCTATGCTAACTGCACAGCGGCTATTTCGGTTCAGTATGTCGGTGCAACAACAGGCGTTCGGAACAAAGAAATGGTTGAAGAAATGCTTGAAAAGTATAAAAAAGATTATATCCTGTAATAGTAATAAATCTGTGACATTAAGCCCTGTGTTCGTAAGAATGCAGGGCAACCCCCCACCAATATATTATTAAAGAAAGGTCAGATGCAAAATGAAGACGATGAAGCTTGGCAAAACAGGCATTGATATTTCAAGAATGGGACTCGGCACCTGGTCAATCGGCGGCGGCTCGGCATGGGGCGGCGACCACGACCTTCAGGTTGTTGTAGATACAATCCGTGAAGCTCCGAAGCTCGGTGTAAACCTTATCGACACAGCTCCCGGTTACAACTTCGGCAACAGCGAGAAAATCCTCGGCAAGGCTCTTGAGGGCATGAACCGTGAAGATGTTGTAATTATCACAAAGTGCGGTGTTACATGGGATCAGGAGATGAAGGGCGACCTTTTCAACAAGGTTAACGGCATTCAGCTTTATAAGAACCTCAACAGTGCTTCAATCAAGAGAGAAATTGAAGAATCACTCAAGAGAATGGGCACAGACTATGTTGATGTATATATGACACACTGGCAGTCAATCGAGGGCAGCGAGTATTATGTTCCGATTCAGAAGACTATGGAGGTTCTCAACGATCTCAAGGCTCAGGGCAAAATCAAGGCTATCGGTGCAGCAAATGTAGATATCAAGCAGATTCAGGAGTACCTCAAGTGGGGTGAGCTTGATATCGTTCAGGCTAAGTATTCAATCCTTGACCGTGGCATTGAGGATGAAATCATTCCTTGCTGTCGTGAAAACGGTGTTACAATTCAGGCTTATTCACCGCTTGAAATGGGACTTCTCTCGGGTACATTCCCAAGAGATTACAAGCCTGTAGGCGCACAGATTCCAAAGAAATGGTTCCAGCCCGAAAATATGCAGAAGGCTATGGATGTTATGGATCAGTGGAAGCCTCTTTGTGAAAAATATAACTGTACAATTGCTAACCTTGCTCTTGCATGGATTCTTGCTCAGGGCGACTTCATCAACCTTCTCAGCGGTTCTACAACTGTAGATCAGATTGCCGAGAATGTTAAGTCAGCCGAACTTGAACTTGATTCCGCTGATGTTGCAATGATGCGTGATATGGTTGAAGCTATCGACAAATAATTAAGGGTTGCTTAATACACCTTTGTGTATAGGGTGAAGGAATCCGCTCCCGATTGTTAAAATTATTGTAAAAACAGTCGAATTCCCTTTACTTTTGTTGATAATTATGTTAGTATGTAATAAAAGTTGAGGGAAATGTTTATGGCAAAGAGAATTGACGAAATCAGACAAAAGGTTGAAACCGAAGGCGAGGTTTTCGTCTCGGATTTAAGCAGAATATATAATGTAACCGAAGAAACTATCAGGCGTGATCTTGAAAAGCTGAAGAATGACGGTATCATTACCAGAACTTTCGGCGGAGCTGTTCTTAACACAACTCCTCAGAATGACAGAGTGCATTTCTTTAAACGCAAGGGAATTAACCTTGAGGGCAAAAAGAAAATTGCTAAGCTGCTTGTTGATAAATTTATCGGTGTGAATACGATGATGATTGATAACAGCACAACTGTTCTTGAGGCTGTTAAGCTTTTTAAGGACAATGAAAATCTTACCGCAATTACCTTTTCTGCACAGATTTTTCAGGAACTCGACACTTGTAAAATGAAGCTGGTTTCAACCGGCGGACTTTATGATGAAAAAACCCGTTCTTTCTACGGAAAACCTGCAAAAGAGGCTATGAAAAAGTACAATGTTGACCTTGTTCTCCTCGGATGCAAAGGGCTTGATATGGAAAGAGGCATAACTGATTCTTCCGAAGGTGAGGCTGATTTGAAGTCTGAGATGGCAAGCCGTGCCGAATGTGTGGTGTTACTTGCAGACCATTCAAAATTCAACCATACTGCGTTTGTCAATTTTTTGGATTGGGATAGGATCGATTATCTGATTACCGACGAAAAGCCGTCACAGGAATGGCTTGAGTTTTGTGAGCAGATGAAAATAAAACTTATGTACTGATTTACCTTGTCCGGTACATAGTTTGAGTCAGTGCTTTTTATAATTTTACCCATTAAAGCTCCTGTTCTTTTTAATCAAAAACGGCAGGAGCTTTTGCGCTGTCAAAACTTTAGCAGATTTAACAGTTTTGAGAACGCATAGAAATTATTTTTGTTATTAATGGATAGCATTGTTAAATCTGAGTTGAATTTTAAACATAGTGATTATTTTATATATCACTATGGAAATTCTATTAATTAAGGTTATTTTTTGCAGACGGGAGACCAATCGGAGACGGTTCCCGTCACATTAAGGACACACCGATTAAATATGATGATAGAATGTGCAAATATTCTTTGATGCAGTTTATTCGGCAGTTCCGAAATAAAGGGGTTACCCAAATTCACAGATAAGGAGATGTAAAAATGACAAAACAAAAGGAGAAGAAGAAAGCTTCAATTGTCAAGAAAATGATGATTGCCGTTGTCGCAGGTTTTGTAGTCGGCTTTATATGTCTGCTGATTAAAAGTGCGGTAATGGGAACAGACGGCGAAGGAGCCTGGAAAGTTGTTGAGGCAATTTTGTTCCAGGATATCACCGCAACAAAAGATATCGAAGGACTCGGCTTGTTCTACATCGTAGGTCAGCTGTTTATGAAGGGACTTCAGATGATGATTGTTCCTCTCGTCCTTTGTTCGCTGACACTTGCACTTTGCAGCCTTGCAAACCCGAAAAAACTCGGTCGAATCGCAGGTAAAACATTTGTGTCCTACCTTTGCTTCTATATCGTAGCAGCAGCTCTTGCAGGCGCAGCAGCTTATCTTGCAAAGAGTCTTGGCTGGTTCGATGTACATCTTCCGGCACAGCAGGCTCAGGACATCGTTACAATGGAGGGTTACAACCCGCTCGTTACAATTGTAAACGCTGTTCCGAGCAATATGATTAACGCAATGTCATCCAACAACACAATTCTTTGCGTTGTTGTTATCGCAATTATCTTTGGTCTTTGTATGACAAAGATGGGCGAAAAAGCAGATCCGCTCAAGAGAGTTTTTGAAAACATCAACGATGTCGTTCAGATGTTCCTCAACTTCCTTATCAACAAAATTGCTCCTATCGCAATTTTCTGTATGATCGTAAGAGCACTTGCCGTTTACGGAATTGAGTACATTTCACCGACAATGATGTGGATTGTTGTAACAATTGTTGTAAGCCTTCTTCTTGTTTGCACAATTTACCCAATCGGCATTTTCATTACAACAGGACTTAACCCGTTTATCTTCCTTAAAAAGGCGGCAAAAATCGGTATGTTTGCAGCAGCAACAAACTCGTCTGCCGCAACGCTTCCGCTTAATAAGGAAACCTGTATTAACGAACTCGGCTGTTCCGAAGAAATCAGCAGCTTTGTTCTTCCAACAGGTATGACAATCAATATGAACGGTACAACCGCAATGCATATGATTGCCATTACATTCATCGCCACAGCCGCAGGCGTCAACATTACTCCTGCAACCCTTTGCCTTACAGCATTCCTCTCAATCTGCACGGCAGTCGGTACTCCGGCAATCCCTGTTGCAGGCACAACAATGGTTTATGTTGTAATGATGGGACTTGGCTTGAACTCAGATCTTTGTATGATTGGCTACTCGCTCATTCTTGCCATGAACTACCTCCCCGGTATGGCTGTTATCACACTTAATGTTATCGGTGATGCCGCTACCAATGTTATAGTTTGTGCAAAAGAACATTGCCTCAACAAAGAAATCTATAACAGCAAAACCCCTAAAAACAACTGATTTCAGTAAGATAACTTCCGGAAACCCCTTGTAAAACCGAACCGCCCTCGACAGCGCATGCACTGCCGAGGGCGGCTTAGTTTTACAGTGAGCCACCGTTCCCAGTTCGTGAAGATAGTATGGTATAAAAAAGGACATATTATGCCCGAGTGAAAGGTTTAATTAAATGTAAAATTGAAAATTGAAAATGGAAAATTATGGTGAGCCGCCTTGCCCAGTTCGTGTAGATAGCTTGTAATGTCAAAAAAACATATTATGCCCGAGCCTAACATTGCAACCGTTCGCACAATTCCGTATGGGCGGATATCATCCGCCCGCAGGTAATGACAGAAAATTTATGATGAAAATAAACTGTATAAATGGGATACATTTACCTAAATAATGTAGCAGTCAGTTACAATTAAACTTCATTATTTATCAGCCAAAAATTCCTTGCCGGCTTTATCGGTTGCAAGAATTGCATTGATGAATGCGTCCTCGGTCGGATTACCCGGGACATACTTCCACTCAACAACGCTTGCGGCTTTGTGCGCAATTGCAGGCACATCATCCGGAGTAAGTGCAATTTCGCCGAGAGTGCAAGGAAGTCCGATACTGTGGTTAAATTCAAAAATTCTGTTTCGCTCCTCAAATTGTCCGTCATATGTCAGCAGACACAGCACACCGAATGAAACAATTTCGCCGTGCAGATGCTGCCGTTCACATTGCGGAAAGAGTGACGCACCGTAATAAACACAATGTGCAAGCGATGAATTGTAGTAATAATCCTCCTCGGGATTCGGATTGTTTTCGTGTACGGTAAAATTTGAAACAAGTCCCGCCGTGATAATAATGTCAAGCGCAACCTGCTCAATTGCCTCTGTCGGCACATTGTTTTTGCAGTCCTCAAGAGCTTTTTTGCCAAAGCTTATAAGCGGTTCGGTACTTGCGGAGGCAATTGCCTTGCCAAGCAACGGTGTGTGAATCATATTCTTTTCACGACACGCAAAAATTACTTCATATTCCTTTGAAAGTGCGTCACCGATTCCTGCCCACATAAGCTTTTCGGGTGATTCGGCAATAATTTTTGTGTTGATAAATGTGTGAATTGCAGGGGCTTTGTGGTACGAATATTCCTTGAAAGTACCGTCGGGATTGTACATTACCGAAAGCGAGGTGCATGACGCACAGTTTGATGCAATTGTCGGGAATGTGAACAACGGTTTGTTATATAAAGCACAATAGGTTTTTGCCGTGTCAACAGCTCGTCCGCCTCCGATACCGAACACCATATCAGCCTTTTGCACAGACGGATTGTTCTTCATTTTTTCAACATTTTCATAGCTGGAGTCACCGCCGTACCATACAAAATCAATGATTTCAATGTCAGAGCCTTTGATGCCTTCAAGCAAAGCCTTTTTTGATTTTTCCATAGCTGTTTTACCGCCGACTGCAACCGCCTTTTTGCCGTACGGCTTTACAATTTCGGGAATCGCCTTGTAGCAATCAACTCCCACGCTGTAACTCGGTAAAAATTCGCTGTATGTGTGTGACATAATTTATCCCTCCGAAAACAATACTTATAAATAAATTATATCACCGCAGTTTGTACATTTCAATACATTAGCACAATAAATTGTTGAAATTATTATTTTACGACAGATGAAAATATGCACATATCTTATGCAATTTAGCAAAAAATTGCGAAGAATATTCGTGAAAAATACTTATGGAAATGGCTTTTGCAAAGTGCTATAATCTTGTAAATATATATAAGAAGGGCGGTGCTTTTATGCAGGAAATATACGAACAGAAAACAGACAGACAGCTTGCAGCAAAGCAGAGAATAATTGCGGTTGCGGCAGGCAGAGAAAAGGCAGACCTTGTTTTAAAAAACGCAAAGTATCTTAATGTGTTTTCAAATGAATTTTTGTGCGGTGATATAGCCGTTGCAAACGGACTGATTGCGGGTGTCGGAAAATATGACGGCAAAACAGAGATTGATGTCAGCGGAAAACTCGTTCTCCCGGGCTTTATTGATGCACATATTCACCTTGAAAGTTCAATGGTGACTCCTGCTGAATTTGCAAAGGCAGTTGTTGCCCACGGTACAACCACAGTCATAACCGACCCTCACGAAATCGCAAATGTAATGGGCATTGACGGAGTTGAATATATGATTCAGGCATCGCAAAATTTGCCGATTGATGTTCATTTTATGATGCCGTCATGTGTGCCTGCCACAGAAATTGACGAGAGCGGTGCGGAGCTTGACTGCAAGGATATTGACTTGTACTTGGATAATAAAAAGGTACTCGGACTTGCAGAGATGATGAACTATGTCGGTGTTATCAACGGCGATAAAAATGTGCTTTCAAAAATTGTTACCTCGCAGGCTCATCACAAGAAGATTGACGGCCACGCTCCTGAGCTTTCGGGCAATGACCTCAACGCATACATTGCCGCAGGAGTGTATTCCGACCACGAGTGTTCCACCTTTGAAAATGCCCTTGAAAAGCTGAGAAAAGGTCAGTTTATTATGATTAGAGAGGGTACTGCCGCTCATAATCTCAAGGCACTTATGCCGCTTTTGACTCAGCAGTATTACGCAAGGTGTATGTTTGCAACAGATGATAAGCATCCAAGTGATTTGCTTCACGGCGGTCATATTGACTACATTGTAAAACAGGCACTGAAAAACGGTGCAGATCCGATTGTTGCCCTCAAAACAGCAACCCACCATGCCGCAAGATACTTTTTGCTCAATAACAAAGGTGCGATTGCTTCGGGTTATCTTGCCGATATTGTTGTTGTCGATAATCTTGAAGATTTCAATGTTGAAACGGTTTTCAAGCGTGGCAAGCTTGTTTTTGACGGCGAAGTTAAGGACTTTTCTGCTCCCACAGTTGATGAAAAGCTTGCCGAAAAATGCTTTGACACTTTTCATCTTGACAGCGTAACGCCGAGCAGTTTCAAGGTTGACGGAAAACTCGGACTTATCGGTCTTGTCGGCGGTGAATTGCTCACACGCAATCTCGGCACAGCAGATAAAATTGATGTGGAAAACGATATTCTGAAAATTGCCTGCATTGAGCGTCACAAAGGCACAAATCATATCGGTGTCGGCTATGTTAAAGGCTATTCGCTGAAATCGGGTGCAGTCGCAACCTCTGTTGCCCACGATTCGCACAACATTATCACAGTCGGCTGTAATGATGATGACATTGCCGTTGCCGTGAACGCAATCAAGGACAGCAAAGGTGGTATCGCAGTTGTTGAAAACGGCAAAATCAAGGCTTTGCTTGAACTCCCGATTGCAGGCTTGATGTCCGATGAACCGCTGACAACCGTAAACGAAAAGCTTGAAAATGCAAAGTTATCTGCATATGAACTTGGTGCGGACAAAAGCATTGATCCGTTTATGACTCTCTCGTTTCTGAGCCTGCCCGTTATCCCAAGCTTGAGAATAACCACCAAAGGTGTGTTTGATGCGGAAAATTGGAAAATGCTCTGATGTGCGGAAGTTTTTAACAATACAATAAAATATTAAATAATTAAACAGGAAAACAAAGTGCGTATTGTCGCTTTGTTTTCCTGTTTTATTTTGTCAAAAAAACTATAGTCATTTTACAGTCACTTTGCATTTGTATAATTTGAATATAAAAGAAATTGGTTGATTAAAACAAATAGCAATACAATATTAAATAATAGCCATTGTGCAATATTTACAAATTATTGTGTAAAAATTTGTCGTAAAAATTACCTGATTTGCTTGAAATATTATTAAAATGTGATATAATAGCATTATAAAGCCAGTGTATAAAAAGTATTGCAATAATAATTACAGAGCTAATTGAAGTGTAATCTACTGAATTATCAGTTGTATACGACTAAAGATGTAATAACTGAAAATTAAAAACATCAAAATATTATAAATAATTTAAACGGATAAATCATGCATTTGCGTTTGTTTAAATGGTAAATCTGTACAATGGCTTGTGAGGAGGTCTTGATATTAAGAAAAATGAGGTGACGAAATGAAATTCTATAAAAGATTATTAGCAATGGCAATTGTGGCAACCGTTTTTATTTCCGTTTTTGCATTTGGTGCAACGGCATACGGCTCGGATAATGATATTCCGTTCTATCTGCGTGTTCCAGGTAGTAAAGGCAAAGTTTATAGCGATGCTGAACACAGGGGCGATTCAGGAACGGAAGTTCCTTGGAAAGTAGACTTTTCCTTTTCAGAAGAAGGTAAAGGTACTATAATGAACTTCCTTCTTTCTGGTCCTTGGTATTCAGAACAATCATATACGCATTCCGTTCATCAAGGAAGTGGCAATCGCTATTACGCAGTATATCAAAACTGTAAAAATATGGATGTTGGACTTGCTGTATTTAATAACAATAATGTTAGTACTAAATATTATGTTGCAGGTTACTGGGATGAAGAAACAGATAAACACAGCTTTTCATACGAATAAGTTTTCTGTTTTTGATAATTACTGTTAGTTAATTAACTTTTGTTCCTCATAAGTCATTTGCAGATTTACCATTAAATATATAACAAATCAGCCTATAATTGAGGTGAAAAATATGTCATATTATATTACCCGAATATTTAACAACAAACTTAAATTAGGTATTATACTGTATATCTTCATTGCACCTATAATTGATATACTGTTGACTCTGATTGATCTAAGTAAAGGAGCTTCTGTTCCTGCACCGTATTTGGCTACCTTTTTAGGAGGTTTCTCAATTGGAGGGTTAAGAAAATTATTTATGTGGTATTTACCACTGCCTTTAGCAATCGTTGTTGCCGATGATTGCATTGAAGATTACAAAATAGGATACAAAAATATTCTTGTTACAAAGAGAGGTAAAAATAAATATTTTGTTTTAAATATACTTAAAAGTTTTGTTATTTCTTTTTTGATTATTATAATTCCTCTTTTACTTAATCTCCTTATGGTGCATATCGTTTTTGCAGGAGGTACATATTTATTTATGGATCCGGAATCTATAAAAGCAATTCCAAGTATGGCAGAGTATTATAGCCATCCAATGTTTTATAACCTGCTTTGTATTCTTCTGCTGTCGCTCGCCGGTGGCGTTGTGGGAAGCGGTGCAACGGCACTTGCAATGGCATTTCCAAACAGATTTATTCTTTATCCGTTAATATTTATATTGTGGTATATACCGTCAATTGCTAAACAGTCTATTATGATGGCTTTTCAGCCTTTTACCGAATATCCATTGTCATATGCACTTCCTTCAGTTATTTTCGTATTAGCTACAAATGTGGTTGCTGTTTTGTTTTCGTTCTTTAAGGTGACTAAGTATGATCAGGTGTAAATTAAGAAAATATGCAATCGTACTTCCGCTTTGCGCAGTGTTTTTTATTTTGCTTTGCGCATACACATATTTACGATTTTATAATTATTTGAATTCGGATTATTCTGAGAAGTTAAGCCAAAAAAATATTTTTTATAATGTTGCGGGCGGTGATGGTGACTTTATCACATCTGGCAATGTTATCGGCTTTTTTATAATATTATTTGTTTTGTTTTTGTTTTACATATTTGCGAATGAGAATGAAAGTTACATTGTAAGACTGAAATCGAGAGCCTCATTTGTTACAAGAAGAATTGCTGACAGTGCGGTATTCGCTTTTTTGTTTTCGTTTTTGATAGAAGCAGTCAGCGTAGTTGCGGCACTCATCTGCTTTGACATTAACCTGATTTTAGAATTGAATTTTCTGCAATATTCGGCACTTGAACTTTTGACTTTGTTTTTGTTTTATTTCAGAGCAGGACTCGTTATGCTCTCATTTGGAATAATCATTTCTCCCAAAGTTGCTCCGTTCATTACTATTGCATTATATCTTATAGAGTTATTTGCGACTATTATTTTCATGATAAGTAAAGTGTGGTTGCCGTTCAGAGATTCCGTAGTGGTGTCAAAACTTATGCACGGCGAAATGGTTCTGTCGGATATGTGGGGCATTATATTAAGAGCATTGCTTATGATGTTTATGCTTATCTTCTCTTCCTACTTTTTGTATCAGAAAAAGGATGTTTTGAGTAATGTTAAAAAGTAAGCTTGTTTTGTCGATAATACTGATTGTTGCGTGCCTTGCTCAATTGTTCAGCTGTGTATTTCAGGGTAACTTTCAAAATGCCTTTATGGTTGGTTTAGCCCCAAGCGATTACGGCTTTGAAATTACAAAATTTATGCTGCTTTTGCTGCCTGTGTGTTTTATTCTCTTCTTTACAAGCGGCTCAATTGAGAACCTTAAACAAGGCTACGGCAAGATGTTGATTGTACGCAATTATTCAAAAACAGTGCTGATTTTAAAGCGTTGTCTTAACAATTTTATAGCATTAATTTGCATTGTTTTGTTCCAGTTCATAATCTTTTTTGTTGCAAGAGAAAGTATGACTCCCGTTGAAAGCGGAACTCTTAAATCTTTGATTATGTACTTTCTGACAATTTTTTCGCTGATAGTTATTCAGTCTTTGCTTGAAATCAGTATTCCTGCACATGTTGTGAATATAGGAATTTTCACCTATTGCTTTATTGCGTACTATTTGGTTCAGAATTTTGTTGACGCACCGATTTGGAAAATGATTCTCTTCCCGAGCTTGATGTTCGGAATGCAGAACGGTGCTGTGTCGGGCGAGAGCATTTACTACGGATACCTGTTATTCATAGTTGCGTTAAATGCTTTGTGCATTTTCATTCTGAATTTGAGATTTAAGAAAACCGATATTTTTTGAGGTGATATTATGGTAGAAATAAAAAATTATTGTAAAAGTATCAAATCAAGACCGATTTTAAATAATGTAAGTTACAATTTTGAGTACGGCAAAATCTACGGAATTTACGGACACAACGGTTCGGGCAAAACTATGCTTTTGAGAGCAATTGCAGGCTTGCTTGTTCCCGACAGCGGCTCTGTTGTGATTGACGGAAAGGTTTTGCACAAGGATATGTCGTTCCCTCCGAGCATAGGCATCGTGATTGAAAATATGAACCTGTTGCCCCAGTACAATGCCTTTGACAATCTGAAAATCCTCGGCAAAATCAAGAAAACCGCCACCGATGAGGACATTAAAACAGCGCTTGAGCGTGTTGGATTAAAGTCCGATTTAAAGGTGAAAAAGTTTTCGCTTGGTATGAAACAGAGGCTGAACATTGCTCAGGCTGTGTTTGAAAAACAGAAAATCATCCTGCTTGATGAACCGACAAATGCTCTTGATAATGACGGTGTACAGCTGATTTACAAGCTTCTTAAAGAAGAAAAAGAAAGAGGTGCGCTCGTGGTTATCACAACTCATCACAAAGAGGATTTGGAAGAAGTTTGTGATGTTGTTTTGGAAATGACAGAAGGTGAGCTGCATGAAAAGTAAACTGTTTACTCATAAATTTTTCATTGTTCTTTGCATCTCGGTTGCCGCTTTGCTCGGATTGTCATTCATTGCAAGAGCGACAATCGTAAATAACAGATTTGAACAAATGGCTGTTGATCAAAAATATCGCCTAAAACCTTCAGCCGACGGTCAGTTTTTAATTCAGTTTCAAGACGATGAAAACGAAAATTTTTATGCCACTGTCGGCTTGTTTCAGGGCGGATATTACGGCTTGGACGATGCGTATATTCCTACTTCATATGATGAAAATACAAAAATAACCGCTATTGAAAAGGAAGCTTTCAGCGAATTTGATTGTCTTAAAAAAGTTGTTATCCCCAACGGCATTTGTGAAATCAAGGATGACGCATTTAAGGATTCAAAAAATATAACGGAAATTTATATTGCGCCCTCCGTAAATAAGATTGCAAAAACCGCTTTTGACGGCATTGACAACCTTACGATATATGCCGAAAAGGGTTCTTATGCTGAAAAATTTGCGGTTGAAAATAAAATCAATTATAAAAACTATACGACCGAGCCTGAAAATCCGGAGGCTAAAAATACAGATTATTCAAAAATCAGAAACGGTGCGTATTACGGCGAATATTATAATTATGATGTTATCTATGATGACGGCAAGCCCTTGTGCGTAATAACTAACTATAACCCAATGTCGTCAGAGGAAAAGCTCGAAATTCCTGCACATATTGACGGCTTGGATGTGATTTCAATTGCAGATGACGCAATAAATTACGGCGGTGCAAAGGAAACAGTCGTTCCCGACACAGTAAAATTCATAGCAGATAATGCGTTCAAAGAATCCTACTCCCTTGAGGATATCTACCTGACCAAAAATGTGTCCTACATAGGAAAATCTGCCTTTAAAGATTCAAAAGACCTAACAATCCACGCCCCGACAGATTCCTATGCACACACCTTTGCGACCGAAAATAAAATAAATTTCAAAGCTACAGACGATTAAATCTGATAAGCAATGAATAAATCTTTAAATTTACAGCCCTGTACCCATTTGCAGGGCTGTTTTTGCAAGCAAATGGTAGATAATGGTACAGTGACCTTTGGTATAATGTTGATAACAGGTTGAAAGATTTATAAATTTAAAAATGCAGGAGGATTTTATCATGGCAAAACAGAAAGCATATGGATTACTTGGAATATTTATAATAACATACTGGGATAAAAGTCGAAGAATATTTGATAAAGGAAATTTAGTTTATTATACAGGAGAACATATTGCGAAGATATGTTCTCCTATTTGATTTGTGTAAAAGTATTAATAGCTAATGTAAACAATGAATAAAAAAATTGAAAAGTATTGCAAAATATTGTTATTAGTGGTATTATAAAGGTGAATGATATATATAGCTTGCTGTAAGTTGAATTGCATACTAAAATTAATTTGTAGGTATTATTTTGTAAGTCAACATTTAAAAAAATAACATCTGATTGACGAATCAAAGAAGAATGAGTTTTTATTGTGTGATATATTATCACACAATAATTTTTAATAAAAACATATAACAATGAAAGTGAGGATTATTAGATGACAACTCAAGAATATCAAAGAAAGCAAAAAGAAGACAAGCCGGTATTGGCGATATGTTATGATTTCGATAAAACGCTATCTCCGGATGATATGCAGGCGCAGGGATATATTCAGTCAGTAAATTACGATGTTAAAAAATTTTGGCTTGAATCTAATAAACTTGCTGAAGAAAATAAAATGGATCAAAATTTAGCCTACATGTATAAGATGATGGTTGAAGCAGAAGGAAACTTTGTGTTTAACAGAAAGAAATTGGAAGAGTATGGTTCCAAAGTGAAATTATTCTCCGGTGTAGCCGAGTGGTTTGAACGAATCAGAGATTATGGAATTAGAAATGGTGTAATAGTTGAACATTATATTATTTCTTCCGGTTTGAAAGAAATGATTGAAGGAACTCAGATAGCCAAGAACGGCGCTTTTGAAAAAATCTATGCAAGCTCATTCTATTTTAATGAAAAAGGAGTAGCAAAGTGGCCTGCTCAGGTTGTAAACTACACCAATAAAACTCAATTTCTCTTTAGAATTGAAAAAGGCGTGTTAGATGTGAATGATCCGTGTGTTAATGATTATTTTGCACCGGAGGATATAAGAGTGCCGTTCAGAAATATGGTGTATATCGGTGACAGCGATACAGATATTCCGTGTATGAAATTGGTGAATACATACGGCGGACATTCAATTGGTGTTTATAATCCGGACACAATTGATAAAAAGAAAGTCTATAAAATGATGAATGATAACAGAATAAAATATTTTGTTCCTGCAGATTATTCTGAAGGAACTGAATTAGATTTACTCATCAAATCCATCATAGACAGAACAGCATATAATGAAAAACTTGAAAACTACCATTATGAATGTAAGAATGAAGCAGAAAATGTTAATAAGAATTGTATTCAGACCGACGAAGAAAAAGCAAAAGAAGATTTGATATATGCATTGGAAAACAGTTCTGACTTTATCAGTACGCACACGATTGTAAAAAAATTGAGTGCATATAATGAGTGGTCATCCGAACAAATTAAATTATTATTTGAGATTGCTGTTAGTAACAATCAAGTGCTATGGATTTTAAAAGACCATGATATAAAAGCTTTTTATTTAGATTTGTTGCAAAAGGTAGACACACCTGATGACAATGTAAAAAAGGTACAGGGTATATTCAAGTTGGAAGATAAAGCATAGAGATGTAGTTCATTAAGAAAAAAAGGTGGAAACAATATGGATTGGAAAAAATTATTATGTGAAAAGCGTCAATGCAATCAAAGTAATAAAAATAATAAGAAAAATAATAATGATATGCGTAATGAATTTCAAAAGGACTATCACAGAATAATCGGAAGTGCTTCTTTTAGAAGATTACAGGATAAAACACAGGTTTTTCCTCTTGATAAAAGTGATTTTGTCCGCACAAGGCTTACGCATTCGCTCGAAGTTGCTTCGTTCGCAAAATCTTTGGGGCAGTCGTCTTTTTTGTACATTATAGATCATATAGACAGTTTTAAAAATAAAAGTGGCTTTCGTTCTGAATTTGAACCTTCAAATGAGGATATTAATAAAATTTGCAGTATCCTTGAATGTGCGGGATTGATTCACGATATAGGAAATCCGCCTTTCGGGCATTTTGGCGAATATTCAATAAGAATATGGTTTAAGAATAATCTTGAAAACTTAAAAATTGGTAAAAATTATGTCAAAGATTTGCTCAATGAACAGATGTGTAATGATTTTTACAACTTTGAGGGTAATGCACAAGCGTTAAGACTTTTAACAAAACTGCATTACCTTGTTGACGAAAATGGAATGCATTTAACATACGCTCTTTTAAATACAATTGTAAAATATCCTGTTTCTTCATGTGATTTTAATACCAAAAGCAGAGATATCAAGAATAAGAAAATGGGGTATTATTATGCAGAAAAGGACTTGTATGATGATATAAGTGAATCCACAGGAGCTGTAGGTTGCAGATATCCGCTCACATTTCTGCTTGAGGCGGCTGATGACATAGCTTATCGAACAGCGGACATAGAAGATGCTGTAAAGAAAAATTATCTGACATATGATATGATTCTTGAAGAACTTAAAAAAGATGCATATCTCAATATGTGTAAAGGTGAGGAAAAAGGATGCTATTTGGATGCTGTGAAAACACTTGAAAATAAATATGAAATTGCAAAAAGCAAGAAAATTGCCAATCCGGATCTATATGCGGTACAAAATTGGATAGTCAGTATACAGGGCTTTTTGATCAGTTGTGCAATATATGGATTTACATCAAATTATATTGACATTATGAACGGAACATTCAAAAGTGAAATATTAAAAGTGTCACATGGCAATGTACTTATGAAAGCTTTGGGGAATATTACAGCAGAAAAAGTCTTTGAGTCACAACATATCCAAAACCTTGAAATATCAGCAGGTACAATAATAGATTTTTTGCTTGATAAATTTGTTAACGCGGCAATCAGTTACGATACCGAAATTGAGCAAAATGCGTTGGATAGACGCCTGATGAATATAATTTCACAAAACTATATGAGCGCATACAGACATCATTCCAGAGAAAAAACAAAGGAGGAAAAATTATATCTTCGTCTTTTGCTTGTAACTGATTATATATGCGGAATGACCGATACTTATGCAAAAACATTGTATCAGGAATTACACGGAATATCTTAATTAATCATTGTAATTTTCTTTATCGGTGACAGCTTTTTTGAAAGGAGAGAATTTATTTATGAAAGTTGCAGAAGTCAAAAAGGTACTTATACACAAAGGTGTTACAGAATTATTTCATGTGAATTCGGTAATAACGTCATTAACTTTTATCGATAATGGCGGACTATTGTCCAGAGAAACGGTTGAAGAATATAATCTCCCTCAAACGGATCAGCAAAGTGACGGCATTGATAAAAAATTCAATATATACAATGACATATTCTTTGATTCGGTTGACATACATGAGCGTGCAAAGGATGTGAACAATTACGGCGTAATAACATTTGTTTATTCCGTAGATGTTTTGGATGAGGTTTCAGATTATGATATATGCATTACTCAGGAAAATCCTGCAAATTGGGATGAAGACATTCCTTATGAGGAACGATATTTCCCTGATGTTGACAGCTTGTATTATGGTTTTCATAAGGGAGATTTCGGTAATCATATTACCGTCAGAAATATAAGCAAACCGATTTCTTTTCAGTATTTGAAGAAGATTATTATTGATAATCCCGGAGAAGATGGACAAAAGTATTTTTCTCTGGCGTATGAGGCAATTAAGGATTCAATAGAAAATAACAACATTAATGTTCCGATAGAAATCAGAGAATGTCCTCCCAAATGTAAATGCCATCAAAAATATGAAACAAATATAGGATTTACATATCATAGGTTTAAAATCCGTTGATATAATTTGCAATATTTCTGCAAAAAGAAAAAGTCTCAAAAACGGCTTATATAAGCCATTTTTGAGACATCTTACCTTGGCAGGGGCAGAAGGACTCGAAGCGGAATGGGGATTTAATCAAATGTTATCTAATCACCTGTGACGTTATATAGTTTTATATCCAGTTTTCTGTTTGGAAATCAGATACCCCTGCATAATAGTATAGATCATAATGTAAAATCATTTTGGTATAATTTTGGTAGAAAAATGGTAGAAGAATTGCCCGCTGAATTATTCTGAAACCGGAGTTTGAATTATGAGAGATACATATCATATTTACCTCACAGCAGAGGAACGTAGAGTCGTTATCAACAGCCTGATTGATTTGAGAAACGATCTCATTTCACGAGGTAAGTACACCGACATCATAGATGAACTCATAATCAAGTTCACTAAAGCTAAAGTCAAGAAAATCAGGATTAAGGAGGTCTGAAAATGGAAATCACATATACAATGCAAGGCGATTATTTGCTGCCGAATTTAACGCTTCCCGAACAGGATAACCGACCAATCGGGCTGTGGGGACAACAACACCTTCGCTATATCATAAGAAGTCGCCCGATTCTTTATACCAATCTGCTCACTAAATGCAAGCTGAACGAATATCTTGCCGATATTGATGAACGGGCGCAGAAGATGTACGACGAGCTTGTGCAGGCTTTCGCAAAAGAAGAAGGCTGTACCGAACGGCTCAAAGCAACAGACCAAATGCTATGGGTACGCAAGATGAATAACGCAACCCAGCGGGCGAGAGAAGTCGTTTTTGCAGAAATAATAATCCAGTAATTATATTATTAACAGCGATGTTGCTACTGAACATCGCTGTTGTTCTTTATATTTTAAATAGATATTTAAATGATTAGTTAATAGAGCATTTGAAATATTATTAAAATATAGATTTTAGAAACAATATGTGGTATAATCATTATATCTTATTTTTCTATGGTGATAATATGTGGTTAGATAATGCTTCGTCAATTGATTTGTTATTTTACTCCCCTTACGCAGATACTGTTGTAAAGTTTGCAAAAAACAGTGAATTAACCCCACTTACCATAGGCTTATATGGTAGTTGGGGTGCAGGAAAATCATCGTTGCTTAATATGATTAGTAACAAACTGAAGGGGACAGATACAAAAGAAAAAATAGCTTGTCTTTCTCTAAATGCGTGGCAATTTGAGGGATATGAAGATGCAAAAATTGCTCTTATGGAGTCGTTGCTAAAAGCATTAAATGGGAATAAAACTTTCACTAAAAAAGTCGGAGAAAAAATCAAGCAGCTAATAAAACGAATAGACTATATTAAATTAGGTAAAAATGCTGTAAAAAAAGGATTGCCATATGCTCTGGGAATATTGACAGGTAACCCATTACCAATTGCATTAAATCTATCTGCGGATTTAGCTGGTTCTGATAATGTTGTAGAAAAGATATCGAGATTTAAGGATGAATATGTAAAGCCGCCTAAGGACGATTCTGAAATCGAAAACATTAGAAAATTTCGAGAAGAATTTGAAGAAATGCTGGAAGATGTTAGTGAAATAGATAATCTAACAGTAATAATTGATGACTTAGATAGATGCACGCCAGATAGAATAATTGATACCTTAGAGGCAATTAAGTTGTTCCTTTCTGTTAAAAAAACTACTTTTATTATCGCTGTTGATCAAAGAATAATCGAGTATGCTGTTAAAACAAAATATAAAGAAATAGATGGTTATGAAATATCATCTGATTATATCGAAAAAATAATTCAATTACCAATTAAGATACCTGAATTATCGCCTAAAGATATTGAGAATTACTTGTTGTTACTGGTTTGCCAGCTGCATATTAATTCAGAAGACTTTGCAAAGTTGATAGATACAATCTATTCCAAAAAATTGTTATTAGAGGAAAAAGCAATAGATTTCAATACTATTGAGGAGATCATTGCTGAACTGAAGATTGACAAATACCGTGATAGTATTAAAGAATTCAGGAATGATGCGCAAACTATTGAGAAAATCAGAGGAGCGGTCTCATCGGCGTTAAAAGGAAACCCGAGACAAACAAAGAGATTTTTGAATACTTTTTTTGTAAGGAAAAACCTTGCAAGTTTATACTTTGCAGATGAATTAGACGATTCGATTATTGCAAAGCTTTTAGCGCTGGAAATAATAGATATAGATTTATTTAAAAAGCTTAATGAGTGGAATAAATCATATAGCGGGGAGAACTCTCAACTGAAAAGATTAGAAACATTTGCATTGAATCCCGACGAAACAATAGATGATGAGTTGAGCAAATGGGTATCAAAGAGTAGAGTTATAAAATGGTTGCAAAGTGAACCTAATGAATTATTCAAACTTGACTTGAGTAAGTATTTTTATCTTTCAAGAGAATCATTGATAAATTCAGAGGATCTTTCCTCTTCTTTTACAGAGGAAGAAAGGAGAATACTTAACAGGATAATTAACTGTGAAAAAGGCCAGGAGGATTCTAGAATAGATGAATTGCAATCAATCTCACCTACTTCGAAATCTCGTATAATTGAGGTTATCCTTAATAAATATAAATCTGATGAAATAGAATTAAGGTTTATATCATCATTATTTGTAAAATGCTCTGAATTTCAAAATGATATTTGTGATATTATCAAATCAAATACAAGCACCATATTTAATTTACGATATGTACCACATTTTAAAAGGATGTATAATGCAAATGCAGATTTGATGACAGTCACTTTGAATTATTTGGAAAAAAACAAAAGAATAGACAAGGAAAATATAAAGCTAATTCTTGAAAGCGATTCAAAAATAGCTTTTTCGGTCGAAAGGAAATAGAAAATGGGAACTTCAAAAGGATACATAGCGCCTTCAACTCCTAATTGGGCATCAGCAAAAAGAGGGGTAAGTGATTTTATCTCTCATCCTACAGAATCAAACAAACAGAGTGCTGCAGCTAAATATGCTAGAGCAGTGAATGTAGATGAATCAATGTTAGAAAAAGTTGCTTCAGCTTTTTCTGATTTTATTGGCTTTGTATCGTCAAGCAATCATAACGGAGTATCTCAAGCATTAATAGATTATAAAAAAGAAAACCTAAAGGATCTTTCACCCGAGGATGCTTTTTCGGAATTGATTAATTCATTTACAGAAGGGAATACAATAGATGATATAATAGCAAATAATTGTATTTCAGATGCGTTATTAATTCTTGGTATAGAATCAGTTGATGATTTTTCGAAAATTGAATACAACGAATTAATAAAAGAATTAGTTTGTCAATTTGCTATGCAGAAGTTTGCTCAATTGTTTGATAAACATATTATGAATAAATGTGATAGTGTTGTTGTTGCAAGAACACGTGAAAAAGATATTAAAGAATACATATATTATACAGTAAAGTTTAAGCTTACAGATGATGAAATCACTGAGATTAATCCAAGAGATATAGCAAACGAACATATAATAAAGGATATTATAAAAAAAGCTTTTGACATATTGGAGCATTATTATGATTGAAATGAAGATATGGGTTAATAAAGTAAAAGAGACCACAAAGACACTTGAATACAAGAATTCGGGAAATATTAATATAGATATAAAATACATTAGTAATTTATCATCCAATATCCGTGAGGCGTGGTATAAACTTGGAGTAAAACAATTACAGCCTATTTATGAGGATCTGTTTCTTCTATCACTAGTAATATTCGCTGTAGATAAACGCGTGCCTCGCAGTGTATTTCCAGACGCTTGGACAAGAAGAATACAGATCAGTATTCCTATGATAGAACTTGATGCTTGGAGTTCAGTGAAAGATGATGTCGATAAAATGTTATCTTATTTGTCCGGCGATGAATGGAATGTTAATTTTAGAGCGTGTGAATCAGATTCAAAATATAAATCACAAAGGAAAAGAGAGGCTCATAGACCAGATTACTTAAATTCAATAGAGGCTGTTTCATTGTTTTCGGGCGGATTAGATTCTTTTTGCGGAGCATATAAATTACTTAGCGGGAATAAACCAACGTTATTTGTAGGGTATCAAGAATACGGTCCACTTAAAGGATTACAAAAAGAATTAATTGAAAGCATTCATAATGAATATCCGGAGTGCTTTTGCGATTTACTATCGTTTACTGCGGTAGCAAGATCATTAATCCTTCCCAACGATGAAAAACTTGAATCGGAAAATACGAGCCGAAGTAGGTCTTTTCTGTTTCTGTGTGCAGCCATAACATTAGCCAGCATAGTTGGAGATGAAATCCCTGTATATATCCCTGAAAATGGTTTTATAGGTTTGAATTTACCAATGACACCCGGCAGATTGGGTAGCTGTAGCACAAGAACGACCCACCCTCATTTTTTAAGGATGTTTAACTCGTTATTGAGCAAAATAGGTATTAAACATCAAATTATTAATCCTTATGCTTATAGTACAAAAAGAGAAATGGTTGAACAATTCAAGGATATACACAGCTTTTGTCAAAACTACCATAAAACGATTTCTTGTTCGCATCCTTGTAATGGTAGATGGGAAGGGTACTCTATTCCGAAAAATTGTGGCTATTGTTATCCTTGCCTAATTAGAAGATCCTCTTTGTTAGATTTGGACTTAGAGAATGAGAGTTATGGAATAGATATTCTTGAAACAAGTATCACTAAGAATTCAACTGAAGCTAAACGATCTGATTTAGAGGATCTTTTATCTTCAATTATTTCGGCTAATGAATCTACTGACAACGAATTGAAAAGAAGAATAGCGATGACAGGAAAACTGTCATCAGAAGAAATCGAACGGTTTTTAAGGTTATACAAAAGCACAATATGTGACTTAAAACAGTTATTAATTAGAAACAATGACTACGCACGCTTAATTGGAGAATAAAAATGAACTTGATAGACACTCATTTTCACTTGGATTTTTATCGGGATCATAAGTATTGGTATGAGTATATTAATCAAAATCGACAATACACTCTTTGTGTAACGAACACGCCTGGGGTTTACTATTCTTGTAAAAGGATTTATTCGGAAACAAAATACTTAAAATTTGCATTAGGTTTTAATCCAAAAAGCATTGTATCTGAAAAATTTGATAAACGATTATTTAACCATTTAATAGGCGAAGCAAAATATATTGGCGAAGTTGGACTGGATTTTACCGGAAATTTAAAAGAAAGGCGAGAAGAACAGCTACAGTGCTTTGATTATATCTGTTCTTCGATTAATGAGAACCAGGTTCTAAGTGTCCATTCAAAAAATGCAGAAAAAGCAGTTTGCGATATTTTGAAAAAACACAAAGTAAAAAAAACTATTCTACATTGGTATTCTGGGAATTTGGAAACCTTAAAAGAATTAATAGAATATGGATACTATTTTTCTATAAACACAAGTATGCTCCAATCAATAAAAGGTCAGAAAATTTTAAAAAGCATTCCCAAAAATAGACTTCTTATAGAAAGCGATGGACCATTTACAAAAGTAAATAATCAAAAATACAATCCTTCAAAATTACAAGAAGTTTATAGTCAAATAGGTGCTTTTTTGGAGAGTCCAGAAATAAATAAGTTGGTATGGCAAAATTTTAAAGACCTGATAACTCAAGGAAAAAACTGATATGAACCATTTAGAATTGCAAAAACTCTTTTCGTGTTGTTGAAATGCGCAAAAGGAATAGCAATAGATTGTTACTTGTGCATAGAGGAAGCATAAACTTTCTTCATATAGAAATGCAAAACTGTAACAGGAAAATAGAACACTATGAATTTAATGGGGAACATCTATGGGCATAATCATATAAAAAGTTTCCTATAATACAAGAACAAGAGATTATAAACAAGCGTGTAAGCAGGTGTTGTCTGCTTACACGCTCTTTATCTTTATTTTGAGTTTGGAATCGACATCAATTCTCGTGCTCTTGTTTGAATTTGTGCTTCGATCGCTGTCAGTCGCTCTTCGGGCAAGTTGATTGAAGGATGTCTTGTGAATGTGAAATTCAACAGCTTGCGGAGCTGAGATTTTTGCTTACTGCCCATAACAGCCTTGCAAACCTCGTCGAAGGATACGCCGTAGGGAGGTGTTCTTGTCTTTGCATATTTACCGAGATTTTCCAAATCGTCTGCCATTGCAAAGTTAAATAGCGACAAGCCATTGTCGAAAATCGGAGCTGGTTTTATGATTTTTCCAGTGTGATTGTCACGCAGAACGCCAAAGTTACCGAAATGTCTGTCCTCGTTGTAAATCACAGCATCGAATACCAGCATACTGCAAAGCTCGTCATAAAACTCTTTGCCAAGCTCGGCGTAATAATCGAGGGCGTTTTTCAGCGTTCTGTCTTTTATCAGCCTGCTGGTTGGCACAAAGGAAGTGTCAATATCGGTGAACAGACGGCATTTTGAAGCGAGAATACCTTTCCAGTTTTCAAGGTCATATTCAACGCAATTCAAGCCCATAGCCTTTGCAATCTGACAGGCGTAAAACTCGCTGTACGGCTCATTGCCGGTGTTGGCAGCGCCTTCTGTGCCGCCTTTGTAAAGATAGATACCGTCGTTCTCAATATGTCGCCAAGCCTTGCGGAGCATACCGTTTGTTGTGAACTCCGGAGAGGTTGAGAACGCTTTTTCTGCGCTACCCACGCCCGTATAGGCAACAAGCGATAACGCTTCCGAAAATGGTTTTTCAAACAGGTTGTAATCTGCAAATTTGCCGTCAAATTCAACCGGAGTAACCCAATAGCTGTCATTGAGCGACAAGCCCAAGCAGATGTCAATAATCCCCTTTGTGTCGTTTACGCTCAAGCCAAAGGTCTTTAGTATCTCATCAACAAATGCTCTGTTTTTCGGGATAACACGGTTGGAAAGCCACTTGATAATGCCTTTTGGTGTCAGCTCCATATTGATTGGCAGGAGGTGCTTTTTGCTTTCGTCATCAGATAGAACTTCAACAACTAAGCCCTCTAAGCCTTTTTCTTCAAGTGTGAACGTCACAAGAATATCGTCATATAGTTTCAAGTGATACACGTTGCTCATTTCAACACTCTTTTCTTTCAATAAAACGCTGATATCCTTGCCGAGAGCGTCTGTTATCTTAATCAATAAATCGAGAGAAAGGTTCTGACCGCCGTTCTCGATGCGGCAGATATTCGACCGTTGTGTACCGACCATTTCGGCAAGCTGTGCCTGTGACAAGCCCTTTTCCAGTCTTGCCTGCGTTAGTTTTGAAACAATTTCCTGTCGCTTGCGGATTATGCTATTACTGTCTGTCATAACGATCACCTTCTTTTATTATATGTTATCATATATGATAACAGCGGTCAAGAAAAAATCGTCAATTCTTTGATAATCCGCTATTTGATGAAACTGAACAAGAGATAAAATGAAATGAGCGTGTAAACAAGAGTTGATTCTGCTTACACGCTCATACTATTATTCAATTAGTTATCGTTATTAGTAGAGTTCTTTTCAACTTCTTTATGTTCGTTTTCTAAATGTTTTTTGATTATTTCCATATCATTTGAATGCCTGTATCTATTTTTAAATTGATTGTTATTATTATAGATTTCCATTAATTTTTTAATTGAATCATCTGATAATTCCTCGATATGATGAATGAAGAAGTCTGTAACTTCATCTGCGTCATCAAATCCGTAAAATGAAGGAACTTTTGTAAACATCAACTCGTTGCCGAAAGGCTAAACTTAACGCATTTTGCTTATAAAACATATCGTGTAGTCTTCTCAGTATTTTGATAATCCATATTATCATACCTGTATGACGAGAATTTATCATTTTCTTATCAGGTGCGATAAAACCGATGGTTGCAAGAAAAGAATAATCGCAACCGGATTGGTTTTACAATTTATATTATACTTGATTTCTTTTTGTTTTGCAAGATGTATTTTAATTTTACGCACACATTTCAAAAAATGTGCTTAAATTTTAATTGATTTTTTTAGTTGTGTCAGGTATAATAAAATCAGCACACAATTATGTGTTCGCTGTGCGTGAATTTTATTTAAGAAAGAGGGTGAATGAGTGAATCTTCAAGAGCGAGCAAAAGAAGTGGTTGTAGACAATAATGGCATTGCAAAATCTGCCGACTTTGTTGCTGCCGGAATCAGAGCTGTTGATGTCGTAAACCTGTGTAACGCAGGCTTTCTTAATCGTGTACGACACGGATACTATCAGCTTGCCGAACAAAGTGTTTCTTCAGAAGAACAATTGCTTGCAACACTCATCCCAAAAGGAATAGTTTGTGTTGAATCTGCGTTGTTTCACTATGGTTACAGCGACTTTGCACCACGAAAATGGTCAATAGCTGTGCCTCGTTCAATGTCAAGAACAAAACTAAAAGTCGATTTGCTTGCTATTCAACCTTATTATATGCAGCCTGAGTTGTATGAACTTGGGAAAATCACCGACAACTTCAACGGAGTTGAGCTGCCTGTATATGACCGTGAGCGAACAATATGTGATTGTTTCAAATATCGTTCAAGATTAGATAACGAAATTTTCAACAAGGTCATTAACGCTTATGTAAAAGACGACAAAAAGAATCTGAATAATCTTTCTGCTTATTCCCAAAAATTGCGTGTGTATAAAAAAGTTACCGAACTGATGGAGGTGTTGCTGAATGGCACCTACTGAAAATGGATTTGTTACATTTGAGATAACAGATGTTGCTCCTATTGCTGTTGCAAAGAAATATGCCGGTATCGGTGCATCACTCGTTGCGCACATTAAGAATACGAGAACGCCTTTCAGTATTGATTTCGGCGTTGGCGATGTCATCGTGCCTAAACAGGAAAAGCGAAAAATTCCTACACAGCTTGACGATTTCACTTCTCCGACTGTAAATACATATTCGTTGGAAACAACAATTGCCGAAAAGCTTGATGCAATTCTCGATTTAATGGAATTTTCAAGCCGAATGAAAGATTATTATGATATTTATTATCTTGCCAATAAGTTCGATTTTGACGGTAGAACGCTGACAAAAGCACTTAAAAAGACTTTTGAAAATCGTGGACACGCCTTTACGATAGAACAATTTGAGCAGGTTATGGCTTTTGCCGAAAATGGTGCAATGCAAAAGAAATGGAAAGCATTTTGCAGAAAGATTGATACTAAAACCGCTGATTTTAACACAGTGCTGAAAACCATTAAAGAGTTTTTGATAGAGCCGTTTATAGCGGCGGTTGAAAATAAAGAATTTGAAGAAAAACGGACTGCCGCTGATGGCAGGTGGATGTGATAGGAGAACAAAAATGGGGCTTAAAGATATTTTGAATTTAATAGCTATATTTATAATTCCTGTAGTTGCTGTTATAGTTGGACAACATTTACAAAATAGAGCAGAAATAAGAAAAGATAAAATGCATATTTTTAAAGTACTTATGACTTCACGAATATATGGTTGGACACAAGAAGGCGTACATTGTCTTAATATTATTGATATTGTATTTGCAGACGACAAAAAAGTTCGTGATGCTTGGAAAGATTTATATGACAAGTACTGGGTGGAAAACCCCGATGGAACACAAATTGAGAAAATTAAAAAAGCACAATATAAATTATTGGAAACAATGGCAAATTCTCTTGGATATAAAGATAAAGTTACTTGGGAAACAATCCAAAATCCATATATTCCAAAAGGAATGTTGCAACAAATAAATGAACGAAATCAATCTCAGCAGGCATACAATAACCTTTTGTTAAATATGCAAGATATGATACCTAAAAATAATAGGGCGGAGGAAAACAATGAGCACTAATATATCAAAACAAAAACGAGAGGACTTGCTGAATAAAATTAAAGATATTCGCACCTTTATTTCTGCTGCACCGCAGGACGAAAACACAGGCAACCTGCTCTCTTATCTTTCCGATTTGGAAAAGGATGTAAACGGAAAGAAATACGGACTTGTTTTCGAGGAACATCGAGAAGAAATTGACGAAGTTTTGGACACACATACTCCGGTCTTAACCGAAGATAAAGACCTGTTCATTGACAACGGCGGACAGATGAACTTTCTTATTGAAGGGGATAACCTTGCTTCGCTTAAATTGCTTGAAAAGACTCACAAAGGCAAAATTGACCTTATTTACATAGATCCGCCGTATAATACTGGAAATCAAGATTTTATTTACGATGATAAATTTATCGTAAGCGAAGATGGATTTAAACATAGCAAATACATTTCATTTCTCAAAAAACGACTTGAAATAATGTGTAAACTACTATCTCCACAAGGATTTATCTGTATTTCTATTGACGATAATGAGCAACCAGATATTAGATTCCTTTGTGATGAAGTATTTGGAGCAGAGAATTTTATTAGTTGTATGTCCCGTCGTACAAAATCTTCGGGAAAAACAACTAATCATATTTCTGCGAACCACGATTATGTCATAATTTATGCAAAAAATATTGCTTCTGTCGGTATTGTTGGTATTCCTCATATTGACGAAGGATTTAAATTTGAAGATGAATATGTAGAAACACGTGGAAAATATAAATTAAACCAAACTCTTGACTATGATAGTTTATCTTATAGTGCAGGGTTAGACTATCCTATTGAACTTAACGGGAAAATTTTCTATCCGGGTTCTGATTATAATAAATACTTAAAAAGAAAGAATGGCGAGCATCAGCGAGCTGATTGGGCTTGGCGTTGGAGTAAGGAATTATTTGAATTTGGATATAATAACGGCTTTATTGTTGTTAAAGAAAAAGCTGATGGAACAGCTCGTATATACACTAAAACCTATTTAAATGCCACTATAAAACGTAATACTAGTGGCAAATATGAGGTTATCATTAGCGAAAGGAAAAAGCCTCTGTCTACTTTAGATTTTTTGGATGCTGAATATTCCAATGATAATGCAAAGAAAGATTTGAAGCAAATATTTACAAATTTTGCATTTGATTATCCAAAACCACTGTCACTTTTAAAAAAATTAATGCAAATATGTTACTCCGATAGTGCTATTGTACTGGATTGTTTTGCGGGTAGCGGAACTACAGGACACGCTATGATGAAACTAAATGCCGAAGATGGCGGCAACCGCAAATTTATCCTTTGTACCAACAACGAAAACAATATTTGCCGTGATGTTACCTATGAGCGCATTAGGCGTGTAATCGATAAGGAAAACTATCCTACAAGCCTGAAATATTATAAAGTTGACTATGTTCCCATCTCTGACCGTATGTATTACGAATATGCGGACGAGTTACTTTTGCATATCCGTGAACTTGTTGAACTTGAAAACGGTGTAAACTTTACGGATAACGCTGAAATCGGCATTGTTCTGACCGAAGAAGAACTTGACGAATTTATTGCAAATACCGACTCTTTTGTACAATGTCGCAAGTTGTATATGGGGCACGACGTTTTACCAACAGAAGAGCAAGAGAAAAAGTTGCAAGCACACGATATTGAAATCAGCATTATCCCCGATTATTATTATCGTGACTTACAGGAGGATTAAATATGGATTTTATAAAAACATTGTTAATTTCATGTATTCCGGCAATTATTACCGGAGTAGTTACATATTTAGTAGCCTATAAAAACGCAACTGCTCAAATTAAGGTTGTTGAGGAGCAAAATAAACACGATTTAGACAAATTAATGGAGCAACATAAGATAGATATTGATTCATTAAACAAGAAACATCAGCAAGAACTTGAAAAAATGGAAGTTGAACACAAACACAAGTTAGAATTAATTGCTAAAGAAAACGAAAATAACCTTAGTCAAAATTTAATGACAGGCTTGGTGGGTGAAATAATGAAAATGCCTGAAGCAAAAGCTGAAATAGCAAAGGGCATTAGGCAATCCTCTAACAAAAAAGGAGGCAAACGATAATGGAATTAAAAGAATTCCAGTTAAATGCGGTAAAAAAGTTGTTTGAAGCGATGGAAACTCCTGCACGTGATATTATTCTCAAGAGTCCTACAGGCAGCGGAAAGACCATTATTCTGACCTACTTTATGCACCAATACATACAGTCTTTTCCGAAAACCGTCTTTGTATGGCTTACGCCCGGTAAAGGTAATCTTGAAGAACAGAGCAAGGCGAAAATGGATAAATATATCCACGCTTCGCAGACGAAACTCCTATCCGATGTGATGACGGCGGGTTTTGAGGAAAACGACAGTTGTTTTATAAACTGGGAGAAGCTGACGAAAAAAGGCAATAACGCCCTTAAAGATAGCGAACGCACAAACTTTTTGGAACACATTCAGCACGCTCTCAATGACGGTATTCGCTTTGTGATAATTGTGGACGAGAGCCACCAAAATAATACAGTAAAAGCGGATGAGATAATTCAGTATTTTCACACAGACAAAATTATCCGTTGCTCTGCTACCCCGAAAGGCATTGCAAAGGCGGAGATTATCGAAATTCCCGAAGAAGAAGTTATTGCGGCGGGACTTATCAAGAAAATGCTTGTGATTAACCAAGACTTTCCCCAGATGGTAGAAACGGAAAATCAAACGGAATTTTTACTCGAAAGTGCATTTGCAAAACAGCGTGAACTTCGAGCAGCCTATTTACAGCAAAACGCAGACATCAATCCGCTTATTGTTATTCAATTACCGAACAAATCGGAGACTTTACAAGACGGTGTTGAACGCTACCTTGAAACGCAGGGATTGACATACGAAAACGGTCAGCTCGCCGTTTGGTTGTCAAAAATGCACGAGAATTTAGAGGATATTGAAAGATTAAACTCAACGACAACAGCGGTTATTATCAAACAGGCGGTTGCCACAGGCTGGGACTGCCCAAGAGCGCAAATTCTTGTAAAACTCCGTGATAATATGGACGAAACTTTTGAGATACAGACAATCGGTCGTATTCGCCGTATGCCGGAGGCAAAGCATTATGGCAATGATTTGCTTGACAGCTGTTATCTTTATACCTTTGACGGCAAATTTACCGCAGGTGTCAAAATGGCACTTGATAAAGGTGCATTGAACGCCTGCACTTTATTTCTCAAGAACGAATATAAAAACATTACACTGACCGGCGAACAAAGGACGATGATTACCTCTCCACGCAATCCGCAAAAGGCATTGCAGGCAATCGTTACCTATGCCGAAAAAGAATACGGAACAGGGACAAACAAGACGGAAAACCGCACCCGCTTACAAGCCGCAGAATACGAAATGAGCGAAAATATCGTAAAGCATACCATTTCGGGCGAAACTGCTACTCTTGATTTTTCAACGGAGGATATGAATACGATTGCAGTTACAGAAAAACTGAACACCCATACACACGGACGAGATTACCACCACAAAATCGGTAAAATCGGTATGGAGATAGGTATGGAGTATTCCTATATGAATACCATTATCCGTAAACTGTTTGATAAAAACTTCAAGTATAGCCGTAAAATTCTTGCATTAGAGCCGAGAGAGGTTTACGCTTTCGTAATAAACAACGCTGACCGCCTTCGTCATTTAGTTCGTGAGGCTATGGCTTACGAATTGGCACAGTTATCACTTGAAGTACCGGCTAAATCGTATTACGATTTTCGTATTCCGCAGTCTTGTATGTTTACCTACAACGGCGAAGCGAAAACGCAACTTATTATGAAAAAGAATGTTTATCAAAACTACCTTTCTTCTGCCGCTCCACGCTCAACGCCGGAAGTTAAATTTGAGAAATTCTGTGAGCGTTCCGATAGCGTGGAATGGTGGTATAAGAATGGAGATAAAGGCAACGAGTATTTCTCTATCGTCTATGTTGATAACTCCAACAGACAAAAACTGTTCTATCCCGACTACATTATTTCCGTAGGCGGTCAGATATGGATTGTCGAAACAAAGGGCGGCTTTGACCGTAGCGGCAATAGTCAAGATATAGACCTTTATACACCGAAGAAATTCGGGGTTTTGAAAGCATATCTTGACGAGCACGGCTTAAAGGGTGGTATCGTCCGAAATGATGCGACCACCGACGAACTGTGTATCTGTATGGAACACTATTCCGACGACATCGGTAGTGACGATTGGCAAGTGCTTGAAAGCGTATTGCCTTAATGGAGGTGCTGAACTATGACTATTGATTCGCTCGAAGTAGTATTCTATCCATCATTACTTCGGAGAACTTTTGATATTCTTCCTTCGTCCAAAACAGCATTTCCTTGCGTTCTTCACTACCCATATTTCCGGCTTTTGCGGCGGGATTGCTACGCAAATCATAAAATCTTACCGCATAATTAAATATGGCAGAAAGTATGCTCCCACTCCTGCGCCTCTCGTTTGGTATCAAATCCTCGTTTACACTTTGGCTTGCGTTCGCCTTTCCAATTTGTGTATTGAGTCATCACATACCAAGTTCCGTTATCTTTGTTTTTATAAGCCGGCATTATACCTCTCTCCTTTCTGCTCCGTAAACTCTTTCATTAAAATACTGTCGGCTGATGCGTCCTGCAACTGTGATATATCCTTTTGCACTCAACTCATCATTGAGCTGTTTTATAACCTTATACGCATAAGATTTCGATACATCCAATTCCTCTGCAACCTCATCGGCTCTGATAAAAGACTTTTCTATCATAAAAAACACCTCCTTTATAATAATGCTTAATGCGTGGGCTGAACAATCCGAGAAATATCATAACGGCGACATTAACCGTGACGAATATGACAAGTGGCGCTACAATTATCCGAAGTATGATGAAGCTTCCGATTTTGTAAAAGTACCGTCACAGAATTTCAGTGATACTATGGCTGAAGCGTTTAAGGATAAATTAAAATAATGCAAACGACAAAAACCCCGTACTGACTTTAATCCGTCAGTACGGGGTTTAATGTTAATATGGTATTTTTGCGAGCCACAAGATATTACTTTTTACTCACAAACCACTCGATACATACGATAAAGGGTAACGAGCAGAATCTTATCAAAATCTTATCAACGGGCTCTTTGAAAACCTTGAAGTCCTTGATATTACTGGGTTTTCAGACTTTTTCAATTAATTCCCACTCAGTAAACTGATTAATATTAAAATCTTCACTGTCTTTTATAATATTATAAAGTTTTACAATAAATAAAGGTTTGTGAAGAGAAGGAGTTTCTATAAAGAAAGAATAGATACTCCTCTTATCGTTAGGATAAAATAGACGATAATGCTTAAGACCATTGGGCGACTTAATATAATGCTCACATATATATTCAAATACTGGTTCATTCTCCCGGATTATATTCACAAGTATTGGATAAGTAGTAAGCATTGTTAAATCTTTATCATCAAATAACATTTGTAGAGCCTCCCAAAAAAATCTATTTCGAAAAAGTATATGGACTGAAGTGAATAAAGTTAAAGATTAAATTGTAAAACATCTTCTATGTTTCCTTATCGTAAACAAACATATAACAATCAGAGAACATAAATGAAAAATTTGTTTTTCTCCATATCTCTTATGATTTCTAAATCCACATCTTCACAAATCAAGTAATCCGCTTCATCACTGAGCCTCAAAAAATCGTTGATAGCTAATTCAGATGTATCCTCTATTGCTGCATCATATTCAATGAAATTAATACCTCCACAATAAAAGCCTCTGCATTCTACTGTTGATAATAGTATTGGCTTTGTTGAATCAAGCTCAAAATCCATTAACTCAACTCTGTAGTTAACAGGATCGCCGCCCAATTCAATGTCTGCTTGTAAGGATATTTTGTTTTCATTATTAACATACAATAGAAACGCCCGTTCAGGGTTGATTATTGCGTTCTTATATGTATCTCTATCAACAAATTGTAACATATTTATTACCTGACTTTTATGATATTTTATCCTTTAGTTAATTCTATCGCAAGAGAGAAAACTTGACAAGATTACGTTGATTATTCCGGACACTTTCTTAAGATTTAGGATTATTGATCTTGTGATTTGACCATTAAATGGTATAATAGGATTAAATTATTGACTCCCGAAGGTGACGTTATGCTCAAATCAGGACTATACGAACAAATCATAAATCAAGGTATAAACGAAGAACTGAAATCAACTGATAAGATTATCAGGCTGAAAAACATTGATGAAGGAGAATCATCAAAGGTTTTAGCACAGTATGCTTCTGAGATTATAGAAAAAGGGCTTAATCAATTAGGTGATGATAAGTTGCCCGAAAAAATAGAGCTTATTAATAAAATGATCGAAGTCATTCGTGCTAAAACAGGAGACGAAGATTTTACGTCTATGTCGGTTGATGAACGCGCCGAACAACTGCTTGCATTGCTCGATAAAGAGAATAGTAAGTATGCCATTGACCAAAACAGTACAGTTATTCGTCCTGAGACATCTATTGCGCAAAGCTCACTTTTTACAAGCGCAGTAAACGAGCCACAACTATTAGGAGAATTGAAGAAAGAAATTGTCTCGGCTGATCGTATAGATATGATTGTATCTTTCATAAAATGGAGCGGCGTAAGGCGTATCATCAATGAATTGAAAGATTTTACTGATAAGGGCGGAGCGCTTAGAATTATCACAACATCGTATATGGGTGCAACTGATGTGAAAGCCATAGAAGAATTGAGAAAACTATCCAATACGATGATTAAGGTGAGTTATGATACGAAGGTAACACGACTGCACGTGAAATCGTATGTGTTTTATCGTGACACTGGTTTTACAACAGCGTATGTGGGCTCATCAAATCTTTCGGGTGCAGCTATATCAACCGGTCGTGAATGGAACGTAAAGGTTACGAATAAAGATTTACCTGACACAATCAAGAAGATCAGTGCTACCTTTGAAAGCTATTGGAATTCAAATGATTTTGAATATTATTCTGAAACGCAAAAGGAGCGTTTAGCCAGAGCGTTAAAAGCCGAAAAGTATCACGATTCAAATGACGTTTCACGCTACACGGTAGATGTAAAGCCGTATGCGTATCAGCAAGAGATTCTTGATAAATTGGAAGCGCAGCGAGAGGTCAGAGGTAATTATAGAAACTTGATCGTAGCTGCAACGGGTACCGGTAAAACTGTTATTTCGGCGCTTGATTATAAGCGTTTTGTGAAGAAAAATTCTGATAAAAAATGCAGATTGCTTTTTGTTGCCCACAGAAAAGAAATCCTCGAACAGAGTATCTTTACTTTTCGGGCTGTATTAAAAGACGCAAATTTTGGCGAGCTGTTTGTTGGACAATATAAAGCAGAAGATATTGACAATCTTTTCATTTCAATTCAAACATTCAATTCTCAGGATTTGACTTCAAAAACAAGTAAAGACTTCTACGATTTTATTATTGTGGACGAATTCCATCACGCAGCAGCTCCAATATATCAAAAGTTACTTGAATACTATGAGCCGAAGATATTGCTTGGCTTGACAGCTACTCCTGAGCGAATGGATGGCAAGAGCATTTTGACCTATTTTAATGATCATATTTCGGCAGAAATCAGATTGCCGGAAGCAATAGATAGAATGTTGCTTTGTCCGTTTCAATACTTTGGCGTAACAGATAATGTCGATTTAAGCGAACTGAAATGGTCGGCAGGTGGTTATGACAAAACAGAGCTTTCAAATATCTATACAATTAACGAAGCGTATGCCCAGCAACGTGCAGACTTGGTCGTGAATTCCCTGTTGAAATATGTTACGGATATTGATGAAGTGAAAGGGTTAGGATTTTGCGTTACCGTTGCACATTCTGAGTTTATGGCAGCGTATTTTAACGCTCACGGAATTCCTTCGATTTCACTATCCGGGCAAAGCTCTGACGAGGATAGAGACAAGGCACAGTCTCGACTGGTAAAAGGTGAAATCAGATTTATCTTTGTCGTTGATATTTATAATGAAGGTGTAGATATTCCGGAGGTAAACACTGTTTTATTCTTGAGACCAACAGAATCATTGACCATCTTCTTACAGCAACTTGGTCGTGGACTGCGTTTGGCGGATAATAAGGAGTGCTTAACAGTTCTTGATTTTATAGGTCAGGCAAACAAGAAGTACAACTTTGAAGATAAATTTGCTGCACTGCTTTCAAATACAAATCGGAGTGTTACCAAAGAAATAAAGAATGGATTCGTGTCTGTTCCAAAGGGATGCTATATTCAACTTGAAAAGATGGCTGAGCGTTATATTCTCAGCAATATTCGTGCTTCATACGGAAACACTGCCGGATTGATTTCTAAAATTGAATCGTTTGAAGAAGATAGTGGTTTACCGCTTTCTCTTGCGAATTTCTTAGAATATCATCATCTTGACGTGAGAACAGTTTACAAATTCAATTCCTTTTCACGCCTGTGTGCAAGGGCTGATGTGATAGATGATTTTGAATCGCCCGTTGAAGAAACTATAACAAAGGCATTGAGTAGATTATCGTATGTTGATTCACGTCGATTTATCAAATTCATCATAAAATTATTATCAGAAGATGTTTCTGAGTTTACTGAATCCGAAAACAGAATGCTGCAAATGTTCCATTTCACCATTTGGCAGAAAGAGTATCAAAAATGCGGATTTAGTAAGATTACCGATGGAGTACAGAAAATCCGAGAATGCCCCGTGCTTTGCAATGAGATAATTGAGCTTCTGGAGTATAACTATAATCAAATTGATTTTATCGACAAACCGGTTGATGTAGGGTTTGACTGTCCTCTTGACTTGTATTGTACATATACTCGTGATCAGATATTATCAGCATTAGATTATCTGAGCCCATCATCTGTGCAAGCAGGAACGTTTTTCTTGGCTGATAAAAAGATTGATATTCATTTTATCACTCTTAACAAAAGCGAGAAAGACTACTCCCCAACGACAATGTACAACGATTATTCTATCAATAGCGAGCTGTTCCATTGGCAAAGTCAGGGAGCAACGTCTGATACAAGTAATACAGGTACAAGGTATATCAATCATCAGTCAATGGGTGTCAAGGAATTGCTGTTTGTACGTGAAAGAAAAAATGATAATATCACTGGAAAAGCGGCCCCGTATTCTTTTATCGGATTGGCTGATTATGTCAGCCATACGGATTCTAAACCTATGAATATCATTTGGAAAATGAAAGAACCTATTCCTGCAAAGTATCTAAGAAAAACCAATAAAATGATTGTTGGATAATAAACAAAACGAATCTGTCCCGCTTACAAATTGTAAGTGGGACTTTTTGCGCTTGTCTTTATGGCAGGCGCTATTTTTTTGCAAAAAATTTTTGAAACAGACTTAAAAAATGACCTTTCCCATTGGGTATAGGTGAAGGGGTATTTAGAAAGGAGGTGATGCCCACCGAAATAAACCTACAACTGAATAGCTGCCAAGCGAAGGATAAACCGCCACGACCTCTACGGAGTGAGCACAGCCGAAAGGCTGACGGCACAGCGTCGAGCAGGATTGCCTGTCAGGAAAGTACGCTTTGGCAGTGCCAACAACAAATACAGTTTGATGTCACGCTTTTTAAGGCTCACGAGCCGCTCATAATGCGATCTCTGAGCGACGAAACGCACGAAGGAGAGTAATTATATTCCCCATCGCATTTTCAGACTTATTAAGCGTGACAGGAAAGGAGGTCAAATGCTCATTGAAATTAAGGCAGGACAGTTTCGGAAGGTCAGCCGCTTGGTCAGGCGGGAGTGCTGCAACTGTATGGACGGCAACTGTTTGTTGCTCGACGACGGCGAAACGCATACCTGTGTGCAGTTGATTTCCAAGTATCACATCTTCTGCAACCATTTCAAGGACGCTGTGCTTCCTCTCGATAAGGAGCTGTATCGGGAGCTGATCTGCGACAACGATTACAAGCGTTGTCAAAGCTGCGGCTCACGCTTTTATTCCAAGGCTCGAAACAAACGCTACTGCGACAAATGTGCCGACATAATCAAACGGCAGAAGACAGTAGAACGCAAGCGCCGTCAGCGTGAGCGGCAGAAGCAGCTCCTATATATAAATAACTAAATAAATAGACAAATAAAAAAATAACTAACCGAAAAAGAAGAAGTTTATCTTAACACACCTACCTATATGGGCGGCAAAAACTTTTCTTTTTCGGGAAGTGGAAAGGAGAACCAAATGAACGACAACGCAAAAGTATTCTCGCTCATTGAGATGAGAGAAATGATAATCGACACTTCGGACTATCAAATGATGGAGGAGGTCGGAGAATTCACTGGAACGCTTGAAATGAAAGCGCAGGACAAAGAAAATCTTCCAACGAGCGAAACCATAACGGTGTTCACGCCGGAAGAGATTAAAATATTCAAAGATGAAGCGTTCAGCACATTCTCAAACGGCAAGCGAAAATATCAGCAAGCCGCCGCATACATTCTTATGCTGAACACAGGCTTGAGAACAGGTGAAGTGCTCGGACTTCTTAATAGCGACATTGATCTTGAAAACAGAGTAATGCACCTGAACCGTGGTGTTAAGGAAATAGCAAAGCGTGACGGCGTGACGGCGTAACGGCAGAAAAAGGACGGGAAGTAAAAGTTGGCAAGCTAAAAAGTGCCACGAGCAAACGAGATGTTCCACTGAACGATACGGCGATTGAAATGATACTTGACCTGAGAAAAGAATTCTACTTCGGGGAGGATTCACCGCTCATACCCGATGAAAACGGCAACTTCACCAGACCTGTCAACTTTCGCAAACGCTATTACAGAATCCTCAAAGCCGCAGGCATAGAAACCAAAGGTTTGCACTCGCTCCGCCATACTTTCGCAACAAACCTTGTAAACGGCATAAAGCAACCTGACGGTTCAATAAAATCATTAACTCCAAGACAGGTAGCCGACTTGCTCGGACATACAACATCTGAAATTACGGAACTTTATTATGTGAAAAGAGATTTGACAAAGCTTAATGGAATTACGGATGGGTTTGAGCTATAATAGTTATATCATATAATCACATAATTATACCCTGTCTTACATTATCTCCTTTAAAATATGAGTTATTCTATTTTATGTTATTTGAATTCTTTGTATATAAAAAGAACTGCAAAACTCCAAAATATATATCATTATTTTGATTTTTCTAATGCGTTACTTAAAGCATTTTTGACATTTATTCGCTTAATATTTAGCATCTTACTTAATCCTTTATCGTATTCTTCTAATTCAATTGTAAATTCCATACTTTTTATTATAATCCATTCAATGCTAAATTTTATTGAATTGTACGAATCTATGAGTATTTCCGTATTATTTTCATAAAGATCTTTATAGAAGTATTTTTGATTGTCCTTCTGTTTTTCAAAATATTTATTTGTTATCAAATTTGAAGATAAAGATTCTATAATTTCGTCTATGTTACAATTTTCTATATATCGAGAAATAGGGTGAGGTAATAGTAATTTTTTGTTTAATTGTGAAAAAATATTTAGGGAATAAAATGCTTTTGTTTTGTTGAACTGAATTATAAGTTCGGATAATTTTTTTATTGCTTCGCTCATATCTTCTGATACAAAATTGGTATTATTAAAGCAATCATAATACTTTCTTTTTTTAACGATAGGTTCACCACTATATATATTAAGTTCTATTTCAGGAAAATTATATTCAGTGATTTTTTTTGCAACATAATTACTGTTAATTCCTTTGTTTGTTTTCAAGGAAAGTAAAATATGTTCTATATTTTTATTGTTTTTTACTATTATTTCTGAAATTGGATATATAATTTTACTATGATATTCTAGGATGGTATGTATCTTGTCACTTTGAAAATCATTTATTGTTTTAGTAAATTTGTTTTTATGATTAGAATATAGAATAATTAACGCTAAAAAAATCATTATAGCTATCGCTATTGAAAAGATGTAGTTGTATTTTGCGATTAAACTGTTAAAATGAATTAACCATTCCCTAACAACATTGATATTGATAGATTTTATAAAGTCAACCATATAATTTTTAAAATAAAAAAATAAATATATTGCGACAATGATAATATATAATATAATCGTACGAAGAAGTGATGCTTTAGGATAATATAAATTTATGTAATATTGGAATCGGGTAAAGAATCGTAATGTTTTATAATTATGTTTTAAATATAAACTTTTATCTTTGACTTTTTCTAAACAAAGATTAATACTATATTTTATTACCTCAAGTAGTATTATTAGCATTATGCAAATTAATGATGAAATAAACAATATATTGAAAATATACATATGTCCTCCAGTAAAATGATGCTATTTTGATGATGTAGCAGACGGAAACGTTGGAATTATTAGCGCTGGTTGAACATTTTGATGCCTGAAATAACATCAAAAGCGGAAATTCAGACCATGCTCCGTACATAAAAACATATCAAAAAACGGCTTAAACGCATTGTTTAAGCCGTTTTTGCTTGGCAGGGGCAGAAGGACTTGAACCCTCGGCACGCGGTTTTGGAGCGACTCTGATAGAGTTTTAAGTGAAAACACCCCTAAATTTTTGTTGATTTTTAACATTAATCAGTATAGTGAATTTGTTGATAATGCTTAACATTTTTCATCTGCTACGAGATTTTAACGATTATTTGCCGTAACAAATGGTGGAACAAACTGCCGACCAATATTCATCAAATCAAACAATAAATTGCCAGAAAAACTTTTGCTTTTCGTGTTAATTCTTTTTTATTATCGCATATTTTACAGAAATGTCAATAGTCGTTATTATTAGTTGGCGAGGAGAAATGAATATGAAAAAACTTAATTATCATTTATATCTGACCGACGATGAATACAGTCAGGTAATTCATAGTTTAATTGAACTTAAAAATAACCTCATACAAGCAGGTAAATATACAGATGTTATTGATGACTTGCTTGTTCGATTAATTTCAGCCAAGAAAAAGAATATAAAAATTCGCATCAAAAAATGAATATATTATAGTGTCTACCTACTCGGTTATTGGAGTAGGTATTTTTTTTGAAAAAATTTTTAAAAATACCCTGACAAATGGGTACCCTTTGTCCAAATAGGTGAAGAGGTTATTTTTTCGAGCAATCGGAAAGACCTTTTCGCTGAACTTTGACAACTGAATATACACTTCATTAAGACGTTACTTCTGATGATGTGCAAAAGCACGAGCCACAGCAGCGGTACGCCACGACCTTTCCAATTTGAAAGCGAGCGCTAATTCCGTCTGCAAGTATCGGGTTGCACCTGATATGGCGACGACAGTCAGAATGATAATGATACTCCTGTACGCAGCTCGAAGAGTCCCTTCGAGGGGTGAGATTCCCGTGCAACGGTAAAGCAGACCGTTACTTAATGAAGTCCCAGATAGATTTATCTATCCGCCGGGGGTGTTGAGGACAAGTACGGCGGAAAAGTTACATAGCTGTTATTGCAGGACAGCTATTACGGTGTAAAACCTTAATGCACCGTGACAAAATTTGAAAGGAGGAAAACGAATGCCAAACTGCAAAACTATTGCTATCTGCAATCAGAAAGGCGGTGTCGGAAAGACGACAACCACAATGAATTTGGGTATTGGATTGGCTATGCAGGGCAAAAAGATACTTCTTGTTGACTGCGACCCGCAAGGCGATTTAACCGCTTGTTTGGGTTGGAAGAGAGTTGATGAGATACCTGTTACTCTTGCCACGAAAATGCATGATGTAATCCGTTACGACAGCACGGATGCTACAAGCGGAATACTTCACCATAACGAAGGTGTTGACTTGATACCTTCCAATACAGACCTGGAAGCGTTGGAAATGTACCTTGTTACGGCAATGAGCCGTGAGAATATTCTGAAAAGCTATCTAAGCAAAGTGAAGTCCGGCTATGACTATGTTCTGATTGATTGCAGACCTTCACTTGGTATGCTGACACTAAATGCCTTAACGGCGGCTGACAGCGTTGTTATACCTGTTCAGGCGCAGTATTTGCCTGCAAGAGCAATGACGCAGCTTTTACAGACAGTTTCCAAAGTGAAGTCACATACCAATCCTAACTTGTCTGTTGACGGTATTTTGCTGACGCTTGTAGATAACAGGACGAATCTTGCCAAAAGCACGGTGGATGCAATTCGTGACAACTTTGGAAGTGTAATCAGGATATATAAAACAAAAATTTCGATTGCAGTAAAAGCCGCAGAGGTAACTTCCAAGGGCAAAAGCATTTATGCTTATGAGCCGAACAGCAAGGTGGCATTGGCATACGCTGAATTTGCAAAGGAGGTGCTTTCGGATGGCAGAAAGAAAGAGCGACTTCGCACTGCCGACACTCGATGACCTTTTCTCTACACAGCAGGAGCGAGAGGATGCAAAGCTTGAAAAGATAAGGAATATTCCGCTTGAGCTGATAGACGATTTTCCCAACCACCCGTTTAACGTCAGAGATGACGATGATATGGTGCAACTTGTGGAGAGCATTAAGACAAACGGAGTATTAACCCCTGCTGTTTTAAGGCAGAAAGAGGACGGAAGATATGAGCTTGTCAGCGGTCACAGGCGAAAGAGAGCTTGTGAGCTTGCCGGTCTTACTACACTCAGAAGTGAAATAAAGGACTTAACCCGTGACGAAGCTATTGTGTATATGGTTGAAAGTAATTTTCAGCGTACAACAATACTTCCAAGTGAAAAAGCTTTTGCCTACAAAATGAGGTTGGAGGCAATAAAGAGGCAAGGACAACGCACGGATTTAACTTCTGCAACACTGTTGCAGAAGTCAGGAAAAACAAGCCGAGAAATTATTGCTGAAAATAGCGGTGAAAGTCACGAACAGGTTAGAAAGTATATCCGCCTGACAAATCTCATCCCCGAACTCTTACAGCTTGTTGATGAAGGCAGAATTAAAATGCGACCTGCCGTTGAGCTTTCATATCTTGATGAAGATTGTCAGCGTGATGTCGCCCTACAGATTGATATTAACGACTGTACACCGTCGCACGACCAGACAATCCGAATGAGAAAAATGTTTGAAAGCGGTAAGCTGACGACGGAAGCTGTTGAAGCGATTATGTCGGAAGAAAAACCGAATCAGCGAGAGCGTATTGTGCTGCATGGTGACAGAGTGCGAAGCCTGATTCCCAAAAGCGTAAAGCTAAAGGACACAGAGAACTATGTTTGCAAGGCTTTGGAACACTACCGCAGATACCTGCGAAGTCGAGCAGAGCGTGACGTCAGGTAGGACAAGTTTTTTTACTTTCCCCCTTTCTCACACTCTATCCCCTTATACTACCTGAACTACCCGAAAAGAAAGATATATACTATCTCATAAATTAACTTTATCTCTTAAATATATCTTTCTCTAAAGGCAAACAAACGCATATTTTATTTCAACGGACAGAATTTAGCTGTCCGATTTTTATTATGGAGGTAAACCAATGACAAAAGTTTTTAACAAGAGAAACGCAAAGAGAATTACTGCGGTTGTGCTCGCACTTATCTCTATCGTTTCAACAATTTTTATTCTTCCTGCAAATGCCGCCGCAAAAGAAGTCACGGTCACATTTGACTATACTTACGACTCAGGCGGCAACATCATAAAATTCGTAAAATACACAGAACACGACGGATATGTAGTCGGAACGGTCGGAGAAGAATTGTGCAGGATTTATGCAGACGGAAAAGATGCATACTGCATTGAACCCGGTCATTCTCTATTTTCAGGCAATACGCTGACAACTGATGCTTCGGCGGCTTGGAATGCTCTTTCAAGCGCACAGAAAAAGGCGGTAAATCTTGCACTTCTTTTCGGAAAGTCAGGAAGTGCTTCAAGCCTTGTCGGCACAGACGGTCAGAACTGGATTGCTACACAGCTTGTTGTGTGGGAGTTCTGCACAGGTTGTCGTGACGCATCAACATTTAAACTGAAAAATTCAAAGTTTATTGACGGCATCACATCGGGCGGTGCAAACCCGAATGTAAAAACCAACTACAATAAAATCATCGCAAAACTCGAAGATTACAACACTATTCCCAGCTTTGCTTATGAAACTTCTGCAAAGGCAAGGAGCAATGTCAATGAGTTAAAGTACAGTGACGGTAAGTATTCACTTACACTTACGGATAGCAACAATATTTTGTCAGACTATGACTTTAAAACGACTGACGGCGTTTCCGTTTCTGTTTCGGGTAACAAGATTACGCTGACTTCCACAAAGGCTATTCCTGACGCTGTTGTGTTCAGCGCAACAAAGAAAATGCCGAAGGTTACCACAACGCTAATTGCCTGCGGCAGCTCATCAAAGCAGGATGTTGTAACAGGTGTTCAGTCCGATACTGAAACCAAGACGGCGTATTTTGCCGTAAAGACCTCAGCCGGAAGTCTGAAAATCGTTAAGACTTCAGACGATGGAAAGGTCGAAGGAGTGAAATTCAAGATTACAGGTGCCGATAATTACAGCAAGACGGTTACTACAAACTCAAAGGGTGAATTTCAGCTTGATGACCTGAAGGTCGGCACATATACCGTAACCGAGGTAACTGAGGATAAGTACGAAACACAAAAGGCACAGCAGGTTAAGGTTGAAAGCGGAAAAACTGCAACCGTAAAATTCAGCAATGTTCTAAAGCGTGGTGAGCTTCAGGTTGTAAAGTCCTCTGAGGATAATTTCAATGCAGGCGTGAAATTCCACCTATACGGAACATCTTTATCCAGGGCAAAGGTAGATGAATATGCTGTTACCGATAATTCCGGTGTTGCTGTTTTCAAGAATATCCTGGTAAGCGGTGACAAACCATATATCCTTGAAGAAGTGGATACAGCTATTCGCTATGTTGTACCGAAATCGCAGACAGCACCTATTACTTGGGATAAGGCGACAAAGAGAGAATTTACCAATACACTCAAAAAATTTACCGTTACAGTTGAAAAGAGCGATGCTGAAAAGAAGAAAGCGCAGGGCGACGCTACACTTGCTGGAGCAAAGTACGGTATCTATGACGGCGATAAGTTAATTGATACCTACACAACCGATGAGAACGGCAAATTCACCACAAAGGAATATGTTTGCGGTGATAACTGGACAATCAGAGAAATTGAACCGAGCGAGGGCTATCTGCTTGATGAAACTGTCTATATGGTTGGTGCAGAAGCGAAGAATTACACGGTTGAACATAATGTTATTTCTCTTGAAGTAACCGAGGATGTTATTAAGGGTGAGGTGGAAATCGTCAAGCATTGCGATGACGGACAGACCAAAATCGAAACTCCGGAAAAAGGAGCCGAATTTCAGCTTTTTCTCAAAAGCACAGGCAGCTATGAAAATGCCGACCCGGATGAGCGTGATATCCTTGTATGCGATGAAAAGGGATACGCAAAATCAAAGAAGCTTCCATACGGCACATACACAGTCCATCAGACCAAAGGCTGGGAGGGCAGAGATAAAATTGCCGACTTTGATGTATTTATCTGCGACAACTCAAAGCCGTACAGCTATATCATCAATGATAAGATTTTTGAATCCTATATTAAGGTGGTTAAGGTGGATGCAGAATCAGGAAAAACAATTCCCTACGCAGGGGCAGGATTTCAGATTTATGACTCCGATAATACTTTAATTACAATGTCGGTAAAATATCCTTCGAATATGACGATTGATACTTTCTATACTGACAGCAACGGAAGTCTTATCACTCCTGAAACCCTTGTTTACGGCAAGGGATACAAGCTTGTTGAGGTTCAGGCTCCCTACGGTTATGTGCTTGATAAAACACCTGTTTATTTTGATGTAACAAAGGAAAATTCTACAAACGAAGGCGGTGTTACTTTGATTAAGGTGAACAAAGCAAATTCGCCGCAGAAAGGCAAAATCTCAATTTCAAAGGAAGGAGAGCTTTTCTATGGCGTAAATGTCAGCGGTGGCATTGATGAGAACGGCAACGAAATATCGACCGTCTATCAGCCTGTCTATGAAACGGCAGGACTTGAGGGTGCAACATACGAAATCCGTGCGGCAGAGAATATTATTACTCCTGACGGCACAATACACAATAAAAAGGGCGATCTTGTAGATACCGTTACTACAGGTAAGGACGGAATTGCTGTAAGTAAAACTCTTTACCTCGGTAAGTACAGCATTAAGGAGACTCACGCTCCATACGGTATGGTACTCAATGACGAAGTGCATACTGTAGAGCTTACCTATACAGATCAGACCGTGAAGCTTACGGAGACAGCAACTTCATTTTTCAACGAAAGACAGAAAGTTAAGGTGAATCTTGAAAAGTGGCTGGAAACCAATGAAGCGTTTGATATTGGTACAAACGGGGAAATAAAGAACATATCCTTTGGCTTGTTTGCAGAAAAAGAAATTGTTTCGTCAAGCGGAACATCTATTCCTGCTGACGGACTTATAGAAATTATCACTCTTGATGAAAAGGGTAACGGTTATGTGAATACAGAGCTTCCGTTTGGCAGTTACTATGTAAAAGAGCTTTCAACGGATGAGCATTATATTCTCAGCGATAAAAAATATCCGGTTGTTTTTGAATACGAGGGTGAAAAGACGAGTACGGTTGAGCTGACTGTAAATAACGGTGATTCAATTATGAATGAACTTATCTACGGCTCGGTATCGGGCAGGAAAGTTGATGAAAACGGAGAACCTCTCGGCGGAGCTGTTATCGGACTGTTCAAGTCATCAGATGTTGAATTTACAAAGGAAAACGCAACCTTGACAACTGTTTCTGCGGAGGACGGAAGCTTCAGCTTTAGCGATATTCCTTACGGTACTTGGTATATCCGCGAAATTGAACAGCCGACAGGCTTCGTCCTCAATGACACGGTATATCCGGTTACCGTTAACGCTGACGGCGATGTTGTAGAAATTGAGATTGTCAATGAATTCATCCGTGGCAATATCAAGACCACAAAGGTTGACGCTGACTATCCCGACAATAAGCTGACAGGCGCAGTATTTGAGCTTTATTCCGACATTAATGCTGACGGTAAGCTTGATAATAATGATGAGCTTATCGGTAAAATCAAGGAAAGCGAGACAGGTGTTTACGAAATGGACAACCTTGTTTACGGACACTATCTTGTAAAGGAAAAGACCGCCCCTGACGGCTTTGTTCTTGATGAAAACATCTATCCTGTTTTTGTTGAAACGGACGGCAAAACCTACGAGGTTGAAAATGAAGCAGGCAAAGGATTTTTGAATGAAGCGATGAAAGGCTCACTCAGAATCATAAAGACCTCATCAGATAAAAAGATTGAAGGTTTTTCTTTCCGTGTAACAGGTGAGAACGGATATGATGAAATCTTTAAGACCGACAAAAACGGAGAAATTCTTATTGAGGGATTACGAATCGGCAAATATATAATTTCTGAGGTAAACAACGATGCATCAGCCGGATATATGCTTCCTGATGACAAGGTTGTTGAGATTGAATACGGTAAGACCGCAAATGTTGAAATGCATAACGAGAAAATTCACACACCAAAAACAGGTGACGAGAGCAATCCAAACCTCTGGCTTATTCTCGGAGGCACATCGGCAGTTGGTATTGCGGCTTGTGCGACAGCTCTTGTAAAAAAGAGAAAGAAAAACTGCAAGGAGGCAGAAGAATGAAAGTGATAATTGCCGTAGCACTTCTTGTGTTTATCATCGGCGGCTTTATCTTTTTACAGATTAAAAACCACAACAAAAAGAAGTGAGAAACTATACGACGGGCGGTTTTATTAGACCGCCCGTCAGATTTTGAAGGGAATATATGAAATGGCAGATAAAACTGTAATTACAACACAACAGAAATTCAAGGTGCTGAATAAGCTTTTTGAAGCAGGCTTCAAAACCGAAAAGGATTTGCAAAGCATAAACTTTCAAAATGTTTTCAACATACCTAATTTGACAGTTCAGGAAATGAGTATAATTTCCGAATTACAGACTAACACAAAGGGCAACAAGCTCTATTCTTATCTTGGAGGTAACAATGATGAACAAAACAACGAATGCTAACAGAATCACTCTATGGACGAGTATTGACCTTATGCTTCCGTGCATTAAAGCAAAAATCAGGAGTGAGCTTTCGTCATTTACGGAAAATAAAGTGACTGCACTTATGTACGCAGCCAACTTCAAGCATTTTGAAGAAATAACATATAAGCTCAGCAAGGTATCTGTCGGACAGCCGATTATTGCGGTTGCTTCGTTTACCGACACTTTTAACGAAGAAAACAACTCAAACGCTGTAAAGGTTATTGACTCGGGCAATCTCGGAGAATGCTTTGATATGGATTTTGACCTTGCGGAGTGGTATATCGACGAGAACGGCGACCTTTGCTCATACAATATTGACCGTGAGGGCGCAGGTTTTTATATCTTCTTTACGCTCAAAAAAGATGCTCCGCTAAGTCTGGTGCAGAGATTTTTCAAGGAAGTCGAAAGCGGCGACTGCGAGCTTGACTATATCAACGAAATTGCCGAGAGTATCGGTGACAAGGTGCTTGACACTCTTGGTATGAAATTCTGCTGTTCGGACGGTGAGTGTAATGGCAAGTAGTCTTTCTCCCCTAAAAGGTAAGGAATGGCTTTACACCTACCGTAACAGTCAGCAGATTTCAATGCAGACAGGCTTAATCGGCTATATCCGTGCGGATATGGGAACAAACGGAAATGAGTTCTGGTCAACCTGGAACAGCTTTCGTGATGATTTGAATATACCCGAATTTAACTCGGAAAAGGTTGATGTTATAAATTCTTTTTTAGGCGACGGCGGATTTCTTTCAAACAGGAACGAGCTTGCTAAGTTCTGCCGCAGCGATAAGGTATTTGCTTATGAAACAGGCAGAGATTACGGTGTTAGAGTGAACACGCAGGATTACGCATATCTTATGCGCCTTAATCCATACAAGGGCGAATACAACCTTTACTGCTATTGTTACAAAAAGGATTGGCTTGACAGTCATCTTGAAAAAGCTGAAAGAGGTATTCGTTTTATCAATCCTGATTATAAGGAGTTATTCCGAATTGATGACGGCGATAAAATCAGAATAACTTATTCTGACGGTGAAAAGGCTGACAAGATATGCAGATATGTTGACGATTATCACTTTGAAGCAAATAGTGATATTTTTCATATATGTGAATTCGCAGAAAGGCTTGAAAAAACGGAAGCATATGTTATCCCTCTCCGTTTCTCTTTGCCTGACCAATGCTATGTTTTCGTACAGTCTGAAAATAAAATAGGTATTGTAAACAAAGGCGAAAAGGGATATATCGATTCAAAGTCGGCTAACGGTAAGCCGAGTGAAAACCGTGCGCTCGTTGATGATTTGAACGGAAAGCTCGGTATTACAAAAGCTCAGGCAGAATCAATGAAGGCAGGCTCTATGCTCGGTTGGGATTGCCCGGCGGCTAATCCGAAAAACTATAACGAGAAAGGAACACCTATCAAGCCTAAAAACAGAAACCACGAAAGATAAGGAGGTGCTGAACAATGGCAAGAAAGTTTGACCTTATCTCACAGCTGTATGAAGATACCTCGAAAGAGGTTATGTCACCCGATAAATGGGCGGCATTTCTGAAAACAGCCTGTTATAACTACCGACTGCGATTTGATGAACAGCTCCTTTTATACGCTCAGAAACCCGAGGCAACCGCCGTTCTGCCTATTGAACAGTGGAACAGGACTTTCGGCCGCTGGGTAAACTGGGGTGCAAAGGGTATTGCCGTGTTTGAAAGTCTGAACGGCAATTCACAGAGATTAGTCCATTATTTTGATATTTCCGATACACACGCAAGCGAAATTTCAAGGGCTGTCCCTATTTGGAATATGAAACCCGAATACACAGATGAAGTGATCGACACGCTTGAAAGCAGCTTCGGATATATTGATGAAAAGAACAGCCTTGAGGATGCGATTATATCCGCATCAGGGAATGCTGTCGAGGACAACATTCCCGACTATGTGGGCGATTTGCTTGTAACGGTTAATGATACCTTTCTTGAAGAATTGGACGAGGACATCGTTAAGACAATGTACAGACAGCTTGTTAGTAACAGCGTTGCTTTTATGATTATGACAAGACTCGGTATTGACACTGAACCGTATTTTAACGATGACGACTTTCGTGATATTGTCAATTTCAATACGCAGGAAGCCTTGAATGCTCTCGGCTTTGCAACGAGCAATATTGCCGAAATGGGACTGTCGGAGATTTCCAAAACCGTGCTGGCACTCAACCGTCAGAATCGCATAATTGCGGAAAACAGACAAAGTGAATATACTAATAGCACAATAAATACCGAAAGGAGTTTTGACAATGGCAGAACTGACATACACAATGCAGGGCGATTACCTACTTCCGAACCTGACGCTTCCCGAACAGCCGAGGGTACAGCTCGGACATTACGCTCAGATAAGGAAGAATTATCTGTTGCAGAAGCACAAAATTCTCTATTACAATCTGCTGACGAAGGGAACGCTGACCGAACGCCTGTCGGAAATCGAACAGACGGCGACAGAGATGGAGGACAGAATTCTCAGACAGATGTCGGTGCAGGAGGGCGTGACAGACAAGCTGAAAGCGGACGACCCGATGAAGTGGACACGCCTGATGAACAACCTCAGACACTCGGCTCAGGAGATAGTCAAAGCGGAAGTGATTTACGCTTAGAATATTACGACCGCAGCAACGAGGATAAAAGTATTCCGTTCTTTGGCGGTGATGATAAAATCAAGGCTGTCCTGTTATCTACTCCGTATCTAAAAGCGACCAAAACGGAAATAGCAAGATACTTTGAAAACGAATCGGACATTGAAAAACGAGTTGAATTTATCAAAAGCATATTCAATAATGATGCTACCGATATTACTACTCCCGACGGAAAGCGGATGGGATATAAAACCTATCAGAATGTACTTCTTTTGTGGGAAGGCGAGCAGGATAATAAAATATCGCAAGCCTACTATGATTGGGGTGTTATTGCAGGACATTTTGAGGGTATGCGCTTGCTTGGTGAACTCAGGGACACAACAAAATCTCTGCCCTCTCTTGAAGGGCAGTTGGAAATATTGACAGCCGAGGCAGGAGAAAAAACTCCTGTCTTTGTCTTTTCTCAGGAGATTATTGACGCTGTACTTACCCACGGAAGCGGTGTAAGCGAGGGTAAAATGAGGATTTACGAGCAGTTTCAAAAGTCCTTATCTGAAAAAGAAAACATTGATTTTCTGAAAAACGAGTACGGCTGGGGCGGCTCATATCCGATCATTATAGGAACAGGGATTGATGAAAGTCACGACGGCAAAGGCATTATGCTCAGCCGTGGCTTTGAAAATAACGCACCACGACTGCTGTTAAATTGGAGTAAGGTTGAAAAGCGTATCGGTGAGCTTATAAAGCTTGACCGATACCTCAATCCAAAGGAAAAGGAATATTATCCGACTTGGCTTGAAAAACAGGAGCAGATAAGAGCAGAACGAGCGACGGAGAAAGAAATCCGTGATGCAATATATACTCCGCCTGCCGAAAAGGAAGCTATTCCTATTGAATATGAATACAAATATTCGCTCGGTGCATCGGTATATATCGGAGCGGATGAGTATGAAATTCTGTCCTTTGACGAAAACCGTGTAATGCTTTTTGACAAACAGTTTCCTCTTTTCAACAAGGAAATGACAAGGACGAAATTTGACATCAAAGTCAAAGAAAACCCGATGAACGACCATTTAAAAGTTGCCGTACAACCCGAAAAAGAAAAACAGATTACACAGCGAGATTACAGCAGATACAGTCCTGTTATGCAGGAATACTTCAAGATTAAGGACGAACATCCCGATACGATTATTCTGTTCCAAATCGGTGATTTTTACGAAGCTATGGGAGATGACGCCGTAACCGTTTCACAGGCACTCAGCCTGCATAACACCACCCGAAGAATAACCGATACAGAACGCATTGATATGTGCGGATTTCCGTCACACAGGCTTGAAACATATACGGATATGCTGCTTGACCTAGGTTACAATATCGGTATTTCAAGTCCAAACGAAAGAGAAAGCCGGGATTTTATTCTTATGACTTCCGACAGGGCACACGCTCCCATTCAGTCCGAGCCAATCGGCGGGATTGATAACTCCGACCTTATCGGCAAGGAACTCACGCTTGATAACCGCAATTTCATTGTTGAACGGATTGACAGAAACGGTGATGCTTCTATGCGTGACATTACCTTTGAGGACAGTAACGGTTTTCCGATATTCAGAGTTGAAAAAGCTGATTTCGTTCGATCTGCTCTTGAACTTTCCGAAAAGAAAGAACTTGATGCGCCTGTTTGGGAGAGAAAACAGAAAGCAAAGGCACAGACCTTTGACCTGCACCCTGAAATTCCTTTGGCTGACCGATACACATTTGACCTCAAAAATTTTGAGCTTGAGGAGGTTGGTAAAAAGGCTCGCTTTCGCAGAAACACAGAAGCAATCCGTGTGTTAAAGCAATGCGAAGAGGGAAACCGCTTTGCTACACCCGAAGAACAACAACTCCTCGCTCAGTATGTAGGCTGGGGCGGAATACCGGAAGCCTTTGATGAGAATAATGCTGCTTGGCAAAGTGAATATAACGAGCTTTCACAGTTACTGTCCGATGAAGAATATCAGTCAGCAAGAGAAAGTACACTTACCGCTTTCTATACTCCGCCTGTCGTTATTTCAGCAATTTACAAGGTTATGGAACAGATGAAATTTAAGGAGGGCAACATTTTGGAGCCTTCCTGCGGTATTGGTAATTTTATCGGTATGCTACCACAGTCAATGCAGAATAGCCGTGTTTACGGTGTGGAGATTGACAAAATCTCCGCAGGCATTGCACAGCAGCTCTACCAACGTTCTTCTATTGCAGGACAGCCGTTTGAGCAGGCAGAAATTCCGGACAGCTTTTTTGACGCAGTTGTGGGTAATGTGCCCTTCGGCGATTTCAGCGTTGCAGATAAACGCTATGATAAAAACCATTTCTTAATCCACGATTACTTTTTTGCAAAGTCGCTCGACAAGCTCCGCCCAGGCGGTGTAATGGCGTTGGTGACTTCAAAGGGTACAATGGACAAGGAAAACCCAGCCGTGCGAAAATATATCGCACAGAGAGCGGAATTGCTCGGTGCGATAAGACTTCCGAATGATACCTTTAAGGGAAATGCAGGAACGGAGGTTGTTTCCGATATTCTCATAATGCAAAAGCGTGACCGTATCATAGACATTGAGCCTGATTGGGTACACCTAAACACAGATGAAAACGGTATCAGAATTAACAGCTACTTTGCAGAACATCCCGAAATGATACTTGGCGATATGAAAATTGTAACAGGTCGTTTTGGTGATGAAACAACTTGTATGCCTTATGAAAACGCAGACCTTGAAAGCCTGCTTGATGAAGCCGTTTCCAATATTCACGGCGAAATTACAGAGTATGAAGCGGAAGAAAATATAGAGGAAGAAGATAATTCAATCCCTGCTGATCCGAATGTCAGAAACTTCTCATTTACCGTGCTTGACGATGTAATCTATTTCCGTGAAAACAGCCGAATGTCACCTGTTGAAGTGTCGGCTACCGCTGAAAACCGAATAAAGGGACTTATTGAGATAAGAAACTCCGTTCGTACTCTTTTAGATTTGCAGACGGAAGACTATCCTGACAGTGATATAAAAGCTGAACAGGAAAGGCTTAATAAGTTGTATGACGGTTTCACAAAAAAGTACGGACTTATCAACAGTCGTGCAAATACTATGGCATTCTCACAGGACAGTTCCTACTCGCTGTTATCTTCATTGGAAATACTCGATGACGAGGGCAACCTTGAACGCAAGGCGGATATGTTTTTCAAGCGGACAATCAAGCCTCATACACCTGTTACTTCCGTTGACACAGCTTCCGAAGCACTCGCCGTTTCTATGGGAGAAAAGGCGGGTATTGATATGGAATATATGTGTCAGCTTTCAGGCAAGAGTGAGCAGGAGGTTTTTGAGGAACTGAAAGGTGTAATTTTTCTCAATCCTCTCTACGGTCAGGGCAATCCTGACGAACAGAAATACCTTATGGCAGACGAATATTTGTCCGGTAATGTCCGTGAAAAGTTTGAAGTCGCAAGGCGTTCGGCAAAACTATATCCTGATGATTACAACATCAATGTTGAAGCTCTTGAAAGGGCACAGCCAAAGGATTTAACGGCTTCCGAGATTTCCGTAAGGCTTGGTGCAACCTGGATTCCGACCGATATTGTGCAGCAGTTTATCTATGAATTTCTTGATACTCCACGCTATGCACAATGGAAAATCAAACTTCACTATTCACCCTATACGAGTGAATGGAGCATTGAAAACAAAAGCTACGATACAAGTAATCTCAAGGTGTACCGCACCTACGGCACAGACCGAATCAATGCTTATAAAATCATCGAGGAAACACTTAACCTCAAGGATGTCCGCATATTCGATTATGTTGAGGATGAGGAAGGCAGAAAGAAACCGGTACTCAATAAAAAGGAAACTACAATCGCATTGCAGAAGCAGGAGCTTATCAAGGAAGGCTTTAAGGAATGGATATGGAAAGACCCGCAGCGCCGTGAAAAGCTCTGCAAACTATATAACGAAAAATTTAACAGCACAAGATCCCGTGAGTACGACGGAAGTCATATTACCTTTAGCGGTATGAATCCTGAAATTGAACTCAGGGAACATCAGAAAAACGCTGTTGCACATATTCTTTACGGTGGAAATACCTTGCTTGCACACGCAGTCGGCGCAGGCAAAACCTACGAGATGACGGCGGCAGCTATGGAATCAAAGCGGCTTGGCTTATGCAGTAAGTCGCTTTTTGTTGTGCCTAATCACCTGACCGAACAATGGGCGGCAGAGTTTTTACAGCTCTATCCAGCGGCAAATATCCTTGTTGCAACCAAAAAGGACTTTGAAACTAAAAACCGCAAACGCTTCTGCGGACGAATTGCCACAGGCGATTATGACGCTATCATTATCGGACATTCCCAGTTTGAGAAAATTCCGATGAGCGTTGAAAGGCAAAGAATTATCCTTGAACAGCAGATTGACGAAATCACAGACGGTATTCGTGAGTTGAAAGAGAATCGTGGAGAAAACTTTTCAATCAAGCAGCTTGAAAAAAGCCGAAAATCCTTAAAGGTAAAGTTACAGAAGTTAAACGACCAAAGCCGAAAGGATGATGTAGTTACCTTTGAAGAACTGGGTGTTGACAGGCTGTTTATTGACGAAAGTCACTACTACAAAAACCTTTATCTCTATACGAAAATGAGAAATGTCGGCGGAATAGCTCAGACCGAAGCGCAGAAGTCCTCGGACCTGTTTATGAAGTGCAGATACCTTGACGAAATCACAGGCGGCAGAGGAACGGTCTTTGCAACAGGTACGCCAATCTCAAACTCAATGGTTGAACTATATACCATTCAGAGATATTTACAGTATGAAACGCTTGTAGAAAACAACTTGCAGCACTTCGATTCGTGGGCTTCCACCTTTGGTGAAACCGTAACAGCCTACGAGCTGAAACCCGAAGGAACAGGCTACAGAACGAAAACACGATTTGCTAAATTCTACAATTTGCCTGAGCTTATGGCAATGTTCAAAGAGGTTGCCGATATAAAAACGGCAGACACACTTAATTTGCCTACACCTACTCCCCACTATCACAATGTTGCCGTAAAGCCTTCCGATTTTCAAAAGGCTATGGTAGCAGAGCTTGGAGAACGAGCCGAAAAAGTGAGAAACAATCAGGTCGACGCAAGCGTAGATAATATGCTGAAAATCACCAACGACGGACGAAAGCTTGCCCTTGACCAGCGTATGATAAATCCTCTGCTTCCTGACTTTGAGGACAGTAAAATCAATGCTTGTATTGATAATATTTTTATGATTTGGCAGGAGAACGCAGACAAAAAATCAGCTCAGCTTGTGTTCTGCGACCTCTCCACTCCGAAACCGGACGCAGAGTTTTCGGTCTACACGGACATTCGTAAAAAGCTGATAGAGCGAGGCGTACCTAAAAGCGAAATCAGCTTTATCCACGAAGCAAAAACCGAGGCGCAAAAGCAGGAGCTTTTCAAAAAGGTGCGCAAAGGCGAAGTCAGAATTTTGCTCGGTTCTACACAAAAAATGGGTGCCGGTACAAATGTTCAGAACAAGCTCATAGCCTTGCACGACATTGACTGCCCGTGGCGACCGTCAGACCTTGAACAGCGTTCGGGACGAATTATCCGTCAGGGAAATGAAAACACAGATGTAGATGTTTACCGATATGTAACCGAGGAAACCTTTGACGCATATCTGTATCAGCTTGTCGAGGGTAAACAGAAGTTTGCTTCACAAATTATGACTTCAAAATCTCCTGTCCGTTCTGCCGAGGATATAGACGATACTGCTCTTTCATATGCTGAAATCAAGATGCTTGCAACGGGAAATCCGTATATCAGGGAGAAAATGGATTTGGATATTCAGGTGCAAAAGCTACGACTGTATAAGTCACATTACCTTTCGGAAAAGTATGAGCTTGAAGATAAAATCATAAAGTTTTATCCGCAAGAAATATCATTGCTGACTGCAAGAGTTGACGGACTGAAAGCAGATTTAGAGATTGCCAAAGCACACCCGAAAGAGGTTGACGGCAAGTTTGCAGGAATGGTTATTGACGGTTACAGCTACACAGAAAAGGCAGAAGCAGGTCAGATGATTATTGAAGCCTGCAAAGCAAAAACAACTTCCGAGCCTACTCCTCTCGGTGAGTACAGAGGGTTTAAGATGGAGCTTGAATTTGATACCTTTGAGCGTGCATATGCCGTAAAACTCAAAGGACATTTCACACATTCAGTTACTCTCGGCACAGATGTTTACGGAAATATAACCCGAATTGATAACGCTGCTGATAATATTGAAGCCCGACTGCACAAGGCGGAGGAACAGCTGGAAAATACAAAGGCACAGCTTGAAACCGCAAAGGTTGAGGTGGAAAAACCGTTTGCACAGGAGGATGAATTGAAACAAAAAATGACTCGTCTGACCGAGCTGAATGCCCTGCTTGATATGGATAAGGGAGATACTCCCGTTGTCGGAGGCGAGCCTGACGAGGGCGATATAGTACCAGAGCGCAGGACTAAGGAACTGGAGCGATAGCCAAAGACAGTATGGCGTTGTGCCGATTAGTCTAATAAATGTGGTTGTATATTTCATTCCCTTATGCTATAATTAAATAAAATTGGAGTTGTAGAGGCAGATTTCAATGAAAATATTAATTGATGATGTAAAACTTAACCTTCTTTTAGAACAGAAAAAAAGTTTTATTGGGAAGAAAGTAGCTTGGGATAGTATTCTATCCGCTGGTTCATTTTTACTAAGTGCTATCTTTGCTTCGTATGGAGATATATGGATTATCCCCGGATTAGCATTTAAAATAGTATTTTTGCTAATTGGATGTATTTTCACTGCTAAAGCAATTTTGGATGTATTGAAAAGTTCAAAAAATAGTTATAGTTATCAAGATTTGTTGAAAGATATTAACACACTGAATGAAATTACGCACAATCATTCTATCGTTGCAATCAGAAATTCATTTAATAAATATCCAAATAAATTTTTAGTTTATGATGATCCAAATTGGAAATGTAAGTTGTTCATTAATTATAAAGACAATGTAAATAATGAGAGCTTTATAAAAGATCATATCTTTAGAGAACTGAAAGTGGACATCTCGAAGATTAAAATTAGTTATATTTCTCAGATTATTGGTGAAAAAGTATCAGGAAGAGATAATAAAACCAAAGTATATTGCCATAAGTTATTTTTGGCAACCATCGAAGAATTTCCAGAATTTATGAAGGATGATACTTTTGAATGTGATGGTCGAACATATCACTGGAAGACTATTCTTGAACTCGAAAATGATCCCACAGCGATGGAGAAAAACTCGGATATAATTCGCTTTGTAAAGGAAAACATATAGATTTTTATTAGAGTCTTTTTAAGAAAGCATTCTGCCAAATAAATTGAATATTAATTATTGTTTAGCTGCTTGGTTAAAAATCAGGCGGCTATTTTGTTTCTCAAAAGGACCATTAAGTAAATGAAAATTTTTTTGGACTTTATAAAAAGAGATAGTTGTGTGGTATAAATAAATATTAAAGTTAAGAGGTGATTATATGTCTATTGATTACAATATGTTGCTTTACAAAAAGCTTGCAAAAGAGTTTGAAGATTTTATTTCAGAGCTTAAAACTAAGCCGCCCGAACAGATTATTGAGGGCAGCTACGAGAAAGTTATCAAGGAAGATTTGCTTGCAATTTTTCAATACACAGAGTTTTCTCAAACCGAAGCTAAGTCTTTATATCGGCTGAAAGCTCCCCTTGATGACATCTATCAGGAGTGGTGCGGTAACGATATGAGTTATTGCGATATGCTCCGTGAAACAATAGATGACCGTATTAAATCGGCAGTTAAGGAAATGAAAGCAATGCAGAAGGATAAGGACAGCAGGTAAACGCTATGTCATATGTTGATCCGCAGACTGTTGAAAAAGCGAGAGAAATGGACTTGCTCACATATTTGCAGAACTACGAGCCAAATGAGCTTGTCAGACTTTCGGATGGCACATACTGTACTCGTACACATGACAGTCTGAAAATCTCAAACGGAAAGTGGATGTGGTGGTCACGAGGATTTGGAGGTTACTCTGCCCTTGACTACCTGATAAAAGTTAAGGGCTTAGGCTTTGTACAAGCCGTTGAAACCATAGTCGGAAAGTGTGCGGTAACGCAGAATATCAATTTGCAGCAAAAAGAAATCAAGCAACCCAAGCCTTTGCTTCTGCCGGATAAAAGTACTTCCAACAGAGTGATTTTCAGGTATCTTTGCGGCAGAGGTATTGACAGGGAGCTTATTGATTTTTGCATATCCGAGGGTAAAATTTTCGAGAGCCTTCCGTATCATGATGTAGTTTTTGTTGGCTTTGATAAGGAAAATAACCCGAGATACGCTTCATACCGTGCGACAGACGGCAGGAGGATACTAGGCGACTGTTCGGGCAGTGACAAGCATTATTCTTTCAGATTGGCTGACGGGGTTAATAACATAGTCCACATTTTTGAATGTCCGATTGACCTTTTATCTTACGCAACTTTGCTGAAAATCAATGGCTATGTTTACCGCAAGTACAACCTTTTATCACTTGCGGGAGTTTACTCGGCAAATAAGAAAACAGGCATCGGCAAAGTGCCTGCTGCACTTGAAAATTATCTGATAGACCATTCAAACACAACAAGAATCGCCATCCATTTTGATAATGACAGAAGCGGCAGAGAAGCCGCAACAGCTCTTATAAACAAACTAAAAAATGATTACAAGGTCGTTGATTTACCGCCGCCAAGGGGCAAGGATTTCAACGACTTTTTGTGTTTACAGCTTAATAGCTCAAAGCAAAAATCTAAGGAAAGGAATTACGAAAGATAATGAAAATTAACATTTATCAGATCAATCACGAGCGTGATACTCATAGAGTTGCGTTTGTTGATAAAAAGTATCTTGAAAAGGCACAGGGAATTTCTGCGATTGACAGCAAGATTTACGACAAGGTTTTCAGCGGTGATGTTGACTGCAAAACTCTTGATGATGTTTACTCAAAGTTTAATGCAGACCACCTGACAGGGTATCGTGGCAGGTCGCTTTCAATATCGGATGTGGTTGAGGTTTTGGAGGATGAAAGTTTGGAAAAAGGCTTTTATTTCTGCAATACCTACGACTTCAAAAAGGTGGATTTTGAGCCGTCAAAAACACAGAATACAGTCAGTAAAAATATGATTACTGTCCTCTGTATCAAGCCAAATCATTATCCGAAAACCGTTGCAATTGACAACTCTCTTGAAGCTATGCAGCAGCTTGTCGGAGGGAATATTGAGGAATATATGCCCTTTGAAGATGGGGTGGCAATCATATGCAACGAGGAAGGAAAAATGAACGGCTTGCCCCTTAACAGGGCAGTTTATGATGAAGAAACCAAAGAGATGATTGATATAATCGCAGGAGATTTCTTCATTGCCTACGCTCCTATTGACTCTGAAAAGTTTAAGGATTTACCGAACGATTTAGAGCAGAAATACAGAGAAAAATTCAAATATCCCGAACGCTTTTACAAGCAGAACGGTGAAATAAAAGCGTATCAGTACAAACCGAAAGAGCTTGATACTATACGCTGAAGCTTGAAGATGCAGGCAAACTCAAAGACTGATGAATAATCTTAGCGAGCAGACTGTTTGTATCCACATAACGGATAAAACAGTAAAAATGCTCGTTAGGGGTTGCCCCTAATACCCCGAAAAGAAAGGACTGAAACTATGCACGGATTTATTATATTCATACTCGGTTGCTTCCTCGGCGGTTTTGTCGGAGTAGCTTTAATGTGTATGCTCCAGATTAACCGCATCAACCGTTACGAAATGAAAGACAAAAAGGATGATGAAGATGAGGAGAAGCTATGATAAGCATATCAGGCTGACTAAAGAAGAAAAAGACGAATGGCAGAGAAAGGCGGAAATGGCTTGCCTTAATGAATCTGCTTTAGTACGGCTTTTGATGAAAGGCTATGAGCCGAGAGAAAAACCTGACGAACGTTTCTTTGAAGCAATGCGTGAGCTTTCCTCAATAGGTAACAATATCAATCAGCTTGCGACAAAGGCAAACTCCCTCGGTTTTATTGATGCACCGATGCTTTATCGTGAAGCAGAGCGTTGGCATAAATTTCAGGCGGATATTGAGAGCGTGTTTTTACGAGCCGATAAATCAGAGCTGAAATGGCAGTAACTAAGCTATGGGTTGTGAGAGATAATCTGGGCAGGGTGATTGAATATGCCAATAACCCCGAGAAAACTTGCAACCCCAATTATACCGACGCACAGTATCAGGCACTTGCTGATGTCATTGCCTATGCAAAGGACGAGGAAAAAACAGAGCGTCAGTATTATGTTGATGGTATAAACTGTAATCCTGCAACTGCCCGTGACCAATTCATAACCACGAAAAAATGCTTTGGAAAGACAGACGGCATACAAGCCTATCACGGATATATGAGTTTTAAGGAACAGGACATTACGCCTGAGCTTGCACAAAAGGTCGGTATGGAATTTGCAAGCCGTATGTGGGGTAAGCGTTTTCAGGTTGTAGTGACTACTCACCTGAACACTAAACATCTGCACTGCCACTTCGTAATCAACTCAGTTTCCTTTGTTGACGGAAAGCGTTTGCAAAACGATGAAAAGGTATGGTTTAAATTCAGGCATATTGCAGATGAAGTATGCAAGGAGTACGGCTTATATTTTAATCCAACCCCCAACAGAAGTAAGCAATCGTCATATTACTACAACAAGGAAAAAGCCGGTATGCCTACTCGGTACAGCACCCTGCGTGAAGTAATCGACTTGGCTTTGGAGCACTGTAAAAGTATAGAGGATTTCAAGTACGCTCTCCGTGATATGGGATATACCTATCAGCTGAGCCCGAGCCGAAAATATTGGACGGTTACTCCACTCGGCTACAAGAAGCCTGTCCGACTAATCAACCTCGGTGAAAACTACTCAAACGACGCTATACGAAAAAGACTTCACGAAAATATGAGCCGTGTCAATGTGTACAGATACACCCTAAATACGGTTACGAGCCGACAGTACCGACTTCCGACACGGGGAGATAAAATCAGAAAAATCGGCGGCTTATACGGTCTTTATCTTTATTATCTTTACAGGCTTGGCAAATTGCCAAAATACAAAAGAATCAGCAATGCTCAAATTCATTACTATTTCAAAGAAGAACTTTTGAAGCTTGATGAATTGAGCGAACAGACAAGGCTGCTCGGAAAGCACGGTATTCAGACCAACGAGCAGCTTTTTGAATACAAATCCTCTGTTGAAAATGAAATCAAAAGCCTTACTGCCGACAGAACGCACCTCCGAAAAAAGATACGAACAAAAATTGATGATGCAGAGCTGTCGCAGGCAAAGGAAAAGATTTCTCAAATCACGGAGGAATTACGGAAGCTTCGCAAAGAAGTTAAACTCTGCAACGGTATTGCAGAGAGGTCGGAAATTCTGAAATCCAACCTTGAACAAGTGCTTGCAGAGGAAGAAAAAACCAAAGGAAAGGAGAACCGAAGATATGAACAACGGCGGTGACGCTGCTGAAATAATAGTCAGACTTTATCTTGAAGGCTTTGAGGAAGTGGTTAAGCTGTCGGGTAAGGGCATTAAGGAATTAGTACCTTTGCTTGCTTCCACGCTGAAACAGGAATCAAAAACCAAAGGCAAGGCACGACTTACGCAGATGATTAAATCGGGCAGTCCGCTAAAGGTATTTACTTTCAAAAACAAAGACCTGAAAAAATTTACCGAACAGGCGAAGCGTTACGGAGTTTTATACACAGTCCTGCGTGATAAGAACAGCAACGATCCGAATGCAACGGTTGATGTAATCGCCCGTGCCGAGGACGCTTCCAAAATACAGCGAATTGCAGACAGATTTGAATTTTCAAAGGTTGATAAGGCTTCTATTATCAAGGAAGCGGAAAAATCGGCGGCAAAAAGAGATGAAGTGCAGATTGATAAGCCGACCAAATCCAAGGGCGAGATTATCGTCGAACAGGCTTTGGCAGAGCCTTCCGAGAAGAAAGACAATGCCAATGAAAACCCCGATGTTGCCAAGACCGACAAAAGCCCTCAGTCAAGGCAAGACTCAGACAAGGCAGATATGCGCACTGATAAGGGTGACATAAAGTCCGCTGAAAAGAAACCCTCTGTTAGGGAAAAGCTGGAACGCTACAAGGCAGCAGGACAGAAAAAGGAAGCAGAACGCTATCAGCCTGAACACACTCAGGAGCGTAAAACTCCTGTAAAAAACAGACAGACCAAACATACACAGCCTAAGAAAAAATACAAGGCAAAGCATAACAGACCGAAAGAGAGGTAATATTTTTGACTAACGATTTTAATTCAAGGAGAGGCGCCAGTTTTAAACCGAAGCTTTCTCCCGAAGAATATGCAAAAGCAAAACAGGAAGAAAAAGAAGCCTTTTACAATCTCATTGATACGGCGATTTCCGATATTGTAAACAACCCTGCTGAATTTCAGAAATATCTTGATACGCAGGCTCGTATGGACAGATACTCGGCGGCTAACGCACTTCTTATTTACAAGCAGTGCCCGGAAGCTACTCAACTCAAGGATTTCAACGGATGGAGGGATGACAATATCCGTGTCAAAAAGGGAGCAAAGAGCATTTCTATTCTGGAGCCTGTTGATTATACAAAGGCGGATGGCTCAACGGGTATTTCATACAATGTCAAGAAAGCATTTGACATCTTACAGACCAATGGCAGACGACAGCCTGCACCTACGGTCAACCGTGACCCGAAAAATCTTGTTTCGGTAATGCTTGACACTGCTCCTGTAAACTGCGAGAGCAGCAGTGAGCTTCCTAATCCCGATGCAGTTGCCTACTACGACAATGATAAGAACACGCTCTTTATCAAGAAAGGTGTCGGCGACAGCGTAGCATTGTTTCAGGGTGTTGTCCTTGAACTTGGCTATGCGGAGCTTTCGGGCAGGCGCGACAGCTACAGCCGTAAGGATATGGGTTTTCAGGCGGTGTGTATCGGCTATATGCTTTGTAAGAAATACGGAGTTGAGGCAAAGAATTTTGCCGTTGACCGTATTCCTCCCGAATGGAAGAATAAAGAGCCGAAGGAAGTCCGTGCAGAGCTTTCCAAAATAAGAACAGCAATGAGCGATATTCACACCCGTGTATCCGGCGAACTTTACCGTCATCAGCAGGAACGCTCAAAAGACCGTGAACGATAAAAGCGAGGTGCTTATATGAAAGAGCCTTATTATCATATCGTACTTGACGATAACGAACACAGTGCTGTTATTCAGTCACTTAATGATACAAGAAACGCCTTGCTTGCAGAAGAAAAATCAACGGACCTATTGGACGACCTTATTATCAAAATCGGCAACGCCCCTTACCGTAAAATCAGGGTAATTGAAAGGAACAGCGATGATGCAAGATAGCGAGAGAAAATCCGTTATCATAGTTTCTTCAATAGGTGTAATTCCTGTTGTGTGGTTAGCTTTGATTATTGCTCCGTTTCTGAAAGGCGGTTTATCAGAAATCGTATCAGGACTTATGGTTGCCTTTAGCAATCCTTTTAATATACAGCTTTGTGAGGACAGCTTTAAAACTGTCCTCATTTTTCTTGCGGCATACGGAATGGCGATAGGTATATACTTCTCTACACGAAAAAATTATCGCCGGAGAGAGGAACATGGCTCCGCAAAATGGGGAAATGCAAAAGTCATTGACAGAAAATACCGTCAGTCCCCGCCGTCTGATAACAAGTTAATGACGCAGAATGTTCGTATCGGAATAAACGCACAGAAGCACAGACGAAATCTGAACACTTTAGTTTGCGGCGGCTCGGGTGCAGGTAAAACCCGATTTTACTGTAAACCTAATTTGATGCAGGCGAACACCTCATTTGTAATTCTTGATCCGAAAGGTGAGATTTTGCGTGACACAGGCGGCTTGCTTGAAGCGAAGGGGTACGAGGTGCGTGTGCTTGACCTGATTTCAATGGAAAAGAGCCATTGCTACAATCCGTTTGTATATTTGCGTGATGATAACGATATTCAGCGTTTGGTAACTAACCTTTTTAAAAGCACAACTCCGAAAGGCTCACAGTCCAATGATCCATTTTGGGACACGGCGGCTTCTATGTTACTTCTCGCATTAGTTTTCTATCTGCACTACGAAGCTCCAAAGGAAGAGCAGAATTTTTCAATGGTTATGGAAATGCTCAGAGCGGCAGATATTGAGGATGACGACAACCCTCGCCCCTCTCCCCTTGATAATCTGTTCAGCGATTTGGAATACGAAAATCCCGACCATATTGCACTCAAATATTACCGTTCCTACCATTCAGGCTCGGCTAAAACATTAAAGTCAATACAGATTACGCTTGCCGCACGACTTGAAAAGTTTAACCTTGAAAGTCTTGCTGCTTTGACTTGTACGGATGAGCTTGACTTGCCGTCTATGGGCGAGAAAAAGGTTGCGTTGTTTGCGCTGATACCTGACAACGATTCGAGTTTCAATTTCCTGGTATCAATTCTTTACACACAGTTATTCCAACAGCTTTTCTATTCGGCAGACCATATACACGGCGGAGCGTTACCTGTTCCGGTTCACTTTCTGATGGACGAGTTTGCAAATGTTTCGCTTCCCGATGACTTCGACAAGATTTTGTCGGTTATGCGTTCCCGTGGTGTATCGGTCAGCATTATCTTGCAGAACCTTGCACAGCTAAAGGCTTTGTTTGAAAAGCAATGGGAGAGCATTGTCGGTAACTGCGATGAGTTTCTCTACCTCGGCGGCAATGAACAGAGTACACACAAATATGTTTCGGAGCTTCTCGGCAAGGAAACGATTGATACCAACACCTACGGCAAGAGTACAGGACACAGCGGTAACTATTCAACAAACTACCAAATCAGCGGCAGGGAGCTTATGACGCCTGATGAAGTCAGGTTGCTTGATAACCGATATGCAATCCTCTTTATACGAGGTGAGCGACCGATAAAAGACTTCAAGTATGACATACTGAAGCATCCTAATGTCAGTCTAACGGCTGACGGTAAAGCCGATGTTTACAGACACGGCGAAGTCAGAGATGATATTGCCACTATCTCTGTCGGCAATTTCTCAAAAGAAGAAGTTGAGGGTATTGATATATCTGAAACAAGCTATGAACTGTTGTCCGATGAGGACTTGCAGGAAATTTATAAAATATAGGAGGACTTTTTATTATGAATATTGTTAAAAGACTTTCACAGAGAAAGAATAACAGACTTCCGATGAGCGGTAAGGTTAAGAAAGGCTTTCGTACTTACTGTATGATTGTGATTGCAACTGTACTCGCTGTATGTTGCTTTACGGTAACGGCGTTTGCAGCAGAAGAAAGCGGCGGCAATGCACTTACAGCAATTAATAACCTTTCAACCTTTATCTTCGGACTTATCAGAGCAGTCGGACTTATCCTCACAGGCTTCGGCGTTGTGCAGATTGGTCTTTCGCTCAAATCACACGACCCGTCACAAAGAGCCAACGGCTTCCTTACCCTTGCAGGCGGCGTCATCATCACCTTTGCAAAGGAAATCCTTAACCTCATTATCGGCTCTTAATCAAAACAGGGGTATGAGTTTTATCACCCATACCCCATAAATTTTAAGGAGGTGCTTTAATGTCCGATAATTGGATTGTTCAGAATTTACAAAACGCACTTGACACCTGGAACGCTAAAATTACAGAGATTTGGTCTCTCGTGCTGACATCCCCGAAAGACTTTAAGGGCGGCGGTATCTGGACGGCGATTGAGAATGTAAACTCTGCCGTGCAGGCTATCGGGTTAGCATTGCTCGTACTGTTCTTTGTCATTGGAGTTGTAAAAACCTGCGGCAGCTTTGCAGAGGTAAAGAAGCCCGAACACGCAGTAAAGCTGTTTGTTCGGTTTATTCTTGCAAAAGCCGTTATTACAAACGGAATGGAGCTTATGCTGACTCTGTTCAATATTGTACAGAGTACAATCGGAACGATTATGACATCAGCAGGCTTGGAAACGGCAACGCAAACCGTGTTGCCTGATGAAATGGTAACAGCGATAGAAAACTGCGGCTTCTGGGAGAGTATTCCGCTATGGGCAGTAACGCTTATCGGTGGATTGTTCATTACCGTAATGTCTTTTATTATGATATTGACCGTGTACGGAAGATTTTTCAAGCTCTATATGTACACGGCACTTGCTCCCATACCGCTTTCAACCTTTGCAGGCGAGCCTACGCAGAATGTCGGTAAGAGCTTCTTCAAAAGCTACTGCGCAGTCTGCCTTGAGGGTGCGGTTATCGTTTTAGCCTGCCTGATATTCTCCCTGTTCGTAACATCACCGCCTATGGTAGCAACAGACGCTTCACCCGTTACAATGACTTGGGCATATATCGGTGAACTGATATTCAATATGCTTGTCCTTGTCGGCACGGTGAAAATGTCTGACCGTATCATTCGTGAGATGATGGGACTTTAATTTTAGAAAGGAACTTGATTATGGAAGTAAAAATAAACAGAGAAATCCGCAACTACACAGAAGCCGTATTTTTTGGTCTGTCACTTCGACAGATCATTTTTTCTGTCTGCGCTTGTGCTGTTGCAGTTGCCGTTTTCTTTCTTTTAAAGCCGTATGTGGGTACAGAAACCGTATCGTGGATTTGCATTCTGTCCGCCGCTCCGTTTGCGGCACTCGGCTTTGTGAAGTACAACGGAATGACTGCCGAAAAATTCGTCATTGCTTGGGTGAAATCAGAATTTCTTACGCCTAAAAAGCTGACATTCAAATCCACAAATACCTACTACGAGCTTATGAAGCCGAGTATCGAAAGAAAAGCAAAGGAGGCAATGAAAGACAATGATTAAAACATTAAGAAATATAGGAAAACAGGACAAGGAAAAGTTTGTCGTTCCAAAAGGGGTTCAGGATGTTATTCCTGTTACCGCCATTTATGATGATGGCATTTTCCGAATCGGAAAGGACAAATTTTCCAAGTCTTTTAAATTTACCGATATTAACTACGCTGTTGCAAGCCGTGATGATAAAGAGGAAATGTTCCTTGAATACTCCGAGCTGCTCAATTCATTTGACAGCGGAGCAACTACAAAGATTACTATTAACAACCGCAGGCTCAACCGATTGGATTTTGAAAAAACGATCCTGATTCCTCTCAAGGGTGACGATCTTGACATCTACCGTGATGAGTACAACAAAATGCTGCTTGATAAAGCAACAGGCGCAAATTCAATGGTGCAGGACAAGTATATTACGGTATCTGTCTGCAAGAAAAATATAGAGGAAGCCCGCACTTACTTTAACCGTGTAGGTAACGATATGATTACTCACCTTAGCAAGCTCGGAAGTCAGTGCATTGAGCTTGAAGCAGAGGAGCGACTTCGTATCTTTCACGATTTCTACCGTGTAGGTGAAGAAAGCTCCTATCATTTCAGCATTAAGGAGAGCTGTAAGAAAGGACACAGCTTCAAGGACTATATCTGCTCCGATTCAATGGAGTTTGAAAAGGACTTTTTCAAAATCGGCGACAGATACGGCAGAGTGCTTTTTATGCGTGACTACGCTTCGTATATCAAGGATAGTATGATTTCGGAACTTACCGAGCTTAACCGTAATCTGATGTTGTCTATTGATGTTATACCCGTACCGACAGACGAAGCCGTGCGAGAAGCTGAGAGCCGTTTGCTCGGCGTTGAGACCAACATAACGAATTGGCAGCGCAGACAAAACGCCAACAACAACTTTTCCGCAACCGTTCCGTATGATATGGAACAGCAGAAGAAAGAAATGAAAGAATTTCTTGATGACCTTACTACCCGTGACCAGCGTATGATGTTCGGTGTCCTTACGATGGTACACACAGCAGACACAAAGGAACAGCTTGACAACGACACGGAAGCATTACTCACAACAGCGAGAAAACATCTTTGTCAGTTTGCAATACTGAAATTTCAGCAGATGGACGGACTGAATACAGCTATGCCTTTCGGTGTACGCAAAATTGATTCCTTCCGTACTTTAACAACCGAATCGCTTTCCGTGCTTATGCCTTTCCGTGTGCAGGATATTTTCCACGACAACGGTATTTACTACGGTCAGAATGTTATTTCAAAGAATATGATTATCGCCGACCGAAAACAGCTTTTGAACGGTAACGAGTTTATCCTCGGTGTATCGGGCGGCGGTAAATCATTCGCAGCAAAGGGTGAGATTGTCAATCAAATTCTTTCATCGGATGCAGATGTAATTATTGTCGATCCTGAGCGTGAGTATGGAGCACTTGTTAATGCGCTCGGCGGCGAGGTAATAAATATATCGGCTACTTCTAAAAATCATATCAACGCTATGGATATGTCCGAGGAATACGGTGACGGTGCAAATCCTGTTATCCTAAAGTCCGAGTTTATTATGTCGCTTTGCGAGCAGTTTTTGCCTTTAGGTGCAAAAGAGAAATCAATCATTGACCGTTGCACAGCAGGCGTTTATCGCACCTATCAGCAGAACAACTATACAGGCAGAGTTCCTACCTTGCAGGACTTTCGTGCGGAGCTTCTCAAGCAGGACGAGCCTGAGGCGCAGGAAATCGCTCTTGCGATTGAACTGTTCACCAACGGCTCACTCAACACCTTTGCAAAGCAAACAAATGTTGATACCGATAACCGCCTTATCTGCTACGATATTCTCGACCTCGGCAAACAGCTTATGTCAATCGGTATGCTTGTTGTAATGGACAGCATCCTCAACCGTATCACGCAGAACAGAGCGAAAGGCAAATCAACCTTTATTTTCATTGATGAAATTTATCTTCTGTTTCAGCACGAGTATTCCGCTAATTTCCTTTTTACACTTTGGAAGCGTGTGCGTAAGTACGGAGCGTATGCGACAGGTATTACACAGAATGTTGATGACCTGTTACAGAGCCATACAGCAAGAACGATGCTTGCAAACTCTGAATTTATCGTAATGCTCAATCAGGCTTCAACCGACAGAGAGGAGCTTGCACGACTGCTCAATATATCCGATTTACAGCTTTCGTATATCACGAATGTTGAAGCAGGACACGGACTTATCAAGGTTGGCAGTTCACTTGTGCCGTTCGCAAACAAATTTCCGAAGAATACACAGCTTTACAGGCTGATGACAACCAAGCCGGGTGAAGGTGCTACTGCGTAGAAGAAAGGAATCTGCTATGAATAAGAAAATTTTGTTAGCCTTGATTGTGGTGCTTGTCGCTGTATGCGGTGTCAGCACCTATTTTCATATCAAGGGAAGAATTGAATCAGAGGAAAATAAAAAGATGTATGAAACCGTAGCCGAGGAAGTTTCGGCTACGGAGGACATCACAGCCGTTTCCGCAAGTGAAGCGGCTGTCAATCCGTATACGGAATACACGGACGGAGGTAGCGGTAATAGTAAAACTCAAAGCTATACTGACACAATGACTTTTGCCGATAACCCCGATATGGTCGGATGGATAAAGATTGACGGAACAAATATCAATTATCCTGTTATGCAGACGCCAAATGAGCCTGACTATTATCTCAACCGAGATTTTTACAAAAATAAGTCTGCATACGGTTGTCCTTATGTTCAGGCAAATTGCGATGTCAAAACTCCGTCTGACAATGTAATAATCTACGCTCATCATATGAATGACGGCTCAATGTTCGCAAATCTTGAGCTTTTCAGAAGTAAGTATTTTTGGAAATCTCACAAGCAAATCAGCTTTGATACGCTCGACAGGGAAGCAACCTATGACATACTTGCCGTGTTCGCCGTTACTGTTGATGAAACAGATAAAAATTCATTCAAGTATTATGAGTTTGTCAATGCCTATGACCCACAGCATTTTTCCGACTTTGTGAGCAAATGTAAGGAAATGTCATTCTATGATACAGGCGTAACTGCAAAATACGGCGATAAGCTGTTGACACTTTCCACCTGCGAATACACACACGACAATGGCAGACTTGTCGTTGTGGCGAAAAGGTGTAAGTAAATTATCATAGACAAAGTTGAGCGTGAGTGATATAATTTTAGTAGAATAAATTGGGATTTATAGAAATAAATATATTAAACTCATAAGAATATAGAATGTGCCTTTAATATGATTATGAAAAGGTGGTACCAAAAAATGAGATTGACATGGTTAAATGATTTGATTTGCAAAGAATTATATGCACCGTTTAAAATAGACAAAGACATAGATTATCGAAACGATTTAGAACAGAAATACAGTAAAGTAATGGAACAGGCAAAAAATGCTAATGCTGATGATGAAAGTCTGGAAATTATAGATGCTTTTAGCTCAAAAATACTAAAATCTTTAGATTTGTATTACAAGGCTGATATAGCAGAAAGCAACAATATTATTCTTGAGTTAGTAAAAGATATAGGTGACAAGCCCCTTGCAGTAAATTCAGTTATTAATAGTGAGGCTTTTCCCGGAGATAAGACCAAAGAGTTGCAATTCTTCCGAAGCAGATTAGGAACTCCCAATAGGGCATTTACAGCGAAAGATATGCTTCATTTACCTAATTCTATGAGGTCTAAATCAGGAAATTATAGATTTAGTATTCCAGGAAATCCTAGTATGTATTTGGCTAATTCTTCATATGGATGTTGGATAGAAACTGGATGTCCAGCAGAAATAGATTTTAATGTTTCGCCAATATTATTAGAAGGTGATCAGAGAATTTTCAACTTAGCTATCACTATAAGAGATTTTAGATGCCTGGATGAATTTGAAAAAGAAAGGGTGCACTGTTGGTTAAAATTGTATCTTCTTACGATTGCAACTTGTTACGTCGTTAAAGAAGAAAATAGAACATTCAGGTCAGAATATATTATTTCACAATCATTAATGATGGCATGTAAAAAGATGAAGTATGATGGAATAGCTTATTATTCGCGAAGAGTAGACAATGAAGTGTTTGCTTTGTGTGCTATCAATTTAGCGTTGTTCATTGATTATGATGGTGAATATTCAGAAATGATTAAGCATATGAAAATTGATGATGCTTTCAATTATTCCTTGTATAAGCAACTAAAGGATAGTTTGAAATATAAGGACTACGAATTAAGATCAACTTATACCGAATATATTACAAATATTGGAAGTTTTGACCGTCAATATCCTTACAATGAAACTGATTTTTATGATTTTGATAAGTTTCTGTTCACAACATGGAGAGATAAGCCCAATGGTAAAGGTAAAGATATAATTCCGTGGGGCGTCGAGATTTAATTTTTTCCGGCAGTGAGTTTGAGATGTTTTTTATGAATGTCTATCAAGTATTTGTAGATAAAACCAGCGAGGCTGCTAAGCATTTTTTTAAACTAAATTTATGATGTACAGATTGGAATTAAGAAACTAAACGACAAACTGGAATTTGTTGGGATAGTAAATACCTATTTTCTAAAAGGAGACAGTGTATGGGTGATAAAGACATACTGAATAAGGAGTATAGAGATGATGACCCCGATGTTTGGGAGCATGTTTATAAAACTGCTTATAAAAATAAGATTATCGGTAAAGAATTTAATATTGTTAATCCCAAAGAAATCAATGGAAGATATGTTGCTTCTAAAAAAGATGATGATAATATAACCATTAGTGGAGAAACTGATTTTAACTTTAGCGATAAACTTTATATTGTAGGTAAAAAGACCAAGTATAAGTACTATAGTGAAATTCTTGATACTATTGAAGATACAGAATGTAGGCAGAATTGTATGGAGTTGTTAGATTACTGTTGTAATATGACAGGTAAAATAGGTAATTTTTCTTTAATGCAGACGACAGGGTCGTTGCAGACTATTAAGGGAACATTTACGGTAACAGATAGAATTGATACATTTATTTATGTATTAAATAATTACTATCTTGGAATTGATGAAATGGTACTATCTCGATGTACAGCATCTTCTACGGTAAATAAGTTAAAGAAATACCTTGATTTATTTAAGGATACTGAACCAAAGAATAGCATTTATAAATATTGTAGGGAGGTATATCACATAAGTTCCGAAGATCTTGTTTCTGATTTGATTAAGTCTGGGAAACATACTATTTGTACAGTTGAAGAATTGATTGATTATATGATTCTTGCAGTTAGATTCTGGACTTTAAAAAGTTACTATTATAAAGAAGTAGGCATAAGTAAATCATGGAATTTAAGACTGGTAATGAAACATAATTATCTACCCAAAACAAATATTAAATGACTTTGTTTGCATATCTCGTATAAGTGTAGGACTTCACTTGTGCTGTAATTTGGAATAAATAGTTAGTGTTATAAAAGAACATTGAAATTTTATTGGTATAAAGAGTTAGATAACTTCCAGTTTATCGAACTAAATAACATTATAAAAACTCTGATTGGAGAAATCCGGTCAGAGTTTTTATTTTGCGTTAATTAATTTTTGAAGGAGGTAATGATTTGCCAGATATAAAAACAAAAAAGGATAATAAGGGTACAATCAAAACGCTTGACAAGGTAAAGATTGCATCCGGTCGTATGAAATCTGCATATATACAGACAAAAGATAAAGCCGAGCATTCTGTTGAAACGCAAGAGTATTCAGCCAACGAATATGCTACTGACAGAATGGAATCTGTTGCAAAGCGAGGTGCAGAAGAAACTGCCCGTCAGACTAAAAAACAGCTTGGAAATGCAAAAGATGGAGTTAAAATGGTCAAAAACAGGATTAAACAGCGTATCGAGAACAAAGCACAGAATAAAGCTGAAAACGCAGTTAAGGATTCTGCTCAGAAATCATCTAAAAATGCTGCCAAAAAATCCGCTGAAAAATCTGTCAGAACAACATCTTCCAAAGCATTCAACGGAGGGCGAAAAAGTATCCGTACAGTTGAGCAAACCTCAAAGACAGTTAAACAATCAGCACGCTCGGCAGGTAGAAAAACAGTGAAAACTGCGCAGAAAGGAACAGCCAAAACAGTAAAGACATCAGTTAAAACCGCAGAAAAAACCTCAAAGGCGGCCATTAAAACTTCAAAGCAAGCCGCAAAAGCTGCACAGAAAACAGCACAAGCAACTGCTAAAGCGGCTCAGAAAGCAGCACAGGCAGCGAGGGCGGCTGCAAAAGCGGCTGTTCAGGCGGCGAAAGTTGCTGTCAAAGCAACAATAGCGTCAGTAAAGGCAATTATAGCAGGAATTAAGGCGTTAGCGGCAGCTATCGCCGCAGGCGGTTGGGTAGCTGTTGTGATTATCATCGTTATCTGCCTTATAGCGTTAATTGTCTGTTCCTGCTTTGGAATATTCGCTTCGGGCGAGGATTCGGGAACAGGCGTTACAATGCAGACTGCCGTCCAGGAAATCAACGAGGAATACAATCAAAAAATTGAGGATATTAAGAGCAACAATACCTACGATATTCTTGAAATGTCAGGCTCACGAGCAGAGTGGAAAGAAGTTATAGCTATCTACGCTGTGGATAAAAATATGGCTGATTTGAATCCTGCAAATCCTGATGAGGCACAGGAGGTCGCAACGATGGACGAGGGTAAAAAGGAAGATTTGCGTAAACTGTTCTGGGAAATGAACAAGGTTGAATCCCATACAGAAAAGAAAACCGTTAAAGAAACTGTTGAAGTGCAAGAGAACGCCAAGACGGTCAAAAAGGAAAAAGATGTTGAAAAAACGACCTTGTATATTATCACAAGCCACATTGACCTTGAAACGATGATGAACAACAAGAGCTTTACCGATGAACAAAAGGAAATGTGCCGAGAGCTTTTATCGGACGAGAACAACTCTTTATGGCTCTCCGTCCTTCACGGGATTTCAAGCTCGGATAGTGACATAGTCAAGGTAGCTCAGGAACAGCTCGGCAATGTTGGAGGTCAGCCGTATTGGAACTGGTACGGTTTTAGTTCACGTGTCGAATGGTGCGCCTGTTTCGTTTCCTGGTGTGCCAACGAGTGCGGATATATAGAAAACAACCTTATCCCGAAATACTCCGTATGCGATACCGGTGTTAATTGGTTTAAGTCCAAAGGAGAATGGCTCGACGGTACAGAAGAACCACAGGAGGGAATGATTATTTTCTTCGATTGGGCATCCGACGGACTGGACGGTAATTCCGACCACACGGGGATCGTAGAAAAAGTGGAGAGTGGCAGAGTTTACACAATAGAAGGGAATTCAAGCGACGCTTGTCAGGAAAACTCTTATCCGATAGGTCATTACGAAATACTTGGTTACGGCGCTCCGGCTTACTAAAAAAATCTGAGGTTTGTCCTTGCGGGCAAACCTCGTTTCGTTTATCTATGTTTTAATAAACTAAAGTAAATTATCTTTTTTATATTGGGTGATTTTACAATAATTACAGAAAATCTTTCAGGGGCTTTGACCTTGATGGATGACGAAGCTTTCTGAGAGCTTTTGCCTCTATTTGACGAACTCGCTCTCTTGTAATTCCAAACATTTGTCCAACTTCTTCGAGAGTTTTCTCGCGACCATAGTACCCATATCGTTGGCGAAGCACTTCGCTCTCTCTGTCGCTCAATAATGCAAGTGCCTGCTCCAATGCTTGATGGAGGAACTTGTTAGATAGAGTGTGGAAATCTTCATCAGCATTCGTTATCATGTCAGAAGAAAGAGTAGCATAAAACAATTCTTTTTCCCAGTTGGGATTTCCATCATTGGAATCAACATTCACAAGAATACTATCTGCATCATTGAAGATAGTGTTTTGGGCAGCTTCCATAAGTGTTTCTACGCTTTCTTCTGGAACAGCTTCAAGTATTATACTCGAAGCTTCTGTTTCATCGCATAACAGTTTATTCATTACCATTGTTCTGGCTTTTTGACAATCAACTAACTCCCTACATCCTATGCAGCCGTGACTTTTTAGAATTGGATACATTGTGAAGTAAGCTTCTTTTTTATGTACAGGGTAATAAACAAGCGGTCTTTGAGTATACTGTTCTCTCGAAATACTCTGCACTATCCATAAAGCGGCATATGAGGCAAATGCACCGAAAGTATCAGGGTCATACTTATCAACAGCATATATTAGCCCGATGAAGCTATAGCTAATAGCATCATCAATCTCCATGTCGTATAATTCTGCTCTTTGAAGTGCAATACGTAAAGCCAATCTCAGGTGCATTTCAATCATTCGTGAACGCGCAAATGAGTTGCCCTCGGCAATTTGGTACTTTAATTTTCGTATTTCTTTTTTCTGAGGCGGAATAATTTTGCGAATATATTCTACAAGCGGTTTTAATGAAGGATTGAGCTCAACAATGCGTTTGTAGATTACCTCGTAATCGGTTTGTGCAAAATCATCAATATCATCTTCTGGGTCAGTACGACGTATGTCCATCTGTGATGGTGGCTTTTCTGCATAAACGATTATACCCAAAGTCGTGATTGCACTGCTTAGACGATCAAAGTCCTGAATAGAGAGAGAGAATTGATCTGCAACTTCCATAATATCATCGAATGTCACATATCCTTGATTTTTTGCCAATTCAAGAAGAGATTTGTATGCTAATTGATGTTGCTCGCTTTCCAAACTCTCTCACCTCATTCTTACTTTGAACACATCTTTAGGATTTCTTCTACATTCGTTTCTTCATGAAATCTTTCATGGAATTCTTCAATGAAATCATATAAACGGGAAATGAAGTCATCTAGTGATGACGCACCTTCAATTAGCTTCTCATAAAGGACGTCAACACCGCCTCGGACATAGCTGTTAAAGCGTTCCTCATCAGCTGGGTCATCTCCCATATGGCGAAAAGCTTTGTCGATTCGTTTATCTTCGTCAGGTTCATAATCTTTATCAAGAAGCATAATAAGTCTAAAATTAAATGTCAATTCTTCTTGAGAATATATAACTCGATCACCCATAACGTTTTGATTGTACACTTGATTGGTTTCAGGGTTTTTCTCATTATCTATTTCCGCTCTCCGTCCATACAGGAAACCCACTAAGGGAGCGTTAGTATACACATCAACATTACGGTCGAATAGCTTAGCTTTACTATCTGAATCAAAAACGCCAGTCAGTTTATCGACTCTAACAGCGTGTCTGCCTCGGAAACGATACTGTTTATCAAACATTTATTACACATCCCCTTAAATTAACACAGTTTCAAATTCGTTTTTCTTTTCAAAGCTATGACGGCAACCAATTTTTTCGCCCATATATTCTTCGGCAAGATTACCATCTGTGTCTTTGATAAAAATGATAACCTGCTCGGCTGTATTTGGCAGAGCCTCGCAAACCGTTTTGATTCTGCGTTTATCAAAGGAAGATAAAGGAGCGTCCATTACAAGTGGATATGGCTCAGATGACAGTAATTTTGCGTTCTCATTAGTTGCATTTCGATTTTCTCGTGCCATTTTTATAATGCCGGTAATAAAGGCGAAAATTACTGAAATGCTCTGTGCCGTAGAAGTTTCAACATCACCTTCATAATCGTTGACATATACTGAAATGCGGTATTTATCATCAATTGTCAAAGAGAGTCCGCCTTCGTAGATTTGCTTAAATATTTCGTTTATAGTGGATTCGAGTCGTGATCTTATATCCGCCTCGCTTTGACTGTAAACAGCTTGTAACTCTGCATATATTCTTTCTGCGTAAGCTTTATAGATTTCAATTTTCTTATTTTTGTCGTCAAGAAGCGTCAAATTTCTGCGTTCTGAATCAGCTCGTGTAGCTTTTTGCTCGTATCCTCCACGCTCGCGATTTTTTCGATCCCGCTCATCGCTGCTTCTGCGAATGGTATCATCACAAATCCTAATTTCACTACTGATTGCACGAACACGCTCACGAACATCACCGCCAGCCAATTTACCTTCAATGTCATGCAGTTCATCATTAAGATCGGTTATATCGTCATCTTGTTGGCTGATCACAGCTGTATTATCCCGCACAAGCATATACAGATTGTTGCTCATATTAGCACGTCGTTTTGCCTCTTTTTTGAAATCACCAATGGTTGTGCTGATAGACTGAGGAGGCAAATATTCTATTAGTTCTTTAACCTTTGTGTATGGAACGGAACCTTCATCAAGATGCGTTCCGCAGATACATACTTTTTGTCGCAACAGATACTCTATTGTTTTTGTGTGCATATAAGGAATATCTTTTCCTACAAAATCTTTTTCTGCAAGTAACTCAAGAGCCTGTTTCACGAGGGTATTCGAGAAGAACGAACTCATTCCAGAATTGAAATCTTTGCAAATTGCTTTAACAACCGAACTACGAGTATCTTTAGTTCGTGCAATCTTTTTGAGCAATCTGTCTTTCTGACGCTGAAGTTCTTCGCCTTCGGCATATTGTTTCAGTTCCTCTGTCCTTTCAATTTTTCTTGCTTGAGCCGTTTCTATTTGTGTTTCAAGTTCCTCTAGCCGTGCGTCGATTTCAGCAATTTTTGCATTGCATTCATCAATAATCATTGTATATTCCTGGATTTTTGCATTACTGTGAGAATCATAACTGCTTTCGTAACTATTGATGACAGTGTTACGAATCCGTGGGTTAAAATGCTTAATGGCACTATACATGGCATTCAAACCTAACAAGCCTTTTACGGCTTCAGCAAAGTCCGTTGCCTTTTTTCCAGTGGAAATATCTTTACTCATCTTCTCTATTCGTTCGCCATCAAAGAAGAAATAACGAGACAATTCTTTTGGAAGAATATTTTTAACTTCGCTTTCGCAACGGCTTTTGGGAACATAAGAAGTATTTCCATCTGCACTTTTGATCGCGATATTGAACACAGTATTGTCGCCCTTGACTTTCCCCGAATAATCCTTTTTATATGTCTGTTCACGTATGAGAGTATAGGAAACATTACCATGCTTTAACCGCAATTCAACCCTAACAATTGCCTTCTGACTAGGATTTAAATTGCTAGCTACTATTTTGTTAAGCATATTTTTATCTGAGAACTCCGTTTCTCCGTACATACACCAGAAAAAAGCTTGCGCAAACGTCGTTTTTCCTGTTCCATTCTCACCAATAATGATGGTAACATTTTTTCCATTTTGCCCCTGAGCAAAATCAATGGATTCGTTGCGAAATTGGCGGAAATTTTCAAGTTTTATTGATTCGAGTAACATTGTACTTCCTCCTCAATTTGTTTCTTGATCCACGCGACCATCTGCTGATCGGTCTTCTCGCGAGTTTTGAGGTTCTGACTTTCCTGAAGAATTATTTTTCTTTTAAGCCTCTCGACTGCTTTCTCATTAATTTTAATCTCTTCCATTGTCGGTTATACCCTCCTTGTCATTTTCCTCAGATATGTGATACGTATCCTGTATTTCCCATATCAGGTTATTTGCAATCATAGAGTTCTGCGCTAAACGACCGAACTCCTTTATTCGTGACAGTTCATTCTTTACTAGCGATAAATCTCTGTGAGCCTGTTCTACGGTTAGACCTGAAACATTTTCAAGTGGTCTTGGTAATGTCACAAAGTCATAAATAACCGCATACGGCTTATTAGGAGCTTTGCGTAGAACACGACCTCTTCGCTGTATATATTCTTTAGGGTTAGTCGTACTCGCAAGGATAAATGCAGTACGAATTCCCGGAATGTTGACGCCTTCGTCTAAACACTTAATGGCAACTATAGCTTGCAGACGATCTCCACATTGGAATTGTTCTTTGATAGATGCTCGAATTTCCATATTTTCTTTGGAAGTAAACTTGGCAACTGCCATGCCTAATTCATTTCCGAGAATTTTGGTTACCGCTTCAATTTGTCGTATATCACTATTGCTTGAGTCAACGCTATCGTCATTAACATTGGTGGCACCGCAGTACACAAGAATATTATTGTCGTGTATGTATGGTTTGATTTGCTCACGCAAGGCATCAAGCTTTTCCGATGCACCTGCAACAATCCTTGCCCTTTTAAGTGCGAGAATCTCGCCATGTTTGTTGAGTTTGTACCTTCCACTTTTATCTTTGATGAGACATTTGGACATTTCATATGACAATTGTTCATACGCAGAAAGCTCATCATCATTTAAATTAACAACAACAGGATAATACTTATACGGGGTCAGTTTATCCTCTTTAATAGCGCGTTCCAGCGGGTATATGATACACTTTTTCCCAAAGAAAGAATAAAGCAGTGCTGTGCCTTCTTCGTCTCGATGACGCTCTAATGTCGCAGACAAAGCAAGTCGGTAAGTAAATCGTTCATCCAGTAAACGCGAGTAGGATGCTGCACCAAAATTATGTGCTTCATCAACAACGAGTAGTACCGGAGTTCTTACCTTACTAATCTGTTCCTGTACAAAATCATTTGTGAATGTAGCATTTGTACATACAAAGCAAAAAAAACTCTTGTCATCCCTTAGCTTCTGATCCCGCACCGCTTTAGACAAGCGAGCTTTCCAGTCTTTTTGAGGTGAGCTACTGTACCCAATTATAGGTTTCATATTGAATCGAACAATATCTTCAATCCATTGTTCAACAAGGTGCTGATAAGGGCAAACAATAATAACAGCAAGACGATCTGAAAGATCCTCCGATAGTTTTGCAATTGCGCCTAATCCAGTAAATGTCTTTCCTGTACCGGTTGCCATATCAAAAATTCCATGGTAGTTTTCACCGACCCAAGTAGAGATGGCTTCCTTTTGATAGTCGTGAAGAGTTACATCGTTCGGAATACGTGGACCTATTGAACTTGAAGAATCTTCAAAGCCTTTAGGTGCCCGATATATTTTATCAGGAAACTGTTCATTATCCACATTAAAATTAGGAGCAGACCGCTTGTATTTTTCAATCAAAGTCTTTGATATGCTAGGAAATTCAAGTACATGAATATTGGGTTCGCAATCGTTCCAGATAGAATAGAAAGCTGACTCTTTCAATTTTACTCGTTCTGCTTCATTTGCATCTCCCCAGCTTCTGAAAACATCAATTGTTTCATAGTTTATTGACATTGCTGTTGCAGACTCATTCATTGAGCCGGAAAATGCGACAATGTTACCCTCACTATCTTCGATTAGTCCCATTTTTTCATGGTACATTCCAATTCCACATTTATCTTCGGTATATGCGATGCGTATGTCCATGATGCCATCAGCAATCAGAGTAGCCAAAAGATTAAGTCTTTGCATGGAAAAGTAATCAAGGCGTTCATCAGTGATTTGGCGCAAAACCGACTTTTCAATCACGGAGTTTCTCTCCTCATAACCTTTCTGAATTGCTTCAATATCTTCATCTGAAAGATAGGGAGAAGCTACAATTTGAATTTTACCGCCCTTTGATGCCATAGTTGCGATTCCCTTTGAAATCTCAACAAGGGACGATGAAGAGAAAAAACCAACCGCCCGTTTATATGTAGTCGCCTCTTTAAGTAAAGGAAGATAGAAATCCTGAACAACATTGTCTATTAGAGACCGATATTCATTTTTTATTGGTGTATCTTGCAATCCCATATCATAACCCCCTCAAAGATTATCATCAATGTCATCAAGTGCTGCTTCTAAAGCTGCAAAATCATTAGCGTTTGTAGAATGATTTACACTAAAACGGATTGTCCCAGAAGGAAAGGTTCCTAAGAACCTGTGTGCAAGAGGGGCACAGTGAAGCCCTGTTCTGACAGCAATATTGCGCTCGCTAAAAAGCTGTCCCGAAGTATCACTGCTTATACCATCAATAGTGCAAGAAACAATTCCCACATATTTTCGAGTTGGTTCGTTTCCAATAACATTTATAAAGTCGTATTTATTGAGCAACTCAAGCAATTGCTTTCTTTTTTGCTGCTCTTCAGAATACAATGTTGATATTCCTTTTTCTTTTATCCAAGATAATGCCGCATTCAATCCGGCAATTCCTGAAATGTTCATCGTTCCTATTTCAAATCGTTCGGGGATGCTTATAGGCATATCTTGAATTGCTGACTCAAATCCAGTTCCGCCAAAAAGCACTGCGGGTAAATCTATTTGCGGATTCATAACAAAGCCGGATATACCCGTTGGTCCCAGAAGTGTTTTGTGACCTGCAAACACGGCAAAATCAAACGATTCCTGACCTACATCACATTCAATAAGTCCTGCAGTCTGCGACATATCCAAAACAGTTAGTGAATTGTACCGTTTTGCCAGTTGAAAAATTTTTTCAACTGGTGCAACAAGTCCTATCACATTGCTAGCATGGCTTACAACAACAACATCTGGCTTTTCTTTGTCAAACTGATACCTGATACGTTCCAAATCATATTCAAGACTTTTAGAAACAGAGAGTTGCCTTACAATGATTTTCCCTTGTACTTCAAAATTATGGAGTGTTCTTGTAACTGCATTATGTTCAAATGGACTAATATAAAAAGTTTTTGTTCCAGAGTATACAAGCCCCTGAAGAACGATGTTCAAGGCAATTGTCGCACTAGGCTCGAAGATAACCTGCTTAGCCGGACAACAGAGTATGTCTGTAATTTTATTTCTGGTATCATTTAATAGCTTTTTTGCGGACAACGCAAGACCATAATTACCTCTGCCAACACTTCCACCGGAGGCCCGATAAAACTGATCCATGTATTTATATACACATTCGGGTTTTGGAAATGTGGTTGCAGCATTATCAAAATAAGCCACTGTGTACCTCCTTAACAAAATTTTTCAAGAATATCGATCAGTACCTGGCGCTTCTCTTGTTCAGATATTGCTTGTCCCATAGCCTCCAAAGACTTTGAAATTTGGTTATGGAGTAACATTCCTCTCTTGCTTATCTCTGCTCTTTCGAAACTTTTTATTGTCCGTTCTCCGCCTTTGCTTACAAATATGACTTGATAATCACTTGTTGAAGAAGCGGTTTTAGTTTCACTGCTGCTCCTATATGCTTCTGCGGAAGCTTTGAATTGAGTAAGCTTTTCAACAAAGATAGTGCTTGTATTGCTATCCCAATCATCCAAACGCAGTCCTGTTACAGTTTTTGCGAGTCTAGCTATGAAAGAGCCTTCATCGTTAGTTACATTTTGGAACAAGCCGAGACACTTATCAGTGCCGTCTTGAAATAGATAGTCAAACGCTCCTTGATCAATGGAATCACACCAATCCTTAATCGCAGATGCAAGCGATACCCTTCCAACAAGTTTTTCATCTTGACGTAGTATAAATATAGCTTTAATCTTAGCTGATAGAGACTTTTTAAGCCTATCAAGAATGCTATCAAAGCAATTCTTTGCCGCCTGTATATTCTCGCTAAGTCCGGGAGTAAACTCATCATATCCAAATGTCTGCGGAAGCTTTTCAAAAAGCAAGCTGTATCCGCTTGTGCTTTGTCTAAGCAGCTTCATCATGCCAAGATAGCGCGCATCAATTTTCTTCCCGTTTGGAAGAGCCTTGCTTTCTTTCGCAAATTTAGGAAGAGAAAGCATCCAACGCTTCATGGCATTTACAATATAGTCGTATGTATTAGATGTTTTTTCTGCATCAATAACATATTCGTCAAAAATCTCAGCCATATTTGAGACAAACTCTTCCTTTTCGGAGTCCCAATCAATATAAGACAGCGTAAAGGCAGCTGGATTAGCGTTGATTTGAAGCAAAGTATCTGCTGTCATTGCAACTTGTCCGTATTTGTCTGTTATTACAACTTGCTGACGATATTCATGCATTACAGCAGCAAGGTAAATAGGTATCAATCCTTTGCGTAAACCGATGTGATATTCTGGAAGAGAGAGCATATCATATAAAATATCAAAATCAATAGATCCATTTCTTCGTGCTCTAATGATAAAATATTCAATCGTTTTCATCATGTTAGCCATCTTAGAATCTTGTGGATGGAGATTGATAACTGGTATTCCAGTTGATTCGTCCCATATGCCGGTCCGAATCAGTGTGCTTCGCATGATTGAAACCTCTTGTCCGGTACCATTTAAGCCAAGATTAGGTTCTAACTGGTTGCGCAAAAGAGCAGATACAATTTTATTTCTACTATTTCTCGCAATGCTTGTAATTTCATCACGATTTACTGCCTCGTTATTGATAACTGGTGTCATTGAAAATTCTGAATCACAAATATCTGACATGAGTTCTGTTAGTGTAGCTTTTCTATTTATATACTTTTTTACACCGTCGAAAAAGTAGTCAGACTTGTACTCCTCGGGATGCGAATAAGCAGACAAAAAAGAGTTGATAACATCCCTAAGATCTTCGTAAACGACATCGTATTCTTCAAATAGAACGGGATCATTTGAGGCTTCTTCTCTAAGAGCACAGACTGCCTCGAATTCTTGTACGATCCGCTCAATGTCAAAGAAATGCTTAGGAAGAATGAAAATATGTCTAGTACAGCCTTTGCTTGTTTTTAGAATAGTATCTCGTAAAGTAGGTATAGATTCTTCATTATGCGGAATAACTGCGAAAATCACGCCGTCTGCATTTATGTTCTCGCTTTTAATTACCCAATTCGTATCATTTGTGACTTCGTCTTCATCGACAAAGATAAATGAAAAGAAACGGGTCATTTCTCTATCGTCGTTATATCTTGATGGGTACATATAGTTGTCGAAGTTCGATGTATTGAGTGTTTCTTTTACTGCAATTTGGTTAGCATGAAATTCAACATAATCATTTATTTTGCTTCGAATATCAACTCCAGAAGTTTGCTTGAGACGAAGATAGTCATTGCTTCGCTTCAGATATACCACAAATTCTTTTTCAATGAGATTGTCAATAGCACCATTAATGTCCTGCACAGAGTATGAAGCTGAATAGATCCCAACAATCTCGTCTTTCGTTGGTTTGAGACGCTCAAACTGTGCCAAAACATAAATAAGCGAGAGTGTCTTTACAATTTTTGCCTCAAGCGATTGAGGTGGTAACGCTGACAAAATCGTACTTGTTAACACATAGTTATCGTGAATTTCCCCTCCATAAGCTTCCTTTTTGAACAACGGCTCAAAATAGTCATAGATCGCATCGGGGGTTATGAGTTCAAAGTGATTGTCATCATAGGAGTCAATAAAAGTGCTTAATGTTGAGGGACCATCTGCTGACAGAAATGTAAAAAGTGTACGCTCGTTTTGAGCTACACGCTCAGAAAGGCGTGGTAAAATAAACGTTGAAACTGGATGCAACGGATAGCAGCCCAAGATGGCTGTTTGCAACTCTGAACTATTAGCTGAAAACAAAGGGTGATTTTTGTATCGCTTTGAAATGCTCTCAAAATCCTTTTGATTTCTTGCTTGAAATGCAGTCCATAGCGCTGGTTCTTTTTGGATTACAGAAGAAATAATCTCATAAGTCTGGGAAAAATTGTTGTTTAAGTGGATGTGTTTAAAGCGTTCTGAAACTCCACGCCATCCATCAACTTTTTGCTTTGGAAGTTTATCAATATAATTAGCAATTTCCTTATGGGAAATGAGCATTAAGTGAAGTTGAGTCGCACCACTGCGATTGCATTTTTCAGCAAAATCTTGAAGCGTTTTTGTATCACTCAAAGAAGCCTCTGTTATATTCGCTTCAAGATATTTGCTAAACTCATCGTAAACAACATATAAACCCGAATATCCATACTGTTTCAAGCTTTTTGCAACACTTTCGTAGAGCTCAACAACATCGAATCCCAAAAACGGGTTAAATGTACTTCCTGCGGTAAGTGATGGATAAACGCGTTCAAAAACCTTGTAAGCAGAAATACTATAGTTCGATAGCTCTTCAATAAAAACGCTAACCGGTTTGTCAATTGCTTCGCAAAACAATTCATAGGTTTTTGGAAATTCGTTTTGCCATCTATTAATTACCGAAATAGCAGCGCGGTAATTCGTTTCAGGCATTATGCTCAAAAGATCATTATCTGAAAGGGTTCTCTGAAGTGCTAACAGAAATGCTTGAGTAAGACTGGTATTGCTTCCCGTAATAACGACAGGCAGTATTTTTTCAGAACTATCGTAGTAATTCTGAACAGCTTGAAGCAACCGAGGATTTTCTGAAATCTTTGGCATCGTCTTTTCAAACAAGGAAAGATCTTTCTTTAGAAGCATAGATAAAATCATCAAAACAATGTGCGATTTTCCTTTTCCGTATGCTCCAATCAAAATCCTTGAACGCTCCGTGGATGTTACCGCCGTGCTATCTAAAACATCAGATAATAACCGGAGTGCAGATTGTGTTGGTATAAAGTTTTTGAGTTTTCCATCGTTGTTTAGGTCGTAGCCAATATTCACTGAATATTGAAACCCGGAAGCAACAGAAATCATATCACTCATTGTTTCATCTCCTGCTCGCTGATGCTCTGATAGTATGTCTCCACACACTGTTGAAATGAAGTCTGGTGGAGAAGTCGAATAACATCAAGTCCTGCTGTACGATTTATTTTGATTTCACCTATTTTCTCAATTTGATAAAGAACATCCAGCAAGGTGATTGCGTCCAAATTGAACACTCGACCAATATTATTTGGCGAAGTCAAAAGCTCATTTAGACTTATTTCTTCTCTCGTCCCAGCCTGATCTGCAATAACAGCTAAGGCGACCCACGGATTGATAGATCTTGCTACCGGAACAGCTTTGCGATAAGTCCTTTTTTCTTTACTTAATACATCAATCAGTCCAAGCTCTCCAAATGGGCAATCTATATTTCCCTCTGGTGAAACACGACTTGAATTGATTTTATATCTCGGCAAGTAAGTGTTTATGATACAGGAAAAATCATCATTCAGTGACCTGATAGCAACCGAATCACTCTCATTAGACATACGGATGAAGCACTGTAGCGAAACAACAAAATCTTCACGACTAAATTCATTCATGTTAAACTCGTTAAAGAAGAAATACCATGAAGTTGCTTCTGAACGATTGCTAGCAAGACGATATTGAAGTAAATACAAGGTGCCCTTTTCTTCAATGTAGCGATCGTTGTTGAAAACACTTTCCCCAAAAGATGTAAACCGTTGTATTCTTCTGCCACTTTTTGGCTCCTCCGTTAACCCTACTGCTTGGAGCCAATAACGCAAAGCCTTTACCATATTAGCTCCAATACCCAAGACATCCATAGGGTTTTCATCTTTAGAAATAAAAACATCTCCTTTTGCATGGACATATTTCATGCCCTTGCTCAACCAGCCCTTTCGTATAAAAAATGTATCATGAGCACGAAATTTCATTGCCATGCAAACTCCTCCACTACTTACTTTGTTCTTAGATACCTATCCATCATGCAGCCACCATCAAGATACTTTGCGGTTATGCACGCTTTACAATGGACACATTTTTGAGGGTCAATATAGTACCCAAAACTGTTTATAGAAATTGCTCCCGCTTTACAAATCGATTCGCATTTCAAGCATTTTCTACACGCATTAAACTTTCTAATTTGATAGCCGACCATTCGCTGTATGTTATCATGATCTGCAACATTCATCGTCCTCACTTTGACAGAATAATCGTAACCATCCTGTGTAAATGGCTGTAAAGATATAATTGGCACATTACTTCTGCTATCGAGCACAATTACCTCGTGTAGCAGTTTCCTGCCAAGTTCGGGAGCTATGCGACCAAAGGGGACAAACATTCCAATCAATTCTTCATCAAATGGACGATTCAAGCGATATATTTTCGCATGATCCTCGGCTGTACAATTTGTAAATCTGATTTTTACATCATTAGCTGATGGCAACCCGTTTCCACCCTGACGTGCTTTCCATTTGCCCGAATCGACATACACTTCAGGATCGGGTTTGCCGATCTTCGCAGCAAAGTTAACAAGGAAGGATCTCCACTTTTTTGACCTATCCGGCATATAGATACGTGATAAGAATTGAGCACGCTGATTATTATTAGGACAACACCAACAGCCCACTCTATCATAGCCAAGGCGATATGCATCATTGAAATCTATTTTTTCAGAAAGAATATAAAGCCAAATATCAATATCCTTCCAAAAGAAGATAGGCGAGGCGACTGTTTGCTGTTTGATTTTAACCGCTTCAGCACTGTCTTCGATTCGATTATATTTGCTACGACTTACAGACTCCGCTTTTCGTATTCCGTAGAATGTTAGAATCTGTTGACTGCCATACATACTGTTTATCACTCGAGTAATTGGTCCAGTCTTGAACATAGAGCAACACCAACGCATCATACGAGCTGGAGGACCAATATCCTCGCAAACATCATAAAAATCCTGCTCGTCGTTTTTGGCAATTTGGAATATAGCGTTCGGATGAGCGGCTCTAAAGCGTTCAGCGTATTCCGCGGTGCTCGGGAATTCAAGCGTTGTGTCTCCATAAATATGAACAAGGCAAGGATCACTTAATGCCTTAACAGCGAGATCGGCGGACACTGTAGAGTCTTTGCCCCCCGAAAAAGATACGACAATATTCTCAGCTGGGAACTTTGAAGAGGCTTTTTTGATAAATTGAAATGCTTCGTCCTTCAGGTACTCCAACCTGCTGTGATTTGCGAGGATGAATGTTTCAATGTGCCGATCGAAGGCATCATAACCATTCTTCGAGGAACATTCATTTAGTTTTTTGATTATAGAGTCAACATTTGCTGTTTCATAAATGCTGTTCGGCATAGATATAGCCTTTCCATTTATGTAGTATCTATTATTGTTTGCCCACACAGACTCTTCCCACAAGCTGTTAGGTTCTTTATTTAGAAGTAACTCTACTAAAAGCCGTTCTTCTGGAAATACAGGACGCAGATCAGCGGCAAGGTACTTTGTTTTTCCTCCACAAACAGGGCAGGATCCTTTATCTGCTTGTACAGCTGTATTAATTATTGGGGTATGACAGCGCTCACACCAATATACTTCAACAGGAAGATCTTCGACTGTGGTATCGCCGCAAACAGGACAAACACTTGCATTTGTTTCAATATTACACTGCTTGCACCACATACTAAATCCCCCTTTTTGCCAAATTTGAGATGTCAACACACGACTCTATGTAATATAATATCATATTCTATGTCCCATAAACTGTACTTTATTCGTCAAAAAACTCCATTATTTCATTAGGAGTGCAATCAAGAGCCCCGCAAATGCTGCCAACGACATCCGTTGTTATGTTTTCGTCTCTTGCAAGTTTCAGCATTTGATAGCGGGTTAAGTGAGCAGCTTCTTGGAGGTCTTTCTTTTTCATCTTCTTATCAATTAAGATTTTCCAAAGTTTATTATACCTGACTGCCATATTTATTCTCCTTTGGCGTGTGTTTTATCAAACTAAGATATAAATCGACTAATTTATTATATTATAGCACTATTTATTCTAACAATCAATCTTAAGTACGGGATTTTAGATAAAAATATCGAAAAGAGTCGAATCTGGAAAAATGATTTGACTTTCAACTTCCTTGCTGGTAACTCGTCAATGAATATTTGGACTATTTCTGTACTACGGAAGTAGTTTTTATTAAAAATACGCAGACATTGCTCAATTGAAGCATACCTGATTGCACGCTAAATATAGAATACCTATCTTTTAAGTTAAAAGTTTAAATAAATAAATGCTATATCAAAATCCTTTAATGATGGCGAATATAAAAAAATAGAAGAAGCTACATATTGGCTGCACTATTGACAGGCTTTATTTGTCAATGCTTAGGGATAACGAATGGCACATTATCCAATTGATTAATGGAGAAGAAATAACTTTATCCATAGAACAATTTAAAAAAATATAAAATTTATAAAATCAAATAGATGAAAAAGTTAGGTGAAAAACTTAGCTGCGATTATACTAATTATTTGTCTACATAAAAATTGAGGTTGTCTTTTGCGTGACAATCTCTTTTTTAGTTGAACAAATTATTACATTGGTCAACTATATTTTCAATTATTCTAATTTGTGAAGGAGCAAGCTGTTTCAGTTTATCAGATAGAATCAATAAATCTTTATCAATGATTTCACCTGTCAAAAGATAGTCAGCGCTCACATTTAATGCTTTTGATAGCTTTAATAAATTTTCAGGGCGCATCGCTCTTTTTGGGTTCATCACGATTTTTTGTGGGATGGTGAACGGACAGAAGAAATAGAAAGATAGCGAATCAAGGTAAAAAAGAAGTCATCATCACGGTAACCGTAGCCGATTCTTTTAGCAACCTTGATCTTGTTGTTGAAGCCTTCGAGCTTGCCGGTGCTGATTGAGTAGATGGCATGGGCAGTTAAGCCGGGGAGCCGTTTTTCTTTTTGAACTGCAAACCGTACCAATGCGGGAATCTCACTTTTTTCGCCGCCTGAAACCATTTTGTCCATCCGGTGACTGCTTGTTGGTAATCTGTCAATTCCGCCAAAGGTGGTAGTTTGGCTTGCACCGTCAGACGCAATTATTGAGCAGACGGTCAATACCCTTTCCAATGTCAATCATCCGTACAGACAAAAGATAGATCAGGATTTTGCGGGCAAGGTCGGCATATATACAAAAGAGCAGCTAAAGAACGACGACAGCAAAGCAAAACTCGCTCTCGGCAAGAAGTGGGATATGATGTGTGGCTCCAAATTCAAGTATTATATGGTCTTTGAACATAAGGAAATGGAGATTCAAGGTTCCTATACGATGGATAAGTTTATTGAGATTTTGAAGAATTTGTAATTGATATTAAAAAATGTAAATAAGCTTGACAAATAATTACCATCAACAAGCTAATGTAAATAACTATAAAATAAAAAATAAATCAATATAAAAGCCTTGACAAATTTTGTTAATGGCGATATAATGCATGATAGAAATCGAACAAAAGTTCTATTTTATTCAAACATCTTTCCTTGCTTCCCCGTTGCAGGTTAGAAATATATTAGCATTTATGGGAGTTGATTCAAAAAGTGTAGTTTTACTTTCAATTGAATATGTATCAAATTATGTGAATAATGAAGTTAGTTCGGAAGGAAGATGGAAGATGAAAAAAACTAATTTGATAAAAACACCGAAAGAAAGAATTACGCTTGGTGAGTGCGTGAGAACGGAGACGGGAGAACCCGCACTCAAAGTAAAAAAGAGCAATAAAGATATGTATGAAACAATATCAATGAGCCAACTAATTGAACTTATGGTTTTGATGTCCAATCAAAATTAAGCAGTAAACCCAAATATGAGGTTTTCGCATTACAAAAATTATAGCTCAACGATTGAGCTTAATCAAGATGAATTAAGCCGACACGAGTATTTTCAGAATTTCTGATTTTGAGATTTTGAAAATGTTCGTGTCGGCTTTTTGTTTTGTCATCAAAATATGAAATGAAAAATATTCAAGCCTGAGTGTACATCAGGGCGAGGATACAGATATTTGCTAAAAAGACCGAAAGGTCAAAAGCAGAAATCGGTACCCTTACCTTTGTATACTCAAAATTGCAAGGGCTGGTACCGATTGATGCCAACCCTATTTTTATGCTTGCCCTGACTGTCCTCTGCGGAAAGGATACTAAATGTTTTTGTTATACTGGCAAGCTGCAATTGCAAAATATCCGTAGCCTTTGGATTTTGATTTAACCCAAATTCAAAATTCAAAGGAGATTACAGTAAATGTCAAATAATTTTATTTCAGCTCTCGAGGAGCAGTTTAATAAGGATTGTAAAGTTATAAATATCAGATATGAATATGAAGGCTATATCGGAACAGAGAGGTACATCATAGCAAGCTGCCTTACAGAAAAGGAAATCTGGAATAAATATCCAAAGCAAGCGAAACTCTATGCACCGTTCGTAAAGGTGGATTTGAGTTTTATAGAAGTTCGTCAAAAGTATCTCAATAACGAAGATAAGTTTTGCAAAAGAGCCAAGCGCACGCAAGACATTTTTAACTTTGATGAAACTACCGTAGTATTTCATAAGGAGCTTTTAGTTAATGATTTTGTATTGGAAAAAATTAACGAAGAGAAGGAATGTGAGTTACTTTCTACCCTTTACAAAGCTTTTGATGCTTTAACAGAAAAGCAAAAATCAAGAGTTGTCAAGTATTATGTAAAAGATAAAACATTGCGAGATATTGCCGAAGAAGAGAATGTTAAATATCAAACAATAAATGAATCTCTTGAGGAAGCAATAAAAAAATTAAAAAATTTTTTCAAAACACCCTGACAAACGGGTACCCTTTGTCCAAATAAGTGAAGGGAGTAGTTTTTCCTTAAATTTATGAAAAGAGGTAATGATATGACGAAAGGACGTAAAGTCAAGCGAGGCGAAATATTCTTTTTTGACTTTGGTGAAACCCGAGGTTCTGTTCAGAACGGATTTAGACCGGTGATTGTTTTACAGGCGGATGAAATTAATGACCGTTCAACAACAACCATAGTAGCTCCTCTGACGGGAATCATTAAAAAGCCTTATTTCTTTTCTCATGTTTATATAGGAAAAAGATATAGGCTTGAAATTCCTTCCATGATACTTATGGAACAGATAACTACAGTGAATCAAAGTGATTTGAAGGATTGCCTCGGAAAAGTCAAGGAGAAGGCGCTAATCCAAAATATAAATGCTGCTTTGATGCGAACATTCGGAATTCGGCAGAATAACAGTATAAACACAGGCGATATACGTTGTTTATGCCAAAAGCACTTACAAGAATACAAACTTTTGCCGGATTTTATTATTAAGCGTTTTGATCCGCTCCAGGCTAAAAAGGATAAGTGTGACAAATGTAATGACCTCGGATATGATTATGTTTTCTTTGACAAGAAAGAAGTACTTAAAAAAAGAGGAGGAGCTATGGTGAGCAAAAATTAATCAAAATCGCATAATTGTCAAAGCCGGAGGACTCAGTTAAAATAAGTTTGCTGAATATTGGTCGGCTTTCAATAAAATAAAATGCACTTAACGAAAGGAGAAACAAATGGATAAAGAAAAAAATACCAACCAAGAAACTGTAATGTTTGCTGAATACGGAGACATAGTATCCGTTGATGATATTATGAAAATGCTTCACATTGGCAGATCCGCAGTTTATTCATTATTGCAAAACGGTGTGATAAGAACGGTTAAGGTAGGAAGAAAATACATAATCCCGAAGCAAAGCGTTACGGACTTTATTAATTCAGGATTATATTAAAAACGCATAATTGTCAAAGCCGACTGATTAAGTTAGAATAAGTCTAATGAATATTGGTCGGCTTTCAATTTGGAAAGGAGATAGCTATTATGCCGACCACAGGATATTTAAGAGAGAAAAAAGGAAGATATTATGCTGTACTCAATCTTTACGATATTACAGGTAAGAGAATTCAGAAATCCCACGCAACAGGCTTGCCTGTTAAGAATAATAAGCGAAAAGCAGAACAGATATTAAAGCAATTATGTGTTGAGTATGACAACAAGAATTTAAACTTTTACTCCAACATCAAGGTTGCCGACTATTTCAAGAAATGGCTTGTAGCAATAAAATTAGAAGTTCGTCCTAATACTTATCGCAGCTATAAGGGAAATATGGAAAACCACATTATCCCTTACTTTGAAAAGCTGGGTACTGAGCTTCAAGAGCTAAAGCCGCATCAACTTTCCGATTATTACAAGTCGAAGGTCGGAACAATATCCGTCACAACGATAAAGCATCACCATCAAAATATATCAAAGGCTCTTGCCGACGCTGTAGAAAAGGGTTTAATATCAATAAATCCTGCAACAGCCGCCAAAACGCCAAAGCAGACAGAAAAATTCAAGGCGGAATTTCTTAACCGAGTGCAGATAAAACAGCTATTAGCTTATCTTGAAGGAACAAGCATTTACCTGCCGACATATCTTTGTACGGTTTACGGATTCAGACGAAGTGAAGTGTTAGGCTTAAAGTGGCATAACATTGATTTTGAGAACGAAACCATATGGATTAGGGAAACCTTACAGCAAAGCACAAAGGAAATTAGCGGAGACAGTAATTATACATCATCCACAAAGACAGAAAGCAGTAACCGAACCTTGCCAATGATACCTCAGGTAAAAAAGATACTTCTTGAACAGAGGGAGCGTCAGGTGAGAAACAAAGAATTTCTAAAAGACGCATATATCTCAAATGACTACGTTTGTATCTTCGATAACGGTAAGGAGATAACGCCTAATTATCTGACGAAAAAATTTCATACGTTGATTGAGAAGCAAAACGATTTTCCGCAAATCAGATTTCACGATTTACGACATAGCGTTGCAAGTAATCTGTTGAATGATGGATTTACTACTGTTCAGGTTGCCGAATGGCTGGGACACAGCAGTTCAACAACCACATTAAAATTTTATGCTCACATTGACAAAACCTCAAAATTAGCAATTGCAAACAGCCTGCAAGCGGATTGATTTCTACACTTTTTCTACAACATTTGAAGCCACTGTAAATGCCAAAGTGGTGGAACTACGGTGGAACTGATGTAAAATTCAAAAATTTAGAATAAAAACGACAAAAGAAAAAGTCCCCAAAAACGGCTTATCTAAGCCATTTTCAAGGACTTGTTTGTGGCAGGGGCAGAAGGACTCGAACCCTCGGCACGCGGTTTTGGAGACCGCTGCTCTACCAACTGAGCTATACCCCTATATTAATTTTAACCGATGAAATTATGAAAGTCGGTTTTGCAAACTTACTCATAAATTTCAACGCAAGATAGATTATATCACCGTTCAGTCGATTTGTCAACACATTTTTGTGAAATTTGACATTTTGAGCCGAGCGGTGATTTATTCTGCAAAATATTCTGTTTGACTATTCGCCGAAATTTTTCCCTGTAATAAGGTAGTCAATTGAAACATTGAAATAATCGGACAGTTTTACGAGCATTTCGAGGTTTGGGCAACGCAGACCGTTTTCGTAATAAGAGATAGCCTCACGGCTTATGCTCAAATCCATAGCGACTTTAAGCTGGCTGTATCCCTTTTTCTTTCTTATGGCATGAAGTCCGACCATTTTCATCAAAATATCAATCCCTGTTTGCATTTGGTTATTGACACTATTGTAACAATCTGTTACAATATTTATGTAACAGATTGTTACATAATTTCAATGGTAAGGAGAGATTTTTTATGTATTGTGAAAAATGCGGTAAGTTAAACAACGATTCTGCGCAGTATTGTGTTTCGTGCGGAAATCCTTTAAATTTTGGTGAATCAACTCAACCAAACGGAGTAAATAATGCCGAACCTGTAAGCAACGGCGGAAATGTATATCAATTTAATCAGAATGCAAATACTACAAGCAACGCTCCGAATATTAAGATGTCTTTTGATAAGAAAAAAGTTATCGGAATTGTGACTGTTGTGCTTGCGTGTCTGTGTCTTATACTTCCGTTTTGCACTTGGGCAGATGTACCGTTGGCAGACAATTTGTATTCGTATTTCGGTGGAAGCGGAAGTATTTCAAGTTATTCCCTGTTTTCATATGTATTTACAAGCGTAGGAGGCACAGGCGATGGCTTTTCAATATTCTTGTTAATTACTTTGATTTTGGTAATTGCGGGAATGGCATTGAATCTCGCATACATTATTAAGTTTTTAACCAAAAAGAAGGGTGAGGGATTTTATCTTGCAGGTGCAATTATGCTGTTGGTAGGAACACTCATTTTTGCACTTTTTATCGGTCTTACTTCGGCTGTTTCTTTCGGCACAATCCATATGACGGCTATAGGTTGGTTTATGGTCATTGTTTCGATTGCAAACATAGTTCTCAGCGTTGTAAGAAAGAAAATTTAGTTTGTGAGAGGGGCGGTTAATATGAGGAGTAAAAAACAGATTATAAAAATTATGATAAGCACCTTACTGCTTTTAAGCTGTATAATTTTATTTGTCGGTTGTGGTAACAGCAAACCGCAGTCGGCGGCGAACAATTCAACAGATACACCACAGAATGATAATGCCGACAGTAATGCGAATGGCAGTGACAACGAGCCGGCTCAGAATACATCAAAATTCACACTTAAACAGGTTGAATTTAATGCGTCAGGTGGTTTTAGATTTACGGTCGATTCTGATTACGGCTTGTTTAGTTATGATAATAAATGTGGTATAATTGATATTGACGGAAATATTGTTATAGAACCGATTTATGAAGATATGTCATACCCATCCGAAAATCTGGTTGTTGCCGAAAAATCTGACGGAAATTTTGTAATTCTCGATATAACATCGGGTAAAGAAGTCGGAAGTATTGATGGTAGCGAAGACATTCCTGCTAATGAAGTTTTTGAAATAAGCAATCCCTCGGTATTCTTTGGTGATGACGCAGATAAATACATTGGCTTTTCTGAGGGGTGTATTTTTATGAATATTACCTCATATGCGAAAGATCTGTATGAAGAAAATTATGATACTGAATACAATTCCGTGTGTATAGATAAAACAGGAAAAGAAAGGTTTGCCACAAAATATAAGGAAATGAGCAATTACAATAACGGTGTTGCGATTGGCAATTATTCCGATTATTATGGTGCTCCCATGACCTTGGCAGGTCTCGATAAAGACGGAAAAGAACTTTGGACGGTTGAAAATGTAAAGGAATACGAAAGTCAAAGTGACGGTGTAATAATCTATCAGGACAGGGATTCTTCGTTATACGGTGCAATTGACATCAAAGGCAACAAAGTGTTAGAATGTGAATATGAAAAATTGACCCGTGCAGGTAACGGGTTGATTGGTTTTAGAAAATATGGGTTGTGGGGATATTTTGATTACAAAGGTAATGAAGTAATAAAACCGCAATTTAACAGTGCAGAAATGTTCAAGGGCGGAGTTGCGCTTGTTAAAAAGGAAGGCGAACAGTATTTTATAAATACAAAGGGCGAAACCGTGATTGACAATGTAGGAGTTGGAGCAAGCTACTACTCCAACGGATTGATAATTCTCGACTATGTATCCGTATATGATTTTGAAGGCAATCCTGTTTCATTAAATAATCAATCGGTTGACTCAAATGACAGAGTAAGTAACGCACTCAATTATAATGGTGGTAAAATAATTAAAGAGGGTGCAACCGGCAGTCAGAAATTTTATCAGGTTATCAAATCTGAATAAACGAAAGGTTTTGAAAATGAAATGAGAATTAAACTAATGTCTGCTTTGGCGATTATTGTCTGTGTTTTGATGATTGCAACGGCTTTTTACGGTTGCGGTGATAAAGATACGGCGACAGCAGATACAGCTTCAAAAATTTCAACTCCTGACACTCCCGATACTGTGCAGACAACGGCGGCTGTTACAACAGTTGAATCAACAACAAAATCTCATGATGAATACGGAATTGATTATCCTGAATATGCTGTGAATCTGGCAAAAATGAGTTTGCCGGAAGTAATAGAGTTGATGGGCGGAGATTTTGAGGTTAAATTTGCAAGTCCTGAGGATAACATTATCTATGCTCCAAATTGCAGGGTGTATATTTGCAACGAAGCTAATATCCCCGGCGAATGGTTTTTCTTTGAAGAAGCATCGGATAAACTTATCGGCGGAGAATACGGAAGCAATCGAGATGAAGCATTGCTGAAAATCAAGAATGATATTCTTGACGGAGTTTATACCGACTTTGATTACATAAATGTTCGTGAATTTGGTTCTGTTGACAGAAGCGTTTATGCAGGAATGAAGTATAACGATTTTATGAAGTTTGCCAAAAATCCAAACCCTGTAACTGTAGGCGGTGTTGGCGGAATCGGTCAATATGTGTATGACTATACGGATGGTATTGATTTTGTGTTGGCTTTTTATGACGGCTACGGAATTGAGCCTGACAGTGACGGCACAGTTTCTGCTTCTGTTATGGAATCAGAAAATCCGCCTGTTACGCAATTTATAGTTAAAGCAAAAAAGTAAAATCAAAAACAAAAGCGAAAGTCGAATACACGGCTTTCGCTTTTTTGTGATGCTTATTTAATTGAATTACATTAAAATCAGGCGAATCAAGCTAACCAAATCACTCAGTTTCTCTGATTTCCTGCGGATTTTCGGGGAAGCCTTCAATTTGGAAACGGAGTCCGCAGGTGGGGCATTCAAGGTACGGCTTGCCGTTGTTGAGGTTGTCCTGAATAATCATCATTTCGCTTTCGCAGAATGGGCAGAGTTTATTATTTTCGCTGTTCATATTTTTACCTCCGAGTGGATTGTTTTCGATATAACTTAATTATACCTTTAAGCGGTAAAATGTCAACCGAGATATTAAAAATGTATGGGCAAGAGGGTTGGATTTTAACGGCTTTTGTGCAAATTCCGCTTTACAAATTGACGAAAAAAGACTAAACTATATCTATACTTCTGCGTTGCAGAATATACAATCTCATTCAAGGTGATTATTATGAAAAAAGAAAATATGGCTATGCTGTGTGACTTCTACGAATTTACAATGTCAAACGGCTATTTTAAAAACGGTTTTTATAAAAAGAATGTCTATTTTGATGTGTTCTTCCGCAAGGTTCCCGACAACGGCGGTTTTGCGATTATGGCAGGTCTTGAACAGGCTGTTGAGTACATCAAGGGACTTCATTTTGAAGACGAGGATATCGAGTATCTCAAGAGCAAGGGCATTTTTGACGAGCGGTTTCTTGAGTATTTGAGAAACTTCAAATTCAGCGGTGATGTTTATGCAATCCCCGAGGGAACTCCGATTTTCCCGAACGAGCCTGTTATGACAATCAAAGCGCCTGCAATTGAGGCTCAGCTTGTTGAAACATTCCTTCTCCTCACAATCAATCATCAGACTCTCATTGCGACAAAGGCTAATAGAATTGTCCGTGCCGCTCAGGGCAGAGCCGTGCTTGAATTCGGTTCACGCCGTGCTCAGGGTGCAAATGCCGCAGTTGACGGCGCAAGAGCCGCATATATCGGCGGCTGCAAGGGTACAGCCTGCACACTTACAGACGAGCTTTACGGTGTTCCCGCCGGCGGTACAATGGCGCATTCATGGGTTCAGATGTTCAACAGCGAGTATGACGCTTTTAAAACCTACTGCGAGATGTATCCCGATAATCCTACTCTCCTTGTTGATACATACAACACATTAAAGAGCGGTGTCCCGAATGCCATTAAGGTGTTTAAGGAGGTTCTTCTTCCGCAGGGAAAGACCAAGTGTGCAATCCGCCTTGATTCGGGTGATATTTCCTATCTTTCAAAGAAAGCAAGAAAAATGCTTGATGACGCAGGTCTTACAGAATGTACAATTACTGCGTCAAACGCTCTTGACGAGTACCTTATTCGTGACCTTATGATGCAGGGCGCTCAGGTTGACACCTTCGGTGTCGGCGAAAGACTCATCACCTCATCAAGTTCGCCTGTATTCGGCGGTGTTTATAAGCTTGTTGCCGTTGAAAATGACGGCGGTGAAATTGTGCCGAAAATCAAGGTCAGCGAAAATACAACCAAGATTACAAATCCGCACTTCAAAAAGGTTTACCGCTATTTTGACAAGGACAGCGGCAAGGCTATTGCCGATGAGCTTTGCATTTATGATGAGGTTGTTGACGATTCAAAGCCGAGAACAATTTTCGATCCGAATGCAGTTTGGAAAACAAAAATGCTTGATAACTATACCGCAAAGGAACTTCTTGTGCCAATCTTCAAGAACGGCAAGTGCGTGTATGAGTCACCGTCAATTGAGGAAATCGCAACCTATTGCCGTGAGCAGATTGACCTTCTCTGGGACGAGGTTAAGCGTTTTGAAAATCCGCATAACTATTATGTTGACCTCTCAAAGAAACTCTATGACATCAAGGCTCTTTTGCTCAATATCTATGAAAAGTGATTTTTAATTAAAAATCTGAAAATTGAAAAATAAAATTTACGGTCGGGTAGTTCGTCTATCCGACCGTTTTTGGTCATGGCTAAATTAAATAATCATAACAAATAGTTTTGTAAATGAAAGGGTGGATAATGGTACAGTGCTTTTTGATATAATTAGTGTAAAGAAAAAATCCCGACAGGTTTTGCACTGTCGGGATTTTTGCTTGTTTTTACCATTGAAAAGACTGAATAATAATGTTATAATAAATCCGAATGTAGAAAATTGTGAATAACTTTATCGAAAATGGGAGATGAAAACTAAAAATGGCAATAAAGGTAACGCTCCTTACACACACACCTAACCCTGAACAGACGGTTGCAATGGCGGCAAAGCTTTGCTATTCACCGTCAGGGATTGAAGATATAAGAGAAGGTCTTGACGAGGAAAAAACTTCCTCATTTATTGATATGCTTGCAAGCCTCGGTCATGCAAGTCCGACCGAACACGCATATTTCACATTCGGAATTGAGGGCATTTCAAGAGCCTGCTCACACCAGCTTGTCCGCCACAGAATTGCATCCTACAGTCAGCAGTCACAGCGATATGTTGACGGCACAAGGTTTGACTTTGTAACTCCGCCCGAGATTGCAAAGAACGAAAAGGCTCTTGCCGCCTATGAAAAGGCTCTCAAGGTTGAGGCTGACGCTTACAAGGAAATCAGAGATGCACTTGCTGTCGGTTACATCAACGAGAAATGTCCAGATAAATACAGCGGAACGGATGAAGAAATTATCAATGCCTACAAGGCTGATGATAAAAAATCCTGCAATGCTTTCATCAAGAAAGCCAATGAGGACGCAAGATTTATTCTTCCGAATGCATCGACAACAAAAATTGTCTGCACTTTCAATGCAAGAAGCTTGCAGAACTTTTTTGCACACCGTTGCTGCAACAGAGCACAGTGGGAAATTCGTGAAGTTGCCGAACAGATGCTTTTGCAATGTCTTGAGGTTGCTCCGCATCTTTTCAAAAACTGCGGCCCGTCATGCCTGTTCGGACCATGCCCCGAGGGCAATATGTGTTGCGGAAAGCAAAAGGAAATGCGTCAGAAATACGGCAGAGAAAAGTAAGGTATATATATGAAAAGCAAAATTATTGTTATTGAGGGACTTGACGGCAGCGGAAAAGCTACGCAGACAAAGATTTTGTACGAAAAATTTTCCGCTCTCGGCAAAAAGGTCACAAAGCTTGAATTTCCGAATTATGAAAGCCCTGCCGCCGCTCCCGTGAAGATGTATCTTGACGGCAAATTCGGCGACAAGCCCGATGATGTCAATGCCTATGCGGCGAGTGCATTTTATGCGGTTGACCGTGTTGCAAGCTATCTTCAGTTTTGGAAAAAGGAATGTGACAACGGCGGTGTGATTTTAAGCGACCGCTATGTGACTTCAAATATAATTTATCAGATGTCCAAACTCCCGAAAGAGGAGTGGAACAGCTTTATTGATTGGCTGAACGATTTTGAATACGAAAAACTCGGGATTCCGAAACCCGATCTTGTAATCTACCTTGATGTTGAACCCGAGGTTTCTCAGAAGCTTATGGAAAAACGCTACGGCGGTGACAACAGCAAGAAAGATTTGCATGAAAAAAACCTCCGTTTCCTTCTTGACTGTCGAAAAAGTGCAGTTTATGCCGCTAAAAAATGCGGCTGGAAGGTTATTAATTGCTGTGAAAACGGAGAGATTAAGAGTATAGAAAAAATATCGGAAGAGATAGAGAGGGCAGCGGCTGAAATTTATGCTGAGCTTTAAAAAAATTGAGCAAAGTGACATAAACGAACTTAAAAAATACTACGATTATGATGAGTGCATGGGTTGCGATACCAACCTTTTGAACGCTTATCTTTGGCGAAACGAATACAATATTAAATTTGCTTTTTATGATGATACAATTGTCAAGGTGTATTGTAATCCCGACGAGTCCGTCTGGGGTTACTGTATGCCTACAGGCAAAAATATAAAGGGTGCGCTTGAAGAGGTTTTCAAAGATGCAGAGGAGAGAAACGGCAATTTGCGAATTGTTATGCTGACAAACGGCAATCGTGCAATGCTTGAAACAATGTTTCCCGACAAATTTGATTATGTCCGTTCACCCGAAAATCAGGATTACATCTACACTTCCCGTGACCTTGCAACCCTTGCGGGCAAAAGGTTTCACGCAAAGCGTAACCACATTTCAAAATTTTACAGGACCTACACCGATACCCGTTTTGAAACTCTGTCGGATTCAAACATTCCCGATGCATTAACGGTTGCAAAACTGTGGTGTGCGGAAAATGACACCAATCCCGAAGTTTCAAGCGAAATTATGGCAATCAGGGAAATGTGCGACCTCAAAGACGAATACAATGTCAAGGGCGCTGTACTGTATGTTGACTCAAAGCCTGTTGCCATGACACTCGGAAGTGAAATTTCACCCAAGGTGTATGACATCAACTTTGAAAAGGCACTTCGTGAATATGACGGTGTTTATGCCGTAATCAACAACGAATTTGCCAAAACTCTTACGCAGTACGAGTACATCAACCGTGAGGAAGATATGGGACTTGAGGGACTAAAAAAGTCTAAACTTTCATACAATCCCGTTATTATCCTTGACCGCTGGAATGCAATACCGAAAAAACGATGAAAACGATATTTCGCAAAACCGAAAAATCCGATACCGAAAGCCTTAAAAAGCTGTGGCTCTCGTGTTTTGACGAGGATGTAACTGCCGTCAATCTGATTTTTGACAGCGACCTTTTTGACGGTTGCTGTGCCGTTGTTGACGATAGAATCGTTTCGGCTCTTTACCTTGTAAAAGGTACGCTCAACGGCGAAAAATCACATTATCTTTGCGGTGCGTCAACCGATGAATCTTTCCGTGGCAAAGGGATAATGTCAAGGCTGATTGATTTTGCACTTGATGACGCAAAGAATAACGGTGATGTCTATTCTCTGCTTTTTCCTGCAAATGACGGCTTGTATGGCTTTTACGCAAAACTCGGATATGCTCCGAGCTGCACCGTAAAAAGCCGTGAAATTTCAAGGCAAACGCTTGAAAATTTTGCAGAGAAGGGCTTGAATATCGGCTGTTCAAAAGAAAATTCTTTCATATACGGTGAGAATTTTTTTGAATTTGCAAAGTCCTATTATGAGATTTACGGCTCAAAGGTGATCAATAAGAATGACTGCTTTGCCATATTTGATGAAAACGAAAATATTGCCGATGTTTTTTACTCGGCTTATAAAAATATAAACGAACTTTCCGCACTTTTGCTTGAAAATACAAAATCAGAAAGGTTTGTGTTTACGGGCAAATCCGATAACGCTCTTTTTGAAAACTGTAGGTTACAAAAATGCGGAATGATTAAATCACTCGACAAAAACCATAAAATTCCCGACGATGTCTATATCGGGATTACTCTTTCCTGAAAGGAAGTTTACTATGTTCTATGTATTTCTTGCAGAAGGCTTTGAAGAAACAGAGGCGCTTGCCCCCGTTGATGTAATGCGCAGGGCAAAGCTTGATGTTAAAACAGTCGGTGTAACAGGCGAATGTGTTACAAGCTCACACGGTGTGCCTGTCAAAGCCGATATCACAATTGACAATATCGACCTTGACGATGTTCAGGGTGTTGTACTCCCCGGCGGTATGCCCGGAACTCTCAATCTTGAGACAAACGAAAAGGTTATTGAGGCTGTTAAGTATAGCTGTGAAAACGGCAAAATCGTTGCCGCAATCTGTGCCGCTCCGTCAATTCTCGGTCATCTCGGAATTCTTGACGGCAAAAAGGCAACCTGTTTTCCGGGTTTTGAAAAGGAACTCAAGGGTGCAGACTATACAGGCACTCACACCGTAACGGACGGCAATATTATTACCGCAAAGGGTGCAGGCTGTGCAATTGAATTCGGTCACGCAATTGTTTCTCTCGCCGTATCAAAGGATGCCGCTGACAAGGTTATCGGTGATATGCAATGCCTGTGAAAAATGTTCGTGAGCTGAAAAGTCAGCTCCGTGCAAAATATAAAAAAATCCGAAAAATCTGTCCTCCCGAAAAAAAGCAACAGCTTGACCTCGCCTTGCAGAACGCTTTTCTGGCAAGTGAGGAATACAAAAACTGTGATGTGCTTTTTGCCTTTGTTTCATCACCGATTGAGGTTGACACCTCGCTTATTCTTGAAACAACGCTGAAAGACGGCAAAAGACTTGCTTTGCCAAAGTGTAAAAATAATTTCGGCGAAATGGATTTTTACCTTGTAAATTCACTTTCTCAGCTTGAAAAGGGTGCGTTTTCAATCATGGAACCAAACCCTGAGGTTTGCGAAAAGTACGAGGATTTCTCACACGGACTCTGCCTTGTTCCGGGACTTTGCTTTGATATGCAGGGATTCCGCCTTGGATTCGGCAAGGGTTACTACGACAGATTTTTACAGAATTTTTCGGGAACAAGCGTTGGGCTTTGCTACTCCAAATGTATAGAGCATACTCTGCCCTCGGGAGTGTTCGACCGCCCCGTTGACGCCGTGATTACCGAAAAATATACCAACCGAACAAATAACGAGTTTGTAAAGGAATGATACATTATGAACCCTGATAATTTTAATATGAGCGAACAGGAGCTTAACGCTCAGCGTCGCAGAAGAGCCGAAAACTTTAAACTTAATATTGATGAAAGCGAGTATGAGGACGATAATTTCGTCAAGTCTGAGGATGAACCGTCAAACCTTAATTCATACAGCGGTCAGGATGTCAAAAAGCAAATGGCCCGTGAATCAAAGCAGGTTTTAAAGCAGAAGAAAAAGGAAGAAAAAAAGGCTCTTAAAGCAAAGAACAAGTATAATCGCAGAACCTTCCGCTTTATCTGGATTATCTCGGTTTTAATTGTCGGAGCAATGGCGGCTGTATATATAATAACAGGCATGAACGATTTGCTTGCCGTGAACAGAACCGACTCCTCAACCGTGAAAATTGAAATTCCCGAAAATCCGACTGTTGACGATGTTACAAAGGTACTTGTTGACAATAAAGTAATCGGTGAGCCGTCATATTTCAAGCTTTTTGTCAATGTCACAAAGTCTGCCGATGATTTTACTCAGGGTACATATGAAATTCGCAGAAATATGGACTACGAGGCAATCATCAACTTCCTTTCGAGTAACAACAACAGAACCGACACGGTTTCCGTTACAATTACCGAGGGCGAAAGCGTTCTTGAAATTGCCGACACTCTCAAAAAGAACGGTGCCTTGGGCGACAGGGACGAGTTTCTTTCACTTTGCAATTCCGAAAAGTTTGACAGCGACTTTGATTTTATCAAGGCTGAAACAAATGCGGACAAGCGTTACTACAAGCTTGAGGGCTATCTCTATCCCGATACCTACGAATTCTACAGAAATGAAAATGCAGAATCCGTAATCTACAAATTTCTCAACAACTACGAAACAAAGATTAACGAAAAGCAGACTGTTGACGGATATTCAAAGAAAACAACAGTTTTGAAAATGGTTGAAGAGAGCAACACAAAGTATTCGCTTGATCAGGTTATGACAATCGCATCTATCATTCAGGCAGAGGCGGCTGACAAAGAGGATATGTACTACATTTCTTCAATTCTACACAACCGTCTTACAGCCGACAGCAGTCTCGGCGTGTCAAGCCTCGGTCTTGATTCAACAAAGTTCTATCCGTACAGAAGCCTTGAGGATGTTCCCGAAAATGACAGAAGCACCTACAAGAGCAGATATGATACATATGACAGGAAGGGACTTCCTTACGGTCCTATCTGCAATCCCGGTATGGATGCGATAATTGCCGCACTCAATCCGAACAGCTCTGATTATTACTTCTTCTGTCATGACAGCAAGGGACAGGCTTATTACGCATCAACACTTGAACAGCAAAACGCAAATCTGGAGTATATTGAAAGCTATGATAACTAATTTTGAAAAACCCGAAATTTTGTCACCGGCAGGTGATATGGATTGCCTTAAATCCGCTTTAAACTTTGGCGCAGATGCAGTTTTTCTTGCAGGGAAAATGTTCGGAATGCGTTCCGCACCGCAGAATTTTGATAACGATCAGCTCAAAAAAGCTTGTGACCTTGCCCACGCAAAGGGTGCAAGAATCCATGTGACCTGCAACACACTTCCACGCAATAATGAAATTCCTCATCTTCAGGAATTTATGGAGAATGCTCAGGCTTGCGGAGTTGATGCGTTCATAATTGCCGACCTCGGTGTTTTTGAGGCGGCTAAAAAGTATGCGCCAAAGGTTCAGCGTCACATTTCGACTCAGGCGGGAGTAACAAACTATGCGGCGGCAAATGTGCTTTACAATATGGGTGCGTCAAGGGTTGTGCTTGCAAGAGAAATTCCGCTTGATGAAATTGCCGAAATGCGTGCAAAAGTTCCGAAAGAGCTTGAAATCGAATGCTTTGTACACGGTGCAATGTGCGTTTCATTTTCAGGCAGATGCCTTATTTCAAGCTATATGACAGGCAGAGATGCGAACCACGGCGATTGTGCTCAGCCGTGTCGCTGGAAGTATCATCTTTACGAAGAAAACCGTCAGGGACAGTATTTTCCTGTTGAAGAAACAGGTGACGGCACATATCTCTACAATTCAAGAGATCTCTGTATGATTGAGCATATCCCCGAGCTTGTAAAGGCAGGTATTTCAAGCTTTAAGATTGAGGGCAGAGCAAAGTCGGCTTACTATGTCGCTGTTACAACAAACGCTTACCGTCACGCTGTTGACGATTATTTTGCAGAGGGTGACGATTATGTTCTCAAACCGTGGATAAGGGAAGAACTTGAAAAAATCAGCCACCGTGAGTACAACACAGGCTTCTATTTTGGCAGAGAACCCGGTCAGGTTACGGGCAACGGAGGATATATCCGTCATTATGACAATGTTGCATTGTGTGAAGAGCTTGTTGACGACACAACCGCAGTAATCACTCAGCGCAACAAATTCTATGTGGGCGACACACTTGATGTACTTCCGCCAAGCGGAGTGCCGTTTGAAATCAAGTGTGAGTCACTTACAACCGACGAGGGCATGCCCGTTGATAGTGCGCCGCACCCGATGCAAAGACTTACAATGAAATGCAACGCCTCCGTTCCGTCAGGCTCGGTTATCAGAAAAAAGCGTGATTAATCCCGAATTTTGCTATTGACAACACAAAGAAACAGTTCTATAATCTAAGTACTGATGTTCCCCGCCTTAAAAACGGTGGGGAACAATTCAGCCTTTCAGCGTGAGCAAATCTCTCGCTGAAATACTGAGGAGCTGACGCTCCTATGCACTTGATTGCAATCTGTCGCAAACTCTGCTCCTTGCAAGCAAAGCAGAGTGTTGCTCCGATTTAAATTATTTGCTACAATTGAATTACAATATTCGGCTGTGACGGGATTAACCGAGATGTCAGCATTTCAGAGAGAAAGCCGTTTTGGTGCAAGGCTTTTATGTGAAGTTTCGGTGCGCTGCCCCTGAGCTCTGTGTGATTAAGCACAGCGTATTTCTGCGTTAAGGAAATGTAATCTATATGACGATTACTCAAAGCGGACGCTTGGCGTCAATTTGGGTGGTACCGCAGGATATTCCTGTCCCATTGTATTTTTATACAATGGGATTTTTTATTTTGCTTGGTTGCATACTTTAAACAAATTTGAACGAATATTGTATTCCCCTGTGAATTTGTATAAGGAGAGATTTTTTATGAAGTGGACAGGACTTAACGAATTAAGAGAAAAGTTCCTTGAATTCTTTGAATCAAAGGGTTGTTTAAGACTTCCCAGCTTTTCACTTGTTCCAAAGGACGACAACAGCCTTCTGCTTATAAACAGCGGTATGGCTCCTATGAAAAAATATTTTACAGGTGAGGTAACACCTCCTCGCAAGCGTGTTACAACCTGTCAGAAATGTATCCGTACTCCCGACATTGAGCGTGTCGGTATCACAGCCCGTCACGGTACATTCTTTGAAATGCTCGGTAACTTCTCATTCGGCGACTATTTTAAGCACGAGGCAACAGCATGGGCATGGGAATTCTTTACAAAGGTTCTTGAAATGCCTCCCGAAAAGCTCTATGTTTCAATTTATGAGGACGATGACGAGGCTTTTGACATTTGGACAAAAGAAGTCGGCGTTGATCCGTCACATATGGTAAGACTCGGCAAGGAAGATAACTTCTGGGAACACGGTTCAGGTCCATGCGGTCCTTGTTCGGAAATTTACTTTGACCGTGGTGACGAAAAGGGCTGCGGCAGACCAGACTGTCATGTGGGCTGTGAATGTGACCGTTTTGTTGAGGTTTGGAACCTTGTATTTACTCAGTTTGAGAATGACGGCAAGGGTAACTACACTCCTCTTGAACATCCGAACATTGATACAGGTATGGGACTTGAAAGACTTGCCTGTGTTATGCAGGGTGTTGACAACCTTTTCCTCGTTGACACAATTCAGAACATTATGAAACACATCTCACAGATTACAGGTGTTGAGTACGGCAAAAATGAAAAGAGCGATGTTTCGCTCCGTGTTATCACAGACCATATCCGCAGTACAACATTTATGATCGGTGACGGTGTTCTCCCATCAAATGAGGGCAAGGGCTATGTGCTCCGCCGTTTGCTCAGAAGGGCGGCTCGTCACGGCAGACTTCTCGGTTACAACGAGCCTTTCCTCTATAAGGTTTGCGATACGGTTATCAAAGAAAATCTCACAGCTTATCCCGAACTCAAGGAAAAGCAGGAGTTCATTACAAAGGTTATCAAGGTTGAGGAAGAAAGCTTTGCCAAGACAATTGATCAGGGCTTTAAGATGCTCAACGGCATTATGGACAGCGAAGATGTTAAGGTTCTCAGCGGTGAGGACGCATTTAAACTTAACGATACCTACGGCTTCCCGATTGACCTTACAAAAGAAATTCTTTCGGAAAAAGGCATCAAGGTTGATGTTGATCGTTTCCGTGAGCTCATGAAAGAGCAGAAAAAGCGTTCCCGTGATGCAAGAAAGAACGCCGGTGCAGACGCTTGGATTTCTGACACAACAGACCTTTCGGATGTTGCAAATACAGAATTCGTAGGTTACACAGACCTCAAGTCAACTTCAAAGGTTCTTGCAATCGTTAAGGACGGTGTGAGAGTTGACAGTATCGGTGAGGGCGAAAATGCTATCATTGTTCTCGACAAAACTCCGTTCTACGGAGAAGGCGGCGGTCAGGTTGGCGACACAGGTGTTATGGAGTCTGGCAGTTTTTCAGCTGATGTTGACAACACAACAAAGAATCCGTCAGGCACAATTTACCTTCATGCTTGTACAGTAAAGAGCGGCAGCATCAATGTAGGTGCAGAGGTTTCAACTGCTGTTGATGAAGAGCGCCGTGCGGATATTACAAGAAACCACACAGCGGCTCACCTTCTTCAGTCGGCTCTCCGTGAGATTCTCGGCAACCATGTTCAGCAGGCAGGTCAGCTTGTTTCAGACGATTACTTCCGTTTTGACTTTACTCACTTTGAGGCTCTCACGGCAAAGGAACTCATTGAGGTTCAGAATCTTGTAAATAAAAAGATTCTCGAGGCAATCCCAGTTACGACACGGGAAATGCCTATTGAAGAGGCTAAAAAGCTCGGCGCAATGGCACTCTTCGGTGAAAAGTACGGCGATGTTGTCCGTGTTGTAAGCGCAGGCGACTTCTCTGTTGAATTCTGCGGCGGTACACATGTAAAGAATACCGCAAACCTCGGTCTTTTCAGAATCAGACAGGAGGGTTCGGTTGCTGCAGGTGTAAGAAGAATTGAGGCTCTCACAGGTATGGGCGTTCTCAAGTACATCAACGGTATGAGCGCTGTTATTATGGATGTTTGCTCATTACTCAAAATTGCAAATCCAAAGGCAGTTGTTGAGGGTGTTCAGAAGGCTGAACAGCTTATTAAGGAACAGCAGAGAGAAATCAACGAGCTTAATTCAAAGCTTGCCGTTGCTCAGATCGGTCAGCTTTTTGCAGGCACAACGGAGGAAAACGGTGTAAGAGTGGTAACAGGCAGAATTGACAAGGCTAATGCCGACATTCTTCGCACAATGTGCGAAAAGGCAAGAGATTTTGCCCCGAAGTGCGTATGTGTTCTTGCAACTGAAAATGACGGCAAGGTGACATTTGCCGCAGCCTGCGGTAAAGAGGCTCTTGCTCTCGGTGCAAATGCAGGCAAAATCGTAAAGGCTGTTGCTCAGAAAGCAGGAGGCAACGGAGGCGGAAAGCCCGATATGGCTATGGCAGGTGCTAAACAGCCTGAGAAGATTTCAGAGGCTCTTGACAGCGTAAAAGAAACTGTTTATGCAATGTTAAAATAATCGTTTAATGTGTATTCATGGCTTGTTTGACAGTTAAATTGTGGAAAATAGCCAAACGGTTACATAAAATCTTGTGCAATTAACAAAAACGGTTTTAAACCAAAACTATTGCAGTTTTGTTATTTTTATAGTATAATAAGCAGTACTAAGATATGAAAATCTATCTTGGATATTTATGAACAATTTTAGGAGGAGATTAAAAATGTTCAAGAAAATTGCAGGTCTTTTTCTTGCAGCAGCAGTAATGTGCAGTTCAGCTGCCATCACAGCAAGCGCTGCAGAAGCAGAGGATGACGCTGCTGTTGCTGCAGCAGCAGATCAGTCAGGCGAGGTTTCAGCCGACGGTTCATCAGACGTTTCAGCTGACGCTTCTTCAGAAGTTGAAGCAGGTAATGTTATTAAGTTTGATGTTAAGAAGTCAGGCTGGAATAATGTTAAGGCAGTATTCTGTCACACTTGGAAGGTTGATGGTGAACTTCCTGTATGGCAATCTAAGAGTGAAAAGTGTAATTACGACGCTTCAACAGGTATCGCTACATATGATCTTTCAAAGGCGAACTACCAGATTTCTAAGTCAGACGGTAAGAATTACCTTGTAATCTTCAGTGCTAACACAGGTATGCAGACATATGATACTGTAATGAGCGGTGCTTGCATCGGCGATACTATGTATTGCACAGGCGAGGAGATTGAAAACCCTGTTGACTCAGAAAAGAAAGCTAAAGTAGCTAAGTGGGAAAACCATCCAGACTGCGGTCCTCAGAAAAAGATTACATCAACAGGTAAGATCGTTGGTTCTGCTCTTCCTGAGGGACAGACAGATGCTGTCATGCTTGCACAGTACCTCATTGACTACTATGATGATGAGGCTAAGACAAGTCTTACACAGAACCTTCTTGACACTCTCAAGGTTAGCCCTGTAGATGTTATGGGTGCTGTAACAGATAAGCTCAATGCTACAAACAACGCTGATAAGGATAAGATTGCTCCTGCAGTTGAGAAGATTCTCTCAGGTTGCACAGATCCTACAACAGGTAAGAAGACAGATACAACTAAGCTTGACAACGCTAAGAAGTCAGGTGCTAAGGCAGCAGGCGGCAGCTCAAGCAACGGTTCAAGTTCTTCTTCAAGCAACGGTGGCTCAAGCTCATCAGGTTCAGGTTCTTCAAGCACAGGTGCAGTTAAGTCAGGTGTTGAAACAACTATCGTTTTCGTAATGGCAGGTCTTATGGTTTCAGCAGCAGGCGTTATGTTCCTTGCAAGAAAGAAGAAAGAAGACTGATTTTAACGAATTAATCTTTGATTAAGCATTTTTCGGACACTGTCAATCGGCAGTGTCCGTTTTGCTTTTTTAATTCAGGGTGCAAAAATATTCAAAAAGTTTTTAAAACATCTTGACAACGCTCGCAGTGTTTGTTAAAATATTAATGTTGCAACGGGATGTAGCGCAGTTTGGTAGCGCACACGTCTGGGGGGCGTGGAGTCGCAAGTTCAAGTCTTGTCATCCCGACCAACTAAAGCCTTTTTGTCTTTTGACAGAAAGGCTTTTTTCTTTACGATAAACCGCTTACTGCAAATAATTAACGCAAAAGGAGAAAATATGCTTAATATCGGCTCTCATCTTTCAATATCAAAAGGTTTTTACGCAATCGGCAGAGATGCACTTTCAATCGGAGCAAACACATTTCAATTTTTTACACGCAACCCTCGTGGCGGATCTGCAAGAAAAATTGATATCGAAGATGTCAATGCACTTATAAAACTTATGACGGAAAATAATTTTGCAAAAATTCTTGCCCATGCACCATACACAATGAACCTCTGTTCGGCAAAACCCGAAACCCGTGAATTTGCTCTGAACACGCTTACGGATGATTTGAAACGAATGGAATATCTCCCGAATAATCTTTACAACTTTCACCCCGGCAGTCACACGGGACAGGGCGTTAAAACTGCGGTTGAGCAAATCGGCACAGCGTTGAATACTGCAATGTTCGATGATATGACAACCACGGTATTGCTTGAAACAATGGCGGGCAAAGGCACGGAGGTCGGCAGAACCTTTGAAGAACTGCGTATGATTATCGACCGTGTGGAGCGAAACGATAAAATCGGCGTCTGCCTTGATACCTGCCATGTTTTTGACGCCGGTTATGACATTGTGAATAATATTGACGGAGTTCTTGAAGAATTTGACCGTGTAATCGGGCTTGAAAGACTCAAGGCGATTCATCTCAATGACAGTATGAATCCTATCGGCAGCCACAAGGACAGACATCAGAAAATAGGCGAGGGCTACATCGGAATTGAGGCGTTCGGGAAAATTATAAATAATGAAAATTTGCGAAATCTTCCGTTTTTCCTTGAAACCCCGAACGAGCTTGACGGTTATGCCAAAGAAATTTCGGTTTTGAGAAATTTGTATTTTGAATGACATTTGTCTTAAAATAAATCAATACAAAAATTGTCAAAAATATTTGTTGCTATTGCAATTTGCAAAATTAAAAAAATTTAAAGTCCTCTCGATTTTTCGAGGGGGCTTTTTTCGCCTTTTTACAATAAAATCGGTTTGCCGTTACACATAATTTGAATGTGCAGACAAAGATATAATAATTACCCTTAATTCGGGAACAATAGTAAAAACGATTTACGGAGTGATATTGTGATTCAAAACATACGGAAAAATGAATTTGAAAGCTTAATAAAATCATCAAAGCCGGTGCTTGCCGATTTTTATGCCGAATGGTGTTCACCGTGCAGAATGCTTTCGCCTGTAATAGAAGAAATCGGTGACAAGTACAAAGCATATTTTGAAACCGTCAAGGTCAATGTTGACGAAAATCCCGAATTGACAGAACGCTACGGTGTATCGGGAATTCCTGCACTTTTGCTCTTTAAAGACGGCAACGAAATTTTGCGTATGTCGGGGGTTCAGACCGAAGAACGGATAATCTCCGCAATCTCCGAAAAAACGGGTGAGAGTTTTGTATGACCTTGTAATTGTCGGCGGAGGTGCGGCAGGACTTACGGCGGCACTCTATGCCTCTCGGAGCGGACTTGACTGCATTGTGCTTGATCCGTCATCCCCCGAGGGCAGTTCAATTGCCCTCACGGATGCGGTTGAAAACTACACGGGCTTCAGCGATATTGCAGGCTTTGACCTCATTCAGCACTTTTATTCACACGCAAAGTCATTCGGTGCAAATTTTGTCAGACAATCCCTTCTCGGCATAAGAAAAAATTATGACGGTTTTATCCTTGAATGTTCCGACAGCGAGGTCAAGACAAAATCTGTTATTCTCTGCATGGGCGCAACCCACAAAAAATTGGGAATTGACGGTGAAAATAAGTTTGAAGGCAGAGGAGTAAGCTATTGTGCCGTGTGTGACGGCTATTTTTTCAAAGACAAAACAGTGGCGGTAATCGGCGGAGGAAACACCGCCGTTACCGAGGCAACCTATCTTTCTCATATATGCAAACGGGTTTTTGTTATTCACAGGGGCGATGCATTAAAAGCCGACAGAGTGCTTGTGCAAAAGCTGGAAAAATCGGGCAATGTCAAAATTCTTTACAACACCAATGTTGTGAGAATTGACGGTGACGAAAAGGTTAAATCGGTTACGCTTGACAATGAGAAAATTCTGAAAACTGACGGAGTTTTTGTTGCGGTAGGTCTTGAACCGAGAACCGAATGTGTCAAAGGCTTTGTGAAAACTGATGACAACGGCTATGTGATTGCCGATGAAACCTGTCAGACATCCGTGTCGGGAATTTTTGTTGCAGGGGATATCCGCACAAAAAATCTGCGACAAATTATAACCGCCTGTTGTGACGGTGCAAATTCTGTTTACGGAATAAACAAATTTTTGAAATTGTAAGGTTTTCTTTTTTTGATTTTTATGGTATACTATACCTGATATTGTTAATTTTTCCGGATGAATAAAATGAAATTGTTACAAAATAAAAAAATAGCATATTTAACAGCAATTTTCTGCACACTTTTGTGGGGAACGGCTTTTCCGTTTATAAAGGTCGGCTACTCTGCTTTTGAGATTGAGGAGTCGGATATCGGCTCAAAGCTGATTTTTGCAGGAATGCGCTTTGTGTTGGCGGGATTTATGGTGTTTCTCTTTTTGTGGATATCAAAAAGAAAACCGCCGACGCTTTCAAAAAAAGATATACTGCCCGTCTGTTCACTCGGAGTGGTGCAGACAGGATTGCAGTATATTTTTACATACATCGGAATCGGTTTTACAAGCGGAACAAATACATCGTTGATAACTGCTTGTGCGTCGTTCTTTACCGTACTTTTTGTGCCGTTGTTTTTCAAAAACGACAGGCTCACGCTGATGAAAATTATCGGTTGTATTCTCGGATTCGGCGGAATTATCGCAATCAATTTCGGAGGTACTGTCAGCACGGACACTTGGTTCGGCGATATGATGATTCTCTTTTCAACAATATCTGCGGCGGCAGGCAACATCGTTGCGAAAAAAGTCACAACAGGACGAGATCCGTTCCCTGTAACCGCTTTTCAGCTTTTAACAGGCGGTTTTATATTGCTTGTGTCGGGCATATGCTGCGGTGGCAGTATTGGTTCGATAAATGTTGAAAGTGTTTCTGTGTTGCTCTGGCTTGCGTTTGTATCAGCGGCGGCATTTTCGCTGTGGACAGCACTTCTCAAGTTTCATGATGCAAGCAGAATTTCCGTTTTCAATCTGCTTGTTCCCGTGTTCGGAACAGTTTTGTCGGGACTTATGCTCGGTGAAAATGTTTTCAGAATCGAAACGCTCATCTCGCTTATTCTGATTTCACTCGGAATTGCGTTTGTAAATATGAATCTAAAAAATCGGGAGGTAAAATATGAATCCTGATATAAAAGGTATTATTTCCGATATGGACGGTGTTATTCTTGACACAGAAAAGCTGTATGTCCGTTTTTGGTGTGAGGCGGCCAATTTTTACGGCTATCCTATGGAAACGCACCACGCACTCAGTATTCGCTCAATGGCTCGCCCTTTTGCAATTGCAAAATTAAAGGGCTTTTTCGGAGAGAATTTTGACTACCGCAAGGTTCACGATAAAAGAATTGAGCTTATGGATAAGTTCATCTCGGAAAACGGCATTGAATCAAAGCCCGGTGCCGCTGAATTTCTCGGCTTTTTAAAGCAGAACGGCTACAGGGTTGCCCTTGCAACCGCAACCGCTCCGGAGAGAACGAAAAAATATCTTTCGGCTCTCGGTCTTTACGATTATTTTGACGAAATAGTTTGTGCGTCAATGGTTGCAAAAGGAAAGCCCGAACCCGACATTTATCTTTATGCCGCAGAAAAACTCGGACTTGCTCCCAAAAACTGCATTGCACTTGAGGACTCGCTCAACGGCATAAAGTCGGCAAGCTCGGCAGGGTGTAAAACAGTTATGGTTCCCGACCTTGACCGTCCGAGTGCAGAGGCAATTCCCCTTCTTTACGGAGTTGCAGACAACCTTATTGATGTAAAACGATTTTTGTAAAAAGCATTAACGGACATAAAGCAGGTTTTGCTTTTGTATATTAAACAGGGTAGGTTTATACTAAAACAAGGAGGCGTACAATATGTGGGATGCGATTTCAGCTGTGATGAATGGCTTCAATGACTTCCTGTGGGGTTGGTTTATGATTATCCTTCTTCTCGGAACTCACATTTTTCTCACAATTCGCACAAAATTTGTACAGAGAAAAACTTTTAAGGCAATCAAACTTTCGGTGACCAAGGATCCCGATTCAGACGGTGACATCAGCCCGTTTCAGGCTCTTGCAACAGCACTTGCCTCAACAATCGGCACGGGTAATATCATAGGTGTAGGTACTGCAATTGCGCTCGGCGGACCCGGTGCGGTTCTCTGGTGCTGGCTCACCGGTGTTTTCGGTATCGCAACAAAGTATTCCGAGTCACTCATCGGTGTAAAGTATCGTGTAAAGACCTCTGACGGCAGAATGCTCGGCGGCGCTATGTATGCCCTTGAAAGAGGATTTAAGTTTAAGACTCTCGGCAAAATCCTCGCCATTCTTTTTGCACTTTTTGCATTGCTTGCATCCTTCGGAATCGGTTCGGGTGTTCAGGTTAATGCAATTTCAAACATTATGAACAACACCTTTGACCTTGGTACGGTGAATCTTTTCGGTCAGGATGCTTCGGTTATTTCGATTATTGTAGGTGTTCTTGTTGCCGCAATTACAGCCGTTGTAATCTTCGGAGGTATCAAGTCAATCTCAAGAGTTTGCGAACTCCTTGTACCGTTTATGGCTGTTTTCTATGTTCTCGGTTGTCTTATTATCCTCGGCATGAACTTTGATGTTCTCGGTAAGACATTTGAAATGATTTTTCAGGACGCATTTTCTCTCAAGTCCGTTGCAGGCGGTTTTCTCGGTTCAAGCCTTATGCTTGCCGCTCGTTACGGTATTGCAAGAGGCCTTTTCAGTAACGAATCCGGTATGGGTTCTGCTCCGATAGTTGCCTCTGCCGCTCAGACAAGAAACCCTGTTCGTCAGGCTATGATTTCTTCAACGGGTACTTTTTGGGACACAGTCGTTGTTTGTCTTATGACAGGTCTTGTGCTTGTAAGCTCAATTATCAAAAATCCTGCAATTGATGTTTCCGACGGCGGTGACCTTACATACAAAGCCTTCCAGCAGATTCCCGTAGTCGGCACACCGATTCTTGTTATCGGTATTGCCGCTTTTGCATATTCAACAATCCTCGGCTGGTCATACTACGGTGAACGCTGTGTTGAATATCTTTTCGGCAGAGGCGGTATGATTCCTTACAAGCTGATTTTTGTATTTATTCTTCTCATAGGTCCTGTTATCAAGCTCGACCTTGTTTGGACAATGGCTGACATCTTCAACGCACTTATGTCAATTCCCAACCTTATTGCCGTAGTTGTGCTTTCGCCTGTTGTTGTAAAAGAAACGAACTATTACCTTTATGGCAACAGACTGGATGAATACGATAAAACCAAAATTCCTGTAGTAAATAAATAATCACATAAAGCCTGCACTATTCCAATGTGCAGGCCTAAATTTTAAGAGGAAACATTATGGAGAAATCAAGAATTGAAAAGCAATTTGATTTTATAAAGGAAATTGATAAGGAAAAATTCATCATCCGTCAGACCTACCTTTCCGACGCTCGAAAAAAGGAAAACGATGCCGAGCACGCATGGCATATGGCGATAATGACCGTTATGCTTTCCGAATATGCAAATTCGGAAATTGATGTGCTTAAAACAATGACAATGCTCCTGATTCACGATATTGTCGAGATTGATGCAGGCGATACATATGCCTATGATGAGGAAGCCAAGAAAACTCAGGCAGAGCGTGAAATGAAAGCCGCAAAAAGAATTTTCGGACTTCTTCCGGAAGATCAGGGCGAAAAGATGATGAATCTGTGGCTTGAATTTGAAAGCGGTGAAACAGCCGAAGCAAAGTTTGCACACACAATGGATAACATTCAGCCTGCCATGCTTAATGATGCAACCGACGGCAAGGCGTGGGTAGAGCATATTGTTCACCTGCACAGTATCCTTAACCGCAACAAAAATACTGCCGACGGCTCAAAAAAGCTGTGGGAATATTCAAGGGATAACTTTATTATGCCCAATGTTGAAAAGGGCAGAATAATCAACGATTGAGCCGCAATAAATGATTTTGGCAATATAGGTTCTCTACTTGATTTTGAACAGCCAATGTGCTAAAATTAAGATTAACGATACAGAAATTTTCACTGTGTTTTATTATGGAACAATTGAAGGGCTGTATGTGAATTTTGTTCCGATTTGATAATTATGGAAAGGGTGTTTACAATGAAAAGTTCAGTTATAAAGGACGGCGTAAGTACCGCACCTCAGCGTTCGCTTTTGAATGCTCTCGGTCTTACCGAAGAAGAAATTAAGAAACCTTTTATCGGTATTGTAAGTTCCAAGAACGATATCGTTCCGGGACATATGAATATAGATAAGATTGTTGACGCCGTTAAGCAGGGCGTTGCTCTTGCAGGCGGCGTTCCGATTGTATTCCCTGCAATCGCTGTTTGTGACGGTATTGCCATGGGACATGAGGGAATGAAGTATTCTCTCGTAACCCGTGAGCTTATCGCAGACTCAACAGAGGCTATGGCAAAGGCTCATGCGTTTGACGCACTTGTAATGGTTCCTAACTGCGACAAGAATGTTCCGGGTATGCTTATGGCTGCCGCAAGAATTAATGTTCCGACAGTTTTCGTAAGCGGCGGTCCTATGCTTGCAGGTCATGTTAAGGGCAAAAAGACAAGTCTTTCGAGTATGTTTGAGGCAGTCGGCGCTTACACGGCAAACAAGATTACTGCTGAAGAGCTTGCCGAGTTTGAAAACAAGGCTTGTCCGTCATGCGGTTCATGTTCGGGTATGTACACTGCCAACAGTATGAACTGTCTTACCGAGGCAATCGGTATGGGACTTCAGGGTAACGGTACAATTCCTGCTGTTTACTCAGACAGAATCAAGCTTGCAAAGCACGCCGGCATGAAGGTTATGGAACTTCTTGAAAAGGATATCCGTCCTCGTGACATTCTCACGGAAAAAGCATTTATGAATGCTCTTACTGTTGATATGGCTCTCGGCTGTTCAACAAATACAATGCTCCACCTTCCTGCAATCGCAAAAGAGGCAGGTGTTAAACTTAACCTTGACATTGCCAATGAAATCAGCAAAAAGGCTCCTAACCTTTGTCACCTTGCTCCTGCAGGTCACACATATATGGAGGATCTCAACGAGGCAGGCGGTGTTTATGCCGTAATGAACGAGCTTACAAAGGTTGGACTTCTTGACACAGACCTTATCACGGCAACAGGCAAGACTGTAGGCGAGAACATTAAGGGTTGTGAAATCAAGGATACGGACATCATTCGCCCTGTTACAAATCCATACAGCAAGACAGGCGGTATTGCTGTTCTCAAGGGTAACCTTGCTCCTGACGGTTCTGTTGTTAAGAGAAGTGCCGTTGCAGAGGAAATGATGCACCACAAGGGTGCGGCAAGAGTGTTTGACTGCGAAGAGGACGCTCTCAGTGCAATTTATGACGGCAAAATCAATCCCGGTGAGGTTGTTGTTATCAGATACGAAGGTCCTAAGGGCGGTCCGGGTATGAGAGAAATGCTCAACCCGACTTCTGCTATTATGGGCAGCGGTCTCGGCAACTGTGTTGCTCTTATCACAGACGGTCGTTTCTCAGGTGCAACAAGAGGTGCAGCTATCGGTCATGTATCTCCCGAGGCAGCAGTCGGCGGTCCGATTGCACTTGTTAAAGAGGGCGATATGATTGAAATCGACATTCCTGCAAACACAATCAATCTCCTCGTTTCTGACGAAGAGCTTGCAAAGCGTAAGGCAGAATGGAAGCCCCGTCAGCCCAAGATTACAACAGGCTACCTTGCTCGTTATGCAAAGCTTGTTACATCAGGCGCACAGGGTGCGGTTCTCGAATAATCAAGTTTTCAAGGCTCTCGTTTTGAGAGCCTTTCCTTTTGTCAAAAATTGTTTTTTTAGAAAGCCCAATCGTTAAAATGCACAATTGACCTTGCGAAAATCTGTATATTTTTCAGCTTAACATAAAATAAAAAAGCAAGTTGCACAATTCATCCCTTGTCCATTTGGGCAAAGGGTGAATTTTTTTATTTTGCCATAATTCGGTTGTTTATTTTATACAAATATGCTATAATAATTCCGTATTAATTGACACTATTGTTTAATTTTGTCGAAATAAGCTTGATTAGAATAGAAATTTTACGAAAGGGGATTTCACTTTTGAAACAATATGACGCTAAAAAAATTCTTAATATTGCCCTCGCAGGACACAGCGGCAGCGGCAAAACCTCGGTTGCGGAGTCAATACTCTATCTCTCGAAGATGAGCGAAAGACTCGGTAAGGTTGCAGACGGCAACACAGTCCTTGATTTTGACAGCGAGGAGATCAAAAGACAGACTTCAATTATGACGGCGGTTGCACCGATTGAATGGAAAAATACAAAAATCAACCTAATCGACACCCCCGGTCTTTTTGATTTTGCAGGCGGTGTTGCAGAGGGCATGAGAGCGGCTGACACAGCGCTCATCGTTGTTTCTGGCAAGGACGGTGTCTGTGTAGGTACCGAAAAAGCAGTTGAGGCGGCAACAAAGGCAGGGCTTACAAAGGTGTTCTTTGTAAACGGTCTTTGCGACGAAAGCGCCCGTTTCTATCGTGTATTCGAGAGCTTGAAGGCTACATTCGGTCCGTCTGTTTGTCCTGTTGTTGTTCCGTACATTGTTGACGGTCAGGCAAATACTTATGTTAATTTGTTTGATTACAAGGCTTATGAGTACGGTACAGACGGCAGTGTAAAACAGACTGCGCTTCCCGATATGGGCGACAGGCTTGAGGGCTTGCGTGAGGCTATCAAGGAGGCTGTTGCCGAAACAAGCGAGGAACTTCTTGACAAGTTTATTATGGGTGAGGAGTTTACTCCCGAAGAAATCATTCTCGGTGTAAGTCAGGGTGTTAAGGACGGCACAATCTGCCCCGTATTCTGCGGTGACGCTCATAATACATTCGCAATTGATCAGCTTTTGAACAGCCTTACATGGCTTGCTCCGTCAGCGGCTGACAAGAGCGGTGAAATCGGTGTTGACCTTGACGGTGAACCTGTTGATGTTTCGGTTAATGACGGCGGTGCGGCTGCCGCAATCGTATTCAAGACGGTTGCAGACCCGTTCATCGGCAGACTTTCATATGTAAAGGTTGTTTCGGGCAAGGTAAGCTCGGACGCTCCTCTCATCAATATGCGTACAGGCGCACAGGAGAGAATTACAAAGGTGCTTTCCATAAGCGGTAAAAAGCAGTCGGATGTTCCGTACATCGGTGCGGGCGACATCGGCGCAATCCCGAAGCTTGCATCAACAAAGACAGGCGACACACTCTGTTCGCCTCTCAGAAAGGTTGTTCTTGACGGAATTGACTATCCGTCATCATCATATACAATGGCTGTGTATCCGGCAAAGAAGGGTGACGAGGATAAGGTTGCTCAGGGCATTGCAAAGCTTGCAGACGAAGATCCGACAATCAAGCTCGTTTCAAACCACGAAACCCATGAAATGTTAATTTCGGGACTCGGTGAACAGCATCTTGATGTTGTAATTTCAAGACTTAAAACAAAGTATAATGTTGACGCAGTCCTCAAAAAGCCAAAGATTGCATACAGAGAAACTATCCGCAAGAAGGTTTCCGCACAGGGCAGATATAAAAAGCAGTCGGGCGGTCACGGTCAGTTCGGCGATGTGTGGATTGAATTTGAGCCGTGTGATTCGGACGGTCTTGTATTTGCCGAAAGAGTTGTCGGCGGTGCAGTTCCGAAAAATTTCTTCCCTGCTGTTGAAAAGGGACTTCAGGATTCAATCAAGAAGGGTGTTCTTGCAGGCTATCCGATGGTAGGCATCAAGGCTACTCTCTATGACGGTTCATATCATCCTGTTGATTCCTCCGAGATGTCATTCAAGACAGCGGCATCTCTTGCTTATAAGAACGGTATTCCGAATGCCTCTCCGACGCTTCTTGAGCCAATCGGAAGCCTTAAAGCCAATGTTCCCGATGCAAATATGGGCGATGTAATGGGCGAGGTCAACAAGCGAAGAGGTCGTGTACTCGGTATGCAGCCGGGTGAGAACGGAACGCAGATTGTTGAGGCGGAAGTTCCTATGGCAGAAATGGATGACTTTGCAACCTACATTCGCCAGGTAACACAGGGCAGAGGATCATTTGAATTTGCGTTTGTCCGCTATGAGGATACTCCTGCAAATGTTGCTCAAAAAATTATTGAGAAAACCAAGGCTGACTCTCAGGAATAATTAATAAGCTGATTAAGGCACCGATTTTTCGGTGCCTTTTGCTTTTCTTGCCTAAATATCATTATTGTGATACAATTAGGCTATACTTATGTGAATGGTGGGGACGGAAATTTATTGCAAAGGATGATGACAATGAAAAATCTTTTACAAAGAGCGAGAAAGACAATCAAAATCAAAAATATGCTTTTTCTCACAATTGCCGGAATTATCAATGCGTTTGGAATTACAATATTTCTTAATCCCGTGAACCTTTACGACAGCGGAATTTCAGGTACGGCTATGCTTGCCGCACAACTTACACCCGAAAGCCTGTCGCTTTCACTTTTTCTTATAATTTTTAACCTGCCGCTGTTTTTGTTCGGACTTAAAAAGCAGGGAAAGAAGTTTACATTTTACGCAATTTATACGGTTGCAGTTTATTCGTTCGTTTCATGGCTGATAACCGATGTTCTGCCCGTTGATGTCAGTATGGCGTCTCCGCTTGCGGGAACCGATTTGCTCCTTTGTGCCGTATTCGGCGGTGTGATTTCGGGTATAGGCAGCGGTCTTGCAATCAAATTTGGCGGTGCCATGGACGGCATCGAGGTTATGGCAGTAATATTTGCGAAGAAAATCGGTGTATCGGTTGGTTCATTCGTTATGGCATACAATATCGTACTTTATGTTGTATGCGGTTTCATTCTGCAAAGCTGGATTCTTCCGCTTTATTCGATTGTTACATATTTTGCCGCACTTAAAACGATTGACTTCATTGTTGAAGGCTTTGACAGGGCAAAGGCGGCAACGATTATTGCGTCTGTAAGCCGTTGCGATGAAATTTGTAACGCACTTTCGGAGGAATTTCAAAGCGGTGTTACCGTAATGCAGGCTCAGGGCGGATATTCAGGCAAGGACAAGGTGATGATTTACTTTGTTGTCAACCGTTTCCAGATTGGCAAGCTGAAGGAAATTGTGCGTGAAATCGACAAGAAAGCGTACATTTCAATTACGGAGGTTGCCGATGTTTTCAGCCGAAACGATTCGCTGTAAATAAATTTTAGTTGGTGTTTTATTTGACAAAATTACTTGTAAAGCTGTTCGTTAAAGACAGCGACAATTGCGATAATCCAAAGGTTAGAACTGCCTATGGCAACCTTTCGGGTGTTTGCGGAATAATTCTTAACCTGTTACTGTTCGGAGGAAAATTGTTTGCCGGAATTGTTTCGGCATCGGTTTCCGTCATTGCCGACGCCCTCAACAACCTTTCGGACGCAGGCAGTTCGGTTGTTACATTCCTCGGATTTAAGCTTGCAAGCCGTCCTGCCGACAGAGAGCATCCGTTCGGTCACGGTCGTTATGAGTATGTGGCAGGCTTGGGAATTTCCGTTGTAATCCTCTTAATGGGTGTTGAGCTTATAAAAAGTTCGATAGAAAAGATAATTACTCCCGAGGATAAAACGGCATTTTCAACGCTTTCACTCGCAATAATGATTGCGTCAATTTTCGTAAAATTATGGATGTACTTTTTTAATTCGGGATTGTCGAGAAAGATAAATTCAACCGCACTCAAGGCGGCGGCGCTCGATTCTTTGACCGACTGCATTGCAACCTCGGTTGTAATAATCGGATTGCTTATTTCTGCCTCAACAGGAGTTCAGATTGACGGTTGGCTCGGCGTGTGTGTTTCGCTGTTCATACTTTTTACGGGTGTCAGCACATTCAGAGAAAGCCTCTCCCCGCTCCTCGGCAAAGCGCCCGATCCTGAATTTGTTGATGAAATCAAGGAAACAGTGTTGAAAAATGATATGATTGTAGGTATCCACGATTTGATTATTCACGATTACGGTCCGGGCAGGTGCTTTGTTTCACTTCACGCAGAGGTACCGTGTGACGAGGATATCCTTGAAGCTCACGACGCAATTGACCTGACGGAAAAACAGCTTGAAAACAGGTACAACTGTTTTGCAACCATACATATGGATCCGATTGCGTCAAACGATGCGTTCACAAATGAACTTAAAATGAAGGTGGAGGAGGGCTTGTGTGAGCTTAATCCGGAGTATTCAATCCACGATTTCAGAATTGTAAAGGGCAGTACGCATACAAATGTTGTCTTTGATATGGTTATTCCGTATGGACTTGACCTTACAGAAAGACAGATTAAACAGAGTGCAATCGAGAAAATCAAGTCAATTGACGAAAAGCTTTATCCGATAATCAATGTTGAAAAATCTCTTTCTGATTAAAAGTTCATAATACAAAACAGAGGTCATCGGTTTTTAGCTGATGACCTCGTTTTGTATATATTTTCGGATTTGTTGAAAATTGTGTGTTCGAGTGTAGTAGTCAGTTATACGGTTTATTGTCGAAACGATTTTACAATTGTTTCGATTTGCGGTCAGTGACCGTAGTCGTATTATTGTTTTGCAAACTGACTGTTGTAAAGTTTGTTATAGAATCCGCCTTTGGCGAGCAACTCCTCGTGTGTGCCTTGTTCAATGATGTTGCCGTCCTTCATAACAAGGATAACATCACTTTCCTTGATTGTTGAAAGTCTGTGGGCAACAACAAAGCTCGTCTTGCCCTTCATCATCTTGGCAAAAGCCTTTTGAACACGGATTTCGGTAAGGGTATCAATTGATGAAGTCGCCTCGTCAAGAATAAGGATTGACGGGTTTGTAAGCATTGCCCTTGCAATACACAAAAGCTGTTTCTGTCCCTGACTGAGATTACCACCGTCCTCGCTGATTACGGTGTTGTAGCCGTCAGACATACGGCGGATAAATGAGTGCGCATATGCTGCCTTTGCAGCGGCAATAACTTCTTCTTCGGTTGCGTTTTCGTTGCCGTAACGCAGATTTTCCATAATCGTTCCGTTGAACAGCCAGCTGTCCTGAAGAACCATTCCGTAGCATTTTCTGAGGTTGTCACGGGTGATGTCCATAATGTCAACACCGTCAATGCTGATTTTGCCGCTGTCCGTGTCATAAAATCTCATAAGAAGATTGATGAATGTTGTCTTGCCGCAACCTGTCGGACCGACAATGGCAATGTGACTGCCGCTCTTGACATTAAGCGAAAAGTTTGTGATGAGCGGTTTTTCTTTTGTGTAGGAGAAGTTTACATTCTCAATCTTGACATTGCCTTCGCAATGCTCAAGCTCTTTTGTACTGTTGTCGGGAATTTCGTTATCTGCCTCAAGAACTTCAAAAACTCGTCCTGCCGCCGCAATGCCTGTCTGCAACTGCGTGAGTACGCCTGTAACCTCGTTAAACGGCTTTGTGTACTGATTTGCGTAGGTAAGGAAGCATGATAACTGTCCGACCGAAAGTGTGCCTGCAACGGCAAACAGAGCACCCATGATGCCTACTGCGGCATAAACCAATGCGTTTACGAATCTTGTTGACGGGTTGGCAAGTGCGCCTGCAAACTGCGCCTTGAATCCCACTTCAAGAAGCTCATCGTTGTACTTTTCAAATTCTTCAAAGGCTCTGTCCTCATATGAAAAAGCCTTTACAATTCTCTGATTGCCGATATGCTCTTCGACATATGACGAGATGTCACCGTTGAGTGCCTGTTGACGGGTAAAGCGGTTATGCGTCATCTTGCCGATAAATGCCGCAACAAAGAGCGAAAGCGGTGTGAGAACAACAACCACAAGGGCGATTTTCCAGTTGATTGTCAGCATAAATACAAGTGTGCCGACAATGGTAACAATGCCCGAAAAAAGCTGTAGAAACATCTGTGTAAGACCGTCACCAACTGCGTCAACATCGTTGATTACTCGGCTGATAAGGTCACCGTGAGGTGTTGTGTCAATGTAGGAGAGGGGAACTGTGTTGAATTTTTCAAAAACCTCTCTTCTGAGGTCACGAACAGTGCGGTAGCTGACAATGTTGGTAAAGTAGGTCATAATCCACTGGAAAAGTGCCACACCGCCGATGCCTACACCGATGTACACAAGAATCTGAATAACGCTTGCAAAGTCAACATTACCCTTGTCAATGATGTTGTCGATTGCGTTACCGGTGAGAACAGGAATATAGAGCGTGAGCGAAACGCTGATGATTGCGCTCACAAGAGCTAAAATCAGATAAAACGAATACGGCTTTATTTTTTTGAGTACCTTTTTTACAGAGGAGGATTTTTTTGCTGAATTTTTCATCTTTTTGCCTCCTCCTCATTAAGCTGTGAAAGACAGATTTCACGGTAGGTTTCGCAGTTTTCAAACAGTTCATCGTGCGGACCTTTGCCTACAAGTCTGCCGTCATCAAGCACAAGAATAAGGTCTGCGTTCTTGATTGTTGAGCAACGCTGTGTAACGATTATCACGGTCATATCCTTTGTGTTTTCACGCAAAGCCTTTCTGAGTGCCGCATCTGTTGCAAAGTCAAGAGCCGAAAAGCTGTCGTCAAGAATGAGAAGCTTCGGTGAGCCTGTGAGTGCTCTGGCAATACAAAGTCGCTGACGCTGACCGCCGCTGAAGTTCTTTCCGCCCTGTTCAACAAAGCTGTCAAGCCCTTTGTTCAGCTTGCTTACAAACTCGTATGCCTGTGCAATTTTTAGAGCCTTTATAATATCCTCGTCAGTTGCATTTTCGTTTTGCCATTTCATATTGTCACGGATTGTTCCCTTGAAAAGAATTGACTGCTGAGGAACAATGCCAATCTGTGAACGGAGTTGTAAGAACGGATAGTCCTTGACATTTCTGCCGTCAACGCTTACAGTACCCTGTGTTGCATCGTAAAAACGGGGGATAAGGTTGATAAGCGTACTTTTACCGCAACCCGTACCGCCGATAAGACCGACCGTCTGACCACGCTTGATTTTAAAGCTGATGTCCTCAAGCTCATCATCACCTGTGCCGTATGTGAAGTTTACATTGTCAAATTCGATTTTCGGAGTGCTTTCGCTCTCTGAAATTTCAATGTTCTCGGTAGTGCTTTCACACACACTCGGCTGAGTTTCAAACACTTCGTTAAGTCTTGCCGCACTTGCACTTGCCTTCGTGAAAAGTACAACAAGGTTTGCAACAACAATCATTGCAAGCAAAATCTGCGTCATATAGTTTACAAGGGCGATGATGTCACCCGAAAGCATTCCGTTGCCTGCGTTTACATTCTGAGCGCCAAACCAAATGATGAGAATAATTGCAGCATTGGTGATGATGTAGGTGACAGGGCTTAAAAGTGCCGAAAGAATGCTTACTCTGATTGAAGTTTTAGCCAAATCCTCGGTTGAATCGTCAATACGCTTTTTCTCATTTTTCTGCTTTGAAAAGGCTCTGATAACCCTGTTGCCCGAAAGATTTTCACGGCAGATAAGGCTGATTTTGTCGAGCTTTTTCTGCATTTTTTCAAAAATAGGAATACTCTTTGTCATAATGAGGTAAAGAGTAACGGCAATCAATATAGCCGCAATGAAGAAAATAATTGACATTTCAAGGTTGATTGTCATTGCCATAACCATTGAACCGATAACAATAAACGGTGCTCTGGTGAGCAGGCGGATAGCCATTGCAACAGATTGCTGAACCTGATTGGTGTCGTATGTGATTCGTGTTATAAGTGACGGAGTGCCGAGCTTGTCCAACTCTGCGTGTGATAACCTGTTGATGTGCAAAAACAAATCTCGGCGCAGTCTTGTTCCCACACCCTGAGATGCCTTTGACGCAAGATACTGACACACGAGCGCACTGCAAAGTCCTACAGTTGCAAGAATAACGAGCAGACCGCCCATTCTCCAAATGTATGCCGTGTCGCCGTTTCGCACACCGTTGTCGATGATTCCTGCCATAACAAGCGGAACGAGCAATTCCAAAATTGCCTCAAACAGCTTGCAAAGCGGACCGATGATACATTCCTTTTTGTAGTATGCAAGATACCTTCGTAGCTTAATCAAATTTTCCCCTTCTCTGCCATAAAATTAACAATACATAAGTAATATTATTTTACACCGATTAACGATATTTTACAACTTAAATTTTGCGTTGCGGGAATTTGCGGCTGTCGCAAGGCTACCCCTACAGTTTTGTGCTAACACAAAAAAGCCACCGATAAAACATCGGTGGCTCTGTATATAATCAGTAAAATAAATTACTTAATAAGGCTTGTGCCGTCCATTTCTTCGGGCTGCTCGAGTCCCATAATTTGGAGCATTGTCGGAGCGATATCGGCAAGTCTGCCGCCCTCACGAAGCTCGCAGTCGTAGTTTACTACGCAGAAAGGAACAGGGTTTGTTGTGTGAGCAGTAAACGGTGAACCGTCCTCTGCAACCATCTTATCTGCATTGCCGTGGTCGGCTGTGATAAGAGCAACACCGCCCATTTCTTTGATTGCGTCAACAACCTTGCCAACGCAGGTGTCAACAGCCTCAACAGCCTTTACGGCTGCCTCGAATACGCCTGTGTGACCAACCATATCACAGTTAGCGTAGTTGAGAATAATCATATCGTACTTACCGCTCTTGATTGCGGGAACGAGCTTGTCTGTAACCTCGTAAGCACTCATTTCAGGCTGAAGGTCATATGTTGCAACAGCAGGTGACTTAACAAGAATTCTGTCCTCGCCGGGATACTGCTTTTCAACACCGCCGTTGAAGAAGAATGTTACATGAGCATACTTTTCTGTTTCTGCAATTCTGAGCTGTGTCATGCCCTTGTCTGATACATACTCGCCGAGTGTGTTCTTGAGAACCTCTGGCTTGAATGCAACTTCAACATTAGGCATTGTTGCATCATACTGAGTCATGCAAACAAAGTTTACGGGGAAGAAACCGTTCTTTCTCTCAAAGCCCTTAAAATCAGGGTCAACAAATGTTCTTGTAATCTCTCTTGCTCTGTCAGGACGGAAGTTGAAGAAGATGATGCTGTCGTTTGGCTTAACCTGAGCACCGCCCTTAATAACACAAGGAACAACAAATTCGTCTGTTACGCCGTCATTGTAAGAGTTCTTAATTGCGCAAACAGGGCAGTCTGCCTTGTTACCCTCGCCGTATACCATAGCGGCATATGCCTTTTCAACTCTGTCCCAGTTGTTATCTCTGTCCATTGCGTAGTATCTGCCCTCAACTGTGGCAACCTTGCCTATGCCGATTTCTTTGAGCTTGTTAAGAAGCTTGTCAGCATATTCAGCGGCACTTGAAGGCGGAACATCACGACCGTCAAGGAATGCGTGAATGTAAACATCTTTAAGACCCTTTTTCTTAGCAAGTTCAAGAATACCGTAGAGATGCTCAATGTGGCTGTGAACACCGCCGTCTGAGAGAAGTCCCATAAGGTGAAGTGCCGTGCCGTTCTTGAGAGCCTTGTCCATTGCATCAACAATAGCCTCGTTATCTTTGAGCTTGTCCTCGTTGATAGTCTTTGTAATTCTTGTGAGTTCCTGATAAACGATTCTGCCGGCACCCATATTTGTGTGACCGACCTCAGAGTTACCCATCTGACCGTCAGGAAGACCTACATCCATACCCGACGCACCAATCTGTGTGAGCGGATTAGATGCAAAAAGCTTGTCAATGTTTGGCTTTTTAGCAGCCTTGATAGCGTTGCCTTTTTCGGGAGCAATACCAAAGCCGTCAAGAATCATTAAAATTACCGGTTTTTTCATTTTGCGTGTCCTTTCCATAAAGCATACACAATCTTGTTATGCAAAAAACAAAATCCAAAAGCCGATTACAGACTTTTGTGCCGTGCCCAAAAGGACACGGTATTGTGTTTGAATATACTGTTTAAATTACTTGCTTGCAGCCTTTACGATTGCGGCAAACTTTTCGGCAACGAGTGATGCACCGCCGATAAGGCCACCGTCAACATTTGTCTTTGAGAGAAGCTCGTCAGCATTGCCGTCATTCATTGAACCGCCGTACTGAATTGTAACAGCGTCAGCAGCAGCCTGATTGTAAAGCTTAGCGATTGTAGCACGGATGAATGCACAAACCTCTTCAGCCTGATCAGCTGTTGCAGTTTTGCCTGTGCCGATAGCCCATACAGGCTCATAAGCGATAACAACATTCTTGAGTTCTTCTTCTGTTACATTGAAGAGGTCAAGCTTAATCTGTCTTGCGATAACTTCTTCTGTGATGTCGCACTCACGCTCCCAGAGGAGTTCGCCGACGCAAACGATTGGCTTAAGACCTGCGGCAAGAGCAGCCTTTGTTCTCTTGTTTACAGTTTCGTCTGTTTCGCCGAAATACTGTCTTCTCTCGCTGTGACCGAGAACTACATATTCAACGCCCATTTCCTTGAGCATACCTGTTGAGATTTCGCCAGTGAAAGCACCGCTTTCAGCCCAGTGACAGTTTTCTGCACCGATTTTAACATTTGTGCCTTCTGTAGCCTCAAGTGCTGTTGCAAGGTCAACATAAGGAACACAAGCGATTACTTCACAACCTGCATCTTTTACGAGGGGAGTAATAGCGTTGAGGAGCTCTTTAGCTTCCTTTGGAGTTTTGTTCATTTTCCAGTTGCCGGCGATAATTGCCTTTCTCTTTGACTTATCCATGATAAATTTCCTTTCAGAATATGTTTTTATTATAATAAAGTAACAGGGTTAAATCAGTAAGGGCGGAAAAATCCGCCCTTTTATTTGATTAAATTATTTGTCAGCGATTGCTGCGATACCCGGAAGAACCTTGCCTTCAAGATATTCAAGAGATGCGCCGCCGCCTGTTGAGATGTGGCTCATCTTGTCAGCAAAACCAAGCTGAATAACAGCAGCTGCGCTGTCGCCGCCGCCGATGATTGTTGTTGCGTCTGTGTCGGCAAGAGCCTTAGCAACAGCAATTGTACCCTTTGCAAGAGTCGGGTTTTCAAATACGCCCATAGGACCGTTCCAAACAACAGTCTTTGCGCTCTTTACAGCGTCGGCAAAGAGTTCCTGTGTCTTTGTGCCGATGTCAAGACCTTCCATGTCAGCAGGAATCTTGTCTGAATCAACAACCTTAACTTCGATTTCAGCGTCGATAGGATCAGGGAAACCTGCAGCGATTGTTGTGTCGATTGGGAGAAGGAGCTTCTTGCCGAGCTTTTCAGCCTTAGCCATCATTTCCTTACAGTAGTCAATCTTTGTATCGTCAACGAGTGAAAGACCGACTTCCTTGCCCTGAGCCTTGAGGAATGTGTAAGCCATACCGCCGCCGATGATGAGTGTGTCACACTTTTCGAGGAGGTTTGAAATAACATTGAGCTTGTCAGCAACCTTAGCACCGCCGAGAATTGCAACGAACGGACGAACAGGAGTTTCAACGGCATTGCCGAGGTAGTCAATTTCCTTCTGCATGAGGTAACCTACTGCTGTGTCCTTGATGTGGTCTGTAACACCTACTGTTGAGCAGTGTGCACGGTGAGCCGAACCGAATGCATCCATTACGAATACATCAGCAAGTGAAGCAAGTTCTGATGAGAATGGCTCAAGATTCTTTGTTTCTTCTTTTCTGAAACGAGTGTTCTGGAGAAGAACAACATCGCCGTCTTTCATTTCTGCAACAGCCTTTTTAGCATTTTCGCCTACAACCTCGTCATCGTTAGCGAAAACAACATCCTGACCGAGGAGTTCCGAAAGTCTTACTGCTACAGGAGCGAGTGAGAACTTTTCTTCGGGACCGTTCTTCGGCTTGCCGAGATGTGAGCAAAGGATAACCTTGCCGCCGTCAGCAATAAGCTTCTTGATTGTAGGAAGAGCTGCTGTAATTCTGTTGTCGTTTGTGATTACGCCGTCCTTGAGCGGTACATTGAAGTCACAACGAACAAGTACTTTTTTACCTTTTACATTGATGTCATCAACAGATACTTTGTTGAGCTGCATAATATACATTCCTTTCGTGTAAGAAGAAATTTGTAAAAATTTAGTATTTTTACAACCACTGTTATTATATATCAAAAACCCCTTTTTATCAATAGAAAACTTTAAAAATTTCGCCTGCAAAGGTATTTTTTGCACTGTCTTTACAAATACTGATTTTAAGGAAGTTTATGAATATTATTTTTGTTCTTATGTCATATTGTTGAGGTCGCTCCACTTGTGGTTGTGAAGCTCGCCCTTGTTCTGCAAAGCAGGATAATCCCATTGCCTTAAAACTTCATAAGCCGCAATTGCAACCGAGTTTGAAAGATTAAGACTTCTTGCCTCGTCAATCATAGGCAGTCTTAAAGTGTCATCGGGATGCTGCATTAAAAGCTCCTCGGGCAAGCCTTTTGTTTCTTTGCCAAAGAGAAGATAGCAGTTGTCGGGATATTCAACATCGCTGTGGCGGTGAGTTCCTTTTGTTGAAAAGAAAAAGTATTTTCCGCCCTTTGTTTTTTTAAAAAAATCGTCAATGTTCTCATAATATGTGATGTCAAGCAAGTGCCAGTAGTCAAGTCCGGCTCTTTTGAGTTTTTTATCGTCGGGTTCAAAGCCCATAGGCTTGACAAGATGAAGTCTTGTTCCCGTTGCGGCACAGGTTCGTGCCACATTGCCCGTGTTCTGCGGAATTTCGGGTTCAACAAGCACAAGGTTGAGAGTTGCCAAAAGTTATCACTCCAATTTTTATTATTCCATTCTTTTTCTGTTTAAATACATTTTAAATCGTAAACAATAATAATGCAAGTTTTTTTGACAAAGCCGTGTGACAAAGATGAAAAAACACACATTTTGTCAATGAATTTGCAAGATTGGGAGGTGTGATTATGAATACAAGTCCAATGATGAATGTGATGAAAGGCGTTGCAATAGGAATGACGGCAGGCGTCTGCATGGGTATTGTCGGCAAAAATATGGTAGACAGCAACCCAAAACTCAAGAAAAAGGCAAACAAAGCCTTTAAGACAATGGAGTCAGTCCTTGACACCGCACAGTATATGTTCAGATAAAATCATATTCATCATAAACAACCCCCCGACTCAAACGAATCGGGGGGTAATTTTATACTCTCTTGTATGTGCTTTTCCTGAAAATCAATGTGTCGCCTGAAATATAATATTTGTGATAATCATTCATGGCTTCCTCTTCGCTTTGAGCAAGGTCAAATGATGATGTGCCGTCCCATTCCATTGTGAATACAAGTTTTCCATCACTCATGACCTTGTATGACACAGGGTCAGCACTTGTCGGACCATGATAATCAATATCATTGCAAGAACCGTCATCATTAAAATACATTTTTGAATTTTCGCTAACTTGCCCATCGTCGTCAACAAATGCCCATATTCCGGTTATGCTGTTGTTACTGCAACCGCTTAATGACATAACCGCAAACGACATCGTAATTATACATAACACCATTGATATTTTTCTTAATTTTATCATATTGTTACCTCTGTTTACAGACTTGCCTTAATCTGTTCAATGACCTTCATAACAGATTTTTTTGGTACAGCGGCAACAATACCGTTAAGTGCCATTTCGTTTCCGCCAACACTACCGACACCTGCTTGTACCCAACCAGATACAACGAGCGTTGTATCTGTAAATTCAATTTTTATGTATTGCATAGCAGTCAAAAGTCCTGTACCTTTTTTCCATACAGTTTCGCCGTTGTAGGAAACTTCTTTAAAACCGTTTGCCTGCAAAATGTTTACAGCAGTGTTGTATGATTCATCAACACTGTTTCGCAGTGGCAGGTTAATAATTGTTCTTGCCATTATAAAAACCTCCGTCAATATTATTAAGTTTTTGGTGGCATCGTGGACATTCGTTAATACCTGCGGTAACATTAAGACCGCAATTTGGACATTTATTGTTATTTCCTAAATTTTTAAGTGAATTAAGCTTATCCTCATTTTTCTTTTTAACAAAAGAAAATATAACCATAATAATTCCTACAAGCAGAATAATAAATGAAATTATAGCAACTGCAATAATTGTTTTTTCAAATGAAGAAAATGGAGATGTCCACGAATATCTTTTGTTTGTATTCACAGTAAATAACGAATATGCAAGTCCGCCAAAGCCGAGAGTTGTCAGAATATACCCAATAACAGTAATCACTTATTGCCTCCTTATTAAATTTTTTAGATATGAAGCTTCATTGATTCAATTATAACACTGTGTAATACAAAACGCAAGACAAAAGTAATACGCAATTTTTGTGTAAATTGCATACAATAGTAATATATAATGTAATACAGGAGCAGTTCACGCAATGAAAAAGTTTAAAATTCCCCAAATTCCCCAAACAACAAGCAAAAGCATACGATTTCCAAACGATGTGATTGATGAAGTGGAATCTGTCCTTGTCGGTACGGATTGTACATTTTCTGCCTTTGTTGTGGAAGCGGTAAGAGTAGCTCTTGAAAATTTAAAAGAAGAATCAGCCGAAGATGAGTAAACAAAACCCCCTATTCAAGTGAATAGGGGGTTATAATTTTACATTTTATATTTAATTAAATCAGCTTGTGTAGCCGAGGGGGTCCATTTTTTCACCGTTGAGGCGGATTTCAAAATGGAGGTGAGGACCTGTTGAGTTGCCTGTAGAACCGACATAACCGATAAGGTCGCCCTGATTTACATACTGACCTGTTACTGCAACAAGTGAACTGCAATGACCGTAAAGTGTTGTGTAGCCACTGCCGTGGTCAATGATAACATAGTTGCCGTAGCCGCTGTTGTCACCGCCCGAGAATGTTACGGTACCGCTTGCGGATGCATAAATAGGCTGTCCGTAAACACCGCCGTCTGCAATATCAAGTCCGCCGTGAAGTCTGCCCCAGCGTGTGCCGAAGGTACTTGTCAATGTATGTGTGTAGGGGAGTGGCCATGCAAACATACCCGATGAGCTTGTTGCGTAGCTTGAAGATGAATTTGAACTTGATGAAGAACTGCTGTCTGATGAGGTTGACGATGAACCTGTGCTTGATGAAGTTTCCTCAGCCTTGCCCTTTACAACAACTTCGTCAACTGCCTCTTTAAGAGTTTTTGCGTCAGTCTGAACTGCATCGGTCTGAACACCGTCAACAAATGTAGTTCTTACCGTTACTTCTTCTTCGCCCTTAACGCCCTTTGTGGTAACTTTTTTGTATGAAGAAGACTTGTCCTCGTCATACTTTACCTTTGTGTCATAAGCCACATCTCTTGTGTAAACAATGTCTGTTGAAAGTGAGATTGAAAACTTGCCGTCTGCAAGTGCCATAACCTCGTCTGCGGTAATAAGGTCTGTACCGCTTGCGTTACCTGTTACAACCTCCACCGAATTTGCAAACTCGGTTGTTGTTTCGTCATCGTAATCTCTGCGGTAATCAACAAGAACCTGATCGAGGTCTGCATTGAGCTGATCAATTTCTTCTGTCGCACCGATGAACTTGCCGTCAATATAAAGACTTGCGCATGACGGTGAAATTGCCTTGAGGTTTGCCGATGCCGATTCGCCGTCAATTTCAGTATGAGGAACAGCCTCGTCACTTGTTGCAACAAGTGCAGGTGTCTGTACGCTGTTGTTATCTTTCATATCAAGTGCGCTTGCAACCGTTACACATGAAAGTGTGATTGCACTGAAACAGGCTACTACTGCAAGCACAGCCTTTTTTCTGAGCAACTTCTGCGAACGGATTGCCGAGGGTGCAAGGTGAGCGTACTGCTTTCCGCTTTTGAACGAAAGTTCCGATACAATCTCTCCGGCACTCTTTGTTGTGCCGTTTCTTGATTCGTTGAATGCTTTGTCAATAGCTGATATCTGTGTTTTTGCTTTCTTTGACGAATTAACAGACTTGACTGTAACAGACTTTAAAGAACCCTTCCTGTTCTCAATTGCCTGTGCAAGTTTTGCGGCGGTGTTTTTTGACATTCTTACAACTGATTTTGCACAAAATGTTGTTGCTCTCTTTACAAAGCGAACAGTTTTCTGTGCTGTTGTAAGCTCACGCCTGCAAACTTTGCGTTTCTTTGTCGGAAGACTCTCGATTTCATTGAAACCTTCCAAACCAATGAACTTTGTCTCCAAAATAATTTCTCCTATCTCATTAACCGTTACATTTTTGTAACAAACACGATACCTTTATTATACCAAATAGTTGCGAAATTGCAATATGAGAATTAAAAAATGTCATAATTAATAATAAGACAGGGGATAAGGTTACAAAAAACAGGGTAAATTAAACAATAATTCCCTATATTAATTATACTGTAAGTTATCAACCGTGTAATCTTTTAACAAAGAGTAATATTTATTTAACTCTTTTAAAGCACCGTCAAGGTCGTGTTCAAGGTAGTTTCCGCACTCAATTGCAGTTGTTCCGGGTATTTCCCCTTTGTGCTCCGCACACTGCTTTATTGTCTCTTTTATAAGCTGTAATGCGTCCTCATTTGACATATCACGAACGAGAAAATAAAAACCCGTTCTGCATCCCATAGGTCCAAAGTAGATTACATTGTCGGCAAATTTGCTGTTGCGGGCATATGTTGCAAAAAGGTGTTCAATTGTGTGCATAACGGGATTCGGAAGATACGGCGGTGTGTTTGGCTTTACAAAACGCATATCGTATGTTGTAATATCTCCGTCAATCCTTGAGATGTAAACACCCGGCATAAGTGTGTTGTGGTTGATTGTAAAGCTTGCTATCTTTTTCATATATATTATCCTTTCTTAATCGTAATCGGCTATGTTTGTGAAGCAGATGTTCATATCAACATCGCCCTCAATTCCGTCAACCTTGCCTGATGAGGAGTATTGCCACATAGAAAACTGATAATAGAATGTCGGAACATTTGCGTATTCGCAGTACCAGATGTCAAAATCTGCAAGCTGGGTGAGGTCATATTTAAAGTAAAGCTCCTTGCTCGGAGAATAGATAATCGGTGTGTAGCCAAGCTCCTTAACACGGTTGCAGAATGCCTTTGCACAGGCTGTTGCCTGAGCGGCGGAAACGCTGTCGGTTCTTGCGTCATCATCCTTGATGATTTCCCAGTCATATGCAACGGGAAAATCGATTGTTTCATCGCCGAGAAGTGTCTTTATATAGTCAGCCTCTTCAATTGCCTCATCGTTATTGACAGCCTGAGAGAAGAAATACACGCCGACTTTAAGTCCTGCCGCCTTAGCACCCTTTATATATGAAAGGGCGGAATCGTCCGAGTACATTTTTCCGTCAGAACCGTAGCCTCTGCCGCCGATGCGAACCATAACAAAATCAACACCCGATTTTTTAACCTTGTCCCAGTCAATCTTTCCGCTGTAGGAGGAAATGTCGATTCCTTCCATTGAAGCGGCCTTGCCGTTTTCACTGTAATATTTGAAAGTGTCGTCAGAGGTGAAGTTATCGTTGTTGAGTGTATTTTTCGGCACACCGTCAAGCTCGGTAATCCAGATTTCACCGAGAGTGCTGTCATTTATATGTATTTTTTCGCCTGTTGTTTTGACGGTTGTGTCTGTGGCAACAGTTGCTGGGGTTGTACTGCCCGACTGCGAACTGCTTTCACCGTTGCTTGAGCAACCGCACAAAACCGAGGTAAGTGCAAGCATGGCAGCCGTTACGGCACAAATAGTTTTTTTCATTATTCTACTCCTGACAAAAATTTTTTAACGCTGAAAAATGTCGATTATACGGACATTTTGCGTATCTGTTAGTCAGCATATCATAAAAAAGTGTTGATGTAAACAAAGAAACCAAAAATAAATATTGAAAATCTTGTGAAAATTAAGTATAATCTAAGGTACAAGTGTCCTTCATCAAACAGCGGAGGCATTTATTCGGAAATATAATGATAACAATGTTCCGCAAAAGGCGATAAAGGGCGGTGAGTGAAATTGAATGAAACAAAGGTGCATGGATACCGTCACAAAACAACGGAAGAACTCGTCAAGGCAATTGACGAATGTACCTCTCTCAGTCAGCTTTTCGCTCTCATTCAGCATGAGCATATCACCATTCAGATGCTCACAAGACCGGGTGCGTCAAATCTTGCACCAAAAATTTTAAGCCCGAAAGAGATAACAGGCAACCGTGACACACCATTTGAAAGACTGCGAAAACAGGTTCGTGAATCTGTGATTGAGGACGAAAGAAGGCTTAAACAGAGCAAGCTGATTGCCGAATGCGAACGCCTTTCAAGACTTAATAAAAATGACAAGATAAAGTAAGAGTAATTAGTGGAAGATTTTTGAAATTTTTTACTAAATACTCTTTATTTTTTTGAAAAAAACATATATAATCTAATTATCAAACACGATTGGGGATGGAATATATGACATTCAAATTCAAACACACCTTGGCTGTAATTCTCGCAGTAGTTACCGTAGCTTGTTCTGTTGTCGGAACATTAGCTGTTTCTGCCGCAGAAACAGACTCTCAGCCTGCAACAGAGGCAACTGTTGCATCTGATGTAACAGATACGAGCGTTGAACCAACTCAGGCAACCGAGCCTTCACAGCCGGTAACGGAGCCGCCCGTAACTCCTACGGTTTCTCCGACTCAGCCGGTTAAGCCGAATGTGGGCGCAATCAAGAATCTCAAAAGAACGCAATATACAACAAATTCGCTTTCGTTCAAGTGGGATAAAGTAAGCGGTGCAACAGGCTATGTAATCTACTACCGCAACAATGACGCACACAAGAATTTTTCAAGATTTACATATGTAAAGTCAAATGCCTGTACACTCAAAAAGATTAGAACAGCAACCTGGTATGATGTAAAGGTTGCCGCCTATGTTGAGCATGACGGTGTAAAGTATGAGGGTAAGAGTCAGACCTACAGAACAGCTACTCTTCCGAATGCCGTTAGCGTTTCACTCAAGGAGTCGGGTGCTGCAATTACACTTTCGTGGTCAAAGAACTCACAGGCAACAGGCTACAAAATCTACCGTATGAGCGGTGACACAAAGGGCAGGTATGTTCTTTACAAGACAATCACTTCAAATTCCACAACCTCTTTCAGAGATAAGGGAGTTAAGAACGGCAGAGCGTATTACTATCAGATTAGGGCTTACCGTGCAATCAAAAAGAACACTTACTATTCGTCACCGTCAACAATAAGATGTGTGGCAGGTCTTAATGCCGTTAATTTCAAGACAGATACAAGACTTTCAAGAGTAAATCTCACATGGGGCAAGGCAATGACCACTCCGACAGCATATGAGATTTTCTATTCAACCTCAAAGAACGGAAAATATACAAAGCTTGGTGAAACAAAGAATACTTTCTACAACACCAAAAAGCTTACAGTCGGCAAGACCTATTACTTCCGTATTCGTGCTTACAAGTATTCGGGACCGAGCAGTAACCCGAAAAAGTACAAGTGCCTCGGCACATTCCAGACAAAGAGTGTAAAGATTAGCAAGAATGCCTACGGTGTTTCAGTCGGCAATACCTATGTTGAAATCAGTATCGATCAGCAGCATATGTGGTACTACAAGAACGGTAAGCTTGTTGTTGAAACAGATGTTGTAACAGGCAACTACGGTACAAGCGATACGCCAAAGGGTGCATATTCAATTATTTACAAGGCATCTCCTGCAACACTTATGCTGAATTCCCATGTAACATTCTGGCTCCCATTCACATATGACGGTTGCGGAATCCATGACGCATCATGGCGTTCAAGCTGGGAATACGGCGGAACAAGGTACAAGGGTCACGGTTCACACGGCTGTGTAAACACACCGTACAGCGCAGCTAAGAAAATCTATAACAACATTTCCTCAGGAACCCGTGTTGTTGTTTATTGATTTTTATCCGTAGCGAAAACTTGATAAAATAATTTAAGGCTGACAGATTTTTTATAACCTGTCAGCCTGATTTTTTGCTGTAGTGCTTTAATAATAAATTTTGATTTTGATATTAATTAATATAATTTTTGTGCCGAAAAAGTTGTTCTTTGTTGGTATCAGAGAATAAGATTTTGAGTTGTTGACAAAATCTTGTTTTAATAATATAATAGCCTTAATATAATAGCTTTGCTGTATTAAGCAATGATACAAAGCAAACATGAGGAGAGTAAAAATGAAAAGAATATTTATGGCTTCACTTTTGGCTTTGACGGTTGCACTTGGTGCGGTCGCAACGGGTTGTTCGGGCAGTGACAATTCATCATCTTCAACTGACAAAGCTTCAAGCAAGGTTGAGTCCGTGAACGATTCATCTGCTGATGATTCAGGTACTGCTGAAGGCGGAAATTCAGTTGACGGCGACTTCGTATGGGATAAAAACAGTTGCATTGTCAATCTTTCAAAAGAAGCAGCAAAGAAGAGCGAAATCGTAATTCCGGAAAATTGTATTGATTTAAGAATTGATGATTGGGCAAGCGGCGAGGATAACTATTTTTCAGAAAATGATAACCTTGAAAGTGTTGTGTTTGAGTCTGAAAACATCAAAAATCTTCCTGACGGTTTGTTTGTACATGATAAAAACCTGAAAACGGTTCAGCTTCCGAAAAACCTAAAGAGAATTTCAGAATTCTGTTTTAGCAATTGCGAGTCGCTTGAAACTATTGAAATTCCTGATAAAGTAACCGAAATCAAGGAATCTGCGTTCCAGTATTCAGGAATCAAGGAGATTAAACTCCCCGAATCAGTAACAACTGTCGGTGATTCTGTTTTTGCTTGGACAAAACTTGAAACACTCTATCTTCCGGAATCACTTACCTCAATAGAAAGTAGTTTCTTGACTTGTGTCGATTCTGATAAACTTACAATCTATGTTAAAAAGGGCTCATACGCAGATGAGCATTTTGCTGATTTTGCCGACAAATCAAATGTTGAAAAGGCATATTATTGATTTAATCTAAGTTATAATTAAAAAAAACAGGCTGACAGATTTTTTATAACCTGTCAGTCTGTTTTTTTATATGAAAGTTATTGTTAATCAGTAGGGGCGTTCATCGGACGCACGCTTTGATGAAATTATTTGTTTATTCACATAATTTTTGATGTGATGAAAACTGTGTATAATCTGTAGCGGCGGTCAGTGACCGCCAATCGTACCGATTGTAAAATCGGTGCGACTTAACACAAATTATGCCCGAGCGTAAAATTGTTACCTTTTCTACAATGCAATGTAGCGGCGAACCTCGTTCTCTCGTCTGAAATATAGTCGCAATGCGTTGCACATAAATGTGCTTCCTGTTGCTCGTTATTTCAGACAGCGCATTGCTCCCTTTTTCCGCCACCGGCGGCGGTCGCAAGGCTACCAATCATTTCGTGTGTACACACGATACGAATAAAATTATATTGGCTACAATTAACTGTGCTTTAATCCCATAATGATACCAAGGGCAATGTTTTGTTTTTCTTTTGGCAGACAACGAAATTCATTGAGAAGTTCGCATTCCGTTTCCGAAAGTTTAGACTGTGCAATTTTGTCAATCGGCTGTCTGATGTTCGTATATTCAATTATATAATCAACAGATGTATTAAAAATTGACGCAAGCTTTTTGAGTGTTGTAATGCTCGGTTCAACCTTTCCGTTTTCATATTCGCTGATTATCTTTTGCGAAAAGTTAAGTTCCATACCCAATGCAATTTGGTTCATAGATTTTTCTTTTCGTAGTTCCTTAATTCTTTGCATTTGCCGTACCCGCTCCATAAATTATACCTTGTAAGTATAATATTATAACTTTTTGTTGACAAATTTATACAATATGGGTATAATTCAAGTGAAGAAAGTATATAAAATTATAGAACTTGCTTTTGCATTAAGTGATTTTTTAATTAGAAATAATTTAAGGAGTACGCGATGATTATTTTATTTAGTAATTGTGGTTTTGCAATTATTGCATTTTTATTTTATCTGTGTGGAAGTAATAGAGTAGCCGAAGTATTTGCAGATTTCATTGTTAACAATTGCTATTTAATATTTGCGGTTTTATTAATTATTACTTTTCTTATATCTTTCTATTTAGTTCGGAAAAATTCATTCAAATCAGTAAAAGTTACAGCTACGATTGGGTTTACAATACTTGATTTTGCAAAGGTGTTAATTTTATATTTGTTACTTGTTACTTGGTCAATAGATTTTGTTTGTCATAATGATGTGCTGAATTCAATTATATCGTTGCTTGTGATACCTCTTGACTTAATGTTCATTAGTTGTATATGTGTAGTACCGACATTTATTTTAAGGTTAAAATATGCAGAATACGGTAATATTTTAAATATATGTTTAGTAATGGTATTGGATTTATTTTTAACAATACTATTTGTCATACTCATTCGTTTGCTAATAGCGGAAAGTTTTCTCACAACCTATTCAATAATATCATCTAATGAATGGTGGGAAAATATTCTTAACATTGCAAGAAAATGATGATTGCATTAAAAAACAGACTGATAATCTGTCAGTCTGTTTTTTATATGAAAGTTATAGTTAATCAGTAGGGGCGTTCATCGGACGCCCGCTTTGATGAAATTATTTGTTTATTCACATAATTTTTGATGTGATGAAAACTGTGTATAATCTGTAGCGGCGGTCAGTGATCGCCGCTACATTATTTCGGTAACTGCATTTCATTTATAAAATTTGTTTTAATATATAATTTATGCCTTTACTTGGCGGGCGGCCGATGACCGCCCCGACAGTATGACGGTAGTTTTGCGGCATTAATAAAAATGTTCCCTCACGAACTCGGTTGTGTGGCGGTTTTACTGCACATTTTGCCGTCAACATCTGTGTAGTATTCGCCTTTGAGCAGAATTTGCGAAATCGGAACGATTTCATAGCCCTCGGACTTGATTGCCTCGATTACCGTCGGCAATGCTTCGGGGGTATTTTTTGCACCGTTATGCATCAATATAATACTGCCGTTCTTGATTTTTTTCATAATATTCTGCTTTATCTGCTCGGGAGTAGGATCTTTCCAGTCGAGCGAATCGACATCCCATTGCACGCAATACATATTACAGCCGTTGACCGACTTTACAACATCATTGTTGTAATCGCCGTAGGGGGCACGGAACAGGGTGGGAGTTTTGCCCGTAAGCTCCTTGATTTTTTCGTTGCAGGACTGAATCTGACCGACCATATCGGACGATGACATTTGCGTCATATGCGGATGGGTGTTGCTGTGATTGCCCACATCGTGACCGTGTTTTGCAATATCTTTTACGCTGTCGGGATAATTCTTAACCCAGTCGCCCACAAGGAAAAATGTTGATTTCACCTTGTATTTATCAAGAATTTCAAGCAGATGCTCGGTCTGTTCATTGCCCCATGCCGCATCAAACGACAGGGCAACCTGCTTTTTGTCCGTGTCAACATAGTAAATGGGAATTTCACGCTGAGCAGCCGCACTCTGAACGGCTCGAACGGTTGATGTGACTGCAATTGCCCCTGCAAGCACTCCGATTAAAAGACAGAATCCGATTGATATTAGATTTCGTTTTGTTATGATATACAAACGCATAAAATCCCCTCCATACCAAATTTATATGAAGGGGATTTTTATTTATTCATATTTTATTTTAATTAGGTGTGTTCATTGGGCGACAGCAGTCAGGTTAACCCTCAACATGCCATTCAATGCCGTCTTTCGTGTCCTTGACAACAACCTTCATCTCTTTGAGTTTGTCACGGATAGCGTCGGCTGTTGCCCAATCCTTTTCGGCACGGGCTTTTGTACGCTGTGCAATAAGCTCCTCAACTTCCTTGGCAAAGTCATCGTCTGCGTCCGCTTTGTTGCTTTCGGGAACTTTTGTAAGGTCGAGTGAAAGCACCTTGTCAAATTCGCCGATTACATAAAGCTTTGTTGCATCGTCTGCGTCAGCCTTGAGAACATCATAAACGCAGGTGAGAGCAAGAGAAGTGTTGAGGTCATTGTCAAGTGCCTCGCTAAATCCCTTTGTAAGCTCCTCAGCCTTTGCCATATCAGGCTCGCCGTCCCTTGAAAGAGCGGAAATTCTCTTTACAAGCTTGTTGTAGGCTGTGGCTGTGTTGTCAAGGTTGTCATATGAGAATGTGAGCGGCTTGCGGTAGTGGCTCTGGAGGCAGAACATTCTGTAAACAAGCGGATTGTAGCCCTTTTCTTCAAGAAGTGAAACTGTAAGGAAACCGCCCTTTGACTTGCTCATTTTGCCCCTTGCATCATTGAGATGAAGTACATGGAACCAGTACGGACACCACTTGTGACCGAGAAAAGCCTCGCTCTGTGCAATTTCGTTTGTGTGATGGGGGAAAGCGTTGTCAATGCCACCACAGTGAATGTCAAGATATTCACCGCAATGCTTATAGCTGATGCATGAACATTCGATGTGCCAGCCCGGATAACCTACACCCCACGGACTGTCCCACTTGAGCTCCTGTGAATCAAACTTTGACTTTGTGAACCAGAGAACAAAGTCAGCCTTGTTACGCTTGTTTTCGTCCTCTTCAACGCTGTCACGAACGCCGACAGCAAGATCGTCCTCGTTCATGTTGCCGAACACATAGTAGTTGTCGAGCTTTGATGTGTCAAAGTAAACATTGCCGCCTGCAATGTAGGCATAGCCATTTTCAAGCAGAACGGAAATCATATTAATAAAATCGTCAATGCAGTTTGTTGCAGGCTCTACAACATCGGGACGCTTGATGTTGAGCTTTTCGCAGTCGGCAAAAAATGCGTCTGTGTAGAACTTTGCAATCTCCATAACAGTTTTATGCTCACGCTTTGCGCCTGAAAGCATCTTATCCTCGCCTGTGTCGGCATCGCTTGAAAGATGACCTACATCTGTGATGTTCATTACACGGTTTACATCATAACCCGAAAAACGAAGATACTTTTCAAGAACATCTTCCATAATATAGGTGCGAAGATTGCCGATGTGGGCATAGTGATAAACAGTAGGACCGCAGGTGTACATATTAACCTTGCCGGGTGTGTGCGGTACAAATTCCTGCTTTGTCTGTCCGAGAGAATTATATAAAATCATTTGCTATTCCTCACTTTTTACATTTTCCTTTTTCAGCTCATCAAGCTGTTTTTGAAGTTCAAAAATTTTATGCTCAAGATTGCACAATGCAAGTGCAACCGGATCCGATACATGAATCTGGTCAAGGGTTTCACTGCGAACACCGTTGACTTTTACTACTCTTGCCGGAACGCCGACAGCCGTTGCATTCGGCGGAACTTCGCTTAAAACAACCGCACCTGCGGCAATTCTTGCGTTGTCACCAACCTTGAACGGACCGAGAACCTTTGCACCCGAGCCGACAAGCACATTGTTGCCGAGTGTGGGGTGTCTTTTTCCCGTTTCTTTGCCTGTTCCTCCGAGAGTAACATTCTGATAAATGGTGCAGTTGTCTCCTATTATTGTAGTTTCGCCTATGACAACGCCCATTCCGTGATCTATAAACAGTCCCTTGCCGATGGTTGCACCCGGGTGAATCTCAATTCCCGTCTTGTGACGACTGCGTTGAGAAATCCACCTTGCAAGAAACTTGAGGTTGTGTCGCAAACACCAGTTGGCTTTTCGGTGAGAACGCACCGCCTTGAAACCAGAGTAGAGAAAAAACACCTCTGCTCTGCTCCTTGCGGCAGGATCACGCTCCATAACCGCATCAATATCCGCTTTCAGGGTTTTAAACACGCAATCACCCTCCTGTCAAGACCGTGAGAGTATGTTCTCAGGTCTGAGAAATAAACTGTCTGTTTTGAATTATATATACAACGCCCGAAATGATTGTGAATACAACCGAAATCCAGATGAGAATTTCTCCCACCACAAAGAAAATCGGTTCAAATGTTGCCGTGTTTATAAAATTAAGTCCGACTTCGGGCAGTTCAAGCACGATTTGCATTGCAATTACTGCAATTATAGCAATCATCTGTGAAACCGTCTTTGCTTTGCCCCACATATTAGCGGCGACAACCTTGCCTTTTGAGGCGGCAATCAGCCGTATTGAAGTGACGGAAAATTCACGGAAAAGCACGATTATGACCGCAACGCAGTCACATATTCCAAGCTGTACAAAGCACAGAAATGCGGCAAGCACAAGAATTTTGTCTGCAAGCGGATCTGCAAATTTTCCGAAGTCTGTAACAAGACCGTTTTTTCTTGCAATTTTTCCGTCAAACATATCTGTGAGTGACGCCGCAATAAAAATAATCAGGGCAACTGCATTGTTGAGCGGAAAATCCGCAAGAAGTGCCACCACAAAGAACGGAACAAGAATTATTCGTCCTACTGTCAGTTTATTTGGTAAGTTCATTTTATGTGCCTTTCAAAGTTAAATATTATGAAATTGCTGAGTTTTTTGCCACTTAGTCGATTTTGCCGACAAATTCGCCTACAGGATCACAGCCTGTGTAATCGGTTACACGCACCTTGACAAAATCTCCTGCCTTTGGCTTTTCACCGTCACAGGTGAAGAATACACAGCCGTCAACCTCGGGGGCGTCGGCATAACTTCTGCCGAAGAAACATTCGGCAAGCCTGTCAAAACCCTCAACAAGAACATCAATCTCTTTGCCAACAAGGCTTTCACAGTATTCAGCCATAACCTGCTGTTGATGCTCCATAATAATATCGGCACGCTTCTGCTTGATTTCTTCGTCAATTTGGTCGGGCATTTCAGCTGCCTTTGTGTCCTCCTCGGGAGAGTAGGCAAAACAGCCGAGTCGCTGAAACTTCATCTCAGCGGCAAACTCTGCAAGCTCATTGAACTGCTCCTCGGTTTCACCCGGGAAACCTGTAATAAAGGTTGAGCGGAAGATTACATTCGGAATTTTATCCTTAATCTTGTTCATGAGCGCAGTGAGGCTTTCTCTGTCGCCGTGACGATTCATTCTGCGGAGAATATCCTTGTTACAATGCTGGAGTGGAATATCCATATATTTTACAATCTTATCTTCACTTGCAATTGTGTCAATAAGCTCGTCTGTAATTCTGTCGGGATAGCAGTAGAGAACCCTTATCCATTTAAAGCCGTCAATCCTACAAAGTCTTCTGAGAAGCTCTGCAAGCATCGGTTTGCCGTATTTATCTTCACCGAAACGGGTTGTGTCCTGAGCAATGACATTGAGTTCCTTGACTCCACGCTCAGCAAGACCTTCCGCCTCTTTTACAACATCTTCAATATCTCTGCTGCGGAATCTTCCTCGAATCATCGGGATTGCACAGTAGGAACAACGGTTGTCACAACCCTCGGCAATCTTGAGATAAGCGGTGTAGGGGGGAGTTGAAAGAATTCTTCCGCCCTCAAGCGGCAGACAAACCTTGTCGGGAAAGCTTTCGCACTTCTGTCCGTCAAGTGTTTCCAAAACGATGTCTGCGATAGTTTCGTTAGCACCGATTCCGATAACCGAGTCAACCTCGTAAAGCTGTTCGGAAATTTCCGACTTATATCTTTGAGCAAGACAGCCTGTTACGATGATTGCCTTGATTTTGCCCTCGTCCTTGAGCTTGCCGAGTTCGATAATTTCGTTAATGCTTTCCTGCTTTGCACTTTCGATAAATCCGCAGGTGTTTACGATTACTGCGTCCGCATCTGCCGGATCGTTCACAATAATAAATCCTCTGTTCTTGAGTGTATACAAAAGCATTTCGGCGTCAACCTGATTTTTTGCACAACCGAGTGATACAATGCCTACTTTATAATTCATAATCAGTCTTCCTCTGTGTATTCTCTGAGGACGGTCTTAATGTCATCCCATCCGTATCCGAGCCTTTGCAGAGCGGCAACGGCTCTTCGCCTTATTTTTTCATCATTTATGTTTTTATATTTTCTGTCAATAACCGCCCTTATTCCGTCACACGGATCAAAGTCGATTTCTTCGATAATCTCTTCTGCAAGTTCACGGTCAATTCCCTTTTGAACAAGCTGTCTTACCGCACCTCTCGGAGCATTATGTTTTGAAAACAAAAGCTGTTCGGCATATCGTCTTGCAAAGTTTTCGTCATTTACAAGACCGAGTTCTTCCATTCGCTCAACAGCCTTTTCCGCCGATTCCTCGTCACAGGCGCGTTTTATCTTGTCGGTGAGTTCTTTTTTTGAGTGGTCACGATAGGAAATAAGCCACAAAGCCTTTTCCTTTGCACGGCGCTCATTGCTTAGCCTGATAATCTCGTGCAGCTCCTCGTCATCAATCTCTCTGCCGACATCAAAGCGATTTTCAATAACTGTGCGTGCGTCAAGATTCATAACATATTCGCCGTCAATGTAGAGCGCACACATCGCTTTTCTTCGTGGTTCAACTGCGGTTATAAGCATCAGTCGTCAACCAGAACATCAATTTTTGCACCGCTCTTTTTGTCTGCCTTGTCCGCAGAATCAGGCTTGATTTCTTGGTTTGCAGACGGAACTTCGGTAATTTTTACCTTTGGAGCAGGCTTTTTGCGTTCATAAAGCTTGTCAATATTTTCCCAGAGTTTCTTCTCAATTTCAGCAGCAAGCTCCTTGTCGGTTTTGAGAAGTTCCTTGACCTTGTCGCGTCCCTGTCCGAGTCGTCTGCCGTCATAGCTGAACCATGCTCCTGCTTTTTGAACAACCTCAGCCTTTACGGCAAGGTCAAGAAGTTCGCCCTCACGGGAAATGCCTTCACCGTACATAATATCAAATTCAGCTTCACGGAACGGAGGAGCAATTTTGTTTTTTACAACCTTTGCTCTTGTGTGTGAACCGACCATTTCACCGCCTGATTTAAGGGTTTCAACTCTTCTTATATCAATACGAACGGAGCTGTAGAACTTGAGCGCACGACCACCTGTTGTTACTTCGGGGTTGCCGTAAACAACACCGACTTTTTCACGCAACTGGTTGATGAAGATTGCAACGCAGTTTGACTTTGAAATTGCGCCTGCGAGTTTACGCAGTGCCTGTGACATAAGTCTTGCGTGCAGACCTACATGGCTGTCACCCATTTCGCCCTCAATTTCAGCCTTTGGAACAAGAGCGGCAACAGAGTCGATTACGATAACATCAATCGCACCGCTTCGGATAAGTGCCTCTGCAATTTCAAGAGCGTCTTCACCCGTGTCGGGCTGTGAAACGAGGAGTGAATCAACATCAACACCGAGAGCCGCCGCATATGTCGGATCGAGTGCATGCTCAACATCAATAAATGCAACATTGCCGCCGTTTTTCTGTCCCTCTGCAATGCAGTGGAGAGAAAGTGTTGTTTTACCCGAAGATTCAGGTCCGTAAATTTCAACAATTCTTCCGCGGGGAAGTCCGCCGATTCCGAGTGCAATATCAAGCGAAAGCGAACCTGTTGAGATGTGTTCAATGTTCATATGTTTATTTTCGCCAAGACGCATTACAGCACCCTTGCCGAACTGTTTTTCGATTTGTGTGAGCGCAGTTTCAAGCGCTTTGTTTTTATCTACTGCCATTTTATATACCTCCGTACTCCGCAAAGGGAGCTGATGTTTTTCGGTATGTAACATAACCGTCACTTCATCGGCGGTTATGTTCACACTAAGATTATAAAATATGTGAGTGGAAAATGCAATAATTTGGCGGTAATTTTATCGAACAAAATTTCTAAAATCAGAGCAAAGTCCCAATAATCGCCCTCTGCACACCGCCAAAGTCGAGCGAAATTTTAAAATCCGAAAAGCCTTTGTCAGTCATAAGTGCCTTTACTGCGTCAGCCTGATTTTCTCCGAGTTCAAATGCAAGCGCACCGCCTTTTTTGAGTTTACGGCTCCAACGGCTCACTATTTCACGGTAAAAATCGTAACCGTCCTCGCCGCCGTCAAGTGCAAGTCTTGGTTCAAGCCGAACTTCTTTTTGAAGTGTTTCGATGTCGGCTGATTTTATATAAGGCGGATTTGAAACAATGAGGTCAAGCTCACCGTCTGCGAATGTATCGCAGATTTCGAGAGCGTCAGCCATAACGGGCCTTACTGACGAATTGTTTTCTTTTACATTTGTTTCAAGATATGAAAAAGCGGTTTCGTCAATTTCAACTGCCGTAACTTTTGCACCCGAAATTTTATCAAGTGCAACGGCAATTGCACCGCTGCCCGAACAGAGGTCAACCGTCTTTTTGTCGGTTCTGTTTTTGAGAAAATCAATGCAGAGATTGACAACCACTTCCGTGTCATCACGGGGAATGAGCACGCCTCTGCCCACCTTAAAATCGAATCCCATAAAGCTCCATTCGCCGAGAATATACTGCAACGGCTCGCCTGAAATTCGTTTTTCTATAAATTTTAAAAAGTTATGCGAACAGTTTTCATCGGCTTTATCAGTTTTGTGCGTGATAAAGCCGACTCTGTCAAGCGAAAAAGCCTTTTGCAAAAGACTTTGCGCCTCAAATTTTGAATTTTCAATATTATTATTTTCAAGCAGTTTAAGTCCGCTTTGATAAATTTCGTTTACAGTCATTACTTGCTTACAATGTCCGAGCCGTCCTCGGGGATAACAGCCTTGATAGCCTCGATTGCAACTTCAATCATAGTGTCATCAGGCTCTTTTGTTGTGATTCTCTGCGCCCAAAGTCCGGGAGCAGCAATGATTCTTGTTACGGCATTGTCGTGCTTACCGCAGATTTTGATAAGCTCATAGCCGACTCCGCATGAAACGGGGAGAAGAAGAATCTTGAATACAGGTCTTAAAAATCCGATGCCGAAAGGTGCAACAGGAACGAAAAGACCGACAAGAATGCCGACAATCAGCATAAGAACCATAAAGCTTGTTCCGCATCTCGGGTGAAAACGGCTCTGCTTTTTAACATTTTCAACTGTGAGTTCTTCTTCGTTTTCGTAACAGAAAATTGTCTTGTGCTCGGCACCGTGGTACATAAACACCCTTTTCATTTCTGTCATTTGTGAACATACTATAATATAAAGTAAGAAAAGAACAATCTTGAGAACACCTTCAAAAACAGACTTCCAGAAAACAGCGTTTCCGCCGTCACCCTTGAAAGCCGGCACAACATTTGCACTGAGGTCAAACAGGAAAGAGGGGACAAAGAAGAAAAGTCCCACGGCAAGCGCAACACCGAGGATTGACGCAATTACCATCATAACCTTAACAAGCTTGTCGCCGAATTTATCGTCAAGCCATTTTTCAAGCTTTGACGGTTCTTCTTCGATTTCGGTTGATTCAATTGCCTTATCGGCAGAGAGCATAAGTGCTTTGTAGGAAAGTCGCATTGAGTCAATAAGACCTGCGATTCCTCTTAAAAACGGAAGCTTGAAAAGCTTACATTTTGAGGGAATTGTGTTTATGCTTATATCCTCGCTGTAAATTTTGTCGGGTGCGGTACGAACACACACGGTTGTGCGTTTCGGACCTCTCATCATAATGCCTTCAATCAGGGCGCTGCCGCCGATTGAGGTGATTTTTTTAGTAGTATTTTTAGCCATTAGCTGTTCCTTTCTGTATTAGGCTGCACAGAGAAATAAGATTAAAGTTTAATGTTTTCGGGAAGTGAGTTTTCACTGCCCTCTTTATACACAGGGAAGGTGAGCGTTACGGTTGTGCCGACGCCCTCTCCGCTTTCGATATCAAGTGAACCGTTGTGGAGGTTCATAATCTCATCGGCAACCGCAAGTCCGATTCCCGAACCACCGACAGTCTGGTTTGCTTTGTAGAATTTTTCCTTGACCTTTGGAAGATCCTCGGCAGAAATTCCGCAACCCGTGTCGGTTATTACAATCTTGATAATATCGGGTTCGTCTTTGCTGTAGATTACCTGAGCGGCAACAACACCGCCCTTTGGTGTGTATTTCAACGCATTGTCAAGCACATTGAGGAAAACCTGCTTGAGCCTGTTTTTATCGCCGTAAACGGCGGGATAAACAACCTCGGGTTCATCATAAAGAAGATGCTTGCCCTCTGTAACGGCTCTTTCCTTTAAGAAGTAAACCGCATCGTCAAATTCAGCAAGAATGTCAAGCTTTTCCTTGATGAGCTTCATTCTTCCGCTCTGAATACGGCTGAAGTCAAGAAGCTCTTCTACAATGCTTGTAAGGCGTGAGCTTTCGCTGATAATAACTCCCATACCGCGGTCAAAGGTTTTGCGGTCAAGCTTTCCTCTTTCGGAAAGCTGCATTGTTTCAGCCCAGCCCTTAATCGCCGTAAGCGGAGTACGCAACTCGTGTGATACTCGTGAAATAAAATCGTTTTTCATCTGATCGGCTGTCTGCAAATCAAGAGCCATGTCGCTTATTGCATCGCAGAGGTCGCCGATTTCATCATCGTATTTGTACTCAATCTTTTTTGCCTGTGAAAAATCGCCGTGGGCAATCTTGCTTGAAATCTCCGAAAGTTTTCTTATCGGGGCAACGATTGAACGGATAAACATAAGTCCCGACAATATTACAAGGGCGATGATAACAAGACCGCACGCAATAACTGCCGCAGAAACAAGCACAATTGCCGTGTTGACCTGTTCCATGGAAACAATGTATCTTACCGCACCTACGCAGGTTCCGTTTTCGTTGGTGATGATTCTTGTCAGGCTCATTGCACTTTCGTTCGATGAAAGCTTGCCGTTCCAATATGCACAGCCGTTTTCGTTTGAGAGTGCGTCATTAAAATCGGGAATCTGCTCGTTGTCATCGGGGGTGAATCCTGTTGAAGTCATGACAACTCTTCCGGAGGAATTGATTACAAGAACTTCCATTTCTTCCTTTTTGTCAAAGTTTTCAACATAATCACGGGCAGACGCCGTAAACGAGGTTGAACTGTCGCTGTGAAATCCCGAAAAAACAAGTGAAAGCTCGTTGCTTGTTGTGTTCAGGCTCTGTTCAACGCTGTTTTGAAAAATATATGTAACAATGAAAATAAGGCTGACAACAATAAGGATTATGATTGTCAGTATAACGCTCAATGTGTTGAGCATCCATCTTTTTGAAATACCCTTAAAAATTGTTGCCGCCCTCCTCTTTAGATTGTATGAATTTTATACAGGCTGTTCTGCGAAGTTATTCGCCTGAATCCCACTTGTAGCCGAGTCCCCAAACCGTGATGATATGTTTAGGATTTGAAGGTTCGTCCTCAACCTTCATTCTGAGTCTGCGGATATTAACATCGACAATTTTATCCTCGCCGACATAAGCATCTCCCCATACATGGTTGAGAATGTCGATTCTGTCAAGAGCAACGCCCGGATTCGAGAAGAAGTACTCCATAATCTGGAATTCAACCTGTGTGAGTTCAATCATTTTTCCGCTCTTCATAAGCGCACGGTTGCGAAGATTGAGTGTGAACTCGCCCGATTTAAGCTCTTCTTTAAAGTTGTTTTCGGAATGTGACTGTGCAAGCGCAACTCTTCTGTAGAGTGAATCAACTCTTGCAAGAAGCTCACTCGGTGAGAAAGGCTTTGTAACATAGTCGTCTGCACCGAGCATAAGTCCTGTTACCTTGTCCATTTCCTGAGTTTTTGCCGAAAGCATAATAATTCCGATTCCGCCGTTGCGGTTTCTCAGCTCCTTACAAACCTGAAAACCGTCAATACCCGGCATCATAACATCAAGAATCGCAACATCAAAATCGCCGTTGTTTTCTTCATATTTCTGCAAAGCCGCTTCGCCGCAGTCTGCCTCAACTACATCGTAGCCTGCCCTTGTAAGATTGATAACGACAAAGTCACGAATTGCCGCTTCATCCTCACAAACAAGAATTTTTTTCATATCAAAACCTCCGTTGCTGTGATCAGATTCCCGACTGAGCAAGTGTGGAAAAACCTGTCTTGATTTCGTCATCACTTAGCGAAATCTGTGTGTCGGGATTTATATTATTAAATGTATATGCATATTTATCGTCTTTTGTAATCAGCGTAAAATCATTCGATTTGCCCGATTCCCATTTGCTGACGGGGAACACCTTTATTTCAAAAAGCTCCGTGTCAAGCTTAGTGCCGTTCCATGCATAGAACGAGGTGGTTCCGCTTTCAAGGTCGGTAATTGCCGTAACCTTGTTTTCACTCCACTTATCGGCATAGTTCATCATAAACATATAATCGTAATTTATGATTACCGCCTGTTTTGCAGCAAGTGCCTCCTTGGGTGTGTCAAAGCTGTTCCAAATGATTTTGTCGGCATAAATATTTTTGCTGTCGCCGCTCTGCTTCGGCAGATCAAGCGTAACGGGAATTTCAAGCTTTCCGTCCTTGTCAATATCCGAACAGATGACCTGCGATGAACGCCGTGTTATATTTTTTGCTTTTTCTTTAAAAAGAGGATTACGCAGAATTGCAAGGTCACGGCTGTAAAAAATAACCTGTGTGTTCGTAACCTCATTTGCGGAGGTTCCGTCAACAACAATTCCCGTAATATCGTTATCAAGCTTTGTAACGGCAATGTTCTTGTACTTTACAACATTTGGATCCATGTTTGCCATTGCTTTGGCATACAGGCTTTTGCTGTCCTCGTTGTAATCAAGCATTGACGCAAGAGCCTCGTTTTCGGTTGTGTAGAGAACAAGCGACATAATCTCGCTCGTTCCGTCATTGTCAAAATCCCCCGTAACAAAGCTTGAACAGCTTTGTCCCGAACCTACTTCGCTTGTTTTGCCTTCCGAGTAGGAGTAGCAGGAAAGCTTGCCGACATTCGGAGTGTAGGTTGTTGAATTAACGATGATTTCAGCCCTTCCGTTGCCGTTTATATCCGCAAAGTCAACGCTGTCAATATCGGTGGTTTCAAAGATATTGTCGGACGCAATCTCCCACGAATTGTCTTTTGAGTACATGACAAGCATATGAACCGAAGAAGTTTCGGCGCTGTTGCGAAAAAATGCAACAGCCTCGTTACTGTCGTTTCCGTCAAGGTCGGTCATGATGATTGCACTGCGGAATTTTCCGTTTTTAGGATATTTCAGCGTATAACCGCTGTCAGCCGTTTTGGCAATAAGCTGTTCAATTTCAGCCTCATCTCCGACTGCCTTAGGAGGACGAAGAAGATTTTCTGCGCTGAAATCCGTGATGTTGCAACCGCTCAAACCGACAAGCATTGAACCGAGAACCAAAGTCGAAATCAGCTTTTTAATCTTCACAAAAATCCCTCCCGTCTTTATTTATGGGGCTGTCAAGGCTTTTGTCTTGCAATAAGATACTTGATTTTTATGCCCTCTTCGGAGAACATTTTTTCATGCTCTGTTTCAATATTATCGGTAACATCGCTTGCGTGCAAATCACGGGTGAGATACAAAATTTCATATCCGCTCTGCTCAAAGTATTCAAGACTTTCGTCAAACAGCTCGTCATCATCGGTTTTGAAACGGATTTCGCTGTCAGGCTTCAAGAATGTTTTGTACATTTCAAGCTTTTTGTAGTATGTAAGTCTGCGCTTTTTGTGCTTTGCTCTCGGCCACGGATTGCAGAAGTTGATGAAAAGTCTGTCAATCTTATCGTCAGCCGTAATAATTTTGTCAAGCATTTCAACATTGTACTTTACAAGCAAAAGATTTGTAATATCATCCTGCGTTTTGCCTGCGTCCTCAAAAAGCTTTACAATTGTTCTTCTGCCGACGCCGAGCATATCAACCTTGATGTCAAGTGCGATAATATTTTTGTCGGGATTTTTAAGCGCAAGCTGTCCCGCAAAACCGCCCTTGCCGCAGCCGATTTCAAGATACAACGGCTGTTCCTTTTTGAAAGCCTGCATCCATTTTCCGGCGTTTTCTTCTGGATTCTTTACATAAAAATTGCAAACGGAAAGCTCCGGTTCTGCCCATTTCTTTTTTCTGATTCTCATAATACCTCATTTTGCGGTGCGTACAGACGGCGCACTACCACATATAGTAATTTACCGTATCATTATATCAAATTGTAACAAATTATGCAACAAATATTTTGATAATGATGCTTACAGGTTAAATAAATTTAATCATATCGTCACAGGATTGCGATTTTGTAAAAACAATCTCGGAAAATTCTTTTGTAAGCTTGTTTACAAGCGGTAAAATTACAATATCTTCACTTTTGAAGTGACCTGCGTCAATAATGTCAATTCCGAGTGCATTTGCGGCGATAATCTCATGGTGCTTGATTTCTCCCGTGACAAGCACATCAACACCCGCCAAGGCCGCATCAAACACATTTGAACCGCCTGCACCCGACGATACGGCAACCTTTTTAACCCTGTCTTTAATGTCGGTGTAGCGAAGTCCTTTGCAGTCAAGATTTTTCTTTGCAAGCTTTGCAAAATCGTGAATATCGGTTTCGCTTTCAAGCTCGCCAGTGAACATACACTCGCCAAGCTCCGACAGCACGGGGTTTTTGACTTTGAGTGCGTCTGCAAGACAGATGTTTACTCCGAACTTTTCGCCAAGGTCAAGGTTGGTGTGCATACAAACGGCGGAAATGCCCTTTTGTGCAAGCAGATAGGGAACGGAAGAAGGCGAAAGCCTTTTTATAGGGGCAAAAATTACGGGATGATGACTGATAATCAGCTCACATCCCAGACTTTCCGCCTCATTCACAACATCTTCCGTAATGTCAAGAGCGACAAGCACACGGCTTACGGCTGTGTATTTGTCGCCCACAATAAGCCCTGCGTTGTCAAAACTCATCTGAGTTGCACAGGGCGCAAATTCTTCAAAAAAATTAAGTATATCGTTTATGGTTTTCACTTAAAGCTCTCCTCAAGAATGCGTGCGGTTTCGGCACAGACAGGGTTGCCCTTAGCCTGTTTTAAAAGTCTGCGCACACAGCCTTCAATAAAACTGCGGTGCATGGAGTTGTTTTTCGGATCAAGCCCGTAAAGAAAAAGGTCGCTTTCGGATACCGTGCGAACCTTACCGCTGTATTCGGCAAGAATTACCATGTAGCACTTGTTTGCGGCAGTACAGCAGTCACGCTTGATAACGCTGAAACCGTTTGCAAACAGCCAACGCATAAGCTCTTCACTTTTGGTCATGGGCTGAAGAATAAAGTGCTTTGACCTGTCCTTTGAAAACTCCCAGTTTTCGATAATCTGCGAAATGAGTTCTCCGCCCATTCCTGCAATTACTATGTCATCAGCCTCATCGCCCGAAATTTTTTCAAGACCGTTTGAAAGTCTTGCTTCAATTCGATTGTTAAGACCGCTGTTGTTAATTGTTTCAATTCCCCGTTCAAGGGGCAGGGGGTTGATGTCTGCGGCAATCGCTGTGTCGCATCTGCCAATACGGCACAGCCACACCGGAAGATAGGCATGGTCTGTGCCGATATCGGCAACCTTTACTCCGTCACGCACAAAGTCCGCACAAAGTGCAAGACGGTTATCAAGCGAAAAATTAGATGCGCCGTTCATTACGCAATTGCTTTGTTAAGGTCTGCAACGAGTGCGTCTGCGTCTGCACCGTGTACCATACAAGCCTCTTCAATTGTTTCGCCTCGTGATGCAGGACAGCCGAGGCAGTGCATACCGATGCTGAAGAAAAGCTCTGCTGTGTCGGGGTACTGATCAAGAACATCACCGATGATTGAATTCTTTGTAATTTCCATTATAAAAAACCTCCTGTGTCATGAAACTGCAACACCGCTATGATGTCGCACTATAGTAGTATAGCATAAAGCCGTACTTTTTAAAAGTGATATTTTTAATTTTTGTGTAAGGTATAAGTCTTATTTTGCCCAATATTTGCGGTCAAGACTGCGGTATTGAACCGCCTCAAGAACATGCTCGGAGCGGATTATTTCCGACTCGTCCAAATCGGCAATCGTTCTTGCAACTTTCAAAACCCTGTCATACGCTCTTTCTAGTCATTAAATACTTGTTGTATTTATACATTGTACTCAAAAAAAGTTAAAGGTTAGGAATTTGAGAATCCTAACCTTCAAGCAAATAAATGGTTTATTTTTTATTAGTTTTTGTTTTCTGATGAATCATCATCATCTTTTTCTTTTTTAGCACAATCTGGGCAGACAGGATTTCCGTTGCTAAGAAAACAACAGTCATTTGCATCAAATTTTTTTCCACAGATAGGGCATTCCATATTTTCATTCATAGTTCTTCCTCCTTTCATAATGTAATCTATTTAGATGTCAAGCTGGATTGTGAAAATTGCACACTATCGTAATTTGCAGGAAATTCATCCTTTCTAATAGGTGTAGAACAGGTAACAATTTCTCCACTAGCAACATCTGGTAAACTCATTAAATGTGTATAGATCAAGTCTCCGTTACTATCATAGAAATTAACATAGAAATAGCCAGTCACAGTGTAACTATTATTGTTTTTTACTTGACAAGTCATAGTTACAACACTACTGCTTTCATTACATGAAAAAGAATAGATATCTAAATTATTAAATATATACGAGTCGTTATTATTATCATAATTATCAGAGTATTTGTAGTTGCTATTATTGTGGAGTTCTGAATAAAATTCCTGTAGTTCTCTTTCGTTGATAGAAGCTCTGTTCTCATAATTATAAATAAAAATAGCTCCAACTATAATAACTGCAACAATTAAGATTATTAGTATTGCAATTTTGATTATTTTTTTCTTTTTTAAAGTATTATCTTGATTGATTTTAGATACTTCTTTTTCTTCTGACATAATAACCTCCATTTAGATATTATAATATTCCTATATTATAGTTATTATAGCATATATTGATCGATTTTACAATAGTAATTTTAAATAGCATAATATTATGTTGATTTTGCCCAATATTTGCGGTCAAGACTGCGGTATTGAACCGCCTCAAGAACATGCTCGGAGCGGATTATTTCCGACTCGTCCAAATCGGCAATCGTTCTTGCAACTTTCAAAACCCTGTCATACGCTCTTGCGGTAAGTCCAAGACTTTCAAAAGCGTCTTTGAGCGTCTTTTCAGCCTCTTTATCAATTACGCAGACCTTTTCAAACTGCTCTGCGTTAATTTTTGCGTTGCAGGTTGTTTTACTGCCCTTAAATCTTTCACGCTGAATTTCTCTTGCTCTGTCTGCTCTCTTTTTGATGTCAGCTGAACATTCGGCAGATGAAGCGTCACGCAGTTCTTCAAATTTCACGGCAGGCACTTCTACATGGATATCAAAACGGTCGAGAAGCGGTCCCGAAATGCGGTTGAGGTAGCGTTTTATCTTCTGTTCCGAACAGGTGCATTTTCTTGTCGGATCGCCGTAATATCCGCACGGACATGGGTTCATTGCGGCAACCACCATAATCGAACACGGATAGGTGCATTTCTGACCTGCTCTTGAAATTGTGATAGAGCCGTCCTCAATCGGCTGACGGAGTACTTCAAGCGCCGTCCTTGAAAATTCGGGCAGCTCGTCAAGGAACAGCACACCGTTGTTTGCAAGCGAAACCTCACCAGGTCTGATAGTTCCCGTACCTCCTCCGCCGAGTCCTACGGGCGTTACCGTGTGGTGAGGCGAACGGAACGGCCGTGTTGTGATAAGTCCGTCATGCTTTAGCGTTCCTGCAATTGAGTGGATTTTTGTCGTTTCAATCATTTCGTCAAAGCTCATATCAGGCAGAATTGACGGAACTCGTTTTGCAAGCATACTTTTGCCCGAACCCGGAGGACCTATGAGCAGAATATTGTGACCGCCGGCAGCGGCAATTTCAAGCGCACGCTTCACCTCAAGCTGACCTTTTACCTGGGAAAAATCCGGAATGTAGTCCCGTTCTTCCGTGGAAGAATGTGTATTCGGCTTTGCAGGTGTAGGTTCGAGAATTTGATTGAGATAATCTTTCAGTTGAAGAATGTTGTCAATACCATACACTTCAATTCCGTCAACAACAGCGCCCTCGCTTGCGTTGGCTTTCGGAACATAAATTTTCTTTATACCGCATTCCTTCGCCTTGATTACCATGGGCAGAACTCCGTTGATTCCTCTGACTTCTCCCGAAAGCGAAAGCTCGCCGATGAATGCGCAGTCGGAGATGTTGCTCTTAATCTGATTGAGCAGTATAAGAATTGCAACGGCAATCGGCAAATCGTAAATAGGACCCTCTTTTTTGATATCGGCAGGGGCAAGGTTCACGGTCATATGTGCGGCAGGATATCTGAATCCGCAGTTCTTTAATGCACTGAGAACCCTGTCCTTGCTCTCACGCACGGCGGCATCGGGCAGACCGACCATATCAAATTCCCGTGTGCCGTTGTACATTGACGCCTCAAGCTCAACCTTGTAGCCGTCCATACCGCTCACGCCAAAACTGTTGCAGGTAACAACCATAAAAATTCCCCCGAACCGATAAATAAAAATCGTAAAAAATTAATAATATAAAGTATAACATTTTCTGCTTCTCTTAACAAGTTTCATAATGTATGTAATTTCGACTTTATTTCAGCTATTTTGCACAATTAATTTCCATATCATAATGCAATATTACAGAAATTGCTTTCGGGTTGTTGACATTTGTGCGTTTTTGTTATACTATTAAGCGTATAAGAATAAGTATTAGGGGCAGGTTATGACCGAATTGCAAAAATCCTACGGTACTTTATCCGACGCACAGCTTGCAAATTTTGTGAGTCTTGGTGATGACCGTGCTTTTGATGAGCTTGTCGTAAGATATCTTGACACAATCAGCATAATTGCACGAAAGTTTTCGGCAGAGGGGTATGAACACAATGACTTTGTTCAGGAAGGACTTGTGGGACTGCTTTGTTCCTGCAAAGCCTTTGACCAAAACGGCGGTGCAAACTTTAAAAGCTATATGTCGGTTGTTGTTGAGAGAAGATTTATTTCGATAATCAGACGGGGAGAACAGAAAAAAGCCATTCCCTCATCAAGCATTGTTCCGATGGATGATGTGGGCGAGTCAATTGAAGATTCCGCCAAAACTCCCGAAGAACTTTTGATGTGCAGAGAACAGCTTGACCAGTTGATGTTGCGACTTCAAAGTGTGCTGTCAAAGTCCGAATACGATGTTCTTATGCTCTACGGCAACGGCTTGAGCTATAAGGAAATTGCAGAAAAGCTTTCCGTAACCGAAAAGGCGGTTGACAATGCCTTGCAAAGAGCAAGGAAAAAGGTTCACGGCGGTCTGAATGTCGGCTGAGCGGTGAACCGAAAATTAATATTTGTCCTTAACAGTATTGCGGTGCAACTCCGCACGGGGCAACAAACTAACCTCCGAGAGGTAGAAAAAGAGAGGTAAATACCAATGTACGAAGATAAGACACTTGTCTGCAAAGAATGCGGAAAAGAATTTGTTTTTACTGCAGGAGAGCAGGAATTTTACGCTGAAAAGGGTTTCACAAACGAACCGCAGCGTTGCAAGGCTTGCAGACAGGCTCGTAAAAATGCTGCCAAGACAGAGAGAGAATTCTTTGAAACCGTTTGCGCTGAATGCGGCGGAACTGCAAAGATTCCTTTCAAGCCTGTTGAAGGCAAAAGCTACTATTGCAGCGAATGTTTTGCAAAAAGAAAAGCAGCTGAATAATTAATTGAATTTTTATTGTTTTAGTTTAATTTCTCGTAACTGAGGTTAAATATTTTAATTTTAAAAGCTTGATTATCTTCAGACTAATTTCAAATTAAAAAAGCTAAACACAAAAACGGTGGGCATATGCTCACCGTTTTTTATGTTTTAACTATTCAACTAACTATTTAATTTTGTTTTTGGTCGCATTTTGTAACTGTAAAGTGCGAGGACGATTAGGATGATGATGTAAAATGTGAAGTATTGCAAAGTGTTAAATAAAATATTCAGAACATCGAATATATTATTAATTCCAAATGTAAAGTCGCTAATATTCCTCAAGTTCAAAAATATTGAACCTGCAATACTTGAAATGCACATCATAACGGAACACAGCATGAAGTTAATTCTGTTCAGGAGTATGCAGTTGAGCGTCATAATTCCAAGTCCGGCAAAATAAACGGCAGGAATCAAACATCCTGCAGAGTCGGTCAAGTAACAAAGCCCCCAACAAATATTCAGCAAAAAAAGCACTATCGTAATTATAATTTGTGTTGATTTTTGAAGTTGAAAGTCATTGTGAGTTGCCTTGAATTTTACTATGGTTGAAATTAATGCCATAAACAGCAAAATGGCTATTTGACTGCTTAAGAACATTAAATTAATCAAATCAAAGCTTATTGTCACACCCGCAATTGAAGTTGCAGTTGCAGACACAATTGCCGGCATAAAGCAGATTGCGTTTTGTTTCGGACTTTTGAGCATTGCACAATTTAAACCGCATACAACAATTGTCAGCAGTATAAACGGAATAAGTAAAGTCCAAGAAAATATATAAGCACAAGCCGACAGAATAGCAACAATAAAATTTGCCGTAAACAAAATGAAAAAAATTGTATTGCTATTTTTCATAATATCACCTCATTAAAATCAACAGGGGTAAAGAGTTACTGCGATTATATACGGAACTATCGGTGAGCTTACAATAAATATGTAATACGGTGCACATATTGCGGCAAAGACTGCGGCTCTTTCCGTTTTGTCTGCCTTTGAACAGGAAAATCTTTGGAATATAGTTGACTTTGCAATAAAAAATTCAACTACGCCTGCCACCAATATTAAAGATAAATAAGAAAATTGTCCTATTGAAAGGTGGTTGTAATTACCTGAGTCTGCAATATGTGCAACAGCCGTTGCGGCAAATGATGCAATGAAGTTTATAATTGAAAAAATCAGAATTATTTTTTTGTAATCATTTTTTGTTATAAGTGTTTTTTCTTCTGTATCGGCTTTTCTTCTTGGCAAAATGTGTAGCAATGCAGATTGTGATACAAGTAAAAAATAAAGCCGCAAGAATGTTTACTAAAATAGCGGTAAGAGTTGCCGAGTTAAGCATAAATCATCTCTCCTTAAACACAAAATCAAAACATCATACGGTCGATAATCATACTTGCAATCTGTCCGTAAGGGATCAACAATTCATACGGTGCGTTTGCAAGTGCGGTGAAAAATGAGAGTTTCCATTTTTTATTGTTTGGTATTTCAAATTTGCGATAAACAAATGTGTAGTTCACAAAAATCAATACCACTATGCTTACGATAATAACGAAAATAAACGGAAAAACATATATCAAACCAAGACCGTATGGACTATCCAAAAATTCATAATTTGCTCCGATAATAGCCATGTAAAATATAGATAAGAAGTCCTGCAATAACTGGTCAAATCTTATGTGTGAGTAAATTGCATCCATCACCATCGTCACAATAAATAAAGAAGCTAAAGCCAATAATATGTATCCGACTCCGAATGAAATAGAAGCTGTTTTTATGACCTTGAATTTACCGTTGTAAGATTTTTTAGAAAGATATTTTGAAATACCGAAATTTACTGCTAAAGCTTTTCCTATGCTTACTGCAATGGCACAAATGCCGAATATAAGATATAAGAATCCCATAACCAAGCCTCCTTAACATTAAATTATATTTTTGAAAATCATCGTTCCAAACTGACCGTAGGGTATTAACAATTCATACGGTGCGTTTGCAAGTGCGGTAAGAAATGAGAGTTTCATTTTCTTATTTTTAGGAACTTCAAAATCTTTGTAAACGAACTTGTAATTGATAAGAAACAGCGTTGGAATGCTTAGAATAACTAAAATAAAGAAAGGTATAACATACGCACCGTACTCATTACCGATTGTATTGTACCATGGACCTAAAAGAGATATTACAAGTGCAATAAAAAATCCTAAAATCAATTCTACTAAATTTTCTACTATATTTAAGTAACTCGATGCACTGCAAACCATCACACCTATAACAAACAAAACAACTACTGTCAACAAAATAAAGTTCGTTTCCAAAGTATGTAACGCAACTTTTTTGAATTCAAAATCACCCTTATATGGCTTTTTTGAGAGATATTTTGAAATACCATAGTTTATAGCAAAGGTTTTAAAAATACCTCCGCTGAGAATTACAACAGCAAGCAACATATATAAGATAAATTTCAACATAAAATCACGCTCCTTTTTAAGCAATTGAACTAATTCATTAGTACAATTATATAATACAATATCTCTGTACAATTGTCAATCGGAAAACACAAAATTTTTGTTTAATTTCAAATGCTTTTATTACAAAAATTGTATTGAAGCGCCCGAATAACATACTTATTGTCAAATTTGCTTATATAATGTATAATGATAAAAGTAACGATACCGAGAAGGTGATTGCCGTGACGATTGAAAAAATTAAGAGAATTTATGCATCTACCGCAATTTACAAGTTTTCGCAGGGACTAAAGAACGCTGAAACCGATGACTTTGATTCAGCGTTTGACAATGTGCTTGATTTTTTTGGAAACAAAATCGAGGAAGACGCTCTTAAAATTGAATGTTCGGGCGATGAGGTTAATATGATGTTCCTTGATTTTGTAAGAATGTTATCGTCAACCCGTCACCTTGCAATGTGTGTGTTTGTAAACGGCAATGCCAATGTTGATACAGTCAAAAGACTTGAACGCTTTTCGGGTTGGTCGGAGTGCTTTAAGGTTGTTCGTGATATGAATAAACATGATGACAAAATCTGCATCTACATAGGTTTTATAAATTGGTTTGACGGTGAAATTTACGATGTTGATTACACGGTTAATGTGATTATGTAAGGTCAAATTGCTTGAAAAGTCAGACTTTATCGGATAAAAATTGAAAGTCAGAAAAAGTCAAAAATATTTTAAAATATTAGGAAACGAGAGCATAAGCGAGAATTCGTGAGAATTTCAAAGCTTATGCTTTAATTTTTGACTTTAATTGACTTTGACTTTCTCTGACCTTAATATTATAATGTAGTCAAACAAATGAAAAGAGGCGACCAAAATGAGAATGAGCGATTTGGTGGCACAGTACATTATAGAGATGCTTGACCGTGAAAACGGCAGCGCGGAGATTCAGCGAAACGAACTCGCCGGCAACCTCGGTTGTGTACCGAGCCAAATCAATTATGTTATAACCTCCCGATTCACTCCCGAAAAAGGCTACATTGTAGAGAGCCGTAGGGGCGGCGGCGGATTTATCCGAATAAGCCGTGTGAAGATGGATAGAGGTACGGCGCTTATGCATATAATAAATTCGATTGGAACAACACTTGACAAGGCAAGTGCAGAGGCAATGCTCAAAAATATGTTGCAAAGAGATATGATTGAGCTTACATCGGCAAGGCTGATAGCCTCGGCGTTGTCCGACAGAACGCTTACAAATGTTGAACAGAGTAAACGAGATGCCGTGCGAGCGGACTTGTTCAAGAATATGTTGCTTACATTAAGTTGATTTTGAACGGAGGCAGTTATTATGAAATGTCAAAAATGCGGTGCTAACAATGCAAATACTCATGTAAAGACCGTTATCAACGGTGAAATTAAGGAATATGATTTGTGCAGTGAATGTGCAAAGAAAATGGGATACACAAACATCTTCGGTAACTTTGAGGACGAATTTTCGGGACTTCTCGGAAGTTTCTTCGGCAACAGCCTTCCCGCAAGAACTCAGGCAACACGCTGTGACTTCTGCGGAAGCTCATATTCCGATATTGCAAAGTCGGGTCATGTAGGCTGTGCAAAATGTTACGAAATCTTCGGCGACCAGCTTCTTCCTTCAATCAGAAGAATCCACGGCAACACAACCCATTGCGGTAAGAACAGCCGTTTCGGTACAAAGAAAGCCGAAAAGAGTGCCGAGATGACAAAGAAAGATAAAATCAAGGCACTTAAAAAGGAACTCGACAAGGCAATTTCGGAACAAAATTTTGAACATGCCGCAGAGTTAAGAGATCAGATTAAGGAAATGGAGGCTTAATTATGAGTAACGAAGTAATTTCCACCAGAGTAAGACTTGCAAGAAACCTGAAAGATTACCCGTTTCCGTGCCGACTGTCCGAACAGGGCAGAAAAAAGGTTATTGAAAAGGTAACAAGTGCAATCAGGGACAGCAACAGCTCAATTGCCTCGGATTTCAATTTGATTAAGCTTGATGATTTGACAGAGGCACAGGGTGTGTCGCTTGTTGAAAGACATCTTGTAAGCCCCGAATTCATCAGCGAAACAGAGGGCAGAGCATTGCTGTTGAGCAAGGATGAAAGTATGAGCATTATGATTAACGAGGAAGATCACATAAGACTTCAGGTTATCACAGACGGCTTGTCGCTTGAACAGGCATATGACACAGCCGATAAGCTTGACACCCTGCTTGATGAAAACCTTGAATTTGCTTTTGATGACAAGCTTGGTTATCTTACACAATGCCCTACAAACCTCGGCACAGGCATGAGAGCCTCTGTTATGCTCCACCTGCCGGCACTTGAAAAGAGCCGTACAATCGGCAGAATTGCAGGCAACCTTTCAAAGCTCGGACTTACAATCCGCGGTGCTTACGGTGAAGGCTCAGAACCCAGCGGTTCGCTTTATCAGCTTTCAAATCAGGTAACGCTCGGTATCTCCGAAAAAGCCGCAATTGAAAATCTTGAGAACATCACAAAACAGCTTGTTTCTCAGGAACGGCAGGCAAGAGAAAGACTTGCAAAGAGTATTGATATTCAGGACAGCGTAAGCAGAAGCTTAGGCTTGTTGAAATCGGCAATGGTTATGACTCATGACGAGGCTTTAAAGCTGTTGTCAAATGTTCGTTTCGGCATTTTGTCGGGACAGATAAAAGATGTTGCCGCAGAGGTTGTTGACTCTCTTATGGAAAAAATTGAGCCTGCAACGCTTATGGTAAACTCAGGAAAAAATCTTTCCGCACAGGAAAGAGATATTGAAAGGGCAAAAATTTTAAGAGAGGCTCTTTCATAGAAAATAAGCAGTTAATACATTATCCACAAGGAAGGGTGATGATTTTATGTATCAGTTCAAAGGTTTTACAGAAAAAGCAAACAAGGCGCTTAATCTTGCGATTGAAAGCGCAGAGGAGATGCGCCACAACTATGTCGGTACAGAACATATTCTCTACGGACTCGTAAAAGAGGGCAGCGGTGTTGCCGCAACCGCTCTTAATGAGTGCGGAGTAACGGAAGATGCTCTCCGTGAAAAGCTTGAATCCATTAACGGTACAATGTCGCTCGTTGAGCTTACTCCCGATGATTTTACTCCCCGTACAAAGAGAGTTTTGAGAGCCGCAGTTATCATTTCTTCAAAAACAGGCTACACCTATGTAGGCACAGAGCATTTGCTCCTTGCAATCCTTTCGGAGAGCGACAGCTACGCAGTTGCTTTTCTTGAAGAACTCGGTGTATCTGTTGAAAGACTTGCACAGGCTGTGTCAAAAGGTATGCAGGGCGGTGCAGATGAAGGTTTCGGTGGTTTTGAAAACGAATCCGCTCCGAACGGTTTACAGAAAGGCGGTTCGGCTCTTGATAAATTCGGCAGAGATCTTACTCAAGCCGCAAAGAACGGCGAAATTGATCCTGTAATCGGCAGAGAAAAGGAAATCCAGAGGGTTATCCAGATTCTTTCCCGCCGTACAAAGAACAATCCTGTTCTTATCGGTGAACCCGGTGTAGGTAAAACTGCGGTTGCAGAGGGACTTGCACTTGAAATTGCAAAGGGCAATGTGCCTGAAATTCTTAAAGACAAGCGAGTTGTCAGCCTTGACCTCACAGGTATGGTAGCAGGTGCGAAGTACAGAGGTGACTTTGAGGAGAGAATTAAGGCGGCTATTGACGAGGTTAAAAAGTCAAAGAACACTATCCTCTTCATTGATGAACTTCATACTATCGTTGGTGCAGGTGCCGCAGAGGGCAGTGCAGATGCCGCAAATATCCTTAAACCGTCACTTGCAAGAGGCGATTTTCAGGTTATCGGTGCAACAACTCTTAACGAGTACAGAAAATATATTGAAAAAGATGCCGCTTTGGAGCGTCGTTTCCAGCCAGTAAAGGTTGGCGAGCCTACTCCCGAACAGGCTGTACAGATTCTTAAAGGCTTGCGTGACAGCTACGAGGCACACCATAAGGTTAAGATTACCGATGAGGCAATCAATGCCGCAGTAACATTGTCATCAAGATATATCGCAGACCGTTACCTCCCCGATAAGGCAATTGACCTTATTGATGAGGGTGCGTCAAAGGTAAGGCTTGCATCTCTTACCTCTCCTGATAATGTAAAGGAGCTTGAAGATGAAATTGCAGACTATGAAAAAGAAAAGGCAAGCGCAATTAACGAGCAGGACTTTGAAAGGGCTGCACGACTTCGTGATGAGCAGAAGGAACTTCAGACAAAGCTTGACGATGCAAAGAAGAAGTGGCAGGAACAGCAGAAGGGCAACAGCGGTGAGGTAACTGCCGAGGATATCGCAAAGATTGTGTCCGAATGGACAGGTATCCCTGTTGTTCAGCTTACTAAGGAAGAAAGTGAAAGACTTCTTAACATGGAGAATGTTCTCCACGAAAGAGTTATCGGTCAGAGCGAGGCTGTAACTGCAATCGCAAAGGCTATCAGACGAGGCAGAGTAGGTCTTAAAGACCCGAAAAGACCTGTCGGTTCGTTTATCTTCCTCGGTCCGACGGGTGTCGGTAAAACAGAACTTTGCAAGGCTCTTGCAGAGGCAATGTTCGGCGATGAAAACGCAATGCTCCGTCTTGATATGAGTGAATATATGGAGAAACACACCGTGTCAAAGCTTATCGGCTCACCGCCCGGATATGTAGGCTTTGAGGAGGGCGGTCAGCTCACCGAAAAGGTAAGAAGAAAACCGTATTCGGTTGTACTTTTTGATGAGATTGAAAAGGCTCACCCCGATGTATTCAATATGCTCCTCCAGATTCTTGAGGACGGCAGACTTACCGACTCACAGGGCAGAACGGTTGACTTTAAGAACACCGTTATTATAATGACCTCTAATGTCGGCGCAAGACTTATCACCGAAAAGCAGAGCTCACTCGGCTTTAACTCCGAAAATGAGAATGTCGAAGAGAGCGAGAAAAAGGACATCAAGGAGCTTGTAACAGGCGAACTCCGCAAGGTATTCCGTCCTGAATTCTTGAACCGTGTTGACGATATTATCGTGTTCAACAAGCTCAACAAGGACGAAATTAAGCAGATTGCCGTTAAGATGCTCAAAACTCTTGAAAATCGTCTTGATAAGATGAATATTAAAATCAGCTTTACAGACAACGCAGTCAGCGAGATTGCCGACAAGGGTTTTGACGAAAACTACGGTGCAAGACCTCTCCGCCGTGCAATACAGAACGAGATTGAAGATCCGCTTTCAGAGCAGATGCTTGAGGGCAAGGTCAAGGATGGCGCAGTAGTTACCTGCGATTTCGCAGACGGTCAGTTTACCTTTACAACAGCAAACGCCAATTAAGCGTAATTCTTAATAAAAATAAAATCAACCGCAGAGTGAAAAACTTTGCGGTTGATTTTTTTGTTTTGAATATCTTGACAAAATAAATTTAAGGTGTATAATTAAGCCGACAAAAACACAAGAGGGTGTTAATTATGAAAAAAATTATCTCGATTATGTTATTAGCAGTTGTTATTTCAACTTCAATTTTGTTTACAGGTTGTGGTGGTGAAGTTGCGTCAAATAACGCTCAAACTTCTGATGAAGCCGATACAACTGTTTTATCAGATACTACTCCGACCGCCGATCCAAACCAATTTTCAGTTGAATTTTATGACTACAAAACTAATGAACTTATTTCAAAATCAAACAAAAATAATTTGGATGAAAAGCTGAAAGAGGCTATTAATTTGACCAGCACAACATCGGAACAAAAGGTTGAATCAATTGATGTTGAGCCAACATATGTTATCCTTTTATCGTACCTCAAAGATACAAGCCGTGACCTTTGGTTTTTGATATATGTCAAGGGTGATGATGTCTATATTCAGGCTGACAAAAGGCACGCAAACATCAATCTTGATACAGGGGGATATGATATCTACAAAACCGATTACACAAAATCAGACCTTGAAGAATTGATGAAATAATCACAGCATAGAACTGCCTATATTTAAACAATTTTACAAAACACGGTGTAACCCAAATGCATAAGGTTGCACCGTGTTTTTTACATCAAATTTCTGCTCATAATTTGAAAAGTGTAGTTTTTGCCCCTCAAATTTCATTGAAAAGTGCAGTTTTTAACCCCTAAATTCTATTGAAAAGTGTATTTTTAAATGGTATAATCTTATTGAAAAGTGTAAAAAAACTATACTGAAAATCTATTGAAAAGTGGGATTGGTATGCTTTACAGAAAGATTGAAACCGTAATCGAAGAACATTTGAAGTCGGATTCAAAGAAAATTCTTCTCATAGACGGTGCAAGACAGGTCGGAAAAACATACATTATCCGTTATGTCGGCAAAAAGATTTTTAAAAATTTTATTGAAATAAATATGGTTGAAGATTCCCTCGGCAACCGACTTTTTGAAAACACAAAAACAGTCGAAGATTTTTACTTGCAGGTGAGTATGCTCGCAGGAAATAAAATGGGGAAGAAAAGCGATACCTTGATTTTTATTGACGAAATTCAGGCATATCCTCATCTGCTGACTTTGCTCAAATTTTTGTCACAGGACGGCAAATTTACATTCATTGCAAGCGGTTCGCTTTTGGGTGTAACGCTGTCACAGACTCCCTCAATTCCAATGGGCAGTATTCGCAAAGTGCGTATGTTTCCGCTTGATTTTGAGGAATTTCTCTACGCAAACGGAATGAATGAAATTATTATTTCGGCTATGCAGAAAAAATTTGAAAATCTTGAATCTCTCGATGAATCCATGCACAATAGGATGATGGATTTATTCAGAAAGTACCTGCTTGTCGGCGGATTGCCCGATGCGGTTAACAGCTATATTTCTGAGAGAAATATTCAGTCCGTCAGAGAGATACAAAGCGAAATTCACGAATATTATGCTGCAGACGCTTCAAAATACGATGATGAAAACAAACTTAAAATCCGCAGAGTTTATGACCTCATTCCGTCAAATATGGAAAACAAAAAGAAAAGGATTGTTGCAAAAAATATTGAGAATAAAAGCGGTAAGCGTTTCAGCGACTATCAGGATGAATTCGAGTATCTGATAAGTGCAGGAATCGCCCTTAATATTCAGGCAATTTCAAATCCCGTTTTTCCGCTTATTGAATCAACGGGCAAAAATCTGCTCAAGCTTTATCTGAACGATGTCGGTATTCTGACGGGAATTTTGTACGGCAACAATATCCGTGCCGTGCTTGATGATGAAACGAGTGTGAATCTCGGTTCGGCTTATGAAAGCGTTGTGGCAAGCGAACTTGCAGCTCACGGCTATAAACTTTACTATTATGATAATCGAAGTAAGGGAGAGGTTGACTATCTTATTGATGATTACGACAGCCTTTCTGCTGTTCCGATTGAGGTGAAATCGGGAAAGGATTACACGGTTCACAGCGCATTGAACACATTTGTAAGCAATAAGGATTATCACATTAAGAAAGCCTTTGTTCTTTCAAACGAAAGAACAGTAACTTCCGACGGGAAGATTAACTATATCCCGATTTACTATATTATGTTTTTCAAAAATGATGTGGGCAAAACAGGAAGTTTTACCTTTTGATATTTAATAGGGTGTAAAAAAGCCTCCCGTGGTGGGAGGCTTTTGTTCGGTTATGAACCGTTAATCAGTCGATTTCAACCATGATTTTTTCTTCACTGCGGATAGCGGCACTGCGGGCAATTGTGCGGATAGCCTTGGCAATTCTGCCCTGCTTACCGATGATTCTGCCCATGTCGTTTTCTGCAACATGAATGTGGTAAACAACTGTTCCCTCTTCGTTGGGAGCGTCTGCTTCAACTGATACGGAATCGGGATCGTCAACAAGACCCTTTGCGATAACTGCAAGTAAATCTTTCATTGTTTGTCCTTTCCGAAACGCAATTATTCAATTACGCCGTTCTTCTTGAGAAGAGCCTTTACTGTGTCTGTTGGCTGAGCGCCGTTAGCAATCCACTTCTTAACTGCTTCAGCGTCAACATTGAACTCAGAAGGCTTCTTGAGAATATCATATGTGCCGATTTCTTCAATGAAACGGCCGTTTCTCGGATATCTTGAATCTGCAACTACTACTCTGTAGAAAGGAGCCTTCTTTGAACCCATTCTTCTAAGTCTGATCTTTACTGCCATAATGTTCACCTCATAAAAATTGTTAATTTATATTCACCAACCGTAATTGGATGAAAAACTTTGTTTAATGTTAATTATTTGAACGGAGGCATTCCGTCGGGTCCGCCCATTCCGCCCATAGGTCCCATACCGTTCATCGGCATACCGCCGAGTCCGGGAAGGCCTTTCATTTTTCTTCTTTTCTTAGAGCCTTTTCCGCCCTTTGTCATCTGACGCATCATTTTCTGCATCTGGTCAATCTGCTTGATAAGTCGGTTGACCTCTTCAATACTTCTGCCCGAACCTGCCGCAATTCTGCGCTTTCTTGACGGGTTCATAATGTGCGGATGACTTCTTTCTTCGGGTGTCATTGAGAGGATGATTGCCTGAACCCAGTCAATCTGTCTGTCGTCAATGTCAACGCCCTCAAGCTGTTTTCCGACACCCGGAATTTTTGAGAGAATGCCCTTGAGCGGTCCCATTTTCTTGACCTGCTCAAACTGATCGTACAAATCGTTAAAGTCGAATTTGTTGCTCATCATCTTCTGAGCCATTTCTTCGGCTTTTTCGGCATCCATTTTATTCTGTGCGTCCTCAATGAGAGTAAGCACATCACCCATGCCGAGAATACGGCTTGCCATTCTGTCGGGGTGGAAAACCTCAATATCGTCAAGCTTTTCGCCTGTACCTGCAAATTTAATAGGTCTGCCTGTAACAGCCTTTACCGAAAGCGCCGCACCGCCTCGAGTGTCACCGTCAAGCTTTGTGAGAATAACACCCGTAATGTTAAGAAGTTCGTTAAAGCTCTTCGCAACATTAACTGCGTCCTGACCTGTCATCGAGTCGATAACAAGCAAAATCTCGTTTGGCTCAACTTCTTTTTTGATGTTTTTAAGCTCATCCATAAGAGCCTCATCAATATGAAGTCGGCCTGCGGTATCGAGAATAACAACATCGTTGCCGTAGTCCTTTGCACGCTTGATTGCCTCTTTTGCAATCTTAACGGGATTTGCTTTTCCCATTTCAAAAACAGGAACGCCTGCCTTTTCACCAACAACCTTCAACTGGTCGATAGCGGCGGGACGATATACGTCACAGGCGGCAAGCAGAGGATTTCTGCCTTGCTTTTTCAGCATTTTTGCAAGCTTTGCCGTGTGGGTTGTTTTACCCGAACCCTGAAGACCGCACATCATGATGACTGTCGGAGGCTTTGACGCAAACTCAATTCGTGCGTCCTCACCGCCCATAAGGCTTGTAAGCTCCTCGTCAACAATCTTAACAACCATCTGTGCAGGAGTAAGACTTTGCATAACATCCTGACCGACAGCACGCTCTGTTACTTTGTTTGTAAAGTCCTTTGCAACCTTGTAGTTTACATCGGCTTCAAGAAGTGCGAGTCGAACCTCTCGCATTGCTTCCTTAACATCTTTTTCAGAAAGCTTGCCTTTGTTTTTCAGTTTTTTGAACGCATTGCCAAGCTTATCTGCAAGTCCTTCAAATGCCATGAAAACTCCTTTAATCTTTCAGCGAGCCTGATTTTTCGATGATAACATCCGCAAGCTCTGTGATTTGTGTATCCTGTGAAAGTTCTTTTATTTCAAGTGCAAGAGCTGAAATTTCGTCAAGCCCCTGCTCAAGCTTACTGAACTGTTTGAACAGACCGAGCTTTTCTTCAAACTCAAAAAGCTGTTGCTCACTGCGCTTGATACTGTCACGCACACCCTGCCTTGTTATTCCCGTTTCATCGGCAACCTCTGCAAGCGACAAGTCTTCATTATAATAAAGGTCAATCGCCTTTTTGCCCGAGGGCTTTAAAAGCTCACCGTAAAAATCAAACAAGAGAGATACTTCAATGTTTTTTTCCATACCTGACAGCTCCCGTGATTCTGGTCTGCGTGTAAAGAAAATTTCTTTACACCTGTGAATTATAATATACAATTGCCCGTTTGTCAAGTATTTTAAGCCGATTTTACGGCTGAGAGTAATTTTGATAAATTTTTAATTTTCGGGAAGTTATCAAATTTGTACAGTTATATTACAAAAACGGCAATATTGTGGTAGTTTCGGAAGAATTAAATAACTAAAATAAGTCGATTGTAATGCGATTTTGAGTATAATTACGAAAGAGTAAAAAAAGTGTTTCTATCCTTTACAAATGAGTGGCTATGTGAAGTTTAGTTTTCGTCAAAATTCACAAAAATTATTTTTTTAGTGAAAAAAGCTATTTTTAATGTACATTTTCAAGTAAAATGTGTTATAATTGTTTTGAATTATTGAAGAAACGGGAGTTTTGCTTTACGGAACAAATTATAAATATCGACAGAATGGAAAATGCCGTAGCACTTTTTGGCAGTTTTGACGGAAATATTAAGCTGATTGAAAAGGAGTTTAATGTCCGTGTCACCTGCCGTGACAGTGAGCTTAAGGTTGAGGGCGATGCCGAAAACACATCGAAGGCCTGCAAGGTTATTGAAAGCCTGTTGCAGTTCATCAACCGTGGTGAAGCACTTTCCGAGCAAAATATCCGCTACTGCATTTCGCTTGTCAATGAAGGCAGTGAGGACAAAATAGAACAGCTTGCAGGCGACTGCATCTGTATTACTTCAAAAGGAAAGCCTATTAAGCCGAAAACCATCGGTCAGAAGCGCTACTGCTCGCAGATTGCGAAAAATACCGTCACAATCGGCGTCGGCCCTGCCGGTACGGGCAAGACCTACCTTGCCGTTGCAATGGCGGTCACGGCTTTCAGAAGTAAGCAGATTAACCGAATAATTCTCACAAGACCTGCTGTTGAGGCAGGCGAAAAGCTCGGTTTTCTGCCCGGCGATTTGCAGAGCAAGGTCGATCCGTATCTTCGCCCCCTGTATGACGCATTGTTTGATATGCTCGGTGCGGAAACATATCAAAAGTATGTTGAAAGAGGTAACATTGAGGTTGCACCGCTTGCATATATGCGAGGAAGAACGCTTGACGACAGCTTTATAATTCTTGACGAGGCTCAGAATACGACAAGGGAACAGATGAAGATGTTCCTTACCCGACTCGGATTTAACTCAAAAATGGTAATCACGGGCGATATTACGCAGATTGACCTTCCGAACGGTGCAAAGAGCGGTCTTAAAGACTGTATCAAAATCCTCAAAAACATTGACGATATCGGCACCTGTTTCTTTGACGAAAAGGATGTTGTCCGTCATCGCCTTGTTCAGGATATCATCAAGGCTTACGCAAAATTTGAAAACACTGACATTAATAATTTACGAAACAACGGCTCCAAAAACAACGGCTCCAAAAATTAATTTACTTAATTTTCACATATCCCACGCTATCGGGTTAAAAATAATGAAAGGATGATCATGAATGGCAGAGCATAATAAAATCAGGGTAATTATCACAAACAAACAAAAAGCAGTAAAGATTCCGACAGGTATCAGAATGTTGGTTCGTCGTTGTTGTAACGCAGTTCTGCGACTTGAAAAATTTGAAGGTTCTGCTGAAATCAGCGTTACTTTCACGGATAACGAGGGCATCAAGGCTCTTAACAAGCAGTATCGTGACAAGGACATTGAAACCGATGTTCTTTCTTTCCCAATGGGCGAAAACGGTGTTTATGACACCAATCCCGAAACAGGCGCACAGATTCTCGGTGATGTTGTAATTTCTATGGAAAAGGCAAGAGATCAGGCAGAACTCTTTGACCACAGCCTCCAGAGAGAGGTTGGCTATCTTACCGCTCACAGCGTTCTTCACCTTCTCGGATATGACCATATGGAAAAGCTTGAAAGGGTAAGAATGAGAGAAAAAGAAGAGCTTGTTATGGAACAGCTCGGTCTTCCTGCGTCATCAAGCTACATAGTTGATGACGATATGGCTTGACAGAGTAGTTATATTACGGGGTATGAAAAAGCAAATCAAAAGCTTTAAAAGTGCATTCAGAGGTTTTTACTCTGCCGTAAAAAGCGAAAGTCATATGAGATTTCACCTTGTTGCGACATTTTATGTTTTCGTTTTCGGTTGCTTTTACGATTTTTCTGCCGCAAAATGGGCGTTGCTCGCCGTTTTGTGTGCGCTTGTAATTGCACTTGAAATGGTCAATACCTGTGTTGAAAAGCTTTGTGATTTGTTTTGTGACAGATACGATTTTTCCGTTAAGATTATCAAGGACATTGCAGCCGCAGCCGTGCTTGCCGTGTCATTTTCGGCTGTGTTTACAGCGGTGCTGTTCTTCCTTGATTTTGAAGTAATCGGAAAAATATTTTTGTATTTTATAAACAATCCCGTTATGCTCGTTTTGCTGATTTTGTCTGCGGTGATTTCTGCCGTCTTTGTATGTGCAGGTCCCGTAAAAGTCAAGAACGCAATTTTGGGCATTAAAAGAAAAGATAAACATTAACAAAGGGGCGGCATTTTGCTTGCCCCCGATTTTTGTATAGTGAGGTAATATGTTAAATACAGATAATAAAGATAAATCCGCATTTATTGCCATTGTCGGCAGACCTAATGTGGGCAAAAGTTCAATTCTCAACAGACTTATGGGGCAGAAAATTGCAATTGTTTCAAGCAAACCGCAGACTACCCGCAACAGAATCACAGGCGTGCTTACTCAGGGCGAATATCAGCTTGTTTTCTTTGATACACCGGGTATGCACAAGCCGAAAACCTCTCTCGGCAAGTATATGGTGCGTTCCGTCAATGAATCCGTGGGCGGTGTTGACTGCTGTATGCTCGTTGTTGAGGCAGGAAAAGAACCGGGTGACACAGAGCTTAACCTTATTGAAAAGTTCAAGTCAATGGAAATGCCGGCAATCCTTGCAATCAACAAGATTGACACTCTCAAAGAAAAAGAAGAACTTATGAAACAGATTGCCCGTTACAGTCTGCTCTACGATTTTGACGCAGTTGTTCCCGTGAGCGCACAGGACGGCAACGGTATGAACGAACTTCTTGATGAGCTTAAAAAGCAGGCAGGCGAGGGCGGTCATTTCTTTGATGATGATACTCTTACAGACCAGCCCGAAAGAGTTATTGTTGCCGAAATTATCCGTGAAAAAATACTCCGTCTTTGCGACAGGGAAATTCCGCACGGCACGGCTGTTGTAATCGAAAAAATGAAAACAAGGGATAACGGTATGCTTGATATTGACGCTACTATTTTCTGTGAAAAAGAAACCCACAAGCGTATTATTATCGGCAAAAACGGCTCAATGCTCAAGAAAATAAGCACATTTGCCCGTCAGGATATCGAAAGGTTTTTCGATTGCAGGGTATTCCTACAGACATGGGTAAAGGTAAAAGAGGATTGGCGAAACCGTGCCCAGATTCTTCAGAATTTCGGCTATGACGAAAAGAATTTTGACTGATAATCCGATTAAAAGCGATTTGGGTACACGATTTGACACAATGTCAGATTTTTCATAATATAATAAACGGCATCCGTGAAACACTAACTTCGGAGGTGTTTTTATGGATAACTGGAGTGCGTGGCAAATATTCTTTACCACGGGAAGCGTTCTTGATTACATTCGCTACAAAAGTATTCAGGATGCCAAAGACACGGGTGCAATCACCGTGAACAGGGAGGAAACCGATGAAATTCCGAACAGAGGGACTGATTATAAAGGAACAGAATATCGGTGAGCAGGACAAGCTCGTTTTTGCTCTCACAAAGTCAAACGGTGTAATCCGTGCATTTGTAAAGGGTGCAAAAAACATAAAAAACGGCAAATGTGCGGCGGCATCTCTCCTCTCATATTCCCGACTTACAATTTATAAAGGTCGGGAAAGTTACATAATCGGCGAGGCACAGCCGATTCGCATTTTCTCAAAGCTCCGCAGTGATGTTACAAAAATGTGCCTTGCACAGTATTTTTGCGAACTCGCTCTGACAATTTGTCCCCGTGAGCAAAAGGCAGACTCATTTCTGAGCCTTGTGCTTAATTCGCTCTACCTTCTGTCAGAGAACAAACGCAGTGCAGACCTTATCAAGCCGTGTCTTGAAATGAGGCTTGCAAGTATGGCGGGCTATATGCCCGACCTGAGAATGTGCAGAGAATGCGGAGAATACATCACTCCGCTTATGTACTTTCTGCCACGCATAGGCGCTCTTGAATGTGCCGATTGCAGAACGGATGTGTCGGAACCCGCAATCGCTCTCAATGAGGGAACGCTCACGGCGCTTAGACACACGGTTTATGCCGATGATGACAAGCTGTTTTCGTTTGCATTGCCGAAGGATGACCTTGTTGTGCTGAATGCGGCGAGCGAAAGTTATCTTAAATACAGATTTGAAAAAGACTTTAAAACGCTTGTTTTTTACAAAACAATAAGCAGTTAATCAGACAATGCAGTTTTGTGTGAAAATGACTTATTTATTTGAAACAGAATGACTGAAAACTGTAGGGGCGCTCATCGGGCGCCCGCGGGCGGATAATATCCGCCCCTACGGACACAAAATTGCAATTATTGAATTTGGTAGAATTATGAACAGACATTACAAAACACTTGAACTTGATAAAATCCTCGAAAGGCTTGCGGGAATGACTTCGATTGAGGACGCCCGTGAAATGGCATTGAATCTCGAACCCGTGTTTGAACTGAAAAAGGTTGAACAGCTTTTACAGCAAACCGATGACGCAGTTGCGTTAAGCGGAAGATTCGGCGCTCCGTCATTCGGCGGTGCCGGAAATTGTTCGGGACATTTACGCAGAGCACAGGCAGGCGGTTGCCTTACCACAGGCGAACTCCTCTCGGTTGCATCAACGCTTAGAACAATCCGCACGGTCAAGGAGTGGCACTCACGCTCGGGCGGAGGAGCAAGCTCTCTTGACGGCTATTTCAGCGGACTTGTTTCCAACAAGTTTCTTGAGGACAAAATCACCTCGGCTATTATAAGCGAGGAGGAAATTTCCGATAAGGCAAGCCCTGTTTTGTCGGATATAAGAAGAAAAATCCGCACAGCCTCCTCAAAGGCTCGTGAGGTACTCGATAAAATTATTCACAGCTCAACATACATAAAGTATCTTCAGGATACGATCGTCACACAGCGTGACGGCAGATATGTTGTTCCCGTAAGAAGTGAATGCAGAGGCAATGTTCCGGGTCTTGTACACGACACCTCGTCAAGCGGTGCAACTGTGTTTATTGAGCCTATGGGCGTTGTTCAGGCAAACAATGACATCAAGCTTTTGCAGTCAAAGGAAGAGCAGGAGATTGAAAGAATCCTCTTTGAGCTTTCCGCAAATGCAGGCGATTTTGCCGACAGCATTATCCACAGCTACAAGAACCTTGCACAGCTTAATTTGATTTTTGCAAAGGCTGACCTTGCGTATTCAATGAAAGCGTCAAAGCCGATTATGAACGACAGGGGAATGATTGAGCTTAAACAGGCTCGTCATCCCCTCATCGACAAAAACAAGGTTGTTCCCGTAGATGTTATGCTCGGAAAAGAGTTTGACACGCTTGTAATCACAGGCCCTAACACGGGAGGTAAAACCGTAACTTTAAAGACAATCGGTCTGCTCACGCTCATGGCAATGTGCGGACTTCTCGTTCCGTGTGCCGACAACAGCGAGCTTTCCGTGTTCAGAAGGGTGCTTGTGGATATCGGTGACGAACAGAGCATTGAACAGTCGTTGTCAACCTTTTCGGGACATATGACAAATATCGTTCAGATTATAAAGCTTGCAAACGCAGGCTCGCTCTGCCTTATTGACGAACTCGGTGCAGGAACAGATCCTGTCGAGGGTGCGGCTCTTGCAATTGCAATCCTTGAAAAACTGCGTGACAAGCACGCAAAAATTGCTTCAACAACCCACTATGCGGAGTTAAAGGAATTTGCTCTGCGTACTCCCGGAGTTGAAAACGGCAGTTGCGAATTTGATGTTGCAACTCTCAAACCGACCTATAGACTTCTTATCGGTGTTCCCGGCAAGAGTAATGCGTTTGCAATTTCAAAAAGACTCGGCATTGACGATGAAATAATCAGTCGAGCAAGCGAACTCGTTTCAAACGAGAACAGGCAGTTTGAAGATGTTGTTGAAAAGCTTGAAAAGCGCCGTCAAAGCCTTGAAAAACAGCTTGAGAATGCAAACAGACTTACTGCAAAGGCTAATACCGAAAAGCAGAAAGCAGAAAACGAAATGCAGAAGGCAAAACAGCGTGCGGAGCGTGAGATTGAAAAGGCAAGACAGGAAGCTCAGCGTATTATTTCACGCACAAGAGCGCAAGCCGACGCAGTTGCCGAAGAACTTGAAAAGGCGAGAAAAGCCAAGGATATGAGCGTTCAGGCAAGAACACAGCTAAAGAAAAATATTGACAAGATGGAGGCTCATGCCGATCCTGTCAAGGCTCGCAATACTCCCGATGAGGAGTACAAGCTGCCGAGACCGCTCAAAGTCGGCGACACGGTTCTTATTTACGATATCGACAAAAACGCAACTGTACTTGCACCGCCGAACAAGGACGGTGTTGTGCTTGTTCAGGCGGGTATAATCAAAACGAGGGTTGATATCAAGAATCTTCGTTTGCTCAAATCAAACAACAAGCCCGCAAAGGACAGATTTTTAAGCACAAGAAATGTGCCGAGCAGAATGGATGTCCGTCCCGAAACAGAGGTTGATGTCCGTGGTGAAACCGCCTTCGACGCAATCAATATTGTCGACAAGGCAATTGACAATGCCGTGCTTTCGGGTGTGAGCAAAATGACGATTATTCACGGCAAAGGCACGGGTGTGCTTAAGCGTGAAATCAACAAGTATCTTAAAACAAACAAAGCCGTCAAAAGTCAGCGACTCGGTGTTTTCGGTGAGGGCGAAGACGGTGTTACAATCATTGAATTAAAGTAAAATCCGACTGAATTAATTTTGTGAAATTTGAGGTAATTATGAAAAAACAGTTTCTTGATTCGGGAAAAATCGTGGGTACACACGGCATAAAGGGTGAGGTCAGAATTGATCCGTGGTGTGATTCCCCTGAATTTCTCTGTGCTTTTAAAAAGCTGTGGCTTGACGAAAACGGAACAGAGTTCATTGAGGTAAAATCCCGTCCGCACAAAAATATTGCCCTTGCGAAAATCAAGGGCGTTGACACAATCGAGACAGCCGAAAAATACAGAGGCAAGGTTGTGTATATCAACCGTGACGACATCAATCTTGCAGAGGGTGTTCACTTTGTTCAGGATCTTATCGGTCTTGAGGTCAAGGATGCCGGCAACGGCAGAGTCTACGGCAAAATTTCCGATGTTTTGCGTACAGGCGCAAATGATGTTTACGAAATCAAAGATGCTGACGGCAAGACATACCTTGCTCCCGTAATTGACGATGTTGTAAAAGAAATCAATGTCAATGACGGCTATGTTCTTATTGTTCCCATGAAAGGAATTTTCGACGATGAGGATTGATATTATAACGCTTTTCCCCGAAATGTTTGAGCCTGTTTTAAACGGAAGCATAATCGGCAGAGCACAGAAAAGCGGTGTGCTTGAAATCGTGTGTCACCAACTGCGTGATTATGCTTTTGACAAGCACAAAAGAGTTGACGACACTCCCTACGGCGGCGGAATGGGAATGCTTATGAAAGCCGAACCCATTGCCCTCTGCTTTGAGGATATCTGCAAACAAATCGGCAAAAGACCGCATTTTGTCTATATGTCACCGCAGGGCAAGACATTGAAACAGCAAAGACTTCGTGAGCTTGCCGATGTTGAAAATATCTGTATTCTCTGCGGTCATTACGAGGGTGTTGACCAAAGACTTCTTGACGAGTTTATTGACGAAGAAATCTCAATCGGCGACTATGTTCTCACGGGCGGAGAAATTCCCGCAATGGTATTTGCTGATGCGCTTTCAAGAATGGTTCCGGGTGTGCTTTCCAACAACGAATGTTTTACCGAGGAAAGCCATTTTAACGGACTTCTTGAGTATCCGCAGTACACAAAACCGTCAGTCTGGAGAGGCAAAGAAGTTCCCGAAGTGCTTATGAGCGGTCACCATGCAAATATTGAAAAATGGAGAAAAGAAAAGAGCATAGAGGCGACTGCCCTCAAGCGTCCCGAAATGCTTGAAGAATATAACGAAAAGTAATTTTTGCAGTATATTATCGGTGCGTTTACATAAAATAAGACAAGAAAAAACATATGAAATACCGTGTGTTTACGGGGGAAACATAATATTTTGTAAAAATGCACAATAAACAGGGTAATAAATTCTCTCAAGGTGCATATTAACACGAAATTAATTTATTGTATTGACCTTGTTCGGAAAAAAGATTATAATACATATTAAATTGAGCCGCAATTTGCAGGCATTGGTGGTTAAAAATTTAAAGGCAAAGAGGGTTTTAAAAATGTATGTTAAGGAAGTATTAGTACAGAATAAAGCCGGTTTACACGCTCGTCCGGCAACTTTCTTTATTCAGAAGGCTAATGAGTATAAGTCAACAATTTGGGTAGAGAAGGAAGAGCGTCGTGTAAATGCAAAAAGTCTTCTCGGTGTGTTGTCCCTCGGAATTATCGGCGGCACTACTATTAAGGTAATTGCCGACGGTTCTGACGAAACTGAAGCAGTTGAGGGTCTTGTTTCTCTTGTTGAGTCAGGCTTTGCTGAATAATCAGCTTTAAATTTTACAAAATACCAAGGGGCGGTTTTTCCGCCTCTTTTTTGTTTCTCTCAAATTAATCTGAAATCGTAAAAGGCGGTGATTTTGTGAATCCGAAAATGTCACAGCTTCGCAAAAAAGCAATGGCACTTCCTCTGTTGCCGGGTGTGTACATCATGCACGATAAAAGCGGAAAAATTATATATATCGGCAAGGCAAAGGCTCTTAAAAACAGAGTCAGCCAATACTTCGGTTCGCAGAATAACCATGCAGAAAAGGTTCGCAGAATGGTTGATAATGTCGATGATTTTGAATATATTATCACGGACAGCGAGTTTGAGGCGCTCATTCTTGAATGCAGTCTTATCAAACAGCACACCCCGAAGTATAACATTCTGCTTAAAGACGACAAGGGCTACAGCTATATAAGAATCAGCTCGGGTGATTGGAAAAAGCTGTCATATACATTGCAGAAAAAGGATGACGGAGCGGAATATATCGGTCCGTACAAGAGCAGTTACTATGTAAAAAATGCCGTTGAGGAGGCAAACAAAATCTTTATGCTCCCAACCTGCAACCGGCAGTTTCCGAGAGATTGCGGAAAGGGCAGACCTTGCCTTAACTACCACATAAAGCAATGCATGGCTCCGTGTACAGGCAGAGTAAGGCTTAAAGATTACAATGAAAATCTTAACCGTGCGCTTGAATTTTTGCGTGGCGGTTCAACAAATTCAATCAAAAAGCTGACCGAAGAAATGGAAACAGCCGCAGAAAATCTTGAATTTGAAAGGGCGGCGTCAATCAGAGATATAATAAAATCCGTCCGTAAAATGAGCGATAAGCAAAAGGTTGTTGCAACAAAAATTGATGACGGCGATGTTATTGCAGGCTTTTCGGATGACGGTAAAACCTGTTATCAGGTGTTCCGATTTGAAGGCGGAAGGTTATTTGACCGTGAAAGCTTTGTGTTTGACAGCGGTGAAAGTGAATCCGAAACCGAAGAATTTTTACTGCGATATTACACTCTGCGTGACAGCGTGCCAAAGAGCATTGCAATTGACAGGAAGTTTGACGGTATGGAAGAAATTGCCGAATGGCTCTCGCAAAAGCACGGCAGTAAGGTTGGCATAACGGTTCCGCAGAGGGGCGACAGAGCGCAGCTTGTGGCAATGTGCAAGTCAAATGCCGCAGAAACCCTTGCACAGAAAAAGGGCGCAACCGTTCGTGAGTACAATGTGCTTGAAGAACTGCGTGATTTGCTCGGACTTAAAAAGCTGCCCGAATATATCGAATCCTACGATATTTCAAACCTTGCAGGCACGGAAAATGTTGCGGGTATGATTGTTTATAAAAACGGCAAACCGCTCAAATCGGCTTACAGAAAGTTTAAAATCAAAGGCTTTGAAGGACAGGATGACTACGCATCCATGGCGGAAGTTTTGACAAGACGATTTGACGAATATTATAAAAATCCCGATGAGGATGAGGGCTTTGGAAAATTGCCAGACCTTATCCTGCTTGACGGCGGTAAAGGTCAGGTTGCGGCTGTAAAAGAGGTTTTGCAGAGTAAGAATATTGATGTTCCGCTGTTCGGTCTTGTAAAGGACGATAAGCACAGAACCCGTGCCGTAACGGGCGAGGGCGGAGAAATTGCACTAAGTCCCGGACGGCAACTGTTTGCGTTTCTTGCAAAAATGCAGGACGAGGTTCACCGCTTTGCAATCGGCTATCACCATTCAAGACGAAGTAAAAATACATTCAAAAGCTCGCTTACAGGCATTGAGGGTATAGGCGAAGTCAGAGCAAGGTCGCTTCTCAAGTATTTCAGAACGATTGAAAACATCTCAAACGCAGACCTTGCAGAGCTTGAAAACGCTCCTAAAATGACAAAAGATGCCGCACTTGCGGTGTATAAATACTACCACCCGCAGGATGAAAACGAAACAGGGTAAAATATTGTTGTAAAATATCTTTTAATGTGTTATACTAAAGTTTGCAGTTTTAAACAATTGTTTGAAATTTAACTTTTCGGTAATGCCGTATGCCTGCTTGCGGTGTTGTTTTATGATTTTGCAGGCGGAAAGGCTGCGTGCGTTTTATGAGAGTTATTACAGGCTCCGCAAGAGGCAGACGACTCGAAACCCTTGAGGGTGAAGATGTAAGACCGACAACCGACAGAATTAAAGAGGCTGTTTTTTCGATTATCCAGTTTGAAACCGAGGGCAGAAACTTTCTTGACCTTTTTGCAGGCTCGGGACAAATGGGTATTGAGGCTTTGAGCAGAGGTGCAAAGTCAGCAAGCTTTGTTGACAATGCAAAAAAATCGCTTGAAACGGTAAAAAGAAACCTCAAGGCTACTAAGCTTGAAAACTCGGCAAAGGTTTTTGCAATGGATTTTCACAGCTTTCTTTCGATGAATTCACAGCGTTTTGACATTGCATTTCTCGATCCGCCATACAGAACGGGAATGCTGCAGGATGCCCTTGAACTTGTTCCCGAGGCTATGAACGATACGGGTGTAATCATTGCGGAAAATCCTCTTGACGAAGAAATTTTGTCGAATTACGGTGATTTTGTACTTGACAGACAGTATCGCTATGGTAAAATAAAAATAACTACATTCAGACATAAGGATTTTCAAAGATGAACAAAACAGTGATTTGTCCGGGAAGTTTCGATCCCGTAACGCTCGGACACCTTGATGTTATCACGAGAGCGTCAAAGCTTTTTGACCGTGTAATCGTGGGCGTGCTTGTCAATTCTTCAAAAAAACCGATTTTTTCGATTGATGAGAGAATTGAACTTTTGAAGGAAGTTACCGAGCATCTCAATAATGTTGAAATAGTAGGCTTCAACGGTTTGCTTGCACAGTATTGTGAGGAACACGGTGTGGACGCAATTGTTAAGGGACTCAGAGCGGTAACTGACTTTGAATATGAATTTCAGATGGCGCTCACCAACAAAAAGCTGAATCCGAACCTTGAAACCCTGTTTTTAACGGCTGAGGCGGATTCAATGTATCTCAGCTCGAGCATGGTTCGTGAAATTGCCTCAATGGGCGGTGACATCAGTAATTTTGTTCCTGCGTGTATCCATGACAGAATTGTGGAAAGACTGAAAAATAAATAAGCGTTTGATTTTTTAATTAAAGGTGGATTAAACCAAACATATAAGGAGTGGACAGAAATGAAAGTTGAGGATTTGATTTTACAGCTTCAGGATGTTATCAGTGCCGCTAAGTCAATGCCGTTTTCGGGTGGTAAGGTAATGGTGAGCAGTGATGAGATTTATGATATTCTCGATCAGATTCAGGACGCTATGCCGGCAGAGGTAAGACAGGCAAAGAATATTGTTGCTGACAGAAAGCAGATTCTTGCCGAGGCTAACCGTGAATCAGAGAATATAATCAGAAGTGCCGAGGAACGCAAAAAGGCTATGCTTAACCAGAATGAGCTCGTTCGTGAGGCTCAGGCAAAGGCTAAGGAAATTGTTGACGATGCAAAGCAAAAATCGGCAGAAATCAGAAAAGCTGCAAATGTGTATGTTGACAGCATTATGAAACGCACGGAAGAGGGAGTTGCAACACAGCTTGAGGCTCTCAGAAAGACTCATGCAAACATAGTCAGCTCACAGAAAAAGCAGGGCTGATTTAAATTTAGCTTATTAAGGACAGACTCAATATGAGCCTGTTCTTTTTTTATGCCGTTTTTATCGTATGTGTTGTGTCACATTATGACACTGAAACGAATGCTTGCGGAATCAGCGGTTGAAAAATATCAAAATGTTGTCGGCTTTTGTAACCCGTGCGGTGCGTTTTGTAATTTTTAAGACTGCTGTTTTTGCTATGGAATGGGTGAAACCCTCTGTAAAATCAGCTTTTTTGGGCATAATATTCTTTTACAAAAAAATATGGTTTCAAAGTTGAAAGCATTTGAAATGATTTGTAAATATTATTTGTTTTTTCGTAACTTTGATATTGATTTTTTTGCACCTATGGTTTATAATAAGACAAAAGGTGTCAGAAGGTGTCATTCGGTGACTTTTAAAACCACAGAGTGACGGTTTCTGAAGAAAAGTGTATGGAGGTGGGCAGATGTTTTCGGGAATGACAAATCATTCTATTGATGCAAAAGGAAGAATTGTACTGCCCGCAAAGTTCCGTGAACAGCTCGGCGAAACATACTATCTTGCACGAGGCTTCGGTAACAAGTGCATTCAGGTTATGTCAAGCGAACAGTTCAACGCAATGTGCGAGAAAATTCTTGCACTTCCCGCAAACCTCTCCATGGCTGTTCAGTACACCTTTAACGCTACTGCGGTTGAGGTTAGTCCCAACGCACAGGGCAGGGTGATTATTCCGCAGTCCTTGCGTGAGTTTGCCGAGATTGAAGGCGATGCGGTAGTTATCGGTATGACAAACAGACTCGAAATCTGGAGCAAGAAAAATTATGAGGACTATGTTGCTTCTCAAAATGAAAATCTTGCACTTGCTCTCAAGGAGTTAAAGCTTTAAGGAGGTTGTTATGGAATTTTCTCATATTCCTGTCCTTCTTGAGCAGGCTGTTGACGCTCTTGCCGTTAAGGAAAACGGCATTTATGTTGACGGCACAGCGGGCGGAGGCGGTCACAGCAGTGAAATCCTCAGTCGACTTACCACGGGCAAGCTCATTTCGATTGATCAGGATCCCGATGCAATACTGACGCTGACAGAGCGTTTTAAGAAAAACGAAAATTCAATAATTATCAAGGGTAATTTTGCCGATATGGTGAGCCTTCTTCATTCAAGAGGAGTGGGCAGAGTTGACGGTGTTCTGCTTGATATCGGCGTTTCATCTCATCAGCTTGATACAGCCGAAAGGGGCTTTTCCTTCCATGAGGACGCACCTCTCGATATGAGAATGAGCCAAAGCGGAACAACAGCCGCAGAGCTTGTCAACACCCTCCCCGCAGGTGAGTTAAGACGAATCCTCAGCGTTTACGGCGAAGAAAAATTTGCCGGTGCAATTGTAAACGGAATCGTAAAGGCAAGAGCCGAAAAGCCGATTGAAACTACCCTTGAGCTTGCGGAAATTATAAAAGAAAATGTTCCACAGCGTGTCCGCCGTGACGGACATCCTGCGAGAAAAAGCTTTCAGGCTTTGAGAATTGCGGTAAACGATGAACTCGGAGTTCTTGAAAGAGGTCTTGACGGTGCATTTGAACTTCTCGGAAGCGGCGGAAGGCTTGCAGTTATTACCTTCCATTCGCTTGAGGACAGAATCGTAAAACAGAAAATGGCATCTTGGTGTCAGGGCTGTACCTGTCCAAAGGATTTTCCCGTGTGTGTTTGCGGAAACAAGCCAAAGGCTAAGCTTGTTGTAAGAAAGCCGGTTTGTGCAAATGAAACAGAATTGAGGAATAACCCGAGAGCAAGAAGTGCAAAGTTGAGAATATGCGAAAAAATTTAAAAAAATTCTCTGTGACTATAGACAAAACTGCCTGTTTGTAGTAAAATATAACAAAGTTGTAAAGATTATTACAGACACAAGCAATTGTGCTTTCGTGTTTGTTAATAACAAAATGTATGGCTTTGAAATATATGTCCGATAAAATCGGATTGATTGTGTGTTGTGTGTATTTTATAAATTTGTTAAAGAATTGAAACTTTTTTGTTTTATCGAAAATAAAGCAAAAATGTGTGTTTTATGAAATTGATATAGAAAGGCATCAGGTGCGTTTAATGGCTTATGAAAACAGAAATGCAGCTTATGATTTGAGTCTTTTTGATGACAGTAGCGACTATGTTCCGGGTTCAGCCGCTCCTGAAAGAAAAGAAGAAGTACATAAAAAGCAGGAAAGAAAAAGAAGAAAAAACAATGTTGTAAGTCTTCCGAAAGAGGAACTTCAGAAGAACAGACGCCGCAGACATAACAAGTTTAAAATCGCCCTCGGAACAGTGAGCGGTGCTGCAGCGACAATCATAATCGGCATCATAATTGTCGGACAGGTAAGACTTACCGAGCTTAATCAGGAAGTTATTACGGCTAAAGAAACTCTTGCAAATGCACAGAGCGTTTACACACAGACACAGATGAAGCTTGAATCAAAGCTTTCAACATCGGATATTGAAAAGTATGCCGAGGATAAACTCGGTATGACCAAGGCTACGAACACACAGAAAGAATTTGTTACCCTTGCAGGCGGAGATAAAGCAGAGGTTTCTGCAAGTCAGGAAAGCGACAATCTCTTTACACAGTTCTGGAGTTCGGTACAGAATCTTTGGTCATAACATTTAGATTAATTTAATAAATATGTTATGAAAGAATGGAGAGTTAAGACTGCGTCTTGACTCTTTTTTCGGTATATATGCGGATTGACACGGAGCGTAACGGACACTATTTTGCGGTGAAAGGAGCTTTACATTGCAATCACCAGGATCAAAAAACAAATCAAAAAAGCGTGCCGAAAAGGGACCTGCACAAAGACTGAGACAGCGTACCGCAATATTGATTTTACTCATACTTGTGCTTGGCTTCGGTGCGGCTGTTTTAAGACTTACATACCTCACCACCGTTCAGAGCAGTGAACTTCAGGAGTCGGCTGTTGACCTTCAGCTTGCCGACACAACTGTTTCCGCAAAACGAGGAACAATTTATGACGCAAACGGCAATGTTCTTGCCGAAAGTGCATCGGTTTGGCAGGTGGTAATGTCGCCTGTCAACTTTAAGAATGACAAACAGCGTCAGGCTGCCGCAAAAGGTCTTTCGGAAATTTTTGACCTTGAATACAACGATGTGCTTGACGATACAAAACAGCAGAGCCATTATGTTGTTGTCAAAAGAAGAATCGAGTCGGATGAGCGTGAAAAGGTTCTTGAGCTTATTGACACTCTGAAAAAGGATTACAGCTGTTCGGGTGTTATTCAGCTGCTTGACGATTACAAGAGATATTACCCGAAAAACAGCCTTGCATCTTCTGTAATCGGTTTTACGGGCAGTGACGATCAGGGACTTGAGGGTATCGAGTATGAATATGACAGCTATCTGTCGGGTACTCCCGGTCGAATTATCACGGCACAGAATGCAAGAGGTACGGATATGCCGTTCCGATACGAACAGAATGTTGAATCTGAGGACGGCAACAATGTGTATCTCACAATTGATGAAACAATTCAGTCAATTTGTGAAAAATATATGCAAAAGGGCGTTGAGGACAACAATGTTCTTAACAAGGGTGTCTGCATTGCAATGGATGTAAACACAGGCGCAATCCTTGCAATGGTAACAACAGACGGCTACGATCTTAACAATCCTTATGAGCTTTCGGCAAAGGATAAGAAGAAAATCAAATCAACTCCAAAAAAGAAACAGGCGGAGGCAGAAAGTGCGGCTCTCAGCAATATGTGGAGAAACAAGGCTGTTGCCGACACATATATGCCCGGTTCTGTATTTAAGATGTGCGTTGCGTCAGCGGCTCTTGAAGAAAACCTTGTAAATGAAAAAACATCATTTACCTGTACGGGTTCAATTTCGGTTGAGGGCGAAACAATTCATTGTTCAAATATATCAGGTCACGGAACACAGAACTTTGTTGAGGTAATTTCAAACTCATGTAACCCTGCATTTATTCAGATCGGTCAGATGCTCGGTGCAGGCAAGTTCCGTCAATATTATCAGGGATTCGGTTTCAGCGATAAAACAGGAATCGACCTCCCGGGTGAGGCAGAGGACAGTTTCTGGAAAGAAGGCAAAATGGGCGGTGTTGACCTTGCGGTTGCATCATTCGGTCAGAACTTCACAATCACTCCTATTCAAATGATTACAGCCTGTGCGGCTGTTTCAAACGGCGGTTATGTTGTTCAGCCTCATGTGGTTTCAAAAATCACAGATTCAAAGGGCAATGTAATCAAGACTGTTGATAAAAAGGTTAAAAGACAGGTTATTTCAGACGATACATCCAAGAAGATGAATGAATACCTTGAATATAACACAGAAAGACAGGGTGCTGCCGCAGGTTATATTTCAGGCTACAAGGTAGCCGGTAAAACAGGTACAACTGAAAAAAGGGGTGTAACAAAGTTTGAAAGCTCATTTTCTGAGGACTATATATCATCATTCTGCGGTTATGCTCCGGCAGACGATCCGCAGATTGCAATGCTTGTATTCTTTGATACTCCCGACGGTGATGCCTACTACGGTTCACAGGTTTCATCACCTGTATTTATAAATATTATGAGCGAGGTTCTTCCTTATCTTGATGTTAAGACATCATACACAGACGAGGAACTCGGTTATGTTGACGCATCTGCGGGCGATTACACAGGCGTCAGCATTGACGAGGCTAAAACAGCTGTTGAGGCTGACGGCTTTACGGCAACCGTAAAGGGTAACGGTTCAACTGTAATTTCACAGATTCCGACCGTATCGTCAGGACTTCAGAAGGGCGGCAGTATTGTCCTCTACACAGACAGCAACAGTCAGTCGGAAACAGTAAGTGTTCCGAGTCTTATCGGTCTTTCTCCCGATGAGGTGAACAATGTTGCAAGTGCCTACGGATTGAATGTCAGCTTCTCGGGTGCAACAACATCCTCCGGAACAAGCTCATCACAGAACATTGAGGCGGGAACTTCGGTCAGCCCCGGTACGGTAATAACGGTATCTTTTGCGGATTCCTCTTCAACACTCAACGAATAACAAAAATATTTATTAGTCTGAAAGGAAAGATAACTATGATTTACGGAATATGGACATTTTGTGCGGCTTTGCTTGCTTTTATAATCTCAGCCGTTACAGGCAAGTTTTTGATTCCATACCTTCGCAAACTCCACTTTGGTCAAACAATTCTTGAGGAAGGTCCTAAGTGGCACAAGGGTAAGCAGGGAACTCCCACAATGGGCGGTATAATGTTCATCGTTGCAATTGTGGTTGTCACAATGATCAGCACAGTTATATATGCCTTTACAGGCGCTGATTTGGTAAATTCATTCTTTGCAGACATTCCAAGAGAATGCATGTTCATTTTCTGCGGACTCGGTCTTGCAGTTGCAAACGGTTTTATCGGCTTTATTGATGATTACATCAAGGTTGTAAAAAAGCGTAACCTCGGTCTTACAGCGTCACAAAAGCTGATTCTCCAGTTCCTTGTTGCCGCCGCTTTTCTTGCAGTTCTGGCAATTGCAGGCTACGGTACAACAACAACCATTCCTTTTGTCGGCAAGGTTGACCTCGGATTTTTCTATTATATTATTGCCGCCGTTGCAATTGTGGGTATCGTAAACTCGGTAAACCTTACAGACGGTATTGACGGTCTTGACGGTTCGGTAACATTCTTTGCGTGTGTTGCATTTATGCTTATCGCCTGCGTAAAGAGCTATCTCGGCATAACAGCCATGAGCGCCGCATCTGCTGGTGCCTGTCTCGGATTCCTTGTATGGAACTTTCACCCTGCAAAGGTGTTTATGGGCGACACGGGTTCACTTTTCCTCGGCGGTCTTGTATGCGCTCTTGCTTTTGCAATTGATATGCCTATTCTTCTTATTCCGATTGGAATTATCTATATTGCTGAGGAGCTTTCCGTTATTCTTCAGGTCAGCTATTTCAAAATCACACACGGCAAGCGTCTTTTCAAGATGAGCCCTATCCATCACCACTTTGAAATGTGCGGTTGGAGCGAGGTTAAGATTGTCGGTGTGTTCAGTGCAGTAACCGCAGTTTTCGGTGCAATCGCTTTTGCACTTGCATATTTTGGTGCATAAATAAACGCAGAAATACTTGTTTAAAATAAATTTTAAGGGAGGAACGGTCTTTGGCTCCACAAAAAAGAATGATGCTTAAAGCTGATGTAAACAGAATATATGATGAAGAGGTTTACTCGGAGCAGAAGATCAGGGAAGAAAAGTTTTTTGTCCGTCCTACTCGTCAGAGAAAGATGAAAAAAGGAAAGCTGTTTTCCGTTGGCATGGGACTTGACCTTCCGTTTTGCATAATCATTCTTGTACTTCTCATTATCGGTATGATTATGATGTTTTCTGCAAGCTATGCCTACGCTTATTACAATCAGGGCGACAGCTATTATTACCTTGTAAGACAGCTCATTTTTGCCGCTATCGGCGTGGGCATAATGTTTTTCCTTTCGTTCTTTAACTATAATAAACTCCACAAGGTTGCACCGGTTGTTCTTGCAATTTCGTATTTGTGCCTGCTTGTGGTTCTTGTACTGCCCGGCTCCGAGGGTGTTAAAAGATGGATTCCTCTCGGCATTTTTAACATTCAGCCTTCTGAGATTGCAAAGTTTGCAATTATCCTTTTCTTCTCACATTGGTGCAGTAAATACTATAATAAAATGCAGTTTGCCCGTTACAGCGTTCTGCCGGGTATAATTGTTTTCGGTTCAACGGCACTTCTGCTTTTTCTCGAACCGCACTATTCGGGTATCGTAATCATCGGCATTCTTTCGGTTGTAATGCTTTATATCGGCGGAATGCAGACAAAGTATCTCGGAATCGGTCTTGGACTTATTGTCGGAGTAGTGCTTATACTTGCCGTCACAAACAGCCTGTCCTATGCTATGAGCCGTCTTGACGGTTGGGGTCAGGCACTTGAATATACAACAGATGATATGTGGTGGACCACATATCAAACACGAAATTCACTCTATGCAATCGGTTCGGGCGGACTTTGGGGACTTGGTCTCGGTCAGTCAAGAATGAAGTACCTCTATATTCCTGAACCGCAGAACGACTTTATCTTTGCCGTTGTTGTTGAGGAACTCGGTCTTGTGGGCGCACTTATGATTCTCCTTATTTTTGCACTTCTTGTGTGGAGAGGCATCACACTTTCACTTCGTGCAAAGGATAAGTTTGGCAAACTTCTCGGTATCGGTCTTACCTCACAGATCGGCATTCAGGTTGTGCTGAATATTCTCGTTATCACAGACTGGCTGCCTAACACGGGTATCAGCCTTCCGTTTTTCAGCTACGGCGGCAGTTCGCTTATTATGCTGCTTGCCCAGATGGGACTTGTGCTTTCAATTTCCAGAACGGCAAATATCGAAAGACAATAATTTAAAAATAGTTTTCTCCTGCATGAGTTTTGCAGAATTTTCAAAAGAAAGGTAAGAAAATTATGAAAGTATTGCTTGCAGGCGGCGGCACGGCAGGACACATAAATCCTGCACTTGCAATAGCCGGATATATAAAGAATAAAAGAAATGATGCCGAATTTTTGTTTATCGGCAACCGTGGCGGAATGGAGCAAAGACTTGTTCCGCAAGCCGGTTTTGAAATTAAGTCAATTACAATCAGCGGATTTAAGAGGAGCTTTTCTCCTAAGAGTATGCTTGAAAATGTTAAGACAGTTTCAAGAACCTTCACCTCTTCAAGAGAGGCAAAGAAAATAATTGCAGAGTTCAAGCCTGATATCTGTATCGGAACAGGCGGATATGTTTCGGGTCCCGTTATCAGAACAGCCGCAAAAATGGGTATTCCGTGCATTATTCACGAGCAGAATGCATATCCGGGCATTACAAATAAAATGCTTGCAAAGAGCGTCAAAAAGGTAATGCTTGCCGTTCCGGATGCAAAAAAGTATTTTGACAAAAATGTTGATTTTGTCATTACCGGAAATCCTGTAAGACAGGAAATCCTCACGGCAAAAAAAGAAGAGTCAAGAAAAGAACTCGGGCTTGACAACCGTCCCGTAGTGCTTTCGTTCGGCGGAAGCCTCGGAGCAAGAAAAATAAATGAAGCTGTTGCAGACCTTGTTGCAAGAAGCGGTATTGACGGCAGATATCAGCACATTCACGCATACGGCAGTTACGGCGACTGGTTTCCGCAGCTCGTTGAGGAAAAGGGTACTGACATTGCCGATTGTTCAAATCTTGATATAAGACCGTATATTGACAATATGCCGACTTGTATGGCGGCGGCAGACCTTGTAATCTGCCGTGCAGGCGCAATTACACTCAGCGAAATTCAGGCTATGGGCAAACCGGCAATCCTTATCCCGTCACCTAATGTTGCCGAGAATCACCAGTACCACAATGCAATGGCACTTGTGAATGCAGGTGCGGCTGACATTATTGAGGAAAAAGACCTCACGGGTGCGGCTCTTATGCGTAAAACCGACAAAATGCTTCTCAATCCCGAAAAGCTTGAGAAGTACAGCGAAAATTCACGCAAAATGGCAATTACCGACGCCAACGAAAGAATTTATTCGGTAGTCAAAAAAGTTCTCGGACTTGTGTAACGGTAACATTTATAACGCTTTCTCATAGAATAGAAGGGTATTCTTTTTGAGAGGGTGTTATTGTGTCAAAACTGCTTGTTACAGGACGCAAAAAGCTTGACGGAGAGGTTGAAGTTCAGGGGGCAAAAAACAGCGCTTTGCCGATTATTGCCGCCTCGATTCTTACAAAAGGTGAAAATGTAATCCACAATTGTCCTTCGCTTTCCGATGTTGACGCATCTGTCAACATTCTTCGGTATCTCGGCTGTACCGTCACACGCTGTGATAAAACACTTCTCGTAAAATGTGACGATATCAACCGCTTTGATGTTCCCGTTGAATTGATGCGTAAAACAAGGAGTTCAATTGTTTTTCTCGGTGCAATCCTTGCACGAACTGGAAGGGCGAGAATTTCATTTCCCGGCGGATGTGAAATCGGTTCAAGACCGATTGATTTGCATCTCAATTCACTTCGGGAAATGGGGGCGGATATTCGTGAAAAGCACGGCTATCTTGAATGTTGCGTTCCAAACGGACTTTGCGGAACAAAGATAACGCTTTCGTTCCCGAGTGTGGGTGCAACCGAAGATATTATGATTGCCGCCTGTCTTGCAAAAGGCACAACAACAATCATCAATGCCGCCCGTGAACCTGAAATCTGCGACCTTGCGGATTATCTCAATTCCTGCGGTGCGGATATTTCCGGAGCAGGCGAGGGTGTTGTCGTCATTGAGGGTGTAAGCTCTCTCTGCGGCTCTGTCCACACAATCATTCCGGACAGAATTGTTGCCGCAACGCTGATGAGCTGTGCCGCCGTAACGGGTTCAAAAATTATACTTAACGGAATAATTTCGTCCCACCTTGCGGCACTTATTCCAATCTTCAAAAATGCAGGGTGCAAGATAAGAATTTCGGACGGAAATCTTGAGATAAATGCTCCCGAAAGACTTAAATCAATGAAAACAATCAGAACGATGCCGTTTCCGGGCTTTCCCACGGACGCACAGGCGCCCTTGCTTGCAACAGCGTGTGTTGCAGACGGAACAACGGTTTTTGTTGAAAATATATTTGAAAACAGATACAGACACATTCCCGAGCTTGTCAGAATGGGTGCAGCCGTTAAGACAGAGGGCAAGGTTGCCGTTGCCGAGGGTGTGGAAATTCTTTACGGTGCGCCGGTTGAAGCTCCCGATTTGCGTGGAGGTGCGGCACTTGTTGTTGCAGGCCTTTGTGCAGAGGGCAAAACCGAAATCGGCGGCGTGGAGTATATTGAAAGAGGCTACGAGTGTATTGAGTCTACTCTTACATCAATCGGGGCAGATATCAAGAAAATTTAGGGTAATCAGATTTTTAACTGTCGCAGGGCGGATTTCCGCCCTCGGCAGATAACATAAACGAAGGGAGGATTTGCTTTGAGCGACGGTAAAGGCAGAAGACCGCTTACATCAAAAGAGCGAAAGAGTCTTGAAAAACAGCGTAAAAATGCCGCAAAGCAGGCAGAAAAGTATCATAAGGAAAAAGCAAAGCAGGATAAGAGAGCTAAAAAATCCCCCAATCCGAAAAAGGAACAGCAGAAAAAAGCTCCAAAAAGTAAAATTGAGGAGGCTTTTCTCAAGCAAAAAGAAGAGCAGGAATCACAAAGACAAGCCGAAAATATGAGCCGTGAAGAAAAATTCAGGAGAAAAGGCAAGGCTAAAATCAAGAACCTTAAACCAAAGGATTATGAAGACGGCTATTATGTTGACGAATTCGGAGAAAAGCAAAAACAGGAAAAGCGTGCAAAGGAAATCCGTGCTCAGGAGCGTGAAGTAATTCGCAGAAGAAAAAAATCTCTGACGAGCACTCAGATTAAGCACAGGAGAATCGCACTGTACAGTTCAATTTTTGCGGCAGTGCTTATAATAGGCGTTATACTAAGCCTTACAGTCCTTTTTAAAACCGAAAAAATTGAGGTTGTGGGGGACAAGTATTATGACGAAAAACAGATAATTGCATTCAGCGGTGTTGAATATCAGGAGAACATCTTCATGGGTGCAATGTACAATACATCGGACAAGATTGTCAAGAATCTTTCGTATATCGAAAGCGCAAGCGTAAGCTTTAACATTCCGGACACAATAACAATTACTGTTGTTGACGCAACACCGTCATATGTTATTCCAAACGGTAACGGCTATCTGCTTGTAAGCTCAAAGGGCAGAATCCTTGAGGAAATTTCCGAAAATAAGGACAAGCTTCCCGAACTCACCTGCGGCGACATCAAGACCAAAGAGGTTGGACAATATGTGTCATTCAGCGACGCAAATGTTCCCGATATTCTCGAAGATGTTTCGCAGAGCCTTATCAACAACAAGGTTAAGAATATCACAGGCTTTGATGTTACCGACACGGCAAACATAAAGCTCGTTTATGACGGAAGGATTGACATTAACATCGGACTTCCCGATGATATCGACTATAAAATCAGAACTGCAATGACAATCATCAACGAAAAGCTTGACCCGAACAACACGGGACTTGTTGCAGGAACGCTTGATGTTTCGGCTTGCAGTACATCAAAAATTTCTCACTATAAACCTGCCGCAACCCAGCCCACAGCCGCAACACAGGCAACCACACAGGCAACAACGCAGGCGGCTGATTCTTCAGCCGATACGGGTGACGGCTACACAGGAAACTACACATGGGATGACGGAACATATTCGGGCGGTGACACGGGTTATTACAACAATAACAGCTATAATAACTATGATAACGGTACCTATGACAACGGCAATGCGGACGGCGCCTATACGGGCGAGTAATTTTTCAGCAGAATTTTCCGTATAAATTTGCAGAAAAACGGCTGAAAAGCATTGCTATTTTGAAAAAAGTATGATAGTATAAGATAGTATAATTGTGTACTATGAAGAATAATGATTTCTGACTGAAAGTTGTCAATATATAAGGAGGACGAAAAAATGGCTTTTGAACTGGAATTGGAAAACGAGTATATGCCTAAAATTAAAGTGATCGGTGTCGGCGGAGGCGGCGGAAACGCTGTTAATCGCATGGTTGCGACCGAGGTTAAGAATGTTGAATTTATCGCAATAAATACAGATGAACATGTTTTAAGACTTTCAAAGGCTTCGCAGAAGATTCAGATAGGCGAAAAGCTTACAAGAGGTAAGGGCGCAGGCTCTATGCCACAGATTGGACAGGAGGCAGCCGAGGAGAGCAGAGATGAAATCGCAGCACTTCTCAAGGATACGGATATGGTATTTGTTACTGCCGGCATGGGCGGCGGTACAGGTACAGGCGCTGCTCCCGTAGTTGCCAAAATCGCAAAGGATATGGGCATTCTTACAGTCGGCGTTGTTACAAAGCCGTTTGCTTTTGAAGGCAAGAGAAGAATGACTCAGGCTGAGCAGGGTATTGCAGAGCTTTCTGCCTGTGTTGACTCGCTTATCATCGTTCCTAACGAAAGACTCAAGTATGTTTCAGATACAAGCATCACTCTCCAAAACGCATTTGCTATTGCCGATGATGTTCTCAGACAGGGTGTTCAGAGTATTTCTGACCTTATCCTTCTTCCGGGTCTTGTAAACCTCGACTTTGCCGATGTTACTTCCGTAATGAAGGACGCAGGCTACGCTCACATGGGTATGGGCAGTGCAACAGGCAAGGACAAGGCTACCGTTGCCGCAGATATGGCTATTTCAAGTCCGCTTCTTGAAACTTCAATTGACGGCGCAAAGGGTCTTATTATCAACATCACAGCATCTGCCGATGTTAGTCTTGACGATATCGATGCCGCATCAACAATGATTAAGGATAAGGTTTCAGATGATGCAAACATCATTTGGGGTGCTGTTATTGACGACAAAATGGAAGATGCTATCAGCGTAACGGTTATTGCAACTGGCTTTAACGCAGACGGTCAGATTGCTAAGAAGAATCTTACGGATGCAGTTTCATCAGCGTCAGCTCCTGTTGTGGCTAAGGAAGAGCCAAAGTCAACAACAAAGGACAAGACTGATGATGACGACGATACCTTCTATGATATTATGTCAATTTTCAACAAGTAATACATTCTGATGTAATGAGGCACTCCTTTTCGGGAGTGCCTTTTCGTTTGACAACGGCAATTCCGTTATGGTATAATTTGAACGGAATAAAGGGGAATTGTGAGCTTTTGCGCTTTTACAATTTCTCTTTTTTTGAGCGAAATCCAAAAGCAAAGAAGGCGGAAAAATGAAAAAACTACTTGCACTTTTGATTGCCTTGATGACTGTTCTTTTGTGCAGTTGTTCATCAGGCGGTGAAACAATCCGATTCGGTACGGCAGGTACGGGCGGAATTTATAACGAAGCGGCAAATTCGATAAAGTCGATTGCCGATGCTGACGGCACTCTGAAAATTGAAACAAAGACAACAGCCGGTTCTGCGGCAAATGTTCGCTTGCTTTCACAGAATTATCTTGACGCCGCAATTGTTCAGTCCGACATTGCACACGACGCATTTAACGGCGAAAATAATTTTGAAAAATCCGGCAGTCTTGATGGTTACAGCGCTGTTGTAGGTATGTTTACAGAGGCTTGTCATATCGTTGTAAGAAAAGATTCTGATATTAACAGTGTTGATGATTTGCTCGGCAAAACCGTGAGCATCGGTGAAGAAGAATCGGGTTCGGAGCTTAACGCAAAGCAGATTCTTTCGGCATACGGGCTTAACTCAAAAATGGTTAAGGAAAAAAATCTTAATTATGCCGATGCCGCAAAACAGTTACAGAACGGCGAAATTGATGCGGCATTCTTTACACTCGGACTTAATGCAACAGTTGTTGAGGAACTTTCAAAGCAATGTGACATCAAGCTTATAGGAATTGATGACTCAGCTGTTAAAAAGCTTAAAAACACCTACAGCTATGTTGACTGCAAAATTCCGAAAAACACTTACAACGGGCAGAGTGATGAAGTCGGCACAGTTGCGGTAAAGGCTGTTCTGATTGTGAACGACAGACTTTCAGACGAACAGGTGAAGAAGCTTACACAGCTTGTCTTTGACAATGCGCAGGAGCTTCAGCTGACTGTTTCGGCGGATGTTGACATAACGCTTGAAAAAGCCGTTGAAGGTGTTAAAATTCCTTTTCACAAGGGTGCGGCAGAGTATTATTCCGAAAGAGGAATAACGGTAAAAACAGCAGGATAACTGCGAAAGGATTGGTGCTGATTGAATATAACTCTTGATATGTATCAGACAATCGCAGTTGCCGTGATTGTTCTGATGGCCGGTGCGTTTCTGAAAAAGCGTATATCGTTTTTGCAGAAATTTTGTATACCTGCACCTGTAATCGGTGGTTTGCTTTTTGCAATTCTAACGCTGGTTCTCTATATGACAGGTGTTGCGGTAATCGATTTTGACGATACTCTAAAGGAAGTCTGCATGGTGTTTTTCTTTACCTCAGTCGGATTTCAGGCGAATCTAAAGGTGCTGAAAAGCGGAGGCAAATCCCTTATCGTATTTTTGTTTCTTGTAATTATGCTCATTGTAATGCAGAATTTCTCTGCAATCGGACTTGCAAACTTGATCGGACTTGACTCGCTCACGGGTATGACAACGGGTTCAATTCCTATGGTTGGCGGTCACGGTACGGCGGGCGCTTTCGGTCCTGTACTTGAGGACTTCGGCGTTCAGGGTGCGACAACTGTTTGTACTGCCGCTGCAACATTCGGTCTTATTGCAGGCTCACTCATGGGCGGACCTGTCGGAAACAGACTTATTAAAAAGCACAACCTTATTGCCACAATCAAAACAGAGGACGACAGCCTTCTTGTTGAAGAAGAAGAAAAGCATGAACGACATTTTTCAATGTATGCTCCGGCTGTATTTCAGCTGATTATAGCTGTCGGACTCGGTACGGTTGTTTCCGATTTGCTCTCACTTACGGGCATGACATTCCCGATTTATATCGGTGCAATGATTGTTGCCGCAATTATGAGAAATATCGGTGAATACACGGGTAAAATCACTATTCATATGGGTGAGATTAACGACCTCGGCGGTATATGTCTTTCACTTTTCCTCGGTATTGCCATGATTACACTTAAGCTTTGGCAGCTTGCCGACCTTGCGCTTCCGCTTATTATACTTCTTGCAGGTCAGGTTGTTCTTATGTTCCTTTTCTCATATTTTGTTGTGTTCAACATTATGGGCAGAGATTACGACGCCGCTGTTCTTGCGGCAGGTACTTGCGGTTTTGGTATGGGTGCAACGCCAAATGCAATGGCAAATATGCAGGCAATCTGCGAAAAATACGCACCGTCCGTAAAGGCTTATCTTATTGTTCCGATTGTCGGCAGTTTGTTTGCCGACTTCCTGAACAGTCTGACGATAACATTCTTTATAAATTGCATTTAGAATCGGAGGCAGGTATTATGAAGGACAGGAAATTTACATTTGATTCCGAAAACCTTGCTTTTCCCGAGATTCACACGGGCAAAGTAAAGCAGAATGATGTTGCCGAGGATAACACAGACAGCACGGTTGTTTATGATACTGTCGCTGTTCCCGAGGTTCATCTCAAAAAGCATAAGCATAAAAAACAGAAAAAAGACAATGAATAAAACAACAGCCGTACATTTCAAAAGTGTACGGCTGAAATTTTTAATAATATTTATTGTACTGAAATATTCTGTTGATACAATAAATTTTGCCAAAATATTGAATATATCAGATTAGTTTGTTATAATCGGGTAAGGAAACGGTGGCGGCTGTTTCAGCCTCCTTGAGAAAGGGGGGTATTCCGATGGCAGAGATTACATATTTATTTGTACTTGCAATTGTATTTGTGGCTTTTAATGAAGTCATTAAGAATATAAAGAAATAACCGCCCTGTGTCGCAAACAGAGCGGTTATTGTTAAAAATAACTCAATCTAACAGCGGAACAGCTAAAGCCGTTTCCTTACTTATATATTAACATCAAAAGTAAAATATGTCAATATAGTTTTAGAGGGTTGTTGCTTAGGGCGACAACCATTTTTGCTGTATATGCAGTATTAATTTTATTGCTGTTGTTGTGCAAACCGAAATACACACCACAGTATTAATTTTGAAAGAAAACCTGCCCTTCTGAAATCGGCTTATATGCTGTAAGCTCGGCGGAATCAAGGTCGATTTTGTGCATATCAACCGCACAAATTTGGTGATTGTTGTAGGTGGTGTAGTAGTAGATTCCCTTGTCGGCATTGCAACAGGAGGTGTAAAGTGTGATTTCATACTTTACGTCTGCAACCTCACAACAACCTCTCTGCTGGTCAACAGAACCGAGAATGTGGAAAAACTGGCTCACGCTTTCGCCCTCGCTGTCACCCGAAACGGAATTCAGCTTTGTGAACGCAACCTTTGCAAAACGGGATGCGGATGAAAGGTCGCCCGGCAGTCCGATTGCACCCATTCCACGGCTGTATGCGGTAAGATCGGCACTTTTGCCAAAGTTGTTTTCGGGTTGCTTTGGTGAGAGTGACATATAGTTGTTGAGCATGAACATCTGAATGTCAAACGGAGGATTGTTTGTCAGCACACCGACAGGGTTGTCATAGACCCTGAGTCCGTCCTTTGTCGATTCAACTGTAAGCGATTCGTCTTTGTCGGAAATAATCCAATGCAATTGAGCACAGGGGAGCTTGTCGCTGAACTGCGTATTTGTTATGTTAAGGTTTTCAAGCTTTTTTCTTGCCTGCAAAACGCTGTCGCAATGTGAAAGTATATACGGAATGAACTCAAATTGTGCAATATTTTCCTTGCCGTTTTTCGGTTCAAAATATACGGCATTGCCCACAAAATTTAGCCCTGCCATACACAAGCCCTTTTCATTCATTGCATCGTAATATAGCGGATAACCGTCCGCTATGTGCGCCATGCCAATCATCGCAAAGTGGCTGCTGCACTCGTCCGTATGACGGAACTTAAACGGAAAATTTCGTGGAGTAATTGTAATTTCGTCACCGTATGAAAATTCATAATCAAGCGTTCTGCCAAAGTAAAAGTCTTTTGTTTTATATGTTGCCGCTGTACACATATCATCAGCCTCCGATTCTTTTAATAATAAATATTCTTCCGCTTGGTATAGAGTATCATACTGCTAAAACAAAATGATTGCAAGGTGATTTTTGGAAAATTACAAAAATTGTCGAAATCACTTGAAAAATTACTTTGCTCGGTATATACTGTATATGTTGATATGAATGGGAATGAGGTTCTCCCACGGCTTTTTGTCGAAACCGCTTTTGCTGATGACTTCTGTTTTTGAACAGGGGCATTGGCTTTTTTTATGCGATGTTCTCCATGCGGAAATTTTGAGGAGGAAATTTATGAAGAACAAATTTGTTGATTTTAAGGTGCTTGCAGCATCTCTGTGTTGTTCCGTTGTAATGGGACTGATATCGTTTGCATTTCTGAAATGTCTTGACTATGCGGCAGATTTCAGGAGCTTCTTTCCGCTGTGCTATATGTTTTTGCCCGTAGCAGGTATTGTGACCGCTTTTGTATATAAGCGTATCGGCGGAAAGTCGTCAATGGGCAACAACATTATTATTGAGAGTGCAAATGACGGTGAAAAAGTGCCAAAGCGACTTGCATCGCTGACATTTATATTTACCTGCATAACCCACCTTTTCGGCGGTTCTGTCGGCAGAGAGGGAACTGCCGTTCAGATTGGCGGTTCGCTGACAAGTAATGTTGCCGATTATCTCGGCTTTAAAAATAATGACCGAAGTACAATCGTTCTCAGCGGAATCAGCTCTGCATTCGGTTCGGTTTTCGGCACACCGTTTGCAGGTGCGTTTTTCGGAATGGAAGTCTGCTGTGTCGGCAGATTGTCGGCAGGTGCGGTAATTCCGTGCTTTGCGTGTTCATACCTTGCAAATTTTGTTACACAGCTTCTCGGCTTTAAACATGAAAGATATGCAATTTCTTCGATTCCCGATTTTGACGCAAGATTTCTTTTTGTGTTTTTAATTGCGGCAGTTTGCCTCGGCTTAATCGGCAAGCTGTTTGCACTCGGAATAAAGTATGTAAAACTTGCGTACTCAAAGATTTTCAAGAACTATCTTCTTGCCGCCGCAGTCGGTGCGGCTGTTGTCAGCCTTTTGATTTTGACTCTCGGACTTAACGACTTTGAGGGCTTAAGCACATGGATGCAGGACACCGCCTTTAAGGGCGATGCAAAATGGTACGATATGCCGGCAAAATATCTTTTGACCGTACTCACCCTCGGTGCAGGATTTCAGGGAGGAGAGGTTACTCCTATGTTTGATATGGGTGCGTCATTCGGCAGTTGGTTCGGAGGCGTCTGCGGATTTGATCCCACATTCTTTGCGGCAATCGGATTTGTATGTGTTTTTGCCGCAGCAATCAACACACCTATTACAGCAATCGTTCTCGGTATCGAAGTTTTCGGTGCGTCTGCCGCCCCGTATTTTGTGCTTGCAGTCCTCATCAGTTTTATCGCATCCGGCAATACAACAATTTATCCGTCGCAAAAATTCTTGGTTGATAAAAGCCTTTTTCATTTTCAAAAGAAGTGACGCAATAGGCTTGAACAAAGTGTAAGTCGGTGTTTTGAGATGTTGACCGACAGCATGGACTATGAATTTTATTTATTGCCCTCAAAAATTTCTTTAATATAAGTAAGAGATTCATCGTTGAAGTTATATGCGGTGACATCTTCATATGTGCAATTGAATGTTATGGGAATGTTTTTGTTACGGGAATTGTTTAGAAAATCCCTTCTGAATGCCTTCTGTTAAGATTTTTTTATTCTAAAGATCAGTATTTGAGTAAAATAAGCGATTCTAGATCATTAACCATATGCTCATATTTAGTATTTAGAAAATTTACATATTTGTAACCATAGATAAACAATGAAATCATGCAGAATACAATTATTAATACAGCTGTGATGTTTATCCACGTGTTTAGGTCTATACCTATGTTTTTTAAATTAGCAAGCGAAGTAGATAGAATTGCAGACAAAGCCGTAAACAAGGTGAATATCAGTTTATCCCTTGTTTTGTTTGATGCTTCATTTTTGGTTATATAAGTTTTGTACATTTCAATTAACGTCAAAATTTTTTCTTTAGAATTAATGTTAAAAGTCTTTTTTAAAATTTTATTTAGAATTATTAACTGCTTTTTGTATTCATCTGTATGTTTGTACAAATTGTCTTTTTGATCTTTGTTAACTAAAATATATAAGATTACTAGGATAATAACGCATGCTATGTCGGTGGGAATAATTAAATTGGCATTACAGAGATTAAGTGCTTGAATTATTAAGAAAAGTGCAGAAATGACTAACCCTATAAATAGACCTATGACAGTTAATTTCCTTTTTGGGGTAAATCCATTCAATCCAAATTTTAAATGCTTTTCTTTTTTCTTGTTTTCGTAACATTTTAAAATGTAATATTCCATTATATAAATCACCTCACTTTTAATTGTAACACTAATGGTAGTTTTTAACAAGATATTACAGTAAAATATTATTTTATTGCAAATTTAATAACTGTAATCTGAAATATCAATTAGTATATATTTCTCTGCAACATTAGTTTTGAGTTGACAAACTGTACGATGTAGCTTATACTTTAACATATTCAAATCAATAACAGTTAGGATGCTTGTGATGAAAAAATTCAGAGCGGTTTGTTTGGCTTTTGTGATGATGTTATCCGTTGCGGTAATGCTTTGCGGTTGCGGTGATACGAAAATTACAGACAAGGTTAATTTTTCCGATGTTGATGAAATAACCGTCGTAATGTCGGACGAGTCAACCGCCGTGCTTGGTGAGGTTGATTTCAAGACGGTCAAGAATATTCTGCAATCAGCCGAAACAGGCGGTACAAGCGGTGAGTTTGACGGTGGAATCCTTATTGAAACACGCAAAGACGGAATTATTACCCACAATATCCGTGTCGGCGGTGCTGACAAAATCTGTGTTGACAAGGACAATTCAACCGTGTATAAAATTTCCGATGATGATTACAAGACCTTGGAAAAGGTTATGGACAATTACAAGCTGTAACGCTTGAACAGAATCACGATAAATAAAAATATAAGCGAGATGAATTCAATCGAAAAATTCATCTCGCTTTTTGCTTGAAGATTAAATTGTTTGCAGAATAAAATCAGAAATCATCGCCGAAATCCGTGTCAAATTCATCATCTGAATCAGACGAAAACAAGTCGTCATTATCTTCGTCATCATTCATAATATCTTCAATCACGGTGAACTCAAGACCTTTTTCAAGCGGATCAAGCGTTCCGTCATGGTTTAAATCAAACAATCGTTCAAAATCGAAAATGCCCATAAAATTTCCTCCTTAACATATGGGATATCCTATATGTTAATCTTATCAAATGAGCTGTACGATAAAACGGACTTTCCTTTGCTGTCAGACAAATTTATTGAGTTCTGCGTTGTATTTGTAGTCAATTGCAGAAAGCTTGCTTTCAATTTCTTCTTTACTGCAACCGAGATCGTCACACATTTTATCAAGGCTGGGGTAGAAATCACGCAGCTTTGTATTAACAAAGCTTAAAAGAATCATTGGATCGTTCGGAATTGTATTTTCAGCCATAAAAATCGCCCTTTCAAAATTATTTACTGTATTTACTAATCCTACAATTAGTAGTATAATATACAGGTACAAATTTGTAAACGGTATTCTGTGTGATGCCGTGTGTAACAGATAAATTTTTTCAAAGGAACTTGGAAATGGATAAGAAATTTGATGTTGTAATCGTTGGCACAGGTGCGGCAGGGCTTTATGCGGCACTTAATTTTCCCGAAAGCGTGAATATTCTTCTTGTTTCAAAGCGTGAGCTTCAGCTTTCAAACAGCTCTCTTGCGCAGGGCGGTGTTGCGTGTGTGCTTGATACGGTTCACGACAGCTACAAGCTGCATATTACGGATACATTGATTGCGGGAAAGTATAAAAATACTCTTTCCGCTGTTGAAAAGCTTGTTACCGAAGGTCCTTCGGATGTTCTAAAAATCAAAGACCTCGGTGTTGATTTTGACCTTAACGAGGACGGCACAATGTGCAAAACTCTGGAGGCAGGTCACAGCAGAAACAGAATTGTTCATCATAAGGATTCAACAGGCAAGGCAATTGTTGACGGACTTATCGCAAAGGTTACTCAGCTAAAAAATGTTACCGTGTGTGACAACGCTCTTGTTTATGCAATTGACAAGGTGCTGAACGGTTTTTATATAAGCATTTTGAGAAACGGTGAAAAGCTTCACTACGGCTGTAACTACTGTCTGCTTGCAACAGGCGGTATCGGCAGAGTTTATAAGTATACAACCAACTCCGCAATTGCAACGGGTGACGGCATTGCGTTTGCATATATGCTTGGTGCAAGAATTAAAAATCTTTCGAGAATACAGTTTCACCCGACAGCATTTGCGGCTGATCATGGCAGAGAGCGTTTTCTTATAAGTGAGGCTGTTCGTGGTGAGGGTGCGGTTCTGCTCAACTGCAATGGCGAGAGATTTGCCTCAAATTATGACAGCAGAGGAGAGCTTGCTCCGAGAGATGTTGTTTCAAATGCGGTTATGCTTGAATCAATCAAGACAAACAGCGAGAATTTCTATCTTGACATAACCCACAAGCCGGCTGATTTTGTAAGAAATCGTTTTCCGATGATTTATGAAAGATGCCTTGAAGAGGGCGTTGACATTACAAAGGACAGAATTCCTGTATTTCCGTGCCAGCATTACCTTATGGGCGGTATTGATGTTGACCTTCATTCACGCACAACCGTTGAGGGCTTGTATGCCGCAGGAGAGTGCTCGCACACAGGTGTTCACGGTGCAAACCGTCTTGCAAGCAACTCGCTCCTTGAGGCGCTTGTTTATTCAAGAACAGCCGCTCTTGATATTACGGATAAAATCAATAAATTCGGCAGAAGAACTCTTGGTGAAGAACCTGTTTACCGCTCTGTTGAGGGCAAGACCATGCCGCATGGCTGTCGTTCAAAAATCAGAGAGATTTTGCAGGACGCATATTTTGTTCTTCCAAAGCCTGAAAAATATGAAGAAAGCAGTAAGCAGATTCACGAGATTATGAGTGAACTGTTTGCAGAAAAGTACGAAATCAATTCCGACCTTGTTGAGGCAAGAAGTGCGGCAATTGTTGCAAGTATCATTTTTGACGAAATTATGGAGGGTACAGACTGATGACACTTAACAGCATTTATGTAGACAATCTTATCAAAACCGCATTGCTTGAGGATATCAACTATCTTGACACAACAACCGATTACCTTATTGACGAAAATCAGGAAAACACGGCAATTTTCCTTGCAAAAAGTTCAGGTGTTCTTTGCGGTATCGAGGTTGCGCTCCGTGTGTTTGAAATTCTTCAGCCAAACGGTTTTGAGGCAAAGGTTTATAAGCATGACGGCGACAAGCTTGTAAAGGGCGAAATCATCGCTGAAATTCACGGTAAGACAAGAACAATTTTAAAGGGCGAGAGAACGGCTCTCAACCTTATTCAGCATATGAGCGGTATTGCAACCGCAACAAACAAGGCTGTTGAAATTGTCAGCGGCACAAAGGCTTCTATTGCCGACACAAGAAAGACACTTCCGGGTATGCGTCCGCTCCAGAAGTATGCCGTTACGGTTGGCGGCGGAAGAAATCACCGTTACAATCTTTCCGATGCCGCAATGCTCAAGGATAACCACATTGACGCAGGCGGCGGAATTGCCAACGCTGTTTCAAAGCTTAAATCAAAACTCGGTCATATGACCAAGGTTGAGCTTGAAGTAAGAAACCTTGACGAACTCAATCAGGCTCTTGAGGCAGGCGTTGATGTTATTATGCTCGACAATATGAGCCCCGAGCTTATGAAACAGGCTGTTGACATCACGGCAGGCAAGGCTCTTCTTGAGGCAAGCGGCGGCATCACGGACGAAACTCTTCGTGAAATTGCCGAAACAGGTGTTGATATCATCTCAATGGGTGCGCTCACTCATTCGGTTAAGGCTTTTGATATTTCACTTAAAATAAAATAAGCCTGAATTGAAAAAATTCAAATCCAAAACCACAAAACAGCGGTGATTATTCTTCATCGCTGTTTTTTTGGTATTTGAGTCGAAATTAAATTGTTGTGTTTGTAAAATGCAGGGAGCATTGCATAATGACGATGATTTTATAATCGGAAGTTGTGATAACAATTAGCAAGATTTTTGTATATTTCTGTCGGTATCGCAAGATTTCCTTTTCCGACTCCAAGCGAAATATCGGGTTTTGTTGCTCCGTGAAAGTCACTTCCGCCGCTTTTCAAAAGACCGTATTCGTCACAGATTTTCTCGGCAAGCTCTGTTTCGGCTTTGTCAAAAAGCGAATAGTACGCTTCCGTTGCGTTAAGACCGCAAGCCTTTGCTTTTGGCAGAAATTCTCTCAATTCATTTTCATTCATATTGAGAAACGGATGTGCAAGAACGGATATTGAACCGAAACCTTTCAGCTTTTCAATTATATACAGAGATGACGGTCTTTTCGGCGGAACATAGTAGCCGAACTTCGACATAAGCAAGGTTTGAAATGCCTCTTTGACAGAAGAAACATAGCCGTTGTGCATAAGAGCGGCGGCGATGTTTGCACGGTTTACAAAGCCGTCAACCGTGCTGTTCTTGATTTCGTCATAGTCGAGAATATAGCCGTCTTTCGCAAGATTTTTAACGAGCAGTTTGTTGCTTTTCTCCTTTAATTTTTGCGACTCAGCCATAATTTCGGTTATGTCTGAATAGTTTTCTTTCTTGATAAACAGACCGACAATGTGCAGCTGTTTTGAATTGTATTCGGTTGAAAATTCAATCCCCGCAACGGTGGTTACGCCGTACTTTTTACCTGCCGAAACAAATTCGTCAAGTCCGGCAACCGTGTTGTGGTCACAGAGTGCAACGGCGTCAAGCCCGATTTCTTTGGCTTTTAAAACGATTTCCGTAGGTGAAAATGTGCCGTCCGAAAATGTTGAATGTGTATGCAAATCGCAGAACATAAAATTCCTCCGATACAAAATGGAGTGGGATAATTTTACCCACTCCATTTTAGCATATACGGTTTGCAAATTCAACGCAGATGAATATTTCACACAAGCTTTTTTAGTTTCATTGCAAGGTCGGCAATGTGATTTACTCCGTTTCTGAAAACATAGTCAAACTCGCCGGCATAGGTTTTGACTTTGCCGTTAAATCCCTGTTTAAAGCGATATACACCGTAGTTTTTATGCGTTTCGTCATACCAATAGGGAATACCGCAAAAATCGTATGTATGGCAACCGCTCTCAATTGCGTACTTAATCATCGTCCATTGCATAAGATAATTCGGCATATATTTTCTGTATTCGTTTGATGAACAGCCGTAAACATAGCTTGCAACATTTGCATAATTTACAAGCAATGCACCCGACAAAACTTTTCCGTCAAGTTTTGCGATACATAGCTTTGCGTTGCCGTGAAATGCCTGTAAAAAATTTCTGAAATATTCTTCCGAACGAATTTCAAAGCCGTCACGCCTGCCTGTTTCTTTCATAAGCTCCATAAAATCGTCAAGCTCATCTTCACCGCAGAATTTACACTCAACGCCTTTCCTCATTGCAAGGCGGATGTTGTACCGCCATTTTGATTTAAAATTTGCAAAAACTTCATCACACGATTTATCTTTTATGTCAAGCACATAATTTTCTCTGCATTGGGTGTTGTCATATCCCTGCTTTTCACCGTGATAAACAAAGCCGAGGTCAACAAGATTTTTAATCGAGATAAAGTCGGTTTCGTCAATCAGCGGATCGGTTTTGAGTGTGTATGCGTGATATTTTTCTGCAATCAGTTTTATCTGCTCAAATATTTTTCTGACGGTTTTACTGTCGTGAGTGTCGCATACAAAGCCCCTCGGTGCATAAAGCATTGCCGTGTTGAGAATCGGTATTTTCTTTACAAGCACAAGTGTACAGCCGTTGATTTTCCCGTTTTCGTCACGAACTGCAACATACTCGGGAATCCAACCCTTTTTAACCTTTGCCCAGTCTGCCGACTGCATAAAGTTTCCGTATTTACTGTTTTTACAAAATTCCTCATACTCTTTAATATCCATAAAAAAACAAGCCTTTCGTAAGTGTATCTATACTATACAAAAGGCTTGTTTCTGAATTTGTTCAAAAATGTATCATAGTTGTTTCATAACACATAATAATCAAATTGTTCGTTGTTTATTTTGCTGTATTCCAAAAATGGCTGCGGGCAGATGTTGATGCTGAAAGATTCGGGACTTACATTAACCGTTATTGAATCGGAACTGACACCCCAGTATTTTATGAGTGCATCGGACAACTCCTGTTCATAACTGTCGCTGTACGGAATAACCGAATACAGCGGATTTTCACTCTCGGTACCGCTGTCCGACAGGTAGGTTGTATCAATGTTAAGCTCATAAATTGTAAAGGTTTCCGTGTCAAACAGCATTGTTATGTTTAGTCCGTATCGTGCGCCCTCTTTGGCATAGTTGCATGCGACAAACATAAAATCGGACGAAACGATTACATTGCCGTCAAGTGTTCCGCGCATTGTAAGTTTGTAACCGCTGCAGCTGTCAAATGTAAAAAACTGCGGAATGTAGCCTGCAATATTGGAAAATAAATTTGTGTCTTTAAGCGAATTTGCAAGATTGCTTATCGCTTTTTTGGCATAGCTGATTACAGTTTCTGCTTTCGGAGCATTGTTTTGAAGAACCCAAACGGTATCTTCGCTTGAAACGAGTTTCAAAAATTCTCCGCCGCTCAAAGTAGTTATATCGGCGGTAAGTTTAAATGTTTCCGCCGTGTTTCCAACCGAATCCCGATTGTCCGTTACCGAATAATAAAAGCGGGGGAGAAACACAACGGTTGCGACTACGGTCAAGGTGAGCAGAGTGCAGATGATATATTTTGCGGATTTTTTAAGGTTAAATTTCATCTTCAAAATCCTCACTTTCCTCAGAATTATCGGCAAGGCTTACCGTAAAGCTGATGTCCGTACCCTTGCCGACTTCACTGACAATTTCAAGAGTTGAGCCGTGAAGCTTTGCAATTTCATTGCAGATTGAAAGTCCGAGTCCGGCTCCGCCCATACTTCTTGAACGGGATTTGTCAACCATATAAAACGGTTCGGTGATTTTGGCAAGGTCATCTTCCGCAATTCCGCAACCGCTGTCGGTAACGCAAAAACGGTATCTGTCGCTGTCAACATATCCCGTTAGTGTAACAGGCTTTCCGCTCTCACTCGCTTTGCAGGCATTGTCTATCAGATTGTACAAAAGCGTTTTCAAGAGTGACGGCTCAGCTTTGACAGTTGCTTTTTCAACATTTAATTTGAGCTTTACGCCGTATTTTTTCAAAATAAAGAGAACAGACTTTTTTGTGTCATCGGCAATTATGTCCGTTCTTATGTCTACGGTTTTGATTTCATCATTTTTCAAAACTATAAGGTTTAGCAGATTGAGCGAAAGCGCCTCAAGCCGACTGCCCTCTTTGTAGATAAGGTCGGCACATTCTCTGCGTTGTTCAGGCTCCATTTCGTAGGAACGGAGCATATCCGCATAGCCGATAACAGAGGTCAGCGGAGTTTTTAACTCATGGGTAAAATCCGCAATAAAGTTGTCACGATTTTGTGCGGCAAGTTTGAGCTGTTCAATGTAGTCTTCAACATAATCTGCCATGGTGTTAAAGCTCTGTGAAAGCTCGGTTATTTCGGTTGAAGATGTAATGCCGCGGCTTTCCTTTACTCTCATATTAAAGTTGCCTTTGGCAATTTCTTTTGACGCATCCTTTAACTTAACAAGCGGTCTTGTCAAAAGTTTTGAGAAGATTACGAGCAAAATTGACGCAAACAGTGCGACCCCTATGAGAATGAACTGATAAATTGTGCAGTACATATCACGGTCGCTGTACACGCTTGTTATATCGTCAACCGTTTCAATATAACAGCTTGCGGTTACAAGCTGAATTTTGCTTATTGTCTGAATATAGTATTTTTTGTTTTCCGTAACAATTCTGCTTTTTCTGGAGTTTACCGACATACCGTGAGCAAATTCATCCTCTGCCGAAAAGCTTAGCTCGTTTATTGAACCGATTTTGCTTTTGGAATCCGAATTGCCGGCAATCTGTTTTGCAAATCCTATTGCCGAAGTACGAAGATATTCCCAGTTTCCGTAGGTGGGTTTGTTGTTATCTGCATATACCGAAAGTGCTGTTGTGATGTAATTGTTGTTCTTTTTGGCTGAGTCAATACGGTTGTTCAGCGTGTTTGTAAAAACGGTGTTGATGAGGAGAAAACCTCCCACACCGAAGGAAGTAATTATAATAAGAAAGGTAATAAAAAATATTTTCCACGAAAATTTCATTAGGGCTTTCCCTCCGCTTATTCAACAAGACGGTAACCGACTTTATACACAGACTGAATATTGTCTTTTAAATCAAGCTTTTTTCTTAACCGCTGAATATGCAGATCCACGGTTCTTGTGTCACCCATATACGGTTCATTCCATACCCTTTCGTAAATCATTTCACGGTAAAGGGCAATGTTTTTGTTGCGTACAAAAAGCAGAAGTATTTCGTATTCCTTTAATGTAAGGTCAATTTGTACTCCGTTTTTGGTGACTATTCTTGAATTTGTGTCAATTACTATGTCTTTAAAGCTGAGTTTTGTTTTTGCCTTGTTGTATCTTCGCAGTACCGCATCGACTCTTGCCTGAAGTTCCGAAATGTTGAACGGTTTTGTTATGTAATCGTCAGCCCCCAGGTTAAGCCCGTAAACCCTGTCCGATATATCTGATTTTGCAGTAATGAAAATTACGGGTGTGTCAAAGCCTTTGATGTAGTCCATAAGCTCAAAACCGCTGATTTTCGGCAACATAACATCAAGCAGAATAAGGTCAAAGTGCTTTTTCTCCAGAACATCGGCACAGCTTTCGCCGTCAAACACACAATCGGTTTTGTGCCCGTGCCGAGAAAGAGCCATTTCAATAAGATTTGAAATATTCTTTTCGTCCTCAACAATCAATATGTCAGCCAACAACCCCACCTCCAAGACACAGTTTATATTGCCATTGTATCATAGATGTATCATTTTTTTCAAATTATCTTTTTTCGCATAGCTGTATCCCAAAATCGGGTAATGCAGAATATTGTCAAATTATGTACAGCTGTTAATTATTTCACAAACCGTACTTGAAAACAAAGTCGAATAATGGTATTATTTTATGCAAGCAAAACATTTTGAAAGGAAGATTACAATGGGTAATTCTAAATCGGTAAAAAAAGGCGTTGCAGTTGTAACGGCAGTTATTGTTGCTGTTGTTATGGTTTGCGTTTCGATAGTTTGCAATTTGCTTTCAACAAAAACAGAAAGCTCAAATCAGACATATCTTGATGACGCAAAGGCTCAGCTTACAGAATACAGCGATAACTATAACTACACTAAATTTGAGTTTATGAACTCACTTTTTGAAAAGGCAAATGTAATTGCAAGTGTTGTTACGGAAAATACTTCGGCTGACACAAATGCCTCACTTGCAAAGAACCTCGGCATCAATTCATTTGTTATGACAGACGCTGACGGCAAGATTATCGCATCGTCAGACGATAAAAAGGTCGGCACAAATTTCCTTGATGACGAAACAACAAAGCAGTTCAAGGCTAACCTCAAGGGTATGAAGGTCAAGAGCATTTCAGAGCCGACAGCCGTTGAGGGCGAGGACGGTGTGTATAACCTCATGGCTTGCGTTGCAAGAACAGAGGGAGGCATCGTTATTATTGATACAAATACAAGCGACTATTCGGCTGTTATCGGTGCTGATATTGCAAAAAGCTGCAAGGGTGATACAATCATCGTTAAGAACAGCGAAGTTGTAAGCACAAATATGAACCTTGGCGATAACGGTCTTAAAAGCGCAGGTATTACAGATGAAATGATTCGTTCGGAAAATTTCAATGTTACAATTGACGGCACAACATATTCACTCAGCAGTATGCCGTCAGGTGAATATACAATCATCAGCGGACAGGCTGCGACAGAAAGCGGTTTCAATATGATTTACGGTGTCGTAATTCCGTGTGCCGCAGGTGTTGTAATGATTATCATTTCCGCAATTATACTCAGCCTTGGCACAACAAAGAAAAAGGAAAACGAGTAATTGTTAATTACAGCATACAAACAAGAAGTGGACATTTCACGAAATTTGTATGTAAAATGACGAAAAGGTCATAAATTCAAGAAATATCCCTGAAAACATTGTGCTTTAGCACAAAGAATATTGTGCCGAAAAATATTGCATAACCGTATTTTGATGATATAATAATGGCATAAACAAAAAAGACGCAAAGCAAAGGAGCTTCTGAAAAGGAGGCTCCTTTTCTGTTTATCTTTTTTGGTATCTTAAAAAGGGGGAATTATTATGACACCTGAGAAAATTGTTGAAAACCATAAGAAATATGTCCTCCAGTCATGGAGCAAGCAGGGTAATCTCAATCCGATTCCCGTTGCAAAGGCAGACGGAATTTACTTTTACGATTTTGACGGTAACAGATATACAGATATGTCATCACAGCTTGTAAACCTCAATCTCGGTTACGGAAATAAAGCAATCGGTGATGCAATCAAGGAACAGGTTGACAAGTTTTGTTTTGTCGGTCCGTCATATGCCACAGAGGCAAAGTCAACGCTTGCAGAGATGATTATAAATCTTCTTCCCGACAGCTTCGGAAAGGTATTCTTTACAAATGCAGGTGCAGACGCAAACGAAAATGCAGTAAAGATTGCAAGAATGTTCACAGGCTGACCATGCCGGCACAACTCCAATGAAGTATCGTCACGATGCACTATTCGGTGCCGCAAAGGTTCTTGAATACCTCCACACGGAGCTTGATAAGCTTGATCCCTAACTTGTTTACACAACAGGTGAAATTCTTTGTCATCCTGATGTACATACAGTAATTCCTGATTATGTTGAGTTCTCACTCGATGCCCGTCATGAAGATCCGCGAGTAATTGAACAGGTTGTTTCCGTAATCGAGAATATTCCGAAAGAGGTTGAAAAGTGCAAGACAGGCTATGAAATTGCATGGACAAGAGATACTGTTTACTATGACAAGCAGCTTGTTGATTTTGTTCAGGAGGCAGTTGACGAACTCGGTTATTCAAATCAGAAAATCAACTCGGGCGCAGGTCATGATGCACAGTTTGCATCATATATGCTCCCGACAACAATGGTATTCGTTCCCTCAAAGGACGGCCATTCACATTGCGAACCCGAATTTACTTCAACAGAGCTTTGTACAGAGGGTGCGTCAGTACTTCTCAACGCAGTCCTCAAGTGTGATGCGGCTGATTAATAATCGGTTTTGCGGAGGATAAAATATGGACAATTATATAATTACAATTGCTCGCAGTTTTGGCAGCGGAGGCAAGGAAATTGCCTCCCTGCTTTCCGAAAAGCTGGGTATTCCGTGGTATGAAAGACAGATTCTGACAATGGCGTCACAGGCAAGCGGAATTGATGAAAGCGAATTCGTTGAGGTTGACGAAAAACTTCACGGAAGTTATCTTATAAAGTCGCTCACAAAGCTGCCGACGGCAAATGTTCTTCGTCCCGAATCAAGAGCGTTTGTGTCGGATTTGAATTTGTACAATATTCAGGCGGCAATCATAGAAGAGCTTTCCCGCACACAGTCCTGTATCATTGTCGGAAAATGTGCCGATCATATTCTGAGAGATAAGCCAAATGTTTTGAGCGTGTTTGTTGATGCGTATTATGACGACTGCATTTCAAAAATCCGATCAAGAATTTATGTTTCGGAAGAGCGTGCAAAAGATATGAAAAAGCGTACCGACAAGTACCGCACGACTTATTACAAATACTATACAAGGGGCGAAAACTGGAAAGATACGCTTAACTACGATATGTTTTTGAACACATCAAGAAATTCAACGAATGACTGCGCCGAAATTATTGCAAAGGCTGTTGAGCTGAAATTCGGCAAATAATTTGACGCAGATTAAGAGGTGAGATTTATGGCAGTAACACTCGGTTCACTGTGTGAAAAGGCGGGCTATCTCTACGGTATGCGTGTGATAGCAGGCAAAGAAGGAATGACCAATATCGTGCAATGGGTTCATTCCGTTGAGGATATTGAGGTAAGTGACTTTCTTCACGGAGGAGAGCTTATCTTTTCAACAGGCATTGCAAACAAAGGTCAGGACTGGTTGCTGCCGTTTGTCAAAAATCTCATTGCCAAAAATGTCAGCGGACTTGTTCTAAACATAGGTCCGTACATAAAGGGAATCCCGTCAGAGGTTATCAGCTATTGCAACGAGAAAAAGTTTCCTCTTATGGATATTCCGTGGAAAACCCGAATTGTTGATATTTCACGGGATTTCTGTAATCAGATTATCTCAAATGAACGCAAGGAGGAAACAATAGGCGATACGCTGAAAAATTTCATTTTCTTTCCTGGTGAGTATGAAAAATACTTTCCTGTTCTTGAAAGCAACGGCTTTGACCTTGCAACCGATTATGCAATCATCGGTGTGAAAGCCGATATGGCTGACCATATTTCTTCAAGAAAGCTTGAATCGGCATTTGAACGAACAATTTATTCCTACAAAAAGCACTGGGGCGGTTTTAAGGTGGACAACATGATGTTCTATGTCCTTAATGACTTTTCCGATGGTGAAATTGAAAGCATAGCCGAAAAAATTCAGTCGGAAAAGGAGAGGTATATAAGCGTCAACAAGCTGTATGTGGCAGTGAGCAAAACAAATAACAAGCTGAAATCACTCCCGAAAACATACCAGATTGTTTTAAGAATGTTAAGGCTTGCCGTCCGTGCAGATATGACGCCTATGTTCTATGACCGACTTGAAGTTAAAAAGCTGATTCTTGCGGTTGACGATATTTCATTGCTTGAAAGTATATATAACGAAAATCTCAAAAAGCTTGAAGTGTATGACCGTGACAACGGCACGGATTATATGAGCTTTTTAAGGCTTTACCTAAAGTATGACGGAAGTGTTCAGAGGGTTGCTCAGGAAACCTTTGTTCACCGCAACACCATAAATTATCAGCTTGCAAAAATCAAAAAGATTCTCGGCAATAACCTCAAAACCTTTGAAGAACGATTCAAAATTATATTAGCATTTGAAGTTCGTGATGTGCTTTGACCGCCTCCGTCCCCGTCACGATGTTAATACTGAAAATCCCCCGACAGCCTAACGGAAACCGCTGTCGGGGGATTTTTTATGTGTTTATTGTAGTTGTATTTATTTGAGTAACTGATACTAATTGATATCAATTAGTATCAGTTACTATCAGTCAGAGTTAGCATAAGTAAAAAAGAACCGATACAAAAGTATCGATTCTTCTTTGGTGCACCTGACAGGAATTGAACCTGCACTCCTCTCGAAACTAGAACCTAAATCTAGCGCGTCTGCCAGTTCCGCCACAGGTGCAAATATTAAACTGAAATATAAATAGTGGTTTTGCGAAGTGATACGCGCGTCTTCCGGTCTGAAATATAGTCGCAATGCGTCGCACATAAATGTACTTCCTTTTGCTCGTTATTTCAGACAGCGCATTGCTCCCTTTATCTGCCACAGGCAGCGGTCGCAAGGCTACCAATTCCGCCACACCCGCATTTTCAATTTTTGCAAGACCTACCGTTAGATAATACTATAAATATCAGCAAAAGTCAAGTATAAGCAAGCAGTATATTACTACTGCTTGCAGAACACGATTCCGTCTTTTTTACTGATTGACTTGATTTTTGCCAAAGATTCAACTCTTATGCCCATATCACGAACGAGGTTGCCGCCGCCCTGATAAGCTTTTTCGATAACAATTCCCGCACCTGCTGTTTTTGCGCCTGCTTTTTCAATAAGCATAAGAAGTGCCGTTAAGGCGCTGCCCTTTGCAAGGAAATCGTCAATGATAAGCACGTTGTCTTCTTTGCTCAAAAATTCCTTTGAAACAACTATGTCATAGTCCTTTTTATGAGTGTATGAGTGGACGGTTGCGTTGTATGTATCGGAATAAATATTAATTGTCTTTGTCTTTTTTGCAAAAACAACGGGAACATTAAAATACTGAGCCGCAAGACAGGCAATGCCGATTCCCGACGCTTCAATTGTCAGAATTTTTGTTATGTTTTCGTCCTTGAAAAGCCTGTAAAATTCCTTGCCAAGCTCACACACAAAACTGACATCAATCTGATGATTGAGAAAGCTGTCAACCTTTAACACATTGTCGGCACCAATATGTCCGTCTTTAAGAATTCTGTCTTCTAAAAGTTTCATATCAATCTCTTTTCTGAAAAATAAAATAGTAACAAACAATACGATAGATTATACTACAAATATTTGCACATTTCAATTGATTTTTGTGATATTCCATGCCTTATTTTTCTTATTTTCGGGAAAAATTAAATTCAGACACAAAAAAGGCAGTCGTTATAAAGCGACTGCCCCTGCGTTTTATACTTCAATATTTTTAATTGAATCAAATTCGTCCATGATTTCTTTTGACGGCTTTTTTGAAAGAAGAGAAACAATAACATTCACAATAAGTGCAAGTCCGAAGCCTACAACAAGTGAATAAAGATTTGTTGCCGCATAAAGCGTCTGACCGTTTACAAGCGGAATATAGTCCCATATGATAACTGTCAGAGCACCTGTTGCCATGCCGCTGATTGCACCCGAAAGTGTTGAGCGTTTCCAGAAAAGTGCCAACAGAACAACAGGTCCGAATGCCGAACCGAATCCTGCCCATGCATCCGAAACAAGTCCCATAATGCTTGATTTAGGATTAAGTGCAATGAAGAATGCGATTACAGCAACAACTGCAACTGCAATTTTGCCGACCAAAAGCGAACTCTTTTCGCTTGCATTCTTTTTAACAGCACCTTTGTAAAGATCCTCCGAAACAGCCGACGCAGTGACGAGGAGCTGACTGTCTGCTGTTGACATAATTGCGGCAAGGATTCCGCAAAGGAAAATACCGCCGATAAAGATAAGCACGCCGTTGCCTGAGAAAAGCTGCTGGATTGTTCTGATGAATACAGATTCGCTTGTTGCATTGTCAAGCTGTGCTGTAAGGTAGCCTCTTGCGATAAGACCGATAAGGCATGATGCAGTAAGTGAAATAATTACCCAAACAACAGCAATTTTTCTTGACTTTTTGATTTCTTCATTGCTCTTTACAGCCATGAATCTGACGAGAATATGCGGCATACCGAAGTAACCGAGTCCCCACGCAAGGTTTGAAATAATCGAAACAGCCGAAACAGGAGTTCCGTCACCGTTTACAAAGAAGTTAAGGAACTGAGCAGGCTGTTCAACACCTTTTGCGGCAAGCGCAGAACTGAAGCTTGTGTCAAATGTGAGAATTGCATATGCAAGCACCGGAACGGTAAGGATTGCAACAATCATCATAAGTCCCTGAATGAGGTCGGTTGTACAAACTGCCTTGAAACCGCCCATGAATGTATATACAAGAATTACTACTGCGGCAACGATAAGACCGATAACATAAACCCGATTGTAGTTTTCGTCACCGCTTGCGCTGTCCGAGAAGAGCGTTGCAAAAAGCTTTGCGCCCGAACTGAATGCCGACGCTGTGTAAACCGTGAAGAAAACTGCGATGATTGATGCCGAAACAATCTTGATTATGTTTTTATGGTCACGGTAGCGATTTTTGAAAAAGCTCGGAATAGTGAGCGAGTTGCCTGCCACAATTGTGTATTTACGAAGTCTTGCCGAAACAATGTACCAGTTGAGAATTGTGCCGATAAGAAGTCCTACGGCGATCCATGCCTCGCCTGTACCGGCAAGGTATACGGCGCCCGGAAGTCCCATCAAAAGCCAACCGCTCATATCAGATGCCTGTGCCGACATTGCGGCTGTCCAACTGCCGAGGTTTCTGCCGCCGAGAAAGTAGTCCTCATTGTTCTTGTTGCCCTTTGAACAAACAAAGCCTATTACGATCATAATAATCATATAAGCTATAAACGCACAAAGAACTATTATGTTGTTTGTTGTCATTATGCCCCTCCTGAAATTAAATTTATAAATCAAATACCTTTTAATTCTACCAAAAATGAATAAATAAATCAAGTGAATTGCAGTATTTAGGACTTTTATGCAGATAATTTGTGCATTTGCAAAAATTCAGGAGTAACATTTTGCACATAATTACGAATAAAATAACTTTTATATGCATTTAAAGGGGGATTTTGTGTTGATTTGAAGAATCAAAAGTATTATAATTACATTGATTGCAAATTGACTGTAAAAGGTATGTGGAGAGATAAAAATGAATATGGTAAAAAGAACTTGGGCTGAAATTTCACTTAATGCAATTGAGCATAATTATAATGTAATAAGAAATAAGGTTGCAGACGATACAAAGGTCTGTTGTGTTATAAAGGCTGACGGCTACGGCCACGGTGCAGTTGAGCTTTCACAGATTTATGAAAAACTTGGAGCAGATTTTTTTGCTGTTTCAAATATTGACGAGGGTATAGAAATCAGAAAGAGCGGTTCAAAACTCCCTATTGTGATTCTTGGCTACACTCCCGTTTCAGAGGCTGAAAATCTTGCTGAATATGATATTTCTCAGGCTGTTTTTTCACTTGAGTATGCAAAGGAGCTTTCCGAAAAATGTGTTGAAGAGGATTGTATCTGCAAAATGCACATCAAGGTTGACTCGGGAATGTCAAGAATCGGCTTTATGTGTCAGGAATTTCCACGGGATGAATATTCTATTGAAGAAATTTGCGAGGCTTGTTGCCTTCCGAATCTTGAGGTTGAGGGGCTTTTTACTCATTTTTGTGTGTCTGATGAAGATGCCGAGGGCAGAGAGTTCACAAACAAGCAGTATGAAAACTTTATTCATGTGCGTGACAGCCTTAAAAAGCGAGGCGTTGATATCAGTGTTGTTCATTGCTCAAACAGCGGCGCAATTGAAGATTACCCCGAAACCTGTTGCGATATGGTAAGGGCAGGTATTATTCTCTACGGACTTGCTCCGTCATCAAAGCTTGCCGACAGACTTGACCTTGTTCCTGCAATGACTCTTAAAACAGTTGTCGCTTTTGTAAAAGAGGTTCAAAAGGGTGCAACAATTTCCTACGGCAGAACTTTTACAGCCGACAGAAAGATGAAAATTGCAACCGTCCCTATCGGATACGCTGACGGATTCATCAGACAGAATGCAAAAGACGGCTATATGACGGTGAACGGAAAGAAAGCGAAAATTGTGGGCAGAATATGTATGGATCAGACAATGCTTGATGTTACCGATATTGAAGATATCAAGACAGGTGACGAGGTTGTCGTATTCGGTACAGGCGAAAACGGTGAGCCTACTGCAGATTCACTTGCCGAAAATACAGGAACTATAAACTACGAAACCGTCTGTCTTGTCGGAAAGCGTGTTCCGAGAATTTACATTAAAGACGGAAAAATTGAGAATGTGATGTATAAATTATGAGATTACTTGCTGTTGACGGAAACAGTATTGTAAACCGTGCGTTTTACGGAATAAGACCGCTTACTACAAAGGACGGTCAGTTTACAAACGCAATTTACGGATTTCTTACAATGCTGTACAAAATTAAAAATGAAGAAAATCCCGACGCCGTGGCGATTGCCTTTGACCTGAAAACACCTACCTTCAGACACAAGGCTTATGCAGGCTACAAGGCAACACGAAAAGGTATGCCGGAGGAGCTTGCGTCACAAATGGAACCGCTGAAAAAGCTTCTTAGCCTTTTAGGCTACAGGCTTGTTACCTGTGAGGGCTTTGAGGCTGACGATATTCTCGGTACGCTCGCCAAGGCTTGTGAAGAAAACGGAAACGAGTGCGTTATTGCAACAGGTGATCGTGACAGCCTTCAGCTTGTGTCGGACAAAACAAGCGTTCATCTTTGCTCAAACAAACAGGATATACTCTACACTCCCGAAAAGATTCTTGAAACTTACGGTGTAACTCCAAAGGAGCTTATAGAAATCAAGGCGATTCAGGGCGATACTTCGGATAATATTCCCGGTGTTGCGGGAATAGGTCCAAAGGGTGCAGGCGACCTCATTCAAAGATACCACACGGTTGAGTATATCTATGACCATCTTGATGAACTTGAAATCAAGGACGGTGTGCGTAAAAAGCTGACTGCGTCAAAGGAAAATGCAATTCTCAGCCGTATGCTCGGTGAAATAAACTGCAACGCTCCTGTTGACACAAATGTCGAAAATTATGTTGTAGATATGAAAGATGCCGATGAATGTGCCGGATTTATGGCAAAACTTGAACTGTTTTCTTTAATAGAAAAATACGGCATCAAGGCTGACAAAAATACAAAGCCCGAAAAGGTTGAGAAAAATTCGCTTGAGGTTGTGTCTGATTTTGACGAAAATGAACTTTTAAAAAATGTTAAGTCAGAGAAAAAGCTCTATCTCAACTTTGAAACAGAGAATAAAGAATTAAAATCCTTTGCCGTACTTTTTGACGGCAAGGTGTATATAAGCACGGACGAAGAACTTTTTGTTAAGTTTATTGCCGACAGTGAACTTGAAAAGTACACAAGAAACATCAAAACGCTCTACGCTTATGCCGATGAGAAAAATATTGATGTTGAAAATATTGTGTTTGATATTGAGCTTGCCGCATACCTGATTGAACCGTCGTCAAAGGATTATTCGGACAAAAATCTTTGTGCCTCTTACGAAATCGCTCTGCCAGTCTGCGCTGATGAGCAGAATGAAAAATACGAGGCATTTGCCTGTTACGCAGAATTGTGCGAAAAACTCGGAGATAAAATCAAGGCTCACGGTCAGGAAAAGTTGTTGAGTGAAATTGAAATTCCGCTTGCAAAGGTGCTTGCAAGAATGGAAAATATCGGTGTCTGTGTTGACCGACAGGGCATTGAAAGCTACGGCGAAATGCTTTCTGCACAGATTAAGGAGCTTGAAACCGCAATTTACGAAAGTGCAGGCTGTGAGTTTAACATCAATTCTCCGAAACAGCTTGGTGTAGTTTTATTTGAAAACCTCGGACTCCCTTGCAAAAAGAAAACGAAGAGCGGTTACAGCACAAATGCAGAGGTGCTTGAAAGCCTGAGGTATGAACATCCCGTTGTTGAAATGGTGCTGAGATACAGAACGCTCTCAAAGCTGAATTCAACCTACTGCGAGGGACTTTTAAAGGTCATTGCAGATGACGGCAGAATCCATTCAAACTTCAATCAGACCGAAACAAGAACAGGCAGAATCAGCTCAACAGAGCCGAATCTTCAGAATATCCCCGTAAGAACCGAGCTTGGCAGAGAGATGAGAAAGTTTTTCTGTGCAAGAGAGGGCTGGGCGCTTGTTGACGCCGACTATTCGCAGATTGAACTCCGTGTGCTTGCCCATATTTCGGGTGACAAAAATATGATTAAAGCGTTCCGAGATAACGAAGATATCCACGCAATCACAGCGTCACAGGTGTTCAATATGCCGCTTGATATGGTAACTCCGATTATGAGAAGTCGTGCAAAGGCGGTTAACTTCGGTATTGTTTACGGAATCGGCGCATTTTCACTTGCAAAGGATATCGGTGTTTCAAATAAAGAGGCAAAGCACTACATTGACAGCTATCTTGCCCATTACAGCGGTGTTGACAGCTATATGAAAAATGTTGTTGAAAAGGCAAACGCTGACGGCTATGTTGAAACGATGTTCGGCAGAAGAAGAAATCTTCCCGAACTCACCTCGAGCAAGCATATGATCCGTGCATTCGGCGAAAGAGTTGCAAGAAATATGCCTATTCAAGGCACAGCCGCAGACATTATCAAAATTGCAATGATTAAGGTTGACGAGCGAATGAAAGCCGAAAATCTCCGTGCAAGGCTTGTGCTGCAGGTTCACGACGAACTTATTGTCGAAGCTCCGCAGGATGAGAGCATGAGAGTTGCACTCATTGTTCAGGAAGAAATGGAAAACGCAGTTAAAATGAGCGTTCCGCTCACAGCCGATGCGGCAATCGGAAGGACTTGGTATGATGCAAAAGGATAACAGAACGATTGCCTTTGTATGCACGGGCAACACCTGTCGCAGTCCCATGGCAGAGGCAATTTTTAATGATATGGCAGAGAAAAACGGTGTTTGCGTCAGGGCGGAAAGCTTTGGCATTGCGACCTCAACGGGACTTCCCGTGTCGGAAAATTCCGTGATTGCCTGTAAGGAAATCGGAATTGACCTTTCGGGCAAAGCATCAACAGCCGTAGCTGATGCCGGCATTGAAAAATACGAAAAATTTTACTGTATGTCGCAAAGTCACGCAAAAATGTTGATGCAGTTTTTTCTTGTACCGCCCGAAAAAATCGCCGTTCTCGGTATAAGCGATCCCTACGGCGGCGACATTGATGTGTACAGACATTGCCGTGATGAAATTGTTAATTCTGTAAAGGAAATATTAAAAGCGTATGAAAATTGACAGAATGACCGAAAATCAGCTTGAGGCGGTTGCACAGCTTGAACAGCGGTGTTTTTCGCATCCGTGGTCGTTTAACAGCCTTGAAGAAGAACTGAACAACGAAACCTCGCTGTTTTTTACCGCAACGGAAGACAATGCCGTTGTCGGATATATAGGAATGAGCGTTGTTGTTGACGAGGGTTACATTTTCAATGTTGCCGTTGACGGTACACACAGAAATCGGGGAATAGGTTCGGCGCTTGTTGAAACGCTTGTGACCTATGCCAAGAAAAATAACCTTTGCTTTCTCACTCTTGAGGTTCGTGAAAGTAACGGGAACGCCCGTTCTCTCTATGAAAAATTCGGATTCATCAAGGTGGGAGAGAGGAAAAATTACTACTCCTCTCCAACCGAAAACGCTGTTTTAATGACACGCTGTTTTTGACATATATATGTAATAAAACATTATATTAACGATATTACGGAACTTCATCATAAATGTTTCGTAGTGAAAGGAAAATTATGAAGATACTCGCAATAGAATCGTCCTGTGATGAAACTGCGGCAGCGGTTGTTGAGGACGGCAGAAACATAATCTCCTCGGTGGTTGCTTCTCAGGTTGAGGAACACAAGCTTTACGGCGGTGTTGTTCCCGAAATCGCATCACGCCGTCACGCAGAGGCAATTGTTCCTGTTGTAAGACAGGCTCTTGAAGATGCAGACTGCAGGCTTTCCGACATTGACGCAATCGGCGTTACATATGCCCCCGGACTTATCGGAGCGTTGCTTGTGGGAGTGAATTTTGCAAAAGGACTTTCACTTGCAACAGGAATTCCGCTTGTGCCTGTTCACCATCTGCGTTCACACATTGCGTCAAATTATATTTCAAATAATGAATTAAAACCGCCGTTCCTTTGCCTGGTTGTGTCAGGCGGTCACAGCCATATTGTTATGGTTGAGGACTACACAAAGATGAAAATTATCGGCAAAACCCGTGATGATGCCGCGGGCGAGGCTTTTGACAAAGCCGCAAGGACAATGGGAATGCCGTATCCGGGCGGAATTGAAATGGACAGAGTTGCGGAAAACGGCAATCCGTTTGCATTCAAGCTCCCTCGTCCCGCAGTTCACGATGCGCCGTATGATTTCAGCTTTTCGGGACTTAAAACAGCCGTAATCAACCTCATTCACAATTCGGCACAAAAGGGTGTTGAGCTTAACAAAGCCGATGTCTGCGCGTCATTCCGCTATGCCGTTGTTGATTGCCTTGTTACAAACTTTATCAAGGCGGCTGAAGACTTGAAACAGAAAAAGCTTGTAATCGCAGGCGGTGTTTCGGCAAATTCACTTCTCAGAAGAACCCTTGCAGAAGAGTGTAAAAAGCGTGATTGGGAAATGTATATGCCCGAAAAATCTCTTTGCGGTGACAATGCCGCCATGGTCGGTTCACAGGGATATTACGAGTTTCTCAGCGGCAATATTGCAGGCACGGACCTCAATGCTTTTGCTACAATGAGCATTGAAAAAGGCTGATTTATACGCAAATAATCACTAAAACACTTGCTATTTTATCAAAAATATACTAAAATAGTGTTAATAAACCGAAAGGACGATTTAAAATGAGCAATCCTATTGTTACTTTTGAAATGGAAAACGGAAAAACAATCAAAGCGGAGCTTTATCCCGAAATTGCTCCGAATACTGTAAATAATTTTCTCAGCCTTGTAAACAAGGGTTACTATGACGGCCTCACATTTCACCGTGTAATCTACGGTTTCATGATTCAGGGCGGTTGCCCCGAAGGCACTGGTATGGGCGGTCCCGGATATTCAATCAAGGGCGAATTTGCCGTGAACGGCTTTGAAAACAATCTCAAGCACACAGAGGGTGTTCTCTCAATGGCTCGTTCAATGATGCCCGACTCAGCAGGCTCACAGTTCTTCATTATGCACAAAAACGCTCCGCACCTTGACGGTCAGTATGCCGCATTCGGCAAGGTAATTGAGGGTATGGATGTTGTCAATGAAATCGCAGAGTGTGACACAGACTATTCCGACAAGCCTCTTGATCCTCAGATTATGGCAAAGGTTACAGCCGAAACCTTTGGTGTTGACTATCCTGAGCCTGAAAAATGCTGATTGTTAAGAAAGGAATTTTAAAATGAATGTTTTGCTTGCAGGCGGCGCCGGATATATCGGCTCGCACACTTGTGTTGAACTCATCAACGCAGGTCACGATGTTGTAATTGCAGATAATTTTTCAAACAGCTGTCCCGTAGCGGTTGAAAGAGTTGAAGAGCTGACAGGCAGAAAAATTCCGCTCTATGAGGCCGATGTATGTGACAGAGATGCCGTTGAAAAGATTTTTTCGGAGAATAAGATTGATGCGGTAATTCACTTTGCAGGTCTTAAAGCAGTAGGTGAAAGCTGTGAGAAGCCTGTTGAATATTACCGTAACAACATTGATTCAACGCTCACATTGCTTGAAGTGATGAAAAAACACGGTGTAAATAACTTTATTTTCAGCTCAAGTGCCACGGTTTACGGTACTCCGGAAACTGTTCCGCTTGTTGAAACAATGCCAAAGGGTTCTCCTACAAATCCGTATGGCTGGACAAAGTTTATGATGGAACAAATTCTTACAGACACCGCAAACGCAAATCCCGATATGTCTGTTGTTCTTCTTCGTTACTTTAACCCAATCGGCGCTCACGAAAGCGGCAGAATCGGTGAAGATCCTAACGGAATCCCGAACAACCTTATGCCGTACATAACACAGGTTGCCGCCGGCAGACTCAAGTGTCTCGGTGTTTTCGGCAACGATTATCCTACGCATGACGGCACGGGAGTGCGTGACTATATCCATGTTGTTGATCTTGCAAAAGGTCATGTAAAGGCTATTGAATATTCCGCAGAGCACAAGGGAACCGAGATTTTTAATCTCGGAACAGGTGTGGGCTACAGCGTTCTTGATATTGTAAAGGCTTTTGAAAAGGCAAATTCGATTGAAATTCCTTATGTTATAAAGCCACGCCGAGCAGGCGACATTGCAGAATGCTTTGCCGACGCAACAAAAGCAAAAAAAATACTTGGATGGATTGCCGAGAAAAATCTTGAGGATATGTGCCGTGACAGTTGGAACTGGCAATCTCACAATGTGAATGGTTACAAATAACAAATAAATGATATTTTATTTGTGCATTCCTACAAAAAAACAATATTTTGTCAAATAATCAGCCGGCAAGAGTTTTTAGCATTGACTTTTGGTGGTTGGTTGTTGTATAATTAAACTGCTTATAGAAGCATTATCACATAAGGAGGAAAAGAAAATGTTCAAAAAAGCACTTAGCCTTTTACTGTCTATGATGCTTGTTGTGACATCACTCGTTGCAACTGTAGTGAGCGTTTCTGCTGCCGGCGATTCATATTTCGTATCCGGTTGTGAAGAACTCACAGGTTACAAGTGGGCTGAGACTGAAGCAACTTGCGGAGATAATGTAATGACAGAAAACGGCGACGGTAACTACGAAAAAGTATTTACCAACGTAGCAGTCGGCAACGGCTACCAGTTCAAGGTCGTTAAAAACGATTCAGAGTGGATTGGTGTAGGCGATACCGGCAATGACAACTTCACATTCAATGTAACAAAGGAATGTGATGTAACAGTAACTTACAACCCTACAACAAATGAAATCACTGCAACAGGTGAAGGTGTTGTAATTCCGAAAGAACTTGTTGTTGACCACATTACAGTCGTTGGTAACGGTGAAGATGCATGGCTCAACGGTAAGGACTGGAAGGTAGATGCTGAAGCTAACTACATGACAGAAACATCTGAGGGTTCAAAGGTTTACCAGATTAAGTTTGAGAGCCTTGACGCTTATGAGAACTATCAGTTCAAGTTTGCTGCCAACGGTTCATGGGCAGATAACTGGGGCCTTCCTGAGCAGGGCACAGCTCCTCTCAATGAGTGGTTTGACCTTACATATAACGGTCAGAACATGATCATTGATACAGATGCAGCTGGTTACGAAGACGGTTATGACATCGTTCTTACACTTGACCTTTCAAACTTTAACTATGCTACAAAGCAGGGTGCAAAGGGTAAGGTTGACATCGTTACTGATGCAGAGCCTACAACAGTAGCAGAGCCTACAACAGTAGAGCCTACAACAGTAGCAGAGCCTACAACAGCAGAGCCTACAACAGTAGCAGAGCCTACAACAGTAGAGCCTACAACTGCAGCTCCTGCAAAGGGTCTCACAGTTACAGCTACTTCAAACCTCTTCGCTGAGAAGAAGGTTACTCTCAGCGCAGATCAGAAGACTGTAAGGGTTACATACATGTTCCAGACCAAGGACAGAGATGGTATGTTGAACTTCCAGTATAAAATGAACTATGATCCTACTGTTCTCAAGGTCTCAGCTAACACAAGAAAGAGTACTTCATTCGAATATCCAAATTTCGAATTCAACAAAAATGTAGCTCCTGGTTTACTTATGGGTATAGGAAGTGACACAAGTCTCTATTTTTCGTCAGAAAAAGAAATAGTATTTTCTTCTGTTGAATTCGATGTGATCAATCCCGAGGCTGTAGCAACTACTGTTGACCTTGATGTAGAGTATCTTACTATTTCAAATCAAGACCCTGTATCAGAGTTGGAAATCCCTAGTGATGAAGTAGTACTCTTAGACAAATCTGTATTAAATCAGGATGCAGTTGATAAGTATGTCGCAGTTGCTAATACTGTAACAGATCCCGACGGTTCAGAAGAGCCTACAACAGAAGAGCCTACAACAGCTCCTGCTGCCGATACTACATATGTAGTTGCCGGTACAGAAAATCTTACAGGTTATGAATGGCAGGGTTCTCCTGCACTCGCTCCCGAAAATGTTATGACAGCTGACGGCAGCGTGTTCACAAAGACATTCTCTGCTGTTCCTGCAGGTAAAAACTATCAGCTCAAGGTTGTTGCAAACACAGGCGACGCTCAGACATGGATTGGTCTTGACGGTACAGATAACAATGTAACTTTCGATGTAGAAACAGCTTATGATGTTACTGATGTTACTGTAACATTCGATCCTGCTACAAACAAGATCACTGTAACAGGTGACGGCGTTAAAATGGTAAAAGACCTTGATGTTAACAGCATTACAGTTGTTGGTAACGGTGAAGACAACTGGCTCAACGGTGTAGCATGGGGTGTTGACGCTGAAGTTAACCACATGACTCAGGTTTCTGACAAGGTATATCAGATTAAGTACGAAAACATTGAATCTGCAGACGATGCTTATCAGTTCAAGTTTGCTGTAAACGATGATTGGGCAGCTAACTGGGGCCTTCCCGAGCAGAGCGCAGCTCCTATAGGCGAAGAATTTGACCTTAAATTCAATGGTGAGAACATGCTTCTTAACACAGTTTCTGCAGGTTTTGAAGAAGATTCACTCGTTGATGTAACAATCACACTTGACATTACAAACTTTGATTATTCAACACGTTCAGGCGCTAAGGCTACTGTTAAGGTTGAGCCTTCAACTCCTGCAGTTGATAATTTAACAATCAACGCTACATCTAATATTTGCCAGGCTACAGGTTCAGGCACATTTAATGTAGGCGACAAGGTATCAGTTTACTATCTCCTTGACACTAAGGACGCACAGCTTGAAGAAGTACAGTGGGCTCTTACATATGATAAGAACCTCCTTACACTTGATTCACTTACAATGCCTGAAATCGCTGACGGCATGGTAAATATGGATGATGTTTCAGGCAATGCTTCAAACCTTGCACTTTATGATTTTGCAGGCGGTAAAAAGCTTGTTGAGGCTGTGTTCACAGTTAACGGTACAGGTACAACAAATGTTGACCTCAATGTAGTTGATCTTACACTTGGTAAGCTCAATCCTGAGACAGGCAAAGTTGATGCTGATTCAGAATATGCAGCAGTAGTTAACGGCGACATGGCTAATGATCTCTTTGATAACATTAACTCAGACGCTAAGGTTGAGGCATATGTTGAGCCTACAACAACAGAGCCTACAACAGTAGCTCCTGCAACAGAGCCTACAACAGTAGCTCCTGCAACAGAGCCTACAACAGTAGCTCCCGCAACAGAGCCTACAGACGCTCCTGCAACAGAGCCTACAACAGAGCCTACAACAGATGCACCGGCTACAGTAGCTCCTACTACACCTGATGCTACATCTGCTACACAGGCTGCAACAAAGGGTCAGTCAACAGCTGACACAGCTACTTCTGATACACCGGCTAACGGCACAAGCAGCAACGCAGTACAGACAGGTAATGCTTCTATGGCAGTAGTTATCCTCTTAGCTCTTGTTTCTGCAACAGGTGTTGTTTACTTCACAAGAAAGAGATTCAATAAGTAATTGAATTTCCTATTGTAAGACTGTTAACGGCGTTGACAGATTAAAAAAATAATTTTTCGCCTCTCGGTTTTCCGAGGGGCGTTTTTTTTCTTTATAGGGAATTGCATGAAAAGATAAGAGGAGAAGAAAAAATAAAAGCCTGCGAAAAGCAGGCGCAAGAAAGATACAGGAGGGTAAAAAAAGAAACATCCGAATCACCGCTAAAGAAAATATCATCTACATTTTGTCGTAAAATTGTGAAAATCAGTTTGAATTATAATTTCTAAAATATCATTTCTTTAAATGTGAATCTGCAATTAATTTATTTTCACATAAATTTCACCGAGAATTGTTAATTTTTTGATTGAAATTTTAGTCTTAATGATATATAATAGGGATATCAAACTAAAGGAATGAAAAAAATGTCTAAAAAAATCAAAAATATGCTTTCAATTCTCTTCGTGGCTGTACTTACCGTGTCAGCATTCTGTATTCCTGCAAGTGCTGCCGAGGATGACCTTACAATCAGCGTTTCATCAGATGAAAAGGATTCCGTAACAGCTAAAGTCGGCGATACGGTTAAGTATGCTATTTATATGACCGATACAAAAGAAGAAGTAATCGGAGCCGCAATGAGTTTCTTTTACAACGATGAATATTTGAAGTTGAATGCCGATTCAATAAACTGTGAAAGCTTTAAAAATGCGATTGGCAACCCTAAACTGAAGAATTATTACACCTTTACATGGACAGATGTTCAGAATCCCGTAAAGCTTAACGGTGACAAGGCTCTTGTTTCTGCTGAATTCAAGGTACTAAAGGGAGGCAAAACCGATCTTTCATATTTCATCTCGGATATGTACGGGGATGATATGACATATCTCAAATCATATAAAATCACCTGCAAGCTTTGGGTGAACGGTAAAGAGGTAGAGGATAGTGCCGTTCCGATAGTAAATAATGATACGGCAAATTCCGAAAAAATTCAGGGCGATTTTGTAAACTACATTGACGGAATGGGCGAGGAAAACTCACCTAACAAGGACGACCATAAGTCGGTAGTTGTTGAGAAAAAGTACATCTCAACTCAGCAGAATAGTCAGGTTGTAGATGTTACAAAGGTTGTTGAGAGTTCTGCAAACGGTTCGGGTTCAAACACGACATTAATTGTTATAATTGCAATTGTTGTTGTTTTGATTGCCGCAGGTGCAATTATTTTCGTAAAGAAAAAGGACGAAAAAAAGAACAAAACGGCGGACATTAACGGAATGTCAGACGACGCAGATGCGGATAAATAAAACAGATAAATATCTTTTATAGGAAAATTTTTTATAATACAAGCTAAATACACAAAATTGCGATTGCAATTTTGTGTATTTTTTTGTTTTAAGCTTTTTGAAAAAGATTGCAATTTTGAAAATTTTGTTATATAATGATTCCATACCGATAGAAATCGGAAATTTTTTTGGAGGAGATTCAAATGTCAAAAAAACTTATCAGTATCATAGTGTCATGCGCTCTCGTTCTTTCACTTGCTCTTGTAGGTGTAATCGGCGTTTCCGCAGCTATTGATACAAACGGTCGTTATGTCCCAAGTGAGGGCGTAAAAGAAACACACAAAGTTTACTTCCTTATGCCTGAGTCATGGAAGAGTGAAAAGTACAATGCTAATGATGCAGGTGCATACTGGTGGAACGGTTCAGATCCATGCGGTTCTCTTGACGGTACAACAGTAGGTCCTGCTTGGCCGGGCTATAAGATGCAGGTTGAAAATGCTGAAAATAACATCTTCTATCTTGACCTTCCTACAGATGTTCCTAATATTGATTTCAACAACTACCTTAACGGCGGTGAAAGGACAGTAGACGAAAAAACAGGTAAAGTAACTTTCCAGTTCGGTGAGGAACAGTTTAAGGCTGCTAAGCAGACTGTTGATGTTCTTTGTCAGTACTATTCGGAAGGCGACAATGATTATTATGACAATTTGCTTGACGGTGAATTCTGGGCAAAGGCTCAGGAAGCACTTGACGGTAATGACAAGACATTCTTCGGTAATTTTGCTGACAACTTCTTTGAGGATCCTGAGTGGGGTATCTCAATGAGATTGAATGACATGATTTATGTTACAGACCCTAACAACACTTCTGTAAGCGTCACAGGTAAGGAAACATATGCCGGTGAGTTCTACTTCTACTATGGTCTTAACGAAGAAACAGGCAAGTACGAGTACGGTTCACTTCCTAACTATGATATGGCTAAGGAAGCAGGTCTTGTTAAGACAGTAGATAAGAATGTTGCACCTGCTACACCTGATGAACCTACAACAACAACTCCGTCAGGTGACAACAAGACAGATCCTACAAAGAACACAGTTCCTACTGCAGGTCAGAACCCAACATCTTCTGCAAACGCAGTTTCAACTGCTGACACAGCAAAGAGCACAGACAACGGAACAGTTCAGACAGGTGCTACAACAGCAGCTGCAGTTCTCGCAGTTCTCCTCGTTGCAGGCGGTGCAGTTCTTTACACACGCAAGAGATTTGAATAATCTTAAATAATTATACATAATTATTTGATGCCCTCCGCTTTGGAGGGCATTTTTGCTTTTGTTGCAGGTAAAATTTGCAGTTTTTTTGCATTGATTTTGTTCGGAAAAGACCTAATAAAGAAATCTTATAAAACAGTACAGTGATTTTTGGTGATTATTACAATAGGTTTCAGACTCCAAAATGCCCTGTAACACTTGATTTTTTCTGAGTTTTATACTATAATAGTCATGCTGATACAAGTATGGTGTCGGAAAATCATAAGGAGGAAATACAAATGTCCAAAAAAGTTATCAGTCTTTTATTGGCTGTTATGCTCACAGCGGCAATGATAGTGGTTGCTGCAATAAGCGTTTCTGCCGATACGGACGATGAAGGCAGTTATGTGCCTTCTGAGGGCACTGAAACCTACCATATATATTTCTGTAAGCCTGTTGACTGGGAAAACAAATATACATCTGATGCAGGTGTTTATTGGGAAAACGGTTCGGATACTCCTTCAGCGTGGCCGGGTTATTCAGCTCGCAATGCTGATATCAAAAATGTTTACTGTTCTGAAGTACCGACCAATGTTGATAAAGTAATCTGGAACAACGCTCTTAAAGGTACAGACGATCCGACAAATCCTGAATATAAACTTGCTTATCGAACAACCGATATTAATTTTAAAGGTTATGAAAAAGGCGAGTCTGATTATTATCCCAACGGTGTTGAAAGCTTTGACAATATGATTTATATTATCAATCCTGAATTTACTTCCGAGAACGATAAGGATGAATTGATTTTTACCGGTGAGTGGTTCTACTACTACGGTAACGGTGAATACGGCAATGCTCCTAAAAAGGCAGACCTCAAGGCCGGCGATTATTACGGCAAAGGCGGTGTGTTCCCGACAGAGTATAATCCATTGGGTGAGGAAACAACAGCCGAATCAACAACAGAGATTGTAACAGAATCGGAAACAACCGAGTCTGCAACTGATGCCCCCGTTGCAACAGAGGGTACAACATCGTCTGCTGAATCTTCGCTTGCTCTTACAGTAAATGCAACATCAAATTACTTCCCAATGGCAAGTGCAAAGTATAATGCAGTTACAAATCAGGTAACGGTTACATATATTATGCAGTCTCCAAAGAATGTGCTCGACACGCAGTGGCACATTTCTTATGACCCTTCAATCCTTTCGGTTGCTGATGTGAATACTGCTAAGTCGGTTTGCCCGACAATGGACGGCAGAGGTGTATATGTAAACTTCAAGAATAAGTCGGAAGGCGTTGGTTATGTAAGATTCGGTGCAAGTAATCTCGGCCTTTATGACTTTAGCGAAAAGACGCTTTTTGCAACAGTTGTTTTTGATGTTAAAGACATTTCAAAGGTTGCACCGGTTTCGACGACGGTTGACCTTGTTGTTGAGGTGCTTCGTGTTTCGGAAGTAAATCCGGACACAGAAATGACTGACGGTTCAAAAGAAGTTATTCTCGTTGATAAAGAAGTAGTTAAGAAAGGTCCTGTTGCTGTGGCAGCAAAAAATGATCTTTCAACTGAGCTTACTCCTTCAACCTATGCAGAACCGACTACAGCCGAGCCTTCAACCGCAGAGTCATCTACTGAGGAAACAACATCAACTGAGGCTACTAAGGCTACAGAGGAAACGCTGGAATCAACTAAGGTTACAATTGCTCCTGTAACTTCACAGGATGCAACATCTGTAACACAGCCTGTAACAAAGAAAATCAGCTCAACATCCGACACTTCGGATACATCTGACAACGGCAACAATAACAATGCAAATGCTGCTGTTCAGACAGGTGAAGCTCCTCTGGCTGTTGTAATTCTTACACTTCTCATCGGCTCAACTTGTGTAATGTTCGTTCTTCGTAAGAAAGAAGAAATCCTTTAACGGCTGATAAAGACTAATAATTAAGAGGGCTGACCAAACAAAGGTCAGCCCTCTTTCTGTGCTGTGATTGAGGTTTAAAATTCTGATAAAAATACAAAAAAACAGCTCCACCGTAAATAGTGGAGCTGTTTCGTAATCTGTAAAATCAGTTAGCTCTGGTAACCTTACCTGAACGCAAACAACGGGTGCAAGCATATACACGCTTTGGTGAACCGTCAACAATAGCCTTAACACGCTGTACGTTGGGCTTCCATGTTCTGTTTGATCTTCTGTGTGAGTGAGATACCTTAATACCGAACTTTACATCCTTACCGCAGAATTCACATTTTGCCATGCGTCTGCACCTCCTTAAAGAAAACTAATTCTATTTCTAACTTTGTTATAATAACAGAAAATGAGAGAAAATGCAAGTGTTTTTTGAAAATTTCTTAACTTGTTTTTTGCTCTTGTAATTTTTGACGATATATTATATAATTAGAAATAAATATAGTTACACAATTGTTACCTAAAATTCAGATTTCAGGAGGCTCTTATGCTCTCATTATTACTTAACGGCATCAGAAACGGCAACCTTGATTTCGGCTCGGTAATTGCCGAAATATTGGCTGTACTCGTTATTATATTTTTAATTCTCCCGTTCCATGAATGGGCGCACGCTTTTACTGCGTCACTTCTCGGTGATAAGGCGGTAAAGGGCAGAGGCAGACTTTCGATTAATCCGCTCAGCCACATTGACCCTATGGGTGCTTTGTGTATGCTTTTGTTCGGATTCGGTTGGGCAAAGCCTGTTCCGATTGATCCGAGAAATTTTAAAAATCCAAAGGTCGGTATGGCAATCACCGCAATTATGGGTCCGATTGCAAATATCGTTGCGGCATTGGCAGGACTTCTCGTTTACTATCCGATTATCCTTTTTACAGGCGCATTTCCGCTTTCGACAATCGGAGGATATGTTGTTCAATTCTTGAGCTTCTACATTTCGTGCAATGTCGGACTTGCTGTGTTCAACCTTATACCGATTCCTCCTCTTGACGGCTCAAAGGTTCTGTTCGTATTTTTACCCGACAAGGCTGTTGAATTCTTTTACAGATATCAGATGTACTTTTTTATTGGTCTTTTTGTTCTCTTGTATGTGGGAATTCTCAACACTCCGATTAACTGGCTCAGCAATCAGATTCTTGACTTCATCAGCTGGCTTGCAAGCCTGCCGTATATGCCGTTTGTCGGTTGATTTCAAAATCATTCGTAACATCAAATCATAACTGAAACTTATTTATGGAAACACAACAACTTCAATATAAGCTGTCGGCATTTGAAGGTCCTCTTGACCTTTTGCTGACGCTGATTTCTAAAAACAAAATAGATATTTACGACATCAGCATTTCCGAATTGCTCGACCAGTACATGGAGCAGATTAATATGATGCAGGAAAATCAGATGGATATCGCATCTGAATTTCTGACAATGGCGTCAAGGCTTGTTTATATCAAGTCTGTAATGCTCCTGCCAAAATATGAGGAAGAGGCTGAAGAACTCAAGAAAGAACTTTCGGGACAGCTTCTTGAATATGCCGTTTGCCGTGAAATGGCGGCAAAGCTGGGCGATATTTATGACTTTGACAGCTTTTACCGAGATGCATCTCCTGTTGAATTTGACCTGACATATAACCGAATTCATCAGAGTGAGGATATCGCAAAGGCATATGTCAGCGCAGTCGGACGGGGCAAGCGTAAGCTTCCGCCGTCAAAAGACGCATTTTCGGGTATTGTGTCGCATAAAATCGTGTCGGTAAACAGTAAGATTATCCATCTTATGAGAAGGCTTTGGCACGGCAAAAGACTTGAATATCACGAAATTTTTGAGGTGTGCGAGGGCAAAAGCGACCTTGTGGCAACATTTCTTGCAACACTGGAGCTGGTAAAGGGCAAGCGTATCAGAATTGAGGGCAGCGGTGAAAATGCCGTTGTCCATATGATTGAGGATAAAAACGCAATGCCTTTGCCACAGGTTGACGAGGACGAAAACAATGAAAATGAGGAGGTGCAGTAATGGCTGTTGAAAATATTCGTGGTGCGATTGAGGCGATTTTGTTCGCAAACGGTGCGTCGGTTGAATTTTCCCGAATAGCGCAGGCACTTGAAATTTCCGAAAAAAAGGTTAAAGAGCATATTTCTGCACTGATTGATGATTATGAGGCGTCAGGACGGGGCATAACTATAATATTGCTTGACAATTCCTGTCAGATGGTTTCAAAAAAGGAATTTGCTCCGCAGATTCGTACCGTTATGGATTTGAGAAGAAACACTCCGCTTTCACAGGCGGCTCTTGAGGTTCTTGCAGTTGTTGCGTACAATCAGCCTGTTACAAAGGCTTTTGTCGAGCAGGTGCGTGGTGTTGACTGCAGTGGTGTAATCGGCAGCTTGACAACAAAGGGACTTGTTGAAGAAAAGGGCAGACTTGAGCTACCGGGCAGACCGTTGCTTTACGGCACAACCGAAAACTTTTTGCGTTGCTTTAACATTTCAAGTCTTGACGAACTTCCTCCGCTCCCCGAGAGTGATGAGGACAAGGAGTCCGAAGAAAACGGTGAAGAACAGGAAAAGACTGAAAACGGCAATGAGCAGATTGATTTGCTTGCCGATCAGCCTGTTGACAGGCAGTAAAATTTAGGGGGAATTCCCTTTGCTTTGGCTATATATCCTACTCGGAATTGTGCTGTTTATTGCGCTTGTGATGTTTATTCCGATTACTTTGCGTGCATCATATAAAGAGGAGCTTTGGTGCGCCGTGTATATCGGGTTTGTAAAGCTTCAACTTGTGCCGGCAAAACCCAAAAAGGAAAAGAAGAAGAAAGCAAAAAAACAAACACAGAAAACCGAACAGCCTAAAAAAGCGACAGAAAAAAAGCCGAGCCTTATAAAAAAATACGGCATTGAGTGGCTTTTGAACCTGATAAAAAAAGTTGCAGAGCTTGCAGTATCGGCATTGCAGGATTTTTTCAGCCACATACTGGTTAAAAAATTCTCGCTGAGTATCAGCGTTGCAGGTGACGATGCGGCTGATACGGCTATAAAATACGGCAAATACTGTGCCGTTGTTTATCCGGCAGTAGGTACAATTGTCCGTGTTGTAAAATGCAAAGGCTACGGAGTTGACATAAATCCGAATTTTTCGGAAAAAGCAGAAACAGAAATTAACTTTGACTTTGCCGCAAGAATTTTCGCATTCCGACTTATCGGTCTTGCCGTTAAGCACGGAATCAAGGGGATTAAACTTCTTGCAGAAGTTAAAAATGATTGATATAAATATTGTTGAAAAAGGAGAATGGCTATGGAACATCCTATCGGCAGTTTAATGGATACCACAATGGAAAAAATCAAGGAAATGATTGATGTCAATACTATTATCGGCGAGCCTATAACTTCGCCTGACGGCACACTCATCATTCCTGTTTCAAAGGTAAGCTACGGCTTTGCGGCAGGCGGTTCGGATCTGCCTACCAAAAAGGAAAACAAAGACTGCTTTGGCGGCGGAAGCGGTGCAGGTGTGACAATTCAGCCTGTTGCATTTCTTACCGTTTATCAGGGCGATGTAAGGCTTGTTTCCGTTGACAGGGAAGAAGGTACAGCCGACAAGCTCGTTAATATGATTCCCGATGTTCTTAAAAAAGTAAAGGGAGTTTTCAAAAAGGATAAGAGCGAATCCGCAGACGATTTTTCCGAAATCACACAGGACGATATTGACGGCTGATTCGTAATATTGCAACACCCCTCGGCATAGATTTATGCAGGGGGTGTCCTTATGAAAAAAATAATCTCGCTTGCGGTGTGCTTTGTTATGCCGTTTGTGCTTATGGGCGCAAAAACTGCGGAGGATACTCCTCCCACAACTTCTGCACAGGCATTTGTTCTTTATTGTCCCGATAACAACACGGTTATCTGTTCAAAAAATGCAGATGAAAGGATGAAACCTGCAAGCACCACAAAGATTATGACATCTCTCATAACGCTTGAGGAGGCGGCATCCTGTAACAGCGAAGTAACCTTCAAACAGGAAATGGTTGCCGAGGGCAGTTCTATGTATCTTAAAGTCGGTGAAAAAGTCCGACTTTCGGACCTTGCGTCAGGAATGATGATGGCGTCGGGTAATGATGCGGCGAATGCGGCGGCATATACGATTTCGGGCAGTTCGGAAAAGTTTTCACAACGAATGAATGAAAAGGCAAAGCAAATCGGTATGACGAATACTAATTTTGTAACGCCGAGCGGACTTGACGATGACAACCATTACTCAAGTGCAAAGGATATGGCTCTGCTTATGTCATATGCACTTGAAAATGACGATTTTGCAAATCTTACGGCTAAGAAGAGCGTGACCGTTGAATTTCTTGAACCGAAATCAAAGAAAACCGCATACGCAAATCATAACAGGCTTTTGTCGCTTTATCCCTACTGTACAGGCGGAAAAACAGGCTATACAACGGCGGCAGGGCGGTGCCTTGTTTCCTCTGCAAAAAAAGACGGTGTAACGCTTGTGTGCGTCACGCTGAATGACCGCAACGATTGGAATGACCATATTTCTCTTTATGATTACGCTTTTGAAAAGTACAGGGGAGTTGACTGTAAGGACGCTGACTTTTGTGTCGATATTCCGTGCGTGGGCGGTGATAAGGACAGCGTAACGGTTACAGGGGAGAAGAACAACACAATCGTTTTAAAGCGTGAGGACTGCGATAAAATCAAGAAAAAAATCTTCATAGACAGCTTTTTGTATGCTCCGATTGAAAAGAACGAATCGGTCGGCAGAATTGAATACACACTCGGCGGAAAGCTGCTTTATAAATGCAACATTGTTGCAGGCGAAAAGATTAAATCGGATAAAAAGAGTGTGTCAATATTTTCGGCAATAGGAAATCTGTTTTCGTGACAGCTTAAATATACAGAAAATTTTAATAAAAAGGAATTTACATATGGCTAAAATTGAACCTATAAGACTTCAGAAATTCATAGCACAATGCGGTATTGCATCAAGGAGAAAGGCCGAGGAGCTTATTCTCGGCGGTCATGTCAAGGTGAACGGCAAAACCGCAATTCTCGGCGATAAGGTTCTTCCTACAGACAAGGTGTTTGTAAGAGGCAAGAGAATTGTTGTGCCGAAGGGCGGTAATTACCGATATATTATGCTCAACAAGCCCCGTGGATTCATTACCACAATGAATGATGAGCGTGGCAGAAAGTGTGTTGCACAGCTTGTTGAGAATGTCGGCGAGCGAGTTTATCCGATCGGCAGACTTGACAAAGACAGCGAGGGTATGCTTGTTTTTACAAATGACGGTGACTTTGCAAACAAGGTTATGCACCCGAAAAACAATGTTTACAAGATTTACAGAGTAACCGTTCGACCGTCAATTGACGAGGATCAGCTTGTAAAGCTTGAAACAGGCGTTGAGCTTGACGGCAGGAAAACCGCTCCTGCATATGTCCATGTAATTCACAAGGAGCAGGGCAGAGTAGTTCTTGAAATGATTCTTCATGAGGGTAAGAACCGTGAAATCAGAAGAATGTGCGAGGCTGTCGGGCTTGAGGTTGCAAGACTCAAACGCACCCAGATCGGCGGAGTAAAAATGGGTATGCTCAAACAGGGCGACTGGAGAGATTTGACCGAACAAGAGGTTAAAAAACTGCTTGCAAACCCGTTTTTAAACGGCAAACAGCTTTAATTTTCCGTTTTTGAAAAATACTTCCGAAACGGGCAATAAAACTATTCGTTAATTCGACAATAAATTTACGGTTTTGGTGTAATAACTATTAAATGTGTTCAAAATTGAAATAGTACAGCGTGTTTTTCTTGTACTTTTGAAGATTATAGAGTATAATGTATTGTGTAGAAAATTAGTATGCACACTTAGTTTTCGTGCATATTCAATACATGGTATTGGAGGATTTTAAGATGAGTATTGAAAAGATCAATCAGGCAAAGGCTGAAATTGCCGCAACTTCCGCTTATAAGACAATTACGGCGTTTTTTGATGCAGACAGCTTTTGTGAAATTGATGCCTTTGCAAAATCCGGTGAAGGTTTTGCCGAGGTTGTTGCAGGCTTTGGAACAGTAGAAGGTATGCCTGTTTATGCGTTTGCACAGAACAGCGACATTTGCGGCGGTGCCATGAGTAAGGCACAGGCTGCCAAGCTTAAAAAGCTGTATGGTCTTGCACTCAAGACAGGCGCTCCTGTTGTAGGTTTCTATGACAGCGTTGGCGGCAGACTTAATCAGGGTACAGAGCTTCTCGCAGGTTGCGGTGATGTTCTCAATGCGGCTGCGTCACTTTCCGGTGTTGTACCGCAGATCTCGGTTGTTCTCGGCACTTGCCTCGGAACAAACGCTCTTAACGCCGCAAGCGCAGACATCGTTATCATGAGCAAAGACGCACAGCTTTCACTTTCGGTAACAGGCAAGCATTCCGATGCCTCTTATAATGCTGAAAACGGTATTGCCTCAATCGTTTGTGACGATGCAGACAAGGCAATCAAGGCTGCAAAGGAACTTATCCTTTATCTTCCGTCAAATAACCTCACAATGGCTCCTCAGTCATTTGAAGAAGCTCCGGCAGAGGACGGTTGCGGTTGTGTAGTCAGCAGAACAGTTGACGGCAACAGCATTGTAAAGCTCTTCAATGATTACGGCAAGGAAGCAAATGTTCGTTTTGCAAGACTCGGCGGTCAGGTTGTAGGTATTGTTGTTACAAAGGGCAAGGAGCTTGGTTGCAAGTCTGCAAACAAGGTAGCAAAGTTTGTTCGTTTCTGCGACGCTTTCTCACTCCCTGTTGTAACATTCGTAAACTGCCCGGGCTTTGAGTCAATCAAGTCGGCAACAAAGGCGTCAGCCGCTTATGCTGAGGCAACAACAGTTAAGATTTCTGTTGTTACAGGCAAGGCAATCGGTTCAGGCTATGTTGCTCTTGCAGGCACAGGCGCTAATGCAGATGTTGTTTACGCACTTCCCGATGCGGTTATTTCACCTGTTAATGTTGAGGCTGCCGCATTCATTATGGCTCCCGAAGTTATGAATGTTGCCACAGATAAGCAGGCTGAGGTTGCTCAGAAGTTTGCTGACGAGAATCTTTCTGCTTACAATGCCGCTCAGAACGGCTATGTTGACGGTATCGTTGAAGAAGCTCAGCTCCGTCAGACTCTTATTTCTGCTCTTGATATGCTTTCGGGCAAGCGTGTTTCAACACTTTCAAAGAAGCATTCAACTATCTGATAAATGATTACTTGTTAAAATAAAAGGGGATACTAAAAATGAAGAATTTAAGAATTACAGTTAACGGCACAGCATATGATGTTCAGGTTGAAGAACTCGGTGGCTCTTCAGCTCCCGCAGCAGCCGCTCCTGCTCCGGCAGCCGCTCCCGCTCCTGCAGCAAAGCCGGCAGCTCCCGCAGGTGCTCAGGGTTCTGTTGTTGTAAAGGCTCCTATGCCCGGTACAGTTGTTAATGTTGTTGTTTCGGCAGGACAGGCTGTTAAGGCCGGAGATGACCTCGTATTTATCGAGGCTATGAAGATGGAAACTCCCGTTAAGGCTCCGCAGGATGGCACAGTTGCAACAGTTGATGTTGCAAAGGGTGAGTCAGTTGACTCAGGTAAGGTTCTCGTAACACTTAACTAATCAATAATTCGGAGAAAGGGATGCTGTAAAATGGCAAAAAAAATCAGAGTTACCGAAACTGCTCTGCGTGACGCTCATCAGTCACTCATTGCAACAAGAATGACAACAGAGGAAATGCTCCCTGTTCTTGACAAACTCGATAAAATCGGTTACTACTCACTCGAATGCTGGGGCGGTGCAACATATGACTCATGTCTCAGATTCTTAAACGAAGATCCGTGGGACAGACTCCGCACAATCAGAGAGCATTGCCCTAACACAAAGCTCCAGATGCTTTTCAGAGGACAGAATATGCTCGGTTATCGTCACTATGCCGATGACTGCGTTGAGTACCTTGTTCAGCGTTCAATCGCAAACGGTATTGACATTATCCGTATTTTTGATGCTCTTAACGACATCAAGAATCTTAAAACAGCTATCAAGGCCGCTAACAAAGAAGGCGGTCATGCACAGGTTGCTATCAGCTACACAACAGGTCCTGTATTCACAGATGAATACTATGTTGAGTATGCTAAGAGAATTGCAGACGCAGGTGCAGATTCAATCTGTATCAAGGATATGGCTGCACTTCTTACTCCGACAAGAACCGAAAGCCTTGTAAAGGCTATCAAAGCCGCTGTTCCCGAGCTTCCGCTTCAGCTCCACACCCACTACACATCAGGTCTTGCATCAATGTGTCTTTTAAAGGGTGTTGAGGCAGGTGCCGACGGCATTGACACAGCAATCAGCCCACTCGCTCTCGGTACATCACACGCACCTACAGAGTCAATGGTTGCCGCTCTTTCAGGCACAGAGTTCGACACAGGTCTTGACCTTAAACAGTTCTCTGATATCCGTGCTTACTTCATGACTCTCCGTGAGAAGTACATCAAGTCAGGACTTCTTGATCCTAAGATGCTTGCAACAGACGCTAACGCTCTTATCTATCAGGTTCCGGGCGGTATGCTTTCCAACCTTCTTTCACAGCTTAAGCAGGCAGGCAAAGAGGACAAGCTTGACGAAGTTCTTGCAGAAGTACCCCGTGTTCGTAAGGATTCAGGTTATCCTCCGCTTGTTACTCCGACATCACAGATTGTCGGCACACAGGCTGTATTCAATGTAATCACAGGCAAGCGTTACTCAATGTGTACAAACGAGTTCAAGGGACTTGTTGCAGGTGAGTACGGTACAACTCCAATGCCGATTGATCCTGAATTCCAGAAGAAGATTATCGGTGACAAGAAGATTATCAAAGGCCGTCCTGCTGATCAGCTCGAGCCTGAGCTTGATAAGCTCCGCGGTGAGATTGAGCAGTGGATTGAACAGCCTGAAGATGTTCTTTCTTATGCACAGTTCCCGAAGGTTGCCCTTGACTTCTTTGAAAAGAGAAGAAATGCCAAGGTTGGCATCAACGGCGACAAGCTTGACAAGAAAAATATGGTTCACCCTGTTTGATTTGACAACTAAAATTAACATTTATGCCACTTTCACTATGGAAGTGGCATTTTCATTTGAACAGAATTTTTTTGCTGAATTTTCATCAACTATATTGCATTACATATATTTTAGCAGTATAATGAAGAAAATTAAATATCTGTTGCATATACCATTATTACAGATAGAATAAATAAAAGATGAGGAAATAAAAATGAAAAAACTTTTAACTGCATTGATAGCATTTGTAATGTGCTTTTCGGTTGTAACAACAGCTTTTGCGGCTACACCTGACGAAATATCAGAATCGGATGTTGCATCAGAAATCAGACAGGTGATGATAGATACATATTACGGTGGTAAAGAGCCTGAGTACCTCAGCATTGAAATTGTTGGTTCAACAAGTGACGGCGGAGTATATTTTATGCATAATGAAGGCTTTAGTCTTGATTATTCAATTGAAGAAACAATTGGTGACTATACTTATCATTACAACCATGGCGATGATGTTATGCTTTATAAGAATGGCAATGTTTACTCAATTAAAGAGGCTTATGAAAGCGGAGTTATTGACGATAGTATTCTTGAAGAATTGTCAAAAATGAATTTTGGTTTGGAATCTAATAAACCAAATACAACTGTTCCTACTGAGCCTACAACTTCGATTGCAACAGTTGACGAACCTGTAACAGTACCCGATACAACTTCTGCAACTTCGGCAACAAAGCCTGTTTCAACAAGCGACACAGCAACAAATGACACACCGAACAATTCACAGAATAACAGCGGTGCTGTACAGACAGGACAGAACAGCGTTGCTGTAATTCTTCTTGTTGCAATGCTTGCAGGTTGTGCAGTAATTTTTGCAAAACGCAGAAATCATTTTGAGTAATTTACAAATTAAATAATCCCTGTAAAAGCCGTTCTCATTTTTGAGAGCGGTTTATTTATTTTAGCTTAAAAAATTTGTGATAGTTTATCAAGATGTATTGCTTTTTATATCATTTAATGTTACAATTAACTTGCATAAAAATTTAGCAAAAGTTTTTAATAATGCGTAGAATTTGAACAAAGTGAGGAATAACTATGAAAAAGTTTTTACCGATAGCAATGGCGGCGGTTATGTCGATGTCTGCGGTTGCGGTTTCAGCTGTTTCTGCAAATGCGGTTGAACCGCTTAACACACCCGTGCAGTATGCACAGGTTGCAAAGGCAAGTCTTGCTACTCCGAAAATATCAAAAGCTGAAAGCGTTTACGGCGGTGTAAAGCTTACATGGAACAAAGTGAACGGTGCGGCTAAATACAGAGTTTACTACAAGGGCAGTAAAGGCTGGACAAGAATGGTCGATACAACTTCAACCTCATATATCGACAAGGATGTTTCGTCGGGCAGGAATTACACCTATACTGTAAGATGTATTTCTGCTGACGGAAAGAGCTTTACAGGCGGTTATGATTCAAAGGGGACAATCATAAAATATATTGCCGCCCCTGAAATTTCAAAGCTTGAAAATGTAAACGGCGGTGTAAAAATCTCTTGGGGCAAAGTAAGCGGTGCGACTAAATACAGAGTTTACTACAAAGGCAGTAAGGGCTGGACAAGAATGGTCGATACAACTTCAACATCATATATCGACAAGGATGTTTCATCGGGCAGAAATTACACTTATACTGTAAGATGTATTACATCAGACGCAAAGAAATTCACAAGCGGTTATAACCCGACAGGCAAGTCGGTAAAGTATGTTGCCACACCGAAAATTTCAAAAACTGAGGTCACATATGACGGCGTAAAGCTGACATGGAACAAGGTCGCAGGTGCTGAAAAATATCGTGTGTACTACAAAGACGGTGAGGGTTGGAACAAACTTGCCGATACAACGGGTAACAGTTATCTTGATATGGGACTTGTATCAAGAGAACTAAGCATAAAAGATAATTCCGTAAACGGTCAGTATATTTATACTGTTCGTTGCATTTCAAGTAACGGCAAGGCTTTTCAAAGCGGTTATGATACAAAAGGTTCTAAGGCGAATTTAGGCAATGAATGTCCGCAGATTGTCCGTGTTGACTCAATGCATGGCGGAATTACAGTTTCATGGACAGATGTTTGCGAAGATAATTCAAAGTACCGTATTTATGTAAAAGAAAAAGGTTCGTGGAAAAGGCTTGCTGATACAACAAATAATTATTACACTCATAACAATGTAAAAGCAGGACAGACATACACTTATACCGTAAGATGTGTTTCTAAGGACGGCAAGAAATTTACAAGTACCTATAATCCGTCAGGAGTGACATTTAAGTATAAGACTACAGACAAAACAAGAGATGCATACATAGATTATCTGCTCAAGCATGAATCGGAATGGTTACCTGAACTCAAGGTAGGAAATGTTGCTTTGGCTGGTGTGCAGTTTGCCGATCTCGATTTTGACGGTGTTCCCGAGCTTATAGTACAGGAAGCAGGAGATAAGGAATACTATTTGAATGCAAAGGTGTATACCTTTAAGGACGGAAAGTTCTCGTTAGTCGGATTTGATGATTATAGAACTTATATCCCGAATCAACTGACTTATTTCTATGACAAATCTGCTAAGAAATATATAATTAATGCCGTTGAATTTTCAACCTCAAATGTTGACCGTTATCTTGACTGCGAAAACTATACATTGAATTATGACGGCACAGTTTTAGATGTTCGTGGATACTCTTCTGCTCATTTGGCTCTTGAAAGTCGGGGATTGGAATACTATTATTACAATAATACCGGAAGAACAACAAAACAGGCATATAATGCCACAAATATGAGTGTACTCGGTAATTGTGTAAATGCACATATGTACAGTCAGTTTGTTCACTGTTCTGTTGACGGCTATCCAAAACTTTGGAATAATTATAGTGAAACACAGAAGAAACAGAACCTTCTTGATTCATATAACGCTTTTTCTTACGACAAATATTGATTGTCAAAATTGATAAGATTTAACTGCAAAAGGGTTCAGCCGTAAAAAGCTGAACCCTTTTATTGCGCAACAAAAACGGTTTAGCCAAATTGACTGAACCGTTAATTCGTACTATGTAACGCTCGGATGACAGAAATTTGAAAATATCAAACTGTCTTCACGAACTGCGAGCGAGGTACTTGCAAAAAGGGTAGCTTGAAAATCAAGCTACCCTAAATTCGTACTATGTAATGCTCGGGTGACAGAAGTTTGAATACATCAAACTGTCTTCACGAACTGTGTGCGAGACACTCGCATTAGTTGTTGATGAGCTTATCTTCGTCAGACCAGCTGTAGAGCTTTCTAACTTCCTTACCGAATACTTCGGCAGGAGCTTCGGCAGCGATCTTTCTCATAGCCTTGAAGTGAACCTGTGAACCGGCATCGCTCATGTCAAGGAGGAAGTCCTTAGCAAATGTACCGTCCTGAATGTCAGAAAGAACCTTTCTCATAGCCTTCTTAGTATCCTCTGTGATGATCTTTGGACCTGTGATGTAGTCACCGTACTCAGCTGTGTTAGAGATTGAATATCTCATGCCTGCAAAACCTGACTGATAGATAAGGTCAACGATGAGCTTCATCTCATGGATACACTCAAAGTAAGCGTTTCTTGGGTCGTAACCTGCATCGCAAAGTGTTTCAAAACCTGCCTGCATAAGTGCGCAAACACCGCCGCAAAGAACAGCCTGTTCACCGAAGAGGTCTGTTTCTGTTTCTGTTCTGAATGTTGTTTCAAGAACGCCGGCTCTTGCACCGCCGATACCGAGTGCATATGCAAGTGCGAGATCCTTAGCCTGACCTGTAGCATCCTGCTCAACAGCAACGAGGCAAGGTACACCCTTACCAACCTGATACTCTGAACGAACTGTGTGACCCGGTCCCTTAGGAGCTACCATTGTAACATCAACATCCTTTGGAGGCTTGATGCAACCGAAGTGAATGTTAAAGCCGTGAGCAAACATAAGCATATTGCCTGCTTCGAGGTTTGGCTCGATGTCGTTCTTGTAAAGAGCTGCCTGCTTTTCATCGTTGATAAGAATCATGATGATGTCAGCCTGCTTTGCAGCCTCTGCCGATGTATATACCTTAAAGCCCTGAGCTTCAGCCTTTGCCCAGCTCTTGCTGCCTTCGTAAAGACCGATGATTACATCGCAACCTGAATCCTTGAGGTTGAGAGCGTGTGCATGACCCTGGCTGCCGTAACCGATAATAGCAATTTTCTTACCCTTGAGAAGGTCAAGGTTGCAATCTGACTGATAGTAGATTGGTGCTGTCATGTTCTTAGTGTAGTCTTTCATATTAAAGTCCTCCTTACCGCAAACGCGGCATATAAATTAGAATATATGCTAACTGTAAGATTAAACGGAAACCGAAGCTGTGCCTCTGTCAATGGCAACAGTACCTGTTCTTACAATCTCACGGATACCATAAGGCTTGAGTAAGTCAACAAGCGTGTTGATGCGGCTTGCACATTCGCAGTACTCAACGGTAACTGACGAAGGGGATACATCAACGATTTTCGCCTGCATAATTTCAACCGTTTTGACAATTTCGGCTCTTTTTGAGGCGGCGCAGTGAACCTTGATTAAAACAAGCTCACGGCTGATAAATTCGCCCTCGTTAAGCCTTTTTACCTTAATAACGGGAATGAGCTTGTTGAGCTGTTTTTCAAGCTGTTCAACAATGTACTCGTCACCGTTTGCAACGATTGTGATTCGGGAAACCGACGGGTCCTGAGTAACACCTACTGCAAGTGAGTCGATGTTAAAGCCTCGGCGAGAGAAAAGTCCCGAAATCTTTGAAAGAACGCCCGCCTGATTTTCAACAAGTATTGATAATGTATACTGCATTTTATCACCTCATTAAATTGACGGAGTGTCGGGGTGAACATCGCAAACAAGAATGAACGGTTTTTCAGAATCAACAATACCCTTGATGATGTTTTCGGCTTCCTTGTTTGAATGAGCCTCTGCATGGTCAATGCCGTAAGCATCGGCAATCTTCAAGAAGTCGGGATCACCGTTGAGAATTGTTGCGGAGTGTCTGCCGCCGTAGTGTTTGTCCTGAAGTTCACGAACCATTCCGAGTCGTGCGTTTTTCATAATGATGATTTTAATTCCGAGCTGATTGCCTGCAATAGTCGCAAGCTCATTAAGCCCCATCTGAAAACTGCCGTCACCGCAGATTACAATAACATCACGGTCGGGTCTTGCAAACTTTGCACCGATTGCAGCGGGAATTGAGTAACCCATTGTACCCATACCGCCTGTTGTGAGGAATCTGCCCTCACGAATACGGAAGTTGTTTGCACACCAGATTTGATTTTGTCCTACATCGGCAACGAGAATTGCCTTTGAGCGGAACATCGCACTGAGATGACCGACAAGTGTTCTCGGCTCAACAAAGCCGTCAAATACGGGAGGCTCACGGTAAAGGTCTTTTTTCCAGTTCTTTACGGTTTCGCTCCACATTGTTGTAACCTTGTAATCGCCGATACTGTCAAGCAGCATATTGATGACATTTTTCATATCGCCTACAATCGGAATTTCCGTTTTAACATTCTTACCGATTTCAGCAGGGTCAATGTCAATGTGAATTACCTTTGTGTTTTCACTCATCTGGTCGGGAGCTGCAACAGCTCTGTCACCGAGTCTTGCACCACATACGATTACAAGGTCGGCTTCGTGAAGAGCACGGTTGGCAACAGCCTTGCCGTGAGTGCCGAGCATTCCGAGATAAAGCTCATGCTCGCTGGGCATAACACCGATGCCCATCATAGTTGAAATAACGGGGATACCCGTAGTTTCTGCAAATTTTTGAAGTTTAAGCTTGATACCCGAACTCAGCACGCCACCGCCTGATACGATAACAGGACGCTTGCTTGCGTTGATGGCCTCAACAGCCTTTTTAACCTGAATTGCGTGTCCCTTGGTGTTCGGCTTGTAACCGATAATGTTTACGCTTTCGGGATATTCAAAACTTTCAATTTCATTTTCCTGAATATCAACGGGAATGTCGATAAGTACAGGACCGGGTCTGCCGGTTGAGGCAATATGGAAAGCCTCTTTGAAAACTCTCGGAAGGTCTTCTGTTTTGCTGACGAGATAACTGTGCTTTACAAACGGTTCACAAGCTCCTGTGATGTCAGCTTCCTGAAAGACATCTCTGCCGAGAAGGTCGGAACGAACCTGACCTGTAATGGCAACAATCGGAATAGAGTCCGTATAGGCGGTTGCAATGCCTGTGATGAGGTTGGTTGCACCGGGACCGGAAGTTGCCACGCAAACACCGGGACGATTACTGCATCTTGCATAGCCGCTTGCCGCATGAGCAGCGTTCTGTTCCTGACGAACAAGAATGTGGGTAATGCTCGAATCGTAAACTTTATCGTAAAATGGGCAGATAGCCGCACCGGGATAACCAAAGACTATGTCAACGCCCTCGGCTTCCAAACATTTTACCATAATTTCAGCACCGCTGATCATTATGTTTTGTCCCTCCTATCCTTATTTATTGTGAGCAAAAGGTGTTTTGTAACATTAAATATACCTTTTTGCTTTACCGCTAATTATACAATAAATACCTTAAAAAGTAAAGAGCAGTATTGCCCATAAATTAAATTTTTTGCAGGATTTTGACAGATAATTTGCAAAATGGATTTTAATTGATTTTTACCGCCTGTTTACTGAAAATTTAAGTCGCTTAGTTTTGTAAAGTATATTCTTGGATTAAGGTTGCTTTTTTTGTCTGCATTATCAGGGAACATTATTATCATCAAATTATCTTTTCCTATCCGTGATATTCTATTTATAGTGTAGTCTTTGATTTCAGGCTTGAATGTTGTTTTTTTCATTGTTTTGTCAATGGTGTTAAATGAGTATATCTTGTGGTCTGAATCAATTCCTTTATATGATAAAATTGTATCATATCCTTTTTGTGGAGTTTGAGCCATAGAGTAGGTGTCGTCAATGTTGTCAATCATATCGGATTTTTGCAATTTTTTGTTCCCTATATAACCTATACATCTTGTCATACTAAAATTTTGATAGATAAGGTAGTTGTTTCTAAAATCAAAGAACTGTACACCTTGAATCAGTTCATTTGAATCATCTGAAATATCGGATATATCATAGCTTTTGAGAAAATTCATATCATAGTCATAGGTTTCTATTTTTAAAGAAACATCTGTTTCCGAAACACAGTCCAAAACCAAGAGGCAGATTGTTTTTGTTTTGTCGTCAATTGAAACTTTTCTTATAGTTTTTCCTACACAGTTCTTATCATCAAACTCTAAATATTTCAGTTGTTTAAACTTTTGCGTTTCGGTGTCATACAGTTCCAAAGAAGTACCGTTGTTTAATACTTTTGTAATTATGACAAGATTGTCTGCTCCTGTAACAGTGTCATATGGAAATCCGCCTTTGTCAGAAAATACAGTAGTCATTTTGTTTTTATTAAGGTCTATATCAATAAATTCAAGGGTTCTGTTTTCTTCATCTGTAATGTCACCCGTGCTTGCCATAAAACATAAGTGATTATTTACATACGCTTTATCGTTAATTTGCATTGTCCAGTCTTTTATTGAGCCGAGTTTTATACTGCTCTTTTTGTCTAAATAGTATCTGTAGTATTCTATTTCATTCGGAGAAGTTTCGTTGATTTTTGAATATATGAGTCCATCCTCAGTTGGCATAAGTGCATCGAAAAGATTTAAATTATCAATCTTTTTATCGTTATAGTAAATCTCCAAATCGTAATTAAATTCTGTTTCAGAATCTGTATCTGAATCAAGAGATAAATCATCTGTATTCGTTACTGTTTGTTCAGTGGGGTTATTGCTTGATGAAGAAGTGTTACATCCATATAATGAAAGTAAAAATAAAGCGGTTACTAATAATAAAAATATCTTTTTCAAATTAATCTCTCCAAAGTTTATTTATCAGTTACAAGCACTGACAAAAATATTATAATTTATATAATTATAAAAGTCAATGATTTTAAAATATTATGATATAAGATTATATTTAGAAAAATTTTGGCAAATGAAAGCACCGTGAAACTTGTGAAAGCTCACGGTGCTTTATCATAATAAATGATATGATTTGCAAAAAAATCAATATTTCTTTTTGAGGAGTCTTGCGGCTATGAGAACGCAGACTACGCTGACGCCTGTGTCGGCGATAACGGACATCCAGATTTGTGCAAGACCGAATGCGGCGAGGATAATTACAAGAGCCTTGATTGAGAGGGCAAAGATGATGTTGCCCTTGACTGTGTTGATAACACTTCTTGCAATTTTAATTGCCTTTGGAAGCTGTTTGAGTGTGCCTGATGCAAGAACTGCGTCTGACGCTTCAATAGCGGCTTCACTGCCAAATCCCATTGCGATACCGCAGTCGCTTGCCGAAAGAACAGGGGCATCATTGATGCCGTCGCCCACAAAGCAAGCACCCTTGGATTTTGATTTCAAGCCCTTGAAAAGCTCAAGCTTTTGAGCAGGGAGAAGCTCTGCATGACATTCGGAAAGTCCGAGTTCGTTTTTAACATTTTCGGCAGGCTGTTGTCTGTCGCCTGTGAGCATTACCGTGTTCTTGACGCCGAGCGCTTTAAGCTGTGAGATAACTTCTTTTGCCTCAGGTCTTACCGTATCGCTGACATTGAGCGAACCGATAAGCTGACCGTCATAAATTACGAAAACAGAATCGTCTTTATTTGCAATCTTCTTCTGTTCGTCCGAAAGAATCTTTGAACCGCCGCACTGAATAGTTTTGCCGTTATAAACTGCGCTTGTTCCGTGACCGGCACTTTCGCTGTAGTCGGAAAGCTCGGGAAGTTCAAGACCGTTTGCCCTTTCTCTGATTGCGGAGGCAATCGGATGAGCGGAATATTTTTCGCTTGCAGCGGCAAGAGCAAGAACTTCGTCAGCACTGTATGAACCGACAGTATTAACCTTGTTTACGCTGAGCTTTCCGCTTGTGAGTGTGCCTGTTTTGTCGAATACGAATGTGTCTGCTTTTGCAAGAGCCTCAATATATTTTCCGCCCTTGATGAGTACACCGACTTCGGATGCCGCACCGATACCCGAATAGTAGGAGAGAGGTACGGAAATAACTATAGCACACGGACATGACGCTACAAGACAAACAAGCGCACGATAGAGCCATTCACTGAATGCTCCGAGTCCGCAAAGCGGAGGAATTACTGCGATTGCAACTGCAATTAGTACAACAACAGGTGTGTAAACAGAGGCAAATCTTGAAATAAGCTTTTCGCTGTTGCCCTTTTGAGCGGCGGCATCTTCAACAAGCTGAAGAATTCTTGTTGCGGTACTGTCACCGAAATGTTTTGTGGTTTTGACAGTAATAAGGTTACTGCCGTTGATTGCACCGCTGAGTACCTCACTGCCCTCGTCTGCATCAACAGGAAGGCTTTCGCCTGTGAGAGCCGATGTGTCGAGAGTCGTTTTACCTTTAATAATAATGCCGTCAAGCGGAACTCTTTCGTATGGCTTGACTTCAATGATACTTCCGATTTCAACGCTTTCGGCAGGAACAATCTGTTCCGCACCGTCAACAATAATTGTTGCTGTATCGGGACGAATGTTTGCAAGCTTTTCAATGTCACGGCGGGATGCGTCAACTGCTCGATCCTCAAAAATTTCACCGATAGAAAAGAGGATTGTTACCATTGCCGCCTCAACAAAATCGCCAAGACAGAATGCCGCAATTACCGCAACAGCCATAAGCGTTGTTTCGTCAATTCTCAGCTTTAGAATGTTTTTTGCACCTTTGATGAATACCTTGTAACCCGAAAGAAGTGTTGCAACAAAACACGCTGCGAGTACAACATAATGAACAGCCGTAACACCGTCAAGTGTAAGGTGGAGAATTTCGGACACTACAGCAAGTACAATTGAAATTGCAAGGAAGATTGTGTCACGGTTGATTTTCTTTTTCGTGATTTCGGGTTCTGCCTTTGTTGTGACATCATTTTTCGGAGTTTTGTCAACAACGGTTACACCGTCCTCAATGCTGTCGCAAATTGCCTGAATCTCGGAAACAGGGTTCTGTTTTTCGCTTTTGAAGTTGAGAAGTTTTGTCGCAAAATTGAAGCTCACATCCTCAAAGCCGTCTGTTTCTGCAATTTTAGCCTCAATCTTGCCTGCACAATGAGCGCAGTTGAGATTGTCAAGCTGATATTTGTACCTCATATGTCTCCCTCCTTATTCAAGAACATGGTCAAGTCCCATTTCTATGATTCGTTTCACATGGTCATCGTCAAGGCTGTAATAAATCTGTTTTCCTTCACGGCGAACACGCACCAGCTTGTTTTGCCTTAACACACGCAGTTGGTGGGAAATTGTGCTTTGCTCCATGCTGAGAGCTTCAGCAATGTTGAGCACCGACATTTCATTTTCAGAAATGGTGTACATAATGCGAAGTCGGGTTGAATCACCGAAAACCTTAAAAAGGTCTGCAAGCTCAAACAGCACATCAATGTCGGGCATTTCGGGAGTGGTTGTTTTTTCTTTGTTTTCCATAGGCGTCCCCTTTAATTTTCTCTCAGGTTAAAAGTTATACTTGAACATATGAAGATATGCTCATATGTTAATTATAATATAGCATTCCCTTTTTAAAAAGTCAATAGACACACACGAAAAAATGTAATGTTTTTTTGATTTTTTACAAAAAAACAGCGGCAAAAGCATTTGCTTTCACCGCTGTGAGTACAGAATATTTTGTTTTATGCCATTCCGAAATAACTGAGAATATTGAATCCTGTCGGCATCGGAATTGTAAACATATATATAGTGGCAAGAATAAAACCTGCAACTGCAACACCGAGCACAATTCTTCTGTTCGGAAGATTCTTGAATGTGCCTACGATACCGAGCATAAAGAGTACAACCGAGTAAATTACGCTTACAAGACCGAATGCGTCACCGTTTGCGTTATCTTTCTTACCTTGTTCAAGAAGTTTGTCCGACTCTTCAATTGTAGCTTGTGCCTTTGCAAAATAGCTTTCGGTGTAACCGTCCTTCATAAACGGAGTTACATTTTCCTTTTGATCCATTGCCCAATTAATTGCCTCAAGAAATTCTTCTGTACAGTTATCACTCATAAGCTGATCAATTTGGTACTGATATTTTTCCATTTCCGCTTTATCGTTTTTAGATTCCACATATTGGTAATTAAGGTTTGCTTCATTGATGTCATTCCATGTGATCATATCCTGCATAAGATTTTGAGAAGCCTCATTCCACATCGAGTTGCCCTCTGATGAGAGGTTGTTGCTTTTTGTGTAATTAGTCGCCTGATTTCCGCCGTGAAGTGAACCTATCCACGATGCCCATGCTGTGGCGAGTGCGGTTATCCCGAGAAAAATCGCAACAATAATTTCAATTTTTTCTTCACTGCTTCTTTTACTTATTTTTTTCGGTTCTTTTGCTGTTTCGCTCATTCTGAATCCCCCGTTAATTAAAAATTTGCCGCAATGCCTTAATTTTGTCGTTATTATATTGTAAAAGGACACTTGCCGACTGATTCTGTTTCAATCATAATTGATAAAAGTTTTAAATTCAATGCAAGTGGCAGTAAAGTCTTTTTTTAGGCATAATAATCATTTTGTCTGTGATTTTTAAAAAATTTACCTTTAGATATTTTTGTTTTATTTATTTGATTTGCAAAGAATAAATATATACGATAGATTTGTCTGAAAATTTTCAATTAAGAAAATATAATAACTGTTTCAATTTGTAATAATTTTACAAAAAATTGCTTTGATTAATTACTTCTTTTTAGGAAAAAACAGTTTTAAAAAACATGGTTGGTTATATTAAAAACAAAAAAAGCAACAAATTAATAATTTGAGTACAACTTGCCCAAAAATAGATTACAGTTTTATTATTCCGTTGACTTTACTACAATTTTGTAGTATCATTTTCTGTAAGAGAATTGTTAAATTACATCTGCGTAACCGAGTGGGTTCGTTTTTAATAAAATGTAACAAATTAGTTCTCATTATGAATTTTAGATTCGTATAATTTTTGATTTTTACTTATACACTATATAGATATACATTTTCAGATATTTAGCTTATTTAGTTAAAAGTATCTTCTACACATTAATTGGGGTGTAACAATTGGAGAAGTTCGTAGTTACCGGCGGAAAGCCATTATCGGGTGAAGTGACAATCAGCGGTGCGAAAAATGCAGCCGTTGCAATTATTCCGGCAGTTATTCTTTGTGATGAGCCGTGCCAGATTGAAAATATTCCTAACATCAGCGATGTATCACTTATCAGCAGAATTCTTCAGCAGATGGGTGCTAATGTAAGACGAATCAACCGTTCGTCCTTATATATTGATCCTACAAAAATCCGCACATGCAATGCTGTGACCGACCTTGTAAGAGGTATGAGAGCATCATATTATCTTCTCGGCGCACTTTTGGGCAAGTACGGCAAGGCTAAGGTGGCTCTTCCGGGCGGCTGTAACTTTGGCGTGCGTCCGATTGACCAGCATCTTAAAGGCTTTGAGGCTCTCGGTGCGACAACTCAGCTTGTTGACGGTGCGATTATAGAGGCAGAATGCGACAGCCTTGTCGGTACACATGTGTACCTTGATGTTGTGTCCGTTGGTGCAACAATGAACATTATGCTTGCCGCATCAAAGGCAAAGGGACAGACCATTATTGAAAATGCCGCAAGAGAACCGCATATTGTTGACCTTGCGAACTTCCTTAATTCAATGGGTGCGGATGTCAGGGGCGCAGGTACGGATGTTATCAAAATCCGTGGCGTTGAGTATCTTCACGGCATTACTTATTCGATTATTCCCGACCAGATTGAGGCAGGAACATATATGTGTGCCGCCGCCGCAACAAGAGGTTGTATTACGGTAAAGAATATTACACCGAAGCATCTTGAATCAATCAGCGCAAAGCTGCGTGAGATGGGCGTTAAGATTACGGAATATGATGAGGCTCTCAAGGTTGATGCTTCATCTGCTCCGCTCAAGCGCTGTAACATCAAGACAATGCCGCATCCCGGCTTTCCCACAGACTGTCAGCCGCAGTTTGCCGCATTGCTTATGAGCGTTCCCGGAACAAGCATTGTCAACGAGAATGTTTGGGATAATCGCTACCAGTATGTCAGCGAGCTTATCAGAATGGGTGCGCAGATTTCTGTTGAGGGCAGACTTGCAATCATTGAGGGCGGTGTTCCGCTCACAGCGGCTCCCGTTAAGGCAACCGACCTTCGTGCAGGTGCGGCTATGATTATTGCCGCTCTTGAAATTAACGGTACAACAGAGATTTCTAATATTCAGTTCATTGAGCGTGGATATGAAGATGTTGTTGAAAAGTTCAGAGCACTTGGTGCAGATATCAAAAAGGTGTATTTTACAGGAGATAACGAGCAAGAGCTTGGTGCCTGACTAAAATTTAATTAGAAATTAAAGCCGTTTTCTTTGTGAGAACGGCTTTTTTGTGAGATAATTTACAAATTTTAAAATTTGTGTTATCATATTCGTTATACTAAAGATAAGGATTGATTGTTTTGGCAAGAGCAGTACCGCTGTTCAGCGGAAGTAAGGGTAACAGCTACTACATAGGTTCGGCAAGCGAAGGCGTACTGATTGACGCAGGCCGTTCATGCAAGCAGATTGAAAATGCCATGCTTGCAAACGGACTTGATATGGGCAGTATCGGGGCTGTTTTTATAACTCACGAACACACAGACCATTGCAGTGCGTTGCGTGTGCTTGCAAAGCGTTACGGCTTTAAGGTGTATTCAAGCCTTGGTACGCTCAATGCTTTGAGGGCAGGTAATAAGCTTGATCCAAACACAGATGCAGATGTTATAACTGACGAGGTTGTAATCGGCAATATGCGTGTTCAGCGAATTGACACACCCCACGATGCGGCGGAAAGCTGTTGTTACCGTGTTACTGCTCCCGACGGAAAATCCGCACTTATAGCAACCGATATGGGCGTTATGTTGCCCGATGTCAGAACTGCCGCAGAGCAGAGCGACTTTGTTGTGCTTGAGTCAAATCACGATATCAATATGCTCAAAAACGGATTTTATCCTTATCCGCTAAAGCAGAGAATCCTTTCAAACAGAGGACATCTTTCAAATGAGGCTTGTGCAAAAGAACTTGTTAACCTTGTTGAAAAGGGAACTTTAAGACTTATGCTCGGCCATCTCAGCGAAGAAAATAATACCGTTCCGCTTGCAATGTCAACATCCGTAGACCTGCTCACATCAAACGGAATGAAGTACAAAAGCGATTATTCGCTTGATGTTGCTCCGAGTGTAAGCACAACAAAAGCCATCATCTTTTAACCTTAAACAAACAAGAGGAATATGATTAAGATTAACATAATTTGTATCGGCAAAATCAAAGAAAAATATTTTACCGACGCAATTGCAGAGTATGCAAAACGCTTGACCGCATTTTGTAAATTCAATATTATTGAGCTTTCGGAAGAACGCATTAAGAGCAACATACCGAATAGGTCGCAGATTGATGAGGTTATTTTCTCTGAGGGAAAACGAATCATGCAAAAAATTTCGCCTTCGGATTATGTTGTTGCAATGTGTATTGAGGGAAAGCCTATGTCGAGTGAGGAGCTTTCAAAGCTGATTGACAATGCGTCCGTAAGCGGAAAAAGCACCGTTGATTTTATTATCGGCGGCAGCTACGGACTTGACGAATCGGTTAAAAAACGGGCGGATGTCCGTCTTTCAATGAGCAGAATGACCTTCCCTCACCAAATGGCAAGAATGATTTTAAGCGAACAGATTTACCGTGCGTTTGAGATTTCATCAAACGGTAAATATCACAAATAATTTACGGAGTTACTATGGCGCTTGACGGAATTTTTTTAAGACATATTAAAAGTGAAATAGAAAAAGAGGCTCTCGGTGCAAGGGTGTCGCAGATTTATCAGCCGAACAGAGAGGAGCTTGTGTTCGGGTTGAGAACATTTTCCGGCAACAAAAAGCTGTTGCTTTCTGCACGAGCAAATTCACCGAGAGTGAACTTCTGTTCGTCAACACCCGAAAATCCTGCACAACCTCCGATGTTCTGTATGCTTTTGCGAAAAAGAATCGGCGGCGGAAAGCTTGTGGGACTTCGCCAGAACGGTTGTGACCGTGTTCTTATGCTCGATTTCGAGTGCGTGAACGAACTCGGCGATACTGTGATGATAACTGTTGTATGCGAAATTATGGGTATGTACAGCAACATAATTATTGTCGATTCAAACGGCGTCATCATCGATTCACTCAAGCGTGTAGATCTTACAATGAGCAGTAAAAGACTTGTACTGCCGAATATAAAATACGAACTTCCCGAATCGCAGAACAAGCTGAATCTTCTTAAATGTTCGGTACTTGATGTGTGTACAGCCGTAAAAAATCTTGACACGGAAATGCCGCTTAACAAGGCGCTGTTAAGGACAATTGAGGGCGTTTCTCCGATTGTATGCCGTGAGATTGAATACAAGGTTATGGAGGGCGCAACAAACAGAATTGAGGGTGTGCTTTTTGACCGACTCGCAGTTGAAATCGAAAAGCTGAAAAGCGTTTGCAGCGATTGTTCGGGCAAGCCTGTTGTGGTTTATCGTGAGGACGGCAAGCCTATGGACTTCTGCTTTATGAATGTTAAGCAGTACGGCGATTTTGCAAAGGTTGAGGGTAAGGAAAGCTTCTCCGATTTGCTTGACGGATTCTATGAGGCTCGTGACAGTCGTGACAGAATGAGGGTGAAATCACAAAGCCTTACAAAGCTTTTGAACAACACACTTGAAAGGCTTGCACGAAAAATTGCAAAGCAGAAGAGTGAGCTTGAACGCTGTGCAGACCGTGAGCATCTTCGCATATGCGGTGACCTTTTACAGGCAAATATCTATCGCATTGAGCGTGGTGCGGAGTATGTTGATGTTGAAAACTTTTACGATGAAAACAACTCAATTTTACGCATAAAGCTTAATCCGGCAATCTCACCTTCGGCAAATGCTCAAAAGTATTACAAGGATTACCGCAAGGCTAAAAATGCCGAAATTATGCTCAAAGAACAGCTTGAAAAGGGCAGGGAAGAGCTTGATTATATTAACTCGGTTCTCGATACGGTTGACCGTGCGGAGAATGAAAAAGACCTTGCGCAAATTCGTGAGGAACTTACCGAGCAGGGCTATCTTAAGGTTCAAAAGGGCAAAAAGCCCCGTCAGACAACTTTGCCGCCGCTCGAATTTGAATCAAGCGACGGTTTTAAAATCCTTGTCGGAAGAAACAACCGCCAGAATGATAAGCTGACTTTGAAAACAGCATCAAAGAACGATATGTGGCTGCACACAAAGGACATTCACGGTTCTCATGTAATTGTTGTTTCGGACGGCAAAGAGATTTCCGATACGGCAATCTATGAGGCGGCACGGCTTGCGGCATATCACAGTAAGGCGAGAAACAGCAGTCAGGTTCCCGTTGACTGCACACTTGTTCGCTATGTGTCAAAGCCAAACGGCTCAAAACCGGGTATGGTGATTTATGTCAACAACAAAACCCTGTATGTAAAACCGTCACAAACGGTTGAAAAGCAGTAAAATATTTTAATAAAAATTAAACGGAGGGCAAGACGCTCTCCGTTTTTATGTTAATTTAATTGTTTTTAACGGGCGGTAAAATCGAATGAAAAATTCGTATTTTAGGGGTGCAGAATTTGAACTCATACCCTTCAAAATTTGCACCTGCCCCCTTCAGAATTTGAACCCGTCCCCTTCAGATTTTGAAGGGGACTACTTCAGAATTTGAAGCCTAATAATACCCATAGAAAAAGACTAAGAGAATAATACTAAGTAAACAATACCAATTGAAAAATGAAGAGGAATTCAGATGACCAAACTGACAAAATTATCCTTCAAAATCCCATTCGGGGACATAGCTTTCATCTGCGGAAGAAAGCTCCTGTGTAAAGCCGTCAATTCCCAGTCTCATCATTTCAAGCTTTACCTTGTCATATTCTCTGCGTGTGATTTTACGGTTAATTCGTGAAAACTCCCTTTCGCTGACCTTGCCCATAGGAATGTACTGACACATAAGACTTAACAAAACCTGATCGCCGAATCTGCGTTTTACAATATCAAGCACTTCAAGACTGTTCTTTGTGTGGGCAGGCAAAATCAGATGTCTTACGATAACGCCCTTTTTCATAATGCCGTCATCGTCAAACTGAGGCAGACCAACCTGAAAAGTCATTTCGTGAATTGCGGCAACAGCCGTGTTGACATAATTCGGTGCAGAAGAGTATTTTACCGCAAGAAAATCATCTGCATATTTAAAGTCGGGAAGATAAATGTCAACAAGTCCGTCAAGCATACTGAGAGTTTTCGGACTTGTGTATCCGCTGCAGTTATATACAATCGGAATTCTCGGTTTGTAAATTTCAAGACTTTTAACAACAGCGTGTGCAAAATGGTCAGCCGTTACAAGGTTGATGTTATGCACTCCCTTGTCCTCAAGTTCTTTGTAACATTCGGCAAGTCTTTCGGGAGTGATTGTTCTTCCTCCGTCCTCGTTTGAAATTTCGTAGTTCTGGCAGTACACGCATCTCATTGTACAGCCTGAAAAGAAAACAGTTCCGCTGCCCTTTGTGCCGCTTATGCAAGGTTCTTCGCCATAGTGCGGAGCAACTCTTGCAACAACGGGCAGTTCTCCCATTTTACAAAATCCGTTTCCGCTGTGGGCAGTACGAACCGCACCGCATTTTCTCGGACATAAATTGCAAATCATGATATCACCTTATTGTCTGTATATAATGTCTGATAGAACATTAAACACTATTGTACCACGATTATGACAAAAGTTAAAGTCTTTGCAAATTAAAGTGTGAAATCAGTAAGATAATCTTCGATAATGTCGTCAAGCTGGCAGAGTTCAAGCTCAAGTTCGTTGCACATTTCGACAAGCTCCGTCATTTCACGAAAGCTTTCGCTGATTCCCGACACGGATTTTATAAGCTTTTTGCCGCAAAATGCGCTTATCCCAAAGGTGTTAAACCCGTCTTCAGGTGTATGATTTAATTTGTAGGTTATCATTTTTCCCCTCCGGATGATAACCGGCCACAAGATAATAATACTATTATGTTGCGATATTGTCAATATTATTACAATAATATTGTTAATTTGTAAACAAACGGTGATGTATCAGTAATAAATTGTACATAATGACAAATGAATGTAAACCGCAGTTAAAGAATTATATAACAATAAAAACTTTAGTTCGATAAAATCTTAATAATATGTAATAAAATATTACATATGGTATATAATTTCAGTGCAGTCAGATTTTTTCCGTCAAACGGCAAATAACATATCGGCGACAGTTGACTGCTGAAATATTGCAATAATAGTTAATTGTTGTTTTATGTCAATCTTTATTTGTGCATAATGTATAAAAAGCATTCTCAAAGTTTGGCTTGAAGATGTTTTTTAGTTCTCAATAGGAAAAATACGGCATTTATAAATGTTAAAATATACTTATCGTACAGTACTTTGTGCGAAATAATATTTAGGAGTGAAAATATGAGATTACGCAAACCGTTATCGATTCTTCTTTCCCTGTCCATGATTGCAGGTATGTCGGCCTTTGCCTCAAATGCGGCAGTAACAAGCAATGAATCGGTTTCAGCAGGCAATTATTACAATGCAAACTATCTTGAAAGCTATGCAAGCAAAGCGTATAACGAATCGGGACTCGGTTCAGTGTACAGCAAAACTTCCACAACATGGAAAACCTGGTCACCTGATGCGTCATCCGTAAAGCTTAAGCTCTACACAACAGGTTCTGACAACGAGGCGGGCGCTTCGGCAATCGGCACCTATGATATGAAAAAAGACAGCTCAACAGGTGTTTGGTCACTTAATCTGAGCGGTGATTACAAAAACAAATATTACACATATCTTGTAACAGTAAACGGCACAACCAAGGAAACGCAGGATGTTTACTCACAGGCTGTCGGTGTAAACGGCAACCGTTCAATGGTTGTTGACCTTGACTCAACCGATCCGAGCGGTTGGTCGGACGATAAGCATGTTCTCTTTAACAGCGCATCCGAGGCGGCTGTATGGGAAGTTCATGTGCGAGATTTTTCAGTTTCCAAAAACTCGGGTGTGAGTGAGGATAACAAGGGTAAGTATCTTGCATTTGCCGAGGGCGGTACAACTCTTAATTCAGACACAAGTTCATCAGCCGTTTCAACAGGCATTGACTACCTTGTTGAGCAGGGCATTAACTGCGTTCAGCTTATGCCTGTTTATGATTACGGTTCGGTAAAAGAAGATGTTGCAAGCTCTTCTTCAAACCGTAACTGGGGTTATGATCCGGTGAACTACAACGCTCCCGAGGGTTCATATTCAACAAACCCATATGACGGCAACACAAGAATCACTGAGTTCAAGCAGATGATTCAGGCTCTTCATGACAGGGGAATTTCAGTTGTAATGGATGTTGTTTACAACCACACATTCTCAACCGATTCCTGCTTTAACAGAACTGTTCCGGGTTACTACTACAGAATGAATTCATCATCAGCATATTCAAACGGTTCAGGCTGCGGTAACGAAACTGCGTCAGATAAGCTGATGTACAGAAAGTATATGATTGAATCCGTAAAGTATTGGGCGGAGGAATACCACATTGACGGTTTCCGTTTTGACCTTATGGGTATTCACGATATCACAACAATGAACGATATCCGTTCTGCTCTTGACGGACTTTATTCAGACGGTTCGGGTAAAAAGATTCTCATGTACGGTGAACCGTGGACAGGCGGTTCAGTTGCAATTTCCGACGGTTGCTCGCAGTCAAAGGCAGGTTCACTCAATTCAAGAGTAGGTATGTTCTGCGACAGCTACCGTGATGCAATTAAGGGAAGCACAGACGGTTCCGATAAGGGATTTGTTCAGGGCAACACCGATAAGACCGGAACGGTTGCAAACGGTGTAACCGGCAAGGGCTTTTCGGCTCAGGCTCCTTCACAGACAATTGCTTATGCCGACGCTCACGATAACCTTATCCTCTGGGATAAAATTGTAAAGAGTAACGGCTCATCAAGCTGGAATTCAACATCTTCATCACTCAAAGGACAGGTTAAGAAAGTAATGGGACTTCTCCTTACTTCACAGGGTATCCCGTTTATGACGGCAGGCTCGGAATTTTGCCGTACAAAACAGGGTGATACAAACAGCTACAAATCAAGCGATGCAATAAATGAGATTGATTGGTCAAGAGTAAAGACATACTCGGATGTTGCCGCTTATTACAAGGGACTTCTTGAAATCAGAGAAAACTATTCTCCGATGAAGAGTTCAACCTTCAACACTCCTTCATTCCAGTCAAAATACGGCGATGTTATTGCTTACACATATTCAAACAACAAGTCAAATGAGTGGGGCAAGGTTTGTGTTCTTGTAAACGCAAGTTCAACAAATGATTGGCCGATTACACTTGACGGCAGCGGCTGGACAGTAGTTGCAGACGGTACGACGGCAGGTCTTAAAAGTCTTGGCACAGTTTCGGGCAACACATATACAGTTCCCGCAAACAGCGCCTGTGTGCTTGTTCAGAGTTCAACATTCGACAACCTCAAGGTTAGTGAAAAAACATTCGGTACTGTAACAATCAAACATATTGATGACAGAGGAAATGTTCTAAAGACATCAACAGCAAAATATGCTGACGGTACAACATACCGTACTTACCCCGATACAACCATCCTTTATGATTATACTCTCAAGGATACTCAGGGTGTAACTTCGGGTACTGTTACAGGCGGAAAGAACTACAATGTAACTTATATTTACAGCTCCAGCGGTATTCGTTCAGGCTATGTTACGGTAAATTATGTTGACGAAAACGGTGAGTCAATTAAGGACACCGTTTCAACAAAGTATCGTGAAGGCGACAGCTACAGCGTTCCGTTCACATCAATTCAGGGCTATCAGCTTGACACAGACAAGTATCCTGCCAACACGACAGGTACATTTAACGGTACTAACACAACCATTAACTTTGTTTATAAGGCACTTGACAGCACAAGTTCGGTTGTTCACTACTATAACTCAAATAACTGGTCAAATGTTCGTTGCTATGCTTACACAGACGGCGGTGAAGAGCCTAACGGCAAGTGGAACAACGCAACTGTTATGACAAGTGAGGGCAACGGATGGCTCAAATGCACAATTCCTGCACCAAGCGCATATGTAATGTTCCACACAAACTCACAGCAGGAGCCGGGTGCAAACGAAACAGGCTACCTTGTTTCGGGCGAGGCATGGGTTCAGAATAAGAAACTCAGCTTTAGCAGCAAGGTTATCACAAGCCACATTGACGCCGCAACAGGTGAAAAGATTGCCGATGATGAAATTTTAATTCAGTCAAAGGTTTCTTCCGACGATACATACAAAACTTCTCCGCTTTCGGGCAGAACAGATGTTATTGCTCCCGTAAATGCGTCAGGCAACCTTTCATCGGGTATTATCAATGTTGTTTATCTTTACACATCATCGGAGCGTCCTTCAACTGCTCCTTCAACGGTAACTCCTACCACAGCCCCAGTTACACAGCCGACGGAAAAAATCCTTATCGGTGATGTTAATCTCAACGGTGCGATTAATGTACTTGACGCAACAGCGGTTCAGAAGTACATTGTGAAGCTCATAACACTCTCAGATAAGGCTCTTATCGCAGCCGCAAGATGTGACGCTGACGGCGAGGATGATATCGTAAGCGTTAAAGACGCAACATACATTCAGATGTATGTCGCAAAGCTTGACGGTCACGGAAATGTCGGCACTTACTATGAGCCGGAAGTTACTCCGACAACCGCCCCTGCTACCGAGCCGGCAACAGAAGAGCCGACAGTTGCTCCGACAACCGTTCCTGCAACAACAGCTCCTGTTACAGAGCCTACAACCACTCCGTCATCAACCTATACAGTTAAGTTTACGGATTCACTCAACTGGGATGGTACACTCTACTGCTACTCATGGGCTGAAGACGGTACATCTACAAAATCATGGCCGGGCGTTGCGATGACATATCTCAACACAAATGACTATGGTCAGAAGGTTTACTCGGTTGAAGTTCCGAACACTGTTGATTACATTATTTTCACAAACGGTTCGAGTCAGACCATTGATATCGGTTTTGACGGCACTTCGCTCAATTATTATACAGAGTCGCAGTATGATTCAAAGGGTCATGCTTATGTCGGCACATGGTAATCATTTTTTGAAAAAGTGTAAATAAGTAAAAATATAAGTCGGCAAGACAGTACGCAAATTAAACTGTCTTGCCGACTTTTTATGTTTGAAGTAGGGGCGTTCATCGGACGCCCGCCTTGATGAAATTTTTTGTTTAATAAAATGTTTTGAGGAGATGAAAATAGTGTGTAATCTGTAGAGGAGAACCGTGTTCTCCTGCCTGAAATATAACCGCAATGCTATCAATCTAAAAAGAGAGCGTAAAATCACGCTCTCTAAAATTATCATAATTATAAAACTTTATATAATCGTTCCGCCGCCAACTACATATTCACCGTCGTAGAGGACAACTGCCTGACCTTTTGAGATTGCTCTTTGCGGTTCGTCAAAGACAATGTGCAGGGTGTTATCGTCAATCTGTTCAACGATTGCGTCCTTTTCGGGCTGGCTGTAACGAACTCTCGCCTTGACTTTAATCGGCTTGTCGATTTTGTCACAGGTGATGAGGTTTATGTCTGTTGCATAAAGCTCTTTTGAGAAAAGCTCGTTGTTATCGCAGAGAATAACCTCGTTGGTGTCAAGATTCTTTTCCTTAACATACATAGGGTGGGGGAGTGCAAGTCCAAGACCTTTTCGCTGACCTACGGTGTAACGGATAATTCCCTTGTGTTCACCGAGAATATGACCTTTGGTATCAACAAAATTACCGTTAGGATAAGTTCTGCCCGTGTACTGTTCAATGAATTTTGCATAGTCCCCGTCGGGAACAAAGCAAATGTCCTGACTGTCGTGTTTTCGTGCGTTTATCAAACCAAGCTCATTTGCAATTTCACGCACCTTTTCCTTTGTATATGTGCCGAGAGGAAGAAGTGTTTTTGCAAGCTGTCTTTGTGTAAGGCAGTACAGTACATAGCTTTGGTCTTTTGTGCTGTCAACCGATTTTTTCAGCAAATAGCGGTCTGCACCCTTGTCATACTCAATTGTTGAGTAATGCCCCGTGACAACGCAGTCAAAGTCAAGCTCTTCTGCACGGCGAATGAGCTTTTCAAATTTGATAAAGCGGTTGCAGTCAATGCAGGGATTCGGTGTTGTACCGTTTTCATAGGCTCTGATAAAGCGGTCGATTACATTTTCCTTAAAGCTGTCCTTGAAGTTATAGACATAGTAGGGAATGCCGAGTTTGAGGCAAACTCTCCTTGCATCATCAATGTCATCAAGAGAACAACAGGTTTTTTCTCGCTTTTCACCGATATCTTCGTTATCAAAGAGCTTGAGGGTAATGCCCGTTGCGTCATATCCCATATCCTTGGTAAGAAATGCGGCAACCGAGCTGTCAACTCCTCCGCTCATTGCAATCAATGCTTTGTTAGTCATTTATTCCTCCCGAACAGATTTGCGTTCATAAGTAATTTATCAGCCGAGTCTGATCATTTCGTCAATGCACTTTCTTGCGTCTGTGATAGTCTGATCGTCAAGCTTAATTTCCTCTCCGCCGTTGCCGTTAAGGCAGTTGTAAACATCAACAAGTGTTGTTGATTTCATATTCGGGCAGATGAGCTTTAATGTAAGACCGTAGAAATTCTTGTCCGGACATTCATACTGCAAATGTTCGGCAATGCTGATTTCTGTACCGATAATGAATTCCTTTGCATCGGATTTCTTTGCATAATTCATTATGCCCGATGTTGAGCCGACATAATCAGCCATAGCAACAACTTCGGGAGTGCATTCGGGATGAACAAGAACGAGTGCGTTCGGATGAAGCTCCTTAGCCTTCTTAACATCCTCAACATTTACGCAGGCATGAATCGGACAACCTCCGTTGAGAAGCTTGATGTTCTTGTCGGGACACTGTTTTGCAACATAATCTCCGAGGTTGCAGTCAGGGATAAAGAGAATGTTCTTATTGTCAAGATTGTTTACGATTTTAACAGCCGATGAGCTTGTTACGCATACATCGCAAATTGTTTTGAGTTCTGCCGTAGTATTGATGTATGCAACAACTGTGTAATCGGGATACATTTTCTTAACCTGAGAAATAAGCTGTTTGTCCATCTGGTCTGCCATACTGCAGCCGGCAACAGGCTGTGCAAGGTAAACAGTTTTTTCAGGTGAAAGAATTTTGCAGGTTTCAGCCATAAATCTTACGCCGCACATAAGAATGTTCTTGTTTTCGGCTTTGCTTGCGTCAACACTCAGCTTGTAGCTGTCGCCTGTGTAATCTGCAATTTCAAGAATCTCATGCGCCTGATAGCTGTGGGCAAGAATACAGACATCCTTTTCCTTTTTTAGCTTGAGAATCTGTTCTTGTATTGATGAAATATTCATAATAGCTTTCCTTTCAAGGTAATTAAAATTACTCCCCCTTATTATACATTTTCAGCAGTTTATATGCAATAGCTTTCGGTGTAAAAAAGCTGTATTTTTTGCGTTTTTAACAAGAAACAGCCCATATTTTTGGTTGTATTGAAAAAATATTTTTGTTCCTTTAGACTTTACACATAAATGAATATGTGCTATAATTAAGTATAATTTTTGAATAGTATTATATCCCAAAGTTAGAACGGGTTAAATTAGGAGGATGATGTGATGAAAAAGACAATTGCTGTGTTATTTGCAGTTATGATGATGTTATTGTCGGCAGTTCCCGCATTTGCTGCCGCAAGTCCGGAACCGAGTACATTCAAATATAAGGTTGAAGTTATTCCGACAGAGGGCGGTGACGGTGATTATAAGTTCACAACAGGTATTGACGAAAACGGCGAACAGCATGTATTTATTGAGCCGCTTCCTTATGACGGCTATATTTTTGATCACTGGGAAATTTCGGGCGGTCCTTTCAGAACCGACAGCAAGTATACAGATCCTAATATGAATATTATTATTTCAGGTGACCTTGTTTGTACTCCTTATTACCGTAAGGCAAGCAGCGGCGGCACAACAGGTCCTGTTGCTACAGCTACGGCAAAGAAAGATGATTCAACAACTTCACCAAAGACAGGCGCAAGCGATGTTGTACCGTATGCAATTTTAGTTCTTTCTCTTGCGGCTTGCGGTGCGGCTGTATTTAAGCTTGTAAAGAGCAAATAATAGACCTTAACTAAAAATCAAGAGACTTCTCATAAGGAAGTCTCTTTTTTATTCATTAGATGTTTGAATAATCAGGTTTTGTATTGCAGATGCAGTAGTTTGTGAATTGTAATAAAATTTTACTGACAGGTAATGATTAATTGACATACTGACACAAAAATGATACAATATAACCGATTGGGAGTTTTTGATATGAGCAGAAAAAGAAACAAATTTCTTATAGCTTTGATTATTTTGCTTGTGGCTGCAATTATCGGCACACTTGCGTACATAGTCGTTAAAAACTTAAATGAAAATAACGAACGAAAAAGTCTTGATAACATCGCAGGCTCGTATGCGTCAGGCATTGAAAACGGTACAACCTCTGCAACAGAAGTGACTTCACCGTCAATCAATGTGAAAAAGGTCGAAAATCCGATTGATTTCAAGTCGCTTCAACAGCAGAACAGTGACATTTATTCGTGGATTTACATTCCGAATACAAATGTAAATTATCCTGTTTTGCAAAGTCACCTTGACGATAACTTATATCTTGACCACGATATTTATAAGAATTACAGCTTTTCGGGCAGTATCTATTCACAGATGTGCAACAAGCGTGATTATTCCGACAGAGTGACTGTGCTTTACGGTCATAATATGGCAAACGGCTCAATGTTTGCAACGCTCCATCGCTTTTATGATGCCGATTTCTTTAACAAGAACAGGTACATCTATGTTTACACTCCCGACAGAAAGCTTACATATGAAATTGTGTCAGCTTTTGAATATGATAACCGACACATTATGAATTCGTTTGATTTTTCCGATGATAATGTATTTTCGGATTATCTCAATATGATTAAAAACCCACATTCTGTTTCTGTGAACAAGAGAAATACGGAGCTTACTACCGATGATAAAATTCTTGTTTTAAGCACATGCTTAAACAGCGGTGACGGAAGATATCTTGTGCAGGGAGTGCTGAAGAAAGATGAACCGACAAAATGAAAGTTCGGCTGAGGCAACAACTGAAAATATAGAAAACAAGCTTGATCCGAATACGCCGGAAATTCTTGAATCGAAAAGAGAAAAGAACAGTAAGGAGCATGTAAGCAATCCTTCAAGGTTGGATATAGAAGGTTATATTTTCAAGGACAGCAAGTTAATAAAGAAAAAGAAAAAAGTATATACAGATGTGTACGGAGTTGATTCCGACAGCATTGTCGTGAAGAGTAACACCACAAATCACTATAAAAAGCATAGATCAAAGTCGCATCATCACCATTCAAAGCATCGAAAGATGAAAACCTGGAAAAAGGTGCTTTTGTCAATCGGCTGTACATTACTTGGATTAGTTATACTTGCCGTAGGCACGGTTGCGTATTTGATTTATCAGGGCGGAAACGAGCTGTTTAATACTGATATTCATGTTACCGCCCCACAGGGCATTGAAACCGAGGAAAACGGTAAGTATGTTGTATACAACGGTGAAACATATCAGTTCAACGAAAAGGTGACGAATGTTTTATGTATCGGTGTTGACAAACGCAACCTTGACGAAAATAATAACAGCAAAGTCAAGGCGAGCGGCGGTCAGGCGGATGTGCTTATGCTTGTGTCAATCGACACTTCAAACGGTAAAATAACGCTCTTCAACATTTCGAGAGATTCTATGGTTGATGTCACAATGTATTCAGCAGGCGGTGCGTATGCAGGCACGGAAAAACAGCAGATTTGTCTTTCGTATTCATACGGTGACGGTAAGGAATCAAGCTGTGAAAATACGGTAAATGCAGTTCAGAGGCTGTTCTATAACATTCCGATTAACACATACTTCTCGCTTGACCTTGACGGCATTTCCGCTCTCAACGACAGCGTCGGCGGTGTTGATGTTGTGTCACCCGAAACAATCGGGGAGTTTGTTGAGGGAGAAAGCTATCACCTTGTCGGACAGCAGGCTGAAAGCTTTGTCAGAACCCGTGATACAAGCAAGACCGATTCAAACAATATGCGTATGCAAAGACAGAAGGTTTACATTCAGTCTTTTATGAATACGGTTCTTCAGCAGACAAAGAAAGATTTAACCACGCCGATTGATTTGTTCAATGCGTCTGCTCCGTATTCATGTACAAATCTTAACCCGTCAAAGGTGTCATATCTTGCTCAGCAGGCTGTGCTTGGCGGTATGAACGGAATTGATATGGTTTCAGTCCCCGGTCAGGTTACAATGGGTTCAAAGTACGCAGAATTCAATGTCAGCGAGGCAGAATTTTATCAGCTGTTTTTGAGTATTTATTATACGAAAATAGAATAATAATCAAACAAATAAAATGCATCAGATTCCAAGTAAGGTTCTGATGCATTTTTGTTTTATGTGCAATGCGGTTGTTGAATCGTGCGAATAATAACAATTCTACGCTCGGGTGTAATATGTTTTAATATCGCGAACTTTATTCACGAATAGGGAACGGCGGCTCGCCCTAATTTAGAGCGAATAACCGCAATGTTACGCTCGGGCATAATATGTTTTGTATTTAAACAAACTATCTTCACGAATAGGGTACGGCGGCTCGCCGTAAAAAAACAGACAGCCGATTATCAGCTGTCTGCATTTTGTTCCATATTTAATTTGATGCGGAGGTTGTTTCCTTTGAAGAAGTGCCGCCTGTGAACAATTCTTCAAAAACAAAGCTTGCAAACTTCTTTCTCTGTTCTTCAAGGTCTGAAATTTTGATTGTTGATGTGATTGCACCGTTCCATGTTTCGGTTTTATCATCATAGTACCAAAGACCTTCTTCAGGAACATAATACTGCTCTACATCATAGGAAAGATATGTGAGAGCGTGAGAAACAAGCGCTGTGATTTCGTCCTTCTTGAGGTTTGTTGTTACAAGGGGACCGACAGAGCTTACAATTGAAACAATCTGACCGAGGTCTGCACTTTTCATACTTGTGAACAAAGTTTCAAGAAGCTTTCTCTGTCTTGAGGTTCTGTCCCAGTCGTCACCGTCAAGACCGATTTCGTTGCCGTCCTCGCCCTTTTTAAGACCTCTGTTTCGAGCATACCAAAGAGCCTCCTGACCGTTGAGATGAACAGTACCGGGTGCGTCTGTGATAGTTGTTCTTGTGTCAGCCTGATTGTTCTTGTACATCTGATAGTTGATGTAGTCAATTTCGTCCTGAGTAACTTCCATATCAACACCGCCGAGGGTGTCGATAATCTTCTTAAAGCTGTCAAAGTCAACAACCGCATAACGGTCAACCTTGATGCCGAAGTTTGCTTCAATTGTCTGAATTGAAAGCTTTGCTCCGCCGTAGTTATAAGATGCGTTGAGCTTGTCATATCCGTAACCCGGAATATAAACATAGGTGTCACGCTGGAATGATGTCAGTTTAAGCTTTTTGTGGTTGTTATCAATGGTCATCATAATCATTGTATCACTTCTGCCGTGTTCATCGCCGTTTGAGTTGTCCTCACCAAAGAGCATAATGTTAAGCTCTTTTGAGTTCTGCAGAAGTTCACCCTCTGAAAGCGAAAGATTTGTTGCGTCACTCTCAAGTGGTGCAACCGATGAGTTGGTAGCTGCTGTGTTGTTGTTGTTTGTGTCATCAAGCTCTTTGAAGTTGAGAGTATCAAGGAACGAATAGTAGTAGAGCATTCCGCCGCCGCCCAACAGGAAAATTATCGAAAACACAAGACAAAGGATTCTTTTAAGTCTGCCTTTTTTATTATATAATTTTTTGACCTGCTTATTTGAGCTTATGTCAACAAAATTGCTTTTCTGACTGTTTTTTTCGTAATTTGGCATATTACTCCTCCAATCGGGTAAAAAGCACACAATACATAAGTATAGTTTATTATACCATATGAGAATTTATTTTAATGCTAAATTAGAATTAAAATCTGTCTTTTCGTAAAGTTTTAGCGAAAAATCTGACTGAAAATATAGATTTTTTTGTCGGTAACTGTCAATCCTGTTCATCAAGTGACAAATAGAAGGACGGAAGGAACTCTTTTTCAAACACCTCGTTTTCGGGCATATTCATATTGTGAATTGATTTTTCGGTTGCCTCTTTTGCCTTTGAAAACTCGCTGTTGCCCATTTTTATTTCTTCAATACATTTTATGAGTGCGGAAAACTTGTCCGCCGCTTTTACAAATTTTTTAAGTTCATCGTCACCTGTACCGTTCATTTTGATGATTTTATCCATATCGTCCTTAAAATCATCCGGAAGCATCGACACAAGTCTGTTGCCTGCCGTTGCTTCAATCTCCTTGTAGGCATTTTTGATTTCGGGATTGAAGTATTTTACGGGAGTCGGCATATCGCCCGTTATGATTTCGGTTGCATCGTGAAAGAGTGCAAGTAAAGCGGCTCTTTCGGCATTGAGATTACCGCCGAAACGCTTGTTGTGAATCAAAACAAGGCAATGTGCAATCATTGCAACATCAAGACTGTGTTCGCTGAGGTTTTCACAGCGTGTGTTGTTCATAAGTCCCCAACGGTTGATGTACCTCATTCTTGAAAGCATTGCGTAAAAATGTGAAATATTCATAGGTAGTTTCTCCTGTTTTTTGCTAAAAATTAGTGCAATTTGTATCGCATTATGTTATAATGTAATCTAAATGTGGGTGTCTTTTGAATAAATGACGGTGAAGGACATTTATATTACTGATTATACTATTCATAATTTAAAAGTAAAGAAATTATCGAAAAAAAGATTTTTTCAGACTTTTTGCTCCGTGGAGGGTTTTATGCCGAGCAGAATTTTGCAAAAATATCCAACACAAAAACTATTTGGTTTGCGTGTGTTTCTTATATCAATTATAACTGCAACAGCACTTTTTCTACCGTTTATCATAATGGGGAGCGGTGTTTTCTATTATTACGGTGATTTCAATGTTCAGGAAATTCCGTTTTATCAGCTTGTGCATGACGCCGTAAGAAACGGTGATATGGGTTGGATGCACAATGTTGACCTCGGAACGGATATGCTCTCAAGCTTCAGCTTTTATCTTCTTGGCAGTCCGTTCTTTTGGCTGACAATTCCGTTCCCGAGTGAGGCTGTACCGTATCTTATCGGACCGTTGCTGATTTTAAAATTCGGCTGTGCGTCACTTTCCGCATATCTCTATTTGAAAAGATATGTGGCTGACAGGAATTTCGCTCTTGTAGGCGGATTGCTGTATGCATTTTCGGGATTTTCAATCTACAATGTGTTCTTTTTCCACTTTCATGAACCGATGATAATGTTCCCGCTGTTGCTTGCGGCACTTGACGCATTCATCTATGACGGAAAAAGAATAGTGTTCACACTTGCGGTATTCTCTGCCTGCGTTGTGAACTATTACTTCTTTGTGGGACAGGTTCTGTTCGTAATCATCTATTTTCTTATGATTACGCTTACCAAAACCTACAAATTTAAAGTTAAAAATTTTCTCTTGCTTGCGCTTGAGGTTATCATAGGATTCCTTGCAACGGCATTCATACTGCTTCCGTCAGTGCTCGGATTAATGGGAAACCCAAGGCTTGCCGAGCTTCCGAACGGCTGGGATTCGCTTGTCTACAGTCAACCGCAAAAATACTGGCTGATAATTTTAAGCCTGTTTTTCCCCGCAGATATGCCTGCGTTTCCTGTGTTCACACCCGGCTCAAATTGCAGATGGGCGTCTGTTGCGGCATGGTTGCCACTTGTCGGAATGACGGGAGTTATCGCATATTTTCAGGTTTGCCGAAAAAGCTGGCTCAAAAAGCTTCTTGCCGTGCTTGCTGTGTTTGCGTGTGTGCCTGTTTTGAACAGTATGTTCCAGCTTATGAACAGCTCAATTTACTACGCAAGATGGTTCTATATGGGCGTGCTTATGCTTGTTCTTGCAACAATCAAGGCGTTTGAAAACAGAAAAACCGATTGGAACAGGGCGATTCGTTGGTCGGCGGGAATTACGGTAGGCGCAACTCTGCTGATAGGTCTTATGCCTGTGAGCTATACGGATGAGGAGAGCGGCGATATTCAAAATACGGTTATCGGCACTCAGGCAACATTTGAACGCTATTGGCTCTATGTTCTTATGGCTTTGTTAAGTCTGCTTACGTTCGTTCTCATAATCAAAAAATTCAGACGAAACAAAAAGAGATTTACGGTTATGCTCACTGTTGGTATCCTGAGCGTTTCGCTTTTCACCTCATATTTTATAATCGCCACAGGCTATTTCTCAAGCAGCAGTACAAATACCATCAAAGAAGATATCATAAACAGGCGTGACGGTATTACAATTGCCGATATTGACAATGTTCGCAGTGATTTTTACGAATGTGTTGACAACACGGCAATGTTCTGGCAGATTCAGAGCATTAACTGCTTTCAGAGTTCTGTTTCAACATCTATAATGCAGTTTTACGATGCACTCGGAATTACAAGGGATGTTGCGTCAAGACCTGACCTTGATGTATACGGACTTCGCCCGTTTCTGAGTTGTAAGTATCTTTTTGATTACCGTGGTGACGGAAAATCGGGAAGTCTGAATTCATTCGTTGACGAAAACGGCAACACAAGAATGCCGGGTTGGAAATATCTCAGAACGCAGAACCGTTTTGATATTTACCGCAACGAATACTACATTCCTATGGGATACACCTTTGATAAGTTCATTGCCGAAGAAGAATTTGACCTTGTGACGAACGCACACAAGTCCGAGGCTTTGCTCTACGCAATGGTTCTTCCCCGTGACCTTATGAAGAAGTATTCCGATATTACGGGCTACAGCGATGAAAAGTACAAGCTTTTGTACGGCAAACATCCGGAGGATTACGACAGCATTACGGAAAAGTTTGATTACGGTAATTCGGAGTACAAAAAGGTTTGTAATCTCAGAGCCTTGAACAGTTGTACTTCATTTGAATATACAGATAACGGCTTTAAGGCTGTTTACAATAATAAAAAGGGTGACGATAACCTGTTGTTTTTCAGCGTTCCTTACAGCGATGGTTTTACCGCAACTGTAAACGGCAAGGTGGCAGATGTTGAAAAGGTTGACTACGGCTTTATGGCTGTTAAGATTCCAAAGGGGGAAAAGTGTGACATTGTGTTCACCTACGAAACACCCGGATTTTCAACAGGTGTCAAAATAAGTCTTTGCACATTCGGAGCATTTTTAATCTACTGTGCGGTTATTGTGACCGTTAAAACAGTTAAAAAAAGAAAAAATAATAACTGATAAAGATATAATCAGCATTTAAGTACGGAGGTATTTATTATGTTTGGAAACAAAATACTTGACTTCAAAGACGAACTTTTAAAGGATCTTAACACACTTCTTTCTTTTGAATCGGTTGACGGTGAAAAGAATGACGAGTGCGATAATGCCTTGAATTTTATTCTTAAAAGAGCAGAAGATTTCGGACTGACAGGGGAGAGAACAACCGACAAGAGCGGTCATATTACCCTTGGTGACAGCGGAAAGCTTTGCGGTGTGCTTACTCACCTTGATGTTGTTCCTGCGGGAAACAGCTGGAGCGTTCCGCCGTATGCGCTTACCGAAAAGGACGGCAGACTTTACGGCAGAGGAATTGCAGACGACAAGGGTGCGGCTCTTGTTACTCTCTATTGTTTGAAAGCAATCAAGGACAGCGGTGTAAAGGGTGTGAACACTCTGCGTGCTATTTACGGCACGGGTGAAGAAACGGGTATGGAGGATATGGAAAATTATTTCAAGAAAAATCCACTTCCCGACATGGCATTCACTCCCGACAGCGACTACGGCATCTGCTTTGCCGAAAAGGGTATTCTTCAGCTTGAAGTCAGCACACTTTTAAATAATGCAACAACACTCAGCCAGTTCCATGCAGGCAGAGCAGTTAATGCAGTTCCCGACAGAGCGTATGTAATGCTTGATTCGTCAGACTATGACGAGCAGACTCTCATGCGCCTTGCAGACGCAAGTGACGGTGATTTTGAATTTAATTACACTATTGACGGTCTTATGATAATCAGCCGCGGCAAAGCGGCTCATGCGTGTGAACCGGACAAGGGTTACAATGCCGCAGCGGCACTTGTTGACCTTATCTCAAATGTTTACACAACAAAGGAAACAGGTTCAATCTGTTCATTTATTGACTACGCAATCAACAAGGAAACAAACGGCAGATCACTCGGTCTTAAAATGAGCGATGCTGTTTCGGGCTCGCTCACCGTAAACCTCAGCAGCGTGAATATTGAGGGACAGACCGCAAAGGCTGTGTTTGATATCCGTTATCCCGTTACAGTGAGCGGGAACAGAGTTCTCAAACAGTTCAAAAAGGTTGCAAAAATCAGCGACCTCAAGGTTACGGTTCTCAATCACGAAGAACCGCTTTATGCCGATAAGGACAGCAAGCTTGTAAAGCTTCTCTCTGACGCTTATGAAAGCGTAACAGGTGAAAAGGCTGAGCTTTATTCAACAGGCGGCGGAACATACGCAAGAATGCTCGGAGGTAACGGTGTTGCATTCGGTCCTGCATTCAAAAACGATGATGTTCGTATGCACAATGCAGACGAAAGTATGGACAAAGAGAATTTCTTTAAACACGCTCAGATTTGCCTTGAGGCAATGTACAGAATGTTTACTGACGGAGAATAATGCGTTTCGTTATGAACAAATTCAGATGAAAAGGGAATGCTAATGAATACGGAAAAAACTGTTAGAAAACAGGCAAAAAAGGTTCTTGAGGGAAACCGGTCGGTAATTATCTCAGAGATAATGGTCACTGTGCTTGCATTTTTGACAGGGCTGTTTGCGTTCAGCCTTGCAATGTCTGTGGCAGGACTTTATGATGTAAAAAATCAGAATCAGACTCAGCAGATGCTTACAATGATTTTTGGACTTGTATTTTTTGCTTTTGTTGTTGTGTGTCTGCCGCTCATAAACGGAGTTTACAGAAGTGTGTGTAATGTAGTCAGGGGCAGAGAGTGCAGTCCTCTTGATGTTTTTTACTATTATAAAAAGCCGAAATTATTTTTTAAGTCTGTTATTCTTGATGTAATTTCAGTCGGCTTGTTTTTTATCATAAGCGGTCTGCTCAATGTGTTCAATTATCTTAGTGCGGTTTCGGATAAAATAATTGACAATTCACCCTCACTCACGGCGGTTGTGGCTGTATTGCTTGTTTTGGCGTTTATCGTCAGCACTGCGGTTGTTGTGGTGTGTTACATTATTTTTGTTCATTATACATTTTTGGCTTACGGTTTTAACGAACATCTGCCGCTCGGAATTTATCTTCCGAGAATGATGGCTTTTTCAATAAAGAACTTCATCTCCACAATAAAGCTGTTTATCGGTTTTATCGGTTGGGCGGCTTTGTGCTTTTTTGTTGTTCCGGCATTTTATGCCGTACCTTATTTTCTGACAGCCTCTGCAATGTCTGCAAAATGGTTGTTCGAGCTTGAAGGGAGCAGAGATATTATATGTTAGTTTCACTTTGTATGATAGCCTATAACGAATCGAATGCTTTGAGCGGACTTTTCAGAGATATTGCACTTCAGGACTATCCGCATGATAAAATTGAGGTGGTATTTGTTGACAGTATGTCAACCGATGATACTAAAGAGAAAATGGAAAAGTTCCGTGACACCGACTACGGCTTTTGGAATGTGTCAGTTGTTCAATGTGTAAAGCGTAATCAGGCAACCTCATGGAATGCCGCTCTGATGACTGCAAAGGGAGATGTTATCATAAGGGTTGACGCTCATGCAAGAATTCCGAGAAACTTTGTTTCTCGAAATGTTTATAACATCAGGCAGGGCGAAAATGTTGTAGGCGGCGGCAGACCGAATATCACTTCAAATGTTTCAAGCTGGAAGCTTACCTTGCTTGCGGCTGAGGATTCTCTGTTTGGCAGTTCGGTTGCGTCATACAGACGACCGCTTGCGCAAAAGGAATATCTTGACAGCCTTTTTCATGCGGCTTACCGCAGAGAGGTTATTGCCAAGGTCGGCGGATTTAACGAAAATCTCGGCAGAACCGAGGATAATGAATTTCACTACCGCATAAGAATGGCGGGCTACAAGATGTGCTGTTGCCCCGATATTATTTCGTATCAGCATTCACGAAACGACCTTCACGGAATGATAAGGCAGAAGTATTCAAACGGACGGTGGATAGGACTTACACTCTCGGAATGTCCCGGTTGTCTTTCATACTTCCACTTTGCACCGTTTCTTTTTGTAATGGCACTTCTCGGCTGTTCCGTGCTTGCATTTCTCGGACTTCCGCTTTTTTTGTACATTCTTTTGATAATCTACGGAATGTTTGATATTGTAAACGCTGTCGGATGTTGCACAATGAAAAATGTTCAGCCTCAGTTTGTGTTTTTGCCGTTCATTTTCCCGTTGCTCCATGTTGCTTACGGAATAGGCACAATTGTTGGTTTGATTCAGATTCCGTCATGGCGAAAGAAAATCAAAAACAGCGGTGCGAAAGAACACATTGAAAAGGTAAAAAGAAAAATCAGGGAAAACACACTTCCCGGTCATTCATACAAATAATTTTTTGGGCGGATAATCTCCGCCCGTATTTGATATTTACGGAGATACTTATGACTGAAAAAGTAGAACTTACCCCCGAACTTTTGCGTGAGTTACAGCTTAAACAGCTTGATATGCTCGTGTATTTCAGGGACTTTTGCGAAAAGAACAATCTCACATTCTATCTCATTGGCGGTGCGTTAATCGGTGCGCTCAGAAACGGCGGATTCGTTCCGTGGGATGATGATGTTGATGTTATGCTGCCACGAGAGGACTACGAAAAGCTGTACAAGCTTTGGCATGAACAGGGCGCAGACGGAAGATTCCGACTTCTCAAAACCGACAGCGATATGTTCACGGGCAATATTTTTATGACCGTAACCGACACAAATTACACTATGGTCAAGACAAATCAGACCGAGGTTGATATTCCGCACGGACTTGTGCTTGATGTCTTTCCGCTTGATGTTTGTCCCGACAGCCGTTTTGCACGCAAAATGCAGTATGTGTGGACAATGCTTTATTCGCTGTTTTTGGCTCAGGTTGTTCCCGAAAAGCACGGTGGAATTGTGGGGGCAGGCAGTAAGGCTTTGCTTTCAATTTTCAGAGGAAAAAAGCTTAGAGAAAAGATTTGGAGAACTGCCGAAAAGCATATGATTAAGTACAGGCTTGATAAAAACAAGTGTGTAACGGAGCTTTGTTCAGGCCCTCATTGGATGAAAATTGAGTATCCCAAGCACATTTATTCGGGCGTTGATTATGTCACATTTGAGGGCATAAAAATGCCGTGTATGTCTGGCTATGACGAGTATCTCAGAATGGTTTTTGGTGATTATATGCAGCTTCCGCCGGTTGAGGACAGAGTGCCACACCACGATATTGCATATCTTGACCTGAACTCACCGTGTGAAATTTATGATAGCAAAAGAAATAATAAGTAAAAATAACGGTGCATTATGGAGCTTATAAGAGATAATTGGACTAAAAATGACTATGATGATTTTGTAGAGGAACTTCGTTCATATGCCGATGAAAAGTACAGAAGCTTTCATTCCTCATTAATTCCCGACAATGACAAGGACTTTTTTATCGGAGTAAGAATGCCTGTTATGCGAAAGCTCGGCAAGGAAATTTCTAAGGGCAACGGACGCAGTTTTTTGGAGCAGACAACCGATAATTCTTATGAAGAAAAAACAATGCGAGGTATTGTAATCGGTTTGCTCAAAACCGAAAGCTATGAAGAATTTTTGATGTACTGCGATGATTTTGTACAGCGTATAGACAGCTGGGCGGTTTGCGACGGCTTTTGTGCAAATTTAAAGCAGACGAAAAAGTATAAATCAGAATTTTTCCCTCATGTTTGTGAATACACCAAAAGCGACAATCCGTGGATAATTCGTGCAGGTCTTGTGCTGATGCTTGACTATTATCTTGAAGATGAGTACATAGACACGGTGCTTGAATGTTGTGACAATGCGAAAAATCCGCATTATTATGTGAGCATGGCAAGGGCATGGCTTGTTGCAACAGCACTTGCAAAGTGCAGAGAACAGACTATGCGGTACATAAAGTCAAATTCGCTTGATAACGCAACCTTTAATAAAATGATTCGGAAATGCGTTGAAAGTTTCAGAATTGACGATGAAACGAAAAAATATCTCAAAACCCTGAAGAGATATTGACAAATCCGAAAATCGGCATATAATATAATCAACAGTTGTCTTCGGGGCGGAGTGAAATTCTCCACCGGTGGTTAAAGTCCACGAACAGGTGAAAGCCTGCCGAGTCTGTGAAATTCAGACACCGACGGTTATAGTCCGGATACGAGAAGATGCGGCAGAACAGGCGGTTCGTCTGTTTTATTTTGGTACGCAATCCCGTTACATTTGTAGCGGGATTTTTCTTTTTCCCGACAACTCGAAATAATTTTTCAGGAGTGGTCGTAATGACAAAATCAAAAGCAAAAACAAAAACAATTAATTCAGACAACACGGCAAAGACAACAAAGCTTGCCGTAACCGCAATGCTTGCGGCACTTTCGGCAGTTCTTATGTTCTTTGAATTTCCTCTCGGATTCATCGCACCTTCATTCTATGAGTTCGATTTTTCCGAAGTTCCCGTTCTTGTCGGAACATTCAGCATGGGTCCGATTGCCGGTGCAGTAATTGAATTTGTAAAAATTCTCGTTAAGTTTCTTATTAAAGGCACAAGTACAGGCGGAGTAGGGGAGCTTGCAAACTTTCTCATCGGCTGCTCGTTTATTCTGCCGGCAGGTTTCATCTACAAGTACAAAAAAACAAGAGTCGGTGCGATTGTCGGAATGCTTACAGGTACGGTTGCAATGGCGGCAATCGGTGTGGTTCTCAACACATTCGTGCTTGTTCCGCTCTACTCGTCATTTATGCCGCTTACAGAAATTATCAAAATGGGACAGGCAATTTTCCCTGCAATTGACGGCACATTTACATTCTGCCTGTACTGCGTAGGTCCATTCAATATCATTAAGGGACTCATCATTTCGGTAGTTGTTTTCATAATCTACAAGCCGCTTTCAAGACTTATCAACAGCCTCGATGCCCTTCTTACAAAGAAGAAAAAAGCAACGGTTCAGTAAACCCGAAATTAATTTTTTGGTTGACAAACAACAAATTCAGGCGTATAATAACATACGGTGTCGAAAGGCATCTATCACAGAGTAGAAATTTGTGCGTGAAGTGTTTTGCGGACGGGGAGTTGCCGCAAGAACGAAAGGTTTATCCTGCGGTACAGATTTCGCATCCCGCTGTTACTTTGGGACATATAATTCAGCGGGCAGAGCAATCTGTCCGCTTTTTTCTTCCTGAAGCAACAACAGAGATTCAGGAGGTAAAAAATATGTCACAACTCAAAAAAATTCAAAGCTCTTTGCTTGAAATGAAGAGTATCTACGCTCTTGCGGCAATTGCAATGCTGCTTGCACTTCGTATTGTTCTCGGATTTTTTGCAAACAGCACACTTCCGTTTTTCGGAAACAATGTAAAGCTCAGCGCAGCGTTCCTTCCCATAGCCGTAACAGGCGTAATGTTCGGACCGATTCCTGCCGCAATTGTCGGTGCTTTGGGAGATATTCTTTCATTTATCATTGCCCCGACAGGCGCATATTTTCCCGGCTTTACAATCAACGGCTTTATTACAGGTTTTATCTACGGTATGTTTCTTTATAAGAACAATGTAACTCCGCTCAGAGTTGTTCTTGCATGGTTTACAAATATGCTCTGCGTTGAAACATTCCTTACGGCTTTTTGGCTTTACACACTCTACGGCGGCGGTTCAACACCGTACACAGTTTATCTTACAGCAAGATTCATCAGTGTTGCCGTTAAGTGCATTCCCGAGATTATTCTTGTGTTTGCTCTTGGTAAGCTTGCAGGTAAAATTCGTGTTCCGCACGCAATAAAGAGAACCTGATGAAAAACTAATGCAAAATTTTAAGGTTGGAAATCGACTGCTCCCCGCAGTAGTTTCCAACCTTTTTTGTTTGTGTAGCGAAGGCTGGCGGATAATATCCGCCCCTACGAGATTGCTATTTCAAATAAATCAAAAGTCGGAAAGCAAATTTGAAATCTGCTTTCCGACTGAATTTTTTGTTATAAAATTTGACTGCACGATTAAGCCCACTTGAGGGTATCGTTGTAGAGATTGATGTAGTCCTGAGCCGAACGATCCCAACTGTTGTCGCTCATCATAGCACGCCACATAAGCTGATGCCAACCCTGGTCGTCCTGAATGCCCCACAATGCTCGTCTTACGGCAAGCTGCATATCTGCACATTCATAGTTTTTAAATGTAAATCCATTACCGTAGTTGTCGGCACTGTCGAATACAGAGTCTTTAAGACCGCCAACCTCACGAACAACAGGAATTGTGCCGTAACGGAGTGCAATCATCTGTGCAAGACCGCAAGGTTCCTGAGCAGACGGCATAAGGAAAATATCTGCGCCTGAGTAAATCTTTCTTGCAAGTTCGGGAACAAAGCCGTGACAGAAGCAAAGTCTGCCCGGATACTTCGCCTGCATATAGTTGAAGTAGTCCTCATACTCCTTGTCACCTGAACCGAGAATTACAAACTGCATATTTTCTGTGTTCATAAGCTCCTCAAGGCCCATTCTTACAAGGTCAAGTCCCTTGTGCGCAACAAGTCGTGTTACCATACCGACCAGCGGAACATCCCAGCGCTGTTCAAGACACAAACGCTCCTGCAAAGCACGCTTACATTCGCCCTTGCCGCTCATATCGTCCTTTGAATAGTTGCGATAAAGCTGATAGTCTGTTTCGGGATTGTAGCTTTCTGTGTCAATACCGTTCTTGATACCGCAAAGCTTGTAATGACGAAGATTGAGTTCGTCATGAAGTCCCCAACTGAACCACGGGTCTTTAATTTCAGCCGCATAGCTTGGAGAAACCGTTGAAACACGGGTAGCTGTTTCGATAGCACCCTTCATCATATTGAGTTTGCCGTTCATTTCAAGAATCTTTGTTTCTGATGCAGGAATGCCGACGCACTCTGTGTTAACTTCCCAGCCGTATTCACCCTGATACTGGATGTTGTGAATAGTGAACAGACTCTTAATGTTATAGTACCATGGTCTGTGTGAATAGAACAGATAGTAGTAAACAGGAACAAGAGCCGTCTGCCAGTCATTACAATGAATGATGTCGGGATGAAAATCAATGTAAGGAAGCATTTCAAGAATTGCACGGGAGAAGAAAGCGAATCTTTCAGCGTCGTCATAATGACCGTAGAGAGTGCCTCTCTTGAAATAATATTCGTTATCAATAAAATAGTATGTACAGTCATTCCATCTTGCCCAGAACAAACCGCAATACTGATGACGCCATGCAACCGGCACGGTAAAGTTTGTGATGAAGTTCATGGAGTTTTTAAGTTCCTGCGGAATTGTGCCGTAAAGCGGAACAACAATTCTGCAATCCTGACCTTTTCTGCAAAGTGTGTGCGGAAGACTTCCTGCTACATCAGCAAGTCCGCCGCTGCCGCAGAAAGGATTAGCCTCTGAAGCACAGTATAAAATTCTCATTGTAAGATTACCTCCTGTTTAAACAACTTTATACAACAGATTTTTTAGCAATATAAATGGGGTACGAATCATATCCCATAAGTGATCGACCATCCTTGATGGTAACATCCTTATCTATGATAACATAGTTGAGGTTGGTATTGCAACCTATTTTTGTATCCTGCATTACAATACAGTTAGAAAGCTTTGCACCCTCGCCGACATAAACACCCTTTGAAATAACGCAGTTCTCAACCTCACCGTTGATAACACAACCCTGTGCAATGATTGAATTTTTTACATTGCTTGTAAGTCCGTAGCGTGACGGGGCGTCATCTCTTACCTTTGTATAGATAGGTCTTTGCGGATTGAAAAGCTCATCCCTTACTTCTTTTTTCATAAGGTCCATATTGAACTCAAAGTAATCGTTGATTGAGCTGATTGCCGCACAGTAACCCTTATTTTCATAAGCATAAATACTGTATTTGCCCAGACTGCTTTGAATAAGTCGCCTTACATCAAGCTGATTAACGCTGATGGCGTTTCGGATTTCACTCATAAGAAGGTCTTTCTTGATAAGAATAGAGCCGTATGCGTGGTTGAATACCCCTTTGTCAACAACACCGGGCTTTACAAAAATCTGATTTACCTTGCCGTCATTGTCTACATCAAGGGTAATCGGTCTGTCATAGCCCTGCGGAATTGCATGATTCTTATATATAAGTGTAATGTCTGCCTTCTTCTTTGAGTGGAAGTCAAAAACATCTGTGTAATCAATGTTAGTAATTACATTGCCCTGTGAAATAAGCACATACTCCTCACGGCAATGCTCAATGTAGCCGTGCATATTGTAGATTGTTTCAACAAAGCTTGAAAAAGCCTTGCCGTCATATGGCGGGAGAATTGAAAGATTGCTCCTTCTCTTTGAAAGGTCATATGCACTTCCCGAACCCACATGATCCATAAGTGACTGAAAGTTGCTTTTTGCAACTATGCCTACATTGCTGATACCTGAGTTTGACATATTTGAAAGGTCAAAGTCGATAATTCTGTATTTTCCGCCGATCGGAACGCTTGCAGTCGTTCTTGAAGATGCAAGCTCGGGGATTTTGTCGTCAAGTGTTGCCGCAAAGATGAAACCGAGTACATTATTACTTCTCATTGCCGTCCACCTCCGTGTCGCTGTCTATCATGGTTTTTGCTTTGATAACGGTGTTTTCTTTGATAACGGTATTTGCACCGACAACAGTAATTCCCCAGTCGTCAAGATTTTCCGTTTCTTCGGGGTTTTGTCCGACTTTTGCATTTTTGCCTACAACGGTGTTTTCGGCAATGATAGCAAACTGAACCTCGGCACCGTCCTCAATTACCGCACCGGGCATGATGATTGAAGAATTAATCGTAGCATTTTTACCGATTGTAACACCTGCAAAGAGAATTGAGAACTCAAGGTTGCCGTAAACATTGCATCCGTCGGCAACGAGTGAATTTTGGATTGACGCCTCGTTGGAAACATAGTGCGGAGGCATCATAGGATTTCTTGAGTAGATATCCTTGAGGTCTAAAGTAACCTTTGGATCGAGAAGATCCATATTAGCCTCCCAAAGGCTGTCGATTGTTCCAACATCCTTCCAATAGCCTTCAAAAGGATATGCAAACATACGCTCACCTGCGTCAAGCATGGCAGGGAGGACATCCTTACCGAAATCATGGCTTGAACCCTCTTTGAATTCATCCTCCGTAAGATACTTTTTAAGTTCCTTCCAGCTGAAAATATAGATGCCCATAGAAGCGTTAGTGCTTTTCGGATGAGCAGGCTTTTCTTCAAATTCGTAGATTGAGCCGTCCTCATTTGTGTTGAGAATACCGAATCTTGAGGCTTCTTCAAGCGGAACATCAATTACCGCAATTGTACAAGCGGCATTCTTTTCCTTATGATATTCAAGCATCTTGTTGTAGTCCATTTTGTAGATATGGTCGCCCGAAAGGATGACCACATATTCAGGATTATAACGCTCAATGTAGTTGATATTCTGATAAATTGCATTGGCTGTTCCCGAATACCAGTCTGCACCGTCAACAGCCTGATAAGGGCTGAGACAGTTTACACCCGAGTGCATACTGTCAAGATCCCACGGCTGTCCGTTTCCTATGTATTCGTTAAGGACAAGAGGCTGGTACTGTGTGAGAATACCTACAGCGTCAATGCCTGAATTTACACAGTTAGATAACGGGAAATCAATAATACGATATTTGCCGCCAAACGGTACGGCAGGCTTTGCAAGCTTTTTGGTAAGCACGCCAAGACGAGAGCCTTGACCGCCGGCAAGCAGCATAGCCACTACTTCCTTTTTTGGAAACATCTTAAAATACCTCCGATATTTATTTTATTATCTTTATTAAACTTATTAATTACAGTCTTGTGACTGAAAATATCAATTTTCTTTCTGAGCTTCATCGGGGTCAAGTTCTTTTGCACACCTCAGATAGATTACGCTGAGAGGGGGGAGAGTGAGTGAAAGTCCCTGATCAAAACCGTGAATTTTCATTACCTCGGTTTTGATATTATTACCGTTTACAACACCGCTTCCGCCGAAACGCTCTTCATCAGAGTTGAAAACCTCGTCATAAAGACCGTATTTAGGAACACCGATGCAGTATTCGTCACGCCTGATGGGCTGAAAATTACATACCGAAACAATTTCATCACCGTTTTTGTCGGTGCGCTTGAATGCAATAACACTGTTTGTGTAATCGTCATGGTGAATCCAGTCAAAGCCTTTCCAGACCGTGTCAAGTTCGTAGAGCGGCTTGCAGTCAAGATAAAATTTGTTGAGCTCTTTAAAAAATGTTCTGAGCTTTTTATGCTTTTCAAATTCAAGCAAATCCCATTGAATTGCCTCTTCGTGATTCCACTCGTCAAACTGTCCGATTTCAGTTCCCATGAACACGAGTTTCTTGCCCGGATGAGCGTACATATATGTTATGAATGCTCTCACGCCTGCAAACTGCTCGTCATACTTTCCGGGCATCTGCTTTATGAGTGAGCCTTTGCCGTGAGAAACCTCGTCGTGTGAAATCGGCAGAAGGAATTTTTCTGAAAAAGCATAATAAAAGCTGAAAGTAAGACTGTCATGATTGAACGGCCGCCACATCGAATTGAGTGACATATAGTGCAGCATATCGTTCATCCAGCCCATGTTCCACTTGAAGTCGAAACCAAGACCGCCGTCCTCTATTTTATGAGTAAGCTTTGGCCACGATGTGTTTTCCTCGGCAAACATCATAACATCAGGGTGGTACATATGAACAGCCGTGTTGAGCCTTTTTACAAAATCAACAGCGTCAAGATTTTCTTTTCCGCCGAATTTGTTCGGTTCCCATTCACCCTCGGATTTACCGTAATCAAGGTAGAGCATAGAGGAGAGTGCGCCGATTCTCAAGCCGTCAATATGATATTTGTCGAGCCAGAACATTGCGCATGAAACAAGAAAACTTGTAACCTCGAATCTTGCGTAGTTGAAAAGGCAGGTTCCCCATGAGTCACGCTTGCTTGTTTTTGGATCGTTGCTTTCATAAAGAGGCGAACCGTCAAACCTTGCAAGTCCGAAATCGTCCGTCGGAAAATTTGACGGAACCCAGTCAAGAATCACACCAATGCCTTCACCGTGAAGCTTGTCAACAAAAGCCATAAAATCAGACGGTGTGCCATAGCGTGAAGTCGGGGCATAGTAGCCGGTTGTCTGAAAACCCCAGCTGCCGTCATAGGGATACTCCATAATCGGCATAAGCTGAACATGGGTGTAGTGCATCTCCTTTAGGTAGGGGATAAGCTCATCGGCAAGCTTTTGATAGTTAAAAAAGTTGCCGTCAGGATATTTTCTCCATGAGCCTGCATGTATTTCATAAATATTCATCGGTGACGATGAAATGTTGTTTTCTTTGCGTTTATTAAACCATTCGCTGTCATTCCACGAATAGCTTTCTATATCATATACAACAGAGGCCTGACCGGGGCGGGTTTGAGCATGAAAAGCATACGGATCAGCTTTCATAAGCCTGTCGCCGTATTCGCTTTCAATGCAGTATTTGTATGTACAAAACTCTTTTACACCCTCGACAAACACTTCCCACACACCGTAACCGATGTTATACATATAGTTTGCCTCGTTGTTCCAATTATTAAAATCGCCTGCAACCGAAACGCTCCTTGCGGTTGGCGCCCACACACGGAACACCACTCCGTTTTTGTCGTTACGGTTCACGAGGTGTGCGCCCAAAAAATCATATGCACGCACTGAATCGCCGGTGTGAAAAACTTCAAGAGCCGGTCTTGCCTCGTTAAAGCTGTAATTCATAAGAATTGCTCCTTGTTTAATATCTGTTGTTTTTTTGATTGTTTGTTCACACTTATATAATACCAAAAATATATGTCAATTTCAAGCAAATTCAAAAAATTTAAAACTAATTTTTCGTGTATATTTTATAAACTGCGACTTAATGTTACATTTTAAAGCATAATTTTACGAATAAAGAAAAATAAGGATAAATATCTTACGAAAAGGAAAACAAAAAGGGCTGTCCAAAAAGGACAGCCCAAAGAATAATCTGTAAATTCAGATTAGCCAAGCTCAGCGAAATACTTAATTGTTCTTACCATCTGGCTTGTGTATGAGTTCTCGTTGTCGTACCAAGAAACAACCTGAACCTCATAAAGATCATCAGCAATCTTTGATACCATTGTCTGTGTAGCATCAAAGAGTGAACCGAATCTCATACCGATTACATCTGAAGAAACGATCGGATCTTCGTTGTAACCGAATGACTCAGAAGCAGCAGCCTTCATAGCAGCGTTGATACCTTCAACTGTTACATCAGAACCCTTAACAACAGCTGTAAGAATTGTTGTTGAACCTGTCGGAACAGGAACACGCTGTGCAGAACCGATGAGCTTACCGTTGAGCTCAGGAATTACAAGACCGATAGCCTTTGCAGCACCTGTTGAGTTAGGAACGATGTTAGCAGCACCTGCTCTTGCTCTTCTCTTGTCGCCCTTTCTGTGAGGACCGTCAAGAATCATCTGATCGCCTGTGTAAGCGTGGATTGTTGACATGATACCGCTCTGGATTTCTGCATACTTGTTAAGTGTGTCAGCCATAGGAGCGAGGCAGTTTGTTGTACATGAAGCAGCTGAAATGATTGTATCGTCAGCTGTAAGAGTCTTTTCGTTTACGCTGTAAACGATTGTCTTGAGGTCGTTGCCTGCAGGAGCAGAAATAACAACCTTCTTAGCGCCGGCATCAATGTGAGCCTGGCTCTTTGCCTTTGATGTATAGAAACCTGTGCACTCGAGAACTACATCAACACCGAGTTCGCCCCAAGGAAGCTCAGCAGCGTTTGGCTTAGCGTAGATTGTGATCTCTTTGCCGTCAACGATGATTGAGCCTTCGCCGGCCTCAACTGTGTGAAGGTTTTCACCGATCTTACCGCAGTAGCCGCCCTGTGCTGTATCGTACTTGAGAAGGTTTGCGAGCATAGCAGGATCTGTAAGATCGTTGATAGCTACTACTTCGTAACCTTCAGCACCGAACATCTGTCTGAAAGCAAGACGACCGATACGGCCGAAACCGTTAATTGCAACTTTTACTGACATAAAAAAATTCCTCCTAAAATTCTAAGGTGCTTCTATTATATTACATTTTTTTCATTTCTTCAATAGCTTGACAAAAATTTAACGAAAAATTTTTGACTTTTTTACAAATGCGGTAAAAAACACGGTCACATTTTGCTTTTTTAAGGTAAATTTAAGCTGTAACCGTCAAAAAGCTGTAATCTTTTTTATTTCCGTAATAATTATCTGCAAAATTCCCGTGCTTATTCTTGACAATTTGGTTATTTTATTATAAAATTATATCGTCCGCTAATGCGGATTTTGGCAAAAGTACAGTTTTTGACTTTTGCGACTTTTTTAATCAGACTCTTTAAAAGAGCCGTTATATATAGATATTTTTTATAATTTTTATGGCGCTTCGCCTTTTGAAACGCTCTGTGCAACCTGTAAGGTGTTTTGCGGTTGCGTATGTATATATAATGTATTAAAAATATTTACAAAGTAAAAATGAAAATTGAATATCTTTTTAACGGCACCTTTAAAGTCTAATTGATTGGGAACTGTGAAATATTAAAAAATCAAACTAAGGAGGTGTCCAAATTGCCATTGTGGATAAGTATTATCTGCATTGTTGCCGCAGTTGTTATCGGCGCAGGTGCAGGTATTTTCCTTGGAATTGCCATCCGCAAAAACACAGCCGAGAAAGAAATCGGAAGTGCTGAGGAGGAGGCAAAGAAGATTGTGGCTGATGCAATCAAAACAGCCGAAGCAAGGAAAAAAGAAGTAGTCCTTGAGGGTAAAGACGAGGTTCATCGTTTCAGAAACGAGAGCGAGAAAGAAATTTCCGACCGACGCAAGGAAGTTCAGCGTCAGGAGAGAAGAATCCAGCAAAAGGAAGAAACTCTTGACAAAAAGCTTGACAATATGGAACGCAAGGAAGAAAAGGTCAACAAAAAGCTTCGTGATGCAGATGCAAAACTCGAAGAAGTTGAAACTTTGAAAAAGAGCCAGTTTGAAATGCTTGAAAAAATTTCGGGCTACACGGCAGAACAGGCTAAAAGCTATTTGCTTTCACAGCTTGAAAATGAGCTTGCTCACGAGAAGTCGGTTAAGATTATGGAATATACCGAACAGCTCAAAGAGGAAGCAGACGACAAGGCAAGAAACATTATTTCGCTTGCAATTCAGCGACTTGCAGCTGAGCAGGTTTCAGAGGCAACAATTTCGGTTGTTCCTCTGCCAAATGACGAGATGAAGGGCAGAATCATCGGTAGGGAAGGCCGTAACATCAGAGCCATCGAAACTCTTACGGGTGTTGATCTTATTATTGATGATACGCCGGAGGCTATCACGCTCTCATGCTTTGAGCCTGTAAGAAGAGAAATTGCAAGAATTGCACTTGAAAAGCTTATTGCAGACGGCAGAATCCATCCCGCAAGAATTGAGGAGATGGTTGAAAAGGCAAGAAGAGAGGTTGAATCCGAAATCAAGCGTACAGGTGAAAGAGCCGTGCTTGACGCAGGTGTTCATAACATTCATCCGGAGCTTGTCAAGCTTCTCGGTAGACTTCGTTACCGTACAAGCTACGGTCAGAATGTACTTGATCACTCTCTTGAAGTTTCATACATTGCAGGTATGATGGCGAGCGAGCTTGGTCTTGATCCTACAATTGCTAAGCGTGCGGGTCTTTTGCACGATATCGGTAAATCCATTGACCATGAGGTTGAGGGAACACATATTCAGATTGGTGTCGATCTTGCCAAAAAGTATAAGGAAAGCGACGCTGTTATTCACGCTATTCACGCTCACCACGGTGATGTTGAGGCAAGAACAATTGTTGCCTGTCTTGTACAGGCGGCAGACGCTATTTCAGCCGCAAGACCGGGTGCAAGAAGAGAAAATGTTGAAAACTACATTAAGCGACTCCAGAAGCTTGAAGAGGTTGCGTCTTCTTTTGACGGTGTTGAGCGTACCTTTGCAATTCAGGCAGGCCGTGAGGTTAGAGTTATGGTTAAGCCTGAAATTGTCAATGATGAGCGTATGATTCCGCTTGCAAGAGATATCTGTAAAAAAATCGAAGAAGAGCTTGAATATCCCGGACAGATTAAGGTTAATATTATCCGTGAAAGCAGAGCGTCCGATTTTGCAAAATAAAATATCTTGATTTTAACTACGGTTGACAGGACTATGTTGACCGTAGTTTTTATTTTGTAGGGACGATATTATCCGCCAGTACAGCGAGCCGCCGTACCTGATTCGTGTAGATAGGTTCATTAAATGAAAAATTGAAAATTGAAAATGGAAAACTGCGGTCGGGAAGATGGTTTGCAATATAAAAAACATATTATGCCCGAGCGTAGTATAGTAGCTGTTTGCACAATTTAATGTAGCGGCGAACCTCGTTCGCCGCTACAAACGCTACAAAGAATATGCTGTAATCAAAAAAATAATTTGCAAGAAAATTAAATAAACTTGCAAAAATCAAATTTGTGCCGTAGCTTAGATTTTTGACCTGTTATTGTAAACTGTAATTTAAAAAACAGCAAAAAACTTTAAAAAATATTCAAAAAAGTATTGACAATCGGTTGATGAGGCTTTATAATTCAAGACAGTAAGGCAAAGGCCTTACGAAGTTTTCGGAAAACTGAATATAAAAAGGACAAGGAAGTTCACTTTGGTTTCTTCTGATTTTGCAACAAATTTTTAAAAACTTGCAAAATCGGATAAAAACATTGTGAGCTTTATTTTTTTGCTTCGGCAAAAACGGTTTATGTGGAGGTTAAAAATGGATTCAGGAAATATAGGCTTTGTGCTGCTTTGTGCGGCTTTCGTATTTGTAATGACTCCGGGTCTTGCAATGTTCTACGGCGGTCTTGTACGAAAGAAAAATGTTGTAAATACAATGATGACATCGATTTTTATTATCGGTGTCGGAATTGTTATGTGGGTGCTTTTCGGTTATTCGCTTTCGTTCTCTCCTTCGGGAAATGCTTTTATCGGTGATTTACGTTGGCTCGGTCTTGAGGGTGTTTCACTCACGGAGGGCTACACGGATGGTGCGTCAATTCCGAATATGGTATTCTCTGCGTTCCAGATGATGTTTGCCGTAATCACCCCTGCTCTTATTACGGGTGCGGTTGCAGGCAGAATGAAGTTTAAGTCAATTTTCGTTTTCACAATTTTCTGGTCGCTTATCGTTTATTATCCGCTCGCTCACATGGTGTGGGGACAGGGAGGACTTTTAGGTGCAGACGGTATCGGTGCTCTCGACTTTGCAGGCGGCGATGTTGTACATATCAGTTCGGGTGTTTCGGCACTTGTACTTTGCATACTCCTCGGCAAGCGTCACGATTATGAACATTCAATTTACAGAATTCACAATATCCCGACAGTTGTACTCGGTGCGTCGCTCCTTATGTTCGGTTGGTTCGGCTTTAATGCGGGTTCTGCACTTGCCGCCGACGGTCTTGCGGCTCACGCATTTATGACAACGGGTGTTTCAGCCGCAGCCGCAATGCTCTCGTGGATGCTCTGCGATATTATCAAGAACAAAAAGCCTACGCTTATCGGTGCAAGCACGGGTATGGTTGCAGGTCTTGTAGGTATCACGCCCGGTGCCGGCTTTGTTCCAATGTGGGCGGCAGTTATTATCGGTTTGACAACAAGCCCCGTTTGCTATATTATGATTTCATACGGCAAGAAAAAATTCGGCTTTGACGATGCGCTTGACGCATTCAGCTGTCACGGTACAGGCGGTATTTGGGGCGGACTTCTCACAGGTGTGTTCTCATGTACGGCAATCAACAGCAGTGCAGGTAACGGTCTTGTGTACGGTGAGTTTGCACAGTTCGGTGCTCAGGCGGCAGGTATCGGCATCACAATTGTAATTGCGGTTGTCGGAACACTCATCTGCTACGGCATCACAAGACTTCTTACAGGCAAAATCAGGGTTGACCTCAGAGATGAGCTTATGGGACTTGATGTTTCACAGCACGGTGAATCTGCTTATCCGTCATTTAACGGTCTTGACAACTAACGGAGGTTTTAAAGTATGGAAAACAATAACGATATTCAGCTTATAAAAATAGAGGCCGTTGTTCGTGAAGAAATGTTTGTAGATGTCAAAAAGGCTCTCACGGATATCGGCGTAAACGGAATTACAGCGTATCAGGTTGTCGGCTGCGGAATTCAGAGAGGTATGTCGGAGTATGTAAGAGGACAGAAGGTTGATGTTCAGGTTTTGCCGAAAATCAAGTTTGAAATTGTTGTTTCTTCCGAAGAATGGGAGAAAAAAACAATTGAGGCAATCAGAAAAACAGCCTTTACGGGCAACCCCGGTGATGGTAAAATATTTACCTACTATCTTAAACAGGCGGTTAAAATCCGTACGGGAGAAACAGGCTACGATGCAATTCAGACTCCCAACTTTGACGACTGATATTTTCCTATTTTCCTATATCAAAAAAGTGCGTACCGAATTTCGGTACGCACTTTTTGCTTGTAAAATTGTTTATCTTCTTATTGTAATATCTTCCGAGCTGACAGTATTGTCACGAAGTCTGTTGTAATAATCGGGATTTGAATGCTTTATGCTTATCGGCTTTAGCTCGGGAGTTGCAAAACAGTGTGTTGTTCTGCCTGTTGCAGAAAGTTCTCCGTTTTTATTGTTGAAGATTTTATAGTCAAAAATCATTCTTGAACCCGTAAAAAATACAAGGCTTACTTCAACGGAATACTCATCGCCGAATTTAAGCGGCTTTTTGTAACGGGCATATGCGTCAACATTTGGAATATACAATCCTTTTGACTGCATTTCGGCAACATCACAACCGATGTCGTGCATATACTGAATTCTTGCATCTTCAAAATATCTGATAAAATTTGAGTGATGAACAATGTTCATACAGTCTGTTTCATAGTATGAAACCTTTGCTTTGTATAATTTCTCGGTCATATTTTCTCCTTTACATATATTCGGAAAATCCGTAATTATTTTTTAAGCAACAAACCGTTTTTAAGGTCCTCTGCTGCCTGTTTTTTTATTACAAAATGCTGTTTCTTGCCTGTAGCGGTTTGCGGAAGATCGTTGACAAAACGGTAGTATCTCGGAGCCTGATATTTTGAAATATTCGGTGAGCCGTCGCAGAAGTTGATAAGCTCGGCAACCGTAAGGCTTTCGTCAGCTTTTATTACATATGCCGCAACGCACTCGCCTCTTGTTGAATCGGGAACACCTGTTACGATACATTCCTGAACCTTCGGGTGTGAGTTGAGAATTTCCTCAATTCTTGCAGGATAAATATTTTCGCCCTTGCTGATAATCATATCATCTTTTCTGCCTGCAACTGTAACAAACTGCTCGCTGTTCCAAGTGCCGATGTCGCCTGTGTACATCCAACCCTTGTAGAACTTGTCTTTTGTAGCCTTTTCGTTATTTACATAGCAGTAGGTAGTTTTGTTCGGACATTTGATGATGATTTCTCCCTCTGTTTTGTTATCGCAGGGGACTGTGTCATCGGGCTCTGCTTTTCTGTCGTCATAAACATTTACAAGTCTTACCTCATCATCTGTGCATGATCTGCCTGCCGAACCTGCCATTTCAGGAAGGTCATACGGACGAAGAAATGTATTCCAGAAAGATTCCGTTGTGCCGTAGCCGTTAAAAATGTTGGGGGAGAGAAGCTCCTGATAGCGAATGCAAGCGGCTTTTTCAAGCGGACTGCCCATGGTAATAATGCCCTTGAGCGAAGAAAGGTTTTTCTGATGTTTTTCCTGACGGTTTGCAAGCATCTCAAGAGTTGACGGAACACCTGTGATGAATGTAATGCCGTATTTTTCGATAAAGTCCATGCAGCTTCTCGGGTTGAATGTTCTCATAATCACAAGACACGCACCTGCATAAAGGGTAGGTGTAGGACCGCCCGAATGAATACCGCCACGGTGAAACCACGGCGTCATATTCATCGTAATGTCAACGGGTGAAAGCGGAAAGTGCATAATTACATCGTGAGCCGAAAGAACTTCGTTGATTGCGTTAAGCGGAACGCCCTTTGGAGTGCCTGTTGTACCTGAGGTCTGAAGTCTTAAAACCTCGTCATAAATATGCGGTGCATAGTCAACGGGCGGATTTTCGTAACTGCTGTCCTTGATGTAATCGTCAAAGAAAATGTGTCCTTCGGGAAGAGTTACTTCCTTCTTGGAATTATTAACGCAGAGAATCAATTTTGGCTTATGCTCGCAGATTTCAAGAGCCTGTACGGCTGTTTGCATAATGTCTGCATCATAAACATAAACAACAGGCTTGTTGTGTCCCATAATTTCTGCGGTTTCGCCCGGTGATAGGTTAAAGTTAGCGGGATTTGAGATTGCACCGAGTTTCTGCGGCGCAATGTAACCGAACAAAAACTGCGGTGAGTTGTAAAGCTGCATAAACACGATGTCGTTTTTCTTGATGCCGTCTTTTTTCATAGCGTTTGCAAATCTGTTTGCATCGGCATTAAGCTCTTTGTAGCTCCATGTTCTGCCGCTCTGAGGATCAATTGCGGCAGGCTTATCCGAAAAGCGTCTTACATTTCTCATAAAGCCGTTAAGCCATGTAAATTCACTTTCAAATGTTTCTCTGAACATCTGTGAATCATATGTTAAATTCATAATATCCCCCTGTTCTATTGTGTATGGGTGTACATTATTTTATACATACATATGTGTGTTGTTTTGTCGGCAGATTATTTGCCGTATTTGCCTACGATAATACTTGAGTTCTGACCGCCGAATCCGAATGCATTTGACATGGCAAAGTTGATTTCGGCTTTCTTTGCGGTATTTGCAACAAAGTCAATGCCGGCACATTCGGGATCAACCTCGTTGAGATTGATTGTAGGCGGAACTGTGCCTGTTTCAATAGCCTTGACACAGGTAATTGTTTCTGTAATACCGCCTGCGCCCATCATATGACCTGTTGCGCCCTTTGTTGAGCTTACATAGGGGAGAGTGTTGCCGAAAACCTTCTTGATTGAAGATGTTTCAACTGTGTCACCCTTGTTTGTTGCAGTACCGTGAGCATTGATGTAGCCGATGTCGGAAGGATTGATTCCTGCCTCTGCAATTGCCTGTTTCATACAAGCGATTGCACCTCGTCCTTCGGGATGCGGAGCAGTTACATGATAAGCGTCATCCGTGTTGCCGCAACCTCTGATTTCTGCATAAATCTTTGCACCTCTTGCAAGAGCGTGTTCCTCTGTTTCAAGAACGAGCGCACCGCCGCCTTCACCTATTACAAAACCGTCACGGGTAACATCAAACGGACGGCTTGCAGTGCTTGGCGAATCGTTTCTTCTTGAAAGAGCTTTTGCGTTGGCAAGCGAATAAATTACAAGAGGACAGAGAACGGACTCTGCTCCTACTGCGAGCATAATATCAGCCTTGCCGCTCTGCATACACATACAAGCTGTGTTGATTGCGTCACCGCCTGACGAACAAGCTGTGCTTACCGTAAAGCTCGGTCCCTGAATATTGTAGTCGATTGCGATATTTGCGGCGGCAATGTTTCCGAGAATTTTGGGAATAAAACGAGGACCTACCTTTTTGTGTGATGCGCCTGTAAGTGCCTCCTGAGTATATGCGATTGTTGCAATACCTGCCATTGCAGTACCCATAACAATACCTGTTCTTTCGGGTTCAATCTCGATTCCGCTCTGTTTCATGGCTTCCTCAGCCGCAATATAAGCGTACTGCATAAACGGATCTGTTTTTCTAATTAAATCCTTTGGAAGATAGTCGGACGGATTAAAGTTCTTTACTTCGCCGGCAATCTGAACAGCGAGTTCAGACGGATCAAAAGTTTTAATTGTGTCAATGCCCGATGCACCTGCCGTGATATTATTCCAGTAGTTTTCAACACCGATGCCGACAGGTGTTACCGCACCCATACCGGTTACAACTATTTTCTTCATTCGTTAAGCTCCTTGTTTTAAAATATGTTATTTACATTTTGCATATTATTATGCTATACTTGAATTGTACCAAATATGGAAAAATTATTCAATACCGTTGATTATGCAAAAATGACGATTTGACAGTCTTAAAATTACAGTTTTGCATAATATTGAAAAAAACCGACAAAATACTGCGGAAAATTGTCAAAATGGAGGTTATTATGGATATAAATCAGCTCAATTGCTTTATAACTGTGGCTCAGACGCTTAACTTTTCAGAGGCGGCAAGGCGGAACTATGTTTCTCAGTCAACCGTCAGCAGATATGTAAGCGACCTTGAAAAGGAGTTTGGGGTTCAGCTTTTTACACGCTCTCACCGTGATGTTATCATAACAAGCGAGGGCAAGGCACTTTTGCCCTATGCGATTGAAATTGTTGAAACTTTAAAGAAAGCAAAAACCGTTATCAAGCAGATGCATGACGGAGGTCAGGGTAAAATTACGCTCGGCTGTGATGTTACCTCGCTTTCGTTCCCGACAAAATGCATAGCCGACTTTGCGGAAAAATATCCGGGAATCACAATTGATGTGCGACAGCTTGACGAGGCTGACCGCACACTTGCAATCACGGGCGGTGAATACGACTTCTGCTTTATGCCGAGGGATATGGTTCCCGAAAGCTCAGGTATTGAATCAATTATTACACATAATGAAACTTTGTCCGTTGTAACGGCGAAAAATTCAAAATTCAGCGGCAGAAAAAGCGTTAAGCTTTCCGAATTGGCTGACGAAAGTATTCTGGTGCTTTCGGAATCGGTTGCACCGATTGTGTATATGGAAATTATGGATTTGTTCCGTACATTTCACATAACCCCGAAAATTGAAAATTCATTTGACGATCTTGTTTCCATATATGTGTCATCGTCATCGGGAATCGGCGTGTCTGTCATACCAACCTCGGTTGCCGCATACACTTCTGACGAATACACCGATTCATACCTTATTGATGATGCGGACACAAGCATAGCCTATGTTATGGCATGGGAAAAGAATATTTCAAATCCTGCCGCAAAGCTTTTTATGGAGGCTGTTAAGAAATATGCCAAGGGAGATGACAACATTTACGGGCTGTAACTGAGCATATTTCTCAACATAAATTCCAATAAAGAACTATAGTGAAAATTTCACAAAATAAACACACATTATTTTCAAAAAAGGTATTTACTTTATAAATCTTCGGTGTTATAATTACGGTAGTCAAGGAGAAGTTGACAAAATATCCTTTCAGGAGGTAATTATAATGTACAGATTTACTTTACCGAGAGATCTCTATCATGGTAAGGATGCTCTCTCAAGTCTTAAAAATTTATCCGGCAAAAAGGCTGTTGTAGTTGTCGGCGGCGGTTCAATGAAGCGTTTCGGTTTTCTTGACAAGGCTGTTGACTATCTTAAAGAAGCAGGTATGGAGGTTAAGCTTATCGAGGGTGTAGAGCCTGACCCATCTGTTGAAACAGTTATGAAGGGCGCCGCTGTTATGCGTGAATTTGAACCCGACTGGATTGTTGCAATGGGCGGCGGTTCTCCGATTGATGCCGCAAAGGCTATGTGGGTATTCTATGAGTATCCCAACACAACCTTTGAGGAAATCATTACTCCGTTCAGTTTCCCGACACTTCGTACAAAGGCTAAATTCTGCGCTATCCCGTCAACATCGGGTACTGCAACAGAAGTTACGGCTTTCTCAGTTATCACAGACTATGCAAAGGGTATCAAATATCCGCTTGCTGACTTTAATATCACACCTGATGTTGCTATCGTTGATCCTGCACTTGCCGAAACAATGCCGGCTAAACTTACTGCTCACACAGGTATGGACGCTATGACTCACGCAATTGAGGCTTATGTTTCAACTCTCAACTGTGAGTACACAGATCCGCTTGCTCTCCACGCAATTGAGCTTATTCACGACAACCTAAAGAAGTCTTATGACGGAGATATGGCTTGCCGTGACAAGATGCACGATGCACAGTGCCTTGCAGGTATGGCATTCTCAAATGCTCTGCTCGGTATCGTTCACTCAATGGCTCACAAGACAGGTGCGGCTTTCACAGGCGGTCACATTATTCACGGCTGTGCAAACGCTATGTATCTTCCTAAGGTTATCAAGTATAACTCAAAGGATCCTGTTGCAGCTGAGCGTTATGCTAAGATTGCTAAGTTCATCAACCTCAAGGGCGAAACAACAGAAGAACTTGTTGACGCACTCATCGCTGAACTCCGTTCAATGAACGATCAGCTCAACATTCCGCAGGGCATTAAGAACTACGGTCCGGGCGGTGTTAAGGCTGACGAGAGCATTATCGACGAAAAGGAATTCCTCGAAAAGCTCCCCGAAGTTGCCAAGAACGCAATTGCCGATGCCTGCACAGGTTCTAACCCACGCCAGCCAAATCAGGAAGAAATGGAAAAACTTCTCAAGGCTTGCTACTACGATACAGAAATCGACTTCTGATTTGTTTGAAAACTCATTTGTACTTACTACAGCTCTCCGTTTTCGGGGAGCTGTTTTCTACTTCAAAATGACTGATACATGAAAGAACTTTAATTAAATTTGCTTTAAACTATTGCAAAATTAATTCTTTTGTCATATAATATAAGCAGTGAAAGGAGTTGATTGATATGACAACAGTAAGTCTTCGTTTTGATGACAATACTAAAAAAGAGCTTGACGAAATGTGTGCTGAAATGGGTATGAATCTGACCACCTTTTTTATGATTTACGCAAAAAAAGCACTTCGTGAGCGAAAAATTCCGTTTATGGTAGATGCTCCTTTAAAGATTGATGAAAATGATAATTATGATGATTAAGCATCTGTCAGAGGACAGGTGCTTTTTATCTTTTATAAGAGTAAAAAATCCGCATAAAAATGCTCTTAAAAGGCATAAAAATCATATGGACAATATTGCTTTGTTGTGCTAAAATTGACTTGAAATTGATGAATTTGGTGACATAAAATGAAAATTGCAGTAATAAACGGTCAGAACCATAAAGGCTCAACCTATCATATTGGCAAGCAGGTTGCCGATAAATTAGGCGGCGAGGTTACGGAGTTTTTTCTTCCGAGAGATTTCGGCGATTTTTGCGTAGGTTGTACGCAGTGTTTTCTAAAATCCGAAACACTTTGTCCGCATTATGAGCGACTGAAAAAGATTACCGAGGCTATGGACGAGGCTGATGTACTCATCTTCACAACGCCCGTGTATGTTTATCATTGCACAGGCTCAATGAAAGCATTTCTTGATCATTACGGTTATCGTTGGATGGTCCACCGTCCCGAACAGAAAATGTTCACAAAGCAGGCGGTTGTAATTTCGACAGCCGCAGGTTCGGGTACAAAATCTGCCAACAAGGATATCGCCGACAGTATGTTCTTTTGGGGCGTTCCAAAAACTTATCGTTACGGTGTCAATGTTCGTGCAACAAATTATTCAGGCGTCACCGATGAACTCAAAAAGAAAATTGACAAAAAGACTACCTCAATTGCCAATAAGGTAAAGAAAAATAACGGCAAAGTTAAGGCAGGTTTAAAAACAAAAGGCTTTTTCTTTATTATGAGAATGATTCAGAAAAGCGGCTGGAATGAAGCCGATAAAAATTACTGGGCAGAACGAGGTTGGAACGGTAAAAACAGACCGTGGAAAATACATAAGGAGATGTTTTAAATGGCAAAAAATACTGAAATCAGCTTGAGAAACAAGGTTATTTATTCGGTTTATGTCCGCAATCATACAAGTGACGGCACATTCAATGCCGTTGCAGACGACCTTGACCGAATAAAGTCGCTCGGCACGGATATCATTTGGTTTATGCCGATTCATCCGATTGGCGTCAAGAACAAAAAAGGTTCGCTCGGCTGTCCTTATGCAAACAAGGACTATCGCACAACAAATCCCGAATACGGCACAATGGACGATTTTAAGAGTCTTGTTGAAAAAATTCACGCAAAGGGCATGAAGTGTATGATTGATGTTGTCTATAATCATACTTCGCCCGACTCAAATCTTTCGGTTGAACATCCCGAATTTTTCTACAGAAAGCCTGACGGCAATTTTGGCAACAAAGTTGGTGATTGGAGCGACATAATCGACCTTGATTATTCTAACAAGGAATTATGGCAGTATCAGATTGATTCACTCGTTATGTGGGCGAGAATTGTTGACGGCTTCCGTTGCGATGTTGCATCATTCGTTCCCGTTGAATTTTGGAAACAGGCGAGAGAGGCTGTTGCAAAGGTGAATCCCGACTGCATTTGGCTTGCCGAAAGCGTACACAGCTCTTTCAATGTGTTCTCTCGCAAGAGCGGAATTTATACCGCAAGCGACTATGAGCTTTTTGACGCTTTTGATATGGAATATGACTACGATATCCGTGAAGTTTTCGACAAATATTTGAAGGGCGAAACCACACTTTCAAATTATATGGATATGTTCAATTATCAGGAGGCAATTTATCCGCAGAATTACGATAAAATGCGTTGCCTTGAAAATCACGATCAGCCACGAATCTGCCACTATGTAAAGAACAAGAGTGACCTTGAAAATTATACGGCTTTTCTGTATTTCTTAAAGGGTTCAACTCTTATCTATGCAGGTCAGGAGTTCGGCTGTGACGAAACTCCAAGCCTTTTTGACAAGGATGTTTTCCCACGCAACATAGGCATTGATTTGAGCAACCTTTTTGCAAAGCTTGATACAATCAAGAAAACCGTTCTTGATGATGACGATTATTTCAAGGCTGATGCAGATGATGAAAACGATATTGCAATTCTTGAGCGTGACAACAACAAGAGCAAAAAAGTCGGCATTTTCAGCCTTAAATCAAAGTCAGCAGATGTAAAAGTTGACCTCCCCGACGGCGACTATAAAAACGAAATCAGCGGTGCAACCGTTACTGTATCAAACGGCAAAATCCATTGTGACGGCAAGGCAATAATTATCCGCAAGTAAAATAAAATTCTATATAAGAATAATACAACCTCCCTGCAAAGCATTTCAGCTTACGGGGAGGTTGTTCTTTATATAAAAATCCGTGTTGCATGGTTACAACACGGATTTCTTGGTTTTATTTAATTGAACAGTCGCCACCCATGAGAGCGGTCATTTCTTCAATGCGTTCCAAAGGAAACGGTGGTTCGCAGAGCAGTTTTTTATATGCTCACTTAGCTTTCTTTTTATTATTGCCGAAAATTTTAGTCGGAATAATGCTTCCGAGGAATGCGGCAAGCAAAATCCACGGAATTACTCTTGCGTCAAAGCAGAGCAAAAGGAGCATGGTTACGGCAAGCGGTTTTTTCATTGTGACACCGAGAAGTCCTGCCGTTACGACTGCCGCACAGAATGCCGTATCAAGTCCGCCGAGCATTGCAACACCGTAGCCGATGCTCACTCCGCAGAAGATGACGGGGAAGAAGTGACCGCCTTTCCAACCCGACTTTATGCAGATGTTTGTGAGAACAAGTTTAAGCACACCGCTGATAATGAGAATCCACGGTGCAAATTCGGAAAAGCTTTCCTTGACAACGGTAATGCTTTCTTCGCCCGAAAACATTGTGAGGGGGAGGTATGTACCCATAACACCGAGGATAATTCCGCCGAGAGTTGTGCTGATAATAATGCCGAGCTTGCCCTGAATGAGTGCGAAAAATTTTCCGAAAATCTTTGAAGATATGATAAACAGAAAACCGCATACAGCACCCAAAAGTGCGAGAGGAATTCCCCACAAACGCTCAAAATTTGTAATGTTATAACCCCCGAGTCGTGGAAGTCCCATACTTCCGCCGAAAATCGAGTTAAGCAAAAACAGCGTTCCTGCCGCAAAAAGTACGGCGATAATATTAGAAATGAGTTTTGTGGAACGAATGTCAGTCGGCTTATCATCGCTGTCGAGCCTTTCTTCGCTGACTGACGCAAGACCGAACAGCGGAGCGTAGAATACCGCACTCAGCGTTGCGCTTATGCCGATTTGCATAAGCTCGGGAATTTTGTTTTTGGCATTTTTCATATGACTTCCTGCCCAGTAGCAAAGTCCAACAATAACACCTGTCAAGCCTGCCTCGGGACCGAGACTTCCTCCGAAAACAAGGGGCAAAAGTGCCGAAATGCAGAGCAAAAGCACCTTGTTGTACGGATAAAATTTATCTTTTTTTACCTTTTTCATAACCTCGTCAAGCTCATCGGGAACGGCATTTGTCAGCTTTTGCCATATTCCGAGGATAATTCCGCCTGCCGTACAGACGATAATCGGATAAAATTTAAAATCAAAATTTGACGGAATTGTATCCCACACAAGACCGATTCCCAAACCCATAAGCTTTAGAAACAGCCATACTATCAGCGAAGTCACCGCACCGCTGAATCCGCAAAAAAGGTAGTATAAAAAATTGTTGGCAACAGTCCGTTTAGTCATTGTCGCACCTCCGTGTGTTTATAATTGGATTATAACATAAAACACAGCAAAAAAACAATTATTCCGCACAAAAAGTACGGAATAGTCTGTTGGAATTTTAAATTTTTTCACATTTTCCGCAATTACTGCAACCGTTGCATATCAAGCGACTGCCGCATTTGTTGCAGTTCTCTCTGAAATGCGGAACATAGAGTTCATCTTTTGACATCGGAATGCCGAATCTGTCTGTCAGATTCCATTCAATCGGCTTGCCAACATAGTTCATTCCTGATTTGTAAGCCATTTCGCTTTGAACCTGCTTTGACGGAATATGATACTTTCTGCCGTCTTTAATAAAAATACTGCCCGTTTCGATAAAACAGAATGTGATATCGTGGGCGACACATTCGCTCCTCAATGACTTTACCCAATCAAATGAACACGGTCTTGCACCGTCATAATTTTCACCGCCGCAAATAACCTGTTCAAGATTGATTTTATTAAGGTGCTTTTCAATGCTGACAGCGCCTATGAACGGTGCGCACATTATTCCCTTGTGTTTGAACGGCAGTTCTGCAAGAATCGGAATTCGTTCGTCTGCTCTGCGTTGATTTTCACACGATACATTCATCATCACATTTTCCCAACCGTCACTCCAGCTGTCGGGCAGACATTTTTCAATTCTTTCGGGACGCTTTGTCAGCAGAAAAAATTTAACATCGGGGCGTTGGCGGATTATCTCCCACGCTTCATCTCGCCACTCGTCAGCCTCTTCAAGAAAGAAGTCGGATGTCATACACACCCGAATCAGTTCACCGCTCTGAACCTTGTAGGATTTGTTCTTGTTCATCTGTAACGGATAGGAAAATCCCGATTTTGTACGGTAAATATCCGCTCCGTTTTTATCTCTCATTTTGTCGAGAAAGTACATATAGCAGTGCTGACACCCCTCACTGCACTTTCTGCATCCGTGCCAAGGATTCCATATATCGTGCAAAAAATCACCTCCAACTATCCAGTGTTTAAATTATACAATCAAAATTCAACTATATCAAGTCCGCAAAAAAAAACAGCCGATGTTAATAAAACACCGACTGTCGTATAAGATTGTTAAGCTTTAAATTTCAAAAGCGGCGCTTACCTTTTTGAATTCTCTTTTTCTGATGATGAAGTAGGCAATCAAAACGGATGTGCCTGTGATAAGCCATGAAACGGGGTAAACCATAAGGAGCATATCGTAGGTGTGGAATGCCTTGAATACTGTGAAGAGCCAGATGATTCTGAACACAACAGAACCAAAGATTGTGAGGATTGCAGGGAGGAGTGAATGTCCGATTCCTCTGAGCGCACCGCCGCTGATTTCGTATGAACCTGTCATAAGCTCAAGAAGCATAACAATCGCCATTCTGATGATTGCGTACTTGATAACGGTGGGGTCGGTTGTGAAGAAGGTGATGAAAAATCCGCTTCCGAGCATGAATATAACGCTCACACAGCCTGTGAAAATACAGCTGAAAAGCATACAAAGCCTAAACACCTTTTTGCATCTGTCAAACTGAAGTGCGCCGTAGTTCTGACTTGTGAATGTAACGGCTGCCTGGCTGAACGCACATACTATATAGTATGTAATGTACTCAAAGTTGAGTTCAGCCGATGAGCCTGCAACCGCCTGTGAACCGAAGCCGTTTATGGCTGTCTGAATGAATACATTTGAAATTGAGAAAACCATACCCTGAATACCTGCAGGAGCACCGATTTTCAAAATCATAATGAGATGTTCTTTCTTGAATGAAAGTTTTTTTGGATTGACTCTGATTGACTCGTCTTCGTTTCTGATGAGGAACATCATAACAAGTCCGGCGCTTATGCCGTCGGCAATTACTGTTGCAATGCCGACTCCTGCAACGCTCATATCGCAGACGATTACAAAGAAGAGGTTCAAAAGAACATTTACAATACCTGAAATTACAAGACAGTAGAGCGGACGGCTTGTGTCGCCGACACTTCTCAAAATTGCCGACCCAAAGTTGTAGAGCATTACAAACGGCATGCCCATAAAGTAAATTCTCAGGTATGTTGCCGCAAGGTCAATTACATCATCCGGTGTGTTCATCAGCCTTAACAGCGGTGCTGCAATAACCTGACCGAGTATCAGAAGAAGAAATCCGCATATAAGTGAAAGTGTTATTACCGTGTGAACAGCTTCCGAAACCTTTTTACGGTCATTTTGACCGATATATCGTGCAATCAAAACATTTGCGCCGACCGAAAGTCCCGTGAATAACAGCACAAGCATATTGATGAGCGGAGCGTTGCTTCCGACTGCGGCAAGTGCCTGACTGCTTGAAAATCTGCCGACCACTGCAACATCGGTTGAGTTGAAAAGCTGTTGAAGAATACTGGATCCTGCAAGCGGAAGTGTGAAAAGAAGAATTTTTTTTACGAGCGGACCTTCCAGCATATTTATCTGGTGTGAGCGCTGTCGCTTTTCTTTTACGGTATTCTGACCTTTGTTTCTTCTAAACAGACTTGCAAACGCAAGTGAGAGCATTTTTTTGACTTTCTTCATTAATTTCTAACCTCTTCAATCACATAACCGTTGTAAACAATACTATTCTTTTCCGTTTTCCACAATTATTGTAATCCTGTTGACTGAAATAAACAAGCAAAATACCTTATAAACATAAAGTTTACTTTGCTCACAATTTTAGTTATAATAACTACCTCGTCAAAATTCTTCTTTTTATGCCTTTATAATATGGTAAAAACTGCTTTTCTGCATATTTTCAGACCGATTTTTCTCAATAAGCAAGGCTTTGAATTTGTATGCAATTTGTGCCTTTTTAACAAAAGTAAAATTGCTCTCTTGTAAGCATTGACGAAAAATTTTTTAACCTACAAATAAATGATTTTAAAATTGGTGTATATGCCGATTAAATTATAATGATACAAGCTTAATATAATTTAAAGGGATAAGCGAAAAGGAGTGAATGTTATGAAGAAAAAGATTGCTGTAATGGTGGTTGCAATTGTTTTATGCGTTGCCGCCGCAGTATTTGCCGTGCCGAAAATCAGTTTCTATGCGTGTGAGCCTACCGTGTATTTTGATGTTGAGGACTGCGACAAGGTTGACGCTAAGATGTCTGCCGAAGATGCCGAAACCGTGAAGAAAATGTTTGAGGGCAAATCCGCATATTTTGATTCACCCTCGTGCGGTTTTGACGAAAAGGCATCAATAAGAATAGGCTGTAATACATATATGCCTGCGTGTGACGGTGATGAAATTGTTAAGCACGGATTTATGTATTTTAGCCTTTCAAAAAGCGAAAATAACGAACTTCGCAAGATTATGAAAAAGTACGGAGCAGATACGAGAAAAGCCATCTAATACCGTTGACAGACGCATTTCCGTGTGTTAAACTTTTCTCGAAAAATATACGGAGGTGTTTTTATGAAAAACTACAACTGGGCAACACTCGGTTGCGGAGTTATCGCAAATGAGCTTGCAACTGCACTCAAAAGCAGAGGACAGAAACTTTATTCCGTTGCAAACCGTACCCATGAAAAGGCGGTTGCGTTTGCCGAAAAGTACGGCATTGAAAAGGTTTACAACGATATTGACGAGCTGTTTAAAGACGAAAATGTTGACATAATTTACATTTCCACACCGCACAACACGCATATAAAATATCTTCGCAAGGCTCTTGCGGCAGGAAAGCATGTTTTGTGCGAAAAGTCGATAACGCTTAATTCAGATGAACTTGACGAGGCAATCTCTCTTGCAGAGAAAAACCATGTTGTGCTTGCAGAGGCAATGACAATTTTCCATATGCCGATTTACAAGGCACTTATTGAAAAGGTAAATTCAGGTGACCTTGGCGAGCTTAGGCTTATTCAGATGAATTTCGGTAGTTACAAAGAGTACAATATGAACAACCGATTTTTCAACCGCAATCTTGCAGGCGGTGCAATGCTTGACATCGGTGTGTATGCGCTTTCGTTTGTTCGTATGTTTATGAGCTCATGCCCAAACGATGTGTTGTCGCAGGTTAAATATGCAGAAACCGGTGTTGACGAACAAGCAAGTATTCTTTTAAAGAATAAAGAGGAGGAAATGGCAACTGTCATTCTTTCGCTTCACGCAAAACAGCCAAAGCGTGGCACAATCTCGTTTGACAAGGGTTATGTTGAAATCTTTGAATATCCCAGAGGCATGGAGGCAAAGATTACATACACGGCTGACGGTCATTGTGAAACAATCTCGGCAGGTCATACAAAGGACGCTTTGCTTTATGAGGTTGAAGATATGGAAAAGGCGATAGAGGGCGACACGGCTCTTATGCACCTTGACTACACAAAGGATGTTATGAAAATCATGACCGACATCCGCAAAAGCTGGGGCATGAAATATCCCGAAGAAGAGTAAGTTTTTTGAATTTAATTTGATACTAAACACAAAACTCCACCGTGATATGCGGTGGAGTTTTCTTTATATATTTGATTAAATCAGAATTAGTAGTTTTCTGCGTGGATTTCAAAATAGCTCTGTGGGTGGTTGCAGACGGGGCAAACCTCGGGAGCCTCTTTGCCTACAACAATGTGACCGCAGTTACGGCATTCCCAAACCTTGATTTCGCTCCTTTTGAAAACTTCTGCAGTTTCAACATTGCGGAGTAATGCACGGTATCTTTCTTCGTGGTGCTTTTCGATTGCGGCAACAAGGCGGAACTTGTGTGCAAGCTCTGTAAAGCCTTCTTCCTCGGCAGTTTTAGCGAAATCTTCGTACATATCTGTCCACTCGTAGTTTTCGCCCTCGGCAGCGGCAAGAAGATTTTCGGCTGTGTCGCCGATTCCGTTAAGCTCCTTGAACCACATTTTTGCGTGTTCTTTCTCGTTGTCCGCCGTTTTTAAGAAAAGGTCTGCAATCTGCTCAAAGCCCTGCTTTTTAGCAACGGACGCAAAATATGTGTATTTGTTACGAGCCTGCGATTCGCCTGCAAAAGCAGCCTCAAGGTTCTTTTCTGTCTGTGTTCCCGAATACTTTGTTGTTTTAGCCATAATATTTCCTCCGTTAAATTAATTTTTTGAAATTTAAAATACTCAATACGCCTTTGTGTATTTAATTTTTGAATAAAATAATAATCATTATTGATTTAATATTACTATACCTTTTTTATATAGATTTGTCAATAGATTTACGCAAAAAAATATTTCTTTTTTAGGATAGGCATATTTCATTTGAAAATACCTATCCGTTATTTTATGCCTGTTTTTTCGATTTTATTACTATTTTTGCGAAAAATATTGCTTGTGTATTGTTGCAATTTGCTAAAGTGTTGGATGTGTGAAAATTTTACCTTGACTTTTCACTCTGTACAGTATAAAATAGTTTTCAAAGAAACGCATAGTAAATTGATAGGAATTGTAGGTTAAACAAAATGCCCTCAAAAATCCAAAAGGTGACGCTTATGAAAAACATTTACAATCTGAAGAAAATACGAATGTGTACCTCATTTGGAGGCAAGCCGTACTGTTGTATGTAATTGCCTGTCAGAATCTCAAATTAAATTAATTTAAAGTGAGGTAATCAAAATGAAAAATTTAAGAACAAAAGTATTATCGGCAGTATTGGCAGTTTCAGTATTGGGTGCGTCAGCGGTTGCCTTTACAGGATGCGGTAAGAAAGATACAACAAACGATTCAAAAGTAACATTAACAAATGTTTCTTATGACCCTACACGAGAGCTTTATGAATCATATAACAAAATCTTTGCAAAGCATTGGAAAGAAGAAACAGGACAGGATGTTGAAGTTACCCAGTCACACGGCGGTTCGGGCAAACAGGCTCTTGAGGTTGCAAACGGTCTTGAGGCGGATGTTGTAACACTCGCACTTGAATACGATGTAAATGCAATTCGTGACGCAGGTCTGATTGAGGATGGTTGGGTAAATGAGTTTGACAATGACTCTTCACCATACACTTCAACAATTGTATTCCTTGTTCGCAAAGGTAATCCGAAAAACATCAAGGATTGGGACAATGTTGCAAAAGACGGTGTGGGCGTTATCACTCCAAACCCGAAAACTTCGGGCGGTGCAAGATGGAACTACCTTGCCGCTTGGGCATATGCAGACAAAAAATATAACGGTGATGAGGCAAAAATCGAAGATTTCATTAAAAAGCTTTATCAAAATGTGCTTGTTCTTGACTCAGGCGCAAGAGGTGCTACAACTTCATTTGTAGAAAACGGACAGGGCGATGTTCTTCTTGCTTGGGAGAATGAGGCGTATCTTTCAATCAAGGACAATCCCGATGAGTATGAAATCGTAACTCCGAGCGTCAGCATTCTTGCACAGCCGTCTGTTGCCGTTGTTGATGAAGTGGTTGACCAAAGAGGCACTCGAAAGGTTGCAACAGAGTATTTAAGTTATCTTTACAGCGATGAGGCTCAGCGTATTGCAGGCGATAACTATTACCGCCCTTATAATAAGGAAATTTTGAAGGAATACTCCGATGTGTTCGACCTCAACATTAATCTTGTAACAATCAACGATTTCGGCAGTTGGGACGAGGCTCAGAAAAAGCACTTTGCAGACGGCGGTATCTTCGATAAGATTTACGAGAAAAAATAAAACCGATTAAAAAATGACATCAGGCAGTTTATAGGCAATTCTGTCTGATGTCGGATGATATTTTACAGGGGAAACAGGTGTGATGATGGTTCAGGCAAAAAAGTCAAAAAAAGCAAAAAGAGTAATCCCGGGCTTCGGTCTTTCTTTGGGTGTAACAATTACATTATTAAGCCTTGTTGTGCTTATCCCTCTTGCCGCTCTCGTTATTTATACGGCACAGATGAGCCCCTCTGAATTTTGGGAGGCAATCACCCGTGAAAGAGTGCTTGCAAGCTACAAGGTTAGTTTTATAACCGCATTTATTGCATCTCTCATCAATGCCGTTATGGGTGTAATTCTTGCGTGGGTGCTTGTTCGTTACAAATTCCCGGGCAAAAGAATTCTTGACGGTATGATTGAACTTCCGTTTGCACTTCCGACAGCGGTTGCAGGCATTGCACTTACTTCTCTGACTGCCGACACAGGTCTTATCGGTGGATTTTTTGCAAAGTTCGGCATAAGTATTGCCTACACAAGAGTTGGTATTACGGTTGCACTTGTATTCGTGGGAATACCTTTTGTAACAAGAGCAGTTCAACCTGTTCTTGAAAAGCTTGATCCTGTTTATGAAGAGGCGGCAGGAGTTATGGGTGCCGGCAGATTCAGAATTTTCAGAAAAATTATTCTTCCCGAAATTCTTCCCTCGGTTCTCACAGGCTTTGGTCTTGCATTCGGAAGATGTCTTGGTGAGTACGGTTCGGTTGTTTTCATTGCAGGCAACAAGCCGTTTGAAACAGAAATCACTCCGCTTATCATTATGTCGGAGCTACAGGAATATGACTACAAAAGTGCAACGGCAATTGCACTTGTAATGCTTGCCGCATCGTTTTTGATTCTGTTCCTTGTAAATATGGTTCAGCACAGAAATGCAAAAATTCTGAAAGGAGGAAGATAAAATGTACGAAGAAACAAAGCGTTCAAAAGCTGTAAAATACATACTTATAGGCATTGCACTTTTATTTGTATTCGTAATGCTCGTTCTTCCTCTTGTTACGGTAATCTGCGAGGCTTTCAAAAGCGGTGCAGAGGTGTTCTGGCAGGCTGTCAGCGATGATTACACGGTAAAGGCAATTGTGCTTACTGTTGAGGCAACCGTGTTTGCGGTACTGTTCAATACGGTATTCGGAATTTTTGCCGCCTGGTCAATTACAAAGTTCAGATTCAAGGGCAAAAAACTTCTTACAACACTCATTGACCTCCCCGTAACGGTTTCGCCCATAATCGCAGGTCTTATATTTGTACTCACATTCGGCAGACAAAGCCCGATATATCCGCTTTTAAGCGAACTTGGAATCAAGGTTATCTTTGCCGTTCCGGGAATTATCCTTGCAACCGTGTTTGTAACATTCCCGTTCATTTCGAGGGAGCTTATTCCCGTGCTTGAATCCGAGGGTACGGATGAGGAAGAAGCCGCCGCACTTATGGGTGCAAAAGGCACAACAATTTTCAGAAAAATAACATTTCCTCACATAAAATGGGCATTCCTTTACGGAGTTGTACTCTGTGCCGCAAGAGCAATGGGTGAATTCGGTGCAGTTTCGGTAATTTCGGGACATTTAAGAGGAAAAACAAACACACTTCCTCTCCATGTTGAAATTTTGTTCAACGAGTTCAAGTATGTTCCCGCATTTGCGGTTTCATCAATACTTGTGCTTATGGCGATTGCGATTTTGATTATCAGAAGTGTGGTTGAATACAAAGGAAAGAAGGATGCGTAATGTATGTTGAGCTTAAAAATATAAATAAAACTTTCGGTGATTACAAGGCATCCGACAATGTAAACTTTGGTATTGAAAAGGGTAAGCTTATCGGACTTCTCGGTCCTTCGGGCAGCGGCAAAACAACAATTCTTCGTATGATTGCAGGACTTGAAAATCCCGACAGCGGCGAAATTGTAATTGACGGAAAGGTTGTCAACGATATTCCCGCAAGCAAAAGAGGAATAGGCTTTGTGTTCCAAAACTACGCTCTTTTCAGATATATGACAGTTTTTGATAACATTGCTTTCGGTCTGAAAATTCAGAAAAAGAGCAAGAAATTTATCAAGGAAAGAGTAAACGAGCTTGTAAAGCTTATCGGTCTTGAAGGACTTGAAAGGCGTTATCCAAGCCAGCTTTCGGGCGGTCAAAAACAGCGTGTTGCCTTTGCAAGAGCGCTTGCGCCAAACCCGAATCTTCTTCTGCTTGACGAACCATTTGCCGCAATTGACGCAAAGGTTAGGCAGGAGCTTCGATCATGGCTTAAAGATATGATTGAAAGACTCGGCGTTACAAGTATATTTGTAACTCACGATCAGAGCGAGGCTATTGAAGTTGCCGATGAAATCATAATTACAAACAAGGGCAGAATTGAGCAGATAGGCTCGCCGATAGACATTTATCAGCATCCCCAAACCGCATTTTCCGCATCATTTTTCGGTCAGACTACTACGCTTGACGATTATACAAAGTTCAAGACCTTTGATGTTGTTGATAATGTTGACCGTGCAGTTGTCCGTCCCGAATTTGTAAAGGTGACAAAGCTCAGCGAAACAACCGCACAAAAAGCGTCTGTATCCGTCGGTGAGGTTATAAAGACTTCGTTCAGAGGCGACAATATCGAAATTGCCGTAAAATGTGACGGAGGCACGGTTTATGCGTACAGAGGACTTGACGAAACTCCGATTACCGTCGGGGAAAAGGTCAATGTATTTCTTTATCGGCTTTTCATTACCAAAGGCGATGAGGTTCAGATTCTCCATAACAAATCACTTCAGGAAGAATCGGTTATCATCTAATCTGTTTAATCACGATATCAACTGTAAAAAATCCTATAAAAACAAGCAAAGCACCGAGGGTAATTTCTCTCGGTGCTTTGCATTTCCTTAGCCTAATTTCAGTTTATTTTCAAATTCTGTAATCCATTTAGGTCTGTAACCGTTTGAATAATTGAATTTGTTGTTTTTTATTTCGGCAACTTTAATAAATCCGTTTTCATTATCATAAAAAATTACTTCATCACACAGCGGAACAATTCTTTTTAAAGAATCGAAGCGGTTATCAAATCTTCTGCACACATCATTTTTCGGAATATCATGACCGCCCTTCCGTACCCTGTTTTCAATTCTTGCAAGACTTTCTTCTTTTGAGTTAAGACCTACATAGTACATAATAACATAGTAGCCCTGTTTTCGTGCCTGCTGAATTGTTTTCTCGGTTCTGTGTCCTGAAAGAGTGGTTTCCTGTGAGAAAGAAATATTGTTATCAAGGCAGTATGTGTCAGAATAATCAACATTGTTTGTTACAATTCTTTCACCACTTAAAATTCCGTATAGGCTTGTTTTTTCAACACAGTCAAGTCCTGCGATAACTGTAAATGATTTTTTAATCATTTAATCAAGTCCTTGATAACTTCGCCGGCTATGATAAGACCTGCAACCGACGGAACAAATGCGGTACTGCCGGGAACCTGTCTGCGTTGGGTACATTTTCTTTCAGTCCCGGGAGGACATATGCAATTTGTTTTACAGCTGATTGCCATATCGTCAACGGGTGTGATAGGCTTTTCTTTTGAATAAACAACCTTCAGCTTTTTGATACCTCTCTTTTTGAGTTCGTGTCTCATAACCCTTGCAAGAGGACAGACCGAGGTTTTGTAAATGTCGGCAACCTCAAAAGCTGTAGGGTCAAGCTTGTTGCCTGCTCCCATTGAACAGATGATAGGCGTCTTGGCTTTGTCGGCTTGCATAACAAGCTCAATTTTGCCTGTTACCGTGTCAATTGCGTCAACTACATAGTCGTATTTTGAAAAGTCGAATTTTTCCGAGGTTTCGGGAGTGTAGAAGGTCCGGTGTTTGTTGATGATTATGTCGGGATTGATGTCCTTGAGCCTTTCCTCTGCAACATCAACCTTGTATTTGCCTACTGTTTTTCTTGTTGCAAAAATCTGGCGATTGATGTTTGTAAGGCACACCTTGTCATCGTCAATAAGGTCAAGCTCGCCGACTCCGCTCCTTGCAAGAGCCTCCGCCGTGTATCCGCCTACACCGCCGATTCCGAAAATTGCAACTCTTGTTTTTGAAAGCCTGTCCATAGCTTCTTTGCCAATCAAAAGCTGTGTTCTTGAAAACTGATTAAGCATAAAAACGCTCCTTAATACATATTCAAATCATTTAGTATTCCTATCGGTACAATAAGTATTTACATCGGAATAAAACTCCCGTTTTTTTGCTGACGGGAGATATCTTTGTATAGTTTATATTGTAATCACTGTTTTTGTCAAGCAAAACCCGAAATTTATTGACATGGAACGGTGAATGTAGTATAATCAAAACATACCAAACAGATAGGTTTAGTGGTAAAATAACTGACTAACTTTAATTGACAATAGCTGTCGGCAGTAATAAAATAACTTTAAAAGTGTATTTTACTGTCGGATTTTATTTGTAACGGAGCGAAATTTTTATGTACTGCCTGAGCGTAAGTCACAAAACTTCAAATGTGGTTGTGAGAAAGAAGCTTGCCTTTCCCGATGAGCAAAAAAAGACATTCCTTGACGATCTTTATTATTCTGAAAATATCAGCGAGTGTTTGATTCTCTGCACCTGCAACAGAACCGAGGTTTATTTTTGCGGTGACGAATCATCTGTGAAAACGGTTGAAACCGTTCTTTCGGATTTTTCGGGAATTGATTTTGACGAACTAAAAAAGTACATCTGTCTTTTCTACGGTGACAGGGCTTTGCTCCATCTTTTCAGGGTGGCAGGCGGAATTGAATCAATGGTTATCGGTGAAGATGAAATACTCGGTCAGCTAAAGCGAGCCTATGCCTTTGCAAAGGACAACGGCACGGTTGCATATGAGCTTAATATGTGCGTTCAGGCGGCTGTTGCCTGTGCAAAAAAAATCAAGACCGAAACCGCCATTTCAAAAACATCGGTTTCAGTTGCAACTCTTGCGTCAAACGAGGCGGCAAAATTCAAAGACGGTGAGCTGAATGTCCTTGTAATCGGCGCAACAGGCAAGGTCGGCTCAACCGTTGTGAAAAATCTTTTGTCGCACAAAGGTATAAGCGTTACCGTGACTTCACGAAAGCATAAAGCAGAAACTGTTTTTGAAAATACGGGTGCGAATGTGATTGATTATGACGAAAGATACAAAGCGTTTGATTTTGCAGACTGCGTAATCAGCGCCACAAGCGGACCGCATTACACGGTTACATATTATGATTTAAAAAACAATATAAAAACCGAAAAATCAAGGCTGTTTATTGACCTTGCCGTACCGCCAGACATTGACGAAAATATCCCCAAAATAAGCGGTGTAAGGCTGATTAACATTGACTGCATAAAACAGCTTGCAAACGAGAACAATGCTCTTAAACTCGACAGCGTTGAAAGTGCAAAAGAAATAATTTTTGAGGAAATTGAAGTTCTCAAAAAAGACCTTGCCTTTCACGAATTCCTGCCGTGTATGCAGTCTGTGAAAAACGCAATGCCGTCCGATTTTTCGGAAAAATTCATTTATAAGCTGAAGTCCGATGTTTCGGCAGAAGAATTTGCAAGAATTCTTGAAATCTACAGAAAGTGCGGAGAGAATAATTAATGGCATATTTCCCGTTTTATATTGACATTGAAAACAAAAAAATACTCGTAGTCGGCGGCGGTACGGTTGCACTCAGAAAGATTGAAAAGCTGATGCCGTTTTCGCCGGACATAACCGTTGTTGCCCCGAAAATCTGCGATGAAATCAAGGCTTTAAATGTAAGAATCATTGACCGCAGATTTTGTGACAGCGACCTTGACGGTGCGTTTTGCGTCGTCAGCGCAACCGATGATGAAACGCTCAACGGCAGAATTTTTCAGCTTTGCAATGAGAAAAATATTCTTGTTAACACAGTTGACGATAAGGAAAAATGCGGATTTATTTTTCCTGCAATTGCAAGCAAAAACGGCATAACGGCAGGAATTACAACATCGGGCAAAAGTCCGATTTACGCAAAATATCTTAAAGAGCTTTTTGTGGGGATCCTTGAAAGTATGAACGAAAACACAACCGAGGTTTTGTGGAAATATCGCCCGATAATTAAGGAGAAAGTTGAAAGGGAAGATGACAGAAGGAAGATTTTTGAACAGCTTCTTTCACTTTGCCTTTCGGGACTTGAACCCGATGAAAAAACTGTTGAAAATTTGATTGAGGAATACGAACAATGACGATAAAAATCGGAACACGAAAAAGCAGGCTTGCCCTTGCACAAACCGAAATGTTAATAAAAACGCTGAAAAACCGTTTTCCGAATGTTGAAATTGAAACGGTTTACATTTCGACAACAGGCGACAAAACCCTTGACAAACCGCTTGCAGCTTTAGGCGGAAAAGGTGTGTTCATCAAGGAGCTTGAAATGTCACTTTTGAGCGGAGAAACAGATGTTGCCGTTCACAGCGCAAAGGACTTGCCGACAAAAATTGCAGACGGACTTGAAATTTCCGCCGTGTTGCCAAGGGGCAGCTATGGCGATGTGTTTGTTACACGCAACAATTTTGAAACAAAGGATGGTTTTGTCATCGGAACAGGCAGTTTAAGGCGAAAGCTTTTTGCGGAGAAAATCTATCCTAATGCAAAATTCAAGGATATAAGGGGCAATGTTGACACCCGACTTAAAAAGCTGTTGAACGGTGAGTACGATGCTCTTGTGCTTGCAAAGGCAGGGCTTGAAAGACTTGACCTTTGCAACGGTGAGAATTACACGGTAACTCCGTTTGATACCGATGAATTTCTCCCTGCACCGTGTCAGGGAATAGTTGCGATTGAAAGCAGAAAAAACAGCGAGGTTTCCAAAATGCTCGCTGAAATCAGCGACAAAAATACAATGCTTTCGTTTGAAACCGAAAGACAGGTTCTGCTCAGCCTCAATGCCGATTGTTCAACTCCTGTTGGTGCAATTTCAAAGGTTGAAAACGACAGGATAACGCTTTCTCTGTCTGCCGACTGCAAAAAAACAGTCAGCGGAACAGATGAAATTTCAAACAGAATCAAACTTGCAAAAAGGCTGGTGAGCAAAATTGAGTAACGGAAGAGTGTATATTGTCGGTGCGGGATGCGGCGATTTTGACCTGATAACAATGCGTGGTGCGGAGTATATCAGACATTGCGATGTGCTTGTTTACGACAGCCTTATAGATGTGTCATTGCTCGGTTTTGCACCCGAAACGGCTGAAAAAATCTGCGTTGGAAAGCGTTCGGGCAGACACAGCGAAAAACAGGAAAATATTAACGAAATCCTTGTTGAAAAGGCGAGAGAGGGCAAAACGGTTGTCCGTCTTAAAGGCGGCGATCCGTTCGTGTTCGGCAGAGGCGGAGAGGAGATTGAAACCCTCAAAAGTGCCGATATTCCGTTTGACATTGTACCCGGAATTTCATCCTCTATTGCCGTTCCCGAGCTTGCGGGAATCCCTGTTACACACAGAAATCTGAGCAGAAGTGTTCATATAATCACGGGACATACGGCGCAGGACACCCTGCCCGAAAATATAAAGAAATGTGCCGAAACCGACGGAACGCTTGTCTTTCTTATGGGATTGAGAAACCTCCCCGACATTGTGGAAAATCTCATTCGTAACGGTAAATCGGAGAATACTCCCGTTGCCGTTGTGTCAAACGGTGCTTGTGCAAAAAATCAGACTGTGAGGGGAACTCTCTCGACAATCTGCAAAAATGTTAAATCAGCAGAGGTTGTACCGCCTGCCGTTATAGTGGTTGGCGAAACCGCAAAATTTGACTTTGCCCCCACAATTACAAGACCGCTCAAAAATGTTTCGGTTACTGTTACGGGTACGAGAAAGCTTTCTGACAAGCTCGGCAAAATGCTTACGCTTTCGGGTGCAGAGGTCAAAAGGCACGACCTTTTAAAGGTGATTGAATATCATGACAACGAAGTTTTTGACAATGCAATAAACGGCATTGACGGCTACGATTATGTGGTGCTTACAAGTATGAACGGTGCAGAAATTTTTATGAGCCGACTGCGTAAGCTGAAAAAGGATATCCGCAGTTTTGCAAATATTAAGTTTGCGGTGATTGGTTCGGGAACAGCGGCTGTACTTGAAAAGTACGGAATTTTTGCCGACTGTATTCCGAATATCTACACAACCCGTGAGCTTGGAATTTTGCTTGCAAAAACGGTGAAAAGCGGTGAAAAAGTATTAATTCTGCGTGCCGAAAACGGTTCGCCCGAACTCACTCGGATTTTGGCTGATAACAACATTGACTTTGACGATGTAAAAACCTATGACATTCAGCTTGAGAAAAAACAGGACAATTCCGTTGTTGATACCGACTTCATCACTTTTGCGAGTGCGTCGGGTGTGAACACATTTTTTGACGGCGGAGCAATTATTTCTGACAGAACTTCCGTTGTATGCATAGGTGAAATTACCGCCGAGGCGCTTGAAAGTCACGGTGTAAATTCGTTCAAGATTGCAAAAACGAAGGATACGGACGGAATTTTGGAAACTATTATTAAGGAAGTAACTTTGAAAGAGGGCTAACTATATGAGAAGATTCAGAAGATTAAGAGCAGGCGAGCAGATTCGCAGTCTTGTTCGTGAAACAAGAATTGACAAGGGCGATTTGATTTACCCGATTTTCATTGCAGAGGGTGAAAATATTAAAAAGCCCGTTGATTCAATGCCGAATGTCTACCAATATTCGCTTGACAGAGCAGACGAGATTCTTAAAGAAATTGAAAACAGCGGCATTGCAGGACTTCTTATTTTCGGAATTCCAAAGCATAAAGACGAGCTTGCAACATCAGCCTATGACGATAACGGTGTAACTCAGAACGCAATCAAATACATAAAGAAAAATTATCCGTCACTCCTTATTATTGCCGATGTCTGCCTTTGTGAATACACAAGTCACGGTCATTGCGGTGTTGTTTGCGGTCACGAAATTCTCAATGACGAAACACTTCCGCTCCTCTCTAAAATGGCTGTCAGCCTTGCAAAAGCAGGTGCGGATATCATCGCTCCTTCGGATATGATGGACGGCAGAGTGTCTGCAATCAGAAACGCACTTGACGAAAACGGACTTATCAACACTCCGATTTTGTCATACAGCGCAAAATTTGCCTCAGGCTACTATTCGCCGTTCCGTGACGCCGCAGAATCTGCCCCGGAATTTGGCGACAGAAAAAGCTATCAGATGGATTACGCAAACGGCAAAGAGGCTCTGCGTGAAATTGCAGATGATATTGACGAGGGTGCGGATATGGTTATGGTCAAGCCTGCACTTGCATATCTCGATATCGTAAAAGCCGCAAGCGAACGCTTTGACCTTCCGCTTGTTGCCTATAATGTAAGCGGTGAATATGCAATGGTCAAGGCGGCTGCCGAAAAAGGCTGGATTGACGAAAAGAAAATTGTGTGCGAAAATATGATTGCAATCAAGAGGGCGGGTGCGGATATCATAATCACATACCACGCACTTGATGTTGCAAAATGGATTGACGAATTTTACAAATAGGGAAGTGCTTTTATGAATACAACTCAAAGCGAAAAGCTATACGCACAGGCGCTTGACTTTATGCCCGGCGGTGTGAACAGTCCTGTCCGTGCGTGCCGTTCGGTCGGAAGAACTCCGCTTTTTATCGACCATGCAGAGGGTTCAAAAATTTATGATGTTGACGGAAACGAGTTTATCGACTATATCTGCTCCTGGGGACCGAATATCCTCGGTCACAAACAGCCCGATGTTATCAAGGCCGTGACTTCTGCCTGTCAGAACGGACTTACATTCGGTGCGTGCCACAGCGGAGAAATTGAACTTGCCGAGCTTATCCGCAAAAATATGCCGTCAATTGAAATGCTACGACTTGTAAATTCAGGCACAGAGGCGGTTATGAGCGCAATCCGTGCCGCAAGAGGCTTTACAAAAAGGGATAAAATCGTAAAATTCGAGGGCTGTTACCACGGCCATTCCGACGGCTTGCTTGTAAAGGGCGGTTCGGGACTTCTGACAAATTCAATTCCGAACAGCGCAGGTGTGCCGAAAGGCTACACAGACACAACTTTGCTTGCAAAATATAACGATGAAGAATCCGTGCAACAGCTTTTTGATAACTGCGGTGATGAAATTGCCTGTGTAATCGTTGAGCCTTGTGCCGCAAATATGGGTGTTGTTCCGCCCAAAAAAGGATTTTTAAAATTCTTGCGTGAAATCACTGAAAAGCATGATTCACTTCTTATTTTTGATGAAGTAATCACAGGTTTCAGACTTTCACTCGGCGGTGCTCAAAAGCTTTACGGAGTAAAACCCGACCTTACAACCCTCGGAAAAATTGTCGGCGGCGGAATGCCGCTTGCAGTTTACGGAGGACGAAAAGAGATTATGGAGTGTGTTGCTCCTCTCGGTTCTGTTTATCAGGCAGGCACACTTTCGGGAAATCCGGTAGCGGTAAGTGCAGGCATTGCAACGCTTAAAATTCTTGAAAAAAATAAAGATTCGATATATCCCGAGCTTGAACGCAAGTCTGCAAAGATTGAAAATGCAATGAAGAACGCAGGACTTAATGTGAACCGTGTGGGTTCGATTATGACGGCATTTTTTACCGACAAAAAGGTTGTTGACTATGACACGGCAACCACAGCCGACACAAAGAGATATGCCGAGTATTACAATCATCTGCTTGAAAACGGAATCTATGCCGCACCGTCACAGTTTGAGGCGATGTTTGTTTCATTTGCACACACGGAAGATGACATTGAAAAAACCTGTCAGGTTATTGAAAGCTTTAAATAAAATCCGATAAAAACAAGAAAAGCCACCGACATAAAAATCGGTGGCTTTTTGTTTGTAATCTATCAGATGTAGTACATCGGAATGTTGTGTTCAATTTCATTGTTTTTGATATACTCATCGCAAAGCTGTGCAAGTGTAATGCTTTCGGCATATTCCTGAAGATATGACGACATCTTCGACCAAAGACTGTTGTCGATAAGTCTTATCATAACATCATCATCGCCCCGAGTGTTAAAATAAACATTGCTCAGAACATTTGCGTCAAGTGCGTTTATGATATCCTTGAATGTAATCTCTTTAAGGTTTTTTGCAATAACATAACCGCCGTTTGAACCCTTCTGACCTCGCACAAGTCCTGCCGAGCTGAGTGCCGAGAGAATCTGTTCAAGATACTTTTTAGATATATTTTGCCGTTTGGCAATTTCGGGAGTTGTTACCGCATTGCCGTTTAGTGAGTGTGACGCAATGTCAATAACAGCGATGATTCCGAATTCCACCTTTGTTGAAATCTTCAATTTTAGCATCTCCTTTCCGTGCGTTTTGTTTGCTGAAAGAGTATATAATAATGGTAACAGTTTTTAACTTAAAAATCAATACCTACTAAACAAATATGCATTGTAGGAAATAATGGAATTACGGCAAATTTTAAAGAAAAATTGTGCAAGAGGTAAAATCTTATTAAACCTATTGAAATACTATGATTAATGGAGTATAATCTACCTATATCAATCGAAGCCGTCAGACAAATTCTTACGACGGTCTTACACAAAAGGGTTGGTTGTATGAAATTAAGGGGTTGGTGATATTATGGAGTTTAACACCGCATTACTTCACAAGGGTTTTAACGGTGAAAAGGTTTTTGGCTCAACCTTAACTCCCATTTATCAGGTCAGTGCATTTTCGCACAGCTCTGCCGAACAGCTTGAAAAGGTGTTCAACAACAGAGCTCCCGGCTACGCCTACTCTCGAATAGGCAATCCCACGGTAACATCTTTTGAGAACAGAATTGCTTCCATTGAAAACGGTGTCGGTGCGGTTGCGTGTTCGTCAGGTATGGCAGCCGTTACGATGGCACTCCTGAACATTCTTGAATCAGGTGACGAAGTAATCGCAAGTGCAGGTCTTTTTGGCGGAACAATTGATTTGTTTGGAGATCTTAAGCCTTTTGGAATTGTTACACGATATGTCAACAAGGTGACAGCCGAGGAGATTGAACCGCTCATAAACGAAAAAACAAAAGCAGTCTTTGCCGAGCTTATCGGCAATCCCGGACTTGAAATTGCCGATCTTGACGCTGTATCAGAGCTTGTTCATTCACACGGTGTTCCGCTCATTATCGACAGCACAACGGCAACTCCGTATCTTATTCAGCCGTTTGAACACGGTGCGGACATCGTTGTTCATTCCTCGTCAAAGTACATTAACGGCGGCGGAAATTCAATCAGCGGAATAATTGTTGACAGTGGCAATTTTGAATGGAATACGGAAAGATACAAAGGTCTTGCAGAGTACAAAAAATTCGGTCGGCTTGCATATGTTGCAAAGCTGAGAAACGGTATCTGGCGAAACATAGGCTGTTGTCTTGCCCCGTTTAATGCTTTTATGAACTCTGTCGGACTTGAAACACTCGGACTTCGTATGGAGCGTCTTTGTTACAACGCTCTTGAGCTTGCAAAGTTCTTTGAAACACAGGACGGAATCGAAGTCAACTATCCCGCTCTTGAAGCTTCTCCTTATTACAGCCTTTGTCAAAAGCTGTTGAAGGGAAAAGGCGGTGCAATCCTTACAATCAGGGCAGGAAGTAAAGAAAGAGCGTTTAAGCTTATCAACAATTTAAAATATGCAACAAATGCAACAAACATAGGCGACACAAGAACACTTGTAATTCATCCGTCAAGCACAATTTACGCTCACGGAACAGAAGAACAAAAAAGAAACGCAGGCGTGTTTGATGACACAATAAGAATCAGCGTCGGCATTGAGGATATTGAGGATTTAAAGTCTGACTTCAAACAGGCTGTAGACAGTATAAATGTGAATGAATCGGAGGAGTAAGAGAAATGGCAGTTGATTATGCTACGCTTAAAAAGGGCGGCTTTATGCGTCAAAAACAGAAAAATAATTTTTCGCTCAGGCTCAGAGTTGTAGGCGGCAACCTCACAGCTAAACAGCTTGCGAAAATTGCCGAGGTTTCGGAAAACTACGGTGACGGTTATGTTCACCTCACATCAAGACAAAGTGTTGAAATTCCTTTTGTAAAGCTTGATGATGTTGAGGCAGTTAAGGACGCACTTGCCGAGGGCGATGTTGAGCCGGGTGTTTGCGGTCCGAGAGTAAGAACAATTACAGCCTGTCAGGGTGAGGCAATCTGTCCCAGCGGTTGTATTGATACATACGCTCTTGCAAAGGAGCTTGACGACAGATATTTTGCAAAGGAACTTCCGCACAAGTTCAAGTTCGGCATAACAGGCTGTCAGAACAACTGTCTTAAAGCCGAGGAAAACGATGTCGGTATCAAGGGCGGAATCAAGGTTTCATGGAAAGAGGACGCTTGTATCGGCTGCGGAGTTTGCGTAAAGGCGTGCCGTCAGGGTGCAATCACTCTTGAGGACGGAAAAATTTCCGTTGACAATTCAAAGTGTAACTACTGCGGCAGATGCTTCAAGGCTTGCCCGACAGATGCGTGGGACACAATTCACGGCTACATTGTTTCATTCGGCGGACTTTTCGGCAACTCAATCAACAAGGGCGAAACAATTATTCCGTTTATCGAAAATAAAGAAAAACTTATGGAAATCTGTGATGCCGCTCTTAACTTCTTTGCAGAAAACGCAAAGCCGAGCGAACGCTTTAAGTTTACAATCGACAGAGTGGGCAGAGAGAAATTTGAACAGAGAATTTTGGAGGTTTACAATGGCTGATTTTGTAATTGACGATACAGTAGATATTACCGATGTGGTATGCCCGACAACTTTTGTAAAGGCAAAGGTTGCCCTTGAAGAACTTGACGAAGGTCAGATTCTTTCAATAAAAATGAATGACGGCGAGCCTGTTCAGAATGTTCCGAGAAGTATCAAGGAAGAGGGACACAAAATTCTCAAGCTCATTGACAACGAGGACGGCACATATGACCTGATTGTTGAAAAGGTTGGTGATTAAATGCCGCAGAGAGTAAGCAAAGACAATTTTCAGAGCGAAGTTCTTTCAGCCGATACACTCGTGCTTGCGGATTTTTATTCCGACAGCTGTATCCCTTGCAAAAGACTTTCACCCGTACTCTTTGAGCTTGAAAAAGAGTATGAGGGCAAGCTGAAAATTGCAAAGATAAATGTTAATTTTGATTCCGAGCTTGCGTCGGAATATGAAGTACAGGCGGCACCCACACTCGTTTTCTTCAAAAACGGTGAAGAGAAAGAAAGACTCAGAGGTGCGGTCAAAAAATCAGAAATAATCGAAGTGACAGAAAAACTTATTAAGGAGTAATCGTTATGACAATCACAGTTGCAGGAAACAAAAAGGAAGTTGCAGACAATCTTACGGTAGCACAGCTCATTATTGACGAGAATGTTGAAACACCCGAGTATGTAACCGTTACAATCAATGACGAATTTGTTAAGAGCGGTACATTTGAAGAAACAACCTTAAAGGACGGCGATGTTGTAGAGTTCCTTTACTTTATGGGAGGCGGTCAGTAATGGCATTTTCAAACGAACAGCTTGAAAGATATTCAAGACACATTATTCTTAAAGAGGTCGGCGCAAAGGGTCAGAAAAAGCTCCTTAACGCAAAGGTTCTCATTATCGGTGCAGGTGGCTTGGGCGCTCCTGCCGCAATGTATCTTGCCGCTGCTGGTGTAGGTACAATCGGAATTGCAGATGCAGACGAGGTTGACCTCTCAAATCTTCAAAGACAGATTATCCACTCAACACAGGATATCGGCAAGCCTAAGGTTGAGTCGGCAAAGGAAACAATGGAGGCTATCAACCCCGATGTTACCGTAAAGACATACCACACATTTGTTACAAGCGAAAACATACTTGACCTTGTAAAGGAGTATGACTTCATCATTGACGGTACTGATAACTTTCCGGCAAAGTTCCTTATCAACGATGCCTGTGTAATGGCTAAAAAGCCTTTCTCACACGCCGGAATCATCAGATTTAAAGGTCAGCTTATGACATATGTGCCTGGTGAAGGTCCTTGTTACCGTTGTGTATTCAAGAACCCTCCGCCAAAGGACGCAGTTCCAACCTGTAAGCAGGCAGGTGTTATCGGTGCAATGGGCGGTGTAATCGGCAGCCTGCAGGCAATGGAAGCAATCAAGTACATCGTCGGTCAGGGCGAGTTGCTTACGGGATATCTTCTTACATATGACGCACTTAAAATGGAATTTCGCAAGGTAAAGCTTCCGAGTGACACACACAATTGTGCAGTCTGCGGTGACCACCCGACAATCACAGAGCTTATCGACTACGAACAGGCAGAATGTGACGGTGTTCATTTATGATAAAACTTACAAAAAGCGACTTTGAAAAAATACTTGCTCACGCTGTAAAGGAGCTTCCCGATGAGGCTTGCGGTCTTATTGCAGGAACGGTTGAGGGCGGTGACAGGGAGATTAAAAAGGTTTATCTCCTTACAAATATCGACCACTCAAACGAACATTTTTCGCTTGACCCAAAGGAACAGCTTGAGACAATCAAAGATATGAGAAAGAACGGATTTGTTCCTCTCGGCAACTGGCATTCACATCCCGAATCGCCGTCAAGACCGTCTGAAGAGGACAAAAGACTTGCCTTTGACAGCAAGGCAAGCTATATGATTCTTTCGCTTATGGACAGAGAAAACCCCGTTCTCAATTCATTCAAAATTACGGGAGATACAGCAGAAAAGGAAGAACTTGTTATAGAGTAAGGGAGGGAGATTATGTACGACATCGTGATTATCGGCAGCGGCCCCGCAGGACTTTCAGCCGCAATTTATGCACAGCGTGAAAACCTTAAAGCGGTTGTGGTTGAAAAAGAATTTATGGGTACGGGACAGATTGCCGAGAGCGAGAGAGTAGATAATTACCCCGGATTTTACGGTGAAACGGGCTTTGACCTCGGAGAAAAGTTCAGAACTCACGCCGAAAAACTCGGTGCTGAATTTGTTGAGGGAGAGGTTACCGAGGTTGAAAGAGTTAACGGTAACCTCTCCGTAAACATTGACGGCGGTGAAAGTCTTGAAACAAAAACCGTAATTTATGCGGCAGGAACACAGCGCAGAAAGCTTGGTGTAAAAGGCGAAAAGGAATTTTTGGGTAACGGAGTTTCTTATTGTGCGGTGTGTGATGCGGCTTTCTATAAGGATAAAATTACCGTGGTAACAGGCGGCGGTGACACTGCTTTGGGTGACGCACTTCTGCTTTCAAGATTCTGCAAAAAGGTTTATCTCGTTCACAGAAGGGATTTCTTCAGAGCAGGCAGAGCCTTGCAGAACAGGGTGTTTGCCACGGAAAATATTGAAGCTCTTACAAATGCAACGGTATCTGAAATTAACGGAGATACAAAGGTGACTTCGGTCACACTTTTACAAAACGGAGAAGAAAAACAGCTTGATTGCAACGGTGTTTTCGTTGCAGTCGGAAGTGTTCCCGATACAAAACCTCTTGCAAATCTTGTCAAAACCGACAAGGACGGTTACATTATTGCCGATGAAAGCGGAAAAACCTCCGCAGACGGTATTTTTGCAGGCGGTGACATCAGAACAAAAGCATTTCGTCAGGTCGTTACAGCCGTGTCGGACGGTGCAAACTGTGTGATTTCGGCAGAAAAATATCTTGACGAAAAACAATAACGGCAAGGGAGTGAAATCCTATGAAAACAGAAAAAATAAGCACCGATGTCCTCATTATAGGCGGCGGAACGGCAGGCTGTTATGCGGCTCTGACCATTTCCGAAAATTCGGACAAAAAGGTTCTTATCTGTGAAAAAGCACACATCAAAAGAAGCGGTTGTCTTGCCGCAGGTGTAAATGCTCTTAATGCATACATTGTTGAGGGCAGAAAACCGCAGGACTATGTTGACTACGCTAAAAAGGACGCTGACGGGATTGTCAGAGAGGATTTGCTCCTTACCATGTCCGAAAAGCTCAACGAAGTAACCGACAGACTTGAAAAACTCGGTCTTGTAATTTTAAAGGACGAGAACGGAAAGTATGTTACACGAGGCAACCGAAACCTTAAAATCAACGGTGAAAACATAAAGCCGATTCTTGCGGACGCAGTCGAAAAGGCAAAGAATGTAACGGTTCTCAACCGTGTCAATATTTTTGATTACTCGGTAAAGGACAACAAAATCAACGGTGCTTTCGGATTCGGCATTGAAAACGGAATTTTCTACACAATCGAAGCAAAGGCTGTCATAATTGCCACAGGCGGTGCGGCAGGACTTTACAAGCCGAACAATCCCGGATTTTCCCGTCACAAGATGTGGTATCCGCCCTTCAATACAGGTGCAGGCTACGCAATGGGAATCAGAGCCGGTGCAGAGATGACAACCTTTGAAATGCGTTTTATCGCACTCAGATGCAAGGACACAATCGCTCCCACGGGAACTCTTGCACAGGGTGTAGGTGCAAAGCAGATTAATTCACTCGGCGAGGTTTATGAAACAAAGTACGGACTTACAACTTCCGAAAGAGTTTACGGTACGGTAAATGAAAATCAGGAGGGCAGAGGTCCCTGCTACCTCAGAACAGAGGGAATCACAGCCGAGCAGGACGAATCACTTTTAAAAGCCTATCTCAATATGGCACCTTCGCAGACAATCAAGTGGATTGAAAGCGGAAGAAATCCTTCACGGCAGAATGTTGAAATTGAGGGAACAGAGCCGTATATCGTAGGCGGTCACACGGCAAGCGGTTACTGGGTTGACACAGACCGTGCAACCACAATTGAAGGACTTTTTGCAGGCGGTGATGTTGCAGGCGGTTGTCCGCAGAAGTATGTTACGGGCGCTCTTGCAGAGGGTGAAATTGCAGGACTTTCGGCAGTTAAGTATATTGACAGCAAAGAAAGCTTTGAGAAAATCAGCGATGAAGATACAAATTATCACCTCAGGGAAACCGAGAAATATCTCACAGACCGCCATTCACTCTACACCACGGAACAGCTTGAAGAGGCAATGCAGACGGTTATGGACAGCTACGCAGGCGGTATAAAAACAAACTACCGTTTAAACGAAAAACAGCTTGACATTGCCGACTGCAAAATCAGACAGCTTGAAACGCTCACAGATGACCTCTATGCAGAAGATTTTCAGGAGCTTATGTATATCTGCGAGCTTAAAGAAAGGCTTACGGTCTGCAAAAGCGTAATTGCTCACCTCAGAGCGAGAAAGGAAACACGCTGGCACAGCTTTGCCGAAAACCTTGACTATCCCGAAAAGGACGACAGAAACTTTAACAAGTATGTTAATTCCCGTCTTGAAAACGGCGAGATAAAAATTATTATTCGTGACCTTGTAACGGGAGGTGAAAAGTATGAGCATAGTAATTGACAAGTCTAAGTGCATAGGCTGCAAAAGGTGTCGCAATGTCTGCCCCGGAAGTCTTATCAAGACTGACGAAAACGGCAAAGCGTACATCAAATATCCCAAGGATTGCTGGGGCTGTACCTCTTGCATAAAAGAATGTCCCGCATATGCAATCAGCTTTTTCCTCGGCTCCGATATCGGCGGTATGGGCAGTAAGGTTCACACCGAAAAGAACGGCGATATCCTCTCGTGGTTAATTGAAAAACCGCATGGCGAGGTCATTAAGATTGATATAAATCAAAAAGAATCAAACAAATACTAAGGAAACACTTTGTAAGTATTTCCGTGAAAAGGAGATAAGGTATGAGTCAGCTTTCACATTTAGATGAGCTTGAAGCAGAAGCTATATACATAATCAGAGAAGTTGCGGCAGAGTGCGAAAAGCCTGTTATGCTCTACTCAATAGGCAAGGACAGCTCGGTTATGCTCCACCTTGCAATGAAGGCGTTTTATCCCGAAAAACCGCCGTTCCCGTTCCTCCACATTGACACAACATGGAAGTTCAAGGATATGATAAAATTCCGTGATGACACAGCAAAAAAGCTCGGAATTGAAATGCTCGTTTACACCAATGAAGAAGGTGTTAAAAAAGGTATCAACCCGTTTGATCACGGTGCGGCTTACACAGATATTATGAAAACACAGGCTCTCAAACAGGCTCTCAACAAATACGGCTTTACTGCGGCATTCGGCGGCGGTAGACGAGATGAGGAAAAGTCAAGAGCCAAGGAAAGAATTTTCTCTTTCAGAAATAAAGCACAGGCATGGGATCCTAAGAACCAGCGCCCCGAAATGTGGAAGCTTTATAACACAAAAATCAATAAGGGCGAAAGCATTCGTGTGTTCCCGATTTCCAACTGGACAGAAAAGGACATATGGCAGTACATTCAGAGAGAAAAAATTGACATTGTTCCGCTTTACTTTGCGGCAAAAAGACCTGTTGTTTACCGTGACGGCAACATTATTATGGTTGATGACGATCGTTTTCCGCTCAAAGAGGGCGAAGTACCCGAATTGAAATCGGTTCGTTTCAGAACACTCGGCTGTTATCCTCTTACAGGCGGCATAGAGTCGACTGCAACAACTCTTGATGAAATTATTGACGAAACCCTCAGCTCCGTTTCTTCGGAGCGTACCTCCAGAGTAATTGACAACGAGGCACAGGGCAGTATGGAACGCAGAAAAAGGGAGGGTTACTTCTGATGAAAGGTTTACTTAAATTTATTACCTGCGGCAGTGTTGATGACGGTAAATCAACACTCATAGGTCACATACTTTATGACGCAAAGCTTATTTATGCCGATCAGGAAAAGGCTCTTGAGCTTGACAGTAAGGTCGGCAGTCGCAGCGGTGACATTGACTATTCGCTTTTGCTTGACGGTCTTATGGCTGAGCGTGAGCAGGGCATTACAATTGATGTTGCTTATCGCTACTTCACAACCGACAACCGCAGTTTTATCGTTGCCGACACACCAGGTCACGAGGAATATACAAGAAACATGGCTGTAGGCGCATCTTTTGCAGACCTCGCAGTTATCCTCATTGACGCATCACAGGGCGTTCTTGTTCAGACAAGACGGCACGCAAGAATCTGTAAGCTTATGGGTATAAGACATTTTGTCTTTGCCGTTAATAAGATGGATTTGGTAAAGTACAGCAAGTCACGCTTTGACGAAATCGTAAAGCAGATTGAAGAACTAAAAAACGAGCTTTTACTTGACGATATCTACATCATTCCGCTTTCCGCAACAGAGGGCGACAATGTTACCGTAAAGTCCGAAAACATTCCGTGGTACAACGGTGTTCCTCTGCTTCAGTATCTCGAAACTGTTGATGTTGATTCCTCGGAGGAGGAAGAAGGATTCTATCTTCCTGTTCAGCGAGTTTGCCGTCCCGACCACACATTCAGAGGCTTTCAGGGACAGATTGAGTCGGGCAGTATCAGCGTAGGCGATGAAATCGTAACACTCCCGAGCAATGAAAAGGCTCATGTAAAGCAGATTCTTATGACAGATAGGGATGTTAAAACTGCTTTCAAGGGACAGCCTGTTACAATCACGCTTGACAAGGAAGTTGATGTATCCCGTGGCTGTGTAATTACAAAGGACACAAATCTTGCGTCCTATCAGGAGCTTACAGCGTCAATTCTCTGGATGGATGACGAACAGCTTACAGCCGGCAAGGATTACCTTGTAAAGCTCGGCACAAAGACTATTTCGGGTATCGTTTCCGAAATCAAGTACGCTGTTGATGTGAACACAGGCGAGCATATTTCTGCCGATTCACTCACAAAGAACGGAATTGCAGTCTGCACAATTCTGCTTGCAGAGCCAATTGCGGTTGACCTTTTCTCAAAGCATAAAACACTCGGTGAGCTTATTTTGATTGACCGTGTGTCAAATATGACATCAGCCTGCGGTGTTGTTGATTCGGTTGAAGAAAAAGCCGATGATGCAAAAAAGGCGTCATTCGTACTCGGTTCACTTGAGGCAAGAGGTGACATCTTTGAAGAATTTTTCTACGACACTTCAAGCCTTAATGTTCTCAAATATCAGTCTGTTAAGGAAACCTATACAAAGGGTGACACAATCCCTGTTGAGGGCGAAAGCTATAAGTATCCCGACAGCTTTGATATTATAGTTCTTCGTGACAGCGTTGCCGTAAAGGTTCGTGACCGCAAGATTACCGATATCGTTTTGACATCGGAGTACAGCTACGGCGGTGTTCCTGTTGTAAACGGCAGAGGCTTCGAGGTTCTTGCCGACAGCAACGAAAAAATTCAGCAGTTTCTTTCCGAGTATTCAAATCTTAAAAGCATCAACGATGCGGATTTCTTTGCAAAGTGGGTTAAGTTCGATACCTACAGAAAAATTGCAATTCAAAACAGATAACAGGTTTATTCATTTTAACTCATTCGCAGAGGGCATTGTCATTTGGCAATGTCCTTTGTGATTTTATGACTTTCTTGCCGAAAAACTGACCTTGCTGCCAAATTGTTGCATTTATAATTTTTATTCTGTATAGTGTACTCAACAAATAAATTTTAAGGAGTGCTTACAAATGAGCAAAACAGCGGCGGTACTAATCACATTTTTTCTCGGTGAACTCGGTGTTCACAGATTTATGACAGGCAAAATCGGAACAGGTATCATCTGGCTTTTAACTTGCGGTGTTTTCGGTATCGGTTGGCTTGTTGATTTTATTATGGTTCTTACAGGCAAATTCACGGACAAAAACGGAAATGTCTGGGGAGCTAACTAATCTGAAAGGAAGTTACTATGGCATTCGGGGTTAAAACCAAAAACATTAAGACAAAAAATTCTTATACGATTGAGAGCTTTTTTGATGCAATCAAAGACAAAGAGTTTACGGCAGGAACTCCGTCACTTACATAGCATGGAATGGCTACCGTAATAACATTTCCCGCTCTCGACAGTCAGAATCAGGTGTGGATTATGAAGAGCGGTTTCGGCAAGGAAACGCAGAAATTCTCAATTCAAAAGTCCACTCAGGCGGGTATGGACAATGTAGCCAAAAATGCGGCATTGGATTCAATCACAGGCGGGCTTTTCAGCGTTGGCGGAATGATCAGCGAAAACACAAAGAAGTGTGAAAAACTTGTTGATGCAACCGCAAAAGAACTTTCAGAAATGAATCTGTAACCAAAGTCGGCACGATTTTCGTGTCGATTTTTTCTTGCCAAAAACTGCCTTTAACGGTACAATTAGGTGGGTGAGATTATGTTTTTTAACGATTATTACAATTCTCCGATTGGCAATATAACTATGGCATCTGACGGTAAGAGCCTTTGCGGTTTGTGGTTTGACGGACAAAAGTACTTTGCGTCAACCGTAAAAGGTGAAACTGAGGATAAAACCCTGCCTGTTTTTGAACAGACAAAAAAGTGGCTTGACATATATTTTTCGGGCAACAAACCCGATTTTACGCCCAAACTTTCGCTTAACGGCTCAGAATTTCGCAAGGCTGTGTGGGATATTCTCCTGACAATTCCCTACGGCTCAGTTATGACCTACGGCGAAATTGCAAAAATTTTGTCAAAACAGCGTGGCATTTCGAGAATGTCCGCACAGGCGGTCGGTGGTGCTGTGGGTCACAATCCCGTTTCGATAATCGTGCCGTGTCACCGTGTTGTCGGGACAAACGGAAACCTTACGGGTTATGCGGGCGGCATAGACAAAAAAATCAGCCTTCTCAAAATTGAAAAGACTGATATGTCCAAAATATTTATTTCTAAAAAGAATTAACCAATGCTGTTAATTACCCATCCTGTTGTTATTGCAAGCCTGTCATCCGACAGGCTTGTTTCAATTTTACCGCCGTTTTTTTCGGCAAGATTTTTCAAAGTTTTATACGCAAAATTGTGGTGCAGAACATTGTTCTGTGCCTTTTTTATTTCATTCTTAATCGGAAAACTTATACTGCAAAAGAGAAATCCTGCCCTTGTTTCCGCTTTTAAGGCGATAATTTGTTTTCCGTTACCGCAAAATTCCTTTACATTTTCAAACGCAATGTCAATCATATTGTTAAACAAAACGCAGATTTCAAGGTTGTCGGCAGGCACATTTGCAAGCGAACCCTCAAATGTGATTTTAACATTTTCATCTGCATTTTTCTGCTTATCGCTTAAAATTGCATCGGTCAGATCATTGCCCGTGTTGTACAAAATCTGAAATGAGCTTATAATCTCGCTGTCATATTTTTGCAGGAGAGGAATAACCTCATCATATTTCCGACTGTTGATAAGCGATTTTAATCCGATAGAAAGATCGTTGTAATCGTGTCTTATTTTTCGCAGTTCATAACCCGAAGTTGTAATGCTTTTGTAGTAGTTAATCTGTGCGTTCAGCTGGCGTTCGTAAATGTCATTTTCATGCATGTACTGACTCTTTTTTATCTGATTGTACAAAAGAATAGGAATCGAAAACGAGAATACAACCGACACAATCAAGGTCAGAATTTTGAGCGCAATCGTTCTGTAATCAGATGACGGAATTATGTAGTATGTACCGAAGGTCGCCATACTTCCGCCGAGATACAGAAAAATCAATATCATAATTATTGTAGGTTTGGTAATTGATTCAACAACAAGCTTTGTTTTGATTTTCAGCGGACTTGACAGGAGTACAAATATTTCGAAAACAATCAGATTAGAAATAAGTTCAAAGGCGGCAGAGCTTTGAGAGTTTAACTCTATATGTAAAATTGAACATAATAATTGATCTATGGAATAAATAAAAAATGTCAATCCTGAAAAAAACAAGGAAGAGAATATTAACATTATCTTTCTCTCGTGTCCGAGTAAAATAGGAAGAAATGTTAATGCAATAAAATGCAAAATCGGCAGAATTACATACCGTTGTTCATTTTTTAAAAAACAAGCAACCGAAGCGGTTAATATTATAAAAATTAAAGACAGGGCAAAATACATTTTATACTTGATAATTGAAAATATTTTTGAAGTAAAATAAAATACCGCAACAAGTCCGATTACAAGCTCCGCATAGCTGTAAAATAACATAAATTATAACCTCACATAATTTTTTTCAAGAAAATTCATATATGATGTCCGAAAGGATTTTTGATAATTTTTACTGAGATAAGCCACCTCTCCGTTGCTCAGATATACCGTATCCGATGAGTATGATTTTATATAGTGAAGATTTACCACGAAAGAACGATGAGTTTTTACAAAACAATACTTTGGGAGAAGATTTGTAACTCCCGAAAGAGTTTTTGAACAGTGCATAACCTTGGTATTTAAATGAATGTTTGAGTATTTTCCGTCTGCCTCAATAAAGCAGATTTCATTTGAGTTAATTTTTTTCAATTCCTTATTTTGAATAAGAGTTATCGGATAATTAGCATCTACAATTTTTACATAGTCGTCAATTGCCTTGAAAAATTTTGATTTGTCAATCGGTTTCAGAAGAAATCTGAATGTGTTCACTTCAAACGCATCAATCATAAAGTTGGGATAAGATGTCAGAAAAATTATGCAGGAAAGCACATTGCGTCTTCTGAGTTCCTTTGCAACAGTCAGTCCGTCCGTATTGCCAAGCTGAAAATCAAGCACGATTATATCGTAATTATTCTCGGAACTCAAAAGCTTTTCACCGCTTTCAAATTCGTCAATATCAATAATTATACGATTTTTCTTTGCGTATGTCAAAAGCAGCTTTTTTAGCTCTTCGATTATGTATTTATCGTCATCACACAAAGCCGCAAACATATTTTCACCCTCTTACTCCCAAAACAGAGTATCTTGCTCCAAACTGTATTTATATTGCCTTTTTTGTTTGCTATTGTAATCCCATACTATAGAATAAAGGGGGAGCAAAAAGTGTTTGGTACAATTTTCAAATGGTTTTTCGGTTGGCTCTGATGCCTGAAAAATAAAAGGCAATCGTTTGATTGCTTTTTATTTGCAAAGTAATTTCACTCCCGAAAACCGCACTTTTGCTCCTATTCATTATAATTCTTTTATACAATAAATTATAATGTTTCTGCACCTTATTGTCAATATATGGCATTGCCGTTGCTGAAATTTATTATATTATTTTCAGAATATTGTATGCAGTGTTCCTTTCACTCCCAAAAAACGCTCTTTTACTCCAAGGTATATTTATTTTCGACTTTGAATATTTAAAATGTAGACAGAGATTATTATTGAAATCTGGTTTATTAATTTGACAGTAAGTGCATAATTTGACAAGCATTTAACTTTACCGTCCTTGTTTTGTTTTTTTGCAGAGCAGGGGCGGTGCTTTTTATGCTTGCTGTTATTATAAAATATAAAAACAGCGGACAATCCATTGATTCGGAATGTCCGCTGTTTTGCCTTTTATTATGACTTGATGTTGTATTATTAATCGAAGAAGCCAAGACCTCTTAATGCGTTGATGAATCGTTTCATATAGTCAAGCGAGGTAACGGGCCACACAAATCCCATTCTGTAAAGGACCTGCATTGTGTATGTGTTGCTCTTGCCGACTGTAAATGTCTTTTGACCGTGAGCCATGTTCTGATATGCAATCATACTTGAAAGAATCTTTGCTTTTTCGGGATCCTGCTCGGCTCTGTCAAGTGCAATCATATACTCCTCATACTCTGCACCCTGTGAATGAAGTCCGATTTTGTTCATCTCGGTGTAGAGGTCGCCCATAATGAGAGTATGGTTGTTGAACGGGTGGAACACGGTGCAATCCTTCGGAGCCTGTGCAAGCAGAAGAATTGCCTTTGCCACAAAATCAATCGGAGAAAGCTCAAACGGCATTTCCATTGCCTCATACGGATATTTGCCGATAAGAAGCGTAGATTTGAGTCTGCCCATAAATGTGTTGGTGGTGAAATTAATCTGATATTCACCGTCGCTGTTTCTTGCGGCAAGTGTGCCTACACGCATAATCTTTGCGTTAAAGCCCTTTGAAACCTCTTCAAGAATCGCCCTTTCTGCAAGGAACTTTGACAGGGTGTACTTTGAACCCTCATGCTGACCAAAGTAAAGTTGATTTTCTTTGAGCTTGTCAACAGAACCTTGTTCGCCCACAAACATACCGCCTACGCTCATTGTTGACACATGAACAAGCCTTGCATTAGCCTTTTTGCAGAAGTCAAGCACATTGAGAGTACCGTAAAGGTTTACATCTTCAATGTCTGTACCCTTTGAGAAGTGCTTAACATTTGCGGCACAGTTGATGACCGTGTTAATGTCCTTGTCAATAAATTTATCGAATGATTCACGGTTTGTAACATCACCGCTGATAACGGTAACTCTGTCGGGATATCTTTCTTTCAGACTTTCTTCAAAATAGTAATAGTAGATTGAGTTCATTCTGTTTTCGGCAGGATTATTGTTCTTGTCACGAATCATACAGTAAACCTTGCCGTTATACTTGTGAAGAAGTTCGTAGAGAATGTGTACTCCGAGGAAGCCGGCAGAGCCTGTCAGAAGAACATTGCCGAGCTCCTGAAGTTCACCGTTTTTGAATGTATCAATATTATTCTTTTCAAGAATTTTATTGATGCTTGTATAATCGTAGTCTGAAAGATTTTCAAGGTCATCTTCGGCTGAATCGTCCTTGCTCACAAATTTTGCAAGGGTCTGCGGAGTAGGATTTGCAAATATGTCGCTGTATGCAACCTCAATGTTTTTCTTTGATGCGGAGATTACAATTCTTGTTGCTGTAAGCGATGTTCCGCCGAGGTCAAAGAAGTTATCGTCTGCAAAAACATTGTCAAGTTCAAGAATTTCTGCAAAGATGTCGCAGAATGTTTTTTCAAGTTCATTCTTCGGCAACCGACCGCTTTCGGATTTGTTGCTTTTAGGTTCGGGAAGAACCTTTGTGTTGACCTTGCCGTTTGGTGTGAGAGGCATTTCGTCAAGCTGAACATACGCACTCGGAACCATATAATCCGTGAGAGATTTTGCAAGCTCAGACTTAATTTCATTTGGCTCAATCTGTCTGTCGGCTGTATAGTAAACGCAGATTGCGTCAGCCTTGCCGACCTTTCTTATGAGAGCAATTCCGTTCTTGATTCCGTCAACTGCGGTCAGACACTTTTCAATTTCACCGAGTTCAATTCTTAATCCTCTCAGCTTAACCTGATTGTCTGTTCTGCCGAGAATAATAACATCACCGTCTGTTGTCCATTTTGCATAGTCGCCCGAGCGGTAGGTGCGTTCACCGTTGAATTTGATGAAAGCCTTTGCAGTTTGTTCGGGAAGTTTATTGTAGCCGAGCGCCACACCGCATCCCTGAATGAGAAGCTCACCCACAACTCCGATTGGAAGGAGATTGTTGTCTGAGTCAACAATATATTCCGTGTAGTTGCGTAACGGTCTGCCGATTGAAATTTCGTCTGCATTCGTAAGATTTTTTGCGTTTGAAGAAACCGTGATTTCAGTCGGACCGTAGGTGTTGATTATTGTTGCGTTCGTTTTTTCACGCAGTATCCTTAAAAGCCTGTCGGGATATTTTTCACCGCCCGAAAGTATAACCTTGCAGTTTGCCATTACTTCTGCAAATTCGTCAAGCTCCATATACTGCAAAAGTCTTGACGGTGTAGAGTTGAACGCATCAATATTGTTTTCTTTAAAGAATTCTGCAAGTGAAATCGGATTTACCGTCTGTTCATCACTTGCAAAAACGAGGGTAAGACCGTTGCAGAGCGACAGCATGGTTTCCTTTAGCGACATATCAAAGCTGATTGTTGTTACAGAGCCGTATGCATGACAGTTGTCAACAACCTCTTTAACCTGAATGTTTGAGTCGCTGTATGCAAGGTAGTTTGCAATGCCGATGTGGCGGAGCATAACGCCCTTTGGCTTGCCTGTTGACCCCGAGGTGTAGATGAGGTACGCAAGGTCGTCAGGCTGTACATCAACATTCGGATTTTCTTCATTATTGCCCGAAAGAAGTTTTGAAACATCAACTGTGCGGTCATATACGCCAAGCAGTTCGCCGTCCGTAATTACAAAGTCTGCGTCACTGTCCTCAATAATACTGTCTATTCGCTCCTTCGGATAGTCGGGAGATGACGGAATAAACGCACCGCCTGCCTTGAGAATGCCGAGAAGTGATATGAAGAATTTTGAGGTTCTTTCAAGCAGAATAAGAACCTTTCCGCCCTTTTCAAGACCTTTTTCAATGAGTGAGTTTGCCGTGATATTTGCAAGACGGTCAAGCTCTTTATAGGTCAGTTTGCCGTCACAAGCCGAAAGTGCAATTCTGTCGGGAGTTTTTGCAACCTGTTCTTCAAACATTTTGTGAAGAAGTTTTGTCTTAACGGGAGCAATTTCGGTTGACTTAAAGCTTTCAAGCTGAGCAATTGCGGCGTTGTCAAGTAGTGAAACCTTTCTGATTTTGCCGTTTGGATTTTCTATAATATGTTCAACAGCGCAGAGAACGGATTTTGCAAGCGTTCTCATAAGCTCACCGCTGTAAAGTGCGTCATTGTACTGAACCACAACGCTCGGCTTGCCCTTGTAATCCTCAATGTGAACGGCTGTTTTAAACTTTGCAGTATTCATTTCAAGGTAATCACGGACAACAGTTTTGCCGTCAATTTCAAGGTTATCAACAACACCAAGCTGATATTCGTACATAATGTTCGGTGCATAGCCGTATTTTGCACAAAGCTGTGCATAGGGATAAATTTCATTTTCAATTGAATCCGTGAAAACAGCTTTGCTTTTTTCAACAAATTCAAGTGAGGTTATGTCCTCAATTTCAATGCCGAGTGCAAGAGTTTTTACAAACATACCAAAGCAGTTTGTAAGCCGCATATCGCTTCTGCCGTTGCTGATTGTGCTGATGTAAACATTTCTGCTGTTCACAAATCTTGAAACAGCGTAGAATGTGCCGGCAAGGAAAAGGTGGGCTGGAGTGATTCCGTGCTGTGAACAGAAGTTTTCAACCCTTGCCATATCAACGGGGACTGCCTGAGATGCAAGAGCACCGTCCTCTGCATGACCTCTGAGGTCAGCCGTGATTTCGCTTGCAGATTCAAAATTTTTCATCATATTGTCGAAGAATTTTTCGGCATTTTTAAATTCATCACTGCTTTCAGCCTTAATTTCATTCTCTGCATAATCAAAGTAGGTGTAGCTTTCAGGCTCAATATTACCTCCCTCGTACAGCGTTTTAAGCTGTTCAAAGAAAAGTGCAACGGACGCACCGTCAAAGATAAGGTGGTGGAAATCCGAAAGCAGATATACCGCCTTTTCGGTTTCTGCAACCGAGATTCTGAACAGCGGTGCTTTCATAAGATTGTGCGGTTTTACAAAATCCTTTTTGTAGGCTTCAAGCTGTTCTTCCGTAAGCTTTTCAACGGGAACATTCGGTTTTGCAGAGTCAACATATGCCTGCTCAATATCATCGTTTTCGAGTGAAAGGTGAGTCATAATATATGGGTGAGCCTTGATTACCTTTACAACGCAGTCGGCAAGCTTTTGTGCATCGACTGATTTTGAAAATGTGAGAATTGACGGAATATTGTAAAGTGTGCTGTACGGATTTTTCATACAGTCAATATATACGCCGAGCTGAGTTTTTGAAAGGGGATAGAGAGCCTTGTGTTCTTTCTTTTCTTCTTTTTTGACAGCTTGCTGATTTGCCGTACCGCTGAACATATACTCCTGAAGTTCGTCCTCAATCGAAAGAACTGAACAGCCCTTCATCATCTTTTTAACCTGTGCCTCAAAGCCGAATGCCTTGTTGAGTTCAACTGCAAGCTTGATAACCGAAAGCGAGGTCATACCTGCGTTGATGAGATTTTCGGAAATATCAAAATCGCTGTGTCCGATAATCTTTTCGATAATTGCGGAAATTTTCTTTTCAAGGAATGTAAGCTCCCTCGGAGCGGAATTTTTCTTTTTTGAAGATTCTGCCTTGATTTCGGGAAGCTTGCGCTTGTCAACCTTGCCGTTTACATTGAGCGGAATTTTGTCAATCTGCATTGTAGCGGCGGGAACCATATACGGCGGTTTGTGTTCAAGAATAAATTCGTTGAGCTTTTGAATGTCAATTTTTCTGTCGGCAACAATGTATGCGTTAATGCATTGTCCGCCGCCCTCAAGCTTTCTTGCGATTACAGCTGTGTTTGTAATGCCGTCATATTTGCGGATAATCTTGTCAACCTCGGAAAGCTCAATGCGGAATCCTCTGATTTTAACCTGACCGTCATTTCGTCCGATAAAGTCAACCTTGCCCTCGTCTGTAAGACGAACAATGTCGCCTGTGTGATAAAGCCTTTCATAACCGTTTTCATTGCAATACGGGTTCTTTTCGTATGCCTTTGCAGTCTGTTCGGGACGGTTAAGATAACCTCTTGAAACCTGCTGACCTGATGCACATAGCTCCCCCAAAGCCCCTGTCGGAAGCCGTCTGCCGTATTTGTCTGTTACATAAAGCTTGATATTGTCAAGCGCCTTGCCGACAGGAATTCTGTGGTAGAGCTTGTCAACGGGCTGTGTTGTGATGTAAACCGTACATTCTGTCGGACCGTAACCGTTTATGAGCTCAAAATTCTTTGGCGGTTCAAGGGGAACAAGTCGTTCACCGCCCGTAAGAAGATATTTGAGCGAGTGGTTGTCAATTTCGGTTGCAAACTGTCTTGCAACCTGTGTTGTCATAAATGCGTGAGTAATTCCGTTTTCTTCAAAATATCTGTTCAGCCTTACAAGGTCAAGTCTGATGTCCTCCTCAATAATGTGAAGCTCGGCACCGCCGATAAGCGCAGGATACATTTCACTGAGGCAGGCATCAAAACCGTAGCTTGCATATGCCGAAATAACGCTGTGTTCGTCAATGTTAAAGCTTCTGATATGAAAATCGCAGAATGAACGAACATTTTTGTGTTCAAGCATAGCACCCTTTGGAGTGCCTGTTGAACCCGATGTATAGATAAGTATAAACAAATCATCGGGTGAGGGTTTTGCAAAAACTGCGTCCGATTTTGGAAGATTCGGAATATCCTTTGTAAGAAGAATATCACCGCTGTAATCGGGCAAAAGCTCAAGCAGATTTTCGTCCGCAATAAGAAGCGTTGCGTTTGCGTCCTTAATCATAAACTGAAGTCTTTCGGGCGGATATGACGGATCAAGCGGTTGATATGCCGCACCCGATTTCAGCACACCAATTGACGCAATCGGCATATATTCGCATCTCGGAATCAGAATTGAAACAACCTCTTCTTTACCGATACCCTTTGAGTGAACATAATCTGCAATTCGGTTTGTAATCTCATCAATTTCAGCGTAGGTGAACTTCTTTTCTTTATATACAACCGCTGTTTTGTCGGAAGTTTTTTTGCATTGCTCCTCAAACAAATCAACAACGGTTTTGCTGTCGTCAAACGGAAATTCCGTTTTGTTGAAGTTATCAAGCTCTGCAAGCTGATTTTCGTTTACAAGCTCAACTTCGCAGAGCTTGGATTTTTTAAGAAACTGCTCAACAATCTTTAAAAAGCTGTCGGCAAACGAACGAATAGTTTCCTCTTTGAATAAATCGTTTCTGTATTCAAAACGCAATTCAAAATCTGTTTCCGATTCAAATACCATGACATTCAGTTTTGAAATGGCACTTTTTAGCGGAATGAGTTTTAATTTTAGAGCCTGACCGCCTATTCTAAAGGTGTTGAATATGTCAGCCTGATAGGCAAGCATAATGTCGGCAGAGAGGTCATAGTCAGACGCAAGTTTCATAAACGGAAACCAATCGTTTGCAACTGTTTCCTTTATGCTTTTACGAACCTTTTTAAGATAGTCCGAAACTGTATCTTCTTCGTCAATATTTGCGTGGACAGGAAGTGTGCGAACCATCATGCCGACCGTATTTTTAAGCTGTTTGTCAAATCTTCCGTGAGTAACCGTGCAAACTGTTGTTTCGCTCTGATTTGTAAACTTTGCAACTGCGTATTCATATGCACCGAGGAAAACAGTGTACGGTGTAATTTGGTTTGCTAAGGCAAAATTGCGAACATCCTCAACGGAGAATTTTCCGTTCGTGGATAATTCAAAAGAACCGTTCGGTTTATCCTCAACCTCTGAATCCTCCGCAAAATCTTCCGTTATTTCCGACTTTGACTCAACAGCCGAAAAAATGCTGTCGTAGTAGTTCTTTGATTTTTGATATTCTTCGGTTTCTTCAAGCTTTTCCTCAAAAACAGAAAGATCAAGCTGAGAAAACTTTTCGGGTTCAAGCTCTTTCCCGTCATATGCAAGCGCAATGTCATTGCAGATAACCGAAACAGATGTGCCGTCAGATATTATGTGGTGAAGATCCATTGCAAACATAGATTTGTCACCGCATTCAAAAACCGCAAATCTGAACAGAACATCTTTTTCAAGTTCAAACGGCTTGACAAAATCTTTGCCTGCCTGTTCAAGATTGTCAACCTGTACGACAGGAATGTCAAATTCAACGCTGTCACGAGGTTTCATCATCGGACTTCCTGTTGAATTGTCAATGAAAATTTTCATAACAGGGTGATTGTCAACAGCTTTTCTTACGGCATTTATCAGCCTGTCGGTATCAAGACTTCCACTGTCAAAAACATAGGTGCAGGGAATGTTGTACATTGTGCCTTTTGGGTTGTGCATACACGAAAGATAAACACCCATCTGGCTCGGTGTAAGCGGATAAAGCTTTCGCTTTTCACCTTTGTATGTATCAAGCAAGTTGATTAAATTACTCATAATATTCAACTCCGTTTGTTAAAGTTTAATTATTGTGCGGTTGAAACCAAGCACCCTTGAATATTCAACCTTATCCGAAATTGCCTTTACAACCGTGAGAGGACTCATCTCAAATTCCTTATCGTCATTGAGAGGGTCAAATTCATCACCGTTGTCACGGACGGAAATTATTGTTTCGTCTTTATCGGCAAAAATTCTGATGTCGATGTCTGCAAACTTCTTTTTGCCTTCCATTCTTTCAGCGCAGTTTGCCGCCATTTCTTCAACGGCAACTGCAATCCTGTTTGCACGGCTTTCTTCAATTCCGTTCTTTGAAAGGAAAGAAGAGAGGTAGAGCGAAACGCCTGCCGCATTTTCTTTTGTCCCCTTGAACGAAAGGGCAAGAAGCTCGTTGTCCTCGGTTTCTTCAAGAAGGTAAAAGTTTTTATATTTTCCGCCTGATTTTCTCTTTTCGGCAAGGTCAATAAAATACACAACAACAAGTGTTCCCACCTGTGCAACTACGAGCGAATACCATACGCCCGTGATGCCGAAAAATTTGCCGAGAATTAAAGCTGACGGAATGAGTATGACGATTCCGTTGATGATTGAAATTGCAGTAGAAATAGCTCTTTTCTGCGTTGCCATATAGTAGTAAAGCAACAAAAACGAGAATGAAAGTCCGGGGAATGACAATGCGTTGATTCTCATTGCCGGAACTGTGTTTGCAATGTCTGTGGGTGAAGTAATTCCGAAAAATTTAATTATCGGTTCAGGCTCGATACAGATGAAAAGCATAATTACAACGCTTGAAACAGCAAGCACCCTTGCGGCTCTGCGGAATGCGTAGCGCACACCGTCATAGTCCTTTTCACCAAGACAAACCCCGATAATCGGAATCATTGTCTGACTTGCACCCGTGATGAACATTGACATAAAAATTTGGCTTGACGAGCATACCGAATATGAAACCATACCCGCACTTCCGCCTATGCTCTGAATAATTGTGTTTAAAAACAGCATTTTAACTGTTATCAGCATTGTACCTAATGCTCCCGAAAGTCCGATTGTAACCATTTTTCCGAGAAATTTAAAGAATTGAACGGGATTTCTGAGAATTGAAAAGTCAAAGTGCAATGTGCTTTTCTTCATGATGAAGTGTGTTGACATCATCACAAACCCTACCGCATAGCCTGTTACGGTCGCAATTGACGAGCCTGCAATGCCCATTTTGAAAGCCCCCATAAACAGGAAGTCAAGTCCGAGATTTACGGCATTTGCCACAATTACAATATTTGATGCAAACGCAGGTCTTGCGTCTGCTCTTACAAAGTGAATTGAACACATGAGCAAAAGGTAAATCGGTGTGCCGATTATAAACGGAACATAGTATTGATACAACAGCGATTTAAGCTCTGCGTCCTTTGTAAGCAACGAGCTTATCGAGTCGGCAAGCGGCAGCTGAATTGCAATAAAAATTACGCTGAGTGCGATAAGTACGATAAATGTTGAAGTGAAAACACGGTTAGCCTGCTTTTCGTCACGCCTGCCCTTTGCAAATGAAATTATCGAGGACGCACCGAGTCCGAAAAGAATAGTAATCGAAAAATAAAACTGCGAAATAGGGGACATAAGGTTGATTGCCGCAAGTGAGTTTTGCCCCAGAAGATTGCCTGCAATAATTGAGTCCACAATCATCGCAATGTTTGTTGCCATAGCCGTCAGAACTGTAGGAAGAAAATATTCCGTGTATTTTTTGTTGACGGTAACGGCATTTCTGCCAAGTACGGTACTGCTCATTTTAACTCCTTATCCCTGCTCAATGTCAAGGTAGTCAGCCATCCCTGTCATTGAGAACAGCTCCATAATTGTGTTGCTTACATTGACAATTTTAAGATTTCCGCCCTTGCTTTTGAGGTTTTTATAAAGTGCAAGAATAACCCTCAGTCCCAAGCTTGAAATGTACTCAAGGTCTTTAAGGTTGAGAGTTACGGTTTCAACCTCGTCAAAATCGATGCTTTTTGCCTCGTCATCAAGCTGCGGTGCTGTCATTGTGTCAAGACGGCCCTTGAGTGTGATAATAACATTCTGATTGCTTATAGCCTTATTGATTTCCATAGTTAGTTCCTCCAATAAATTTTATTCTTAATTTCAATCGTTCAACATTTCCATTATAGTGTCAATACCGTGACAAAATACTGACAATCGGATTATTATAACCTGATTTTGGAAACATTGTATTATTCGGTTTTGAATTTTGAGTGAAGAATAATTGATTTTTTAAATTAGAAATTTTTTGTGATTGTAAAAATGTTTTTGCCGTTAGATCTTTCATAGGAAAGAGTGTCGGAAAGTTTCTTTGTCATAAAAATTCCCAAACCGCCGATGCTTCGTTCCTCAAGCGGAGCGTGAATGTTCGGCTCTGCAATTTCAAGCGGATTGAATTTTTTTCCGCTGTCAATGAATTTTACGGCAATGCTGTCGGGGTGTTTGCTAACTTCAATTTCAGCCTTGCCGACATTTTCACCGTAAGCATAGTTGCAGATGTTTACAAACACTTCCTCGCAAATCAGTTCAAGCTCAAAAACAAGCTTACCGTCTGCATTTTCACCAAGCATTTTTGTCACAAATTCTATAACATTCGGCAGATTTTCCTTAACGGCATCAACGCAAACGATTGCCATAATTCTCACTCACTTTCAAAACACCTGTTTCAACATAATGTACAGTTTTATACAGGTACTTAATCATAAAAATTATACAACATTTTGAAGAATAAATCTATAGAATTTGAAAAAATATTGCTAAATTGTGAAAATATTTTAATTAATTGCGTTTGTCCCTCATTTTTGAAAAAACAAAACCGCACAAAACAAAAATCAGTTTTGCACGGTGTATAGCTATAGGTCTATTCGATTTTTTTCAAGAATTTCAAGCATTTGCCTTGCAGAAACCACAAATGGTTTCTGTGGAAAATGTTTTAAATTACCTGTAACAAGTAAAGCATCATCTGCTCTCTTTTCCATAACAACTTCATAAAAAGGTAAATCTTTCATATCCGGAAGCGTTATGTTAAGTGAAGTAGGAGTTGTGAGAATTCCAAATCTTTCAATTGCAGATACAAGATAATCAACATTATTGCAGTCGAATTTAAATTTTTTTCGGTGCAGTACTTCACGGTACTCGTTCGTTATTTCATTACTGTAAACCGGAATTATTTCTCCGTCAAATAATTTTTCAATAACTTTTACAGTAGCTGAATCGGCATGTTTTGAAAGTAGTGCAGATACAAGAACATTTGTATCAATCACAGCTAAACAACTCATGACTTTTCCTCCGCTTTATTTCGTGAGTCCGCAATTTCTTTATTAATTTCGTCAAGTGATAATCCTTCCGGAAAATTTTTCTGAGCTTGTTCACGCAGTGCAGAAAATGCTTTCAAGGCACTTTCTTTTGTGATTTCCTGATTTGGTGAAGATATTTCAAACGGAATTTTTCTTTCCCGAACAACAGCTCTTGCAAAAACATTAATTGCAGTGGATGCTGTCATTCCAAAGTCGGAGCATAAACTGTCAAATTGTTTTTTTAGTGACTCGTCCATACGAATACTGAATGTTGCTTGTGCCATAATACGCACCTCCTGTAACTATATTATAACACATTGTGCTATAATGTCAATAAAATCAAGCCTGATGTGTTCTAATAATTGTGTTTTCTTTGTCGGCTTTATCAAATGCTTTTTATAGCCTCAAATCTCAAATAATAAAAATTACGATTGCCCATATAACCATAACAAGGCAGAAAGCGAATATTTGAATCCGACTGCCAAAGTAAAAATCGCCCGTACTTTTGCGTTCTTTTACCGCTGTTGAAATTGTAAAAATCATCGAAATAATACTGTCGGGAATGAGTATGGCAGACACGGCAATTTTAATCGGCAAGCTAAGATTAAAAAACACAGTAAGTACCATTGTGCCGACCGTGATTATAATTCCGACAATAAGCAGAATTGTAAGCGTAAAACTGCCTTTAGTCATTATTTTCTGCTTGTCAGATGATTTGTGCCTGTTTATGTTTCTCATTTTTTTACTCCGATATTTTTATTATCAATATTATAAATCCCTATAAGACTGAAATCAACAACCGCTTGCATTTCGTCTTTAAATTTGGCATTACTCACAAAGACAAGAGGTAAGTTTTGTTGCACTTTACCTTTTTGAAAAGCGGTTGTAAATTTGTGTAATATATTATTTACTTTTGCCGAGTTAAATATTATAATAAAAGGTACGCTTGCAAAATATATCTGCAATATTTTGTAAAAAATGAATTTAAAGTATGGAGTTAAAAATGGGTGGGAAAAATTTAATAAAATCTAACCGAAAGGTTATTCTTGAGGGAATGCGTGACGGTATTCCGATTGGACTCGGCTACCTTGCCGTTTCGTTTTCACTCGGCATTGCCGCAAAAACTGCGGGACTTAATGCGTTTCAAAGCTTTCTTGCAAGCCTTTTGTGCAACGCATCGGCAGGCGAATATTCGGGCTTTACCGTAATTGCGGCTGATTCGTCATATTTTGTAATTGCGCTTGCAACCCTTGTTGCCAACGCAAGATATCTTCTTATGAGTTGTGCGTTAAGTCAGCGTATTTCAAAGGACACCTCGATTATCCACAGGCTGTTGCTCGGATTTTTTGTTACAGACGAATTTTTCGGAATTTCAATTTCACGGTCGGGCAAGCTCAATCCTTTCTATACCTACGGCGCAATTCTCATAGGCTGCCCGTGTTGGGCATTCGGCAGTATGCTCGGCACAATTGCAGGCAATCTGTTGCCTCTTCGTATTGTCAGCGCACTAAGCGTTGCGCTTTTCGGAATGTTCCTTGCAATCATTGTTCCGCCGTCAAGAAAGAACAAAACACTTCTCGGAATTGTACTTGTCAGCTTTGCGGCAAGTTTTGCATTTGCATATCTTCCCGTCATCAATCAGATTGACGAGGGTACACGCACAATTATTCTTACAATCGTAATTTCGGCAGCGGCGGCATTGCTGTTTCCTGTCAAAGAAGAGGAGGAGAACGAAAATGTCGCATAATCCCTATATATACATACTCATTATGGCGGCTGTAACATTCGCAATCCGTGTTCTTCCGCTTACACTTGTTAAAAAGCAGTTTACAAACACATTTGTGCGTTCGTTTCTCTACTATGTGCCGTATGTAACGCTTTCGGTAATGACATTTCCGGCAATAATCAACGCAACTCACAGTCCGATTGCAGGCATAGCAGCCTTTGCGGCTGGACTTGTAGCGGCATGGTTCAACGCAGGTCTTTTCAAGGTTTCATGCGTATGCTGTGCAGTTGTGTTCATTCTTGAATTTTTTGTGTGACATTTTTGACGCATAGCCTGTTGTTTAATTAGTTCGGAAAGTTTTGGTTAACTGAAAGGATTTTTAAAATGAAGTTTTTGCATATTTCGGATTTGCATATTGGAAAATATGTGAACGGCTACAGAATGCTTGACGATCAACGCTATATGCTTGAGCGGATTGTTGAGATTATCAAAGAGAAAAATCCCGACGCTTTGCTGATTGCAGGAGATATTTATGACAAGTCTTTGCCGTCTGCCGAGGCGGTCGAATTGTTCGACCGCTTTATGACTGAAATTGCAGGACTTCACGGCAAAACAGGGTTGAAAACCTTTGTAATCAGCGGCAATCACGATTCGCCCGAAAGAATCGGTTATTTCAACAAGCTGATTGAACTCAACGGAATTTTTACCGACGGTGTGTTTGAAGGTGTTGCAAGAAAAAATACTGTTGAATGTGACGGAGAAAGGGTTAATATTTTCTCGTTGCCGTTTATCCGTCCGTCATTTGTGCGTAAGGTATATCCCGAAGAATCGGCTAAAATTACCGACTATACAACTGCTGTCAGGGTTGTGCTTGAACATTCCGATATCAATGCCGATGAAACCAATATTTTGATTGCTCACCAGTTTGTAACGGGCAGTGAAACCTCGGGTTCGGAGTCAAGCCTCGGTACGCTTGATAATGTTGAGCCGTATGTTTTTGAACCGTTCGATTATGTTGCACTCGGTCATATTCACGGCAAGCAGATTATGGGCAAAAACAAAAATATTGCCTATTGCGGTTCGCCGATAAAATATTCAAAAACTGAATGTCACAACAAAAAATGTGTGATTTTCGGCGAGCTTTCAAACGGAAAATTAAATCTTGAAGAAATTCCCGTACAGCCGTTGCATGATATGAGAATCATAAAAGGAACTCTGCGTGAACTTGCAGAAAATCCGATATCCAACACATATGACGATAAAACCGATGACTATGTTTTTGCCGAGCTTACGGACGAAAATCCCGTTACCAATGCATTTTCAACGCTTGAAAATATTTATCCCAACATTATGGGACTTGAATATGTCAACAGAAAAAAGAGCATTGAAATGACTCCCGAAATGTACGGTAAAACAGAGGGCAAGAGCAATATTGAACTATTTTCGGATTTCTATAAAATGCAGAACGGAAAAGAGATTGAACCCGAATCCGCAAAAATTATTGAGAGAATTTTCAAAGAAATCGGAGGTGTGAACGATGAAACCGATTAAACTGAAAATGAGCGCTTTCGGACCGTATGCCGATGTTGAAACGGTCGATTTTTCGGCATTTGACGGCAAAGGGCTTTTCCTCATAACAGGTACAACGGGCGCAGGAAAGACAACAATTTTCGATGCAATCTGCTTTGCACTTTTCGGCGAAACAAGCGGTTCTTCACGAAACGGCGAAATGCTCCGCAGTAACTTTGCAAAACCGCTCACACGCACCTATGTTGAGCTTGACTTTGAACACAGGGGAAAGAAGTACCGCATCATCAGAACCACCTCGAATGAGGTCGCAAAAAAGCGTGGAACAGGCAGTAAAATAGAGGGTGCATCAGCAGCGCTTGTCGGTGATGACATTACAACTCCGCTCACAAAAACGGGCGAGGTCAATAATAAAATCAGCGAAATTATCGGCTTGAAATGTGATGAGTACCGCCAGATTGCAATGCTTGCACAGGGCGAATTCAAAAAATTCATTGAGTCGGGAAGTGAAAAGCGAAGCGAGATTTTTCGCAAAATTTTTCACACGGACATCTACAAAGAATTTCAGGACAGGCTGAAAACAGAGTCAGCCGAAAAGCTTGAAGAAAAGAAAAAAGTCTGCGAACTTATCAAGTCAAAAACCGTTGCCGTTGAAATTCCCGATGATGACAGCTTTGCCGAAATCAGCGAAAAAATCGGCCTCTATACCGATAGAACAGACCTTACGGTAATTGATATTGAGCAATTTCTTTTGCACCTATCGGTACTTTCCGAAATGCAGAAAAAGGACAATACAGAAATTGACAAAAAGCGAAAAGAGCTTGAAAAGACAATTCTTGAGGAAGAAAAGAAAAAGGCTCTTGCAGTTGAAATTAATAATAAATTCGATACTCTTGATGCCGAAAAGCTCCGCCTCGAACAGCTTTTGCAGAGCAAACCGCATTACGATGAAATGCTCAAAAAGGCTGAGAATGACGAAAAAATACTGCACTCCGTAAAGCCAAAATATGACAGCTTTGCCGAGTCACGGAAAAGATATGATTCGGCACTCAAAAACTGTAAAAATGCGGAAATAAACAGAAAATCCGCCGAAGAAAATTTGAAATTAAAACAGAATGTTTTTGCCGAGAAAAAGTCGCTTGAGGGCAAAATCGCAACGCTAAACGAGGAATCGGGAAAACTCCGTGCAAAGGAAGATATTTACAGAAAATATTTTAACCTTACGAAAAATTTGAATGTATATGAATCAGTTCTGAAAAATTCCGAAAAGGAAATTTCAGACAACAGAAAATGCTATTCTGATACGGAAAATCTAAAGGCAAAAGCGGAAAAATTCATCTCCGAAAACAGCGACACAGAGCAGAAAATCTTTGACGCCAAGAGCAAAATAACCGCCTTGAAAGACAAATCAGGCAAGGCTGAAAGGCTTTTTGCGGAATATGAAAATCTCGAAAAAATCAATGCAAGGTTGACTAATGCAAAAGCAGAATGTGCCGACCTTGCAAAGTCGGCAACGGCACTCAACAACGAGTACAACACCCAGCACAATATCTACATAACGAATATGGCGGGTGTGCTTGCCGACACACTCGAAGATGAAAAACCGTGTCCCGTCTGCGGTTCATTGCATCATCCAAGTCCTGCAAAACACAGCGAAAATGCACCCGACAAGGATACACTTGATGCTTTGAAGGCAAGGTGTGAGGTTGCTGAAAGTGCCGTTCATAAAAAGTCAAATGAGGCCACAAGGCTTGAAACGGAATCAGAATCCGCAAAAACAAATGTCACTGAATTTGCGAATGCACTTGAGGTTGATGTCGAAACACTTTCAACTGAAATGATTTCACAGCTTTTGTCGGAACAAAAGGAGCAATTAAAAGCTCTTGAAGCCGAAGCTTCTGACCTTGAAAAAGTCAGAGAACAGCGTGATGTCTGCAAGACTGAAATCTCAAGGCTTGATGAAAAGCTTAAAAAGCTTGACCTTGTTCATACCGAATTAATCCGCAAAAATGCTGATGCAAAAAGCAAATATAATTCCGCAAAAGAAGAAACCGAGAGCCTTAAAGCGGAGATAAAATACTCATCGGTTGAAGAACTTTTGAATGCGGCAAAGGCTTGTGCCGACAAGGCAGAGCAGATTAAGTCGGAAATCGACCTTGCGCAAAGCGAGCTTTCAAAGGCGAAGTCAGATTTTGACAGCAAGCTTTCTGCTGAAAACGAAACTGCAAAACAGCTGAAAAGTTTTGAATCTGAACTTGAAAACAAAAAATCGGAGCTTGATATTGTTCTTTCAGAGAATAATATCTTGGAATGTCCCGATTTTAATTTGATGACCGAAGATTCTATAAAAGAATTAAAACGAGAGGCAGAAACCTTTACCGATTCTCTGAAAAAATCTCGGGCAACGGTTGAAGCCTGTGAAAAATCAGTTGAAGGAAAGCAAAGGGAAGATGTCCTTAAAATCAATGAACTGATTGACAACTATACTTCTGAAAAGGAAAAATGGGACAATCTTTATACCGCAGGCGACAGAGGTCTGCACAATAATCAAAACATTTACAACAGCGTTGAAAAGCTTAAAAATGACTTTGAGGAAAAGCTCAGAATAGCCGATGTTTACGAAAACCTCAAGAAAACCGCCAACGGTGAAATTGTTTCCGATAACAGCAAAATCACCTTTGAACGCTACATTATGGGTTCGTATTTTGAACAGGTTTTGTACTATGCTAATCTGCGTTTTTCAAAAATGACGGGCGGTCGCTATGAACTTGTCCGTGGTGAAAGCCGTGACAAGCGAATCAGCGCAGGACTTGAAATCAGCGTTCGTGATAATTTTAATAACAAGGAAAGGGATATTTCATCTCTTTCGGGCGGAGAATCTTTTCAGGCGTCACTTGCGCTTGCACTCGGACTTTCCGACATTATTCAGCAGAGAAACGGCGGAATCAGACTTGATTCAATCTTTATTGACGAGGGATTTGGTTCACTTGACAACGACAGCCTTGCATCTGCAATTGAAACGCTGAATGACCTTACAGGCAACGGCAACCGCCTTGTGGGTATCATTTCCCACATAAGCGAGCTGAAAAACAGCATAGGCAACAAAATCGAGGTTGTCGGCACAAAGTCGGGCAGCTCAATAAAAATTATTACAGATTAAGATATCACATCATATTATATAGCGGAGCAGAGATTTTCTGTTCCGCTATTGTATTTTAAAATTTGTTGTGCTACAATACGGTTAGCGAGGACTAACTACAAGGAGGTCAATATGCTTTTAAACGGACTGATTATAATTTTAATACCGTTTCTCGGAACATCACTCGGCTCAGCCGTTGTGCTTTTTTCAAAAGGAGAACTCAATCAAAAGCTGCAAAAATTTCTGCTCGGATTTGCATCGGGAGTTATGATTGCGGCATCAATATGGTCGTTGTTGATTCCGTCAATTGAAATGGCAGAAAGTCAGAACATAGTTGCGTGGATTCCTGCGGCAGTCGGATTTTTGCTCGGAATTGGATTTTTGCTTTTGCTCGACAGCGTTATACCGCATATGCACCTTGACAGCGACAATCCCGAGGGCGTTCATTCAAGCCTTTCAAAGAACACTATGCTCGTTCTTGCCGTTACCTTGCACAATATCCCGGAGGGAATGGCGGTAGGTGTAACATTTGTCGGAGCAATTTCCGATAATACCGGAATAACCGTTGCAGGCGCATTGGCTCTTGCGGTAGGTATTGCAATACAGAATTTTCCCGAGGGGGCAATAATTTCACTTCCGCTCCATGCAGGCGGAGCGTCACGCAAAAAGTCATGCTTTCTCGGAATTATGTCGGGAGTTGTAGAGCCTATCGGTGCTGTGCTTACGGTGATTTTTGCAGGAATAGCAGTTCCGTTGTTGCCGTATCTTCTCTCATTTGCCGCAGGAGCAATGATATATGTTGTAACCGAAGAGCTTATTCCTGAATCACAAAACGGCAAACATTCCAACATCGGAACAATCGGTGTTGCAATAGGATTTACGCTGATGATGGTTCTTGATGTTGCTCTCGGATAAATTTTTTTATAAAATCGGAAAAATTTCACTCTGCAAATTCTTGACAAATTTGTCATATATTATATAATTAATGGTAAAGTTGTTGTGTAAAACAACTTAAATATATGTACATTTGTGCATATGAGCGTTAAAGGAGGACTTTATATGTTGAAAGTATTCAAGAACGAAAAATTATGGTGTGCAGTTGCAGGCGCAGCAGCAGTAATCGTAGGCAAAAAGATACTTAAAGCAGATAAAACCCGCAGTCTTGCAGTTACAGGTCTTGCAAAGGGTATGAAGCTTCAGAAAGATGCAAAGGCAGCTTTCCAGAATATGAAGGATGAAGCTTCGGATATCTGCTATGATGCTAAAACAGAGGCAGGTATTCACGAAGATGCTGCCGCTGAAGAAGTGACAGAATAATGAAATTTAAAATTGTCTATGACAAGCCGCAGAGAATTCGTTTTCGCTGCGGCACATATGCATTTGATAAGGAGTATGAGGGGGCAATCTATAATGTTGTGACCGCATCTCCTTATGTAAATTCGGCACAGGTGAGTTCTGCGAACGGCGGTATTCTTGTCAATTACACAAAGGGCAGCAGAAGTAAAATTATCGACCTGGTAAGAACTATTAATGTAAAAACTCTTAAAAAGAATGAACCGAGTGCAGAATTTGGAATTCAGAAGATTGACAGCGATTTTCATGACAATCTTTTCACTCTTGTTGCAAAGCACTATCTTTCAAAGATGTTCCTTCCTGCTCCGATAAGAACGGCAATCACTCTTTACAGAAGTGCAAAATATATTAAAAAGGCTCTCAAAACTCTTTGGAACGGTAAACTTACCGTAGATGTGCTTGACGGTGCATCTGTTGTGGCATGCTTGTGTCAACGCAAGTTCAAAACAGCCGCAACGGTTATGTTTATGCTCAGAATATCTGGCTTGCTTGAAGAATATACTCACGCAAGGACAAAGGCGGTTCTCACAGACAGCCTTGCAATCAAGACCGACAGGGTATGGCTTGTTACAGGTGACGGTGATGTTCTCATTCCGATTGAGGATCTGCGTGTTGGCGACAAAATCCGTGTTCAAACAGGCAAGGTTATTCCTGTTGACGGTGTTGTTGCAGACGGTGAGGCAACCGTAAACGAGTCGTCAATGACAGGCGAGCCGTTGCCTGTATTAAAGCGTGAGGGAATTTCCGTTTATGCAGGTACGGTAATCGAAGAGGGCAGTATTGTTGTAACAGTCCGTCAGCTTGCGTCAAATACTAAAATCAGCAAGATTATTGAGCTTATCGGCAATTCCGAGGAACTCAAGGCAGGTGTTCAGAGCCGTGCCGAAACTCTTGCCGACAGAATTGTTCCGTTCAGCTTTATCGGATTTTTCGCAACTCTTATCTTCACAAAAAACATCACAAGGGCAGTTTCACTTCTCATGGTTGACTACTCCTGTGCAATCAAGCTGTCAACCCCGATTGCCGTAATTTCGGCTGTCAAAGAGGCGGCTGACAACGATATTACAATCAAGGGCGGAAAGTACCTTGAGGCTTTTGCGAATGCTGACACAATCGTGTTTGATAAGACAGGTACTCTCACAAACGCAGAGCCTGTTCTTGAAAAGGTTGTTGCATTCGGCGATTATACCGAGGACGAGGTTCTCAGAATCTCAGCCTGTCTTGAGGAGCATTTTCCGCACAGCGTAGCAAATGCCGTTGTAATCGGTGCTGAAAAACGAGGAATTTCTCACTCCGAGGAGCATACAGAGGTTGAGTATGTTGTTGCCCACGGTATTGCAACAACACTTCACGGTAAGCGTGCAATAATCGGCAGTAAGCATTTTGTTGTTGAGGACGAAAATGTTACCGTTACAAAGGAACAGCAGAATATTATTGACGAAAAGTCCGGCTCATGTTCTGTGCTTTACCTTGCAATCGGCGGTGAACTTTCGGGTGCATTGTGCATCAGCGATCCGCCTCGAAAAGAAGCAAAACAGGCAATTGATATGCTCAAAAAACAGGGCATAAAGAATGTTGTTATGCTCACGGGCGACAGCTACAGAGCCGCAAAGGCGACTGCCGCAATGCTCGGAATTACCGACTACAAGTGTCAGGTTCTCCCCGAGGACAAGCACAGATATGTTGAAGAAATGAAGCAGAACGGTCAGAAGGTAATTATGGTCGGTGACGGTATCAACGATACTCCGGCACTTGCCGCCGCAAATGTTTCGGTTGCAATGAACGATGCGTCCGACATTGCCCGTGAAACTGCGGATATTACCATAAAAGGCTCTGATTTGCGTGCACTTGTGCGTGTTCGCAAGTTGAGCAAAGACCTTATGAAACGAATCAACAAAAACTATCGTTTCATAATTGCTTTCAATTCGGCACTTTTGCTTTCAGGCTTTATGGGCGTTATTCAGCCGTCGGTTTCGGCATTTTTGCATAATGCGTCAACTATGATGATTTGTGCAAAGAGTATGACTCCGCTGACAAAGAAAAATGATAAAGGCAAAGCTTTGTCGCTCCCCGAAAAAGCAGAGCAGTAATTTTAGTGGATATTTATAAGTAAATATTTCAAAAAATAACCGCTGTCAGGTTTAATCCCGACAGCGGTTTTGTGCTTGATTAAGCGGATTTTTTTACTTTTATATACGCATAGATGTAGGCAACGGCAATGCTTATCAGAAGAATTGCAACCATAATAATTGTTGAATTGATTCCCTTTATGAATGAGCTTTCAATGATTGTCAAAACTCCGGTAACTACAAAGGCAATTCCGCCGGCTCGGTTTGATTCATACCACGCCAAGTCACTGCTTTTAGTCCATGATGTTCTTACTCCGATAAACGAATTTCGTTTTGTTTTCGGAAGAAAGTTGCCTGCAATAATCAACATCAAACCCATAACCGTATTTATAATGAACGGCACATTATCTGTAAAAGTTGTGCTGTCGGGATTTAAAACTGCCAGAATGAGAAACATCAATTGAAGAATATTGAAAGCCGCAATGATTGATGTCACATGTATCGCAGTGATTTTTGCATTGTTATTTATCTTTTCAACGCTGTTTGTGCTGTATTTAGTATATATCTTGGTATACACCATGTAAAATGCGTACATAAACAGAATGATTGCAGGGAAAATGAAGTTTTCATATTTTGAACCGTAACGGTCAACAGCACCGCTTGCGTTGTAGTGCATGGGAACAGTGTCATTCATAAAGAATATAAATACGGAAGTAAGCAAAGTGGGCAACAGAGAAAGTATAAGCATAATTTTATTCAGCTTTTTCATAAAATCAACTCCTAAAATTGTTTAAGCCACATTATGAGTTCGTCAAACAGGGTTGTGTTAAGCTCATAATAAACATAATTTTTTTCTTTTGATTCAATCACCAGGTCGTTTTTCTTCAACAGATTGAGGTGATATGAAAGCGATGCAGGTGAAATTCCAAGTTCTTTGGCAATATCGCCTGCAATCATTTTCTTGCCTTTCAGCATTGTCAGAATATTTCTTCTTATCGGATCTGAAAGTGCTTTAAGTGTACCGTTCAGTGACAAGCAGATACCTCCACACAAACTCCTATTACATCTATTTAAAAAATATTTTAAATAGCTTGTAGCTTTATTATAGCCTGATTTACCGAAAAGTCAAGAAATATTTAAAAATATTTTTAAATAGCTTTAAAATATCTCTGACGAATATTGCAGAAAAAAATAAAAAATTTCTCTTGATTTTCTTTGTTGAGTGGTATATAATAATACTCGGTTAGCAGAGGCTAACTCTTTTGAATAAATCATGTGGACTTCCCTTGCGGGTACCGAAAGCCTTTACTCGGGAGGATGTGCTTACCTCCCGAGAGGGTTGTCTGCAAGAAAAAAGTTAGGAGAATTATAATGACTTATTTGGAAATTGAAAAAGTAGTCGGCAGAGAAATTCTTGACTCCCGTGGCAATCCGACAGTTGAGGCAGAGGTAACACTCGTTGACGGTACTGTTGCAAGGGGTACTGCTCCAAGCGGCGCGTCAACAGGCGAATTTGAGGCACTTGAACTCCGTGACGGCGACAAGTCAAGATATCTCGGCAAGGGCGTTTCAAAGGCAGTTGAAAATATTAACACAGTAATTAACGATACAGTTGCAGGAATGGACGCATCTGATATTTATGCCGTTGACAAGGCTATGATTGAGGCTGACGGCACAAAGGACAAGTCAAAACTCGGTGCTAACGCAATTCTTGCCGTTTCAATCGCAACAGCAAGAGCAGCCGCAACAGCACTCGATATTCCGCTTTACAGATTCCTCGGCGGTATTTCGGGCAACAGACTTCCTGTTCCTATGATGAACATTATCAACGGCGGTGCTCATGCTGCAAACACAGTTGATGTTCAGGAATTTATGATTATGCCTGTCGGCGCTCCGTCATTCAAGGAATGTCTGCGTTGGTGTGCAGAAGTTTTCCATGCGCTTGCTTCCCTTCTCAAATCAAAGGGACTTGCTACTTCGGTAGGTGATGAGGGCGGTTTTGCTCCGAACCTTGCAAGCGATGAAGAGGCTATTCAGTATATTCTTGAGGCTGTTAAGAATGCCGGCTATGAGCCGGGCAAGGACTTTATGATCGCTATGGACGCCGCATCATCGGAATGGAAGGGCGAGAAGAAGGGTGAATATGTTCTTCCTAAGGCAGGCACAAAGTTTACATCGGCAGAGCTTATTGAGCATTGGAAAAAGCTTGTTGAAAAGTATCCGATTATCTCAATTGAAGATGCACTTGACGAAGAGGACTGGGAGGGCTGGCAGCAGCTCACAAAGGAACTCGGCGATAAGGTTCAGCTTGTCGGCGATGACCTCTTTGTAACAAATACAGAAAGACTTGCAAAGGGCATTAAGCTTGGCTGCGGCAACTCAATTCTTATCAAGCTTAATCAGATTGGTTCTGTTTCGGAAACTCTCGAGGCTATTAAAATGGCTCACAAGGCAGGCTACACAGCCATTTCATCACACCGTAGCGGTGAAACAGCCGACACAACAATTGCAGACCTTGCCGTTGCTCTCAATACCTGCCAGATTAAGACAGGTGCTCCGAGCCGTTCAGAGCGTGTTGCAAAGTACAATCAGCTCCTCAGAATTGAAGAGCTCCTCGGCGACAGCGCAGTATATCCGGGTATGGACGCTTTCAATGTAAAAAAGGCTGATTAATAAGATACTAAGACAGTATGTTTTCATAATATTATTTTCCCTAATGTTTCAGAGCAGAGTCGTTTTACGGCTCTGTTTTGTTTTTTGCTGAAACCTTAGAATAACAAAATATTGACAATTTGCAAATTTTCATCAAAACGGATGTGTTCTTAAAACAGTCAATAATAATCGGACAATGTGAAATACTTATTATTTGGTTATAAAATTATGCTGTAATAAAATAGGACAAAATCAATACTGTGCATTGTGTAAAGTTTTTTCAAAACAAAAGCGTCTTTATTTCGTCATTCCTATACATTTACATTCACAAATCGCTGTGCTATAATCTAGTGCAGAAGTACCGCACCGCTTGGCAGTGCGGTACTTCTTAGGATTTCAGTCATTAGACTGAAATCCCGAGGAGCTATCGCTCCTTTGCACAGATTGCAATCTATCGCACACTCTGCTCCTTGCAAGCAAAGCAGAGTGTTGCTCTGATTTAAATATGTTTGCTATATACAACATACTCTGCATTTGAACAATCAAAATCAGAGTGTTGCCAAGACTTAAATTTAAACGAAAAAGATATTAAAAACATAAAAATTTTTGATAAGAAGTGTGAATGTTATGAATGGTTCAAAATCTGTTAGAAATCTGACTCAGGGAAAAATTTCAAGTCAGATTTTATTTTTTGCAATTCCCGTAATAATCGGCAACCTTTTACAGGAGCTTTACAATGTTGTCGATACGCTGATTGTCGGTCAGACTCTCGGTGAAATCAAGCTTGCGGCTGTCGGTTCAACGAGTTCGCTCAACTTTTTTGCACTCGGATTTTTCATAGGACTTTCCGCCGGCTGTTCGGTAATCACTTCACAGCATTTCGGTGCAAACGATATGGAACGGGTGAAAAAGAGCGTTGCCGCCCACATAATAATTGGCGTTGTGTCGGCTGTTGTGCTTACTGTTTCGTTTGTACTTCTTGTTAATCCGCTGCTTACAATGCTCGGAACAACCTCGGATACATTCGATTATGCAAGCAGATATCTTACAATAATTTACCTCGGAATCCCCGCAACAATGCTCTACAACCTTACGGCATCACTTCTGCGTTCGGTTGGTGACAGCAAAACTCCGCTTTATCTGTTGCTCTTTTCATCCGTAATGAATGTGGGACTTGACCTGTTATTTATCATAGTGTTCAGGTGGGATGTTTCGGGTGCGGCAATTGCAACGGTAATCTCTCAGCTTGTGTCTGCAGTTCTCTGTTGCGTGTACATTTTTTTTAAGGTGAAAATGCTTTTGCCGAACAGAAACAGCTTTAAAAATTTGACTTCAACTATACGGGACGAGCTAAAAGTCGGTTTCCCGATGGGACTTCAAAACTCAGTAATTTCAATCGGCATGATGGTTTTGCAGTATTTCGTAAATCAGTTTGGTTCATATGCCGTTGCCGCCTACACAATCGGCAACCGCGTTCAGCTCCTCATCCAGAATCCGATGAACTCAATGAGTACGGTTATCGCAACATTTGCAGGTCAGAACGAGGGCGCGGGAAGATATGACAGAATCAAAAAAGGCGTCAATTTCTGCCTGTTAATTTGCATTGCATATTCAATTGTAATCGGTGCGGTTTCAATGATTTTTGCTCAGCCGATAACAGGAATCTTCACAAGCGGAAGCTCACAGCAGACTATTGATTATTCCGTTCAGTTTATCTTCTGGAACTGCCCGTTTGAGTGGTCGCTTGCAATGCTGTTTATATACCGTGGAACAATTCAGGGGCTTAAAAACGGCATTGTGCCCATGATCGGTTCGCTTATCGAAGTTGTTATGCGAATTATGATGCCCGTCATTTTCAGTTCTGTAATAGGTTACGCATCAATCTGTGTTGCCGGTCCTGCCGCATGGACAGGAAGTATGCTCCTTATGATTGCGGTTTATTATGTTAAAATAAGAAAACTTTCAAAGACGAAAACTGCTGTGGCAAATTAATCCTTTATGTGGTACAATATTCCATGTGATTATATTAACGAAAGGGATTTTTATGATTTGCTTTAAAAAAGTCACAAAACAACTTGATGATTATAAATCTGTACAAGAATTATACCTTTCCGCATTTCCTGCCGTTGAGAGAGTACCGTTTTGGCTTTTGATGAAAAAATCAAAGAATGACGGTGCGGATTTCTACGCAATTTATGATGAAGAAAAGTGGATTGGACTTATCTACGCAATCACGGACGGCGAAGTTGTCTATGTGTATTACTATGCAATTTCCGAAAAGGAAAGGGGACACGGAATCGGAGTTGCCGTGCTTGATGAATTTAAAAATTTGTATAAGGGCAAAAGAATTTTTCTTGCAATTGAACAGCTTGAAGAAGAAAATGCTCCCAATCAAAAACAGCGAATGAGCCGTTATAAATTCTATCAGCGTTGTGGATTTTTAAGGCTGAATGCAAAGATTATCGAGGCGAAAATAACATTTGATGTTATGGCATACGGCGGTGAAGTCAATCCCGAAAGCTATAACAAAATGATGAAAAAATATCTCGGCAAAATTATGTCGCACTTCATTAAAACAGAAATGAAAAATTTTAAAATTTAAAGGTTTGGTGTTTTGGGTATGCTTGAAAATCAGTTGAATTTGCTTGATAAGTTATTTGAAGAGTGGAAAAAGACAGACAGTCAGGAGTTTGGTTCAGATTCACATTTTGCATTTAGCAAAGATGGTATTATATGTTCAGATGAATACGGAAAAAATAACCCTAAGTTACTTTTTATAGCCAAAGAACCTAATGCAGGCGGAGTATATAACAGTGATATTTTTTGGATAAAAAACTTTTTAACCGATAAATCACAAAAGAAAAGTCTTTTTTCTAACAGGATAGTAATGATGTCAAATTGTTATTATAATACTGATTTAGGTTATGATGTATTACGAAAGATTTCGTATATGAATTTAAAGAAAACAGCAGGTAGTTCTCGATGTAACTATAATGATTTGAAAAATTATTGTGCAAATGAAGAAAGAAGAAAATTTATAAAAAGAGAGATTGAAATACTTTCGCCTGACTTAATTGTTTGTTGTGGCAATGATGTTAAAAAAATTCTTTCTAATATTTTTTGTGATAATATAAATTACAAATCAATTTGCGTTAAGCATCCAAGTTATTTTTTTATTTCAAATTTAGCATATAAAAATGATTTTGAAAGTAAAATAGTTCAAAAGAGAAGAAAATAAAAACGGGACAGTACACAAAATTGCTGTCCCTGTTTTTAACCGGTTTTACCCATTGCCACGCTTGCGTGGTACAAAGAATATATAAAAACACCGACAGGTTAGCTTTTGGCTTAAATCTGTCGGTGATATTTTTTATAAGATATATTATTTTGTACAGCGGTTGCCGGATGTTATGGATTTGCGGGCGTTGATTTTATTGCCGACAAATTCGAAGAGTTTAAGTCTTAAAAGCTCAATTACGCAACAGCCTGCGAATATAAGAAGAACCGTGATAATTACAATCGGAATGTAAATCAGGGTGTCATAAAGGTGCTTATTGCTGAAGTTTGCAACATGCCACAGACAATCACGAACATACGGATTTTCGTGGATTGCATATATACCGAGCGTTGTGCCGGCTACTGTATTGACAAATTTTGAGCTGAAATTGAAATCTCTGAAAAAGAGAACCAACATCGCCGATTCGGCAAGGACAATCGGGTTGTTGAACATACCGAATGCCGGCTTGTACTGTGGGAAAACAGATGCCAATACAAAATCTAATACGCAAAGACCTACGAAAATGCCGAGATAGCGGAAATTCGGTTTTCTTTTCTCAAGCGGTTTCTGCTTTACAAACAACCTCAGATAACCGCCGATTATGTACATCAAAAGGAATCCGCCAAGACTCTTGCCCATATAAGGATCAAGTATTTTGTTGACGCTGATAACATTGTTTATTCCGTGAATTTCCGCAAGCGTTGACCATAGACTTACTGCCACAAAAACAATTCCCATAAAGTAGAGGTAATGTTTTTTAGAAAGTGACGCAAGCATTTTGTTGAGAAATGGGCTGAGCAGAAGAATAATCAAATAATTGCTCAGAAAATACCAAGTTCGTGACATTAGCGGAGTGAACGCCTTTATAACTGAATTTATATTTATGAGCGATGGATCGCTTATGAAGAAAATTATCGAAAGTATAATCGAGTAAAAAATCATTGCACCGTAGATTTTTCCGCCACGCCGTATGGTCTTTTTTATATCAAACTGCGAGGTTATCATGAAGTAGCCGCTTATCATAATAAACACATCAACAGGGGTTCTGCATAATGACCATACAAATGTCACCAATATACCGTCAATATCGCCTGCGGCCTTTGATGCGTCATGAAGTAATCCGTACTGATACGCATGCAAAAAAATTATCTGTATCATTGCAATAATTCGCAGTAACTCAATACCGGACTGTCGTTTGGTTTTGCTCATTTTTAAATCCTCCGTAAACGGAAATCCCAAAAAGTACGGGATTTGTGTCTGTCAATTTCTGACAGGAACTTCGTTTTCTTAACAATTTTCGTAAAATTTGCAACATTGCTGCAAATACCAATTATACCATAATTTGCCTGTTATAACAATTTATGCGGTGTAGTATTTCAAGAGAAAAACAAGTAATTTTTAAACAATATATACAAAATTTGTACATATGTACAAAAAGCAATAAAAGTATGTTGAGTTTGAGAAGTATTGGCAAAACAAAAACGGTCAGCAAAAAACTGACCGCTTAAATATTATTTTAATTTGTCTTTGTTAACCTGTTGCTGATACTTGATGATTTCGTTGTAAATTCTTTCACAGTTGTTGTGATCGTCAAACTGATAGAAATCTTCAACTCTTTCAACATACTTTGGCTTCATTTTACAGCCGTTTTCCATATACTCGCAGAGCAGGTCAACAAGCTGGTCGCTTTCGGTACAAATTTCTCCGAATCCCATTGTATCATAGAAGAATCCGCCGTCATCATAGTGTGCAGGAAGCTGTGACGGATGGAAATATACAAGCGGTTTCTTCATATAAGCAAAGTCAAACTGAACGCCCGAATAGTCTGTTACCATAAGGCTTGACTCCTGAAAAGCTGTTTCGTAGTTGAAATCGCCAACCGATGAAACAACCTCAACATACGGATCGGGGATAAAGTCGTTAACCTGTGAGCTTAAAATCGGATGAAGAACATACTTAATCTTGTAGCCTGTACGCTTTGCCGTATCAATCAACTTTTTATTATTGATAAGGTCGTTGTAGATTTTATAATAGGTTGTGTGCTTGAATTCGGGATTGTAAGCTCTCTGTTCACCCTCGCTTGTTGTAACAGGCATTGCATTGTACATACGCCAGGTGGGTGAAAGCAGAATCTGCTTTTTATCGTTATTGATAAGCCCGTCATATCTGCCGATGCCTGTCATCTTGAGAATGTCAAAATCCTGATAGTTGTAAACATGGTTGCTCAGGTTTTTGTACTCATACTTTGATGCAAGGAAGTACATCTGTGTGTTGTCAACAATTCTCTGCTGAGCCATTGCACACTTCTGAACCGAAAGTCCGTGCTGTAAGCACATTGAAGGGAAGTTGCACAAACCTCTGATGAATCTTGAACGATCCATACTGTAGCCGTTGAACGGGAATACATTTGAGTTTGTAATGAGCGCAATATCGGTATTGAGAAACAGCATTTTGTGCTTGAATGAACGGTTCTTGACAGGCTTGAGTCCGTCAGCCCTTAGTCGCTTGTAATCGGAAGTGTTTTTGTCAATGATATAGTATCTTGAAATGCCGTCCTTTTTGTCTGCACAATATCTGTAAAGATATTCACAGCTGTCGCCGCCCTTGTACAGCTTATCGTACATGAGCCAGATTTTCTTGTTCTTGAAGAAAGGTCTTGTAAGCCAATACTGAATTCTTGTAATGAAGCTGCGTTTACTCTCCATGAAAACATATGGGAGGAACTTGAGTTCTCTCTTGAATGTATCCATAGCAGATGCGTGGCAGATTACAATTGTGCTTGATTTGTCAATATAGGCAACATACTTGTTGAATCTCCAGTAGGAGTTCTTTGGCTTGATTGTAAACTTAGACCAATGGTGCAGGAATGAAAGCTTGAGCGGAATAATTGAATCCTTGTATCTTGCAAAGAATGCAACCGTTTGCTGAGGCTTTTCGGGATCAAGCTCAAGCTCAAGGTGGAAGGTGAATTTCTTGTACGCACTGATGCCGAAATATTTTGTCAGAGAATAACGGTCTGTGTTTGTAAGAACCTGTCTTTTGTCGCCAAACTGAACATAAAGCTCAAAATCTTCAAGGTCAAAAACCTGTCTGAATGAGCCGTCAATAACAAGCTTGCCGTCACGGTAGTCCATAACATGCATACCGACTCTCTGATCTGTAAGCTTAGAAATATAGACATTGTTGCAGTTGAGGTAAACCTCTTTTTTGCCCTCGGAATATTCAAAAGGCATATCCTTGAAAACACAATTGTGTTTTATCATATAGAACATCTCGGCGGCTTCCTCACTGTAGCCGAGAGAAACATACTTGTCTTTGTTAAGAACAAAACCGTCATTTGCAAACTTAAAACATTCTCTTGCTGTTTCAAAGAAAACCGCAAGCTCTTCATCGTTCATATTACGCTTGTTGCGGTTGTTCATATTTGCAAGGAACTTTGTTGTGATATTGAAAACAATATAGAACTGAATAAACAGCGGAATATTTCCGTCCCTGTCCTTGCTGTCATTGATGAGAGGCTTCAAGAAGTTGTTAAGCGAATCTGTGTACCAGTCCTTGTAGTTCGTGGGAACATAGTACATAAAGTCATCGCTTACCGGCATAAAGTAGTCAAATTCAATCTCATCAAGATATACATACTCCGGGTAATCAAGCTGAATTCTGAGTGCAAAATCGTCTGCGCTTTCGTACTTGAGCTTGTTGTTCATTTTGTATGATTTGAAAATTTCAGTTCTGTAAAAAGTACCCGTAAGCTCAAGATTGATGAGGTTGGGATTATCAAAAAGGTTGACAACGCTTGATTCAAGCTGACCTTTGTTAAGTCTGAATTCCTTTTTCTCTCTGAAAACAGGGTTTACGCAAAATCTGTGACCGGCAACAAAAGGAATTTTTTCCTTGTTGTTGAACACCTTAATGCAATTTTCAAAATAGTTATCGCTGAAAGTGTCGCCGCAATTGCACACCGTGATATATTTGCCTGTTGCTTTTGACGCAGCAAGGTTGCAGGCATCGGCAAAGCTTTTAACCGACTTTGCATTAATCACCTTGCACATTGACATACTGCCGTTTGCAATTTTGCTTGAAGTTTTGTCTGTTGCGTCAACAATAAGCACTTCAATGTTCTCTTGATTAATATTCTTTTGCTCGGATATTGATGACAGAGTATCTATTAATTTGTTATTGCTCTCAAGAAAGGGGACAATAACAGAAACAATTATACCGCTCATAGTACCTCCAGAAAAAAATTATCTCATTAGATTATACCACAGTTAGTGAAAAATGCAAACTTTTCTTTGATATTGTATGTCGCAAATTTGCGGAAAACAAGGTAATATGTTGAAATTTTAATAAGCAGTAATAAAAAACAGGCGACAGTCCGAAAACTGCCGCCCGTCAATTGTAATAAAATTAAAAGCTGTCGTCATAAACGGCACGGCAACCGCCGATGAATTTAGGACGGGTTCTTGCGGCAAGCAGAATTGCCTGTCCGATACGGTTAATGCCGAGTCTTACGGGTACGGCAACTCTTTTAAGGTGCATACCGATAAGTGTTCCGCCGATGTCAAGGCCTGCGTCAGCCTTGATTTCTTCAAGCGCAACGGGATCTTTGAATGTTTTGTATGCTGTTGTGGCAAACGAACCGCCTGCCTTTGGCTGTGGAACAACGTTCACGATTTCAGCGTTCGGAACAGCCTCTCGCTCAACGATGATTGCACGATTGAGGTGTTCACAGCATTGTGCGGCAAGGTAAATTTTTCTTTCGCAAAGCACTTCGTATATACCCTTGAAAACAGCCTGTGCGGTTTCAAGGCTTGAATTGTGACCGATAGTGCCGCCTGCAACCTCGCTTGAAGAACAGCCGATTACAACAATACTGCCCTCTTTAAGCTTGGCAACATCGCAAAGCTCATTACAAGCCTGTTTTGCCTGAGCATAAATTTCTTCATACATATATGTCAACTCCTTGGTTATGTAAATTTTATTCTGATTATATTATAACATTTTTTTTGCAAAGTACAAGTTTTTAATGCAAATGACAGCAAAAGACACAAAAATGTCAAAATGATTCTTGAAATTTTAGCTATACGGGTGTACAATATAACCAGCAGATTTATTCTGATATTTTTGCAAAGGATGGTTATAATGAACAGATTTGTACTTAATGAAACATCATATCACGGAGCAGGAGCTATTAACTCCATTCCTGATGAAATAAACGGCAGAGGTTTTAAAAAGGTTATTGTTGCTTCAGACCCTGACCTTGTAAAATTCGGAGTTACCAAAAAAGTTACTGATGTGCTTGAAAATGCAGGCATTGAATATACACTTTACTCGGATATCAAGCCGAACCCGACAATTGAAAATGTTCAGCACGGTGTTGAGGTGTTTAAGGAAAGCGGTGCTGATTGTATCGTTGCAATCGGCGGCGGTTCTTCAATGGATACAGCAAAGGCTGTCGGCATTATCATCAACAACCCCGAATTTGCCGATGTTCGTTCACTTGAGGGAGTTGCTCCCACAAAGAACAAGGCTGTGCCGATTATCGCAGTTCCCACAACAGCAGGTACTGCCGCAGAGGTAACAATCAACTATGTAATTACAGATGTTGAAAAGAACAGAAAGATGGTTTGCGTTGATGTTCACGATATTCCGGTAGTCGCAGTTGTTGACCCTGATATGATGTCAACAATGCCAAAGGGGCTTACTGCCGCAACAGGTATGGACGCACTCACTCACGCTATTGAGGGTTACATCACAAAGGGCGCATGGGAGCTTTCCGATATGTTCCACCTCAAAGCTATTGAAATTATCTCAAAGTCACTTCGTGGTGCTGTTGAGAATACTCCCGAGGGCAGAGAGGGTATGGCTCTCGGTCAGTATGTTGCAGGTATGGGTTTCTCGAATGTTGGTCTTGGCATTGTTCACTCAATGGCTCATCCGCTTGGTGCACTTTATGATACACCTCACGGTGTTGCAAACGCAATTATTCTCCCGACAGTTATGGAATACAATGCACCTGCAACAGGCGATAAGTATAAATACATTGCCGCTGCAATGGGTGTTGAGGGTACAGAAAATATGAGCGTTGAAGAGTATCGCAAGGCTGCAATTGATGCGGTAAAACAGCTCTCAAAGGATGTCGGTATTCCTGCTGACCTCAAAGAGATTGTAAAGCCTGAGGATATTCCGTTCCTTTCACAGTCTGCATATGATGACGCTTGCCGTCCCGGTAACCCGAGAGATACCAGCGTTGAAGAAATTGCAGAACTCTACAAGAGCCTATTATAATTTAATTCGATTTATTCTTTATTGTTCTTATATTCCTACCTAAAAGGTTTGCGGTCAATTTTGGTCGCAAGCCTTTTTGCTTTGTTTACATTAATTTTTTAATGTGGTAAAATAAATGTTAAAGGTTTCGGCAAAACGAAATTGCACAAGGTATTTTTTATATGATTGGAAGATGGAATTATGTGTGAAGTAACAATAAGACGGGCAAAATTTAAAGACATACCGCAACTTGACAAGCTCCTTTTTGAGGTTCACAAGATTCACAGCGATATCCGCCCCGACCTTTTTACAGTCGGTGAGAAGAAATACACAGACGAGGAGCTTGAGCGAATAATTGTTGATGAGCAAAAGCCGATTTTTGTTGCAGAACATAACGGAAAAGTAAAAGGATATGCTTTTTGTATTTTCAAGCAGGATCTTGAAAGCAAGTCGGTCACAAATATAAAAACCCTGTATATTGATGATTTGTGCGTTGACGAGGATACAAGAGGGATGCATATCGGCACAAAGCTGTATAACCATGTTATTGATTTTGCCCGAAAAAGCGGTTGTTATAATGTTACGCTAAATGTGTGGGCAGGCAATGACGGTGCAATGAAATTTTACGAGCGTATCGGTTTTAAGGTTCAAAAAATCGGTATGGAAACAATTCTCTAAAAGAAATATATAAATTTTCGGGTATGGTGATAAGATGAAAAAAATTGCAGTCGGTATTCTGGCTCATGTCGATTCGGGAAAGACCACGCTTTCAGAGGCGCTGATGTACTCCTCAGGCAACATAACAAAGCTTGGTCGGGTTGACCACAGGGATTCGTTTCTCGACACTTTTTCGCTTGAGCGTGACCGCGGAATCACAATTTTTTCAAAACAGGCGGTTATGAAGTACAACAACACGGAATTTACTCTGCTTGACACACCCAGTCATGTTGATTTTTCGGCAGAGGCAGAGCGTACGCTTCAGGTGCTTGACTACGCAATTCTTGTAATCAGCGGAACTGACGGTGTTCAGAGTCACACCTGCACACTTTGGAAGCTGCTCAAAAAGTACGATGTGCCGTGTTTTATCTTCGTCAACAAAATGGATCTTGACGGTGCGGATAAGCTTTCCGTTATGGCACAGCTGCGTACAGGGCTTGACGAAAACTGCGTTGATTTTACCTATCCGAACTCCGACGGCTTTCGTGAAAGTGTTGCCGTATGTGATGAAAAAATTCTTGAAAAATATTATGAAACAGATGCCGTTGAAAAGACCGATATAATAGGTGCGATTAAGGAACGCAAAATCTTTCCGTGTATGTTCGGTTCGGCACTCAAGCTTGACGGTGTAAAGGCATTTTTGAATCTGCTTGACGAATACACGGTTATGCCCTCTTACGGCGATGAATTTGGTGCAAAGGTCTATAAAATTGCAGAGGACAATCAGGGCAACCGCCTTACATTTATGAAAATTACCGGCGGAAGTCTTAAAGTGCGTGAGATTCTCCGAAGCGAAAAAAATACCAATGCCGAAAAGGTAAACAGAATAAGAATTTATTCAGGCGAGAAATTCACAGCCGTTGAGGAGGCTGTTGCAGGAACCGTTTGTGCGGTAACGGGAATAACATTCACTTCATCGGGTGACGGCTTGGGTGTTGAGAAAAATTCCGGAGTTCCCGTACTCGAACCTGTTCTGACTTACAAGGTTGAATTAGAGGACGGGACAGACGCCCACACGGCTCTCACAAAGCTGAAAACGCTTGAAAACGAAGATCCTCAGCTGAATGTTGTGTGGAACAGCAGACTCGGTGAAATCCACATCCGACTTATGGGTGAAATTCAGCTTGAGGTGCTGAGGTGCATAATAAAAGAGCGTTTCGGTATGAATGTATCGTTCAGCACAGGCAGTATAATCTATAAAGAAACAATCGAAAATACGGTTGAGGGTGTCGGTCATTTTGAGCCGTTAAGACACTATGCAGAGGTTCATCTCCTTTTGAAACCTGCAAAGCGTGGCAGCGGAATTACAATCAATTCCCGATGCAAAGAGGATTTGCTCGACCGCAACTGGCAAAGACTGATTCTTACTCACCTCTGTGAAAAAACACATCTCGGTGTGCTGACAGGCTCGCCGATTACAGATATTGAAATCACGCTTGTTTCGGGAAAAGCTCACGCAAAGCATACCGAGGGAGGAGATTTCAGACAGGCAACCTACCGTGCCGTAAGACAGGGACTGCGCTCGGCAAAGAGCATTCTGCTTGAGCCTGTTTATGATTTTACGCTTGAAGTGCCTAACGAAAATGTGGGACGGGCAATGTCAGATATTCAGCGGATGAGCGGTACTTTCAATTCTCCCGAAGCCAAGGGAGAAAATTCCGTTCTTACGGGTACTGCACCCGTGTCCGAAATGGGCAATTACACAAAAGAAGTTATGCAGTACACTCACGGCAGAGGCAGACTTTCGTGCAGTCTTAAAGGCTATGAGCCGTGTCACAACAGTGATGAAGTTATTGCACAAATCTGCTACGATTGCGATGCCGATGTTGACAATCCATGCGGTTCTGTGTTCTGTTCTCACGGAGCAGGCTACAATGTGCCGTGGAATGAGGTCGGCGAGCATATGCATCTGCCGAGTGTTCTCGATGCTCCGAAAGACGATGAAATCGGCACAAACAGCGAAAACGCTTTTGCAAAGTGCAAAACTCAGGACGATATTTTTGCTCTCGACAAGGAGCTTATGCAGATTTTTGAACAGACCTACGGCCCTGTGACACGCAGAAAACACGCTCCCGAAAAGCGTCATGTCAAGGCGGTTTCGTCAATTGACAAGGCGGCTGAAAAGTATAAAAAATCCCCCGTGTATGACGGCACGGAGTATCTGCTCGTTGACGGCTACAATGTTATTTTTGCGTGGGAACATCTCAAAGAGCTTTCCGAAAGAAGTCTTGACGGTGCAAGACACGCTCTGATAAACATTCTCTGCAACTATCAGGGCTACAGCAAGTGCAACCTTATTCTCGTGTTTGATGCGTACAAGGTAAAGGGCGAACACAGAGAGGTTGAAACCGTGAATAATATCAGCATTGTATATACCAAAGAGGCAGAAACCGCCGATATGTTTATTGAGAAAACCTCTCACAAGCTTGCCAAAACCAACAAGGTGCGTGTTGTAACATCCGATGCACTCGAACAGATGATAATTCTGGGCAACGGTGCGTTGCGTGTTTCATCAAGAGCATTTTTAGAAGAAGTCAGACAAGCCGAAAATGAAATCAGAGAAATAATAAATTCTTCAAACGAATTAAACAATAATATGAATTAGTTTTTAAGCATAATAATAAGCCGACAGATACAGCGATTGTATTCTGTCGGCTTTTTTAATTTCTGTTAGGTTTGTTTTTTTCAAGCAAAAGTGCAAAATCTATCAGCAGTTTGTTTTCGTCCGAAGAAAGATTTTTGGTTATTTCTGCAAGCTGTTTTATTGTGGCGTTATTGTTAAGTTCAAATTCACCAATCAGCAAATCATCGGGAGAAACTTCAAGGGCATTGCATACCTTTATCATACATTCAAGTGACATTGCAACAGAACCTGTTTCAAGGTGTGACATATGAATTGTTGAAATATCAATAATTTCCGCAAGCTGTGCCTGCGTGAACCCTTTTTGTTTTCTGTATTTTTTAATTCTGTTACCTATTTCTTTAAGGTTTAGCATTGTTTATCACCAAGTAAATATTATCTTTTAAAAGGATAAAAATAAATAAATTATTAAAGATAGTATTGCTTTTAAAAGGATAGTATGCTATAATAAATACAAATTATTACTGAGGGTGATATGTTGTGTTTTGTAGTAATTGCGGCGAGAAAATTGAGGACGGTTCTTCTTTTTGTAAAAACTGCGGTGCAAAGATTACAAATAATGACAAAACCGAGCGAGTTCAGCTGAAATGCAAGGAATGCGGCGGTGTGATGACAGCCGACAGCAGTAATAAAACTTTGCATTGTCCGTACTGCGGTTCAAGTGAGGTTATTGTCTATGGTGATGCGGTTGAGGTTGAACGCATCAGAAATGATACTTACAAAGAAATGGAATATAAAAAGTGGGAAAGAGAGGACGAAAAAGAACGCAAAGCCGAAAAGAAAAAAGCTGACGAAGCGTACAGAAAAAGCGGCTTCGGTGTTGTTGCAATAATCGGTGCGATAATATGCGGAATAATTGCAATGGGCGAATTTTCACAACTCAGATATTCTTCAAGACTTTTAATTGACGCAATAATTTCCGCATTGCAAACTATTCTTTTTGTCTCATCTGTTTTGTTCAGAAAGGGAGTTATAAAATCCCCGACACAATCGCTTCCGACAATTCTTACCTTAGCAGGTTTAATTTTAATAATCCCGTTTGTAGTGTTTGCCTATTGATTTAGTTTTTTATTATAAATATTTTAAGGAGAGTAAAACTATGAAAAAGAAAAAATTAATTGTTTTGGCTACCGCAGGACTTATCGGTGTTATGGCGTTTTCCTTTGTAGGCTGCGGAGAAAGCAAGAACAATGATAACAGTGTTGTCGAAAGTTCTGACACCTCAGAAGAAAAAGAGCCCACAACCTATGGAACTATTGAGTGGCCTTCGGATGGCCTCGGAAGTTTTATTCCTGTTCCTATCTCTAAGACAGGAGAGATTATGTGGGATTCATCAGATAGCTTTTTGGCAGTTATTGCAAAAACTTCAAAGTCCGATTTTTCAAAATACATTAACAAATGTAAAGATAAGGGATTTAGCATTGATTGTTTGGAGGACGACACAGGTTATATGGCCAAAAACAGGGATGGTTACAAAGTTACGCTTATATTTGAAGACGACAATACTATGAATGTCAGTGTTGATGCACCTGATGATGAGTCAAGCAATAAAGAGTCTTCAAAGAAAGAGCAGAGTTCCAAAAAGCAGGAAAGCAAAAAAGAAGAAAGCTCTAAAAAGGAAAGTTCAAAAGAAGAAAAGTCGGACAGTGATACTGTTACTCCCTCATTCAAAGAGATGATGGACGAGTACGAAGAGTTTATGGACAAGTATGTTGACTTTATGAAAAGCTATGATGCAAATGATGTAACAATGCTTTCCGAATATACCGAACTTTTGAGTCAGTACAACACATATATGGACAAGGTTTCAAAAATTGATGAGGACGAACTTTCATCGGCTGACCTTGCATATTATCTTGATGTTACAAACAGAGTAAATAAAAAACTTCTTGAGGTTCAATAATTTAATTAAAAATAAGCAAGCCGACAGATACAGCGATTGTATTCTGTCGGCTTTGTTGTTTTTAATAATGTAAAATCAAATTTCTTCTTCCGTGTCATCATCGGGTTCATCGTAATCGTCACGGTCATTTCTGTGGCGTTTAAAGCTTGCGACTGCCGTACCGCCTGCGATAAGCAGAAGAATTATCGCAAAATTCGTAGGCATTGAACCGCCGTCCGATTCATCGGATGTGGAGTTGACTTGTGTGTCTGTTTTGTCAGTTGCAAAAGCAAGGGTACTGCTCCCGAAAATCATCATAAGAGCAAGCAAAAACGATACAAATTTTTTCACGACAACACCTCCGCAATATCTACACGAATTATACCATTATAATTCCAAATTAGCAATATTAAATTTGGAATATTAAATCAGCAATCTATGTCAATGTTCACAGCAACTGTCCCTGTAGATTTTGTAGGGAAAGGGTTATACAATGAAGAAATTTTAATAAATAACAAAACAAGACAGCCGTAAACTGTCTTGTTTATATGTAATACTATTCGACTGCGTTGTTAATTGCCCTTATTCTGAGCAGTGAAACAATGCACAGAGTAACTTTTATCAACATTATGAAGATGAAAATTATGCTGTAAATATTGAATGTTTCAGCACTGCGAATTATGTCAAGAAGGGTATAAACTCCGTAAGCAACCATAATCATAAAAGTAACAGCAGATGATATAATAATCAAGCCGTTTGCCATCGTGCTTTTACTGCGTATGGATTTGTAAACGAGATATACGGGCAATACCAACGATGCAATATCCATGATTTCAAAAATAACATATAAAACATAATTTTCTAACAAGCTTGAGAAAGATGCAAAGGTTGTAAAAGGAGTGTTGAAAATGAATAGGAACGGGTAGTCGCCGTGGATTGCCCAAAAAGAAGAATAATCAAAATTGAGTGAATAGTCGTATGTATAAAAATTCATACGGCTCATTACCTCAATGCAAATCGCAAACAACAGCAATATGCCGATGAGAACACTCTGAATAATTCCCGTAACTTTAAGCATTTTATTTGTTTTCATAAAATCACCGCTTCGTTATTTACTGTAACTGATTTGATTTTTTAATCTGTTTTATCCGCAGTATTGAAACGACAATCAATTCTATTTTTATCAGTATCACAATTATTAAAACTACTTGAACCAAAGTAAATTCGCCAAATCCACGGGCAAGTTCAAATAGGGTAGAGAAAAGACTCCGACATGCGGATAACAAAGTCAATGCCGATCCTGCAATAATCAATCCGTTTGCAACTATGTTTTTGCGGAATATTGACAGATAGCCTAAAATAACAGGCAAGGTTAACGCTGCAGCGGCAATAATCTGAAAAATTATTTTAAGAACATAAAGACGCATCAAATCTAAAAAATAAGCTATGGCTTCCGCAATGGAATTTATGAGGAAAAACGCTGAAGAATTATTCCGTAAATCCCAATAACCAATACCCATATTTCTAAGAAAATCAAAAGAATAATCTTCACAATAGTATGTGTTATACAAAAATGTCACTTGAATCCAAATGGCAAGCAGTAACAGAGTTGCAATGAGTACACCTTGTATAATTCCTGTGTATTTGAGAGTTTTATTGTTTTTCATAATCTTACCACCTTTTGATTAATTACAATTTTCGCGTGTTTCTATTGTATTAATATTATAGCACAATATAATTCAAAGTGCAATTGCAAAATAATCTGGCATGCAATTTCGTGCGATTTTTACAAAACAATAATCCCAAAAAGGTTCAGATTGACGGTGAAATTAGTTGCAATGAATAAATTGCAGTAAAACTTTTGTGCAAAATAAATGTGCAAAATAAAACCCGACAGCCACACATTGTACCGTGTGACTGTCGGGGAGAGAAGGCTTTGTATTAACTTTAAATCAGAATCCCGTTGCAATGGTCGATTTCATGTTGAATAATCTGTGCGGTAAAGTCTGAAAAACTGCGTTTTATCTGCTTGAAATTTTCGTTGAAATATTTTACTTTTATCGTTTTGTAACGAACTGTTTTGCGTTCGCCGTCAAGCGAAAGACAGCCCTCCTCGGTTTCAAATTCACCGAATTTGCTAATGATTTCGGGATTGAACATAACAAGATATTTTCCGTTGTCATTAATTGCGATTATCTTTTTTGCAACGCCTATCATGTTAGCCGCCATGCCCACACAACGGTCAAAATTTGCCCTGAGTGTGTCAAGCAAATCCTGTGCCGTCTGCAAATCTGCCTGTGTTGCGTCCTCCGACTTTCTCTGTAAAAACATAGGATCATGTACAATTTCTCTTACCATAGCTCTGCCTCTTTCAGTTTCTAACCCGAGTATAACACATCGCAAAGGCGATTACAAGTTAAATTACATAATGTATCCTCATATAATTACCGAGGTGGTTAGGTGAAATATCCGGAGTTATCGTGCAATGTTTATGCTGAGGTTGACGGTGAGAATGTTTTGCTGATTGAGATTGACAGAGAGGGCAGAGCAAAGGTTTATCATGAGAATTTAAGCATTGACGGGGTGCGAAAAATTTTTGAAGAAATCAACTGCAACATTGAAAGCTACATAAAATATTTCGGAACAAAATAAAATAGCGCAAAATAAAACGCCCTCCGTTTGGAGAGCGAAATTCTGCGAATTTACAAATTATCAAAATTAATCTTCGTCATCGCTGTGGGCATGGTCATACAGCTTTTGAATATCCTCGGGAAGATTGTTTGGGAGCATTTCGTTGATTCTGTCCTCGTTGCCGTCAGCAATGGCAGTATCGTAGTACCAGCACTTAAAGCGGAGCATATCAAGCGTCTTTTGAAGACGCTCAATTTCCTTTTCTACGGTTTTTTTCTGATTTTCAAAAAGTTCTCGCCTTTGCGGATAGGACGAACTGCCCTCGGCGCACCATTGCATAAATTTTCTTATTTCCCTGATTTCAAGTCCCGATTTTTTGAGGCAGTCAATTATGCGGAGTGTTTCAAGCTCTCTGTCGGAAAATCTGCGGATACCCGACACCCTCTCCATATGCGGAAAAAGTCCCTCTTTGTCGTAGTAACGCAGGGTTGAAACAGGAACACCGCACATCTGAGATACCTGACCGATTGTGTACATAAAATCACTCCAAAACATTCTAAAAGGTCTTGACCTAAAGCCAAGTTTATCTGTCAATACAATCATACTGCATAATGATTTGGTTGTCAATTGAATTGTTTTTTGAAATAAAAAATTAACGGAGCAGATTTTAATTTCTGCTCCGTGTTTGTTAGGAAAATATTTTTGTTATATCTATATCATTTGTGGTCATGTTAAGTATTATTATTGCTACGGTAATTACAACGATAAAAAACGAAAAGTATTTAAAGAACAATTCTGCTTTTGAAAACATTTCAGCACCTTCAGTGTAAACAAAGGGTGATTTTACCATTTTTTCAGCCATTGCTGATTTTGAAATATAAAAGAAAAATCTTGATGCCATAATACCTAAGAATGCAATCATTATATTGTTCCACACATTTCCCGATTTCCCGAAAAAGCCCATAAACGGCATACAATAAAAGATGTATAACGCAATGATCAATAATAATGGTCTTAAAAAAGTTATGTTTGAAACGGTACAGTCAAAACCGAACACATTAGCTGTGCTAAGTAATATCAGAATAAACAAAAGCACTGTTATGACAATTCCGATTACACTTCCATTGGTAATGTTTATACCGCAATTTTGAAGTATGGCGACAAAAGTCAAAAAAATTGCTCCGATTCCAAGACACACAAAGTCAAAAATCATTAGTTGCTTTTTCATATAAATCTCCGTGTTTTAAAATATATGCTGAATATACCATATTTTTTGACATTATACAATACTATTGTTATTTAATTGGAATAAGTCACATATTGAACACTTTTTACTTGTTGAAATTGCATATAAAAAGAAAGCAAGGCACGAAATTGCACCTTGCTTTTTGGGAAGATATATTAATGTAACTTGTTGTTTCGATTATTTCTTTTCGAGAACATTGAGGAAATCTTCAATTTCGGCAAGCTTTTCTTTGGCAAGATTTTTGCCGGCTTTATACGCCTCGTCAAGCACATCCGTGTTCATCTCAAATGATTTTACATACTTGTGTGACGGGCGGAGTACCATAAGTATGCCGTCCTCCTCAAGCTGTTTCATTCTTTTGCATTGCTCATTATAGCGGTCAAATCTCGTCATAAGAGCGTTGATGAGGTTCGGATAGTCCTTGTATTTTTTGTTGATTAAAAATTCAAACTTGCGATAGTCCGTGCAAGGCTCATTTTCGGGCTTTGTCAAAAGCACAAGCACACGGGAACAGCCCTGTTCAAACGCACGGTCAAAGGGAACAGCATCGGCAATACTGCCGTCAACATACTTTCCGCCCTCAAATTCGCTTATCTGATAGAGAATAGGAACTGTGCAGGACGCTCTTACGGAGTCAAGCAATCGCTGTTCGCTTTTGTTCTCGGAAAAATATTTTGCCTTGCCTGTTACGCAGTCGGTTGCCACAAATTCGCAGTTTGTATCTGACGCAAAAAATGTATCAAAATCGAACGGATAGTCCTGATAAGGAAATCTGTAAATCATATTGTCAAGATCCATTGAAAGAAAACCGAGAACTGAAAAATCGCCTGTTCTGTGGGGCATAATAACCCTGCGGGAACGACCTTCCTGTTTTGCGGTAAAATCAAGAGCGACCTCAGCTCCCGCCGAAACGCCTGCAACATAGTCAAAGTGTATTTTGTTTTCAAGCAGACAGTCGGTTATACCGGCGGTAAAAATTCCTCGCCTTGCTCCGCCTTCAATTATCAGACCTGTCATAAGGACCTCCGTTGACTCAAAAAAATTTTGGTGCTATAATCAAACTGTTTTATGGGGTGATAGTATGGACGCTAATGTGACTGACCTTCGCATTGTAAAAACAAGAACCAATATAAAAAATTCGCTGATTGATTTGCTTGCCGAAAAAAATGTTTCCAAAATCACGGTGACTGAGCTTGCAGAAAAGGCGATGATTAACCGCAAAACCTTTTACCGCCATTATCACACGGTTCAGGATGTTGTCGATGATATCAATTACGATATAATCAATGATGTTATCAGCCATGCGAAAAAATCCGACCGTGACGGCAACAATCTTGTGAATCAGCTGAATTTTATCGGTATTTCCATTGTTGAAAATAAAGAACAGATTAATAAAATTCTGAAAAATTCTCCCGAGGTGTTCGGCTCGGGTCGCTCTGTTGAGCTTTTGAAAAGATTTATCGAGGTTTCAATAAGACCTGTGCTTAATTTTAAAAATGAAACAAAACTCAAATACCTTGTTGAGTTTGTCGTTTCGGGATTTATCTCGGTTTATGTCCGTTGGTTCAATGACGGCTGTGCAGAAAGCTCCGAAAAACTTGCAGACGCTGTCAACGAGTTCGTTCTCGGAGCATTGTCCGAATATGTTCCGCCCGAAAAGCTGATTAACTCATTTTCCAATGAGCCTTAGTAATTGCCTCGAATCCTTTGGGGGAGAGAATAGGCTTTGAAATTTTTTTCATTGTTTCATCGCAAAGACAACGGTTTTCGCAGAATTCCCTGCCCGCCTCCGTGATTGAATCAAGGTATGCCTTTCTCTGCCTTTCAGCTTTTTCTGCAATAAAAAGCTCGCCCTCGGGACATTTTATCATCGTGTAATTGCCGTTACCGCAAATCAAATCAAGCTGTTTTATAAGTGCGGGATACATCGGTTCGGCACTCACATAGCCGCAAGTTGTAATAACCAAAAGCCTCTTTTCGTGCATTGCTTCATCACGCAGTTCATGGAAAGAGGCTTCTTTGTCCTCGGCAACATTTCCCGAATAGGGGAGCATATACGGCAGACATCTGTCGGTTAATGCTTTCATCTGTGACGGCATACCGAAAAAGTAGAGCGGAAAGCTCTCAATGATAATATCGGCAGAATTAATCTTTTCGTAGATTTTCTGCATATCGTCCTTTATAACACATTTGCCGGGTGTTCTGCTCCAACACGAAAAGCAACCCATACACGGCTTGATTGTTTCCTTTTTAACCGTGATATATTCAACTTCCGTATCGGCTGAAAAGCCGTCAAGAAATGCTTTTGTAATGTTGAGAGTATTGCTTTTTTCGCCCTTTGGACTACCGTTTAATACGAGAACTTTCATAATCACTCCTGTGACGGCTTGTAAACCGCATTTTTATCCATTGTGGTAAACAAAAGATTTCCCTTTGCCCTCACTTCACCGTCAACCTTGATGACACACGCAAATTCAAATGCCGACTTTGTTGACATTGTAACATTTACGCTGATAATAAGCGTATCACCCGGAATAACGGGGCGGAGCATTTTGAAATCCTTGACTTTTAGAAGAACATACAGCTTGTCCTCCTCAACGCTTTCGGGAGCAAATACAAGACTGCAAAGCTGTGCCGCAGATTCAATGAGCAATACTCCCGGCATAATCGGTGTGTCGGGAAAATGACCTGCAAAATACGGCTCGTTCACCGACACATTTTTTATACCTGTTGCCGAAACATTCGGCTCAAGCTCGGTCACCCTCTCAATCATCTGAAAGGGTGGTCTTTGTTTTATTCTTTGATTGATTTCAAGCAGATTCATCATAAGCTGAGTCCTCCGTCAAGCACAAGCACCTGACCTGTCATATATGAAAAATCGTCACTGCAAAGCTGTCCGACGACATTTGCAACATCCTGAACTGTGCCGAATCTCTTTTCGGGAATAGCCTCAAGATACTTTTTCTGCAATTCTTCGGGAATGCCGTTCATCATTTCGGTTTCGATAAAACCGGGTGCAACTGCGTTTACTCTGATTCCGTACTTTGCAAGTTCCTTTGCAAGCGTGTGTGTCATAGCGTTTACCGCACCCTTTGTTGCACTGTAAACCGACTGACCTTCAACTGCAAGGACAGAGCTTACGGAAGAAATGTTGATGATGATTCCGCTCTTTTTGCGGAGCATTTTAAGCGATGCCTGTCTTGCACAATTGAAATATCCTTTGATATTAATGTCAAGACTTCTTTCAAGCGACTCGTCTTTAATCATCAAAAGGTAAGCGTCGTCAACCACACCTGCGTTGTTGACAAGCACATCAATTCCGCCGAAGTCCTGCTGAATACTGCGGAACATATCCTTTACTTCGTCAATATCTGCCGTGTTTGCCTTGTAGGCAACGGCTTTTCTGCCGAGTGCTGTAATTTCGTCAACAGCCTTTTGAGCCATTTCCAAATTTGAATTGAAGTTCACGGCAATGTTATATCCAAGCTCTGCAAGCTTTAAAGCGCAAGCTTTGCCAATGCCCCTTGATGAACCTGTTACAAGAGCGGTTTTGCTCATATTTACCTCCGATTTTTACGCTTTCTTCAGGATTACGGCAGAGTATGTTCCGCCCGCACCCATTGAAAGAGCAAGTCCGTATTCGTAATTTTTCTCGCTGTCAGAAAGAAGCTCAGCCGCATATGCCACTGTCATTGCACTTGCTGCGGCTCTTGCATTGCCGATTTCCTGCGATACATCATAGCAGGGCATAAGCGTCTTGATAATCTTCCTGTCATCACAGCATACAAAATCGATATTGTCTGCCTCAATGCCGGCATTCACACAAGCCTTTTCGATAACCTCAACAACAGCCTTGCTGTCAACCTCTGGGTTGTCATAAGATACAGGGCGGTGAGCCTGTGCATAACCCTTAATTTCTGCATACTTCCGTGCATTTCTGCCGTTTGCACTTTCCTCTGTTTCAAGAACGAGAGTTACAGAACCCTCACCGAGTGGTTTTTCAAGCAATTCGGCCTTTGTATAGAGTTCAAGGTTTGTCTTTGTATTTTCATCGGTACCTGCGGCAAGCATAACGCTTTCGTTGCCGTCTGCAAGAATATCAGCGGCATAGCAAATACTCTGCAGTCCTGCCTGATTGCCGTTTGCAACAGTTGCGTTGTAGCCCTTGATGCCTGAGAAAATGCTCAGATAACCGCCTGCGGCATTGTAAACCGTATTTGGAAATGAAAAAGCACTGCCCTTTTCGGTACCTCTTGTGATTGCCTTTTTCTGGAAATCAACAATTTCGGTCATAGGGCCGTCAGCCGTGCCGATTACAATACCTGTTTTATATTCGTTGTCTTTGTCAATTTTTATGTCAGCGTCTGCAAGTGCGTCCATACCGCTCAAAAGCTGGAGCTGGCTGAAACGGTCAAGCTTTCTGTAAAATGCAACCTTGATTCCGTGTTTGTCATAATCCTCGGAGGTAAGATTGCAGTTAAGGCTGTGTTCGTCAGCCCTTGTGCCTGTAAGCTTTGAAATGCCCGTAATGTAAATTTTTTCATTTTTACTGTTGTCGGGAATATCATGCTCGTTGTCCGAGAAAATGATGCTTGCGTTGTTGCCGCCGAATGCAAATGAGTTTGACATTGCATAGTGAACATCTTTTGCGTGGCTCTTGTTCGGAATAAAGTCAATGTTGCCCGCCTTTTCGGAAAGCACCTTCAAATCCTCATCGGAGTAGCCGATTGTAGGCGGAACGAGGTTTTCTTTTATTGCTTTTACGGAAAATACAGCCTCAATTGAGCCGGCCGCACCAAGGCAATGACCTGTCATAGATTTTGTTGAGCTGACAGAAAGGTGGTCGTTGCCGTCAAAAAGTGTGTGAAGTGAAAGAAATTCAGCCTCGTCATTTTTGGCAGTACCCGTTCCGTGTGCGTTTATGTAGTCGATATCGTCAAAACTAAGAGCAGAGCTTTCAACAGCCCTTCTGATTGCACTCATCTGACCTTCACCGTCGGGACGGGGAGCGGTAATGTGGTAAGCGTCACTGCTTACACCCGAACCGAGAATTTCACAGTAAATCTTTGCACCTCGTTCAACAGCGTGTTCGTAGCTTTCGATTACAAGAATACCCGAACCCTCGCCAAGCGTGATACCTGTGCTGTGATTGAACGGGGAACAGGCGTTTTCGTCAAGCGCATGGAGAGCGTGGAAACCGCTGAATGCAAGTGAAGAAAAGCTGTCCGAACCGCCTGCGATGAACACATCACCCTTGCCCTCACGGATAAGGTCACAGGCATAGCCGATGCTCATTGTGCCTGCCGCACAAGCGTTGACGATGTTTGCGGTAATGCCCTCAAGTCCGAAATGAGCGGAAACATTGTTGGCAATTGCCGAAGCACCCATTTTGAAAATATCTTCTTTTTTACCGCCGTCACCCTTGATTTCGTCTGTGTAATATTTGTCAATGCTTGCCGCACCGCCTACACAACTGCCAAGAATAACACCGATGTTCTTTTCGGATGCGTCAATGTTTGCATCTTCAAAAGCCTCGTTTGCGGCATGAATACAGAGAAGGGAAGAACGGTCATAGTTTTCGGGAGAAAGCTCTGACGATGCCTTGTCAACCTCTGCACCCTTGTGTGCATAACAGTTTGAGGTGTCAACCGACTTAACCTCATCAATGCCGGAGTGACCGAGTGTTACGGCATCCCAGCAATCCTTTACATTGTCACCGACGCCGCAGATAAGTCCGAGTCCTGTGACAACACATCTCTTTTTGTCAGCCATATTAACCCTGCTTGCTTTCTACATATTCTGTAAGTGCTCTGATTGATTGGAAGTGCTCACGGTCTGCACCTGTCATATCAATACCGAAAAGTGTGTCGATGCCTGCAACGATTTCGATTGAGTCGATTGAGTCAAGACCGATTTCGTCACCGAAAAGTTCTGAATCGTATGTAAGAATGTTTTCGGGAATTCTAAGGTTTTCTACGAGCATTTCCTTAATCTGATCTGCAATAGCATTGTTCATTTTAATTACCTCACTTAAAATTTTGATTTTTTTGATTTTATTATAAATTTTCCGAAGAAAAATCTTCTTTGTAATAAACCTTGCCTTTGCCGTATTTTTCTTCAAGCTCAAAATAAAGCTTTTTGACCTGCTTTTCGGCTTCGGCACTTATTTCTTTTGCATATTTTGAGTAGCGAACATTTTCGGGACATTCGGATTTTATCGGATTGCCGATTAAAATTTTCTGCCTTTTTCCAAAAAGAATTTTATACTCACCCAAAGATGCAATCGGGATTATGTCAAGACCTTTTTTTGCCGCAAGCAATGCCGCACCGGGCTTGAACGGGAGCATTTTGCCCTCTCTTGCAATTCCGCCCTCGGGGAAGATAAGCACTGAATATCCGTTTTCAACCGCACCCTCACTTTGCGCATACCAGTTTGTGTCCATGGTGTCAAAGTCAACGGGAATACTGCGGCAAATTCGGATTAACGAGCCTGTTCCGCTCTTGTCGTACCAGCTTTTTTTAACAAGCATATACGGCTTGTATCTGCTGAGTACAGAGCTTATCACAACTCCGTCAAAGTGGTGAGTATGGTTGCATACAAACACAACAGGCTTGCCCTTGAGGCTCTTTTTAAGGCTCTTGTCCTTCCATTCAACCTTAGGGCGAATAAGAAGATGCACAAGACCTTTTACAAATTTTATGAATGCAAGCTGTCCTGCATTTTTATGATAATTGTACTCCATACTCTTTACCCTCGTTTTTTTAAAATATTATATTTTTATTTAAAAAAAATTCAACGGTCAAATGAATTTTGCGTGTGTCTTATGCAACATTCTGTCGAATTTTGTGGCATAAAATATATGGGAATTATTATGGAATATTTTTCTTTTTAGCTTTTTTACAAATGTTGACGGCTGTTGTTTATGGTGATATAATCATATAAAAGAATTTTGCCTTTGAATCAAGGTTAACAAAGGAGAACCCTATGAAAAAAGTAATTTTAACAGGTGACCGTCCTACGGGCAGACTTCATGTCGGTCACTATGCAGGTTCGCTCAAGGAGAGAGTAAAGCTCCAGAATTCGGGCGAATATGATGATATATACATTATGATTGCAGACGCTCAGGCTCTTACTGACAATGCCGAGCATCCCGAAAAGGTAAGACAGAATATTTTGCAGGTTGCGCTCGACTACCTTGCCTGCGGAATAGATCCGAACAAGTCAACAATTTTTGTTCAGTCAATGATTCCCGAGCTTACGGAGCTTACTTTCTATTATATGAACCTCGTAACCGTGTCCCGTGTTCAGCGTAACCCCACCGTTAAGGCAGAAATTCAGATGCGTAATTTTGAGGCAAGCATTCCTGTGGGATTTTTCTGTTATCCAATCAGTCAGGCGGCTGATATCACGGCATTCCGTGCAACTGCCGTTCCTGTCGGCGAGGATCAGCTTCCGATGCTTGAACAATGCAAGGAGATTGTTCACAAGTTCAATTCCGTTTACGGCGAAACTCTTACGGAACCGCAGATTATTCTTCCAAGCAACAAGGCTTGCCTGCGACTGCCGGGTATTGACGGCAAGGCAAAGATGAGCAAATCCCTCGGCAACTGCATTTATCTTGCAGAAGAACCCGAGGATATCAAGAAAAAGGTTATGTCAATGTTTACCGACCCGAATCATCTTCGTGTTGAGGATCCCGGCAAGGTTGAGGGCAATCCCGTGTTTATCTATCTTGACGCATTCTGCCGTGACGAGTATTTTGCGGAATTTTGGAATGATTACAGCTGTCTTGACGAACTCAAGGCTCATTATCAGCGTGGCGGACTCGGTGATGTAAAGGTTAAGAAATTCCTTAACAATGTTATGCAGGAGGAGCTTCGTCCTATTCGTGAACGCAGAAAAGAATGGGAAAATCATCTTCCCGATGTTCTCGATATTCTCAAAGAGGGCAGTAAGGTTGCAAAGGAAACTGCCGCAAAAACACTTGAGGATGTCCGTCATTCTATGAGAATCGATTATTTTACAGACAATAATCTTCTCAAATAATTTAAAATTCAATATGTAAAATACCGGTCGGAAGGACAGAAATCAAAAATTCTGTCTTTCCGATTTTTCTTATGAAAAAATTATTGCGAATTGACTTAAAATTGTTGAAAAAATAAAAATATTATGCTATTATTGCGTTGAAAACACCCCGTTTTAAGGAGGATACATTATGATTGACGCAAGAAAGCATACGCTTGATTCTGTTAAAAAGCTGACCGATTACAGCGATTTTAACCTTTATAAAATGGATATATGCTACGATTACAGCATTGATAAAATCATTGACAGAGGGATATTTGATGATGAGTCGGCTCTCGGTGCAATTTTGCAGGAGGTTCTGCCCGATTATCCCGTCAATCTTAAAATGCCAAATTTCGGGTGCAGTGCCTTTACAATGAAAAATCCCGACAGCGTAATGATGGGGCGAAACTATGATTTCAAGAACGACACCTCGTCAATGCTTGTGTATTGTTCGCCAAAAGACGGCTACAGATCGGTTGCGTTTGCGGCACTTGATAATGTAGGTGCAAACAACCCCGAGTTGAGTGATGAAACAAGGCTTGCAACCTTGCTCTCACCGTTTATCAGCCTTGACGGAATCAATGAAAAGGGCGTGTCAATCGCAGTTCTCACACTTGACAGCAAGCCCGTCCGTCAGCAAAGCGGAAAGCCTGTTATCGCCACAACGCTTGCAATCCGTCTTATACTTGACAGAGCTGCGTCAACCGAAGAGGCGGTTACACTTTTTGAAAAATACGATATGTTCGCCTCAAGCGGAAGAGATTATCACTTTTATGTTACCGATTCAAACGGTGACGGTCGTGTTATTGAGTACGATTGCAACAGCGATGACCGAAGGCTTGTTGTTACAAAATCGCCTGCCGTTACAAACTTTTTTGTAATGTACAAAAATTTTGTAAAGCCTTATCAGAAAAACGGTGTTTACGGTCACGGCAGAGAGCGGTATGATAAGATAATTAATGTTCTTGAAAAGAATAATAGTTACACAAAAGAAACAGCATGGGAGGCTCTTGTTTCGGCATCACAAGTACCGAATCCGAACGATATAACAAGCAATACTCAATGGTCGATTGTTTATGACAACACAAACCTTACTGCTGATATTTCAATCCGCCGAGATTGGAACACGGTGACAAAATATTCGCTAAAAGAAAATAAAATTACGGAATAAAAAACAGGGAAGAAACCGAAAAAAGTTTCTTCCCTTTTATAATGTCCGATTCAGTTTTTGCCGTGCAGCATAACATCCGCCGTGAAAATTCCGTTTTCGTGAGAAAATCTGCAATAACCGCCGTCTTTTTCGGCAATTCTGCGTACCGACTGCGTACCGATACCGTTACCGTTTCGCTTTGACGAACCGAAAAATCCGTCCTTTTCGGTAATCTCTCCATTGAAAGCATTCTCTACGGAAATAAGCAATATCTTTTCGGAATGCGGACGGGCATACATTTTAATCTGCCGTTTATCTCTGTCAAGCTTCATGCTCGCCTCAAATGCATTTTCAAGCAAATTTGCGATTACAAGACAGATATCGGATTCCGAAACTGTCAACTTTTCGGGAATGTCAATTTTTAGTTTAAACGGAATACCATTGCTCTTGCATTTTGAATAATAATGTCCGATAATCGCATTAACAGCTTGGTTTTTACAGAGTACAAGCTCTGTGTCGGGAATATTCTGCGATGCTGACGAAAGGTATTTTTCAAGTTCTTCCCAGTTCTTTTGCTCGGCAAGAGCATTAAGTACGGCAAAGTGATGTCGCATATCATGCCGTGCCTGACGGGTTTCTTCAATAGCGACTTTTAATGCGTCATACTGTGCCCTCTGCATATTCAAAAATTGATTTTTCTGAGCAAGTTTGTTATTGCGGTTCAGACTTTTTGCAATAAAATACAGCAAAGCGTAGAAAATGAGCAACAGCACAAGAAGTGATACGCTGATAACAATGTAACCCTGCATAATTCTTCCTGTATGGAGAATGTTAGGATTCCATGGGATTATAAAAAAGTTGAGCAAGATGAATATTATCGGTAAAATCCAGAATACATACCATGTCTGGGCGATGTTTTCATCATCAAGCAGTTCACTCACACCGTGTGTTGCAGGGTACCATGCAAGAATTACAAACATCCAGCATAGAATATTGAACAGCACAGCCGATTTAATTTCAAACCACGGCGTTGTGTTCTGCGGAAATGTTATCGAATCAACCGCCCGTGTAATGCTCGCAATGCAGGCAAACACTCCGCATACCGCAAGTAACACACTCACCGATTTCCACATGGATGTTTTGAGTGAACAACAGTATGCTGCCGAAAGGGCAAGCACTATCGGTATTGCAAGCACAAACGATTTCAGATTGTATCTGTAACAAACAAAACCGCACAATGTACAAAGGCACGCAAGTGATAAAATCATCACAGGAAACAGCCTGAGCTTTGATAGTTTGAGATGCTTTTTTATCGGAAGATATGCAAGTACAACACCGAGGATGATTGCACCGAGTTCAATCATCGGGCAGAAAACATTTGTCAATGCAAATCCCTCCTGCCGAAAATATATTCGCCAAAGGTGCTTTTTGCGCTTTTTACAAGACTTCGACTTATGGAGATTTTTTCACCGTTGTCAAGAACAAATTCATTGCCGTTCATATCCCTGATGTGTTCAAGATTTACTATGATTCCTCGATTGCACACAAAGAAATTATCTCCGTCATCAAACAGCATTACAAATTCGGCAAATGTACTGCGCACAGACTTTTCGGATTTGTCCGTACAATGAATATGTATGCAGTGCTTAAAATGCTCGGCATACAAAATTTCGCAAAGCTTTATACGCAACGAGTCACTTGCAGAGGGCATTTCAATGTATTTTTCTTCAACGGAAATTTTCTGCGAAATCTCATCGAGCAACATATCAAGCTCTTCATCGCTGTACGGCTTCACAAGATAGTGCAATGCCCGAACCCTAAAGCCTTCAAGTGCGTGGTCGGTTGATGTGGTTGTGAAAACAAGCAGACAATCTCTGTCAAACTTTCTCAGCTTTTGTGCCGCATCAATTCCGTTTTCCTTTTCCATATATATATCCATAAAAACAAGGTCAAATCTGTTTTGCATCGCCTCATTCAGAAAATCCGTTCCGTTACCGTATCCGCAAATTTCAATATTATATGACCTTGAAAATGAGCTTTGAGAAAGTCTTTTGCAAAGTTCATTTCGCTCATTTTCGCAATCATCAACTATTGCAATCCTCATACCGTACCTCCTGCATAATTATCACTCTTATTGTATCACATAATATCGCAAATAGTGACTTTAATTTGCATTTCGTGCCAAAATTTTTCACTTTGTGCCAAATGTATGGACTAAATGACAATTATTTATTATAATTCAGCTTAAACAAAAAAATCATGGACGGATAAAAACACGGAGGAAATATTCTATGATTAACAAAAAGAAAACGGGGCTTTGCCTTGCTTTGGCGGCAACATTGATTGCCTCGTCTGCACTTTGCGGATGTCAGCAGAGCGACAGCAGTACATCCGCAAAATTCAACAGCGATGTCAAGGATGCGTCAAAATATACGGCTGACGAAAACGCACAGGTGTATAAGACCCTTGACTTTTCCGATGAACAGGAAAAGGAATTTGCAAAAAAGGGCTTTATAACAGCACCCGACAAACTCGAAATCAAAACCGAGAACGGAACTGTTGCATGGAGCCAGACAGCATATGACTTTATCAGAAACTCGTCAACTCCCGACAGTGCAAACCCAAGCCTTTGGAGAAACACGGAGCTTAACTCGCTTTATGGACTTTTTGAAGTTGTTGACGGTGTTTATCAGGTAAGAGGCTACGATGTTGCCAATGTAACCTTTGTAAAGAGCGACAACGGCTGGATTGTTTTTGACTGTACAACAAGCTCCGAAACTGCAAAGGCGGCGCTTGAACTGCTTGAATCTAAGTTCGGCAAGGCGCATATTGCCGCTGTTGTTGTAAGCCACGCTCACATTGACCACTACGGCGGTATCGGCGGACTTATTGACGAAAAGAATGTTGCAGATTCATCACTTCCGCTTGATGAACAGATTAAGTCCGGCAAAACGCTCATTATCGTTCCCGAAGGCTACGAAAAGGCTGTTATGGAAGAAAATGTTTTTGCAGGAAACGCAATGAAACGCAGAACCAACTTTCAGTACGGCTCATTGCTTGATAAGGGCGGTAAGGGCAGTTTGTCGGTAGGTATCGGTCTTACCCCTTCAAGCGGCACAACAACATACATTTCACCGTCTTATGAGGTGAAGAAAGCTACCGAAACCATCAAGGTTGACGGTGTTGAAATGGTGTTCCAGCTTACTCCCGACACAGAATCGCCTGCCGAGATGAACACCTACCTTCCAAAATACAAGGCTTTGTGGATGGCTGAAAACTGTTCCGGCACAATGCACAACCTCTACACACTCAGAGGCGCAGAGGTTCGTGACGGCAATGCGTGGGCTCAGTACATTATGGAGGCAAAGGAGCTTTTCGGTGACAAGGCTGAAGTAGTTTTTCAGGCTCACAACTGGCCGCATTGGGGCAACGATGTAATCAATGACTACATGGCAAACACAGCCTCTGTCTATAAGTACATATTCTCACAGACACTTATGTACATCAATCAGGGCTATACTTCAACCGAAATTGCCAACATGATTGAACTCCCCGATGAACTCAACAAGGTTTGGTACACTCGTCAGTATTACGGAACTCTCAAGCACAATGTAAAGGCAGTTTATCAGAAATATATGGGTTGGTATGACGAAAACCCCATTCACCTTGATGAGCTTGAACCGACAGAATATTCAAAGAAGCTTGTAGAGTATCTTGGCGACACAGACAAGGTTCTTGAAATGGCTAAAAAAGACTTTGACAAGGGAGAGTATCAGTGGGTTGCACAGATTACAAACACACTTGTATATGCAGATCCCGAAAATAAAGACGCCCGCTATCTTTGCGCAGACGCACTCGAACAGCTCGGCTATCAGGCTGAAAGCGGTGCATGGAGAAACGCTTATCTTACAGGTGCTTATGAGCTTCGTAACGGTACAAAAAATTATCCGAATTCCGAAGGTTCAGGTGCAACAGCTCTCGGTATGAGTACCGAAACAATGTTGGATTATCTCGGAATCTGTCTTGACGAAAAGAAGCTTGAAGATCAGAACCTTGTAATCAATCTTGAAGTGACCGATAAAAACGCAAAATATCTTCTTCGCATAAATCACGGTGTGCTTATCTATTCACAGGAAAAGTGGAGCGATAAGGCTGACGCAACAATCAAAACCAAGAGCGCAGGTATTCTCGGCATTGCACAGAACAATCAGAAACTTATGGACGCCGGCATTGAAAAGGTTGAGGGCAACAGTGACATCATCAAAACCCTTACATCAAGCGTTGCCGAATTCCCGCTGTATTTCAATATTATTGAACCCTAATTAAAGTATGAGGTGACTATGAAAGTATTTAATTGTATTTTCGGCATATTGTCGATAATCGGTGCGATTTATTGTATGTTCTATCTGGGACTTACCTTCCTTAATACCGGTTGGATAGTGACAATTCTTCTCGGAGTATGGGGAATATGCTCCGTGATTGACTACTTTGCAAAACGCAAAAAGGCAAAGGCTGAACAGAGTGAAGCGATAATGGGAACACTCGGTCTTGTTGTCGGCATTGCAGCGGCAGTAATTTCAATTCTTGCTATGTTTATGCCGGGCATAAGACTTATGTTTGATGTTATCATTCTCTGCATTTTCTCAGGTTGGCTTGTAGTGGACGGTATCTCGTCCGTTGCAATGTCATTCAAGGTCAAAAAAGCATCTTCCTCAGGTGCATGGCTTATTCCGCTTTTCTGCGGAATACTCGTTATAATCGGCGGTATCTACGGATTTTTCCACCTTATATTTGCCGCACAGACAATCGGATTTATGATTGGTGTCCTTTTGTCAATCTACGGTGTAAAGCTTATTCTTTCGGCATTTGAAAAGCCGAGCGTGTAAGATACTTATCTTGTTTTCTTCTCTTTTTAAGAAAAGTGTGATAACCCCAAAATCCCGAACCTTCAGAGTATTGCATCTTTGAGGGTTCGGGGCTTTATGAGGAATCAAAAACAGAGGTGTCATTTTTCTGTTTGATGCATAAAATATCAGTGTAGAAATTTTCCGTTAAATTTTGTTATTAAAATGCAAATTCAGTATTGACAAATGAATTTTATTATGATAGAATAATGCCTGTTGAGTGACATTGCTCAGTATTCGGCGACATAGCCAAGTGGTAAGGCACGAGTCTGCAAAACTCTGACGCCCCGGTTCAAATCCGGGTGTCGCCTCCAAAACGGAAAGCACTTCTTAACGGGAGTGCTTTCCAATTATAAAAATGTGGGAGCATAGCTCAGCTGGGAGAGCATCTGCCTTACAAGCAGAGGGTCACAGGTTCGA